>Ga0208334_100012_pt1 | contig 203194 bp, 209 predicted proteins | sample DeeseametaMP0900_FD_184201 | JGI IMG/M metagenome (GOLD analysis project Ga0208334, IMG submission 184201) | Marine microbial communities from the Deep Indian Ocean - MP0900 (SPAdes) | ecosystem: Environmental > Aquatic > Marine > Oceanic | place: East of Durban, South Africa, South Indian...
CCTCGTCGCCGCCGCCCCGTCTGGCGTCCCGTTGTGCGCCTCAGCGCCGCCGGTGAGGGGGCTTTTACGTATACCCACACAAACCCGCAAGCGCTTTTTTACTCAAATCCCAAACTTTCTAACACATATACAAAAAATGACACAAAATCATAAGGTTACGATGTCATTTTTTCTGCACTTTCTCGCTTTGGCGCGGATTTCGCCGCCTGCCGGAAGGCCTCTCGGAGGCGGCGATTCCGACTCGAACAGCCTATCCACAGGCTTACCCACAGATCCGGGCCCTATAGCCCCCGATTCAGCCCCGTAACTCGGCCGAGTCACCCCCTTCGGAATCAAAAACGGCTCCGAAAGGAGCCGTTGCCGAGTCGAATCTCCGGATGTGACCGACGCGCGCCCTGGAATCGCGCCCGCCGGACCCCGCAGGTTATTCCGCCGCCTTGGCCGTCAGCTTCCGGAGCGCGCCGGTCATCGGATCGGTCACCTCGGAGGGCAAGGCGCCATCGGCCAGATCGGCGAGCCGTTCGGCGGGCGCCTCATAGGCCAGCCAGGTGCCGCCCTGGCGGTCTTCATAGACCAGCACCTTGAGCGGCAGGGCCAGCCCGGCTTCGCGGGCCTCGACCATCGCCGGCGTGCCGACCTCGGGGTTGCCGAAGATCAGCAATTCGGATGCGCCGATGTCCTGGCCCACCTTCTGCGCCCCTGCCCCGTGATCGACGCGGGCAAAGAGCGTGGCTCCGGCCGCTTCGATCGCCTGGGCCAGCGCCTCGGCGGCTTCGGCCACGGATTTGCCGGTGGCGACCTTCACGGTCTCGGCGCCGGCACCGGTGGCGGCCAGAAGGGGCAAGGCGAGGATGAGGGAACGCAGCATGGGTCTCTCCAATATGTCTATGGCGCCGGTCAGGCCGCGCTGCGCCGGCCGATGCGGCGACGCAGCTTGCCGGGTTCGAACCGGAGCGCGAGCAGTCCGAGGATAACGCCGAGATAGAGCAATGGTTCCAGTTGCAGCCCCTTGGCCAGCATCAGGTAATGCACACCCCCCAGCAACACCGCCAGATAGGTCAGCTTGTGCAGCTTGCGCCAGCGCGGCCCCAGGCGGCGCACCGACCAGTTGTTCGATGTCAGCGCCAGAGGCACCAACAGGACAAAGCCCGCCATGCCGATGGTGATATAGGGGCGTTTGACGATATCGGCCCAGATCTGCGACAGGATCTGCACGTCGAGTACCAGCCAGGTCAGCAGGTGCAGCGCCACGTAGAAAAAGGCCATGAGGCCGATGGCACGGCGAAATCGGATCAGGTTGAGCCCGGCGAACCGCCGCAGCGGCGTCACCGCCAGCCCGACGATCAGCAATTGCAGGGCAAATTCGCCAAGCTCCTGCTCGAGCGCCTTGATCGGCTCGGCGCCGAGCCCGCCGGTCAGGCCGAGATAGAGGAACCAGAACGCCGGCAGCGGCAGCACGATATAGAGCAGCCACGCCGGCACCCGGCGCAACGCCGTATTGAGGTAATCGACCATCAGATGAACTTTCGCAGATCCATGCCTTCATAGAGGCTGGCCACTTCTTCTTCGTAGCCGTTGAACATCAGCGTCGGGATCTTGCGCGCAAACAGCCCGCCGCCGATCCGCCGTTCGCTGGCTTGGGACCAGCGCGGATGATCCACCTCGGGGTTCACGTTGCTGTAGAACCCATATTCGCGGCCATTGGCGATGTTCCAGCTTGTCGGCGGCTCCTGATCGGTCAGGGTGATGCGCACCACCGACTTGATCGACTTGAAGCCGTATTTCCACGGCACCACCAGCCGCAGCGGTGCGCCGTTCTGATTGGGGATGTCGCGACCATAGATGCCGGTGGCCATGATGGTGAGCGGATGCATCGCCTCGTCCAGCCGCAACCCCTCGACATAAGGCCACTCCAGCACCGGATATTTCTGGCCCCACATCTCGTCCGGGCGATAGAGCGTCTCGAAGGCCACGTATTTCGCGCCCGATTGCACCCCGGCCAGGTTCAGCAGGTCGGCCAGCTCGAAGCCGTTCCAGGGCACCACCATCGACCAGGCCTCGACGCAGCGAAAGCGATAGATGCGCTCTTCGACGGTCATCCGGGCCATGATGTCCTCGAAGGCAAACTCGCCGGGATTGTCGACCATGCCATCGATCTTCACGCTCCACGGATCGGTGGTGAGCGCATGGGCATTGCGCGCCGGGTCATCCTTGCCGGTGCCGAATTCGTAGAAGTTGTTATAGGTGGTGATGTCGTCCCATTCATTGGGCTCGAGCGCATCCTCCTGTGCCATCGCCGGGCCGGCGAGGCCGGCAAGGCCGATGCCGGCGGCCCCACCCATGAGCTGCCGCCGATTGAGGTAGACGGTTTCCGGCGTGACGTCGGTCTCGGTCAGCGTGTTCTTCCAGCGATTGGCCATGTCGTTCCCCTTGGTTTGTCGCGCAGGGTCCGAGTGCAGGCGCCCCGCTTAGCCTTCTATCTAGCGGGCACCGGGGTCTGGACAAAACCACGCTTGCTCAACTCTGCGTGGCCTTTCTGTAACGTTTTGCGCCCGGGCTCAGCCATTGAGCTCGGCCACGATGGCCTGGGCCGCGGCGCGCGGATCGCCGGCCTGCCAGACCGGGCGGCCGACGACGATGTGATCGGCGCCGCTGGCCACCGCCGCACCGGGGGTGACGATGCGCTTCTGGTCGCCAGCCGCCGCACCGGCGGGGCGGATGCCGGGGGTGACGATCAGCCGGCCCTGCGCCTCGGGCAGGCCGCGGATCATCGCCGCCTCCTGCGCCGAGGCGATCACCCCGTCGGCGCCCGCCTCCAGCGCGCGGGCGGCGCGGGTGGCGACGATGTCATGAATGTCGCCCGGCGCAATCAGCCCGTCATCGAGATCGTCGCGATCAAGCGAAGTGAGGATCGTCACCGCGAGAATTTTCAGTTCCTTGCCGGCGGCACCCTCCTTGGCGGCGCGCACCACATGCGGATCGCCGTGCACGGTCAGGAAATCGAGATCGAACTGCGCCAGCCCGCGCACCGCGGCCTCGACCGTAGCGCCGATGTCGAACAGCTTCATGTCGAGAAAGATGCGCTTGCCCTGTTCCGCCTTCAGCTCGTTGGCCAGCGCCATGCCGCCGCCGGTGAGCATACCCAGCCCGATCTTGTAGAACGAAACGCTGTCCCCCAGCTTTTCGGCCAGTGCCAGCCCGGCCACGGCATTCGGCACGTCAAGGGCAACGATCAGGCGGTCATCAGAGGAGGGAAGGGTCATGGCGCAGCTCCATTGGGCGGGGTCGCGCCTTGTTGGCCGAGTGGCCGCAGGAGGTCAAGCCTCGCGCATACGCACGCGCGCGGGCGCGTGGTTCTACAGATGTAGCTCAGTGCCGCGTGAGGATGTGCTCGAGGTAATTGGGCTGGGCGTCGAGGATGCGGCGGGAGATATCCTCCTGCCGGTCCGGCAGAGGCGTGGCCACACGGCGACGGACCAGCCGGCATTCTGCCGGGCGGTGCCGGCGCCGGGCGCGGGCCACCAATGCCGCCTGCACCTCGTCGGTGTCACTGTCGATGGGGGCGGGGCATTCAACCGAATAGGTGAAGCTCTCGGTGCCCTCCATCAGGGTGACATGCGCCTCGAAACAACCGGTTTCGGCATTGTGGCGGGCGTCGGTGATACGGGTCTTGAACGGCATGCTCCTGCCTCCATCTGTCTGCTCGCGGGGGCGACCCCTGGCAAGAAAACCCGGCAGGTCCGGGGTTTGTTCCCGCCCGCCCCCGGCGCGCCCTGCCCCGCGCCCGGCTCCGGGGCTGTCAGGCGCGGCGCCGCAGAGGCCCCGGCGGACCCGTCGAGGCGGGCTGGCAAAGTCTGCACCCGCAGGCTTGAAATGCCGGGCGCCGTGCCCATTTTTCTGTCATAAGGCCCACAAGGGGATGTGCCGCCAAGCCGGGCATCCACATTACCGGGCGCTTGACATGAAGGAGACAGCCATGGACTTGTCGAAGTTCACGGAGCGGTCGCGCGGGTTCATTCAGGCCGCGCAGACCATCGCAATGCGGGAAAGCCACCAGCGGCTCGCCCCGGAACACATTCTCAAAGCCCTGCTAGATGATGAGGAAGGCCTGGCCGCCAACCTGATCAAACGTGCCGGCGGCGCGCCGGACCGGGTGATGCAGGCCAATGATCTGGCGCTGAGCAAGATCCCCCAGGTGACCGGCGACGCCGGCCAGATCTACATGGACAGCGGCACCGGCAAGGTGCTGGACGAGGCCGAGAAGGTCGCCAAGAAGGCGGGCGACAGTTTCGTGCCGGTCGAACGCATCCTGATGGCGCTGGCGCTGGTCCGCTCCGAAGCGAAAAAGGCGCTGGAGGCCGGGGCGGTCAATGCCCAGGCGCTGAACAGCGCGATCAACGACATCCGCAAGGGCCGCACCGCCGATACGGCAAGCGCCGAAGACGGATATGAGGCGCTGAAGAAATACAGCCTCGACCTCACCGAACGGGCCCGCGAAGGCAAGATCGACCCGATCATCGGCCGCGACGAGGAAATCCGCCGCGCCATGCAGGTGCTGTCGCGCCGCACCAAGAACAACCCGGTGCTGATCGGGGAACCCGGCGTCGGTAAAACGGCGATTGCCGAGGGCCTCGCCCTGCGCATTGTCAATGGCGACGTGCCCGAGAGCCTGAAGGACAAGCGCCTGCTATCGCTCGACATGGGCGCGCTGATCGCCGGCGCGAAATACCGCGGCGAGTTCGAGGAACGTCTGAAGGCGGTGCTGGCCGAGGTGACGGCGGCCGCCGGCGAGATCATCCTCTTCATCGACGAGATGCACACCCTGGTCGGCGCCGGCAAGGCCGATGGCGCAATGGATGCCTCGAACCTGCTGAAACCGGCGCTGGCGCGCGGCGAGCTGCACTGTGTGGGCGCGACAACGCTGGATGAATACCGCAAGCACGTGGAAAAGGACGCGGCTCTGGCGCGGCGGTTCCAGCCTCTGATGGTGGCCGAGCCGACCGAAGAGGACACGATCTCGATCCTGCGCGGCATCAAGGAGAAATACGAGCTGCACCACGGCGTGCGGATCTCCGACAGCGCCCTGGTCGCGGCCGCGACCCTGTCGCACCGCTACATCACCGACCGTTTCCTGCCCGACAAGGCAATCGACCTGATGGACGAGGCCGCCAGCCGGTTGCGCATGGCGGTGGATTCGAAGCCGGAAGAGCTCGACGCGCTCGACCGTGACATCCTGCAAAAGCAGATCGAGGTCGAAGCTTTGCGGCGCGAGGATGACCAGGCCTCCCGGGACCGGCTGGAAAAGCTGGAAAAGGAGCTGGGCGACTTGCAGGACCGGTCGGCGCAGCTGACCGCCAAATGGCAGGCCGAACGTGACAAGCTGGCCTCGGCCCGCGACCTGAAGGAACAGCTCGACCGCGCCCGCGCCGAGCTCGACATTGCCAAGCGCAATGGCGATCTGGCCAAAGCCGGCGAACTGTCCTACGGCGTCATTCCGCAGCTCGAAAAGCAGCTCTCAGAAGCCGAAGAGCAGGAGCAGGACGGCGTCATGGTCGAAGAGGCCGTGCGCCCCGATCAGATCGCCTCGGTTGTCGAACGCTGGACCGGCATCCCGGCCGGCAAGATGCTCGAGGGCGAGCGCGAGAAGCTTCTGCGGATGGAGGAAGACCTGCACCGCCGTGTCGTCGGTCAGAATCAGGCGGTCAAAGCGGTCTCCAATGCCGTACGCCGCGCGCGCGCCGGGCTCAACGACGAGAACCGGCCGCTTGGCTCCTTCCTCTTTCTCGGGCCGACCGGTGTGGGCAAGACCGAACTGACCAAGGCGGTGGCCGATTTCCTGTTCGACGACGACAATGCGATGGTGCGTATCGACATGTCCGAGTTCATGGAGAAACATGCCGTTGCCCGCCTGATCGGCGCGCCGCCGGGTTATGTCGGCTACGACGAAGGCGGGGTGCTGACCGAAGCGGTGCGGCGCCGGCCCTATCAGGTCGTGCTCTTCGACGAGGTGGAAAAGGCGCACCCGGATGTCTTCAACGTGCTGTTGCAAGTGCTCGATGACGGCGTGCTGACCGATGGTCAGGGCCGCACGGTCGATTTCAAGCAGACGCTGATCGTGCTGACCTCGAACCTCGGCAGTCAGGCGCTGTCGCAACTGCCGGAAGGCGCGGATTCGGCGCAGGCCCGACGCGACGTGATGGATGCGGTGCGGGCGCATTTCCGGCCCGAGTTCCTCAACCGCCTGGACGAGACGATCATCTTCGACCGGCTCAAGCGCGAGGACATGTCGGGCATCGTCGACATTCAGCTTGCCCGGCTGCTCAAGCGGCTGGCCACGCGCAAAATCGCGCTCGAGCTGGACGAGACGGCGCGCAAATGGCTGGCGGACGAAGGCTATGATCCGGTGTTCGGGGCGCGTCCGCTCAAGCGGGTGATCCAGCGCGCCTTGCAGGATCCGCTGGCCGAAATGCTGCTGGCCGGTGACGTGGCCGATGGCGATCTGGTGCCGGTGAGCGCCGGGTCCGAGGGGTTGATCATCGGCGATCGGGTGGCGGCGACCAACCGGCCACGGCCGGATGATGCCGTCGTTCACTGAGCGAAAGACACCTGAGAGAAACACATAGGCGCGCCGGGGAAACCCGGCGCGCCTATGCGTATCAGATCAGGATGGTGTCGCTGTCGAAATTCGCCAGCGTGGCGCCGTCAATCAGCAGGCTGTCGCCCTCGGGCGCGGTGATCACCAGCCCGGCTTCGGTCTCGGCAAACGCCAGGTCGGAAAGGTCGCTCACCCCGACCGCGGTCATGTCGATCAGGTCGTCGCCAGTGCCGTGGCCCGCGACCGTATCCGCGCCGAACCCCGGAAGAAAGACAAAGACATCATCCCCTTGGCCGCCGATCAGAAGGTCGTCGCCGGCCCCGCCGGTCAGCGTATCCGCGCCCGACCCGCCGCGCAGCAGATCGCTGTCACCGCCACCGTCCAGCCGGTCATGCCCGCTACTGCCGGTCAGAGTGTCCTGCGCCGCGCCGCCGAACAGAACATCGTCGCCACTGCCCCCAAAGAGAGCATCGCGGCCCTCATCGCCGGTCAGGAAATCGTGGCCGCTGCCGCCCGAGAGGCGGTCATTGCCCGCGCCGCCGACCAGTGTGTCATGCCCGGCACCGCCAGCCAGCCTGTCGTATCCGGCGCCGCCGTCAACGCTGTCATGGCCGCCATTGGCCGAAATCCGGTCGTGGCCCGCGCCGCCCAGCACCGTGTCATTGCCACCGCCGGCGTAGATCGTGTCATCGCCCGCATCGCCGCCGATCAGGTCCGCGCCGCTGCCGCCATAGGCCCTGTCATTGCCGTCGCCGCCGGCGATCGTGTCGTTGCCCGTGCCGCCGTAGGCCGTGTCGTGCCCCGCGCCGCCAAGGATCACATCCGCGCCGGTGCCGCCGTAGAACCTGTCATCTCCGGCGCCGCCATCCAGCGTGTCGCTGCCGCTGCCGCCATTGAGCGTGTCGGCCCCCGCACCGCCGTCGAGCAGATCGCTGCCGCTGCCGCCGCGCAGGGCATCGGCGCCCAGGCCGCCGGACAGCATGTCATCGTCGCCGCCGCCGCTGAGGTGATCGTCGCCCGCGCCGCCCTCAAGCGTGTCCGCGCCCCGGTTGCCATGCAGGTAATCCGCCTCGGCGCCCCCCGAGAGCAGGTCATCGCCATATCCGCCGCGCAGGGTATCGCTGCCGCCCCCGCCAAGGATCGTATCGGCCGCACCCGTGCCGCGCAGATAATCGCCAAGCGCCGTGCCGGTGATCGGCGAGGTCGCGAAAAGTGTCAGGCTCTTGCCAAAGGACAGGACGTAGGGCAACGCGGGTCTCCTTGTGCCGCTCGAATTGGAAACAAATCCGGTTTTTCTCGGTAATTGTGTCCTCTTGAGGGCGGTTCTCGGGCAAAACGGGTTTTCCGGTGGCCCCCGGTGCAGCCTCTGGACCTTGCCCGCCGGCCCGCCTAGTGTCCGCGCGAAGGAGGACGCATATGGCGACCGGCACAGAGATCCGCACCTATTTCGACGGCCAGTGGCATGACGGCGATGTCGCCGTGATGAAGGCGGCCGATCACGGCAGTTGGCTGGGCTCGACCGTGTTCGACGGCGCGCGCATGGTGAACGGCCTGACCCCCGATCTCGATCGCCATTGCGCCCGGGTCAACCGCTCGGCCGAGGCGCTGATGATCACCCCCACCGTCAGCACCGAAGACATGGTGGCGATCGTCCAGGAAGGTCTCGCGGCCTATGCCCCCGGCACCGCGGTCTATATCCGGCCGATGTATTGGGCGCTCGAGGGGGATTTCCTCGGTGTCGTGCCCAAGCTTGGCGCCACCGGCTTCGCCATTTCCCTCGAGGCCATCCCGATGGCGTCCGAAGAGGCCAGCACGACGCTGACCCGGACCCAGTTTCACCGCCCGGTGCTGGCCGATGCCGTGGTCAATGCCAAGGCCGGCTGTCTCTACCCCAACAATGCCCGCATGCTGGCCGAGGCCCGCGCCAAGGGCTTTGGCAATGCGCTGGTGGCCGATGCGCTGGGCAATGTGGCCGAGACCGCGACAGCCAATGTCTTCATGGTGCGCGACGGCGTGGTCTTCACGCCGGTGGCCAACGGCACCTTCCTCGCCGGGATCACCCGCGCACGGCATATCGAGAACCTGCGCGCCGATGGCGTCGAAGTGGTGGAAAAGGTGCTGAGCTTTGCCGATTTCCATGCCGCCGACGAGGTGTTTCTGTCGGGCAACATGATGAAGGTCACCCCGGTCACCGGGTTCGACGGCACCGTTTATCAAACAGGCCCCCTGACCCGCCGCGCCCGCGCGCTGTACTGGGACTGGGCGGCCTCGCAGCAATAACCAATTGTCCGTAAGGACGAAGGCGGGCATGATCCGTCGCAAGGAGTGGACAGATGCGCAAATTCCTCGTCGTGCTGGATGACAGCCGAGAATGCCTGAACGCGATGCGGTTCGCCGCGATGCGGGCCAACCATACCGGTGGGGGGGTCGAGATTCTCTCGGTGATCCCGCCGGACGAGTTCAACCACTGGATCGGCGTCGGCGAAGTGATGCGCGAAGAGGCGCGCGAGCGCATTCATGCGCATTTCGAGGTCTTCGCCAAATGGATGCGCGACCGGCAGAACGTCGACCCCAAGCTGGTGATCCGCGAAGGCGAGCCGGTGGATCAGATCATCGCCCAGGTCAGCGAGGACCCCGAAATCGGCGTGCTGGTGCTGGGCGCCGGCACCGACAAGCAGGGCCCCGGCCCGCTGGTCACCCAGCTCACCCGCAACTCCGGCCTGCTGCCGATCCCGGTCACGATCGTGCCGGGGGATCTTTCCAAGGAGCGGTTGGAAGCGATCACCTGACCGCCAGCGCTGGCCCTCATCGCGGCCCGCGGGCGGCTCCCGAGGCGGACTCGGCGCTTCACCTTGTCGATACACCGCGGGCCGGCACCCGCAAGGATGCGCCGGGCACCGCCGTTTAGAACCATTCCAAACATTGACAATGCGCCGGCGGATGGACATATCTCATCCAAGCGATAAGGACCCTGACCCATGTTCATCCAGACCGAATCCACACCGAACCCCGCGACCCTGAAATTCCTGCCCGGCCAGACCGTGCTGGAAATGGGCACCGCGGATTTCCCCTCGGCCGAGGGCGCCTCGGCCTCGCCGCTGGCGGAGCGGCTGTTTGCGGTCAATGGCGTCGAGGGCGTGTTTTTCGGCCATGATTTCGTGACCGTCACCAAAGCCGAGGCAATGGACTGGGATCACCTCAAGCCGTCGCTTCTCGGCGCGATCATGGAGCATTTCCAATCCGGCGCGCCGGTCATGGCGGGCGATGCCGCAGGCCCCTCGGGCCATGCCGAGCATTCCGGCGAAGATGGCGAAATCGTCAGTCAGATCAAGGAACTGCTCGACAGCCGGGTGCGCCCGGCGGTGGCACAGGATGGTGGCGACATCACCTTCCACGGCTTCGAGCGCGGCGTCGTGTATCTGCACATGCAGGGCGCCTGTGCCGGCTGCCCCTCGTCGACGCTGACGCTGAAGATGGGCATCGAGAACCTGCTGCGCCACTATATCCCCGAGGTCACCGAGGTGCGCCCCGTCGCTGTCTGAGCGGCGGCGCGGATAGTCCTGATGTCTGAACCGCTGGTTCTGGGATTTGACACATCGGCCGCGCATTGCGCGGCCGCTTTGCTGTGCGCCGACCGGGTTGTCGCGCAACACGCCGAAGACATGGGCCGCGGCCAGGCCGAACGGCTGTTTCCGCTGCTCGAGGAACTGCTGGCCGAAGGCGGCGTCACCTGGCGCGACCTGACGGCGCTTGGCGTCGGCACCGGCCCTGGAAATTTCACCGGCATCCGCATCTCGGTCGCCGCCGCCCGCGGGCTGGCGCTGTCGCTGGGTCTTCCGGCGGTGGGCGTCTCGGCGTTGGAGGCGGCGGCCTTCGGCCTGCCCGAGCCGGTGACGGCGGTGGTCGACGCGCGGCGCGAGCGCGCCTATGTGCAGCGGTTTCCCGACGGCGCTCCGGGCCTGGTGGCGCTGGCGGATTTTGCCCCGGAAACCGCGATCACCGGCCCCGGGGCCGCGCTGCTGAGCGCCCGGACCTTGCCCCAGCCGGTGCCGATAGCCGAAGCCATCGCCCGGATTGCCGCGCAGCGCTTTGCCACCGAGACCCGCCCGCCGGCGCCGCTCTACATTCGCCCGGCCGATGCCGCACCGGCGCGCGATCTGCCGCCGGAGATCCTCGATGAGGCCTGAGGCTCTGGCGGCGCTGCACGCCGCCGCCTTTGCCCCCGCCCGCGGCTGGAGCGCCGCTGAATTCGACAGCTTTCTGGCCGATCCCGCCTGTCTTCTGGTGGCCCGCCCCGAGGGATTTGCCCTGGCGCGGGTGACACTGGACGAGGCCGAGCTGCTGACCATCGCGACCGATCCCGCCCGGCGCCGCCAGGGCGTCGCGCGCGGGCTGCTTGGCGCGCTCTTCGGCGGGCTGGCCGGGCGCGGCGCCGAGACGCTGTTTCTGGAAGTGGCCGAGGACAATGCCGCCGCCCGCGCGCTATATGCCGGCGCGGGCTTTGCGATGGCAGGCCGGCGCAGGGGCTATTACCCGCGCCGCGACGGCGCCGCCGCCGATGCGCTGATCTTGCGCCGCGCGCTGGGCTAACCCCCGGTTTCCGCAGCGGAACTGCACAAGAATCGGTTGACCCTTTGCCGGCAACCCGGCCTTAATTGGCCATGATCCGGGGCAGCCCGGGCAAGAGACCTTTGCCCGGGGGGGCTACCCCGAGGCATACCAACGGGAGCAACCATATGACATTCATGCATAAAGTACTTGCCGCCACGGCCGCGATGGCGCTGTCTGCCGGGGCGGCGCTGGCCGAACCCGCGCTGATTTTTGACCTCGGCGGCAAATTCGACAAGAGCTTCAACGAAGCCGCCTTTGCCGGCGCGCAGCGCTGGGCCGAAGAAACCGGCGACAGCTTCCGCGAGATCGAGCTGCAATCCGAGGCCCAGCGCGAACAGGCGCTGCGCCGCTTTGCCGAAAACGGCAACAACCCGATCGTCATGACCGGCTTTGCCTTTGGCAACGTGCTGTCGGAAGTGGCCCCCGATTACCCCGAGACCAAATTCGCCATCATCGACATGGTGGTGGACGAGCCCAACGTGCGCTCGGTGGTGTTCAACGAGCACGAGGGGTCTTACCTCGTCGGCATGATGGCGGCGATGGCCTCTGACAGTGGCACCGTCGGCTTTATCGGCGGCATGGACATTCCGCTGATCCGCAAGTTCGCCTGCGGCTATGCCCAGGGCGCCAAGGCGGTCAACGGTGACATCACCGTGCTGTCGAACATGACCGGCACCACGCCGGCGGCCTGGAACGACCCGGTGAAGGGTTCGGAGCTGACCAAGGCGCAGATCTCCCAGGGCGCCGACGTGATCTATGCCGCCGCCGGCGGCACCGGCGTCGGTGTGCTGCAAACCGCGGCCGACGAGGGCATCCTCTCGGTCGGCGTCGACAGCAACCAGAACTACATGCACCCCGGCAAGGTCCTGACCTCGATGCTGAAACGGGTCGACAACGCGGTCTATGACGCGATGACCCAGGGCGAGGCGCTGGAAACCGGCATCAACGTGATGGGCGTCGGCAATGGCGGCATCGACTACGCGCTGGACGAGCACAACGAAGCGCTGGTCGGCGAGGCGATGAAGACCGCCGTCGATGAAGCCAAGGGCAAGATCGCCAGCGGCGAGCTGACGGTGCATGATTACACTTCGGACGACAGCTGCCCGGATCTGAACTTCTAATCCCCGCGCGAGACTGAGACCGAAGCCGCGCCCGCAATGGCGCGGCTTCTTTGCCTCTCCCGAGGCCCGAGCCCTGAGGCCAAGCCGGCGGACATTCGCGCGCCGGGATTTTTCGCCGCTCTCTGCGCCGCCGGCCGCCCGACGCCCGGCCCCGGACTGACAAAACGCACAAGTCGCACCAGGCCCCGCCCTGCCGCCACGGCACGGGGCATTTGCCTCTTTGCAAATCCGTCCAGCTTTGCAACTCTGACCAGGATCACGAGGACAGACCGGATGACCCAGACCGCCCCCGCCATTGAACTCAAAGGCATATCCAAGGCCTTTGGCCCGGTTCAGGCCAACAAGGACATTTCGATCCGCGTGATGCCGGGCACGATCCACGGCATCATCGGCGAGAATGGCGCCGGCAAATCGACGCTGATGTCGATCCTCTACGGCTTCTACAAGGCCGATGCCGGCGAGATCTTCATTCAGGGGCAGAAGACCACCATCCCCGACAGCCAGGCCGCCATCGCCGCCGGCATCGGCATGGTGTTTCAGCATTTCAAGCTGGTGCCGAATTTCACCGTGCTGGAAAACGTCATTCTCGGGGCCGAGGATGGCGAATTGCTCAAACCCTCGCTGGCCAAGGCGCGCGAGGCGCTGACCGATCTGGCGGCGGAATACGAACTCAAGATCAACCCGGATGCCGTGGTCGAGACCCTTTCGGTCGGTCACCAGCAGCGGGTCGAGATCCTCAAGGCGCTGTATCGGCAGGCCGATATCCTGATCCTCGACGAACCCACCGGCGTGCTGACCCCGGCCGAGGCCGATCAGCTGTTCCGCATCCTCAACCGGCTGCGTGAAGAGGGCAAGACGATCATCCTGATCACCCACAAGCTGCGCGAGATCATGGATATCACCGATACGGTGTCGGTGATGCGCCGCGGCGAGATGACCGCCACGGTCAAGACCGCCGAGACCGACCCCGAGGCGCTGGCCGAGCTGATGGTGGGCCGCAAGGTCCTGCTCCGGGTGGACAAACAGCCGGCGGAGCCCGGCGCTCCGATCCTACAGGTGCGGGGGCTGCGGGTTGTCGATGGCGACGGGGTCGAACGGCTCAAGGGCATCGACCTCGAGGTGCATGCCGGCGAGATCCTCGGCATCGCCGGGGTGGCCGGCAATGGCCAGTCGGAATTGCTCGAAGTGCTGGGCGGTTATCGCGACGCCACCGGCGAGGTGCGGCTCAACGGCGACGTGATCGACCTGACCGGCAAGAAATCCGATGGCCAGTCGCGCCGCAAGCGGGGCATCGCCCATGTGCCCGAAGATCGCCAGCGCGAAGGGCTGATCATGGATTACCACGCCTGGGAAAACGTGGCCTTTGGCTATCACCACGACGCGGCCTATCAATCCGGCATTCTGATGAACAATGCCGCGATCAAGGCCGACACCGAACGCAAGATGGAAAAATTCGACGTCCGCCCGCCCGATCCCAACCTTGCCGCCAAGAATTTCTCGGGCGGCAATCAGCAGAAGATCGTCGTCGCACGCGAAATCGAGCGTAATCCCGATCTGCTGCTCGTGGGCCAGCCGACGCGCGGCGTCGATATCGGCGCCATCGAGTTCATTCACCAGCAGATCGTTTCCCTGCGCGATGCCGGCAAGGCGGTGCTGCTGGTCTCGGTCGAGCTGGACGAGATCCTGTCGCTCGCGGACCGGGTGGCGGTGATGTTCGACGGGGTGATCATGGGCGAACGGCGCGCCTCGGAGACCGACGAGAAGGAGCTGGGGCTGCTGATGGCCGGGATCACCGAGATGCCGGACAAGCCGATCATCGACGCGGTCGAAGAGCAACTGGCGGCCAAGGAAGCGCGGGAGGCCAAGCAACATGGGTGAGACAAGTTCCCGCGCGTGGGATCAAAGCCCGAGGCCGCCGCGAGATTACCCAACTGCCGCCCGGGGCGGCGATTTCGCAAGTTTGGCGCTCAGTTCCGAACTCCTGCGGAATTGGCGCCATAAAGTGGCCCGAAGCGCCATCGGTTCGCCCCCTCGCGGGGCGGGGATCGCGCGGCTTCACGCCTGGTTACTCAACGACGGAGACCCGCTCCATGGATAGAATGCCCCATTGGGCCGATGCCGTCCTCGTGCCGCTGATCTCGCTGATCCTCGCGGCGATCCTGTCGGCGCTGGTGATCATCGGTATCGGCGAAGACCCGGTCGCCGCCTTCAACCTGATGGTCGAAGGCGCGCTGATGCGCTCGGCCGGCTGGGGCTACACGCTCTATTACGCCACCAACTTCATGTTCACCGGCCTCGCCGTGGCCGTCGCCTTCCATGCGCGGATGTTCAACATCGGCGGCGAGGGGCAGGCCACGTTGGGCGGGCTCGGGGTGGCGCTGGTGCTGCTCTACATTCCCTGGCCGCACTGGTCGCTGGCGCTGCTGGCCGCAACCCTGGGGGCGGCCGCCTTTGGCGCGGTCTGGGCCTTCATCCCGGCCTACCTTCAGGCCAAACGCGGCAGCCATATCGTGATCACCACGATCATGTTCAACTTCATCGCCGCCGCTTTTCTCAACTACGTTCTGGTCAACCTGTTGCGGCCACAGGGCGCGATGGACCCGGCGACCGAGAAATTCCCCGAAGCCACCCATCTGCCCACCTTCCGCGACATGTTCTCGAGCGCCGAGACCATCATGTTTCGCGGTGCGCCGGCCAATGTCACCTTCTTCCTTGCCGTGATTGCCTGTCTCGTGGTCTGGCTGCTGCTCTGGCGCACCCGTCTGGGCTATGAGATCCGCGCCTTCGGTCATTCCGAGAGCGCGGCGAAATACGCCGGCATCTCGCCGGTGCGCATCACCGTCATCGCCATGCTGATCTCTGGCGCGCTTGCGGGCATGATGGCGCTCAACACCACCCAGGGCGAAAGCGAGCGGCTGATCCTCAACGCGACCGAGGGCGCCGGCTTCATCGGCATCGCCGTAGCACTGATGGGGCGGTCGCATCCCTTTGGCGTCTTTCTTGCCGCGATCCTGTTCGGCTTCCTCTTTCAGGGCGGGGCCGAGCTGGCGCTCTGGACCAATATCCCGCGCGAGCTGATCGTCGTCATCCAGGCTCTGGTGATCCTCTTCACCGGCGCGCTCGACAATATGGTGCGGATGCCGCTGGAACGTGTCTTCCTGGCGCTGCGCCGGAAGGAGGGCTGAGTCATGGATCTTTTCACCATCCTGCAAGTGCTCGATTCCACTGTCCGGCTGGCGACGCCGCTGCTTCTTGCCTGCCTCGCCGGGCTGTTTTCCGAACGCGCCGGCATCTTCGACATCGGCCTCGAAGGCAAGATGCTGGCGGCGGCCTTCTTTGCCGCCGCGCTGGCGGCGATCACCGGCTCGGTCTGGCTGGGGCTGCTGGCGGGCATTGCCGCATCGCTGATGCTCTCTGCGATCCACGGGCTGGCCTCGATCACCTTTCGCGGCAACCAGCTGATTTCCGGCGTCGCCATCAACTTCCTTGCCGCCGGGATGACCGTGCTGATCGCGCAGGATCTGTTCAGCCAGGGCGGGCGCACGCCATCGCTGATCGGCAAGGGCCGGTTCGAACCGATCACCCTGCCCTTCGCCGAAGAAGTCATCGACGTTCCGGTGCTCGGTCCGATCTATTACGAACTGATCTCGGGCCACTCCATCCTCGTCTATGTCGCCTTCCTGATGGTGCCGCTGAGCTGGTGGGTGCTGTTTCGCACCCGCTTCGGCCTGCGCCTGCGCGCCGTGGGCGAAAACCCGGCGGCGGTCGATACCGCCGGCGTCTCGGTCGTCGGGCTGCGCTATGCGGCGGTGGCGATCTGTGGCGTGCTCTGCGGCATCGCCGGCGCCTATCTGGCGACCGGGCTTCAGGCCGGCTTCGTCAAGGACATGACGGCCGGTCGCGGCTTCATCGCGCTGGCGGCGCTGATCTTTGCCAAGTGGCGGCCGTGGTATGCGCTTTATGCCTGTCTGCTCTTCGGCCTGCTGCAAGCCGTGGCTCTGCGCTATCAGAACATCGATCTGGGCCTCATCACCCTGCCGGTGCAGTTCATGGACGCGCTGCCCTATGTGCTGACCGTGGTGATCCTCGCAGGCTTTGTCGGCAAGGCGATCCCGCCGCGCGCCGGCGGCCAGCCCTACGTCAAGGAGCGCTGACCGCCTGGGGCCGACATCTCGCAGGCGCAGCACGAATTGCGCCTGCGAATCCTTTTGCGACAGATTCCTGCAAAACCGTCCGCACTAGAGACATTTTTTCCTTTCCCTCAAAGATTGCACAACCATAACGAGTACTTTCGGAAATCTTTTCGCAGAAGACACAACATCAAACCGCTTCAACCTGACCCGTCGTCAAAAAAAATGCCGCAACGCGGAAAAACTTGCCTTCAGAGGCCGCCGGCCCGCTTGCAAAGCCCTCTGAGTTACGGCTAGAGAACCGCATGCAAATATACCTGCCTATAGCCGAAGTTTCGGTAAACGCCTTCCTGCTCCTCGGGCTGGGCGGCATGGTGGGCGTCCTGTCTGGCATGTTCGGCGTGGGCGGCGGCTTTCTGATGACGCCGCTGCTGTTCTTCATCGGCATTCCGCCGGCCGTTGCCGTGGCCACCGAGGCCAACCAGATTGTCGCCTCTTCCTTCTCTGGCCTCTTGGCGCATCTCAAGCGAAAGACCGTCGATCTCCGAATGGGGGTTGTCCTCCTGATCGGCGGCCTGATTGGCGCCGCGGTGGGTGTTTTTGTCTTCAACTACCTGAAATCCTTGGGCCAAGTCGATCTTCTTGTGCGCCTCTGTTATGTCGTGTTCCTCGGCATCATCGGCGCGCTGATGTTCATCGAAAGCCTGCGCGCGATCCGCAAGATGCGCCAGTCCGGCGGCGTCGCCCCGGCCAAGCGGAAGCATCGCGGCTGGGTCACCGCGCTGCCGTTCAAGATGCGCTTCCGCACCTCCGGTCTTTATATCTCGGTGATCCCGCCGATCATGGTGGGGGTGCTTGTCGGCATTCTCGCGGCGATCATGGGCGTCGGCGGCGGGTTCATCATGGTGCCCGCGATGATCTATATCCTGCACATGCCGACCAAGGTCGTGGTCGGCACCTCTCTCTTTCAGATCATCTTCGTCACCGCCTTTACCACGCTGCTGCACGCCACGACGAACTTTACCGTCGACATGGCGCTGGCGGTCCTCTTGCTGGTGGGCGGTGTCATCGGCGCCCAGATCGGCACCCGGATCGGTGTCAAGCTCAAGGCCGAGCAACTGCGCATCCTGCTGGCGATCCTGGTCCTCGTGGTGTGCGGCAAACTGGCGCTCGACCTGCTGCTGCAACCCGGTGAGCTCTATTCCATCGGCGATGTGGAGGGCCATTGATGCTGCGACTGGCCGCCTTCCTGCTTTGCCTGCTCTCCCCGCTTGGTGTCACCGCACAGACCGAAGCCGTCGAAGAAGACGTGGTTCTGGGCCTGTCGCAGAAGCGGGTTCGCATCACCGCCAATTTCGACGGCTCCGAAATCCTGCTGTTTGGCGCGATCAAGCGCAATGCGCCGCAGCCAGAGGGCGAGCTTGACGTGATCATCGCCATTGCCGGCCCGTCCGAGCCGGTGGTGGTGCGCCGCAAGGAGCGGCGCTTCGGCATCTGGATCAACACCGAGTCGGTCGATGTCTCGGCGGCACCCAGCTTCTATGCCGTGTCCTCCTCGCGTCCGCTCGACGAAATCCTGAGCGAGAACGCCAACAACCAGTACCGAATCACCGCCGACCGCGCGGTCTGGACGCTGAAATCCGAAGCCGCCTTTGCCGAGGCCGTGCTGCGGATTCGCAGCAACAACGGGCTGTATCAGCGCAACGAGGGCGCAGTGGAAGTGGCCGAACAGGCGCTGTTCCGCAGCACTGTCCAGATGCCGGCGAACCTGACCGAAGGCCCCTATATCGCCCGCGTCTTCCTGGTGCGCGATCAAAAGGTGATCTCGCTGCACCAGACGGTGATCGATGTGCGCAAGGTCGGGCTGGAACGCTTCCTGTTCAACCTGTCGCGCGAACAACCACTGATCTATGGTTTGCTGTCGCTGGCGATTGCCATCGCCGCCGGCTGGGGCGCCTCCTCGGCCTTCCGTCTGCTCAACCGGGGATGACCCGCGCGCGCGGCGCATACCCCTGGCACACCGCCCTGCCCACCCGCTGGGCCGACAACGACCAATACAGCCATCTCAACAACGCGACCTATTTCTCGCTTTTCGACACCGCGCTGACCCTGTGGCAGATCGAGACCGGCTTTCTCGGCGAGACCGTGGATTCGCCCCGTTTTCTGGTGGTCGAAAACGGCTGTCGCTTTTTCCAGGAGCTCCGCTTTCCCGATCTGATCCATGCCGGCCTGCGCTGTGGCCGCATCGGCACCAGCTCTTTCACGCTGGAATTGGCGCTGTTTCGGGGCACCTCCGAAGAGGCCGCCGCCACCGGCTTTTTCGCGCAGGTGCAGGTCGATGCTCAGAGCCACCGCCCCAGCCCGCTTGACGCGCCCCGGCGCGCGCTGCTCGAAGCGATCGGTTGAGCCTTACTTGCGGTAGCGAAACACCCCGGTGCCGGTGGCAATCACCGTGCCATCCACATCCAGCACCTTGCCCTCGGCAAAGAAAGTCGACCGGCCGCCGCCGGTCTTGCGGGCTTCGGCGACCAGCCGACTGCCCTGCGGCCGTGACAGGTAATTGACCGAGAGGTTCAGCGTCAGGCACATCTGCCGCCGCGCCGGATCGCCGGTGTAACATCCGGCAAAGCCCATGGCGGTGTCGAGCAGGCTGGCATGCACCCCGCCATGAGGCGCACCATGGCGATTGCGGGTGAACGCCGCGAGAGACAGCTCGACCCGGGCGAAATCCGCCTGCCATTCTGTCAGGTCCATGCCGATATGGCTGCCCCAGGGCGAGGGGGTTTCCCAATCGGCGGCGGTGTCATCGCGCATCTGCGGCCTCCAGTCCCAATTCGGCAAAGCGCGGCACGAAGGCGCCAAGCCTGCGGCCCTTTTCGGGGTTCGAGGCGCTGCCGTCCAGAGCCCTTTTCTTGACCCCCTGAAGGATCGCCGCCATGCGAAAGAAGGCAAAGGCCAGGTAAAAGCCGAAACTATCCGGCGGGTCGATCCCCCGGCGGTCGAAATAGCTGGCAAGAAAGGCCGCGTCGTCGGGCAGGCCCAGCGCCGCACGGTCGAGGCCGGCCAGCCCCCGGCCCTCTTCGCCGGGCGGCAACTGCCATTGCATGATGACGCCGGCCAGATCGGCAAAGGGATGGCCAAGGGTGGACAGTTCCCAGTCGAGCACGGCGCGGATATCGGGCGCTTCCGGGGCAAAGAGAAGGTTGTCGATCCGGTAATCGCCATGAACAAGGCAGCGCTGGCCGTCCTCTTCCGGCAGATTGCTTTCGAGCCAGAGGATCAGCCGGTCCATTTCGGGCAGCGCACCGGTCTCGCTGGCCCGGTACTGCTTGGTCCAGCGGCCGAGCTGCCGGGCATAGAAATCGCCGGGCGGACCATAGTCAGACAGGCCACAGGCGGCCAGGTCGACCTCGTGGATGGCGGCAAGAATGCGATTCATCTCGGCCATATGCGCACCGCGCTGGTCCGGCGTGGCGCCAGGCAGTGAGGGGTCAAGGATCACCCGGCCGGGGACATGCTCCATGACATAGAACATCGCGCCGAGGATGCTGTCATCGTCGCAGAGCGCCAGCACGCGAGCAACCGGCACATCGGTGTCGGCCAGCGCCTTTTGCACGCGGAATTCGCGGTCGACGGCATGGGCGGACTTCAGGAGCTGGCCCGGCGGCTTGCGGCGCAGCACGTAATCCGCGCCGGGGGTTGTGAGGCGGAAGGTCGGGTTCGATTGGCCACTGGCGAATTTTTCCACCGCGACCGGGCCCTGGAAGCCGGCGATATGGTCAGCCAGCCAGGGAGTCAGGCGCGAAAGCGCATCGCTGTCCATCAGCTCGGCCTCCCCCGCATGGCCGGCCCGGCCCCAGGCCGGGCGGGCAGTCCTCTGTCGCGCCGCCATTCATCCATCGCGATACTTCCGCAGCTCGGCCCGCGCCACCTGCCGGCGGTGCACCGCGTCGGGCCCGTCGGCAAAGCGCAGGGTGCGCACATGGGTCCACATATGCGCCAGATCGAAATCCTGCGAGATGCCGGCCGCGCCGTGGATCTGCATCGCCTCGTCCAGCACACGGCCGGCCATCAGCGGCGCCACCACCTTGATCTTGGAAATCCACGGCTGCGCCGCGCGCACCCCCGCCGTGTCCATCATCCAGGCCGCCTTGAGGCACAGAAGCCGCGCCATCTCGATCTCCATCCGGGCGTCGGCGATCCTGTCGAAATTGCCGCCCAGCTCGGCCAGCGGCTTGCCAAAAGCCTCGCGTGTGAGGCCGCGACGGCAGATCATCTCGAGCGCCTTTTCCGCCTGGCCGATGGCGCGCATGCAATGGTGGATGCGCCCTGGCCCCAGCCGCCCCTGCGCCACCTCGAAGCCCCGGCCCTCGCCCAGGATCACGTTCTCGGCCGGGATGCGCACATCGGTGAAACGCAGGTGCATGTGGCCATGCGGCGCGTCGTCCTGGCCAAAGACCTGCATCGGGCGCAGCACCTCGATCCCCGGCGTCTCGGCATCCAGCGCGAACATCGTGTGCCGCTGGTGCTTCGGGGCCTGGGGATCGGTGCAGGCCATCAGGATATAGACCTTGCAGCGCGGATCGCCGGCGCCGGAGATCCACCACTTTTCGCCATTCAGCACGTAATCGTCGCCGTCGCGCCGCGCGGCAAAGGCGAGTTGGGCCGCATCGGACGAGGCGACATCGGGCTCGGTCATCACATAGGCCGAACGGATCTCGCCCTCGAGCAGCGGCGCCAGCCAGCGATCCTTCATCCATTGCGGGCCGTAGCGTTCAAAGACCTCCATGTTGCCGGTGTCGGGGGCGTTGCAGTTGAACACTTCGGCGGCGATATGCACCTTGCCCATCTCCTCGGCGAGATAGGCATATTCGACCGTGGTCAGCCCCTGGCCGCGGGTGCTGTCGGTCAGCCAGAAATTCCAGAGCCCGCGGTCGCGGGCGCGGGCCTTGAGGGTTTCGAGAATCTCGATCTGCCGCGCGCTGTGGCGGAACCGGTCGCCCGAGGAATGCCGGCCCACTTCTGCGTGGAACTCCCGGTCCAGCGGCGCGATCTCGTCCCGCACCATTGCGCGCACCGCCTCGACCAGCGGGCGCACCCGGTCTGTCATACCAAGATCCATGGATTATCCCTTTCGCAGATCGGGGTGTGTGTATTCGGCAAAGCGCGCGCGCAGCTGCCGCTTGGAGACCTTGCCGGTGGCGGTCAGCGGCAAATCTTCGGCAAAGACCAGATCGTCGGGCATTTGCCACGCGGCGAACCGCGTCTGCATCAGGTCGTGAATCTCCGACAGCCCGGGGCGGTCATCGCCGTCGGGCACTACCACCAGCAGCGGCCGCTCGTCCCATTTCGGATGCGGCACGGCGATCACGGCGCAATTGGCCACCCCCGGATGCGCCATGGCGCAATTCTCGAGGTCGATCGAAGAAATCCACTCGCCACCCGATTTGATCAGGTCCTTGGCGCGGTCCTGGATCGACAGGAAGCCCTGCGAATCAAGCGTCGCCACATCGCCGGTGGCCAGCCAGCCCTCGGCATCGAAGGCCTCACTTGTGGCGGCGTCATTGGCGAAATACCCCGAGATGATGGTGTTGCCGCGCACATGCAGTTCGCCCACCGAAGTGCCGTCATGGGGCAGCGGGGCGCCATCCGCGTCGATGATCTTCATCTCGCAGCCGAACACCCGGCGGCCCTGCTTGGCCTGAAGATTCAGCCGGTCGTCCAGCGGCAGGGCCTGCATCGCGGCATTGAGGATGCCGTGGGTGCCGACCGGGCTCATCTCGGTCATGCCCCAGGCGTGGCAGACCGACACCCCTGCCGTCTCGAACCTTTCGATCATCGCGCGCGAGGCGGCGGAACCGCCGATCACCACCTGCGAGAACCCCTTGGGATTGCCGCCGCGCCTGGCGATCTCTGCCTGAAGCCCGAGCCAAACGGTGGGCACGCCCCAGGCCGAGGTCACCTCTTCCTCGTTCATCAGCTCCCAGAGCGCATCGCCCGCCAGCCCCGGCCCCGGCATCACCAGCGAGGCCCCGGCCAGCGGCGCGGAATAGGGCAGCCCCCAGGCGTTGACGTGGAACATCGGCACCACGGGCAGGATGCGCGCGCCCTCGGTCAGCGAGGACCGCAGCGCCAGGGTGATGGCAAAGGCATGCAGCACCGTCGAGCGATGCGAATAGAGCGCGCCCTTGGGGTGGCCGGTGGTGCCCGAGGTGTAACACAGGCCGATGGCAGCGTTCTCGTCGGTCTCGGGCCAATGGTAGGTCTCGGGCTGGCCAGCCAGCAGCTCTTCGTAGCAGATCAGGTCGAGCGGGCTGTCGGGCATATGCGCCCGGTCGGTCATCACGATCAGGCGGATCCCCTCGGGCAGTTGCGGCGCCAGCGCCTCGAGGATCGGTACGAAGGTCAGATCGGCACAGATCGCGGCATCCCCGGCGTGGCCGATGACATAGAGCATCTGTTCCGGCGAGAGCCGCGGGTTGATGGTATGCACCACCGCGCCCATGCCGGCGGTGGCGTAGTAGAGCTCGAAATGCCGATGGGTGTTCCAGGCCAGGGTCGCGACCCGGTCGCCCGGCACAATGCCCAGCCCGGCCAGCCCATGCGCAAGCTGCGCGGTGCGCGCCAGGGTCTCGGGGTAGCTCTGCCGGTGACGCCCGCCTTCGCACAGCGCCGAGACCAGCCCGGCCTCGGGGAAGATTTCCGCCCCATATCGCAAGAGTTCAATCACTTGCAGCGGGCGCTGCATCATTTGACCCATCATGGGGCGTCCTCCCTTTGGCTTGCTCTCCCGGCGGCCTAGGTGACAGTCTGGCGGCGAAGCGCGCCGCGGTGCAACAGATTTCGGAAAAGGACTGAACGTAAGATGGTCGTAGAACGTGTGGTATTGGCAGCAAGGCCCAAAGGCGAAGCAGGGCCGGAACATTTCCGGCTCGAGCAGGCGGAAATGCCGGCCCCGGGCGAAGATGAGGTATTGGTCAAGGTCAGCCATCTGTCGCTCGATCCCTACATGCGGGGGCGGATGAGCGATGCGAAATCCTATGCCGATCCGGTGGCGGTGGACGCGGTGATGACCGGCCAGGGCGTGGGCCATGTGGTCGAGAGCCGCGCCGAAGGCTTTGCCGAGGGCGATCTGGTGACCGGCATGACCGGCTGGCAAAGCCACGCGGTGCTGTCGGGCAAGGAGCTGCGCAAGCTCGACGCCGTTCTCGCGCCTTCGACCGCGCTCGGGGTGCTGGGGATGCCGGGCTTTACCGGCTGGACCGGGATGACCAAATACGGCCGGCCACAACAGGGCGAGACACTGGTCGTCGCCGCGGCGACCGGGCCTGTGGGATCGATGGTCGGGCAATTGGCGAAACGCGCCGGAATGCGCACCGTGGCCATTGCCGGCGGGGCCGAGAAATGCCGCATCGCACAAGAGACCTTCGGTTTTGACACCGCGATCGATCACCATGCCTTTGACGAGGTGGCGGATCTGCGCGCGGCGATTGCCGCTGCCGCGCCCGATGGCGTCGATGTCTATTTCGAGAATGTCGGCGGCGACGTCCTGCGCGCGGTGCTGCCCCTGCTCAACACCCATGCGCGGGTGCCGGTGATCGGCACCGTCGCCTGGTACGAGGGCGTTTCCACCGACGGGCCCGACACCCTGCCCGCCCTCTGGCGTCAGGTGCTGGTCAAGCGGCTGAGCATCCAGGGGCTGATCATCTTTGACCACTGGGACGATTTCCCCGCCTTCCTCGACGAGGTCGCGCCGCTGGTGAAATCCGGCGGCGTCACCTGGCTCGAGGATGTGGCGCAGGGGCTGGAGAACGCGCCGCAGGCGTTTCTCGACATGCTCAGGGGCGGCAACCTCGGCAAGCAGATCGTGGCGCTCTGACCGGTCGGGCTATTTCTCGGTCAGTTTCAGCTCGATCCGGCGATTGCGGGCCCGCGCGGCCTCGGAAGTGCCGGGATCGACCGGCTGAAACTGGCCAAAGCCGTTTGCCGCCAGCCGCTCGGGCGCAATGCCGAGGAAATTGATCATGTAGCGCACCACCGAAAGCGCCCGGGCCTGGCTCAGCTCCCAATTGTCGGCGAACTGCGCCGAGCCCACGATCGGCACATCGTCGGTATGGCCGTCGACACGGATCACCCAGTCGATTTCGTCGGGGATGTCATCGGCCACCGCCTTGAGGATGTTCGCCACCTTGGCGATCTCGTGCTGGCCCGCGTCCGAGAGACGGGCATCGCCGGAGCCGAACAGCACCGACGAGGAAAAGACAAAGCGGTCACCCTCGATCCGCACGCCTTCCTGACTGCCCAGCAGATCGCGCAGCCGGCCGAAGAATTCCGAACGGTATCTTTCGAGGTCTTTGGCCTCTTCCTCGAGCCGCGCCTTCTCGGCCGCCAGCAACGCCGCATTGCGCGCCTCAGCATCGGCCCGGCGGCGCTCTTCCAGCGCCTTCTGCGCCAGCGCCACATTGAGGTCAGAGCCGAGGTTCTCGATCTGGATGTTCTGCGCCGCGTCGCGGGCCTTGTAATCATCGAGCAAGGCCCGCAACTGCCCGAGTTCGTCGCGCAGCGTGGCAACCTGCTGGTTGAGAAGCGCGGCGCGCCTCTGCGCTTCGGTCGAAACCTGGGTCTGTTGCTCCAGCTCCTGCCGTGCCGCCGCCAGAAGCGCTTCGCGGTTGGTCACTTCCTGCGCCCGCGTCCGGGCCGCGGCCTCGGCCTGTTCGGCCGCCTCTTCGGCGGCGAGCTTCAGCGCCAGGGCCTCGGCCAGCTGCTTGCGAATGTCCTCCTGCGCGGTCTCGGCCTTGACCGTCGCCGCCAGCGCCGCCGAAAGCTGATCGCGCAGGCTGGCCTCGCCGGTCTCGGTCTCGTCCAGCGTCGCGCGCAGCTTGGCAAGCTGGCTTTCCAGCGCCGCCACACCCTCCTGCGCAGCTTCCAGCTGCCCGCCCAACGCCGCGGCGTTTTCCTGCGCCGCCAATTGTGCCGCCAGCGCCTCGGCCAGCCGGTCCTCGAGCGATTGCGTCTCGGTCCGCGCCTCCGAAAGCCGCGCCTGCGCGGTCTCGAGACGGCCTTCCGCCGCCGCCCGCGCCTGTTCCGCCGCGACCTGAGCGGCCAGCGCTTCGGCCAACTCGTCCTCGACGCCCGCCAGATCGGACTGGGCCGCCAGCGCCCGCGCCAGCTCGGCCTCGAGCGTCGCCTGCCGGTCCTCGGCGGCCTCCGCCGCCTGCCCGGCCTCGCGGGCGCTGCGTTCGGCGGTGATCTTGGCGGCCAGCGCTTCGGCCAGTTGCTGCTCCAGCGCGCCCTTTTCCGCGTCGGTGCTGTCACGCAGGGCGGTCAGCGCCTGTTCCAGCTCACCGATCCGGGCCGATTGGTCCTGGCTGTCCAGCAGCGCGGCCGCAAGTTGCGCCTCGAGCGCATTGAGCTGAGACGAGGTGCTCCGGTCGTCGCTGATCGCGACCTGCAAATCCTCGGCCAGGGCCGCATTGCGCTGCTCGGCCTGCCGCTGGGCCAGAAGCGCCGCCGCCAGCTGCTGCTTGAGCGCCTCGGTCTCGGCCGCGGTTTCATCGAGCGTTGCACCGATCTCGGCAACCCGCGTCTCGGCCGCCCGTTGCGACAGCAGCGCCGCCGCCAGCCGCGCATCCAGATCCTGTTCCGCCGCCTGCGCCGCCGCCAACATCGACAGCGTCTCTTCCGCCTCGCGCCGCTGCTCCTCGAGCGCCAGCGTCATTGCCGAAAGCTCGGCATCCGCCGTCATCAGCTTTTCGCGCAGGGCCTCCGCCGCTGCCGCCTCGGCCAGCCGCCGCGCCTCTTCCTCGCTCAGCCGGTCTTCCAACGCGCTGACTTGGCTGGTAAATTCCGCCGAGGACTCCTCTTGCTGCGCCTTGAGATCGGCAATCATCGCCTCGAGCGCATCGGCCTGCGCCGCCGCCAGCCGCGCCGCCTCGACCTCGGCGTCGATCTCGTCGCGGGCCTGGGCCAAGGCCAGTTGCAGCGCCTCCTGCTCCGACAGCAGCGCCTGCTCGCTATCTTCCAGCTCGGCGATCCGCGCGGTGGCGGTTTCCTGATCGGCCAGCAGCCCGGCGACCCGATCCTCGAACGAGGCGATCCGCGCATTGGCCGCGCCCAGCGCATCCTCGCGTTCGGCAACGGTCTGTTCCAGCGTGGCGATCCGCTGCCCGGCCTGCGACAGCGCGGCATCGCGCTCGGTCACGTCCTGCTGCAAGCCGGCAATCAGGGCGGCCTGTTCCCGGGCACGGGTATTGGCAGCGACCAGCGTCGAGACCAGATTGCCGACCTCGGATTGCAATTCGGCGGTCTTTTCCCGTTCGAGCCCCAGGGCCTGCGCCAGCGCCGCGATCTCGTTCGAGAGCTGGTTGAGCTCGCTTTCCTGGCCGGTGATGGTTTCGCGCAACGTGAATTGCACCACCATGAAGATGGTCAACACGAACATCAGCACCAGCAGCAAGCCGGTCATCGCATCGACGAAGCCGGGCCAGATCGAATTTTGAAACCGTTGACCGGTGCGGCGTGACAACGCCATGGATCAGCCCTCCTGTTCGGGGGTTCCCACCTTGGGCGGCCTCAGGTGGCGGCCGGGCCGGGACGAGGCGGCGCTTGCGGCGCTGACCTGCCGCACCGCCATGTTGAGCGCCCGGGTCAGCTGCGCCAGATCGGTGCGCAGCTCGGCCATGCTTTCCTGCCGGCCGGCGGACATTTCCTCGAGAATGCGCAACATCTGCACGTCGATCGAGCGCAGCCGCATCCGGCTTTCGGCATCGATGCCGCCCTCGCCGTCGCCCTTGCGGCTTTCGAGCGCGTCGATCAGCCGTTCCTGCCCCTCGGCCAGCCGGGTCAGGGCCGTGGTCGGTGCCGATTGCCGCTCGAGTTGTTCGGTCATCCGCTCGACGCTGTCGGCCAGCGTCGAGAGCTTGTCATCCACCACCGCGCGGCTTTCGTCGGACTGGGCGAACATCTGTTGCAGATGCTCCATCTGTTCGGACATGTGATCGACCACCGCGACCAGCAATTGCTGGTCGCTCGCGCCTTCGCCCTCACCCGAGCCGGCATACCCCAGACGGGTGATTGTCGAGAGCCATTCCTCGAGTTCGCGGTAAAACCGGTTCTGGCCATGGCCGGCAAACAATTCCAGCAGCCCCACGACCAGCGAGCCGGCCAGCCCCAGCAGCGACGAGGCAAAGGCGGTGCCCATGCCGCCGAGCTGCGCCTGGAGGCCTTCCTGCAACCGCTCAAAGATCTGGCCGCCGGTCTCGCCCGGGGCCGGGGTCAGCGAGCGGATGGTATCGACCAGCGCCGGCACCGTGGTGGCCAGCCCGTAGAAGGTGCCCAGAAGCCCCAGAAAGATCAGCAGGCTGACGATGTAGCGGGTGATCTCGCGCGCCTCGTCGATCCGCTGCGCCACCGAGTCGAGGATCGAGCGCGACGAGGTGGCCGAAATCTGCATCCGCTTGCCCCGGGTCCGCATCAGCGCGGCCAAGGGCGCGAGGATGCGCGGCGCCTCCTTGCCGGCGTCGTTCTCCGAGACGAAATTCTCGATCCAGCGGACCGAGCCGATCAGCGTCAGCACCTGCCAGAAGGTCGCCAGCACGCCGATCACGAAGACCAGCACGATGAAGCCGTTCAGATAGGGGTTCGACAGGAACACCGGCAGCACGCGGGGCAACGCCAGCACCAGACCGGCCACGACAAGCCCCAGAACGGTGACCATGAAGAAGACCTGACGGACAGGCTGGGAAAATCTCGGTGCGGCCTCGCGGTCCGGCTTGTCCACCATGAGGGACCATTCCTGAAGATAGCTAAATCCGTCCGGACTCTAGGGAGGATTCCCGGTCAAGCCAAGGCGTTATCGGCAAATGTCACGGACCCGGTCGGCCAACCATTGCAAATCTGCATCCTCGATGCCCAGTTCGGTCAGATGTTGCGCGGTGTTCCAGAGATATTCGGTATTCGGCCCCCGGCCGCCCACCGCCTGCGCAATGATCTGCGCCTGGTCCTCGAGCGGGATGTCGCGGCAATACTGCCAGTGATCGCGGTTGATGACATAGGCCAGCGCCTCGACCTGGCGGCCATCCTCCAGCCCCAGCATCACATGCCGTTCGACATAGGCCGAAGACACCAGCTCGCGGTCGCGCAGATAGGCCAGCGTGTCGTCCTCGGTGCCCGGCTCGGCCCGCAGCGCCACCCCGTCGCAGATCGCGCCCGGCGCCTCGTCGAGTGCCAGAACCAGGCCCGGCGCCGCTTCGGTGCCGCGATGATGGATCGAATGCATGCAGAAACTGCGGTGATAATGCTCAAGCGAGGCAAGGCGGCTTTCCGCCACCGCAAAGCCGGGGTTCCACAGGAGCGAGCCGTATCCGAAGACCCAGAGTGCCATCATGCTTTTCCTTTCCGCCTTCTGCCAGTAAAGCATTGCCGCAAGAGGCGAAAGCCCACGCGCGGAGAAAGCCCATGATGAAACGTCTCGCCTTTGTGATCCTCGTCGCCGCCCTGGCCTGGTCGGGCTATTGGCTCTGGGGCAAACAGAGCCTCATGGCAGGCTACCAGCGCTGGTTCGCCGAGCGCCGCGACGATGGCTGGGAGGCCGGGTATGCCGAGATGAAGGTGCGCGGCTTTCCCAACCGCCACGACACCACCTGGACCGATCTGCGCATCCTGGATCCCGAAAGCGGGCTGGGCTGGGAAGCGCCGTTCTTTCAGCTCTTTCTGCTGAGCTACAACCGCCATCACGCGATTGCCGCCTGGCCCCGCCACCAGGTGATCGTGACGCCCGACGGCCCGCTGCACTTCACCAGCGAGCAGATGCAGGCCAGCCTGGTGACCGAGGGCGAGGACCAAGCGCTGACACGGGGCACCCTGGTGGCCGATGTGCTCAACATCACCGGCACCGACGGCGCGACCACGGCGCTGGCGCAGCTGCGCCTGGCCGGCACCCGGGTGGACGCGGCCAGCTATGACGTGGCGCTGACCGCCGAGGGGCTGGCCCTGCCGCGCGGGCTCAACCAGGCCACCGGCGGCGCCCTGCCGCAAACCTTTTCCGAGGCGCGGATCGCGGCGCAACTGCGCTTTGACGCGCCATGGACGCTGACCTCGGCCGAGGCGCGGCCGCAGCCGACCCGGATCGCGGTCCGCGAAGCGGCGCTGGAATGGGGTCCGATGGCGCTCCGGTTGACTGGCGATCTCGAGATCGATGGAGAAGGCCATGCCACCGGCGATGTGCATGTGCAGGCGCAGAACTGGCAGGAGATGCTCGCAGTGGCCCGCGCCTCCGGGCAGGTCGCGGATGTGCTGGCCGACGGGGTCGAAGCGACGCTGACGCTGATGGCCGGGCTCTCCGGCGGTCGCCGCTCGCTCGATCTGACGCTGCGGCTCGAGGAGGGCGCGATCTGGCTTGGCCCGGTGCCGGTGGGTGAGGCCCCGAGGTTCCTCCTGCGCTGACCCCGTCCCGGGCTCGACCCAAGACCTCGCGGCCTGAGGAGCGGCCGGATCATGCCCTTGCGCCCCGCGGTCCCAAACGCGAGACTGCGCCCATGACCGCCATCACCAACCGCCTGAAAGACGAACTCACCGCCCGGCGCGACGATCTGATCGCGCTGACGCAGGCGCTGATCCGCATTCCCACGCTGAACCCGCCCGGCGCCAACTATCGGGAAATCTGCGAGTTTCTCGGCCAGCGCCTGGAAAAACGCGGTTTTGACATCCAGATGATCCGCGCGACCGGCGCCCCGGGCGACAGCGACCGATACCCGCGCTGGAACGTCATGGCCCGCCGCGAGGGCCGGCACACCGGGCCCTGCGTGCATTTCAACTCGCATACCGATGTGGTCGAGGTCGGCCAAGGATGGACGGTCGATCCTTTCGGCGGCGAGGTGAAGGAAGGTCGGATCTATGGCCGTGGTGCCTGTGACATGAAGGGCGGGCTGGCGGCGGCGATCCTCGCGGCCGAGGTCTTTGTCGATCTCTGCCCCGACTTTCACGGCGCGGTCGAGATCTCCGGCACCGCCGACGAGGAATCCGGCGGCTATGGCGGCGTCGCCTATCTCGCCGAACAGGGATTTTTTGCACCCGACCGCGTGCAGCATGTCATCATCCCCGAGCCACTCAACAAGGACCGGATCTGCCTGGGCCATCGCGGCGCCTGGTGGGCCGAGATCGAAACCAGAGGCGAGATCGCCCATGGCGCCATGCCCTTTCTCGGCGATTGCGCGGTGCGCCACATGGGGGCGGTGATCGATGCCTTCGAGAGCCGGCTCTACCCCGCCATGGCGCAACGGCGCACCGACATGCCGGTGGTGCCCGAAGGCGCTCGGCAATCGACGATGAACATCAATTCGATCCACGGCGGCGAACCCGAGCCGCCCGACGATTACACCGGCCTGCCCGCCTATTGCGTGCCCGACAGCTGCCGCGTGGTGATCGACCGGCGCTATCTTGCCGAAGAGACCCATGCCGGCGTCGCCGGCGAGGTCCGCGCGCTGCTCGACGATTTGAAGGCGACCCGCGCGAGGTTCGACTACCGGTTGCAGGAGATCAACCATGTCGCCCCCTCGATGACCGACCGCGAGGCGCCGGTTGTCACAACGGTGGCGCAGGCGATCCGCGAGGTCATGGGCAAGGCGCCGGAATATGTCGCCTCGCCCGGCACCTACGATCAGAAGCATATCGACCGCATCGGCCGACTGAAAAACTGCATCGCCTATGGCCCCGGCGTTCTGGAACTGGCGCACAAGCCCGACGAATGGGTCGGCATCGACGACATGGTCCAGAGCGCGCAGGTCATGGCGCTGTCCCTGGCTACGCTTTTGCTGACCGACTGACCTCGCGACACCCCGGAACCGGCCGGAACCTTCGCCGGCTGCCATGCGTTTTTTCCTAGATTACCGCAAGCATCCGAGGTGTTCGATGACCCGCATTTTTCTGGCCCTCTCCGTCCTGCTCGGGCTCGGGGCCTTCGCAATCTCGCTCCGGCTCTATTTCGGCACGCCGACCGGAGGAGACGGCACTCTGGGCGCGCTGCTCACCGCGCTGGGCAGTGCCGCAGCGGCACTGCTGGCCGCTTATGTCGCGCTCTTTCCGCACCACCCCTCACAGGGGCCCGCCTCGGCCTTTGCCTTGCTTGCCGCGGTGCTGACCGGCGTGGCGGGCTGGTTCCTGACAAGCTGGCCGATCATCATCACCATCACCCTGGCGGCGGCCTTCCTCGTCGCCGCCCTCGCCCGCCTGCCGGGAGAAACGGAAGCCCGGGCATGAAGCCGCGCCGGGCACCCCGGTGCCCGGCCGCTTGCCCGTGCGACACCGGTGCGGCCTGGCCGCCGGCGGCAAACCAAGCCTCAAGCCGGATATCGCCGCGCGCCCCGCGGTCAGCTCGCCGCCGACCGAGGCAGCGTCAGCCACGCACCGGGATATCGATATTGTCGATCAGGCGCACCCCGGCGAGATAGGCGGCGGCAAAGAGCCGGGCCGGCTCGCGCGGGGACTCGAGCAGCGCGAGCGTGTTGCAGCTGCGCAGTTCGAGGTAGTCGACCTTGAGGAAATCCGCCTTTTCCAGCGCCAGCAGCGCCGGCGGCACCAGTTCCGGCATCGGCCGGCCCGCAGCCAGCCCGGCGGCGATCTCTTCCATCACTTCATGCAGGCGCGGCGCCTTGACCCGGGCCCGATCCGACAGCAGCAGGTTGCGCGACGACATCGCCAACCCGTCGATCTCGCGGATCGTCGGACAACCCACCACCTCGACCCCGAGATCAAGATCGCGCGACAGCCGGCGGACGACCTGAAGCTGTTGAAAATCCTTCTCGCCGAAAAAGGCGAAATCGGCCGCAGTCTGACGAAAGAGCTTGGTCACCACCGTCGCCACGCCATCGAAATGCCCCGGCCGATAGGCGCCGCAGAGCACGTCGGTCAGCCCGGCCACCGACACATTGGTCGAAAACCCCGGCGGATACATGATGTCGCCCTCCGGCGCCCAGATCGCATCGACCCCGAAGCGCTCGAGCTTGCGGGCGTCCTCCTCTTCGGTGCGGGGATAGTTCTTGAGGTCGTCGGGATTGTTGAACTGCTTTGGATTGACAAAGATCGTCACGATCACCCGGTCGGCGCGCTGTTTCGCCGCCGCTACAAGGCTGAGATGGCCGTCATGCAGCGCGCCCATGGTGGGCACCACGCCGATCGCCTCGCCGGCGCGCCGCCACCCGGCGGTCATCGCCCGCAGCGCCGCGGGCTCGCGAATGATCGGCACGCTCACGAGGCTTTTCCCGGCGCTTCGTCGGCAAAGACATGTTCGGCCGCCGGAAAGGCGCGGGCGCGCACATCGGCGGCATAGGCGGCAATCGCCGCCGCGCCGTCTTGGCCGAGCTGGCCATAGCGTTTGACGAATTTCGGCTTGAAGGCGGTGAACAGCCCCAGCATGTCGTCGACCACGAGCACCTGGCCGTCGCAGCCCACCGAGGCGCCGATGCCGATGGTGGGGATCGGCACTTCGGCGGTGATCCGGTCGGCCAGGCTCTCGGTGACCTTTTCCAGAACCACTGCAAAGGCGCCGGCGTCGGACACGGCGCGCGCATCGGCGAGGATCTGCTCGGCCCCAGCCCCGCGGCCCTGCACCTTGTAGCCGCCCAGCGTATGGATGGCCTGTGGCGTGAGGCCCACATGCGCCATCACCGGGATGCCGCGCCGGGTGAGAAAGTGGATGGTCTCGGCCATATGTTCGCCACCCTCGAGCTTGATCGCTCCGGCGCCGGTCTCGGCCATCATCCGCGCAGCATTGCGGAACGCCTGCTCGGGGCTTTCTTCGAAGCTGCGGAACGGCAGGTCGACCACCATCATCGCGGTCTCGAGCCCGCGCGCCACGGCCTGGCCGTGCAGAATCATCATCTCCATCGTCGCCGAAAGCGTCGAGGCGAGCCCGTGCTGCACCATGGCGACGCTGTCACCGACAAGGACGAAATCGCAATGCGCGTCCATCATCTGCGCCATCGGCGTCGTATAGGCGGTGAGGGATACGATCGGTGTGCCGCCCTTCATCGCCCGGATTTCACTGGGCATGAGGGCTTTCTGGCGGGCGGTCGCGCTCATGGCGGGCCTCCGGTTGCTTCGCGTTGCCCCGATGTAACAGCGGCCATCGGGGGAATCCAGTGACCACCGCACTTTGCCGCGCAAGATCGTGGCCGAAGCGGGCGCCGTGACGCAAGGATAAATCGTGGCTTGCGGTCCGCGAACCGCTGACGGATCGTGGGGCAAAGCAAGAGGAGGCTCGGATGACGCTCACGGATCTGCCGTTCGATCCGTCGCTGGTGCTGATCGGCGGCGGCTGGCGCGCGGCGCAGGGCGGCGCGACGCTCGCGCTGATCGACCCGTCGGACGCCAGCGATCTGGCCCGCATCGCCCGCGGCGGCCCCGAAGATATCGACGCCGCCGTCACGGCCGCGCAGGCTGCCCGCGATGGCGGCTGGGGCCGGATGCCCGCGGCAGAGCGCGGCCGCATCCTGACGCGCCTGGCCGGGCTGATCCGCGCGCGTGTCGACTGGCTTGCCGAGCTCGAGGCGCGCGACGTCGGCAAGCCGCTGACCCAGGCGCGCAACGATGCGGTGGCGCTGGCGCGCTACTGCGAATTCTACGGCGGCGCCGCCGACAAGCTGCACGGCCAAACCCTGCCCTATCTCGATGGCTACACCGTCTATACCCTGCGCGAGCCGCATGGGGTGACCGGCCATATCGTGCCCTGGAACTACCCGATGCAGATCATCGGCCGATCCGTCGGCGCGGCGCTGGCGGCGGGCAATGCCTGCGTGCTGAAACCGGCGGAAGAGGCCTGTCTGACCGCGCTGGCCTTTGCCTGGCTGGCCGAAGAGGCCGGGCTGCCGAAGGGCGCGCTCAACGTGGTGCCGGGCCTCGGCGCCGAGGCCGGTGCGGCGCTGGCCGGCCATCCGGGCATCAACCACCTGAGCTTTACCGGCTCGGTCGCCACCGGCGCGACAGTGCAGGCGCTGGCGGCGAAACATGTCGTGCCGGTAACGCTGGAACTGGGCGGCAAGTCGCCGCAGCTGGTCTTTGCCGATGCCGATCTCGACGCCGCCCTGCCCTTTCTCGTCGGCGCCGGCATCCAGAATGCCGGCCAGACCTGCTCGGCCGCGTCGCGGGTGCTGGTGCAGCGCGAGGTGCATGCCGCGCTGCGCGACCGGATGGCCGCGCGCTACGCCGCCCTGCGGGTCGGCCCGGCGCTCGAGGATCTCGATGTCGGCCCGCTGATCAGCGCCCGCCAGCAAGGCCTTGTCGCTTGCTTTCTGGACCAGTCGCAGGGGCTCGCCATGGCGGCCCGGGCCGAGGTGCCCGAGGGCCCGGGCTATTTCACCGCGCCGACATTGCTCGACAGGGTGCCGCCGGACCACCCGCTGGCCCAGCAGGAGATTTTCGGCCCGGTGCAGGTGATCATTCCCTTCGACACCGAGGAAGAGGCGCTGCGGATTGCCAATGGCACCGATTACGGCCTGGTGGCCGGTGTCTGGACCCGGGACGGCGCGCGGCAGATGCGGCTGGCGCGGGGGCTGCGTTCGGGCCAGGTCTTCCTCAACAATTACGGCGCCGGCGGCGGGGTGGAACTGCCCTTTGGCGGCACCGGCAGATCCGGCCACGGCCGGGAAAAGGGCTTCGAGGCGCTATACGGCTTTTCAACGCTCAAGACCGTGGCGGCCTATCATGGCTGAGGGAGGCAGAGAGAGCATGAGATTGAAGGACAAACGCGCCATCGTGACCGGCGCGGGATCGGGCTTTGGCGCCGGCATCGCGCGGAAATTTGCCGCCGAGGGCGCGCTGGTCCTGCTCGCCGATATCAATCACGAGGCCGCCGAGGCGCAGGCCCGCGAGATTGGCGGTCGCGCGGCACATGTGGATGTCTCCGACGGCGGCAGCATGGCGCGGATGGTGGCCGAGGCCCGCGCGGCCATGGGCGAGATCGACATCCTGGTCAACAACGCCGGCGTCACCCATATGCCGGCCCCGATGGAGGAGATCGAGGAAGCCGAGTTCGACCGGGTCTTCGCGGTGAACTGCAAATCGGTCTATCTTGCCGCCCGCGCCGTGGTGCCGCTGATGAAGGCGCGCGGGTCGGGCGTGATCCTCAACATCGCCTCCACCGCCGCTGTCTCGCCCCGGCCGAACCTGAACTGGTACAACGCCTCGAAGGGCTGGATGACCACCGCCACCCGCGCCATGGCGATCGAGCTGGCGCCACATGGCATCCGCGTCAACGCCGTCAATCCGGTGGCGGGCGACACCCCGCTGCTGGCCTCTTTCATGGGCGAGGACACGCCCGAACAACGGGCCCAGTTCCTCGCCACCATCCCGCTGGGCCGCTTTTCGACGCCCGAGGACATCGCCGGCGCCGCCTGCTATCTCTGCTCTGACGAGGCCAGCCTTGTCACCGGGGTCTGCATGGAAGTCGACGGAGGCCGCTGCATATGACCCCCGGCCCCCGCAACCTGATCACCGATATCGCCGGTCTGCGCGTCGGCAATGCCGAGGACGCGACGCTGAAATCCGGCACCACGGTGCTGGTGGGCGCGGCGCCGTTCGTGGCCTCGGTCGCGGTCATGGGCGGCGCCCCCGGCACGCGCGAGACCGATCTCCTGGAACCCGACAAGATGGCGCCGGCGGTGGATGCGCTGGTGCTCTCCGGCGGATCGGCCTTCGGCCTTGCGGCGGCGCAGGGCGTGATGGACGCGCTGGCCGAACAGGGCCGCGGCTTTGCCGTCGGCCCCGCCCGTGTGCCGATCGTGCCGGCGGCGATCCTCTTCGACCTGCTCAACGGCGGCGACAAGGCCTGGGCGGCCAACCCCTATCCCGCGCTCGGCCGCAGCGCCCTGGCCAATGCGGCCGAGGATTTCGCCCTCGGCACTGCCGGCGCCGGCACCGGCGCGACCACGGCAATGCTCAAGGGCGGTCTCGGCTCGGCCTCGCTCCGGCGCGGCGAGATCACCGTCGGGGCGCTGGTCGCCGCCAACCCGGTGGGCAGCGTCACCACCCCCGGCACAGGTCATTTCTGGGCTGCGCCTTTCGAACTTGGCGGCGAATTCGGCGGTCTGGGCCCCGATCCCGCGCCGCAACACCTCGACCTGGCGCAGAGCCGCAAGCTCGCGGCGCTGGCCCCAGGCGCCAATACCACCCTCGCCGTGGTCGCCACCGACGCCCGGCTCACCAAGGCGCAGGCCCGGCGCATGGCGGTGGCGGCGCATGACGGCATCGCGCGGGCGGTGGTGCCGGCCCATACGCCGATGGACGGCGACCTGGTCTTTGCGGCCGCCACCGGAGCGATGGAGATGACCGCGCCGGACTGGCAGATGATCGAGATCTGCCACGCGGCCGCCACCTGCCTCAGCCGGGCAATCGCGCGGGCGGTGTTTCACGCCACCCCGGCGCCGGAGGACACGATGCCCTGCTGGTCTTCGGGGGGGCCGGGCTGAAGCCCGGCCGGCGCCCGGATCACTGGACCTTGTGGCCGGCGCGGCTTATGAGGCGGCAAACCGCCAGGAGATGCCCATGCCCTTCGACCGTTCCGTCAAGATCGCCCCGTCGATCCTTTCCGCCGATTTCGCCAACTTCGGGGCGGAGATCCGCGCCATCGAGGATCAGGGCGCCGATTGGGTGCATGTCGACGTGATGGACGGGCATTTCGTGCCCAACCTTACTTTCGGCCCCCCGGCGGTGAAGGCGTTCCGACCGCATGTAAAGACCTTCATGGACGTGCATCTGATGATCGCCCCGGTCGATCCCTATATCGAGGCCTATGCCGAAGCCGGCGCCGACATGCTCACCGCCCATGTCGAGGCCGGGCCGCATATCCACCGCACGCTTCAGGCGATCAAGGCGACCGGCATGCAGGCCGGTGTCGCGCTCAACCCCGGCACCCCGGCCGAAGCGGTGGCCGATGTGCTCGACCTCGCGGACATGGTGCTGGTGATGACCGTCAACCCCGGCTTCGGCGGGCAGAAGTTCATCGACCTGACCGCCAAGGTCCGCAAGGTGCGCGAGATGATCGGCGACCGCGAGGTGCATATCCAGATCGACGGCGGCGTCGACCCGAACACCGCGCCGCTGGTGGTCGCGGCCGGTGCCGACGTGCTGGTCGCCGGCTCGGCGGTGTTCAAGTGCGGCTCGGTCGAGACCCCCGAGGTCTACGGCCGCAACATGCAGGCCATTCGCGACAGCCTGACATGAGCCTGACCATCGCCTTCGATCTCGACGGCACGCTGATCGACAGCGTGCCCCAGATCGCCGATTGCGTGAACACGGCGCTGGCCACCCGCGGGGCCGGCCCGCTGACGCAACGGACGGTACAGGGCTTTGTCGGCAAGGGCCTGCCCGCGCTGGTCCGTCAGGTCGCCCGGGAACTGCGCCTGCCCGAGGCCGACACAGACCCGCTGCACGACGAGATCCTCGCGCTCTACACCCGTGTCGAAACCCCGGCGAGCGCGCTTTATCCCGGCGTCCGCGCCGCTTTGGCGGTGCTCAGGGACGAGGGCCACAGCCTTGCGATTTGCACCAACAAACCGCATGCGGCGACACTGAAATGCCTTGCCGACACCGGCCTGACGCTGCTCTTCGACCGGGTGATCGGCGGCGACAGCCTGCCCACCCGCAAACCCGATCCCGCGATGCTGCATGCCGCCCTCGACGGCGCCGGGACCGCGCTCTACGTCGGCGACAGCGAAACCGATGCCGAAACCGCCGAGGCGGCCGGCATTCCCTTCCTGTTGTTCACCGAAGGCTACCGCAAGTCCGCGGTCGAAGACTTGTCCCATACCGCCAGCTTCTCCAGCTTCGCCGACTTGCCGAATCTCATCGCAACCCGGTCTTCTTCTCTTTGAAAATACCGCCGGGGGTCTGGGGGCAGAGCCCCCGGTTTGAAGTGGGGGTTTGGGGGCAGCGCCCCCGACGCCTCCGTGGCGTGAACGGAGACAGGCCGGCGCGCTCCAGCGCCCTGCGAGAGAGCCGCTAGCCGTTCTCGTGAAAGAAGGCGTAGATCTTCTCCGCCAGCGCCTCCGACACGCCGTCCACCGCCTTGAGGTCCACCAGGTTGGCCCGGCTCACCGCCTTGGCCGAGCCGAAATGCGCCAACAACGCTCGCTTGCGCGCCGCGCCGACGCCGGCGATCTCGTCCAGCGGCGTCGCCCCGACCGCCTTCGATCGTTTCGCCCGGTGGGTGCCGATGGCAAAACGGTGCGCCTCGTCGCGCAGGCGCTGGATGAAATAGAGCACCGGGTCATTGCGGCGCAGCGCCATCACCCGCTGGCCGACCCGGTGGAACTCCTCCTTGCCCTGATCGCGGTCGATGCCCTTGGCGACGCCGACCATCGGAATATCCTCGACGCCGTATTCGCGCATGATCTCGGCCACCGCCGAGACCTGGCCGGCACCGCCGTCGATCAGAAGCAGGTCGGGCCAGAGCCCTTTCTCACGCTCGGGGTCCTCCTTCAGCAGCCGCTTGAAGCGCCGGGTGAGCACCTCCTTCATCATGCCGAAGTCATCCCCCGGCGTCAGGTCGTCGCCACGGATGTTGAACTTGCGATAATGGCTCTTCATGAAGCCCTCGGGCCCCGCCACGATCATCGCCCCCACCGCATGGGCGCCCTGGATGTGGCTGTTGTCATAGACCTCGATCCGCGCCGGCGGACGGTCGAGCCCGAAGGCCTCGGCCACCCCGCGCAAAAGCTTGGCCTGGGTCGCCGTCTCGGCCATCTTGCGGCCCAGGCTCTCGCGGGCGTTGCGGGTGGCGCTCTCGATCAGCTCGGCCTTTTCGCCGCGCTGGGGCACCAGCAGCGACACCTTGCGCCCGGCCTTCTGGCTCAGCGCCTCGACCATCAGGTCGGCGTTCTCGATGGCATGGCTCAGGATCAGCTGCTTCGGCGGCTCCTTGCTGTCATAGAACTGGCCGACAAAGGCCTCGAGCACCTCGGCCGCCTCCACATCCTCGCCGACCCGGGGATAGAAGTCGCGGTTGCCCCAGTTCTGCCCGGCGCGGATGAAAAACACCTGCACGCAGGCCTGGCCGTTCTCGAGGTGCAGCGCGATCAGGTCGGCCTCGTCCACCGTGCGCGGGTTGATGCCCTGCGCGGTCTGCACCTGGGTCAGGGCGCGGATGCGGTCGCGCAGGCTGGCGGCGCGCTCGAATTCCATCGCCTCCGAGGCCGCCTGCATCTCGCCGGCCAGCTTTTCCTGTATCTTGGTCGACCGGCCCGACAGGAAGCGTTCGGCATCGCGCACGCTCTCGGCATAATCCGCTTCCGAGATCTTGCCGACGCAGGGCGCCGAGCAGCGTTTGATCTGGTGCAGCAGGCAGGGCCGGGTCCGGCCTTCGAACATGGTGTCGGCGCAATTGCGCAGCTGAAACACCTTCTGCAACTGGCTCAGCGTGCGATTGACCGCGCCGGCGCTGGCAAAGGGGCCGTAATAGGCGCCCTTCTCCTTCTTGGCGCCGCGATGCTTGCGGATCATCGGATAGGCGTGATCGGTCACCTGGATATTGGGAAAGGATTTGTCGTCGCGCAGCAGCACGTTGTACTTGGGCTTGAGCTGCTTGATCAGGTTCTGTTCGAGCAGCAGCGCCTCGGTTTCGGTCCGCGTCGTCAGGAACATCATCGAGACGGTATCGCGGATCATCCGGGCGATGCGCGGGCTGTGCCCGGCCGGCCGGGCATAGTTCGACACCCGCGCCCGCAGGTTGCGCGCCTTGCCGACGTAAAGCACGGCGTTCTTGGCATCCAGCATCCGATACACGCCGGGCGAACTGTCCAACGTCTTGAGATAAGCCTGAATACAGGCGTGGCCGGTCAGGTCCGGGGCAGCCCGCCCCTCTGGCAATTCCGTCATTGCGTTAACCTATGATTCCCCTTCTGGCGCTGCAACGGCCTCCCTACGGCGGCAAGCAAAAACAAATCCACGGATCCTGTGGAGAACTCTGGGGGTTACAACTGGAGACCGGGGTTTTTCCGTTTTCTTCACGCGGGTTGATTAAATTGCCTATTTTTTAGGCACATTTTCAACCCCTTGATTTCAAAGGAAACTTTTATCTCTAATTTGTAACACCATGAAAACTTTGCAGATTCTCTATTTTTCGCCGAGGGCGACTGCGGGCAGTGCACAACTCGTCCGAGGCCGGTCTCAAAGCGTCTTCAAAACGGCTCATTCCACCCCGAGAATGTCAGGGGTCTGCCATCCGAGGTGCTGCCCGCCATCGACGCAGATCAGCTGTCCGGTCACCGCCTTCGCCTCCAGCAGATACCCCAGCGCGGCGGTGATATCCGCGGGGTCGGCGCCCCGGTTCAGCACCGTGCCGGCGCGCTGGCGGTCGAAATGCTCCTGGCTCTGGCGGGCGCCGCGCAGTGTCGGTCCGGGGCCGATGGCATTGACCCGCACGTCCGGCGCCAGCCCCTGTGCCGCCGTCCGGGTGAGCGCCCAAAGGCCCATCTTGGCCAGCGTATAGGTCGAGAATTCCGGCGTCAGCTTGCGCACCCGCTGATCGATCATGTTGACCGCCAGGCCCTGCGCCACCGGCTCGCCCGCCGCGTCGGCCACCGCCTTTGGTGCCTGCGCCGCGAGCGCCTGGATCAGCACGTAGGGCGCGCGCAGATTGCTTTCCATGTGCCGGTCCCAGCCCCTGCGGGTGGCCGTCTGGATCGTGTCGTATTCGAAGATCGAGGCGTTGTTCACCAGCACCGTGACCGGCCCGCCCAGCGCCTCGGCCGCCCGCGGCAAGAGCGCCTGCGTCGCCGCCTCGTCCAGGAGATCGGCCTCCAGCGCCACCGCCTTGCGCCCCATCGCGCGGATCAGGCTGACCACCTCGTCGGCGGCCTCGGCCGAGCTGGCGTAATGAACCGCCACATCATGGCCCCGCTCGGCCAGACAAAGCGCCATGGCCCGGCCCAACCTCTTGCCCGCTCCCGTCACCAGTGCCCGCATCCCGGCCTCCTTCTCAGGCGATCACCACCACAATATATCCGACATACAACGCCGTGAGCACCACGCCCCAAAGCCGCCCCATGTCCCAGCGCAGGAACACGAAGGGAAAGATCAACAGCGACGCCCCCAGCATGACCCAGAGATCAAAGGTCAGGAACTGCGCATCCACCGGCACCGGATTGATCAGGGCGGCCACGCCGATGATGGCGAGCAGGTTGAACATGTTCGACCCGATCACATTGCCCAGCGCCACATCCGCCTGCCGTCGCAGCGCCGCCATCACCGTGGTCGCCAGTTCCGGCAACGAGGTGCCCACCGCCACCAGCGTCAGCCCGATGACCGTGTCCGAGACGCCATATCGGCGGGCGATCACCGCGGCATTCTCGACCAGCAGGTCGGCACCCAGCGGCAGGCCGACGAGGCCCAGCGCCAGGAACATGGCGATCTTGGCCCAGGACATGCTGGGATCGGCGCCTTCGAGATCGTCCACCGTCTCGACCGCGGCCGCGGCTTTGGCGTCGCGCCGATGCTGCACCGCCTGGCGCGAGGCGAGGTAGAGCATCGCCCCCAGCGCCGCGAGGAGGATCAGCGCCGACCACCAGACAAAGACGCCGACAAAAGCCAGCCCCATGAACAGCACCGAGGCGATCAGCATCTGGACATAGGTCGCGCGGGTGTCACAGCCCGAGGTATGCAGGCCGGAAATGATCGCCGGCAGACCCAGCACCAGCAGGATATTGGCGGTGTTCGAGCCGACGACATTGCCCAGCGCGATGCCCGGGGCATTCTGCAACACCGCCTCGATGGCGATCAGCAGCTCCGGCGCCGAGGTGCCGAAGGCAACGATCGTCAGGCTGACGATCAGCGCCGGAATACCCACCCGCAGCGCCAGGTTGACCGCGCCCTTGACCAGCGCGTCGCCGGCCAGCACCAGGATCACCAGCCCCAGTCCACAAAGAAGCCAGACCGTCATCCCCGGCGACCCTTGTCCTTGCCGCAGGGGCAAGGGCCCTTGCCGATCCGGTAGCGTCCGCAAGCCGGGCATTTCGCCGAGGTCAGGCGTTTCGGCAGGCGCAGCTTTCCGAACATGGCCAGCACGCCCATCCCGATGAGAAACAATGTGACAATCTTGACGATCACGTCAGAGCCCGAACCGGGCATAGGCCGCCCGCTCTTCGATCAGCCCCAGGGCATCCTCGGCCAGCGACAGGCCGAGCCGCTGCGCCAGGCTGCGTCCGCGGCCGTAGCGGCGGAATTTCACCTTGTCGCCAAACCGGTCCTTCATCACCTGATCGAGATGGCCGATGCCGTCGATCAGCCCGACTTCCTGCGCCGTCTCGCCGACCCAGATCTCGCCGGTAAACAGATCGCGGTTGTCGGCCAGCTTGGCCCCGCGGCGTTCCTTGACCTGGCTGATGAAATTCACATGCAACTGGTCGAGCAGGCGCCGCAACCGCACCACATCCTCTTCCTTTTCCGGCTGGAAGGGATCGAGAAAGCTCTTGGACGCGCCAGCGGTATGCACCCGCCGTTCGAGCCCTTGACGGGCAAGAAAGACATTGGCGCCGAAGCCCGCCGAAATCACCCCGATCGAGCCGATGATCGAGGAATGGTCGGCGTAGATTTCATCTGCCGCGCTGGCCAGCCAATAGCCGCCCGAGGCCGCCACATCCTCGACGAAGGCAATCACCGGAATGTTCTTTTCCGCCGCCTGCCGCCGGATACGGCCGGCAATGAGCGAGGATTGCACCGGCGAGCCGCCGGGGGAATTGATCTCCAGCGCCACCGCATCGGGTTTGCCGCGTTTGAAGACCTTTTCGATCAGCGGCGCCAGCGAGGTATCGCTGAGCGCCATGCGCCCCCCGAGGCCAATCGCGCCGTTGAGCCGCAGGACGGCCACGGTGGGCCCGGATTTCACAAAGGGAAGCCAGCGTTTCATGACGAGGGATCTAGAAGGCCGGGCACCGATAAACAAGGTTCATCTGCGCAATCTCTTCCAAGGGTGCGAAAACCCCGGGCATATCCTTGCGTCACACAGACCCCGGGCGTGTGTTCCCGGCAGAGCGGCCACCATCTGCCTGGGGCACCCGGTCAGGTCCGGATGCGCCAGCCGGTGCGAAAGATCCACCAGACGATGGCAAGGCAGAGCGTGGTGAAGCCGGCGATCGCCAGCAGGCTCAGCCCTATGGGCACGTCCGACGTGCCGAAAAAGGCCCAGCGGAAGCCCGAAATCAGATAGACCACCGGATTGAAGAAGGAGACCCCCTGCCAGAACGGCGGCAGCATCGAGATCGAATAAAACGACCCCCCGAGGAAGACCAGCGGCGTCACCACCAGCAGCGGGATAAGCTGCAATTGCTCGAAGTTTCTGGCCCAGATGCCGATGATGAAACCGAAGAGCGAAAACGAAATGCAGGTCAGTACCAGAAAAGCCAGCATCGCCATCGGGTGCAGGATCGTGAGATCGACAAAGAAGGCCGAGGTGGCCAGGATCACCAACCCGATGAACAGCGCCTTGGTCGCCGCCGCCCCGGCAAAGCCCACCACGATCTCGAGAAAGTTGATCGGCGCCGAAAGCAACTCGTAGAAGGTGCCGATGAATTTCGGGAAATAGATGCCGAAAGAGGCGTTCGAGATTCCCTGGGTCATCACCGTGAGCATGATCAGCCCCGGCACGATGAAGGCGCCATAGCTGATGCCTTCTACCTGATCGATGCGGCTGCCGATGGCGGTGCCGAAGACCACGAAATAGAGCGAGGTGGAAATGACCGGCGAGATGAAGCTCTGCGCCAGAGTGCGGAAGAACCGCGCCATTTCAACCTTGTAGATGGCTCCGACCGCGCGCAGGTTCATGCCGCTTCCTCCTTGCCGTTGTCGGCCACAAGGTCGACGAAAATCTCTTCCAGACTGGACTGCCGGGTTTGCAGGTCGCTCATCTGCAACCCGGCCCCGGACAGGTCGGACAGCAGCTTGGTGATGCCGGTGCGGTCGGCGTTGGTGTCATAGCTGTAGCGCAGCGCGGCGCCGTCCTGGACGATCTCCAGCTCATAGCCCGACAGGCTCGCCGGAATGGTTTCGACCGGATCGGTCAGCTCGATGTCAAGCGTCTTGCGCCCCATCCGCGCCATCAGCGCCGTCTTTTCCTCGATCAGCAGCAGTTCGCCCTTGGCGATCACCCCCACCCGATCGGCGATGGCCTCGGCCTCCTCGATGTAGTGGGTGGTCAGGATGATGGTCACGCCCGAGGCCTTGAGCTCGGCCACCACCTTCCACATGTCGCGGCGCAGCTCGACATCGACCCCGGCGGTGGGCTCGTCGAGAAACAGCACCCGGGGCTGGTGGCTCAGCGCCTTGGCAATCAGCACCCGGCGTTTCATGCCGCCGGAGAGCTCCATGGTCTTGGCATTGCGCTTGTCCCAGAGCGACAGGTCGCGCAGCACCTTTTCGATATGGGCGTCGTCGCGCTTGCAACCGAACAGCCCGCGTGAATAACGCACCGCCCGGATCACCGTCTCGAAAGGTTCGAGCGAGATTTCCTGCGGCACCAGGCCGATCATCGCGCGCGCGGCGCGAAAGTCGGTGACGATGTCATGCCCGCCGACGCGCACGCTGCCCGAGGTGGCATTGGTGATGCCGCAAACGGTCGAGATCAGCGTCGTCTTGCCGGCGCCGTTCGGCCCCAGCAGCGCCAGGATCTCGCCCTCGCGGATATCGAGAGACACCCCCTTGAGCGCCTCGAAGCCGCCGTCATACACTTTTTTCAGGTCGTCGATTTCCACGATCGTCGTCATCGGAGCCTCCTTGCGCGCGCAGCGGCAATCTAATGGTCATGTGTGACGGTGCAATGTGCAATTCGCAGCGCAGAGCCGCCTGTGCGGTGACGCACATAAGTCGGGCGCGGCGCCAACTTGAAGCACGCCCCAAAGCGCTCCGCGTCCCGGACCCCGATCCGGGACCTCTTGGGCCAAGGGCGGGGAGGCCCCGGATCAGGTCCGGGGCGCGCGCCTTACATTCCGCGCACCGTCTCGATCATCAACGCCACGTTCTCCGGGTCCGCATTCGGGGTGATCCCGTGGCCGAGATTGAAGATATGCGGCCCGCCGCGAAAGGCTTCGACAATGGCGCGGGTCTCCGCAACCAGGGCCTGGCCGCCGGTGACCATATGCGACGAGGCGAGGTTGCCCTGAACGCAGCCATCCACCTGCACATGCGCAGCCGCCCAGGCCGCATCGACGGAATTGTCGAGCGCCACGCAATCGGCGCCGGTCGCCTGATGGAAGCCCACGTATTTCTCGCCCGCCTCACGCGGAAAGGCGATCACCGGAATGCCCGGATGCTTTTCCTTCAGCGCCGCGATGATCCGCTTGGCCGGGGCCAGCGCATAACGGTCAAAATCCGCCCCCTTGAGCGAGCCGGCCCAGCTGTCGAACAGTTTCACCACCTCGGCCCCGGCCTCGATCTGCGCCGAGAGATAGAGAATCGTGGCCTCGGTGATCCGATCCAGCAGCGCCTCGAAGAGCGCGCGGTTTTCGTCTTTAAGCGCATGCGCCGGGCCCTGATCGGGCGTGCCGCGCCCGGCGATCATATAGGTCGCCACCGTCCAGGGCGCGCCGGCAAAGCCGATCAGCGTGGTCTCCGAAGGCAGCTCGCGCGAAAGGAGGCGCACCGTCTCGTAGATCGGCGCCAGGGTGTCGTGGATGTCCGAGGCCGGTTTCAGCGCGTCGAACTGCCGCTGTTCGGTGATCGTCGACAGCCGCGGCCCCTCGCCGGTGACAAACCACAGATCGGCGCCCAGTGCCTGCGGCACCAGAAGGATATCGGCAAAGAGGATCGCGGCATCGAACCCGTAGCGCCGGATCGGCTGCAAGGTCACCTCGGCCGCCAGCTCGGGATTGTAGCACAGCGACAGGAAATCGCCCGCCTGGGCCCGCGTCGCCCGGTATTCCGGCAGGTAGCGGCCGGCCTGGCGCATCATCCAGATCGGCGGCACCGGCAGGGTCTCGCCCGCCAGCGCGCGCAGGATGGTCTTGTTCGCTTGGGTCATGCCGGTCTCCGCTTTGGTTCCGGGGTTGGTCTCTCGCCCGGACAGCGATGTCAAGCCAGCCGCTTGCCACGCCCCGGGCCCGCAGCTAGACATCGGCGCATGACGCATGCCCTCCCCTCCCCCGACGCGCCGCTGAAAATCGGCACCCGTGGCTCGCCGCTGGCGCTGGCCCAGGCGCATGAAACCCGCGCCCGCATCTGCGCCGCCTTCGCCCTGCCCGAGGCGGCATTTGCCATCGTGGTGATCAAGACCACCGGCGACGACCGGGCGCTGATCGCCAGTGATACACCGCTCAAGGAGCTGGGCGGCAAGGGGCTGTTCACCAAGGAGATCGAGGCGGCCCTGCTTTCCGGCGCCATCGACATCGCGGTGCATTCGATGAAGGACATGCCGGTCGACCAGCCCGAGGGCCTTGTGCTCGACTGTTATCTCCCGCGTGAGGATGTGCGTGATGCCTTTATCTCGCCCCGCCTCGGCGGCATCGCCGATCTGCCTCGCGGCGCGGTGGTGGGCACCTCGTCGCTGCGGCGCCGGGCGCAGCTGCTCAACCGCCGTCCCGATCTCGAGGTGGTGCAGTTTCGCGGCAACGTCCAGACCCGGCTGCGCAAGCTCGAGGAGGGCGTCGCCTCCTGCACCTTTCTCGCCATGGCCGGGCTGACCCGGCTGGGCATGCTGGCCGAGGTGCCGGCCTATCCGATTGCCCCCGAAGACATGCTGCCCGCCGTGGCCCAGGGCGCCATCGGCATCGAACGGCGCGCCGATGACACGGCCACCGCCGCCCTGCTCGAGCCGATCCATCACCGCGAGACCGCCCAGCGGCTTGCCGCCGAACGCGCCTTTCTCGCTGCGCTCGATGGCTCCTGCGAAACACCGATAGCCGGGCTGGCCGAGCTTTCGGGGGGCACGTTGCGCCTGCGCGGCGAGATCCTGCGGCCCGACGGCTCCGAGACGCTGACCGATGCGGGCGAGGCGCCGATCGCCGATGGCGCGGCGCTGGGCCGCGACATGGGCCGCCGTCTGCTGGAGCGCGCGGGCCCCGGTTTCTTCGATTGGCGGAGCGCATAGGCGTCGGAGTTTCGCGTAAACGCGGCGTCCTTTAGCGCTAGCGTGACGATTTTGGCCTGTTGCCGCCGGAAACCAGCCTTTATCAACAACCCCGGACAAGAAGTTCTGACTCGGCCCGCAAGGGGCGAAAACCAATAGGAGAGTTGCGCAGATGAAGGTCCTCGTACCCGTCAAACGCGTGATCGACTACAACGTGAAAGTTCGTGTCAAAGCGGACGGCAGCGGTGTCGATCTGGCCAATGTCAAGATGTCGATGAATCCCTTCGACGAGATCGCCGTGGAAGAGGCGATCCGCCTGAAAGAGGCCGGCAAGGCCGAGGAAATCGTCGCCGTGTCCATTGGCGTCAAGCAGGCGCAGGAAACCCTGCGCACCGCGCTGGCGATGGGCGCCGACCGCGCGATCCTGGTGGTGGCCGCCGATGACGTGCACAAGGACATCGAGCCGCTGGCCGTGGCCAAGATCCTGGCGAAAATCGTCGAGGAAGAGGCCCCCGGCCTCGTGCTCTGCGGCAAGCAGGCGATCGACAACGACATGAACGCAACCGGCCAGATGACCGCCGCGCTGCTTGGCTGGAGCCAGGCGACCTTCGCCTCCGAGGTCGATATCGAGGGCGAGACCGCCAAGGTCACCCGCGAGGTCGACGGCGGCCTTCAGACGATCAGCGTCAAGATGCCGGCCGTGGTCACCGTGGACCTGCGCCTCAATGAACCGCGCTATGCCTCGTTGCCCAACATCATGAAGGCCAAGAAGAAACCGCTCGAGGAAAAGACCCCCGAGGATTACGGCGTCGATGTGAGCCCGCGGCTCGAAGTGCTCAAGACCGAAGAGCCGCCGGCGCGCGCCGCCGGCGAAATGGTCGGTTCGGTCGACGAGCTGATCGCGAAACTCAAAGCTGCGGGGGCTGTTTAAATGGCTGTACTCCTTCTTGCCGAAGTCAATGATGGCGAGCTGAGCCTCGACGCCACCGCCAAGGCGGTGAACGCGGTGGCCCAGCTGGGCGACGTGCATGTGCTCTGCGCCGGTGGCCATGCCGCCGCCGCAGGTGATGAGGCCGCGAAGATCGCGGGTGTCGCCAAGGTTCTGGTGGCCGAGGATGCCTCGCTGGGCCACCGGCTGGCGGAATCCACCGCCGCGCTGATCGTGTCGCTGGCCGGTGACTATGATCACATCGTGGCGCCCGCGACCACCGACGCCAAGAACGTGCTGCCCCGCGTGGCGGCACTGCTCGACGTCATGGTGATCTCGGATGTCTCGGGGGTGATCGACGGTGCCACCTTCGAGCGCCCGATCTATGCCGGCAATGCGGTGCAGACGGTAAAATCCTCGGACGCCAAGAAAGTGGTCTCGATCCGCACCTCGACCTTCGACGCGGCGGGCGACCAGGCGGCCGCCCCGGTCGAAACCATCGGCGCGGCCGAGAATCCGGGCCTGTCCGAGTGGGTCGAGGACAAGCTGGCCGAGAGCGACCGGCCGGAGCTGACCTCGGCGGGCGTGGTTGTCTCGGGCGGCCGCGGCGTCGGTTCGGAAGAGGACTTCAAGATCATCGAAGCCCTGGCGGACAAGCTCGGCGCGGCGGTCGGCGCCTCGCGTGCGGCGGTCGATTCGGGCTTTGCGCCGAACGACTGGCAGGTTGGCCAGACCGGCAAGGTCGTGGCGCCGGACCTCTATATTGCCGTCGGCATCTCTGGCGCAATCCAGCACCTTGCAGGGATGAAGGACTCGAAGGTCATCGTCGCGATCAACAAGGACGAGGAGGCGCCGATCTTTCAGGTGGCCGACTATGGCCTGGTGGCGGATCTCTTTACCGCGGTGCCCGAGCTGACCGAGAAACTGTGAGGCGCGGTGGGTAGAAAACCCACCACCCTGCACCTTCCGAAGGCCCGCCCGAGAGGGCGGGCCTTTTTCGTTTCGGCGGGGCGATGCTCCCGCCCCCCGTCACACGGGCCACTGCCGTCTTTGCCGCCCGGCCTGCCGTCCTATAACAAGGGGCATGGCCGGCGTTCTCACCTTCACCGACAGGGGCATCTATTGCCCGGCGGGCGATTTCTACATCGACCCCTGGCGCCCGGTGGCGCGCGCGCTGATCACCCACGGCCACTCCGACCACGCCCGCCCCGGGATGGGGCGTTACCTGGCGACCGAAGGCACTGCCCCGGTGCTGCGCCACCGGCTGGGCGATGACGCCCGGATCGAGACCATCGCCTATGGAGAGACCCGGCGGATCGGCGATGCAGACGTCTCCTTTCACCCGGCCGGCCATGTGCCCGGCTCGGCGCAGATCCGCGTCGCGGTTGCCGGCGAGGTCTGGGTCGCCTCGGGCGATTACAAGACCGTCGATGATGGGCTCTCAGAGGCCTTCGAACCGGTGCGCTGCCATGCTTTCATCTCGGAATGCACCTTTGGCCTGCCGATCTTCAAATGGACCCCGCAGGAACAGCTCGCGCAACAGATCAACGGGTGGTGGGCCGCCAATGCGGCCGAGGGGCGGGCCTCGATCCTTGGCGCCTATGCGCTGGGCAAGGCGCAGCGGCTGATGCGGACGGTGGATGCTGGGATCGGCCCGCTCTTGACCGTGACCGCGGTGGAAAACACCAACGCCGTACTGCGTGCCCAGGGGATCACCCTGCCCGGGACGCAACCGATCACCGAGGACGTCTCGGCCAAGAGCCATCCCGGCGCGCTAATCATCGCCACGCCGGGCAGCACGACGCAGAATTGGGCACGTCGCTTCCCCGGGGCCGCCACCGCCTTTGCCTCGGGCTGGATGACGCTGCGCGGCGTGCGCCGGCGGCGCGGCATCGATCGCGGTTTCGTGGTCTCCGACCATGCCGATTGGGCGGGCTTGAATGCCGCGATCAAGGCGACCGGGGCCGAGACGGTCTTTGTCACCCACGGCTACACTTCGGCATTTCAGCGCTGGCTCTGCGAACAGGGCCATGACGCCCATGTCGTCTCGACCGATTACAGTGGCGACGATGGCGAGGTCGCGACATGAAGGATTTCGCCGCCCTCTTCGCCCGCATCGACGAAAGCACCAAGACCAATGTCAAACTCGCGGCGCTGGCCGATTACCTGGGCCGCGCCACGCCACAGGATCGGCTCTGGACCATCGCGCTCTTTACCGGCCGCCGGCCGAAACGCGCCGTCACCGCAACCCGGCTGCGCCAATGGGCGGCCGAGGTGGCGGGGTTGCCCGAATGGCTCTTCGAAGACAGTTATCACGTGGTCGGCGATCTGGCCGAGACCATCAGCCTCGTCCTGCCCGCCCCCCGCGAACCGCGCGACCAAAGCCTCAGCCACTGGATCGCCACGGTCAAGGCGCTGGCGACGCTCGACGAGGCGGCGCGCAAATCCGCCGTCATCGCCGCCTGGGACAGCCTTGCCACGCAAGAGCGGTTCTTGTTCAACAAGCTGCTGACCGGCGGCTTTCGCATGGGTGTCAGCGCCCGGCTGATGACCCGCGCGCTGGCCATCTCCACCGGTCAGGACGCGGCGGTGCTGACCCACAAGCTGATGGGCAACTGGACGCCGGAAACCACCAGCTGGGAAGCGCTGATCGAGGCCGATGACCCGACAGCCGATCTTTCGCGCCCCTATCCGTTCTACCTCGCCCATCCGGTGGAAAACCCGGCCGATCTGGGCGCCCCCGCCGAGTGGCACGCCGAACGCAAATGGGATGGCATCCGGGGCCAGTTCATCCGGCGCGGCGGCGCGCATCACATCTGGTCGCGGGGCGAAGAACTGATGACCGACCGCTTCCCGGAGCTGGCGCAGCTCGCCGATTTCCTGCCCGACGGCACGGTGATGGACGGCGAGATCCTGGCCTTTGCCGAAGGTGCGCCACTGGGGTTCAACGCCTTGCAGAAACGCATCGGGCTGAAGAAGGTCTCGGCCAAGGCGCTGCGCGAGGCACCAGTGATCTTCATGGCCTACGATCTGCTCGAAGCCGGGGGGGCGGATCTGCGGCAGGAGCCGTTCGACGCGCGCCGGGCCCGGCTCGAAGCTGTTCTGACCGAAGTGCCTCCCGACGCGCCCCTGCGGCTGTCGCGGGAAGTCGCCTTTGACAGTTGGGCGGCGCTGGCCGCGGTCCGGCACGAGAGCCGCAGCCACAATGTCGAGGGCCTGATGATCAAGCGCCGCGCCAGCCCCTATCTGGCCGGCCGCAGGCGCGGCGACTGGTGGAAATGGAAGGTCGATCCGCTGACCGTCGACGCGGTGATGATCTATGCGCAATCGGGCAGCGGCCGGCGCGCCAACCTGTTCACCGATTTCACCTTCGCGGTCTGGCACGGCGACGATCTGGTGCCCTTCGCCAAGGCCTATTCCGGCCTCACCGATGCCGAGTTCCGCGAGATCACCGCCTGGGTGCGGCGCAACACATTACAGCGGTTCGGCCCGGTCCGGCAGGTCACGCCGGCCCATGTCTTCGAGATTGCCTTCGAAGGGATACAGGCCTCGTCGCGCCACAAATCCGGCGTCGCACTGCGCTTTCCGCGCATGCTGCGCTGGCGCAGGGACAAGCCGGTCGCGGAGGCCAACACCCTGGCCGACCTCAACGAAATGCTGGCGCTTTACGGCTGAGCCGACCGGCCTCCAAACCACCCCGTCCCGGGCATGACCCGGGCCCCCGCGGCCCGCCCGCGAAGAGGCCCCGGCGCGGGGGCCGGCGCGCGATGTATCTGGCGCGCTGGTTGCGCGGGCGCAGGGGCAAGCCGGTCGCGGAGGACAACCCCCCGACTGACCTCAACGAAATGCTGGCGCATTGCGGCTGAGCCGACCGGCCACCAAACCACCCCGTCCCGGGCCTGACCCGGGACCCCGCGATCCCCGAGCGAAGGGGCCCCGGCGCGGGGGCCGGGGCGCGATGTGCGTGCGCTGTCAAGGTCCCGCCTCGTCCAACGCCTGGGACAGCAGCCGCGCCATCACCCCCTCCGCCCAGCGATCCGCCGCCGCGCCAAGGCAATCGTGCAGCGAATCCGCCGCGATCACGCTGCCGAGCGACAGCCGCCCCAGCAGATAAAGTCCCGCTTGCGGCGCCCCGTCGCGGCCGACCACGGTGCCATCGGCGAGGGTCTGCGCGCCCAGCCCCTCGGCCACCGGCACCAGCCGCCCGGCGGCACACAGGGACCGGATCAGCGGCGCCGAGACGATCGCGATGTCCGGGTCGGGCAGCACCGCGTCGATCATCAGGTCGACCTGCGCCTCGGCCTCGCCGGCGGTCATTTCCCAGCCGGTCTCGATCAGCGCGATCGCCGGATCGGCCGACAGTCGCATGTCCACCAGCCCGGCATCCGCCAGCGCCAGCCATTCCCGCGCCGAAGCCACCGGCGGGCCATAGGAATAGCGTTTCAGCCCCTCGTCGAACCCGACGATCAACGCCGCCGTCTCGGCCGGCGGGCGGGCCGGGTTGAACCCGGCGCGCAGGCGGTTCTGCCAGTGCCGCCAGACCTGGCCCACGGTATAGCCCACCGACGGCGTGCGACTGCCCTCGGCCATGGCAATGCCCTGGCGCAGGGTGTCGACCGGGCCGGCGGTCTCCTGCGTGCCGGGCGCATCCCATTCGCATTCGAGCCAATCCGCCACCTGCGCGGCGCCGTCTTCGTCATCGGCGTCGCGCAGGATGCGCGTCACCGGGGCGATCAGCGCCGCGTTGATCAGCCGCCGGGCGGTGTAGGGTGCCGACTGGGCGGCCTCGGCCATGGCGTCATCGAAAATCCGCGTCTCGGCCAGCCTGGGGGCAAACCGCCGATCCAGCGCGCCGGTCTCGGGCTTGGGAAAGGGCGGCAGACCATCGAGCGAAAAGGGCAGGATGCGCGCCGGCTCGCGCCCCGACGGCAGGTATTGCCCGTCAAAGAATGCCCCGCCCTGCGCCACGGTCAGCCCCCGCAGCACGTCGATCGCCGACAGCCCCATGCCGCGGATCGCCACGGTGCAGCCACGCCAGCCCTGTGCCGCAGCGATCAGCTGCCGTGCCGGATAGGCCTGCGCCACCGCGCCCTGACCGCGGGTGGCATGGCCCTGCCACTGCGCCCATTGCCGGTCCGGCTCCACCGAGGGCTGACCGGGGGTGAGCAGCACCGCGGCATAGGGCCCGTGCCAGCCCCGGTCAGAGCGCAGCTCCCAGCCACCCGCCAGCGGGCGCAGGGCCTCGATCCGGGCCGGCACCAGCGTCACCGCCATTCGGTCGAGCGCATGGAGATCGGCGAACCGCGCGGTGAGATAACCGCCGATCTCTGCCCGGGTGGGGAAACTGTCGGGATCGAGCGGCGCGTCGAACTGCATGTCGAACCGTCCGACGCGCGAAACCTCCGGCGGCGGAATGTCGAGAGCGCGCAACGGGGTGTTGAGCAGGCAGACCGGCGCCTCGTCGGGCGCGAAATTCGGCCCCGCGCCCGGATCCGCCCGCGGCTCGAAGACATCGACGCAGAGCCGGTCGCCCGCGCCCGGCCAGCGCGCCGCCAGCGCTTCGAGCGCGCCCAGCCCGCGTGGGCCCATGCCGATGATCGCTATGCGCCGCGCGCCGCGCTCTGATGGCATCTCGTCCTCTCCGTTCCGGTTGAAGGCATCGTCTGCCCGCGCCCCGCTACCGGCTTCCCAGGTACTTCGTGATCTGTTCGCGGAAATGCGGAACCGCTTCGGGGTGATTGGCGTAATCCTCCGGCGACATCAGCATCCAGCCCTGGCCTTCGTTGCCAAAGACGATGTCGGCCACGGTATCTTGCGGCAGATGGGCGGCAAAGAACACCATCGGCCCGATCGGCCGGTCATAGGCGCTTTCATAGACAAGCTGCTTGCGGTCCAGCCGCAGCCCCACCTCTTCGTGGGTTTCGCGCAGCACGCAATCGGCAGCGGATTCGCCGCATTCGCGCCCGCCGCCCGGCAGATCCAGGTGGTTGGGCCAGGGGATATCCGGATCGTTGTCGCGCCGGATCACCAGCAGCTTGCCGCCGATGAACAGCGCCAGCTTGGTACCTGCAAATTGCGAATTCTCCATACTGCCTCTCGCTCTGATGGGCCGCGTTCCGTATATATAGTGTGCCTTTTGCCCGAGTCCTCCAAATGCCCACCCTTTGCCGCGACTGCCTTCACGAATTCGACAGCGGCACCGCCTGTCCGGCGTGCCGGTCGCGGCGCGTGGTGGCGCACAAGGAACTTATGGCGCTGAGCATCGCCCATATGGATTGCGATGCCTTTTACGCCAGTGTCGAAAAACGCGACGATCCCACGCTGGCACACAAGCCGGTGATCATCGGCGGCGGCCGGCGCGGCGTGGTCTCGACCGCCTGCTATGTGGCGCGGATCCGCGGCGTGCGCTCGGCAATGCCGATGTTCAAGGCGCTGAAGCTCTGCCCCGACGCGGTGGTGATCAAACCGCGGATGAGCGCCTATGTCGAGGTCTCGCGCGCCATCCGGGCGATGATGGACGAGCTGACGCCGGTGGTGGAGCCGCTGTCGCTCGACGAGGCCTTTCTCGACCTCACCGGCACCGCGCGGCTGCATGGCCATCCGCCGGCGGTGATGCTGGCCCGGCTGGTGCGGCGGATGCGGGACGAGCTGGGCGTGACCGGCTCGATCGGCCTGTCGCACAACAAGTTTCTCGCCAAGATCGCCAGCGATCTCGACAAGCCGCACGGTTTCTCGGTGATCGGCCAGGCCGAGACCGAGGATTTCCTTGCCGGCAAGCCGGTGCGGATGATCTGGGGCGTCGGTCAGGCGACGCAGGAGGCGCTGGAGCGTGCCGGCATCCGCAGCTTCGACGATCTTCGGCGCTGGGACGAACGCGATCTGACGGCACGTTTCGGCTCGATGGGCACCCGGCTGTGGCACCTGGCGCGCGGGCAGGACCGGCGGCGGGTCTCGGCCCATGCGCCGGTCAAGTCGATCTCGAACGAAACCACCTTTGGCGAGGACACCTCCGACCCCGATCTGCTCGACGGGCACCTCTGGCGCATGGCCGAAAAGGTGGCAGACCGCGCCAAGGCCAAGGACAAGGCCGGGCTGGTGGTGACGCTAAAGCTGAAACAGGCGAATTTCCAGACCCTCTCGCGCCGGCAGTCGCTGCGCGACGCGACGCAGATGGCCGACACGATCTATCGCTGCGCGCGCGGGTTGTTCGATGCGGTGGGCGACAAGGGGCCCTATCGGCTGATCGGCTGCGGCCTGTCGCATCTGGTGCCGGCGGCCGAGGCCGATCGTTCGGCCGACCTGCTCGATCCCAATGCCGCGCGCCGCGCCGGCGCCGAACGGGCGACGGATGCGATTCGCGCCCGCTTCGGGCCGGATGCGATTCTCAAGGGCCGCGCCCTGCGCTAGCCGGCAGACCCGGCCGCCCAGAGGTCCCGGACCCGGTCCGGGACGGGTGGACCCCGGCCGCCGCTACTCCGCCGCCATCGGCATGTCCTGACCGCCGATGGTGGCGATCTCGGACACGACACCGCGCAGCACCTTGCGAAATGCCTGGAAATTGGCATTCGGCCGGATCGCATGTTCGTTCATGTAGATCGACCGGTCGATCTCGATCTGCACCGCATGCTGGCGCCGCGACGGGCGGCCGTAATGCTGGGTGATATAGGCTCCGGCAAAGGGCGCATTGCGCACCACGCAGAGCCCGGCATTGAGAAAGGCGGTCTCGATCCGGTCGACCACCGCCGCGCTGGCCGAGGCGCCGAACCGGTCGCCGATGACAACCTCGGGCCGCCGCGCCCCGGACCGGGCGATGGGATCGAGCGCCTCATGCGGCATCGAATGGCAATCGACGAGAATCGCCTCGCCGAACCGGTCATGCGCCTCGGTCAGAAGCTGCTGCAACTGGCCGTGATAGGGCCGCCAGTACTTTTCGATTCGCATTTCCGCCTCGGAGAGCGACAGCTTGCCGCGATAGATCGACCGGCCGCCGGCCACGACACGGGGAATCACGCCCAGGCCCGAGGTCACCCGCGGATTGTGCCCGGGCTTGCGCGCGCCCTCGATCAGCGCCGGGTCCAGCTCGTCGGCCGAGCGGTTCAGATCGATGAAGGCGCGTGGTGCGCCGGCCCTGAGAAAGGCCGCGCCAAACTGCGGGGCGCATTCGAAAAGCCTGTCTACATAGGCATCTTCGGAGGTTCGGATCACATGTTCGTCGAGCACCGTGCGCCGCAGGAACGACCAGGGATAATCCCGCCCGGAGTGCGGTGACGCGAAAACAACCGGTGTGGCGGGACGCTCCGGCCGGGTCAGGTGAAAGGCGAATTTCGGCACGAAGCCCTCCTTCGGATGTGCTTGGATCATAGTCCCTTTTTTTTCCCTAGCAAAAGCCCTTGATCCCCCCACCGTTCCCTTTTATAGAACCGGCCACTGGCGCGGGGTTCCGCGCCCCATTCATTTGGGGCTCCTGGCCGGTTCGGGTTTTCCGGGCGATTAGCTCAGCGGTAGAGCACTTCGTTGACATCGAAGGGGTCACTGGTTCGATCCCAGTATCGCCCACCATTTCACCGCCCTGTCCCCCGGGACAAGGCAGACCGCAACCAAGGCGCACGCCACGCGCCGCGTAGAAGGAGAGACGGACATGAAAGTCAAGAACTCGCTCCGTTCGCTCAAGAATCGCCACCGCGATTGCCGCGTTGTGCGCCGCAAAGGCCGCGTCTATGTGATCAACAAGACGCAGCGGCGGTTCAAGGCCCGTCAGGGCTGAGCGCTGACAGCGACGAATTCGGAAGGCCGTGCGAGAGATCGCGCGGCCTTTTCGATTCGCCGTCGGCGGTTCCCCGGGGGCTACAGACCCTCCGCCAGAACGAGGTCGGTCTCGGCACAGGTTTCGCGGGCCGCGCGCGCCGCGCCATAGGCTTCTGAGTCGTAGAACGCCTGCGCCGCCGCGAGGCTTTCGAACTCGATCACGACGGCCAGCCCCTCGGCCGCGCCTTCGCGGTGGTCCGGCGCCGGGTTGCGCACCAGCACCTTGCCGCCATGCGCCTCGATTGCCGGTCCCGAGAGCGCCTTGAACTCCTCGAAGGCCGCCTTGTCCTGCACGCGGATATGCGCAATGAGATAGCCCTTCGGCATGCTGCTGCTCCTTTTCGACCTGTTGCGATGGCTGCCGCGATCATAGCATGACCGGTCCGGCGTGGCAGCAGTTGAGCGCCGCCCGGTTCTGTCCCATAGTCACAGCAAAAATCCAGAGCAGTGATCCCAGTGACCAAGTACCTCCTGATTCACCAGAATTTCCCCGGCCAGTACAAGCATCTCGCTCCGGCGCTGGCGGCGCGTGGCGATCAGGTGGTCGCGCTCACCCCCAAGGTGGACAAGGTGACCAAGTGGCTGGGTGTCACCATCCTGCCCTACAAGTACCAGGGCAAACCCGCCCGGGGGCTGCATCCTTGGCTGGTCGATTTCGAAACCAAGTTCATCCGCGGCCAGTCCTGCTACCGCGCCGCCCGCGCGCTCCGGGAACGCGGCTTCACGCCGGATGTGATCCTCGCCCATTACGGCTGGGGCGAGAGCCTGTTTCTCAAGGATGTCTGGCCCGAGGCCCGGCTTGGCCTCTATTGCGAGCTCTACCACACCGCCGATTACCCCTTTGTCGGCTTCGACCCGGAGTTTACCGGCAGCGCGCCGGAGGCCGACGCGCTGCGTCTGCGCATGAAGAACCTCAACAACCGGCTGCATTTCGAAATCGGCGATGCCGGAATCAGCCCGACCGCCTTTCAGGCCGACACTTTCCCGCCCGAGATGCGCCAGCGGATCACCGTGGTGCACGATGGCATCGACACCGCCCAGGTCACCGCCGACGACACCGCGCGCCTGGCCCTGCCGGACGGCAGCGAGGTGACGCCGGAGGATGAGGTCATCACCTTCATCAACCGCAATCTCGAGCCCTACCGCGGCTATCACGTCTTCATGCGCGCCCTGCCCGAGCTCTTGCGGCGGCGGCCGCGGGCGCAGGTGGTGCTGATCGGCGGCGACCAGGTGAGTTATGGCGCCAAGGCGCCCGATGGCCAGACCTGGAAACAGGTGTTCATCGACGAGGTGCGCGGCCAGATCCCCGATGCCGATTGGGCGCGGGTGCATTTCCTCGGCCGGGTGCCTTACGACACGTTCCTGTCGTTCATGCGGGTCAGCCGGGCGCATGTCTACCTGACCTACCCCTTCGTGCTGAGCTGGTCCCTGCTCGAGGCGATGAGCGCCGGCGCGCCGATCGTGGCCAGCGACACCGAACCGGTGCGCGAGGTGCTGAGCAACGGCGAAACCGGGCTTCTGGTGGATTTCTTCGACCGCGAGGCGCTGGTCGATCAGGTGTGCACCCTGCTCGACGATCCCGCGCTGCGGGCACATCTGCGGGCCGCAGCGCGGGCCAAGGTGGTGGCGGAGTACGACCTGAAATCCACCTGCCTGCCGCGGCAACTGGCCTGGGTCGACGGGCTAACGCAGCTCGATCCGCGCCCGCCGCTGGTCTGACCGGGCGCGCCGGGCGCCAGCCCGCTCTCCGGCGAGACCGCAACACCCGAGGCCGGGGCGCGGCGGCCGCATGACGGGGTCAAACCACTCCGTAACGTGCCATGAAGGTATCGACCGCCCCCCGGATCACCCGGTCGATCTCTTCCGGTTCGAACCGCGTCGCGACGTTGAAGATCATCCGCGTCCAGAGATCGGCCTTGCACAATTCGGCAAACTGATCGGCCGCCAGGTCGAAATCCTCGATCCGCAGATCGCCGCGCGCCGCCGCCGCCTGCAAGTAATCCCGCACCGCGCAATGCATCACGGCGGGGCCGGAGTTGTAGAACTGCCGGCCCAGATCGGGAAACCGGTCGGCCTCGGCCACGCAGATGCGAAAGATCGACTGGCCGAACTCGGACAGGATGAAACCGAGGAACTGCCGGCCGCATTTCTCCAGCACCTCGCGCGGCGGTGCCTCGGCATCGATCACCGTCAGCGCGTGATCGGCCTGACGGCAGCATTCGCAGGATGCAACCTCGGAAAACAGCAGCCGCTTGTCGGGAAAATAGCTGTAGAGCGTGGCCTTCGACACCCCGGCCGCCCGGGCGATATCGTCCACCGAGGCGCCTTCGAACCCATGCGCGAGAAAGACGTCGCGGGCCCCGGCCAGCACCTGATCGAATTTACGGCCCCGGCGCACCTGCGGCATCTCTGCGCCGTCCACCAGCCTGGCATCTGAGCTCATCTCGCCTCTCCCCGTTTCCTCATAGCTATAGACCAGACAGTTCAGTTTCAAGCACGGGCGGGCCGCGCCGACCCGGAGATGCCCGCCCCGGCAAGGGCTTGCCAAGCCGGGCAGCATCCTTATGTTTAGAATTATTCTAAACTGGATAAACCGATGCGATTCATCACCCAAAGACGCCGTTTCTTCGACCTGTCCGAGCAGGACATCCTCGCGCTGGCGATCTCGTCAGAAGAAGACGATGCGCGGATCTACCGGATGTATGCCGAACGGCTGCGCCAAGATTACCCGGACACCGCCCGGGTGTTCGACGGCATGGCGGCCGAAGAGGACACCCACCGCCAGCAACTGATCGCGGCGCATCGCGCCCGGTTCGGCGAGGTCATCCCGCTGATCCGGCGCGAGCATGTGGCCGGCTATCACGCCCGCCGCCCGGTCTGGCTGGTCGAGAACCTCGGGCTGGAGCGCATCCGCGAAGAGGCCGCGGCGATGGAACAGGAGGCCGAGCGCTTCTACCTCGCCGCCGCCAAGCGCACCGGCGACGCCGCCACCCGAAAGCTGCTGGGCGATCTGGCGGCGGCCGAGGCGGACCACCAGCTCAGCGCCGAACAGCTCAGCGAACGCCACCTCGACAGCGCCAGCGCGGCCGGCGAGACCACCACCGCCAAGCGGCGCTTTCTTCTGACCTGGGTGCAGCCCGGGCTGGCCGGGCTGATGGATGGCTCGGTCTCGACGCTGGCGCCGATCTTTGCCACCGCCTTTGCCACCCAGGACACCTGGACCACCTTCCTCGTCGGCCTCGCTGCTTCGGTCGGGGCGGGCATTTCCATGGGGTTCACCGAGGCCGCCTCGGACGACGGCCAGCTTTCGGGCCGCGGCTCGCCGGTCAAACGTGGCATCGCCTCGGGCGTGATGACCACCCTTGGCGGGCTGGGCCATGCCCTGCCCTATCTGATCCCGGATTTCTGGACCGCGACCACGGTTGCCATCCTGGTGGTCTTTGTCGAGCTCTGGGCCATCGCCTGGATTCAGAACCGTTTCATGGAAACCCCGATGCTGCGGGCCGCCTTTCAGGTGGTGCTGGGCGGCGCGCTGGTCTTTGCCGCCGGCGTGCTGATCGGCTCGGGCTAGCCTACCCTGCCCCGGACCCCGATCCGGGGCCCCGCGCCCCACCAACCCCGAGCCTTGCTCTGACGGGCCCGGGACGGGCCTGCCGAAACGCGGCAGGCCCGCCTTTCAAATTGACCCCGCCGCCCGAGATGATACCCCTTGGCCCATGCTGGCCATCTTCCTCAAGACCCTGCCGTTTTTTGCGATCATCGCGCTGGGCTACGGCGCCGGGCGGACCCGGTTCTTTACCGAGGAAGCGGCCGCCTATCTCACCAAGTTCATCTTCTACTTCGCCCTGTCGGCGATGATCTTCCGCTTCTCTGCCAACCTGTCGTTGGCCGAAATCTGGGACAGCCAGCTGGTGCTGGGCTATCTAGTCGGCAGCCTGGCGGTCTATCTGCTGGCCACCGCCATCGGGCTGGCGCGCGGCATCGGCATCGAACAGACCGCGATCGAGGCGCAATGCGCGGTGATCGGCAACACCGGCTTTCTCGGGGTGCCGATGTTCGTGGTGCTCTTCGGCGAACAGGTCATCGGCCCGGTGATGCTGGTGCTGGCGGTCGACCTGATCGTGTTCTCCTCGCTGATCGTGATCCTGATCACCGGCGCGCGCGACGGCCGCATGTCGCTGGGCGTGCTCGGCACCGTCGGGATGGGCCTGCTCAAGAATCCGATGATCGTCTCGATGGTGCTGGGGCTGAGCTGGGCGGCGTTGGGCACCCCTCTGCCCAACCCGGTCAACGAGTTTGTCGTCATCCTCGGCGGCGCCGCCACACCCGGCGCGCTGTTTGCCATCGGCGCCTCGCTGGCTTCGAAATCGGCCGAGCGGGTCACCATCGCGGGCTACCTGAGCTTCTGCAAGCTGGTGCTGCATCCGGCGGCGGTTGCGCTGGCGGTGCTGCTCCTGTTTCCGCTCGATCCCTTCATCGCCACGGTGGTGGTTGCGGCAGCGGCCTTGCCGGTGGCCGGCAATGTCTACATCCTCGCCCAGCATTACCGTGTGGCGCCGCACCGCGTCTCGGCGGCGATCCTGTTTTCCACCGCCGCCTCGATCCTGACGCTGCCCTATGTCATCGCCTGGATCTCCGGCGCTTGACCTCGCGCCGTGCAGCGCGTCTTCTCCGGCCCGACAGGCACATCTCCCATCGCACTCACATCAAAGGGATCCCATGGACATCACCGCAGAAAACCGCGCCTTCGACGGTCGCCAGATCGTTGCCACCCATGCCTCCGAGGCCTGCCAATGCGACATGACCTTCGGCCTCTACCTGCCGCCGCAGGCGCAGGACGGGCCGGTGCCGCTGATCTGGTATCTTTCGGGCCTGACCTGCACCCACGAAAACGCCATGACCAAGGCCGGCGCCCAAGCCTGGTGCGCCGAACACGGTCTCGCCATGGTCTTTCCCGACACCTCGCCGCGCGGCACCGCGGTGGCCGATGACGCGGCCTATGATCTGGGCCAGGGCGCCGGGTTCTACATCGATGCCACCGAAGCCCCCTGGGCCCCGCATTTCCACATGCAAAGCTATATCGCGGACGAGCTGCCCGGCCTGCTCTCTGCCAATTTCCCGCTGGACGCGGCGCGGCAGTCGATCATGGGCCATTCCATGGGCGGCCATGGCGCGCTGACCCTGGCGATGAAGACCCCCGGCCGCTTTTCCAGCGTCTCGGCCTTTTCACCGATCTGCAACCCCTCCGACAGCGACTGGGGCCGCAAGCAGTTCACCGCCTATCTCGGCGCGGATGCGGATTGGGAGGCCCACGACGCCGCCCGGCTTATGCGCCAGGACGGGATCGACATCCCGGTGTTGATCGACACCGGCACCGACGACCAGTTCGGCGACCTGCTCCGGACCGAAGCCCTGGCCCAGGCCATGGCCGAGAAACGCGTGGCGCACAGCCTGCGCATGCAGAAGGGCTATGACCACAGCTATTTCTTCGTTGCGAGCTTCATCGAAGAACATATCGCCTTTCACGCCGACGCGCTCTGGGCCTGAACCGTGGCGATCTACGTCGACGCCGATGCCTGCCCGGTCAAACCCGAGGCCGAAAAGGTCGCCACGCGGCACCGGATGCAGATGTATCTGGTGTCCAACGGCGGGCTGCGGCTGTCGCAGAACCCGCTGGTCGAGATGGTGATCGTGCCCGACGGGCCGGATGTGGCCGACATGTGGATCGCCGAGCGCGCCGGCCCCGGTGATGTGGTGATCACCGGCGACATTCCCCTGGCGGCCAAATGTGTCGCGGCCGGGGCCCAGGTGCTGCGCCACAATGGCGAGGCCTTCACCCCGGCCAATATCGGCCAGCAACTGGCGATGCGCGACCTGATGACCGATCTGCGCGCCGCAGACCCGTTCCGCCAGGGCGGCGGCAAGGCGTTCTCCAAATCCGACCGCTCGCGGTTTCTCGATGCTTTGGAGCGTGCCGTCCGGGCCGCCACGCGGCGCTGATTGCGGGCACGACACGCCCCGGATCAAGCCCGGGGCGCGGAGAGAATGCCCGCTTAGCCGCTCAACCCGCCATGCAGGTTCGGCTGTTGCAAGGCGCCGAACCCGTAATGCCGCAGCCAGCGCAGATCGCTGTCAAAGAAGGCGCGCAGATCGGGGATGCCGTATTTCAGCATGGCGATCCGGTCGATGCCGATGCCGAAGGCAAAGCCCTGCCAGGCGTCCGGATCGATGCCCCCCGCCGCAAGCACCTTGGGATGCACCATGCCCGAGCCGAGGATCTCGAGCCAGTCGTCACCCTCGCCCACCTTGAGCTGACCGCCCTCCCAGGAGCAGCGGATATCGACCTCGGCCGAAGGTTCGGTGAAGGGGAAATGCGAGGCGCGGAAGCGCAACTCCACCCCCTCGACCTCGAAGAACGCCCGCAGGAATTCCTCCAGCGTCCATTTCAGCTGCGCCATCGAGATCTCGCGGTCGATCGCCAGGCCCTCGACCTGGTGGAACATCGGCGTATGGGTCTGGTCGTAATCGGCGCGGTACACCCGGCCCGGCGCGATGATGCGGATCGGCGCGCCCTGTTTCTCCATCGAGCGGATCTGCACCGGCGAGGTATGGGTGCGCAGCACATGCGGCGGACGCGCGTCGCCCTCGGCGCGGTGCATGTAGAAGGTGTCCATCTCGGCCCGCGCCGGGTGATGCGAGGGGATGTTCAACGCATCGAAATTGTACCAGTCACTGTCGATCTGCGGCCCCTCGGCGACCGAAAAGCCCATCTCGCCAAAGATCGCCGTCACCTCTTCACGCACCTGGCTGATCGGGTGGATGCTGCCCTGACGGCGGCCGTTGGCCGGCAATGTCACGTCAAGCCATTCGCCACGCAGCCGCTCTTCCAGCGCCGCATCGGCCAGCGAGGCCTTGCGCGCCGAGAGCGCCGAATTGATCTCGTCCTTCAGCGCATTGAGCTTCGGCCCCATGACCTGCCGCTCTTCCGGCGTCATCTTGCCCAGCTCGCGCATCTTCAGGCTGATCTCGCCCTTCTTGCCCACGGCCTGCACCCGCAGCGCCTCGAGCGCGGCTTCCTCGCCGGCATCGGCAATCAGCTGAATATACTTGTCGCGCAGGTCATCCATCGCAGGGCCCTCGGTTCAGTTCGGCGTTGCGCCTCACCTACCCGCCCCCGCGGGCCTGCGCAAGCCGTCAGCGCCGGCGCGCCGCCAGTCCTTCTTCTGGCCACAAATATTCCTGGGGGGAGGGCTGGAAGCCCGGGGGGCAAAGCCCCCCCTCCTGACAAACTGCGGGCAAAGCCCCCTCTTAAAAAACTGCGGGCGAAGCCCGCCACCGTCGACACGCGCAGGCGTGGCGAAAACCGGCGCCGAACGCAAAAGGCCGCCCCCCGAGGAGCGGCCTTTCGAATTCACGGCTGCTGCGGGCCTCAGGCCGGCAGGGCGCCTTTCGCCTGGTCGACGATGGCGTTGAACGCCTCGGGCTCGTGCACTGCCAGATCGGCCAGAACCTTGCGGTCCACTTCGATCCCGGCCAGCGTCAGGCCGTTGATGAAGCGCGAATAGGTCAGGCTCTCGTCATGCGCGCGGACGGCGGCGTTGATCCGCTGAATCCACAGCGCGCGGAACGAGCGCTTGCGGGCCTTGCGGTCGCGCGTGGCGTATTGGTTGGCCTTGTCGACGGCCTGGCGGGCCACCTTGAAGGTGTTCTTGCGACGGCCGTAATAGCCTTTCGCCGCCTTGGTGACTTTCTTGTGACGGGCGTGGGTAACGGTCCCACCTTTAACGCGTGCCATGTGTCAGGTCTCCTTAGCGCGAATAGGGCATCATCGGCTTGATGATCTGCTCATCAGCCTTCGACAGAACCTGCGTGCCACGGGCATCGCGGATGAACTTGGTGCTGCGCTTGATCATGCCGTGGCGCTTGCCCGCCTGGCCGGCTTTGATCTTGCCTTTCGCCGTCACCTTGAACCGCTTCTTGCAGCTCGATTTTGTCTTCATCTTGGGCATTTCGGTCTCCTCTAAGTCGGAACTATGCGCGCGACTCGGCATGCCACTCAGGCCGGCCGCGCGATGGAAAGCGCCGTATAGAGCGGCTAGCCCGAAATGCCAAGAGCAAATGCGCGAGGGGACGGGATCAGACGAAACGGTCGACCACGCGGTAGAAGACCTCGGGCAGATCGTCCATCCGGTAGCCGCCGGGATGGCTGGTGACCGCAAAGACAATGAGTCCGCCGCCCACCAGAACGGCAATGGCCGCGGCCCGGGGGGCGCGGCCATCGCTGACAGCTGAAATGATCGCGGGCAGCGCCAGAATGGTCACCACGATCCCGATGACCAGAGCGAGGTCTGAATCCATCAAACGTTTCCCGATTGAACCCGGGAAAGGTTACTCCGGGTCAGTGCTGTAAATCAAACGTTCATCGCAGGGCGCGACACGCAGGATGTTGGTGGTTCCCGGCACGTTGAAGGGCACGCCGGCGGTCACCACGATCTGGTCGCCTTCGCTGGCGATGCCGCTGGCGCGGGCCGCGCGGGCGGCATTGACCACCGCCTGCTTGAAGCGTTCGAGATCGCCGGTCACCACGCAGTAGCAGCCCCAGGTCAGCGCCATGACGCGGGCGGTGCTGCGCCGGTTGGTCATCGCGATGATCGGCACCCGGGGCCGTTCGCGTGCCACCAGCGAGGCGGTGGTGCCCGAGGAGGTGAAGCAGCAGATCGCCTTGATCTCGGTGGTCTCGGCAATCTCGCGTGCGGCGGCGACGATGCCGTCGGCCACGGAATGGCGCTCGGCCTTGCGGCTGGCCTCGATCACGTCGGTATAGGTCGGATCGCTTTCCACCTCGATCGCCACGTTGTTCATCGTGGTGACGGCCTCGACCGGGTAATCGCCGGCGGCGCTCTCGGCGCTGAGCATGATGGCGTCGGTGCCTTCGTAGATCGCATTCGACACGTCGGACACTTCGGCGCGGGTCGGCATCGGGCTCTCGATCATGCTTTCCAGCATCTGGGTCGCGACGATCACCGGTTTGGCGGCGGCGCGGCATTTGCGCACCAGGCGTTTCTGGATCGGCGGCACATTCTGGACGGGCAGTTCGACGCCAAGGTCGCCACGGGCGACCATGATACCGTCAGAGGCGTCGAGAATTTCGTCGAAGTTGGTGACGGCGGCGGGTTTTTCGATCTTCGACAGCACCGCGGCGCGGCCGTTGATCAGCTCGCGTGCCTCCCAGACGTCCTTGGGGCGCTGCACGAAACTCAGCGCCATCCAGTCCACGCCCAATTCGGCCACGAATTCGAGGTCCTTGCGGTCCTTTTCCGACAGCGCCGCCAGCGGCAGCACCACGTCGGGCACGTTCACGCCCTTGCGGTCCGAGATCACGCCGCCGGTGATCACGGTGCAATTGGCGAAATCGGCGCCGCAGTTGTCCACCTTGAGGCGGATCTTGCCGTCATTGACAAGCAGATGCGCGCCCGGCTCGAGGGCGGCAAAGATTTCCTTGTGCGGCAGGCAGACACGGTTGATGTCGCCCGGCGTCTTGTCGAGGTCGAGCCGGAAGCTCGCACCTTCCTGAAGATCCTGCGGACCGTCGCCAAAAGTGCCGACGCGCAGCTTCGGACCCTGAAGGTCGGCCAGGATGGCAATCGGGCTGTCGAGGTCCTTTTCCACCTGGCGGATGATCTTGTGCCGCTCGGCAATCTCTTCGTGCGATCCGTGGCTCATGTTGAGCCGGAACACATCCGCGCCGGCCTCGTGCAGTTTGCGGATCATGTCGTAATCGTTGGACGCGGGTCCAAGTGTGGCAACGATCTTAACTTTGCGGTCGCGTTTCATGGCGCATCAGGCCCTTTCGTATTTGTCGGACACACCGCGCAAGTCTGGCGATGTTATCGCTAACGCTCTTCACCCGCTCTATGCACCACTTCGGCCTCGCAGGCAAGCGACAGGCGCGGTACATATTCCCCCGGCCACATTACGAAGGGATGACATGAGCTTCCACCCCTATTGGACAGAAGGCGCAGATCGGCCGGGCCGCTGGCTGATTACCTGCGATCACGCGACAAATACCGTGCCGGAGGCCGTGAACGGCGGTGATCTGGGTCTGGCGCGCGAAGACATGCGCCGCCACATCGCCTTTGATCCGGGCGCGCTCGGGGTCAGCCGGCATCTCGGCGAACTGCTCGATTCCCCGGCGCTTTTTGCCAATTTCTCGCGGCTGGTGATCGATCCGAATCGTGGCGAGGACGATCCGACGCTGCTGATGAAGCTGTATGACGGCACGATCATTCCCGCCAACCGCCATGCCGATGCCGCCGAATGTGAACGCCGCCTCGACGCCTATCACCGGCCTTATCACGCCGAATACTACCGTCTCGCCTCGCGCCGGCCCGACACTGCGATCTGTGCCGTGCACAGTTTCACGCCGCAGCTCCAGGCCCGCGCGCCGCGGCCCTGGCATCTCGGCATCCTGCATGCCCATGACACCCGGCTGGCGCAGCCGCTGATCGCACGGTTGCAACAGGAACCCGACCTCTGCGTCGAGGGCAACGTGCCCTATTCCGGCCATCTGCCGGGCGACAGCATCGAGCGGCATGCGCTCGCCATGGGGCTGCCCAACGTGCTGATCGAGATCCGCAACGACCTGATCGCCGAAGCGGCCACGCAGCGCGCCTGGGCGGAACGCCTGGCACCGATCCTGTCGGAGGTTCTGCGCAAGACGGGATTGTAAGGACGCCGCTCTGGCGGCCGCCGGAACCCGGACACCAAGCGGGCAGCCACAGGCTGCCCCGCCCCTGCCCGGTGCCTCAGTTCAGGCTTTCGATCGCCCGGATGATCGAAAAATCCGTGTGCGGCAGCCGGGCGTTCTTGTCCAGTTCGCCCAAGATGACCGTGGTCTCGCCGCCGCTGTCATCGCGGATCACCCATTGCCGCAGCTCGACCGGATTGCCGGTGAACACCAGATCGATGGTGCCGATCTCGGGGCGCTTGGGGTCGCGCGCGCGCACCACCGTCGAAGTGCCGTCATAGGTATGCGAGGTCACCATGCCCGACCGCGACAGATCGACGGATTTGGCGAGGATGATGCTCAGCGGCGTGTCGCCCAGCGGATAGCGTTCGGGCGCGCTGCCGACCTTCTTGTCGAAGATCGCCACCTCGCCGCCGGAGGCCAGCACCAGCGCCTTGGCCGGCGGGTTGTAGTCGAACCGCGCCATGCCCGGCCGCCGCAGCGAGATCGTGCCGGTCGAGATCGAGCCGTCATCATTGATCTGGGTGAAGTCGCCCTTGGCCTGCTGCAACTCGTTGAGATAGGCCGAGATCTGCCCCAGCGACAGTTTCTCGGCGGCGGCCGGCAGGGCGGCCATGGTCACGCCGAGGGCGAGAAAGAGGGTCTTGAGTGCATGCATGTGGATAGGTCTCACTGGTTTTTCTGCCGTCACAATGGGCGAAACCGCGATGATATGCGATATCACGCCCTCTGACCTCTCATGTAAGCCCCCGCCCGGCGCGCGCCAGACGCGACGGACGGATCAACGCTCACCATGCCGTGAGACAGCGGCCGGGATCAGGCCTGCTCCGGCACCAGGATCTCGCGCTTGCCCACGTGATTGGCCGCGGAGACAACCCCCTCGTCCTCCATCTGTTCCACCAGCCGGGCCGCCTTGTTGTAGCCGATGGCAAGTTTTCGCTGGATGTAGGAGGTCGAGCATTTGCGGTCCTTGATCACGATCGCCACCGCCTGATCATAGAGCGCATCCTCGCCATTGGTGTTGCCGCCGGTGTTGAGGCCCAGAACCGCGTCGATATTGTCGGCTTTGTCGTCGTCCGGCCCCTGGACCACCCCCGAGACATAGGCCGGCGGACCGAATGCCTTGAGGTGATTGACGATCTCCTCGACCTCTTCATCGGAACAGAACGGCCCGTGACAGCGGGTGATCTTGGCGCCGCCGGCCATGTAGAGCATGTCGCCCATCCCCAGAAGCTGCTCGGCGCCCTGCTCGCCCAGGATCGTGCGGCTGTCGATCTTGGAGGTCACCTGGAAGGAAATCCGCGTCGGGAAGTTGGCCTTGATGGTGCCGGTGATGACATCGACCGAAGGCCGCTGGGTGGCCATGATCAGGTGAATGCCGCTCGCCCGTGCCATCTGCGCCAGCCGCTGGATGCAGGCCTCGATCTCCTTGCCTGCCACCATCATCAGGTCGGCCATCTCGTCGACGATGACGACGATGAAGGGCATCTTTTCGGGGGCGAATTCCTCGGTCTCGAACACCGGTTCGCCGGTCTCGTCATCAAAGCCGGTCTGCACCGTGCGCGAGAACATCTCGCCCTTGTTCAGCGCATCGGAAACCCGGGAATTGTAGCCGTCGATGTTGCGCACGCCCATCTTGGACATCTTGCGATAGCGCTCTTCCATCTCGCCCACGACCCATTTCAGCGCCACCACGGCCTTCTTGGGATCGGTCACCACCGGCGACAGCAGGTGCGGAATGCCGTCATAGACGGAAAGCTCCAGCATCTTGGGATCGATCATCACCAGCCGCAGGTCGTCCGGCGTCAGCTTGTAGAGCAGCGACAGGATCATCGTGTTGATCGCCACCGATTTGCCCGAGCCGGTTGTCCCGGCGATCAGCAGGTGCGGCATCTTGGCGAGGTTGGCGACAATTGGATCGCCGCCGATGTCCTTGCCCAGCGCCAGCGGCAGGGTGCGGTTGCCGTCGCCATAGTCGCGGCCCGAGAGGATCTCGCGGAACGACACCATCTCGCGCTTTTCGTTGGGAAGTTCGATGCCGATCACCGAGCGGCCCGGCACGGTCGAGACCCGCGCCGAAAGCGCCGACATCGAGCGCGCGATATCGTCGGCCAGGCCGATCACCCGGCTGGCCTTGAGGCCCGGCGCCGGCTCGAGCTCGTACATGGTGACCACCGGGCCGGGGCGGACCGAAACGATCTCGCCCTTGACGCCATAGTCGTCGAGCACCGATTCCAGCATCCGCGCATTTTCCTCGAGCGCCTCGTCGGAGAGCACGTGCCGTTCGATCAGCGCCGGATCGCCCAGAAGCGCCAGCGGCGGCAGTTCGTATTCCGCATCCGCCGGGTCAAAGCCCAGTTCGGGCTGCGCCTCGGCTCTCGCCCGGCGCGACATCGGCGTCGGCTTGCGCATTGATTGCTGCACCACCTTCTTGGGCTCGGCCGGGGTGACGCGGGCCGGCGCCTGCGTCGGAGTGGGTGCGGTGACGGCCCATTCGTCCTCGTCCGGGGTGACAAAGCCGGAGCTGTCCTCGACGAAGATATTGCGCGGCTCTTCATCCTCCGGGAAGTCTTCAGGCGCGCCCATGCCGCCCCTGAGCACGGCAGGGGAGGGGGAGGCCTGTGCCTGCGGGGGGCGTGTCGGGGCCGTCTGGGTCTGGGCGACCTGGGCCCGGGCAGGTTGCGGCTGCGCGGGCTGCGTCTGTACGGGCTGCGCCTGCGCCGGGCGCGCCGGATCGGAGGGCGCCACCCGCGGTGCAACCGGTGCGCTCAACGGCGGTTCGGCGGGCCTTGCGGCGGCCGGCGCGGCAGCGGCCGTCAGCGGCGGTTCGGCCGGCATCACGGCGGCGGGCGCGGTCAGCGGCGGCTCGGTCTTTTCGGCACCCGTCGGCGGCGCATTGCGGAAGATCAGCGGATCGGGGCCCCGGCCGCGGCCCTTGGTCAGCGGCGCGACCGCCTCGACCTGGATCGCCGGGTTGCGGCGCACCCGGTCCTTGATGACCGAGGTGATCTTGGCCTTGATCCGGTCTTCGCCGGGCATGTCGGGCTCGATCAGCGGGCCATCGTTCTCGATCAGCTCCGGCGAGGGCATCTCTTCGGGCGCACTCTCGGTCCGGCGGATCAGCGAGGGCATGCGCGCCAGCAGGCCGGGCTTTTCCGGCGGGCTCTGGGCCGGCACTTCCTCGGGCACCGGCGGCACATAGCTCTGCACGGCCTCGGCCGCGACGGCCTGCTGCGCGGCCCATTCCTCGGCCTCGCGCCGCTCTTCGGCGCGTTGCGCGCGGCGCTCGGCCTGACGGGCCTGAAGCGTCTGGGCCGCACTCACCGCACCATGGGCGCCCCGGCCCAGAAGTTTGAGCACCGTGACATAGACCATGATCATGCCGACCAGAAGGAACCGGCCGATGCTCTTGAGTTCCGGCACGGTAAAGCCCAGCACAAAGGCGCCGACGGCAAGGATCGCGACCCCCATGATCAGCGAGGCCAGCTTGACCACCAGCGACGAGCCCACCGGCATCGCCGTCAGCACCGAGCCCAGAACGGTATCGCCGAACAGCCCGCCAAGGCCGAAGGCATGGGTCCAGTCCGGCCCCGGCACCAACGTCGCGGCATAGACCGCCGCCAGCGCGATGGCGATCGGCACAAAGACGGCGCGGCCGGTCGCCCGGTCGGAACCCAGGTGCAGGGCAAAGCGCACACCCCAGGCGAGGAAGGCCACCGCGACCCCCCAGCTGCCCCAGCCGACGATCATGAACAGCGGCGCGGCAATCGAGGCCCCGGCGCGGCCCATCCAGTTCTGCACCGGCGCATCGGTGGCCGACATCCAGGACGGGTCTTCGGGGGTGTAGGAATAGATCATCGCGGCCGCCGCCAGACCCACAAGAATCAGCGCGATGCCGAAAAGCTCCTTGCCACGTTTTTCAACCGCGGCTTGCGTGTTGCTGTCGAGTAGCGGATCGCGTCCCCGTGCCTGAAAAGCCATTCTCACCTCACCTCGTACAGACAGTCGCGCAGGCGCGTGAGCCCGCGGCGCATGTCGTCTATTGGGGCCACCATGGCGACCCGTATGTATCCCTGTCCCGGATTCGCCCCGGAAACATCGCGCGACAGATAGGCGCCGGGCAAGACCCGCACCGCCGTTTCCTGCCACGCCTTCACTGCGGCCGCTTCGCCGTCATCCACCGGCAGCCAGAGGAAAAAGCCCGCCTCCGGCCCTGCATATCCCGCGACCCCGGCAAACACCTCGTCCGCCACGGCGTATTTCGCCTGATAGAGCGCGCGGTTCTCTGCCACATGCGCCTCGTCGGCCCAGACCCTTTCGCTCACCCGTTGCAGCGGCAGCGGCAGCGGCGCACCGGAATAGGCCCGGAGCTGCTTGACCCGCGCAATGCTCTGCGGACCGCCGGCGATGAAGCCCGAGCGCAGCCCCGGCAGGTTCGACCGTTTGGAGAGCGAGTTGATCAGGATGATCCGCTCCGGGTCGGCGCCGAGTTCGGCGGCGATTTCCAGCACGCCGGTGGGCGGCGCATCGCGGTAGATCTCGGAATAGCACTCATCGGCGACGATGCGGAAATCGTATCGCTCCGCCAGCCCGATCAACGTGCGCCAGTACTCGGCGCTGGCAATCGCGCCCTGCGGATTGGCCGGCGAACAGATATAGGCCATGGCGGTGCGGTTCAGCACCTCTTCGGGCAGGCCGGCGTAATCCGGCAGATGGCCGGTCGCCGCGGTCGCCGGCACAAAGACCGGCTCGGCCGCCACCGAAATCGCCGCGATCATGTAGACCTGGTAAAACGGGTTCGGCGTCAGCACGACCGGCCGCTGGCCGTTCTTCTGCTCGGGACAGAGCGCCATGGCAGCGTTGTAGAGCCCTTCGCGCGAGCCATTAAGCGGCATCACCTGGGTCTCGGCGTCAAGCGTGACGCCATACCGCCGCCGCGCCCAATCGGCGATGGCGGCGCGCAGCTCGGGCGTGCCGTCGTTCGGGGGATACTTGCCGAATCCGGCCAGATTATCGGCCAGCACCGCGCCGACGAAGGCGGGAAATTCATGCTGCGGCTCGCCAATGGTCATGTGCAGCACATCCTGCGCATGCGCCGGAGCCGGTGCATGAGGATCAAGAAGTGCCCGCAGACGCGGGAACGCATAGGCCGGAAGGTTCGAGAACCGTTCGGGGAACATGGGGTTACTGCTTTTTCTGCCTCGGGTGCCGGGGTCGTTGTCGCCCCGTTTGCGCCCAAGGATAAGGCAGTGCCCCGCCGCCGTCCAGAAAAAGACACGATCCGGTAAGGGTTTGTGGCATTTGCGCCAATTCCGCCCCGCAGCGGCGGTTTTCCGGCGCGCCGGGCGGCCGTAGCCGCGGCGGATTGCAGGCCGGCCGCTGTCCGGCGGAGCGCGGCGGGGTGCAAACCCGCCGCCGCCCCTACCCCAGGGCCCGTTCCGCCGCCGCGGCCAGCCGCAACAGCCTCGCCTCGGTCATCGGCGGCGCAAGCATCTGCATGCCACAGGACGGCACCCCGGTCGGCAGGCTCATCCCGCAGCCGCCCATCAGATTGCCGATCCGGGTGTTGCGCAGGGTCAGCAGGTTCTCGGTCACATAATACTCGGCATCGCTCAACAGCCGCTCGTGATCCGGGGGCAGGTTGGCCGCCGTCGGCATCAGCACGGCGTCATATCCGGCCGTGGCCGCGAAATAGGCCGCCTTGCAGCGCTTCAGGACGTTCCCCGCCACGATCAGCGCGCTGGCCCGGGCCTCGGCGCCGCCACGGAACCGCTCCAGGATCGGTGCGAACATTTTCTCGGGAGCGGCCTCGATCACCTCACCCCAGGTGCCATAGGCCTCGGGCGTGTAGAGGATGCCCGAGAGCGCCATCGCCTCGGTCACTTCCGGCACCGCGAGAGCCTCGACCCGCGCGCCGGCAGCGCGCAGCCGGTCGATGGCGCTCAGGAATGCCGCGCGCGGGGCCTCGCGCAGCCCGTCCATCGCCACCGTTTCGAGCACCGCGAAGCGCCGCCCCGCGAGCGACGCGCCGCGCAAATCGACCGGCTTGCGCCCTTCGAGCGCGGCCAGCAACAGCGCCGCATCCTCGACCGTGCGCGCCAGCGGGCCGACGCTGTCGAAGGAGGGCACCAGCGGCACCACGCCGTCGGTCGAGATCCGGCCATGGGTCGTCTTGAGGCCGACCAGATCGTTCCAGGCCGCCGGAATGCGCACCGACCCGCCGGTGTCGGAGCCGATCGCCCCGGCGGCGAGCCCATAGGCCACCGAGGTCGCCGCGCCCGAGGACGAGCCGCCCGGAACCGCGCCCTCGCCATTGACGCAGGGCGGGGTGGCAGTGATCGGGTTCAGCCCGAGGCCGGAAAAGGCGAATTCGCTCATATGGGTCTTGCCGAGACAGACCAGGCCGGCGGCGCCGGCCGTGCGCAAGACCTCGGCATCCCGCACCGGCACCCGCCCTTCGAGCAGCGCGCTGCCGGATTCGGTGGCCACGCCGGCAGTGTCAAAGAGATCCTTCCACGACACCGGAACCCCGTCGAGCAGCGACAGGCGCTGCCCCGTGCGGGCGCGCGCGGCCGCCGCCGCGGCTTCGGCCCTGGCGCGGGCTTCGGTCAGACGGGCATAGGTGCTGGCGCCATGCTCATGGGCGGCGATTGCCGCCAGATAGGCCTCGGTCAGCGCCTCGGGGTCGATCTCGCCCGCGCCGATGCCGCGTCCCAGCTCCGCCGCCGTCATCCAAAGCCAGTCCTGCATGTCGCGCCTCCTTTTGCCCGGACGGTAGCGGCGTTGACACGCATGGACAATCCCGCCGCGCGGGTCATATTCGCGCCATGACCTATGACAGCGATATCCTGATCGTCGGCGGCGGGCTCAATGGTCCGCTTCTGGCGCTGGCAGCGGCCCGATCCGGGTTTTCCGCCACCGTGATCGACGCGCAATCGGCCCAGGCCCGGCGCGCCGACAATTTCGACGGCCGCTCCTACGCGCTGGCACTGGCCTCGCAGCGGATGCTGGCGGCGCTGGGGCTCTGGGACAGGCTCGCCCCGGAAGCGCAGCCGATGCACGACATCAAGGTCTCGGACGGCCGCGCCGGCGAAGGGCCGTCGCCCTTCGTGCTGCATTTCGACCATCACGAGATCGAGGAAGGCCCGATGGGCTTCATGGTCGAAGACCGCCACCTGCGCCGCCGCCTGCTGGACGCCGCGGCGGATGAACCCGCGATTACCCATCTGCCGGGCGAGACCGTCACCGCGCAGGAGACCGACAGCCGGCGCGCCGGCGTCACGCTGGACTCGGGCCGCACCCTCACCGGACGGCTGCTGATCGGTTGCGACGGCCGCGCCTCGGGCACCGCCCGGCGCGCCGGCATCACCCGCACCGAACACGACTACGGCCAGACCGCGCTGGTCTGTGCCATCGGCCATGCCCGCCCGCACGATGGCTGCGCGCATCAGTTCTTCATGCCCGCCGGACCGCTGGCCATCCTGCCGCTGTCCGGCAATCGCAGCTCGATCGTCTGGAGCGAGAGCCATGAACAGGCGGCAGCCATCAACGCGCTTTCCGACGCGGATTATCTCGAGATCCTGCGGCCCCGCTTCGGCGATTTCCTGGGTGAGATATCCCTTGCCGGCGCGCGGTTTTCCTATCCGCTGCGCCTGTCGCTGGCCGATGCGCTCACCGCGCCGCGCCTCGCGCTTGTCGGCGATGCCGCCCACGGCCTGCATCCGATTGCCGGACAGGGGCTGAACGCCGGCTTCCGCGACATCGCCGCCCTGGCCGAAGTGCTGACCTTGGCCGCCCGGCGCGGCGAAGACATCGCCAGCCCGCTGGTGCTCGACCGCTACGCCGCATGGCGCCGCTTCGACATCGCCACGCTGGCCAGTGCGACCGATGTGTTCAACCGACTGTTTTCCAACGACAACCCGATTTTGCGCGCCACCCGTGACATCGGCCTGGGGCTGGTCAACGCGGTCCCTCCCCTGCGCCGCGGCTTTATCCGCGAGGCCGCCGGGCTGACCGGCGACGCGCCACGTCTGATGCAGGGCAAGCCGCTATAGTGCCCCCGCGCCGGCAGGGGTCTGGCCAAACCGGACCGGGGTCCCGGCGCGGAGGCCGGGACGCGGGAGGTGGCAAAAGCGCTCTCCCCGCCCCGGCCCCGCGCCGGGGCCTCGCGTTCCAAGAAAATCAGCAAACGCCAGACGCGCGGCCTCAGGCCTCGCGGCCCCAATCGGCGTCCTGCATCTCCCGAAGTCGCGAAGCGGTGCGTTCGAACTCGAAGGCGCCCGAGCCCTCGAGGTAGAGGAATTCCGGCGCCGCCGCGGCGCTGGCCACCAGCTTGACCCGCGCCTCGTACAGCGCGTCCACCAGCGTCACGAAGCGTTTCGCCTCGTTGAAATTGCTGCGGCCAAGCTGCGGGATGTTCTCGAGGATCAGCACCCGCGCCGCCTCGGCCAGCGCCAGGTAATCCGCCGGCCCCAGCGGCCGGCCGCAGAGGTCATAGAAGCTTGCCCGCGCCACACCGTTGTGAAATGCCGGGATCTCGACCTGGCGCTTGTTGACCACCAGGGTCAGCGGCGCTCCCTGCCCGCCGGTCAGGTGCTCCCAGACCTGCTCGATCTCACGCCGGGCGCGGTCGTCGGCGGGGGTGAAATAGACCTGCGCGCCCGACAGGCGGTCCTGCCGGTAGTCGCGCGGGCTGACCAACTCCCAGACCTCGAGGTTCTGCTTGATGATCTCGATGAACGGCAGAAAGAGCTGGCGGTTCAGCCCGTCCTTGTAGAGATCGTCCGGCACCCGGTTCGAGGTGGTCACCACCACCACGCCGGCGGCGAACAGGAATTCGAACAACCGGCCCACCACCATGGCGTCGGTGATATCGGTGATCTGCATCTCGTCGAAGGCGAGGCAGCGCAGCCCCTCGGCCACCTGTTTGGCCACCGGCGCCAGCGCATCCTTGGCACCGGATTGCCGGGCGGCGTGCATGCCCTTGTGAATCTCCTGCATGAAAGCGTGGAAATGCACCCGGCGGACGGCAATGTCCTGCGCCTGAAGCGCTTCGACAAAGAGATCCATGAGCATCGATTTGCCGCGCCCGACCCCGCCCCAGAGATAGAGCCCCCGGGGCGGCTCCGGCGCCTTGCGAAACAGCCCGCGCTTGACCGGCTGGGCCAGGCCGGCGCGGATGCGTTCGAATTCCGCCAGCACGGCCTGTTGGGCGTCGTCCGGCTCCAGCGTCCCTGCGGCCACCCGGGCGGCATAAATGTCCTGTATCGTCATCATGAGATGCACATAACGCGCGGGACCGGCCTTGCCCAGAGCGCGCATGCCGGCCCCCGCGGCCCCCGTTCCGGCCCCCGCGCCGGAACCTCCCGGACCGCGCAGAGGGCGAGGCCCGGATCAGGCTCGGGGCGCGATCGCCCCGGGTGCATTCCGGGGCTGAATTGTATCCATCACAATTGCTGAATTGACCGGCCGTTCAGATCAGCTAATGTCGCCGGCGTTTCTCTGACGGAGGCCGTCATGCAGGCCCGCACGCCGCTTTTCACGCCCGTCCTGATTGTCGGGTGCTTCATCATGTTGCTGAGCTTTGCCATCCGGGCGAGCTTTGGCGTTTTTCAGATCCCGATTGCCGAGGAATTCGGCTGGCTCAGGGCCGAGTTTTCGCTGGCCATCGCCATCCAGAATCTGGCCTGGGGCATCGGCCAGCCGCTGTTCGGCATGGTTGGCGAGCGGCTGGGCGACCGGGTGGCGATCGTGCTGGGCGGGGTGATGTATGCGGCCGGGCTGGTGCTGTCGTCGCTGGCGGTGACGCCGGAAGCGCATCAGCTGCTCGAGGTGCTGGTGGGCTTCGGCATCGCCGGCACCGGGTTCGGCGTGATCCTCGCGGTGGTGGGCCGGGCCAGTTCAGACGAGAATCGCTCGATGAGCCTTGCCATTGCCACCGCGGCGGGCAGCGCCGGGCAGGTCTTTGGCGCGCCGGTGGCGGAATACCTGCTGGGGCTGATGTCCTGGCAGAGCGTCTTTCTGGTCTTCGCGGTGGTGATCCTCGCCGCGCTGCTGGCGCTGCCCCTGATGCGCGCACCGCAGCCCGTCAGCAAGCTCGAGCTCGAGGAAAGCATGGGCGCGATCCTGGGCCGGGCCTTTCGCGATCCGTCTTATACGCTGATCTTCCTCGGCTTTTTCTCCTGCGGGTATCAGCTGGCTTTTGTCACCGCGCATTTTCCGGCGCTGGTGACCGAGATGAGCCGCCCCGTCCTGCCCGGCGGCGTGTTGTACAATATCGGCATCACCACCACCTCGGCGCTGGGGGCTTGGGCGATTTCGCTGATCGGTCTGGCCAATATCGCCGGCACCCTTGCCGCCGGCTACCTCGGCAAGCGCTACTCCAAGAAATACCTGCTAGCCGGCATCTATGCCGCCCGGACAATCGTGGCGGCGGCCTTCATCATGTTTCCGATCACCCCGGCGACGGTGCTGCTGTTTTCGGTTTCCATGGGCGCGCTTTGGCTGGCGACGGTGCCGCTGACCTCGGGGCTGATCGCACATCTCTACGGGCTGCGCTACATGGGCACGCTTTACGGCATCGTCTTTTTCAGCCACCAGCTCGGCAGTTTCCTCGGCGTCTGGCTGGGCGGGCGGATGTATGACCTTTATGGCGATTACACCATGGTCTGGTGGATCGGTGTCGGTGTCGGGGCGTTTTCGGCGGTGGTGCATCTGCCGGTCAAGGAAAACCGGCCGCTGCCGGTCGCGGCCTGAACGCGGGCCGCGCGCTGCGCCCCTAGCCGTCGGACCATTGATCGAGGATATGCTGCGCCGTCATCAGGTCGAGATGCGCGCCACCGCCGTTCTTGAACACGGTGATCTCGTCCTCGCGCTGCCGGGTCATCGCTTCGGGCTGATAGAAATCGGCCAACAGGTCCTCTCGGGCAATCGCCCCTGACTCCAGCGGAATCGCGATCTCGCCGATATGCCCGATGGTGGTGTCGAAACTGTCGACAAAGACACGCCCGCGTTGCAGCGCCGCGTCATCGACCTCGCGCATGTCGGCACGGTAGGCGCCGATCAGGTTGAGGTGCTGGCCCGGCTGCAACCAGTCGCCACGGATCACCGGCTCGGTCGCCATGGTGGCAGAGACCACGATGTCCGCCGCCCGCACCGCCGCCTCGAGTTCCCCGGCCACCGCCATGCCGGGGCAGTCGGCCGCCAGCGCCTCGGCCTTGGCGCGGGTGCGGTTCCAGACCGTGAAGCGGGCATCCGGAAACCCGGCGCCAAAGGCCTCGAACAACGAGCGCGCCACCGTGCCCGCGCCGACGATCAGCACGTTGCGCGCATCTTTGCGCGCCAGCCGCAGGGCGCCGAGCAGCGAATCCCCGGCGGTCTTCCATTTGGTCACAAGGTGGAAATCCACCATCGCCTTGAGTACCCCGGTGCGGTCGTCGAACAGGCTGACCGCACCGTTGATCGTGGGCAGACCGGCCTCGGTATTGCCGGGGTGGATCGTCGCCGTCTTGACCAATGCGCCCAGCCCGTCGATCCAGGCGGCGCGGCTCAGAAGCGTATCGCCGCCGCGCCGCAGGAAGGTGTCGCCGATCTCGGCCTCGGGCAGCCTGTGGCCCGCCGCCAGCGCCTCGGTCAGTCGCAGCCAGTCAAGCCGCGCCTCGCCCTCGTCGAATCCGATGATAGGAATGCTCATTCCGCCTCCTCTTTTTCCAACAGTCCCTCGGCCACCAGCCGGTCGGCCCAGCCCTCCACACCCTCGAAGTGATGCACCTGCCAACCGCGCGATTGCGCCATGGCGATATTGTCGGCCCGGTCGTCGACAAAGAGCAGCCCGGCCGGTGCCACGCCACAGGTGCTCTCGAGCAGCTCGTAGATGCGCGGCTCGGGCTTGATCGCGCCGATATGGCCCGAGATGTAGCGCTGATCGAACTCGGTCAGGAACGGGTAATGGGCGCAGGCGATGTCAAAGGTCGCGCGGCCGAAATTCGACAGGGCAAACACCGGCACGCCCCGCGCCCGCAGCGCCCGCAGCAGCCGCACAGACCGGTCGATGGCGGGGCTGGCCATCTCGATCCAGTTGTCATGCCAACAGGCGATATCCTCGGCCCAGCCGGGATGATCCGCCGCCAGCGCCGAAACCGAGGCAGCGAAATCGACGCCCCTGTCGACCTCGTCGTTCATCGCCAGGAGCGGCACCTCGGAAAACAGCTGCCTGCGCCGCTCGGCCCCGAGCCGCGCATCGAAGAAACGCTCGGGGTTCCACTCGATCAGCACGTTGCCAATGTCGAAAACGACGGCCTCGACCGGCATCAGACGCCCTCCACGGTCTGGATCACCCCGGCCTCGATACCGCGGCGGCTCTTGATCACGTGGTTGACGCGGCGCAGCGCGGCCGGATGCGCCGGATCGAGCACGCCCAACCGGATCAGCAGCTGCGCCATCATCGCCTCGCTGGCGCGGGTAGCGCCATCGGCGATCTTGAGCGCAATGCCGAGGCCCTGCCGCGGCAGGATCGCGGTATAGACGCCATCGGCGCCGGTCTTGATCGCCACGCCGTCCATGGCGCGCATCAGCTCGGTGCAGGCGCGGGTTTCGCCGGCCACCAGCTCGGGGTGCTCATGCATCGCCGACACCAGCCGGGCGGCGGCCCGGCTCTGGGTGTCACTGCGCTGATGGGCGCTGGCAAACCAGGCCATGGCGCGGGCGACGCCCTGCAACGAGGCGGCGAAATTCGGCGCCGAACAGCCGTCGATACCATAGCCCGGGCTGGTCTCGCCGGTGACCTCCTCATAGGCTGCCAGAACGGCGCGCTGAACCGGGTGATCGGGCAGGACGTATTCGGGACCGCCGCCGAGATGCTTGTTGAGCATCAGGAAGCCGCAATGCTTGCCGGAACAATTGTTGTGCACCTGGCAGGGCCGCGCATCGGCCTTGATCAGCTCGGCCTGCGCCGGCCGGTCGTCGGGCCATTGCGGGCCGCAGCGCAGGTCGTCCTCGCCCAACCCCAGGCTCTCGAGCCAGGCCCTGGCGAGGTCGGTGTGGATCGCGGCGCCATCGTGGCTGGCACAGACCAGCGCCAGCCGGCGGCTGTCGAGATCGTCCCCGGCGCCGCTGCTCAGGAGCGGCAGCGCCTGGATCATCTTGATCGAGGAGCGCGGCAGGATCACCGCCTCGGGGTCGCCCCAGGCCTCGGTGATCTCGCCGCCGGCATCACAGATCACGGCATGCCCGTGATGCAGGCTTTCAAGGAAGGGACCGCGTCGTATTTCGACCAGCGGGACAGCGGCGGCATGGGGATTTGGGGTCATCAAACACCGTTCAAATATTGGCGATTTTCTGCCAACGGGCCTTTCGCCCGTCGCACCTTTGACGCTAATGTGCTTTTGTCGAGAAGAAAACGGCCGCGTGGCAAACCCGAAGCAAAATCACGGGGCAGCGCGGCCTTGTTATTGTAGTTGAGGCTAGGACAGCTTGGAGGCTGGACATATGATTCTTCCCTTTGCCCGCAGCATGGCCGCCGTGATCGCACTGGCGGCGGCAACGGCCGTGGCAGCGCAGCAGGAAAGCACCAATCGCGTCGCGGCCCAGACGGATTGGAGCGTCTTCACCGAGGACGATCCCAAGGAATGCTGGGCGGTGACACGGCCCAAGGAAACGGTGAACACCCGCGACGGCCGGGTGGTGGCGGTGCGGCGGGGCGATATCCTGTTGTTTGCCTTCTTCCGTCCCGAGGCCGGGGTGAACACGCCGCAGATCACCTTTACCGGCGGCTATCCCTTTGCCAGCGGTTCGACGGTAACCGTCGATATCGACGGCACCGAGTTCGAGATGTTCACCGAGGGTGAATGGGCCTGGGCGGCGTCGCCGAGCGACGATGCCAAGATCGTGACGGCGATGAAGCGGGGCTCGGCGGCGGTGCTGACCGCACGCTCGTCGCGCGGGACGGTCACCAAGGACACCTTCTCGCTTCTGGGGTTCACCGCGATGATCGAGGATGCCGAAAACCGCTGCGCCGGCTGATCGGCCTGCGCCCTGACCGGGGCGCTTTGGTGGGCGACTTGTCGCAAAGGGGCGGGAATCCTTTTGATTCCGCGCCCGAATCCTATATGTGGGGCACTTCTTTCGGAAAATGAGCCGCTGACATGACCGCGCCGATCACCCAGGATGTGATGACCATCCCCCGCAAGCTGCCCGAAGGCGGCAAGACCAACCTCGTTGGCCTGACCCGTGACGCCATGCGCGACGCGCTGCTGGCGATCGGCACGCCCGAGAAGCAGGCAAAGATGCGCGTGGGCCAGATCTGGCAGTGGATCTACCAATGGGGTGTGCGCGACTTCGACGCCATGACCAATCTGTCGAAGGCCTACCGCGCTGAGCTGGCAGAGCATTTCAGCATCGATGTGCCCGAACTGGTGTCAAAGAACGTCAGCGCCGACGGCACCCGGAAATACCTGGTGCGGATTGCCGGCGGCCACGAGGTCGAGGTGGTCTATATCCCCGAGGCCGATCGCGGGACGCTCTGCATTTCCAGCCAGGTGGGCTGCACGCTGACCTGCTCCTTCTGTCACACCGGCACCCAGAAGCTGGTGCGCAACCTGACCGCCGGCGAGATCATCGGCCAGGTCATGCTGGCGCGTGACGACCTTGGGGAATGGCCGGAAAAGGGCGCACCCAAGAACGAAACGCGGCTGCTGAGCAACATCGTGCTGATGGGCATGGGCGAGCCGCTCTACAATTTCGAGAACGTGCGCGACGCGATGAAAATCGCCATGGACGCCGAGGGCATCCAGCTCTCGCGCCGTCGCATCACGCTCTCGACCTCCGGCGTGGTGCCCGAGATCGCGCGCACGGCCGAGGAGATCGGCTGCCTGCTGGCGGTCAGCTTCCACGCCACCACCGACGAGACCCGCAACAAGCTGGTGCCGATCAACAAGCGCTGGAACATCGAAGAGCTGCTGGGCGCGCTGCGCGACTATCCGCGTCTGTCGAACTCCGAGCGGATCACCTTTGAATATGTCATGCTGAAAGGCGTGAACGACAGCGATGCCGACGCCCGCCGGCTCGTCAAGCTGATCCAGGGCATTCCGGCCAAGATCAACCTGATCCCGTTCAACGAATGGCCCGGCTCGCCCTACGAGCGCTCGGACTGGGAGCGGATCGAGAAATTCGCCGATATCGTGCACAAGGCCGGCTATGCCAGCCCGATCCGCACACCGCGGGGCGAAGACATCATGGCGGCCTGCGGCCAGCTGAAATCCGCCACCGAACGAGCGCGCAAGTCGCGCAAGGAGATCGCGGCGGAAACCGGCCTCTGAGCGCAACCGTCCCGGGCCTGACCCGGGACCTCCTGGCGGCCGGCGAGGCCCCGGTTCAGGCCCGGGGCGGGGGTTCAGCGATCACACGCCACGCGCGCCTGACAGGCGCGCCGCCCCACCCAGCCCTGCAATCGCTACCGCACCGGCGCAAACAGCGCATCCTGCAAGGTGCAATCGCGCACCACGTCGCGCCCGCAGGGCACCGGCTCCATCTCCAGCGACAGGCAGATCCGCGCTTCCTGGATACGCCCGTCGCGGCAGGTCACGGTGATCCCGTCTGCTTCGAGCGCCGGGTTGTCCTTGAGAAAGGCCTCCTCCACCACCGCCGCCGGCAGCCGCACAGGGCGGTCGAGTTTGCGAAACACCTCCGGCCGCACCACCGCCTCGTAAGCCGCACGCGAGGCCTCGAAATAGCCCGCCGCCGAGAGCCCGGAACAGCTGCCGTGTTTCTTCCATTGGTGCCAGGCCAGCCCGGCCGTGCCCATGATATCGCTCATGTCGCGGGTCATCGCCCGCGAAGGCGGGCGCTCGGCCGTCGGGCAATAGGCCGGCCAGCCGCGCTGGTACTGTGGCCAGAGACCATGCAACGTCCAGCCAAAGTCGTGACGCGGATCACATTGCTCAGACCCCTTGGCATCGCCCTCGATCTCGCACCAGTTCGGCGACCAGCTCAGCGCCAGCACCCAATAGTCGAAATCGCCGGCTTTCTCGCCATCGGCCCGGGCCATCAGCGGCAGGCAGAGCACCGCGCACAGAGCAATCACACGCATTTTTACTTCCCTTTCGCGGTTTGCGGCACTATAAGCCTCCGAAGTTCCCCGACAATGGAAACCGTTCCGGCAGAGACCGGGACAGCCCAATCCAGGCGACGGGAGAGTTTTGTTTTCAAGGAGACCGCCGCATGGCCAAACTGCTGCACCCCAAGGCAACCGCCGTCTGGCTGGTGGACAACACCACGCTGACCTTCAAGCAGATCGCCGATTTCACCGGCATGCATGAGCTCGAGGTTCAGGGCATCGCCGACGGCGATGTCGCCGCCGGTGTCAAGGGCTTCGACCCGATTGCCAACAACCAGCTGACCCAGGCCGACATCGACAAGGCCGAGGCCAACCCGCTGGCCAAGCTGAAGCTCAAGTTCAACCCCGCAGCGCATGACGAGGACAAGCGCCGGGGCCCGCGCTACACGCCGCTTTCGAAGCGTCAGGACCGGCCGAACTCGATCCTCTGGCTGGTGAAATTCCACCCCGAGCTGGCCGACAGCCAGATCGCCAAGCTGGTGGGCACCACCAAGCCGACGATCCAGTCGATCCGCGAGCGCACCCACTGGAACATCGCCAACATGCAGCCGATCGATCCGGTGGCGCTGGGGCTCTGCAAGCAGACCGAGCTTGACGCCGCCGTGCAGAAGGCGGCCAAGAAACGCGCCGCCGAAGGCGAGGCGATGTCGGACGACGAGCGCCGCAAGCTGCTCTCGACCGAGCAGAGCCTTGAAATGGCGCCCGAGCCGCGCATGCCGACCGCCATCGAAGGGCTGGAAACCTTTTCGTTGTCCGACAGTGACGACGACGAGGAAGAGGACAACCGCGACATCCGCGATGCCGACAGCTTCTTCAACCTGCCCGGCGGGGATGACGACGAAGACGAACAGCCCTGAGCCCGCTCTGACAATCCGCTCTGACAAGACCCCGGCAGCCCATCTGCCGGGGTCTTTCTTTGCCCGGCGGTCATCACGGTTGATAACGTCACCGCAAGCGGTCGCCCTGGCCTCTGGTGGCGCGGCGGACACCCGCACATCTGTCACTGACCGGCGCCCAGGACGGGCCCGGCAGGATCACAGGATCAGGACAGACAAGGGACACCATGACCAAGAAGATCACCAGCACCGCGACACATCTTGCCCTCGCCGGGCTTGCCGGCGAACTCAGCTTCGAGGCCTATGCCTGGCTGATATCGCCTTCGCTCTTCGGCGTGCAGCTTGAACCGGCCAATCTGATCATCGGCCTGACGCGGATAGCCAGCAGGGTGCAGGTGCCTTATGCGGCGGCCTTTGCCGTGCATGTGCTGATCGGAGTGTTCGGATTTGCCGCCACGGTCTGGGCGGTCAAGCGGCTCTCTGGCGTCGGCCATGCGGCCGCCGGTCTCGGCGCCGGGGTCCTGCTCTGGTTCGTGGCGCAGGGCATCCTCGCGCCGGCGATGGGGCGCAGCTTCATGATGGGGTTCGGCGCCTACACGCAATCGTCCTTTGTCGGTCACGTCGGCATGGCGCTGGTCATCGGGCTGGTCTGGCAATGGCTCGCCCGAGCCCGCAGCAACGTGCCCGAGACGGCCTGAACCGGAAAACGGCGCCTGCCCGGACTGGTCCGGCAGGCGCCCGCCCCGGCTAGAGCTTGCCGGCGAGGTGCAGGTCGAGATCCTCGAGCCGGTCCTGCCCCCAGAACCGCTGCTCGCCCACCACGTAGAAGGGCGAGCCGAAGACCCCGGCCTCGATTGCCGCCTCGAGGTTGGCGGCATAGGTCTCGGCACCGGTCAGCAGCCCGCTGTCGGCCAGCCCCGGATCAAAGCCCGCCTGTTCCAGAAGGTCGCGGATGACGTCATCCTGCGCGATATCGCGATCCTCGGCCCAGACCGCGCGGGGGAAGCTGTGCGCCAGCGCCCCCAGATCGCCGCCACCGGCATTCTGCGCCGCGATCAGCGCATAAGATGACGGCGCCATGTTGGTGGGAAAATGCGCCGGCTTGAGGTTGAGCGGCTTGCCCAACCGCTTGGCGCGGCGCTCCATGTCCTGCAAACGGTAGACCTGCCGATTGGGGTGGCGGTCCTTGGGCGGGGTGCCGCCGGTGCGGGCGAAACAGGCCATGATATCGAACGGCCGGTAGGTGATGCTGGCGCCATGGCGGGCGGCGATCGCCTCGAGCTCGGTGCCGGCGAGATAGGTGAAAGGCGAGATTGTCGCCAGATAGTAGTCAATTTGTGTCATGTCGCGCTGTCCCCTGACAGTTGGGTTTTGCGGACCGTAACCGCGTGCTAAGCGAAGTCAACGTCACGAATCCTTTACTTTTCTTGCCCGGGATCTCACTCACATGCCGCAGCTCGTCGAACCTAAACTCATGTCCGGCAACGCCAATTTGCCACTGGCCCGCTCGATCGCCCGCCGGATGTCGATGCATCGCGGCATCAATGTCGATCTGGTGAATGCCCGCGTCGAGCGGTTCAATGATCAGGAAGTTTACGTCGAAGTCTACGAAAACGTGCGCGGCGAAGACATGTTTATCATCCAGCCGACATCGAACCCGGCGAATGACAACCTGATGGAACTCCTGATCATGGCCGATGCGCTGAAGCGGTCGTCGGCGGCGCGGATCACCGCCGTGATCCCCTATTTCGGCTATGCCCGCCAGGACCGCCGGTCCAAGGCCCGCACCCCGATCAGTGCCAAGCTGGTGGCCAACATGATCGTCGAGGCCGGCATCGAGCGGGTTCTGACGATGGACCTGCACGCCGCCCAGATCCAGGGCTTCTTCGACATTCCCGTCGACAACCTCTATGCCAGCCCGGTCTTTGCGCTGGACATCAAGAACCAGTTCAAGGGCAAGCTCAACGACATCATGGTGGTCTCGCCCGACGTCGGCGGCGTGGCCCGCGCCCGGGAACTGGCCAAGCGGATCAACGCGCCGCTGTCGATTGTCGACAAGCGCCGCGAAAAGGCCGGCGAAGTGGCCGAAATGACGGTGATCGGCGACGTCAAAGGCAAGAAATGCATCATCGTCGATGACATCTGCGACACCGCCGGCACGCTGTGCAAGGCCGCCGAAGTGCTGATCGAGGCCGGTGCCACCGAGGTGCATTCCTATATCTCGCACGGCGTCCTGTCCGGCCCGGCGGTCGAGCGGATTTCGAAATCGGTGATGAAATCGCTGGTCATCACCGATTCCATCGAGGCCACCGAGGCGGTGAAAAAGACCAAGAACATCCGCATCGTGCCCACGGCCCCGGTGTTTGCCCAGGCGATCCTGAACATCTGGAACGGCACTTCGGTTTCGTCGCTGTTCGATCACGAGACGCTGGAGCCGATCTACGAAGGCATTCTCTGAGCCGGAACCGCGGGTCGTCGTTTCCTTTTCGCGCCGGGGCACTAAGCTTTCTGGCATGAGTGACGCGACACCCGCCTTTGCCCCCCTGCCCCGCGCCGATGCCGCCGATGGCAGCCCCCGCCGTGTCGGGGTCGAGATCGAGTTGGGCGGACTGTCCGAGGCGCGGGTGGCAAAGATCGCGCAACAGGCCTTTGGCGGCACGCTCGCCCGGGGCAGCGGCCCGTCCTGGAAACTGGAAGACAGCCCTGTCGGCGCGCTCGATATCTATCTCGACACCTCGCTGCGCAAATCCGAGAAAAGCGCGCTGCGCGATGCGGCGATGGCCCTGGGCCGCGATATCATCCCGGTCGAAATCGTCACCGAACCGCTCGATCTTGACGGGCTGGCCCGGCTCAACAGGCTTCTGCCCCACCTGCGCGATGGCGGCGCGCGCGGCAGCAGCGCCGGGCTGGTGCTGGGCTTTGGCGTGCATTTCAACGTTCAGATCGCCTCGGACAGCATGGCGGACATCCGCCGCCCGCTGACCGCCTATGCCCTGCTCGAAGACTGGCTGCGCGCCGCCATGCCGATCGACGACACCCGCCGCATCCTGCCGTTCACCGCGCCCTACCCCACGACCTTCGTGCGCGCGCTTCTGGCGCTCCCCGAGAACGCGCCGCTCGCCGAGCTGGTCGATCTCTATGTCCAACACAATCCGACCCGGAATCGCGGGCTCGACATGCTTCCGCTGTTCAAGCATCTCGCCCCCGACCACCTGGCCAGCGTCCAGACCGAAGCCACCTCGGCCCGGCCCACCTTTCATTTCCGGTTGCCCGATTGTCGCATCGACGAACCCGACTGGTCGCTGCTGACCGAATGGCAGCGCTGGCTGCTGGTCGAAAGGCTGGCCGAAGACCCGCGCCTGCTGGCCGCCATGGGTCGGGTCTGGCAGGCGGCGCACGGGCCGGTCACCCTGTCGCGCCGCACCTGGGCGCAGCGCTGCGGCGACCTGCTGATCGGCGCCGGTCTGGCCGAGGAGCCGATTGCATGAACCGACCGCTGATCGGAGTGACCACCTCGCGCCGCTCGGGATGGCGGATCTTTCCTCTGGTCGCGCTCAACGTGTGGCTGGCGGGCGGCCGGGCGACCCGTTGGGTGGCCGGCCGCGATGCCGATATCGACAGGGTCGACGGCATCATCATCGGCGGCGGCGACGATATCTCGCCCGACCTCTACGGCGGCCGGCTGGTCACGTCGGCCCGGCTCGACCCGGACCGCGACGCGCTGGAGCGACGGCTGGTCTGCGCGGCGTTCGAGCATGACAAACCGGTGCTCGGCATCTGCCGCGGCTCGCAAATGCTGAACGTGGCGCTTGGCGGTACGCTGCATCAGGACGCCTATGGCGTCTATACCGCCTCCAAACGGGTCTGGACCATCCTGCCGCGCAAGACGGTGAAAATCTGCGCCGAGACCCGGCTGGCCGGGGTCTCGGGCCTGAAACCGATGCAGATCAACGCCCTGCATTCGCAGGCGGTGGACACCCTGGGCGCAGGGCTGCAAGTGGCCGCCCGCGATCTCGGCGGCATGGTGCAGGCGGTCGAGCGCATCGCCGATCCCTTCGCGCTTGGCGTGCAATGGCACCCCGAACACCTGTTCTACGCCCGAAGGCAGCGGGCGATCTTTCGCGCCCTGGTCACCGCCGCCCGCGCGCGTCACGAGCATCGCGGCCAGATCGAGGACGTGCGGCGCGAGGTCGAGATGGTCACCGAGTAGCTTACCGGCTTCACCTTCGCTCGCACATTCGCTAGACCGAGCCGGACCCAATACGACAGCGGAAGAAGCCCCATGGCACTGGACAAGACATTCGACGCGAACTCCGCCGAAACGCGGATCTACGAGGCTTGGGAAAAGATCGGCGCCTTCCGCGCCGGGGCCAACGCCAAGGACGGCGCCTCGACCTATGCGATCATGATCCCGCCGCCGAATGTCACCGGCGTGCTGCATATGGGCCATGCCTTCAACAACACCTTGCAGGACATCCTGATCCGCTGGAAGCGCATGCAGGGCTATGACACGCTCTGGCAGCCCGGCACCGACCACGCCGGCATCGCCACGCAGATGGTGGTGGAACGCAAGCTCGCCGAGGAAGGCAAGCCGCCGCGCCGCGACTGGGACCGCGAGGATTTCACCGCCGAGATCTGGAAGTGGAAGAAGACCTCGGGCAACACCATCTTCCAGCAGTTGAAGCGCCTCGGCGCCTCCTGCGACTGGGACCGCGCGGCCTTTACCATGTCGGGCGCGCCGAATGCGCCCAAGGGCGAAGAGGGCAATTTCCACGACGCGGTGATCAAGGTCTTTGTCGACATGTACGACAAGGGGCTGATCTATCGAGGCAAGCGGCTGGTCAACTGGGATCCGCATTTCGAGACCGCGATCTCGGACCTCGAGGTCGAGAACATCGAGACCCCGGGCCACATGTGGCACTTCAAGTATCCGCTGGCCGGCGGCGAGACCTATGAATACGTCGAGAAGGACGAAGACGGCAACGTCACCCTGCGCGAGACCCGCGACTATATCTCGATCGCCACCACCCGGCCGGAAACCATGCTGGGTGACGGTGCGGTCGCGGTGCACCCGTCGGACGCGCGGTATGCGCCGATCGTCGGCAAGCTCTGCGAAATCCCCGTCGGGCCGAAAGAGCACCGCCGGCTGATCCCGATCATCACCGACGAATACCCCGATCCCGATTTCGGCTCGGGCGCGGTCAAGATCACCGGCGCGCATGATTTCAACGACTATCAGGTGGCGAAACGCGGGCATATCCCGATGTACCGCTTGATGGACACCCGGGGGCGGATGCGCGACGACGGCGACCCCTACGAGGAGGCGTCAGAGATTGCCATCGAGGTTGCCACCGGCGACCGCACGCTGAGCGAATCCGAGGCCGATGCCATCAACCTGGTGCCGGACGATCTGCGCGGGCTGGACCGGTTCGAGGCGCGCAAGCGGGTGGTGCAACAGATCACCGAGGAAGGCCTCGCGGTCATGGTCCCGGCCCCGCCGAACGAGGATGGCGAGACCTGTTTCGACGGCGGCATGATGCCCTATGTCGAGAACAAACTGATCATGCAGCCCTTCGGCGACCGCTCGAAAGTGGTGATCGAGCCGATGCTGACCGACCAATGGTTCGTTGACACCGCCAAGATCGTTGGCCCGGCGCTCGACGCGGTGCGCGATGGCACCGTCAGGATCCTGCCTGAAAGCGGCGAAAAGACCTATTTCAACTGGCTCGAGAACATCGAACCCTGGTGCATCTCGCGCCAGCTCTGGTGGGGGCACCAGATCCCGGTCTGGCACACCCCGGGCCTCGGCGACAAATGGCGCTCGTTCTGCGCCGCCACCGAGGAAGAGGCGCTGGCGCAGATGCACGCGACCTTTGGCGACGACGCCGAATTCCTCCTGGTCGAGGACGAGAAAGCCGCCGTTGACCTGCTGGCCGAGACCATTCGCACCGATCCCGACCTGACCGGCGTCGACCAGCGCCACCGGCCGCAGGCGATCCCGGTGTTCCGCGACCCGGACGTGCTCGACACCTGGTTCTCGTCGGGCCTCTGGCCGATCGGCACCCTGGGCTGGCCCGAAGACACCGAGGCGCTGCGCAAATACTTCCCGACCTCGACGCTGATCACCGGCCAGGACATCATCTTCTTCTGGGTCGCCCGGATGATGATGATGCAGCTCGCCGTGGTGGATGAAATCCCCTTCGACACCGTCTACCTGCACGGCCTGGTGCGCGACGCCAAGGGCAAGAAGATGTCGAAGAGCACCGGCAACGTGGTCGATCCACTGGACATCGTCGAGGAATATGGCGCCGATGCCCTGCGATTCACCAATGCCGCCATGGCCTCGCTCGGCGGCGTGCTCAAGCTCGACATGCAAAGGATCGCCGGCTACCGCAACTTTGGCACCAAGCTCTGGAACGCCGCCCGCTTTGCCGAGATGAACGACGCCACCGGCTCGGACGGCGTGGTCCCGGAAGCTTCGGCCATGGTCAACAAGTGGATTATCGGCGAGACCGCTCGGGTCCGCGAGGTGGTGGATCAGGCGCTCGAAGACTTCCGCTTCAACGACGCCGCCCAGGCGCTTTATGCCTTTGTCTGGGGCAAGGTCTGCGACTGGTACGTCGAATTCTCCAAGCCACTGCTGCTTGACGGGGACGACGCGACCAAGGCCGAGACACAGAAGGTCATGGGCTGGGTCATCGACCAATGCCTGATCCTGCTGCATCCGATCATGCCCTTCATTACCGAAGAGCTCTGGGGCACCCTGGCCGAGCGGCAGAAGATGCTGGTGCATGCCGACTGGCCGACCTATGGCAGCGGCCTGATCGACCCCGAGGCCGACCGCGAGATGAACTGGGTGATCGAGGTGATCGAGACCACCCGCTCGGTCCGGGCCCAGATGCATGTGCCGGCCGGCCTGCATGTGCCGATGCTGGTGACCGAGATGGACAACCTCGCCCGCGACGCCTGGGCGCGCAACGACACGCTGATCAAACGCCTGGCGCGGATCGACAGTCTGAGCGCCGTCGAAGGCTTCCCCAAGGGCTGCGCCACCCTGCCGGTCAGCGGCGCCACCTTTGGCCTGCCCCTGGCCGAGATCATCGATGTCGATGCTGAAAAGGCGCGGCTGGAAAAGACCCTCGGCAAGCTCGCCAAGGAGCTCGGCGGGCTGCGCGGCCGGCTGAACAACCCGAAATTCGCGCAGAGCGCGCCGGACGAGGTGGTCGAGGAAACCCGCGCCAACCTTGCCGCCCGCGAAGAGGAAGAAGCCAAGCTCAAGGATGCGCTCGCCCGGTTGAGCGAACTCTGAGCGAGGAATTGCGAAACAGGGGGCGGGCGGTCGCTCGCCCCCTGGCTTCGGGGCAGCATCGCGTCCCGCACCACACCGCCGCGGACCTGATCCGGGGCCTCACCGCTAGCTTGCCCGCCCTTTTCGCCCGTCAGCCCGTCAATTGCACGTCGATGGTGGCGTCGAGCGAGCTGGCCAGCGACAGGAACCGCGCCTCCGCCACTTCGCCGTAGAGCGGCCAGGCACCCTCGGACAGCCGCAGGCTCAGCACCCGCTTCTTGGGCCGCCAGCCCAGCTCGCCGATGTGGCCGCCTTCCGACATCCAGAGCATCGCCCCGAACCGCATCGCCTTGCCGAGAATCTCGGCCTCGCGCTGCTCTTTCTCCTCGAGAATGGGAAACAGATCCTCGAACCGGGTGCCGGAACGCTTGTTCTTGTAGCGGTGCAGCAGCGCCAGCCCCAGGAACACCCGTTCCCAGTGGCTGAGCCCGCCCAGGTTGGCGCGGGTAGCATTGTCGAAACAGGTCTCGGCGCGATAGTCGGGATGCGCCCGCCAGCTCACGTCATGCAACAGGCAGGCAGCCTGCACCAGCCGCAGCTTGGCTGGTTTGGCATTGGCAAAGAGCGGCAGGATGAATTCATAGAGATCGCGGCCAAAGCCCGGCAGCCGCGCATCCTTGGCCTCGGCAAAGAGACAGGCCTCGATCAGCGGATCGCGGTCGCGCAGCTGCTGCGGCATCTGCTCATAGAGCAGCCCCTCGCGGATGCCATAGCTCGACACCGCGATATCCTTGGGGCGGAAGGTCTGCACCAGCCGTTTCAGCACCTCGACCGCATAGGGCACCAGCGCCATCCGCGACGACGACAGGCCGCAAAGGCTGCGCAGCTCCTCCAGATCCCAGCCGGCGATGTATTTCGCCGTCTCGCGTACCGCGCTGGTGGTCATGCGGTATTCGTGCTGCACATGCAGCGGATAGCCGCGCCGCTCCATGTCGATCCGGGCAATCGCGCGCCACGAGCCGCCGACAAGGAACAGCCGGTTCGACTGCGGCCCCATGCGGGTGTGCAGGTCTTCCATCACCGACTTGATCTGCGCCTTGCGGCCCTTGGCACCGCCCTTGACGTCGCGCAGCTTCAGCGGCCCGAGCGGCGATGTCACCCGCTTGCCGACAACGCCATCGTTGATCTCGGCCAGTTCCATCGACGAGCCGCCGATATCGCAGACCAGCCCGTAAGAGCCCGGCCAGCCCAGCAGCACCCCCTGCGCCGACAGCCGCGCTTCCTCCTCGCCGTCGATGACATGGATTTTCAGCCCGGTTTCGCGCAGCACCTGGTCGCAGAAATCCGGCCCGTCCTGCGCATCGCGCACCGCGGCGGTGGCGACGGCGGTCAGCGGAGGCAGATCCATGCCGCGGGCGAGGTACTGGAACCGGCGCAGCGCCGAAAGCGCCCGACGGCGGCCTTCGGGGTTCAGCGCCCCCGATTCCGCCATGCCGGCGCCCAGCCCGCACATGATCTTTTCGTTGTAGAAATACGCCGGTGAACGCGCGGCGCCGTCAAACACCACCAATCGGACCGAGTTCGACCCGATATCGACCACCCCGACGCGCGCCAGGCGGCGGGCGCTGGGATCGTCGAACAGGGCGCGGCCGAAAGGCCCGTGATCCTGACCGGAACCTTCGCGTGATACGTCCATGATATTCCCCGGCGTTTTCCCCATATGGCCCAGCATGCGGGCTGCGGTCAACGCCGGGGCGGGGTTTTCTCTGTCGCCCGGCCGGTCAGAAACCCGGTCAGAAAACCTGACGCGGCGGCAACCGGAACGCTGCGCTTGCCGGGTGTCGATCCGGGCGTCTGCGGCGGTGGTCCGGGCGGCGGCGGCGGGCCCGCCGCCGGGGTCGCGGGCACCGGCCCGGGCCGCCGGCGCGGGCGGCGACGACGGCGCATCGCCACGAAGATCGCCAGCAGGATCACCAGCGCCAGCACCAGCGAGATCCCAGCCACGGCCAAGGCCGCGCCGGGGCCACCGAGGCTCGGCTCAAGCGCCAGAAAGAGACCGATGCAGGCAAAGGTCAGGGTGATCCCGAGAAACGCCACCACCAGCAACCCGGCCGCCAGCCCCAGGGCCGCTTGCCGGATGATCCTGCGGGACTTGAGCGCCAGGAACTCCGTCACCAGATGCATCAACCCGCCCCCGGGGCTCATTTCCGCCCCAGAAGCCCCGACAGGATTACCCCGGCTGCAAAGGCCAGTCCGACCGTCGCCAGCGGGTTGGAGCGGATGTGCTCTTCGGTCATCTGCCGCATCCGCGCGCCTTCATTGCGAGCCTGATCATAGAGCGCCCGCGCCTCGGCCGAGAGATGCTCGATCTCGGTGCCGGCGCGGTCGACGCCGGATTGCACCTGCTCGCGCACGGTGCCGCCCGCCATGGTGGCGAGAGTTTCGATGTCGCGGCGCGCGACTTCGAGTTGCTGTTCGAGTTCTTCCTTGGTGGCCATGTCTTTCTCCGCTGCAAAAGTGCGGCACCGTGATTGGCACCGCGCCTGTGATCCTGTGGTTCGGGGGGCCCGGCTGGCCGTCCCCCTGGCTGAGCTTTGCATCGGCCCCGTGCCCCGAAAGGCAGGCAGCGCCGGCGCCAGGATAACCGCCCAGACACACGCCGGGTTCCCCGGCGATCAGACCTCGTCACGCCTGACCGCGCATATCCGCGCCACTCGGGGCAGTCATCTCCTTGCTGCGGAGGTAGGCCGGCGCCCGAACCGGTCAAGGCGGGCCAGCCCGGCGCCTGCGGTTTTGCAGAACAGGCAGGGGCCTCTTGGTTGTCGGCCGGCGGCAAGGCCCGGGCCAGACAGGAGTTTTCGCTTTTAGCGGGAAATGATTTCTAGGGTGACGCCGCAGAGATGCACCTGATAGCTTGCAGGAATCGCAGTGCTACAAGGAGCCTTGCAATGGCATTTTTCGATCCATTATTCAATTTGATCAATGACTTGACCTGGGGCTGGGCTCTGGTTCCCATTCTGGTGGTCTTTGGCGGATTTTTCACCATCGCCAGCGGTTTTATCCAGTTCCGCTTCTTCCGCCGGATGTTCGGCGTTCTGACCGGCGACGACGAATCTTCCGATCCCTCCAAGATCAGCGCACGTGAGGCGCTTTTCGTTTCGGTCGGCGGCCGGGTCGGCGGCGGCAATATCGCCGGCGTCGCCGTGGCGATCTCGCTCGGGGGGCCGGGCGCGGTGTTCTGGATGTGGATGATCGCACTGGTCGGCATGTGCACCTCGCTGATCGAATCCTCGCTCGCCCAGCTTTACAAACGCACAACGCCCGAGGGCAATTACCGTGGCGGTCCGGCGCGCACCATCCTGTATGGCCTGGGCGTGCAATACCGCTGGCTGGCGGTGGTTTATGCGGTCTGCCTGATTGCCTCTTTCGCCTTTGGCTTCAACGCGTTCCAAGGCAACACCGTGGCTGGCGCTGCGCTCGACAGCATGGAAATTCCGCGGATGTACACCGGCATTGCGCTGGCCATCTTCACCGGCTTCATCATCTATGGCGGCATTCACCGCATCGCCAAGGCCGCCGACGTGATCATCCCGATCATGGCATTGAGCTATATCGCCATGGCGCTGATCGTCATCGTGCTCAACATCACAAGCCTGCCGGCGGTGATCTGGGACATCGTCGCCAATGCGCTCGGCTTCCGCGAGGCGGTGGCAGGCGGCATGGGCGCGGCGCTGGCCCAGGGTTTGCGGCGCGGGCTGTTCTCGAACGAGGCCGGCCTGGGCTCGGCCCCGAACGTGGCGGCCACGGCCTATGTCAAGCACCCGGTGAGCCAGGGCATCGTACAGAGCCTGTCGGTCTTTATCGACACGATGATCATCTGCTCCTGCACCGCCTTCGTGATCCTGCTCAGCGATGTCTATCAGCCCGGCGCGGAAAGCGTTGACGGCGTGGCGCTGACCCAGCAGTCGCTGGTCGATCATGTGGGCGCCTGGTCGCAGTATTTCCTGACCTTCGCGATCCTGCTCTTTGCCTTTTCGTCGATCATGTACAATTACTACCTCGGCGAAAACGCCCTGACCTTCATGACCGGCAATCCGATGGCGGTGCATGTGCTGCGGGCGGCGATCGTGGCCATCGTCTTTCTCGGCGCGGTGGCGCCCGGGGCGACGGCGGTCTTTGCCTTCTCGGATCCGATGATGGGCATTCTGGCGGTGGTCAACCTGATGGCGCTGATGATGCTGTTTCCGGTGGCGCTGCGGATCATCACCGATTTCCGCGACCAGTTGAAACAGGGCATCGCCAGGCCGGTCTTCGACCCGGCGAAGTTCCCCGATCTCGACACCGATCCGAGCGCCTGGCCGGACGCCCCCGCCGCGCAGGCGGCGCCGGCCGGCGCCCGGCCCGCCCCGGCGGAATAACCCGATGCGATCCGGGCCGGCGCGGGCGGACCTGCGCCGGCCTTTTCATACCTGCCATGCGGTGACCGCATGACACCGCATGACAAATTTGACAAATCGCTCCCGGCTTCGGACAAGTCCCCTGTCTTTCCAGAAACCGCGAGACCGACATGACCGCCTCCGAGACCGCGCCCGCCACCTCCCCCATCGGCAGCTTCGAGAAATGGCTCTCTCTCTGGGTCGCGCTGGCGCTTGGCGCGGGGCTGGCACTGGGCAGCCTTGTGCCCGGCCTGTTCCAGCTTCTGGCGGCGGCCGAGGTTGCGCGGGTCAATCTGGTGATCGCGGTACTGATCTGGGCGATGGTCTATCCGATGATGGTCGGCGTCGATTTCGGCGCCCTGGGCCAGATCGGCGACCGGCCCAAGGGGCTGGTGGTGACGCTGGTGGTGAACTGGCTGATCAAGCCCTTCACCATGGCCGGGCTTGGCGTGCTGTTCTTTCACTATGTCTTTGCCGGGCTGATCCCGCCCGAGGATGCCCAGGCCTATCTTGCCGGGGTGATCCTGCTGGGGGCGGCGCCCTGTACCGCGATGGTCTTTGTCTGGTCGGAACTCACCCGGGGCGATCCGACCTATACGCTGGTGCAGGTGAGCCTGAACGACGTGGTGATGATCTTTGCCTATGCCCCGATCGTCGCCGTGCTGCTGGGCGTCACCGACATCCCGGTGCCCTGGGAGACGCTGCTGCTGTCGGTCGGGCTTTACGTGGTGATCCCGCTGGCGGCCGGCATGCTGACCCGGCAGGCCCTTGTACGGCGCGGCGGCGAGGCGGCGGTCGAGGCGTTCAAGGCACGGGTCAAGCCGGGATCGGTGATCGGGCTGCTTCTGACGGTGGTGCTGCTCTTTGGCTTTCAGGGCCACGTCATCCTCGACCGGCCGCTGGTGATCGCGATGATCGCGGTGCCGCTGCTGATCCAGACCTACGGCATCTTTGTCATTGCCTATGGCGCGGCGATTGCCTGGAAGCTGCCGTTCAACGTCGCCGCGCCCTGCGCGATGATCGCCACCTCGAATTTCTTCGAGCTTTCGGTGGCGGTGGCGATCAGCCTGTTTGGCCTTGGTTCCGGCGCGGCGCTGGCGACGGTGGTCGGCGTGCTGGTGGAAGTGCCGGTGATGCTGTCGCTGGTGGCCGTGGCGAACCGGACGCGGCACTGGTTTCCGGGGTAGGCGGAGCGGAAAAGCTGCCGTACGCCCTCAGTCCTCGGTATGGGTCAGCACCGGCACATCCGACGCCCCGGCGGAACCGCGACCGGAAAGCGACGGGTTTTCCATGAAGAACCGGTGGCAATTGAAGGCAAATTCGCCCTCCGACAGAACCGGGCGGTGAAACGTCCCGTCCGGTCGCATCACCCAGCTCTGCGCCACGTCCGCGAGGTTGGCGGCCATGATCTGTTCGGTGATCTGCGCCTTGACGGTGGGGTTCTTCGCTTCCACCAGCGTCTCGATCCGACGGTTGAGGTTGCGGCCCATCCAGTCGGCCGAGGACAGGAACACCCGGCTTTTCTCGGACGGCAGCCCGCCGCCGTTTCCGAAACAGACAATGCGTGAATGCTCGAGGAACCGGCCGACGATGCTCTTGACGCGAATGTTCTCGCTCAGACCGGCCACCCCGGGCTTCAGCCCGCAGATCCCCCGGATCACAAGGCTGATCTTCACACCCGCCTGGCTGGCGGCATAAAGCGCGTCGATGATATCGGGCTCGATCACCGAATTCATCTTGGCCCAGATCGCCGCCGGCTTGCCCTGACGCGCATGCGCCGCCTCGGCCTCGATCATCGCCAGCAGGTCGGTCTTCATGTCATGCGGCGAGATCGAGATGTTGCGCAGGTCGAGCGGCCTTGCGTAGCCCGAAACGTAATTGAACACCTTGGTGGCATCGAGGCCAAGATCGGTGTCGCAGGTGAAGAAGCTGAGATCGGTGTAGATGCGGGCGGTGATCGGGTGGTAATTGCCGGTGCCGTAATGGGTATAGGTCACCAGATCCTTGCCCTCGCGCCGCACCACGGTGGAGATCTTGGCGTGGGTCTTCCATTCGAGAAAGCCATAGACCACATGCGCGCCCGACCGTTCCAGCCGCCGCGACTGGCGGATATTGGCAGCCTCGTCAAAGCGCGCCTTGAGCTCGACCAGAGCGGTGACCGATTTGCCATCCTCTGCGGCCTCGCAGAGCGCGCCGACGATGGGCGAATTCTTCGAGGTGCGATAGAGCGTCTGCTTGATCGCCACGACGTCGGGATCGCGCGCCGCCTGTTGCAGAAAGCGCACCACCATGTCGAAGGTCTCGTAGGGATGATGCAGCAGCATGTCCTTCCGGCGGATCGCGGCGAACATGTCGCCATCGTGGTCCTGCACCCGTTCCGGCACGCGGGGCGTGAACGATGGCCAGAGCAGGTCCGGCCGGCTGTCGAGCACCAGCTCGCGCAGGTCGGCGACCCCCAACATACCGTCGAGCTCGATGATCTCGTCGTCATGCACATGCAGCTCGCGTTTGACCACATCGAGCAGCCGTTGCGGCGCCCCGCGCGACACGGTGAGCCGCACCACCTCGCCGCGACGGCGGCGCTTCAGCGCCACCTCGAATTCGCGCACCAGGTCTTCGGCCTCGTCCTCGACCTCGAGATCGCTGTCGCGCAGCACCCGGAAGAGGAAATGCGCCTTGAGCCGGTAACCGGGAAACAGGCTCTCGGTGTGCAGCAGCAGAAGCTGCTCCAGCGGCAGGAAGCGGTGTGTGCCATCGGGTGACGGCAGGCTGACAAACCGATCGGTCTGATGCGGGATCGGCAGCAGCGCCTTGAGCACCCGGCCATCGGAAACCCGCTCCAACTCGAGCGCGAGGCTGTAGCCGGTGTTGGGAATGAAGGGAAAGGGATGCGCCGGATCGATCGCCAGCGGCGACAGGATCGGAAAGACCTGCCGCAGGAACACGGTATCAAGGTGCTGCTTGTCGGAGAACTTGAGATCGACACGGTCGACGATCTCGATCCCCTGACCCTCCATTTCGCGGCGCAGCGCGGCCCAGGTCTCCTGTTGCGACGCCATCAGCCGGCGGGCATCCTCGCGGATCTGCACCAGCTGCTGTGCCGGGGTCAGCCCGTCATGCGAGGGCGCGGTATGGCCCTCCTTTTCAAGTTCCCGCAGGCCTGCGACCCGAACGGTGAAGAATTCATCGAGATTGGCAGCCGAGATCGACAGGAAGCGCAGCCGCTCCAGCAGCGGCACGCGCGGATTGCCGGCCTCTTCCAGCACGCGCCAGTTGAAGCCCAGCCAGCTCATCTCGCGGTTGACGAAACGGCCCGGCCCATCAAGGGCGTCTTCGGTCAGGGCCATGGACTCGGGAAAATCGGAATTGAGAAAATCGGCTTGTGTCATGGCGGGATCATCGGGCAGATCACGCGGCGCTTCCAGCCTTAATTCAACCTCTTGAGGCGCCCGGCAATCATTCTTCGCTGTCGTTCAGCCCAGCGACGGCGCGGCGCGCCATTTCGCGGCTCATCGGCTTGCCGGTGCCCATCGCCATGTCGTCGAGCGTCGCCACGATCTTGCGCGCGACGTCGAAAGACCGCGGCGCGTGGCGCACGAGATAGGGGATCACATCGGGGTTGGGGCTGATTTGGCGGTCGGCGAACAGCTTGCCCAAGACCGCCCCCAAAAGCTCGTCATCGGGCGGGTTGAGCGAGATCACCTGCGTGCCCTGCACCCGGCTCTTGAGATCGGGCAGTTCGAGCGACCAATAGGCCGGCTCGAGCGTGGTGGTCAGAAGCAGCGCATGCCCCTCGGCCAGCACCAGATTGTGCAGGTGGAACATATGCGCCTCGGCGTCCTCGTTGCCGGCCGCGCTCTCGGCATCCTCGATGCAGAGCGGCGCCTGCGCCAGTTCGGCGACATTGACGTCGGGCAGGTCGACGGCGCGGATGATGCGCGCGCCCGACATCTCGGCCCAGACATGTGCCAGATGGGTCTTGCCGCTGCCATGCGCGCCCTTGAGCACCAGCTTGCGGTTGGGCCAGTCGCGCCAGGCGTCGATCATGCTCAGCGCCACGGCATTGGCCGGCGAGACGTAAAAATCCTCGCGTCCCAGCGCAGGCCGCGCCGTCAGATCGAACTTCAGTTGTCGCGTCATCAAAAATGCCTCGTGATCCAAAGGCCTAGTCATCAGACACCCCCCGGTACAATCGGCTGTCAAGATACTGCCGTGTGGCGAACCTGGCAATCACGCCCAGCGCCGCCGCGACCGGCACCGCAACCAGCATACCTACGAATCCGAACAGCGACCCGAAAACGCTTAGCGCCAGGAGGAGCCAGACCGGGTGTAATCCCACCGAGTCGCCTACCAGCTTGGGCGTCAGGAAATTGCCCTCAATTACTTGGCCTACAACAAAAATTAGCGCAACCGCGGCAATTTGCAACCAATCCCCCCAAAATTGGAACAGCGCCAGCCCCACGGCGAGCGCCCCGCCGACCAAGGCGCCGACGTAGGGGATGAAGGTGATCAGCCCGGCAATGAAGCCCACGATCAGCCCGAATTGCAGCCCCGCCAGCATCAGCGCCACGGCGTAATAGGTGCCGAGGATCAGGCAGACCATCCCCATGCCACGGATGAAACTGGCCAGCGTCCTGTCGATATCACGCGCCAGTTGACGGATCACCGGCGCATGATCGCGCGGCAGCAGATCGTCGATCCGGGCAACCATGCGATCCCAATCGACCAGCAGATAGACCGAGACAACCGGCACGATGACAAAGAGCAGCACCACGTTGATGATCGAGGCGGCGGAAGACAGTACTGTTTCCAAGAACTTGCCGCCATATTCCTGCACCCGCTCACCGATCGAGACCAGCGACTGCCTGACGGCGGATTCGGAATCCACCAGATCGGGAAAGCGCGAGACCAGGAAATCCTTGAGATTGGTAAAGAGCTGGGGCGCGATATTGACCAGATCCGCCGCCTGCCGCACCAGCGTCGGCACCACCAGCAGCGAGAGCAGCACAAAGACCACCAACGCCAGTACCGTAATGACCGCGACCGAGGCCGCCCGGCTCAGCCCGGCCCGCTCCAGCCGGTCGGCCACCGGATCGAGCAGATAGGCAATCGCCCCCCCGAGCACGAAGGGCAGGAGCACATCGCCCAGAAACCAGAGCACGACGGAAAAAACCACCGCCGCGACGCCCCAATATTTGAATTGTTCCCGTACCGGCAGGGCCATGTGGGCTTCCCCTTTAGTTTATCGATACATCGCCCGTCGCGAAGAGGGTTGCAAGAGCGACGGGGCGGGCGCGAAGCGGTGCGGCACGGGGAAAACGCCGCTTGCGCCAGCAGATTGCGGGGGAATGGGCGGTGCGGGGCCCCTGCCCCTTGCCATCGCTGCGCCCATGGCTCAAAACCGCTGCCAACCCCGGATTGCCAAAGGTCACGCGATGCGTCTCTCCCGCTACTTTCTTCCCGTCCTCAAGGAAAACCCCGCCGAGGCGCAGATCGTCAGCCACCGGCTGATGCTGCGGGCCGGCATGATCAAGCAGGCCAGCGCCGGGATTTATTCCTGGCTGCCGCTGGGCTTCAAGGTGCTGCGCAAGATCGAGCAGATCATCCACGAGGAACAGGCCCGCGCCGGCCATATCGCCATGCTGATGCCGACGATCCAGTCGGCCGAGCTCTGGCGTGAAAGCGGGCGTTATGACGATTACGGCGAAGAGATGCTGCGCATCCGCGACCGGCACGACCGCGACATTCTCTTTACCCCCACCGCCGAAGAGCTGATCACCGACATCTTCCGCGCCCATGTCGGCAGCTACAAGGATCTGCCGCTGACGCTCTATCAGATCCAATGGAAGTTCCGTGACGAGATCCGCCCGCGGTTCGGCGTGATGCGCGGCCGCGAGTTCCTGATGAAAGACGGCTACAACTTCGACCTCACCAAGGAAGACGCGCTGCATGCCTACAACCGCCACCTGGTGAGCTATCTGCGCACCTATGAACGCATGGGCCTGCAAGCCATCCCGATGCGCGCCGACTCCGGTCCGATCGGTGGCGACGACACCCATGAATTCCTGGTGCTGGCCGAGACTGGCGAGTCGGAGGTGTTTTACGACAGCGAGATCACCGATCTGAAATTCGGTGACCGCGAGATCGATTTCGACGATCACGCCGCCTGTCAGGCGGTGCTCGAGGAGTTCACCTCGCGCTATGCCCGCACCGACGAGACCCATGACGAGGCGCTTTTCAACCAGGTGCCCGAAGCGCGCCGCCGCACCGCGCGCGGCATCGAGGTCGGCCAGATCTTCTATTTCGGCACCAAGTATTCCGATGCCATGGGCGCGACCGTCACCGATGACGCCGGCACCAAGGTGCCGGTGCACATGGGCAGCCACGGCATCGGCGTCTCGCGCCTCCTGGGCGCGATCATCGAGGCCAGCCACGACGACAAGGGCATCATCTGGCCCGAGGGCGTGACGCCGTTCCACTGCGGCATCGTCAACCTCAAGCAGGGCGACGGTGAGGCCGACGCCGCCTGCGAGGCGCTTTACGCCTCGCTCAAGGCGCTGGGTCTCGACCCGCTCTACGACGACCGCAAGGAACGCGCCGGGGCGAAATTCGCCACGATGGACCTGATCGGCCTGCCCTGGCGGATCACCGTCGGACCGCGCGGGCTCAAGAACGGCGTGGTGGAACTGACCTCGCGCCGCACCGGCGAAAGCGAGGACCTGCCCCCCGAAGAGGCGGTCAAGCGCATCGCGGCGATTTACGCCGGCGCCGTCTGAGCACGACGAACAGTGAGGCGCCGCATCCCGGCGCCTCGCGGTTCCTGAGACCTTCCGACCACTGACGCGACCGCTGCGCAGCTTGCAGGGTAGAGGCCCCTATGCTTGATATCTTGGCCATTACCGGCGTGATCTTCGTGCTGATCGGCATCGGGTTTCTGTCGGTCCGGCTTGGCGTTTTCACCTCGACCGATATGGACGCGCTGGGCAAGTTCGTGATCAACCTCGCCTTGCCCGCGCTGATCCTGCGCGCTGTCTCGACCCGCCCCTTGGGCGAGATCGCCAACCTGGGCTACCTCGGCGCGGTGTTGTTCGGTTCGCTGGCGGTGTTTGCGCTGGGCTATCTCTGGACGCGGCGCGTCACCGGTGGAACGGTGCGGCAAAGCACCTTCGCCGCGATGGGGATGTCCTGTGCCAACAGCGGCTTCATCGGCTATCCCATCCTTCTGATGGCGCTGCCGGAGGTGGCGGCGACGGCGCTTGCCCTGAACATGATCGTCGAAAACCTTGTCATGATCCCGCTTGTCCTTGTGATGGCCGAACGGGCGGCGGGCGGTGATCTGACGGGCGGCAGACTGGTGCGGAAGATCGCCGCAAGGCTGGCGCGCAACCCCATCCTCATTGCCTTGGTGCTGGGGCTGGCGATCTCGGCATCGGGCATCACCCTGCCGGTGCTGATCGATCGCCCGATCGACATCCTGGCCTCCGCCAGTGCCGCGGTCTCGCTGGCGGTGATCGGCGGTTCGGTGGCCGCGCTGCGCCTGCGCACGGCGAGGGCATCGGTGTTTCACGTCGTGGCGGGCAAGTTGCTCGGCCATCCGGCGGCGGTGGCCCTGGGCCTGCTCCTCATGGCGGCACTGGGTCAGCGCGTGAGCGATCCTCTGCTGGCATCGGCTGCGGTGATCTTGGCCGCAACGCCGGCGATGGCCATCTATCCGATCCTGGCACAACGGTATGGTGACGACAGCAATGCCTCCCTGGCGATGCTGGTGATGACCGCCCTGTCATTTCTCACCATCAGCGCGATGCTGGCCATCGCGCTGCCCTGATGCGCGAGGAACGGCGCCGGGCCGCACTGCACCCCGCCTGCAACACCACGGACCCCGGTGTCGACCCGCCGCATTGCCCCGCCCCCGCCGATCCGCTACGCCTCTGATACCCTTCCCAGCCAAGGCCAAGTCTCATGAGCCGTATCATCGCGATTGACCTGGACGACGCCAACCTGCCGCCCCCCACCCCGGAGGTCGAACAGGAACGCAAGGTGGCGCTCTTCGATCTGATGGAGCAGAACTCCTTTGCCCTGCCCGCCCGCGAGGGCGCGGCGGTCCCGCCCGGGCCCTACCGGCTGACGCTCTGCATCCGCGACAAGCGGCTGGTCTTCGACCTGGACACCGAGGATCATCAGAAGGCGGCAGAGTTTCACCTGTCGCTCAGCCCCTTCCGGCAGGTGGTCAAGGATTACTTCCACATCTGCAAAAGCTACTTCGATGCGGTCAAGAAGCTGCCCGCCAGCCAGATCGAAACCATCGACATGGCCCGCCGGGGCATCCACAACGAAGGCGCGCGCATCCTTCAGGAAAGGCTCGAGGGCAAGGCCGAGCTCGACAATGACACCGCGCGCCGGCTGTTCACGCTGATCTGTGTCCTGCACTTCGGGGCCTGACCTGGTGACGCGCCCGCTGCCGCAATCCATCCTCTTCTGCTGCGATCACAACGCCGTCCGCTCGCCGATGGCCGAAGGCATCATGAAGAAATTCTACGGGCTCCAGACCTATGTGCAGTCGGTCGGCGTGCGCAACGATCTGGAGATCGACGGATTTGCCATCGCCGTCTGCCAGGAAATCGGGGTGGAACTCGACCGCCACCGCTCGCGCAGCTTCGACGAGCTGGAGCAGATGGGCGAGGCGTTGTCCTCTTTCGATCTGGTGGTCGCGCTCTCGCCCGCCAGCCAGCACCGGGCGCTGGAGCTGACGCGGTTTTTCCATCTGACGGTGGATTACTGGCCGATCATGGACCCGACCGCCCAGGGCGACACACGCGAAGCCAAGCTCGCCGCCTATCGCCAGACCCGCGATCAGATCGTCAACCAGCTCAAGGCCGATTGGGGCTCGGTCAGCGCATGACGCAGCTGCGGGTACTGACCGGCGCGGCGTTGGATGCGGCGCTCGACGATGTGGCCCGGCTGCGCATCGCCGTGTTTCGCGACTGGCCCTATCTCTATGACGGCGATCCGGCCTACGAGGCCGCCTATCTCGAGAGTTACCGCAACTCGGACCGCGCGATCCTTGTCGGCGCCTTTGACGGCACGCGGCTGATCGGCGCCGCCACCGGCACGCCGCTGGAGGACCACGCCGAGGAATTCCGGGCGGTGGCCGCCGCCCTGCCGGTGCCCCTGGCGCGCATCTTCTATTGCGCCGAGAGCGTGTTGCTGCCCGCGTATCGCGGCCGCGGCATCGGCCATGCCTTTTTTGACCGGCGCGAGCGCTTTGCCCGGGCACAGGGCTTTGACCACGCGCTGTTCTGCGCCGTGCGCCGGCCCGACGATCACCCCCTGCGGCCGGCGGGGTATCGCCCGTTCGACGGCTTCTGGCGCAAGCGTGGTTATGCGCCCGTGGCGGGGGCCGAGGCCTGGCTGGAATGGCAGGATATCGATCGGCCCGAGGCCACCGAAAAACCCTTGCAGGTCTGGATGCGCGCGCTCTGAGCCCTATATGTCATACGACATTTGCAGCGATGAAAGCCGCATCATGAAACAGATCGTCACCGCCACCATGCTTGCCACCTGCCTCGCCCTGCCGGCCGCCGCGCAGGAGGAGTCGGAGGACAATTACAACCTGATGGAAGAAGGCGCCAAGCTGTTCTTTCGCGGGCTGATGGACGAAATGGAACCGGCGCTACGCGAGCTCGAGGGCTTCGCCCGCGAGATCGAGCCCAACCTGCGCAGCTTTGTCCGCGAAATGGGCCCAGCGCTGCGGGATCTGATGGCCGAGGTCGAGGACTGGAGCGCCTATCACCCGCCCGAGATTCTGCCCAACGGCGATATCATCATCCGCCGCAAGACCCCGCAAGAGATGCTTGACGCGCCGGTGACCGGCGACACCGAGATCGAGCTTTAGGTCGTGACCGGACGCCGGCGGCGGAACAGCCGCCGCAGCACCGACAGCGCCGCACCGACCAGCAGCAGCCCGGTCAGATAGCCGACACCGGCAAAGGTGACGCCCTCGAAGGTGGTGGGCACCGCCGGTTTGTAGGCCTGCCAGGCGCGTTCGGCGATGACGCTGTCGGTCATTCGCGTGGCGAAATAGGCGCGGGTAAAGGGCCCGGCGCCCTCGAGCGCAGCCAGATCCGCCGAAAGCTTCTGATGCCGCGCAATGGTCGCCGCCATTGTCGCGGCCCGCGCCCGTGCCAGCGATCCGCCGCGCGAGAGCTGCGACAGCGCCTCGTCGCGGTTCAGCCCGACGTCGGAAGCATCCGCATCGAAGTCTTCCACCACGCGCGCCAATTCGTCCACCGCGCCGCCCAGCCGCTGGGCATATTGCTGCGAGAACTCGGGGAATTGCGACAGGCCCACCGCGCCGGCGATCCCCCCCGCGAGACTCAGGGCTTTTGCAAACATGGCCTGTCCTGTCGGTTCTGCTCAGCCCAACCATAAGGCGCGCCATCGCGCCCGATCAAGCCCGGCTTACAGCAGGTCGCGTACCCGCTCGGGCGGACGGCAGAGGCGCACGCCTTTCGGGCTGCACACCAGCGGCCGTTCGACCAGCTCGGGATGGGCCACCATGGCGTCGAGGATCGTCTCGTCGCTGGTGCCCTCATCGAGCAGGCCCAGCTCCCGGGCCGGGCCGCGAGCGCTGCGCAGGGCGTCACGCGGGCGCAGATCGGCCGCCGCGAACAGCGCCTGAAGCTGCGGCCGGGTCCAGCCGGTCCCGAGGTAGGGCACCACGGTCGGCTCCTGTCCGGCGGCGCGGATCAGATCGAGCGCGGCGCGGGACTTGGAGCAATTGGGATTGTGAAAGATGACAATCGCCATGGCTTATCCGTTCAGCTTGCGCAGCCGCGCGGTGACCGAGAGACCATGCGCCTCGAGGCTCTCGGATTTCGCCAGCACCTCGGCCGCCGGGCCACAGGCGCGCAGGGCGTCGGGCGACATCTTTGACAGGGTGGTGCGCTTCATGAAATCGAGCACCGATAGCCCTGAGGAAAACCGCGCCGAACGGGCGGTGGGCAGCACGTGGTTCGGGCCGCCGACGTAATCGCCGATCGCCTCGGGCGTCCACTGGCCGAGAAAGATCGCGCCAGCGTGGCGGATTTTCCCGCTCAGCGCCTCCGGGTCGGCGACGCAAAGCTCGAGGTGTTCAGGCGCGATGCGGTCCGACAGCTCGGCGGCTTCGTCGAGGTCGGCAACGGTGATCACGGCGCCGAAGTCGCGCCAGCTGGCGCCGGCAATGGCGCGGCGCTCCAGCGTTTCGAGGCGTTTTTCCACTGCCTCGGCCACCGCACGGCCGAACTCCGCGTCATCGGTGATCAGCAGCGATTGCGCGCTCTCGTCGTGCTCGGCCTGGCTCATCAGGTCGAGCGCGATCCAGTCGGGGTCGTTGTCGCGGTCGGCGATCACCAGAATCTCGGAGGGGCCGGCGATCATGTCGATGCCCACCTTGCCGAAGACCCGGCGTTTGGCGGCAGCGACAAAGGCATTGCCGGGGCCGGTGATCTTGTCGACCGGCGCAATGGTCTCGGTGCCATAGGCCAGCGCGGCAATCGCCTGGGCACCGCCGATGCGATAGACCTCGTCGACCCCGGCGATGCGCGCGGCCAGCAGAACCAGCGGGTTCACCACGCCATCCGGCGTCGGCACGGTGATCGCCAGCCGGTCGACACCGGCGACCTTGGCCGGGATCGCGTTCATCAGCACCGAAGAGGGATAAGAGGCCAGCCCGCCGGGCACATAGAGGCCCGCCGCCGAGACGGCGGTCCAGCGCCAGCCGAGCGTGGCGCCCTCGGGATCGGTCCATTGCTGATCGTCGGGCAATTGGCGCACGTGATAGGCGCGGATCCGTTCGGCGGCGGTTTCCAGCGCCTGACGCTCGGCGTCGGGCACCTTGGCGCACTGCGCCGCGATCTCCTCTGCGGTAAAGGCCATGCCCGCGGGGTCGAGCGTCAGCCGGTCAAAGCGCTCGGTCAGCTCGACCACCGCCCGGTCGCCCCGGCGCCGGACGTCGGCGATGATCCTGGCGACGGTATCGTCGACATCGGGGCTGTCTTCACGCTTGGCGCTCAGCAGGGCGCGGAACTTGGCCTCGAAATCGGGCGCTGAGGTCGACAGAAAGACGGGCATGGCGGGCTCCTGATGGCTCCCGCGAGACATAGACCGCCGGGGGGAAAGGCTCAAGCCGGGGTCAGACCGGCTGCCAGTTCATGTGGGTGAACGACTCGCGGAAGGCAAAGCGTTCGAGATGGCGGTCGATCACGTTGCGGCCGCGTTCGCGGGTATCCTCGTCAGAGCCGGGAATCTCGATGCGCAGCTCGGCGTCGTCGGCACTCAGGCGCACCTCGCCAAAGGGAAATTCGATCGCGCCGCGAGTGGTGTCGAAGCTGGCCGGCACCTTGTGGGCAAAGTGCTTGCAGAGCTGCTGGAGGTATTTCGAGGCATTGGGGGTCTCAAAGGTGCCGGTCTGGGGCATGGGCATATCCTGACAATTTCAATAAGGATCATGTAGCGTGGCGACCCGCAGGTTTCAAGCCATCCCCGCCCCGGCCCGCGCGCCGGGGCCTCGCGGTTTGTCTCAGGCGGCCCCGGAACCGGGTCAGATTATTCCCGGTCCTCCGCCTCACAGCACCCGGATTACTTCCTTGCCCACCGACAGCACATAGCCGCGCCGGGCGATGTTCTTGACCAGCAGCGCGCTGACCAGCTGATTGCCCAGCCCGTCACGCAGGCGCTTGATTCGCGTGGCACCGGCCGCCTCTTCGCAATCGGCCTCCGAGCGGCCGGAAATCATCGCCTCGATCTGCGCTCCGGTCAGCACCTCTTCATCCATCCGCGCCTCGGCCAGAACGCACAGCGTCTCGATCGCGGCATCGGTCAGCCGGAAGCCCATGTTGTTGAGATAGACGGTCTTTTCATCGCGGCTGATCAGCAGCGATGAGACCTGGATGCCGGAATGCTCGATCTGCGCCATGCGCCGGTTGAGCGTGACCAGCATCACCAGAAACACCAGGGTGGCGATCAACAGGCTGGCGGCAAAGACCAGCAGCACAAAGATCACCATGCGATACGACGTCAGAGTTTCGGAAAAAGCGGTGCCGGACAGCGCGAGGATCTCCAGCAGCTTGATCTCGGCCGCGCTGGTCAGCGCGTCGTTCTCGACAAAGATGCGCTCGACCCGGGCGTTGAAGGCATTGGCATCCGGCAGGGTCATGAACAGGAAAACCGCCGCCAGCGCCAGAATCGCCACCACGGCGCCGATGCCCCATTGCACCAGCCGGCTTCCCGAACGGCGCAGCTCTGCGGCGGTGGTGTCGGTCTCGATCAAATCTGTCTCCGGATCCTGGCCGCGACATGACGCATGAAGCCGCGCCCGGCGTCAACCGGCCTCACTCCTGCCGCACCGAGAGCACCTTGAGCAGCGTCCGCCCCTGTTCGGCGAGTTGGGCCTGCAATTGCGCCTCGGCGTTCTCTCGCGTGCAGGCGCCGCGGATCGGGGTGATGTCATAGATCAGCTCGAGCGGGTTGTCGCGCTTGGCCTTGTACTCGGCCAGACAGGCGGCGCCGGCCCAGGCGGGCGTCAGGCCGACAGTGGCCGCAAGGGCGATAGAAGCAAGGGTTTTCCTCATCTCTCCAAGCTGCGCGCTTTGGCGGTGTTTTTCAATAACAACAGGGGTTTTCACGGGGCGTTATCCGATAACAGCCCCCTGTTATTGCCTCTCTGGCCGGCTCGACCCCAAGCTTTTATCATCGCTGGTCCGATGCCGGTCATCCCCCGATGCGGACCCTGATGAAACGAAGAGGTGCCGTAGAAAGGAAATTCCGATGTCGCGTAAAGTCATACCCAGCTTGGTGGCCGCCGCCCTGGCCCTGACCAGCCTGTCCGCCGCCCCCGCCGCTGCCGACCACAGGCACAACCTCAACCGGTTCATTGCCGGCGCCGGGACGATCCTGCTGCTCAACGAGTTCTCCAGAGGCGGAAGCGCCAATGTCTATCGTGACAATCGCGACACTGACCGGGGCTACACCAACCGCGGGTACTCGCATCGCGGCGACAAGGACCGCGGCTTCAAACGGGGCCGCGCGCCGCTGCCCGGCTATTGCCTGAGGCGCATCCGAACCCACCAGGGCCCGGTCCGCATGTTCGGCAACCGCTGCCTGCAACGCAATTACAGCCAGGCCGACTGGCTGCCGCGCGCCTGCCGGATGCAGGTGCGGGTCTGGCGCAACGGTCACAAGGTCACCCGCGTGGGCTATCACCCGCGCTGTCTCCGCAACCGCGGATATAGGGTCGCCGGACGTCGATAAAGCCCGGTCATGGTCGCACGCGATCGGGCCAAGGTGCAGGACAAAGCCCCTGCGACCTGCACCGCGCCGGGGCGCTCCTTAGGGGGCGCCCCGGTCCGTTTCCGGCACCGGCTGCGCCGGCGGCAACCTTTCCGCAACCAATTCCTGTCATGCCAGCCCCTGCAAGGACGGTAGGACACAGGACGAACCGATGGTCACACAGGCACTCGAGGTCTATGACGCCAATCTGATGACCGTTGTCACCAGTGCGGGCACCTCGCTGCCGGTCGGCAGTGCAATCCTCAACCTCTCGGATATCCCTCGCGGAACGGTCTTTGTCTTTGCCGGCGGCACGCCCGAGACCGTGACGCTCGAAGATGTCAGCCGCGATACCACCGTGCTCGAGGATGACCAGACCTCAAAACACACGATCATCGATGGTGGTACCCTGATCGCCAGCGGCACCGGTGTCGCGGCGGAATCGCTGATCACCATGCAGCAATATGACGCCAGCGGCACCCCGATCGGCGATCCCTTCACGCTCACCGTGTTTTCGCAGAACGGGATCGATCAGGACGTCTGGGCATTCCAGTCCGACGTGCCGCTGGAGCCCGGCGGATATTATCGCCCGACCGGCGGCAACCTCATCGGCAGCGCCACCTATGCGCAGACCGTCTGTTATGCCGAAGGTACGCGGATCGACACGCCCCGGGGCCGCCGCCGCATCGAAGAGCTTGCGGTGGGCGACCTGGTCAGCACGCTGGATCACGGGCCGGCGCGGATCCTCTGGTGCCATAGCGAGGATCGGGCGCTGGCGCACCCGGCAGACGATTCCACACCGGTGCTGATCTCCGCCGGCGCCCTTGGTTCCGACCGGCCGGCGCAGGATCTCACCGTATCGCCGCAGCACCGCCTGCTGGTCGGCGGGCGCGGGCAACTGGCCGGCCTGCCGATCCGCGAGGCGCTGGCCCCGGCCAAGGCGCTCACCGGGCTGCCCGGCATCCGCCCGATGTGCGGCAAACGCCGGATCCGCTGGCATCATTTCGCCTGCGCCCGGCACGGCATCGTCACTGCCAATGGCTGCCTCTCCGAATCGGTGCTGCTCGGGCCGATGGTGCTGGCCACGCTCGCCTCGCAGGAGCGGCGAGCGGTCGCCCAGGCCTTTGCCGGCGCAGTCGGCCCGGTGTTGAACGGCCCGCCAGCGCGCGACTGCCTGACGGTCCGGCGCACGCGTTGCCTTGTTTCGGAGTGGACAGCGGGGCGCAAGGCCCGCGGCGCCACCCTGGCCGACTGGGATCGCGACCTTCTGCGCGAGCCGCGGGTCGTCGAAACCACCCGCCGGCGCGGCTGAGTTCGGCCAGAATCGGGGCGCGGCCCTTCTAGCACTTGCGCCCCGACGGATTCCGCGCCAGTGGAAGGCCATGACACAGCCTGACATGAGTTTCGAAGACGCCGCCCGCGCCGAGGGCTTCCTGCGAATCGCCGGGGTGGACGAGGTCGGCCGCGGGCCTCTGGCCGGGCCGGTGATGGCCGCAGCGGTCATGCTCGATCCGGTGCGTGTGCCGCTGGGTCTCAATGATTCCAAGGTGTTGTGCGAAACAAGGCGCAGCGCGCTGGTGACCGAGCTGGAAGGCTGCGCGCAGATCGGACTGGGCACCGCCAGCGTCGCCGAGATCGACAGCCACAACATCTTGCGCGCCAGTCACATCGCCATGCTGCGCGCCGTGGCGGCGCTGCCGGAGCCGCCGGATTTCCTGCTGATCGACGGCAATCTCCTGCCCCGCGGGCTGACGCTCCCGGCGCGCGCGGTGGTCAAGGGCGACAGCCGCTCGGTGTCGATCGCGGCGGCCTCAATTGTGGCGAAAATCAGGCGGGATTATGTCATGCGGGATTTGGCGCAACACTTTCCGGGATACGGTTGGGAAACCAATGCGGGTTATCCGACGAAATCGCACAAGGCCGCTCTGACAAGCCTTGGTGTGACCCCACACCATAGACGTTCCTTCAAACCGGTCCACAATATCTTGTATCAAGCGAAAAACCCAACCCCTTGATTCAAAAAAGAAATTGACCGCGAATCAGCTTTGACTCATCCTGTCGGCAACCAACGAGTGCGATAACGCACCGGGGACAGAGGCAGAAAATGAAGACAAAAACCAAGGCAAAGGGGGCGGTTACGCTCCCACTCAACACGATTCTTGCTGGCGACTGCATCGAGGTGATGCGGAGCCTGCCCGAGAATTCTGTCGATCTGATCTTTGCGGATCCCCCCTATAACCTGCAACTCAAGGGCGAGCTGCACCGGCCCGACAATTCCCGTGTCGACGCGGTCGACGACCACTGGGATCAGTTTGCGTCCTTCGCCGCCTATGATCGGTTCACCCAGGAATGGCTTTCCGCCGCGCGGCGCCTGCTCAAACCCAACGGGGCGATCTGGGTGATCGGCTCCTATCACAACATCTTCCGCGTCGGCGCGGCGATGCAGAACGCGGGTTTCTGGATTCTCAACGACGTGGTCTGGCGCAAATCCAACCCGATGCCGAATTTCCGCGGCAAGCGCTTCACCAACGCCCATGAGACGATGATCTGGGCGTCCAAGGAAGAGGGCGCCAAATACACCTTCAACTACGAGGCGCTGAAATCGCTGAACGAAGGCATCCAGATGCGTTCGGACTGGGTGCTGCCGATCTGCAATGGCGGTGAGCGGCTCAAGGACGAAAGCGGCGAAAAGGCCCATCCGACGCAGAAGCCGCAGTCGCTGCTGCACCGGGTTCTGGTCGGCTCGACCAACCCGGGCGACGTGGTGCTCGACCCGTTCTTCGGCACCGGCACCACCGGCGCGGTGGCCAAGATGCTGGGCCGCGACTTCATCGGCATCGAGCGCGAGGAGGCCTATCGCAAGGTTGCCGAGGCCCGGTTGGCCAAGGTCCGCCGGTTCGAACGCGAGGCGCTGGAGGTCACCGCCTCGAAACGCGCCGCGCCGCGCGTGCCTTTCGGCCAGCTGGTCGAGCGCGGCATGCTGCGCCCGGGCGAAGAGCTTTATTCGATGAACAAGCGTCACAAGGCCAAGGTGCGTGCCGATGGCACGCTGGTGGGCGGCGATGTCCGTGGCTCGATCCACCAGGTGGGCGCGGCGCTGGAAGGCGCGCCCTCGTGCAACGGGTGGACCTACTGGCACATCAAGCGCGATGGCAAATCGGTGCCGATCGACGTGTTCCGGCAGCAGATTCGCGCCGAAATGGGCCACCGACCGAACTGAGGTTTCCCTCCAGAAGACCAAGATACCGCCGGTGCCTGTCCTCGTGACGGCATCCACCTGGCCCCGCCGTCACCGGCGGGGTTTTTTTCGTGCTTGCCGACCGGCGCTCATTGCCACAGGAACCCGCCCCCTTCCGCCGCGTTGGCCAATCGGATAAGCCGGAGCCAGCCCCTTTCCGCCCTGTCCCGTCAGCCCAGCCACGAGGCCCGAGCCCATCATGAAACCGATCCGCCTGATCTCCGGCATCTTCACCGTCGGGATATGGACCTTGCTGAGCCGCGTTCTGGGGGTCATCCGCGAGGTGATGATTCTCGGGCTGATCGGTCCCGGCCCGGTCATGGACGCCTTTGTCGCCGCCTTCCGGCTGCCCAACATGTTCCGCCGGTTCTTTGCCGAGGGCGCCTTCAACGCCGCCTTCGTGCCGATGTTTTCCAAGCGGGTCGAGGCGGCGGAAGACCCCGAAGGGTTCGCCTCCGAGGCGGCTTCGGGGCTGGCCTTCGTTCTGCTCTGCCTGACCGGACTGTCACTGGTCTTCATGCCGGCGCTGGTCTGGGCCACCGCCGAGGGCTTTGCCGGCACCGAGCGCTTCGACCTCACGGTGAGCTTTGGCCGGGTGGTCTTTCCCTATGTGCTCTTCATCTCGCTGGCGGCGCTGTTTTCCGGTATGCTCAATGCCGCGGGCCATTTCGCCGCCGCCGCCGCCGCGCCCTCTTTGCTCAATCTCTTCGTGATCCTGGCCATGGGCCTCGCAGCCTTGCTCGGCGGGCCGGTCGCCGAGGTGCTGATCTGGACGATCCCGTTTTCTGGCATTGCCCAGTTGGCGCTGGTCTGGTGGGCGGTGCGTCAGGCCGGCTATCGGCTCGACTGGCGCTGGCCCCGCCTCACCCCCGACATGAAACACCTTGCCGTGGTGGCGCTTCCGGCGGCGCTGGCGGGCGGGGTGATGCAGGTCAACCTGCTGGTCGGCCAGCAGGTTGCCTCGAACTTCGAGAATGCGGTGGGCTGGCTTTACGCCGCCGACCGGCTCTATCAGCTTCCGCTCGGCGTGGTCGGCATCGCCGCCGGCATCGTCCTCCTGCCCGACCTGTCCCGGCGGCTGAAATCCGGCGATGGCGCCGGTGCCCGCGATGCGCTGTCACGGGCCAGCGAATTTGCCTTCATCATCTCGCTGCCCTGCGCCGTGGCGCTGGTGGTGATTCCGCTGCCGCTGGTCTCGGTGCTGTTCGAACGCGGCGCCACCGGCCCGGACGACAGCGCGGCGATTGCCGTGGCGGTGGCGATCTATGCGTTGGGGCTGCCGGCCTTTATCCTGCAAAAGCTGCTGCAACCGATCTTTTTCGCCCGCGAGGACACCAGGAGCCCGTTCCGCTATGCCGTCTGGTCGATGGTGATCAACGCCGTGGTGGCGATCGGGCTGTCCTTCGTGATCGGCTGGCTCGCGCCGGCGGTGGCAACATCGGTCGCCGGCTGGGCGATGGTGGCGATGCTGGCGCTGGGCAGCCGCAGGTTCGGCGAAACGGTGCGCTTTGATGCCCGCTTCCGCCGCCGCATCTGGCGCATTGTCCTAGCGTCACTTGCCATGGGGCTGGTGCTCTGGGGCTTGAATGCGGCACTGGGGCGCTACCTGACGATGGACTATATCCGCTACCCCGCCCTTGCGGCACTCATCATGCTGGGCAGCCTGAGCTACTTCGCCTTCGGACAGCTCTTGGGCGCCTTCACCTACCGAGACGTCACCGGCGCCTTGCGCCGCAGGAGAGCCTGACCATGTTACGCCCGCTGATCACCGCCTCCCAAGGGTTTCCGGCGATGGAACAGCTGGCGGAAGAGGCGCAGGAGACGCTCTGCATGTCGTTTCGGATCTTTGATCCGGAGACCCGGCTTCGAGGCGAGGGTGCCCGCGCCCGCGGGCTCGAGACCTGGGCCGATCTGCTGGCCGAGACGGCGGCGCGCGGCGTCAGGCTGCGGGTGCTGCTGGCCGATTTCGATCCGTTCTTCACCCCGGATCTGCACCGCCTCGCCTGGGCCTCGGCCAACCGCATTCACGCCGCCGTCGACGGCGACGTCCAGGTGCTCTGTGCGCCGCATGGCCAGGCGGCCGGTTGGCTCTGGCGCATGATCATGCGCAGCACATTGCACCAGCGGGTGGCCGAGCTGCGCGAAGAGGACAAGGCCAGTCTGACACCGGTGGAACGCGCGGCGCTTCAGGGGCTGGCCCAATTGCGTCCTGTGACCATCCACCAGAAATTCATCGTCGCCGACGGCAACAAGGCGGTCGTCGGCGGGCTCGACATCAACGAACGCCGGTTCGACACGCCCGGCCATGACCGCCCGCCGGAAGAGACCTGGCATGACGTTTCGATGCAGGTCGAGGGCGATTTCTGCACCAGCCTGCACCGGCATTTCACCGACTGCTGGAACCGTTCGCTGATCTGCGGCAAGAGCCCGGACGGCCGCAAGGCCACCAAACTGCCCGCCGTGCCCGCGCGCAAGAGCGACGGCCGGCTCGACCTGCTGCGCACGCTTTCGACGCCCTGCCCCGGCATCGGCCGGCTTGGCCCCCGCCCCGATGTGCGCGAGACCGAAGAGGCGGTGCTGCGCGCGATCGATACGGCCCGCGACAGTCTTTACATCGAGACCCAGTTCCTGCGCCACCGCCCGGTGATCAAGGCGCTCGTCGATGCCGCCGAAAGACCGGAGCTCGACCTGATCATGATCCTTCCGCCCTTTGCGGAACGTGTGCTCTTTGACGGCGATTCCGGCTGGGATGCCCGCCATGCCCACGCACTTCAGGCCCGCGCGCTTCAGCAACTCCAGGGCGCCTATGGCACGCGCTGCGCCGTGATCGCCCCGGCACAGCCCCGACCGGCGCCCAAGGACAGCCCGGCCATTCACGGCGCCGGGCCGGTCTATGTGCATTCCAAGGTCATGCTGGCCGACGATCACACCGGCATCGTCGGCTCCGCCAATCTCAATGGCCGCTCGCTGCGTTGGGACACCGAGGCCTCGATCCGCTTCGATACCGAAAGCATCATCACGGAGCTGCGCCGGTCGCTCGCCCGGATCTGGCTGGGCGAAACCGAGGCCGACATCACCCGCGCCGCCACCTGGCGCAAGCTGGCCGAGCGCAACGCCGCCTTGCCGCCCGAGCGGCGCCAGGGCTTCGCGCTGCCCTATCCGCTGGAAAAGGTTCGCCGCTTTTCGCGTCTGCTGCCGATCCTGCCCGACGACATGTTCTGAGGCGCGGCCGCGCAACCGGGCCGCTGTCAGATCAAGGCGCCGAAGGCCAGCCCCGACAGGATCGCCCCCGCGACCCCGAGCCCGAGATAGGTGAAAAACACCCGCGGGCGCACCAGCGACCAGACCGCCGTCATCGCCGGGATCGAACTGACCGAACCGGCGATCATGAAGGCCATCGCCGCGCCTGCGGTCATCCCCTGATCGGTCAGCCCCGCCAGCAGCGGCGGCGCAACATAGGCGTTGAGATAGGCCGGCATGCCCACCAGCGCCGCGATCACCACCGGCCCCGCCCCTTCGCCGCCGACGATCCCGCCAATCACCTCGGCCGGAACATAGGTCACCAGCAGCGCCTCGAGCATATAGGCAAACGCCAGCCATTTGAGCAGGAACATAAGGTTCTCGGCCGCTTGGTCGCGAAACACCCGGCGCCGGGGCCGCTCGGTCCAGAAGCGCCAGACCGGACGGCCGGCCAGCGGATCGGGCCCGCAACCGCAACCACCCGATGTGCGGCGCCGCCGCAGAACGTCGGAAAAGACCCCCGCCCCGGTCAGCGCCCGCACCGCGAAGCCGCCGGAGAGACCCAGCGCCACCGCCGCCACCGCCTTGCCGATGGCAAAGGGCCAGCCCAGCGCCGCGGCTGTGATCAGCAGCGTCGGCGGATCGATCAGCGGCGAGGACAGCCAGAAGGCCATGACCGCCGCCAGTGGCGCGCCAAGCGCCAGCAACCCGGCGATGAAGGGGATCACCTCGCACGAGCAGAAGGGCGCCAGACCGCCGAAGAGCGCGGCCATGACGATGGCCCGCCCCTCGCGGCCGTCGAAGGCGCGGGCAATCAGCACTTCGGCGCCCGAGGCTTTCAGACAGGCGATCATCAGCACCGCAAAGAGGATGAAGGGCAACGTGCCGGCCAAGGCCGCCAGGGCAAAGCGCACCACAGGCAGCGCCTGCCCGGGATCAAGCAGCGCCACGATCAGCGGGATCACCGCCACCAGCGTCCAGGGCGTCCTCAGATGGCGCCAGGCATCGCGCCGCGGGCTCTGGGTCAGCTCAACCATCGTTGGCCGCCGCGCCCGCCACATCGGCACAGCATTCCTTGAGGATGAAATCCGCCAGATCGCGCAGCCGATCGAAATCGGCGTGGTTGAGCACCGTCCGCCCGTCGCGCGCCTGCCCGATCAACCCGGCCCCGGCCAGAAATTTCAGGTGATGCGCCAGCGTCGACGGTGCCATGCCGGTGCGGTCCTGAAGCGCGCCCACCGTCAGCCCCGCCTGGCCCGCGCGGATCAGCACCCGCAGAACCTGCAAACGCGCCTCCGATCCCATTGCGGCAAAGCCTGCCGCGGCGTCGTGCCACTCCATGTTGCACTCCCTTCGATTCGATATAACTAGTTTTGTGGGTATTTTAGCGAAGGTCAAGCCAAGCCGCGAATTTGCTTGAATTTGAAACATGAATCAGTATTCATATTGCGTCATGACGCAGGGATTGCCAAAAACCAGACGCGGGCTTGAACGCCGGGCCCAGCTCTTGCATGCCGCCGAGGTGGTGATCGGTGACAAGGGCTTTTCCATGGCCTCGATCGCCGACATCACGCGCGAGGCCGAAACGGCGCTTGGCACGTTCTACATCTACTTCAGGAGCAAGGAAGAGATCTTCCGCGAGCTGGTGCTGGAAATGGGCCGGCTGACCCGCGCCATGGTGGCCGAGGCGGTCACCGAGGCGCCCGACCGGCTTGCTGCGGAACGCGCTGGCCTGCACGCCTTTCTCAGCTTCGTGGCCGACCGCCCGGCGCTCTACCGCATTGTCGAAGAGGCGCGGTTTGTCGACCCCGAGGCCTATCGCAATTACTTCACCAGCTTCGCGAGGGCCTATGCCGCGCAGCTGCGGCGGGCGCAGGCGGCAGGCGAGATCACCGAAGGCGACGCCGAGATCCGCGCCTGGGCCCTGATGGGCATTTCCAAGACGCTGGGCGAACGTTTCGTGCTCTGGGAGGACAAGCCCGACATCGACCGGGTGGTCGAGGAAACCTTCCGGATGATCAGCGAGGGGCTGGTGCCGTGAGCCCGGACGCCCTGCCCGACATGGCGCACAAGCGGGCCGAGATCACGCCCGAGGCGCCGGGGTTCACCGATGCCGCCAGCGGCCGGGTCTGGGGCTTTGCCGACATCAACCGCGCCGCCGACGCGGTCGCCGCCGCGCTTCTGCACCATGGAATGAACGAAGGCGACCGGCTGGCGCTGCTCTGCCTCAACCGGGTCGAGTTCTTTGTGCTACTCTTTGCCTGTCAGAAAACCGGCATCATTCTCTGCCCGCTGAACTGGCGCCAGCCGGTGCCGGAACTGCTCGAAACCCTGGCGCCGGTGCGCCCGCGCGCCCTGATCCACGACGCGCCGCATGCCGGTCTGGCGGCCGATCTCGCCAGAGACACCGGCCTTGCGGTCTTTTCCTTCGACGATCTGGCGGATTGGATGGCCAGCCCGGCCCCGCCCCGCAACGCGCCGATCCCGGCCGAGCGGCCCTGGTATCTGCTATTCACCTCCGGCACCACCGGCCGGCCCAAGGCGGTGATCCAGACGCCGCGCATGGCCTGGGCCAATGCGGTCAACATCGGTCAGGCGGTGGCACTGACCGGCGCCGACACCTCGGTCAACTTCCTGCCGCTGTTTCACACCGCCGGGATCAATCTCTACACCCTGCCGCTGTTTCTCAACGGCGGTCATTCCACCGTGCTGCCCCGGTTCGAACCCGAGACGATCCTTGCCCTGATCCGCGCCGGCCAGGTGACGCAGTTCTTTGGAGTGCCGGCGATCTTTCAGGCCTTTTCGCTCTTGCCGGACGTCGAGCGGATCGACTGGACAACCCTGCGCTGCGGCTGCGGCGGCGCGCCGCTGGGCGAGCCGTTGATCCGCTTCTTTGCCGCGCGCGGCTGCAAGGTGCTCAACGGTTTCGGCATGACCGAGACCGGTCCCACGGTCTTTCTGATGGACGCCGCCCGCGCCTCTGACAAGATCGGCTCGGTCGGCCATGCCCAGATGCTGACCGACGTGCGGCTGGCGGGCGTGCCCGATGGCCAGCCCGGCGAAGGCGAAATCGAGATGCGCGGGCCGAACATCACCCCCGGTTACTTCGACAACCCCGAGGCCACCCGCGCGACCTTTACCGAGGACGGCTGGCTGCGCTCGGGCGACATCGGGCGGCGCGACGGCGAGGGCTATTACTTCATCGTCGACCGGATCAAGGACATGTATGTCTCGGGCGGCGAAAACGTCTATCCGGCCGAGGTCGAGAGGGTGCTGCACAGCCATCCGGACGTGCTCGAGGCTGCGGTGGTGGGCGTGCCGGATGCAAAATGGGGCGAGGTCGGCGAAGGCTTTGTCATCGCCCGGCCCGGCACGCGGCTCGATCCGCAGGCGCTGCGGCCCTGGTGCCGCGCGCGGCTCGCCGGCTACAAGGTGCCGACGCGGCTGCACCTGGTCGAGGACTTTCCCCGCACCGCCGCCGGCAAGGTGCGCAAATCCGAACTGAGGGCACGCGATGCCGCCGATTGATCTCTCCGCCGACTGGTGCCCGACGCAGGCCGACTTTGACGCCTTCGCCCGGGTCTCGGGCGACGACAACCCGATCCACGTCGATCCGGCGTTTTCCGCCCGCACCTCCTTCGGCCGCACGGTGAGCCATGGCATGCTGATCTATGCCAGATTCTGGGGTCTGATCCGTCAGGCGCGTCCCGAGGCGCGGCAGCTCCGCCAGACGATGATGTTTCCCAATCCGGCCTTTGTCGGCGACCGCCTGCATCTCACGGTACGCGAAACGCAGGCCGGGCGGCTCGAACTGCGTGCGGTGCGGGCCGAGGACGGCGCCGAGGTGCTTCTGGGCGAAACGGAGATCGCGGCATGAAGGTCGGGGACAGGGCCGAGCTCAGGCGCAGCTATACCGCCGCCGATCTGGCAGATTTTGCCGCGCTGGCCGGGGCCGCGCCCACGGCGCATGTGCCCGAACCGCTGATCGCGGCGCTGTTTTCCCATCTGCTCGGGGTCGACCTGCCGGGCGCGGGAACGAATTACCTCAAGCAGGAGCTGCACTTTACCGGCCGGGCCGCGCCGGAGACCGAGTTGACGGCGACGGTCGAGATCACCCGGTTGCGGCCCGAGAAACACCTCGTCGATCTCTGGGCGCGCTGCACCGATGCCGGCGGTCAGGTGATCTGCGAAGGCCGTGCGCTGGTCAAGGCGCGGGACGTCACGCCGGCAGCGCGCGGATAAAGCGGCGCAGGGCGTCACTCATCGCCGCCGGCTCTTCCAGATGCGGCGAATGGCCGGAACGGGTAAAGACCTGGTGCCGGGCCTGCGGCGCGGCCTGCGCCAGCCAGGTGGCGGCCGAGGCCGGGTAGACCCGGCTTTGCGCCCCGGAACAGACCAGATAAGGCCGATCGATCCCGGCAATCGTGGCGCGTTCGTCGAGCGTCAGCAAATCTTCCCAGAGCGCCTGCATCGCCGCCGCGTCCTGCGACAGGATCAGCCGCCGCGCCTGCTGTGGCGCCAGCCCCGGCGCACCGGCCGGCGTGGCGAACATGTTGGCGGCGATGCTGCCGGTCGCGGCGGGCCAGTCCTGCCGGATGCGTGCGGTCGCCCGCATAATGTCCTCGGCGCTCTGCCGCTTCAGCCCGTGGCACCAATCCGCCGCCGGGCGCAGGCGCGGGCTCATGTCCACCGTGACCAGCCCGGCGAGCGCGCCACAGCCCTCCCGCGCGATATAGCGCCAGGCTGCTGCCGCCCCCATCGACCAGCCCAAGAGCACCGGCGGAGCCCGGGCTGCGGCCACCTGCTCGGCGACCAGCGCGGCGCAGGCGTCGAGCGTCGCCGGGCGGTCCGCCGCCGCGCCATGGCCGGGCAGGTCGGGCGCATGGCACTGCGCCACATCGCCCAGCCGCGCGGCGAGATCGTCGAAGATCGCGCCACACATGGTCCAGCCATGCAGCAGGATCAGCGGACGTCTGCCGCTCAACGGCCGGTCCGCAGGCGGCCGACAATGCCGGTCGGAAAGAAATAAACGCTGAGGATGAACAGCACGCCCAACCACAGCAGCCAGCGGTCGGGGTTGAGCAGGTCGGGCACCAGCGGCAGGCCGGCGGTGGCCTCGGCGGCCGATCCCATCAGAGTTTGCAGGTAGTTCTGCGCCAGCACGAAGATCGCCGCCCCGATCACCGCGCCATAGATCGTGCCCATGCCGCCAATCACCACCATCAGCAGGATGTCGAGCATGATGGTGAAGGACAGCGTGGTATCCGGCCCGACATAGCGCAGCCAGATCGCAAACAGGCTCCCCGCCAGCGCCGCCACCGAAGCAGACAGGCAGGTGGCGATGATGCGGTAGTAGACCACACGATAGCCGATCGCCTCGGCCCGGAACTCGTTCTCGCGAATCGCCTGCAACACCCGGCCGAAAGGAGAGTTGACCACGCGCAGCAGAACCAGAAAGAGCACGAGGCAGCAGGTGAACACCAGGTAGTAGTTCAGCAGCTTGCCGTTGATCCTGACGCCCATGACCTCGCCCAGCCGAAAGGCCGGTGTCAATTCGCGCGGGATGGAATAGTTCAGCCCGTCCTCGCCGCCGGTGATCGCCGAGAGCTGGCTGACCAGCACCGCCACCGCCGAGGCCACAGCCAGGGTGATCATGGCAAAGAAGATCGCCCGCACCCGCAACGAGAACATGCCGATCACCGCCGCCAGCACAGCCGCCGCCAGCGCGCCGGCCACCGTGCCGACCGCCAGGGCGCCCCAGCCCCGGCCCATCGCGTCCGAAGCCAGCGCAACGCCATAGGCCCCGAGACCAAAGAACATCGTATGGGCAAAACTGACGATGCCGGTGTAGCCCAGGAGCAGGTCATATGAGGCCACCAGCACGATAAAGATGCAGATCCGCGCCGCCGTTTCCAGCGAGCGCACGCCGGGAAAGAGGAAGGGCGCAAAGGCCAGCGCCCCGAGGATCGCCAGCAGGATCACGGTGAGGACAAGCGACCGGGGCCGGTCGCCGGAGAGCAGTCTGGTCAGCATCACTTGGCCTCCACCACCGGCATCATCCCCTGCGGCCGCCACATCAGGATCGCCGTCATCAGCCCGATGTTGGAAATCAGCGCCAGCTTGGGTTCGAGAAAGGCGATATAATTCTGCAACAGCCCGACCAGCAGCGCGCCGATGAAAGCGCCCTCGATCGAGCCCAGCCCGCCGATGATCACCACGATGAAGACCAGGATCATCATCTCCTCGCCCATGCCGGCGGTGATCACCTCCTGATAGAGCCCCCACATCACGCCGCCGAGGCCGGCCAGCGCCGATCCGGCGATGAAGACCCCGATGAAGACCAGCCGCAACCGGTAACCCAGCGCCTCGACCATCTCGCCGTTCTGCACGCCGGCGCGGACGATCAGCCCGATCTTGGTGCGGGTGAAGACCAGCCGCATGGCGACAAAGAGCACGAGGCCGACAACAACCGCCAGCAGGCGGTATTTCTCGATCGCGGCCCCGGCGAAGGTAAAGGCGCCTTTCAGCGTCTCGGGCCGGGTGAGAAAGATCTCGTCCGGCCCCCAGACCACATGAATCAGCTGCTCGATCACGATCAGCCCGCCGACGGTGACGAGGATCTGCTTGAGATGCGCGCCATAGACGGGGCGCACGATGACCCGCTCGAAGGCCCAGCCCAGCGCGCCGGTGACGATCATCGCCGCCACCACCGCCAGCATCACCGCCGCGACGTTGAGCGCCAGCGACGGCGCGCCGGTCCAGCTGCCCAGGGCCAGCAGCACCGAGATGCCGACGAAGGCCCCCACCGAGATAAAGGCGCCATGGCCGAAGTTGATCACGTCCATCAGGCCAAAGACCAGCGTCAGCCCCGAGGCCATGACAAAGATCATCATGCCCATGGCGAGGCCCGAGACGGTCAGCGTCAGCCAGGACGACGGCGCGCCGATGGCAAGAAAGCCCAGCACGACAAGCACGGGGACCAACAGATAGGGCGCCGCCCTGCTCAGCCGCTCGGCAAGCGAGGTGCGGGCAAAGGTCGGGCTGTGATCGGGCGCGGCGCTCATGCCTCCACCTCCATGCTCAGGCCCATCAGCCGCTCCTGCAACGCGGCATCGGCGGCCAGGTCGGCCATCGCGCCGGTCCAGATGATGCGGCCGTCTTCCATCACTGCCACCCGGTCGCCCAGCGCCTTGGCGACGGCAAAGTTCTGTTCGACCATCAGGATCGAGGCGCCCTGCGATTTCAGCTCGCGCAGCGCGCCGACCATGGTCGAGATGATCGCCGGGGCGAGGCCCTTGGTGGGTTCGTCGATCAGGTAGAGCCGGCGCTCCTCGGCCATGGCGCGGGCGATCGACAGCATCTGTTTCTGCCCGCCCGAGAGCGTGCCGGCGGCCGAGCGCCAGAAGGTTCTGACCGGCGGAAAGACTGAGAACAGCCAGTCGCGCCGGGCCGTATCCAGCGGCCCGGAGGCGGCGGCGAGGGTCATGTTCTCCTCGACCGTGAGGCCGGAAAAGATGCCCATGTCCTCGGGCACGAAACCGATGCCGGCGCGGGCACGGTCCGGCGTCGGCATGCGGGTGATCTCCTGGCCGTCAAAGCGGATGCTGCCGGCGCGGGCCTGCCAATGGCCGATGACGGTGCGCAGCGTCGTGGTCTTGCCGACGCCATTGCGGCCCAGAAGCATGGTGACGCCGCCGCGCCCGACCTCGAGATCGACGCCTTGCAGGATGTGGTACTGGGCGATGTCGGTGCAGACGCCCGAGAGCGAGAGGATGGGGTCAGACAAGGGCGAGATCCTTTCCCATATAGGCCTCCTGCACCACCTCCATCGCCATCACCTCGCCCGGCGGCCCATCGGCGGCCAGGGCGCCGTTGTGCAGCACGATGATACGGTCGGCCAGCGTGCGGATGACGTCCATCTTGTGTTCGACCAGCAGGATGGTGCGGTCGCGCTCGGCCTTGAGCCCGGCGATCAGATCAAGCACCACCGGCGCCTCGTCGGCGCTCATCCCGGCGGTGGGTTCGTCGAACATGTAGACCGCCGGATCGAGCGCGATCAGCATCGCCACCTCGAGCTTGCGCTGATTGCCGTGGCTGAGTTCCGAAACCCTGGTGTCGCGCAGCGCGGTCATGCGCACCCGCTCGAGCACCGCCAGCGCCGCGTCGCGCAAGTCGTTATCGGAGGCAGCCATCGACAGCAGGTTGAAGCCCTTGGCGCGGCGCGCCTGGATCACCAGCCGGACGTTTTCCAGCGTGGTCAGGTCGGGAAACAGGTTGGTGAGCTGAAACGCCCGCCCCAGCCCCCCGGCACAGCGCCGCGCGACCGACTGGCGGGTGATGTCCTCGCCCCGCAGCAGCACCTGGCCGGCACTGGCGGCGATCTGGCCGGAAATCAGGTTGAAATAGGTGGTCTTGCCGGCGCCATTCGGTCCGACGATGGCAGTCAGCTCACCGGCGGCGAAGGCGCAACTTACCGCGTCGACGGCAACATGGCCGCCAAAGCGCACGGTGAGATCGCGGGTTTCGAGAAGCGGTTGGGTCATGGCGGAACGGTGGATTGCAACCCACCCTGCATCGGAGGGCGGCGGGTGGGTTTGCGACCCACCCGCCCCAAGGTGTCACTGATTGCGGACCGGAATGTCCATTTCGTCGATGCCGATCTCGCGCACGAGCACCGGCACGCCGTAATCCTTGTCCTCCTGCACCTCGGTGCGGAAGTGGTACATGGATTGCAGCGCCTGATGATCCTCGGGCCGGAACCGCATCATGCCCTTGGGCGTCTCAAATTCCATGCCTTCCATCGCCGCGATCAGCGCCTCGGTGTCCTCGGCGCCTCCGGCCTTGCGGATCGCCTCGACCACGGCGATGCCTGCCGCCATGCCGCCGGCCGTGAAGAAATCCGGCGGGCTGTCGAACCGGGCCATATGCTCCTTGACCAGCCAGTCGTTCACCGGGTTCTGGGGGATCTCGTAGTAATAATAGGTCGCCCCCTCCATGCCGGGAAGTTCCTTGTAGGCGGTGAGCGCGGCGAGGATATTGCCGCCGGTAGCGATCTCGATGCCGAAACGCGACGGGTCCATCGCCTGGATCTTGCTCATCGGGTTGCCGCCGCCGGCCCAGATGATGAACAGCCGCTTCTCGCCCTCGATGTCCTTCATCGCGGTAAAGATCCGCTCGGCCGCAGCGGTGAAATCGGTGGTGTCCGTGGGCACGTATTCCTCATGCGCGATGCTGGCGCCGGTGCCGTCCAGCGCCTCGCGGAAGGCGGCAATGCCGTCGCGGCCAAAGGCGTAATCCTGCGCCAGCGTGGCAATCGTCACCCCTTCGCCGCCCAGGGCGACGGCGTTGGAGATCGCATCCTGGGACGAATTGCGCCCGGTGCGAAAGACATAGCGGTTCCAGTTCTCGCCGGTGATCGAATCGGCCACCGCCGGCTCGACGATCAGCAGGCGTTCATATTCCTCGGCCACCGGCAGCATCGCCAGCGCGACGCCCGAGCTGACCGGCCCCACTGCGATATGGGCGTCGTCGTCACCATAGGCCTCGGCCAGCAGCGCCTTGCCGAGATCGGGTTTCAGCTGGGTGTCCTTCTCGATCACCACGATCGGCTCGCCGTCGATCTCCATACTGCCGTCGGTGGCATATTCCAGCCCCAGCATCAGGCCATCGTGGCTTTGTTTGGCATAGGCCTCGAAAGGGCCGGTCTTGCCATAGACATGGGCAATGCGAATTTCCGCCGAGGCGGCGCCGGCACAGAGCAGCGCCGCGACCCCGGCCGTAAACAAACGTTTCATTCCGAACTCCTCCCAAGGAATTTCAATGCTCAAATATGAGACATGAATCATGCTTCATGTCAATGAAAAGGCGGCGCCGCCATGACGACGGGCGCCGGCCGGGCCTTTCGGAACAATCGCGGCGGCGCGCGGTTGGACAGAAAAAGGAGCCGGCCCATGACCCAAGCGCATTCTTCCAGCCCCGCCCCTGCAAAGTGGCCGTGAACCATGGCCCCCCGCGCGCTCTGGAAAGGCCAGCTTCGCCTGTCGCTCGTCTCGATCCCGGTCGAGCTTTATTCCGCCACCCGCAGCGCCGCGAAGATCTCGTTTCGCCAGATCCACAAACCCTCGGGCAAGCGCATCCGCTACGAAAAATCGGTGCCGGGCATCGGCCCGGTGGACCGGGACGAGATCGTCAAGGGCTATGAGGTGGATGACGATGAATACATCCTGATCGAGCCGGACGAGCTCGACGCGATCAAGCTTGAGACCAAGAAAACGCTCGAACTGGTGCAATTCGTCGAGATGGCCGAGATCCCGCCGATCTATTTCGACAAGCCCTATTACCTCGTCCCCTCGGACGAACTGGCGCAAGAGGCCTATCGCGTGATCCGCGACGCGCTGCGCCAGAGCGGCAAGGCCGGGCTGGGCCAGCTGACCATGCGCGGCAAGGAATACCTCGCCGCCGTACGCCCCTGTGGCGACGGCATCCTGTTGGAAACGCTGCATTATGCCGATGAGCTTCGCGAGGCCGAGCCGATGTTCGGCCAGATCGAGGATGCCAAGGCCGACAAGGAGCTGCTCGAGGTCGCGACCTCGCTGATCGACCGCAAGACCGCGCCGTTCGACGCCTCGAGCTATTCCGACAGCTACGCCGAGGCGCTGCGCGATCTGCTGGAGGCCAAGAAGAAGAACAAGAAGACGCCGCGGGTCAGCACCAGCAACGAGGCGGAAAGCCCGGGCGAGAATGTCGTCGACTTGATGGCGGCGCTGAAAGAAAGCCTCGACTCTGCCGAAAAGAAAGGACGCAACCGCAAGAAGAAAGCATCCTAGATGGCCGAGACCCCCGACAAACTCTCCGATTACATCCGCAAACGCGATTTCTCCCGCACCAGCGAGCCCAGGGGCGGTAATGCCGGTCGCGCCGATGGCAAGCCCGGCTTCGTGGTGCAGAAACATGACGCCAGCCGGCTGCATTATGATTTCCGGCTGGAATGGCAGGGCGTGCTGCTGAGCTGGGCGGTGACCAGGGGGCCGAGCCCCGACCCGGGCGAAAAACGCCTTGCGGTCCGCACCGAGGATCACCCGCTGGATTACGCCGGTTTCGAGGGCACCATTCCAAAGGGCGAATATGGCGGCGGCACCGTCATGCTCTGGGACACCGGCACCTGGACGCCGGAGGGCGACGTGGATGCGGGGCTCGAAGCGGGCAAACTGAAATTCACCCTTGAGGGCGAACGGATGCAGGGCGGCTGGGCTCTGGTGCGGATGCGCGGCAAGGAAAACCGCGAGAACTGGCTGCTGATCAAGGAGCGCGACGATCTGGCCGAAGACGACCCCGACGCGCTGACCCACGACTTCACGACCTCCGTCACCACCGGACGCAGCATGGAGGACATCGCCGATGGCGTCGAACGCCCGGCCGCGCGCAAACGCACGGCCAAGGCACCGAAATTTCGCGATGTGCAGCTCGCCACGCTCTACAAGGCCGCGCCCGAGGGCGACGACTGGCTGCACGAAATCAAGCTCGACGGCTATCGCACGCTGGCCGCGTTGGGCAAGGGCGGCACCCGGTTCTTCACCCGCTCCGGCAAGGACTGGACCGACCGCTACGGCGCGCTCGCCGAGGCCTTTGGCCCCCTGCCCTGCGACTCGGCGCTGATCGACGGCGAGGTGATGGCGGCGCGGATCGAAGGCTCTGCCTTTTCCTCGCTGCAACAGGCGTTGTCGGAAGGCGGGCCGCTGGTCTTCATCGCCTTCGACCTGCTGTCGCGCGATGGCACGGATCTGACCGGCCGGCCGCAGGACGAACGCCGCGAGGCGCTGGCCGAACTGTTCTCGGGCCTGCCGAAACACGGCGCGCTGAGGATGAGCGAACACGTCGTCGGCCATGGCCCCGAGGTGTTCCGGCAGGCTTGCGAAGGTGGCGCCGAGGGCATTGTCTCGAAACGCCGCGACGCGCCCTATTGTGGCAGCCGCACCAAGGCCTGGCGCAAGATCAAATGTTCGCGCCGGCAGGAATTCGTGATCGGCGGCTACAGCCCTTCGGACAAGCCCGGCCGGCCCTTTGCCTCTCTGCTAATCGGCTCCAACCAGGACGGCAGGCTGCGCTATCGCGGCCGCGTCGGCACCGGTTTTGCCGAACGGGATTTCGAGCGGCTGGAACAGGCCATGAAGCCGCGCAAGACGCCCCCCTTTGACGACGTGCCGAGCGAGGTCGCCCGGGCCGCCAAATGGGTCACCCCGGCGCTGGTAGCCGAGGTCGAATTCACCGAGTTCACCGGCGACGGCCTTGTCCGTCACGGCAGCTATCTGGGCCTGCGAGAGGACAAGGTGGCCGACGAGGTGCAGCTCGAGACCGGAAAGGAGAGTGACGTGGAGACAATTGTCCTGAACCAGACCATCACCAGCCCCGACCGGCAGGTCTTTCCCGAGGCCGGATGCAGCAAGCTCGACATCGCGCGGCATTACGCCCGCGTCGGCAAGCGGATGATGGCGCTGATGTCGCACCGGCCGCTGTCGCTCTACCGCTGCCCCGGCGGGCTGGAGGACGCCTGTTTCTTTCAGAAACACGGCGGCTCGATGCCACCGGCGGTGGCGCGCATCGAGATCGAGGAAAGCGACGGCAAGGCCGAGGATTACCTTTACGCCACCCGCCCCGAGAGCCTTGTTGCCGCGGCCCAGATGGGCACGGTGGAATTCCACGTCTGGGGCGCGCGCACCGACCGGCTTGACCGGCCCGACCGGCTGGTCTTCGACCTCGACCCCGACGAGGGGCTGGGCTGGGACGCGGTGCGCGACGCCGCCTTCGAGGTGCGCGACCGGCTGCATCGGCTCGGGCTGGCCTCGGGGGCAATCGTCACCGGTGGCAAGGGCGTGCATGTCTGGCTGCCGTTGCGACGCAGCCGGGGCTGGGACACGGTCAAGCTCTTTGCCAAGACCTTTGCCCATGTGATGGCCGAAAAGGCGCCCGACCGCTACACCGCCACGATGTCGAAATCCAAGCGCAAGGGCCGGATCTTCATCGACTGGCTGCGCAACGAACGTGGCGCGACCGCCATCGCCCCCTATTCGCTGCGCGCGCGCCAGGGCGCGCCCGTGGCCGTTCCGGTGACATGGGACGAGCTGGCAGAGTTGAAAAGCGCGAAAGCCTTTTCGCTGGGCGACATGGCGCGGCGCATGGACCGGCCCTGCCCCGCCGTGGCGCTTCAGGACGATCTGCAATCGCTGAGCGATGGCGTGATCGACAAGCTCAACGCCTGGGCAGAGGAGGACTGAGGCTCACTCCGCCGCCTCGGACGCCTCCTCTGCCCCGCGCGCGGCCATCCAGGGGCACCAGAGCTCGCGCGCGAGCACCACACCCACCACGGTGAGCGGCGCCGCCAGGATCACCCCGAGTGGGCCAAGCAGCACGCCGAGCCCCACGATCGAGAACACGGTGATGGCCGGCGGCAGGTCGACGGCCTCGCGCTGGATCAGCGGGATCAGCAATGCGCCTTCGATCTGCTGCACTGCGAAATAAAGCAGGATCACCCAGAGCGCCGTTGTCGGACCGTCCATGATGCCCACCGCCACCGCGGGCACCGCGCTGGTCAGCGGGCCGACATAGGGCACGAATTCCAGCAGGCCGGCAATCGCGCCCAACGCGATCGGCGTCGACACCCCCAGCAGCCAGAGCCCGACGGTCGTCATCCCGAAAACTGCGAACATCGCCACCAGTTGCCCGACCAGCCAGGCTCGCAGCGCGCGCACCAAGGCCGCCATCGTCTGTCGCAGGCGCGGCCGAAGATGGGCGGGGGCCAGGGCCAGGGCGCCGTCGCGATATCCTTCCGGGTTCAGCGCAAGATAGACGCCACCGACAAACACCAGCGCGATCCCGGTGCCCAGGGCAATCAGGATCGATGTCGCGCTGGTCAGGCCGGAAAAGACCGACCCCATCTGCATCGGCTCGTCCATCCGGGCACCGATCCAGGATTCGACGTCGCCGAGGTCGATCCAGCTGTCGATTGTGCGGATCACCTCGGGGATCTGCGTTTGGATCTCGAGCAGCCCCGAAACGATCTGCGCGCCGAGCAGGATGAAGGCCGCGACCCCGACGAGGATCAGCAAGGTCACGCTGAGGATGACGGCCGACACCTGGCCCATCGGCAGCACGCGGCGCAGGCACCATGCGGCGGCGTTGAGCAATATGGCCGCGAGGATTGCGCCGAAACCCAGCAACACGATCCACCGGACCTGCCAGAGCGCCAGGGCCAGGACGATCACCGCCAGCAGGCCGATGCCCACGAGAAAGGCCTGCGCCGGCCCGCTGCGGCGCGATTTCAGTGCCATGCGCAGCTCTCCGGCTGGCGAGTTTCCGGTGCGGCGGCACCGCATCGGGGCGGGAAGTGAAGGGCGAATTGAGGCATATTGCGTACCAAACCCGCCCGGCCCCATGGCGGTTCCGTGCCGCCTGACGGAACATTCAAAGCACTGGAACGTTGGGTCAACAGACCCCCAACCGACGACAAAGGCACAGCATGACATCCCCCGACGACAAGCAGAGCGACAGAGCGAAGCGATCGGAAGGGGCGGGCGCCGCACGCCTGCGCAACAAGATCGACCATGGCGGCGCCGGAGACAAGGTGGCCTTTCCCGACCCCGCCGCCGCCCCGCTTGGCACGGATGACGAGGCGGCAGGCCACCCGCCGACCCGCGCGCAGCTGCGCCGGGCGCAGGCGCAGGAGTTGGGCCGCGCCGAGGGGCAGACCGACCGCCCGTCCCGGCGGCGACGGCAGTCGCCCCACCAGCACTGGCTGCCGGCGATGATCGTGGGGCTGGTGCTGCTGGTCGGGCTGATCGTCGCGCTTGTGCTGATCCCGCTCTGACATTCTCGGCCCGGTCAGGAACAAAGACCAGCGCCACATGTTTCCTTGAAACCCGTCCCGGTCGGGGCCTGCGGCCAGGCGGTGCGGCCCCGAAGCCGGGATGAAACGCCGAAAGGAGCGAAGTTATGGCCAGACACGACGACATGACCGAGCAAGAAGCGCGAGAGGAGCTGTATCGACGCAGCCATTCCCGCCGCGAGGATCGCGATCCCTATCGCCGGGGCGATCCGGGCTGGTGGGTGCCGCCGTGGTACGGCATGGGCCCCATGGCCCCCGAACTCTATGCCGCCCCCTACATGCCATCGATGCGCCGCTTTTCCGGCCGGCCCGATGACCGGCAAGAACGCGACTTCATGGACAGGGCCGGCGACGAGATCGCCTCGTGGTTCGGCGATGACGCGGCCGAGGCCCGGCGCGAGGCCGACCATCGCGGTCGCGGCCCCAGGGGCTATGTCCGGTCTGACGCCCGCATCGAAGAGGATGTGAACGACCGGCTGACCGATCACCCCCGGGTCGACGCCTCGGAGATCGAGGTTTCGGTGGCCGACCGCGAAGTCACGTTGAGCGGCACCGTCGACACCCGTCGGGCGAAGCGTTTTGCCGAGGATTGCTGCGACAGCGTCTCCGGCGTCACCCATGTCCAGAACAACCTGAGAATTCAGAACCATGCGCCTTGATCCAACCGATTTTTCCCATCCGACCGCCGCCGGTCCCTTGGCGGCGGCGGCAGGTGAGCCCGCCCGTGCTGTGCCCTTCGTAGGCGGGCTCCTCCTGGCTGGCGCACTCTGCGTCAGCCAGGCGATTCCGGTGGCGGCCCAGGAGGCCGACGCGGCCGAGCAAGAGGTCTCTTTCATTTCGGCCGAGGGCAAGGACATCGGCACCGCGACCTTGACCGGCACCTCCTATGGCGTGCTGATCTCGCTCGACCTGCGGGATTTGCCGCCAGAGACCTGGCATGGCTTTCACATCCATGAAACCGGCGATTGCGATCCCGAAGACGGCTTCAATTCCGCCGGCGGCCATTTCTCGGTGTCCGAGACCAATCACGGTTTCCTGGCCGAAGAGGCGCCGCATTCCGGCGACATGCCCAATCAATGGGTCGCGGCCGACGGCACGCTGCGGGCCGAGGTGCTGAATACCTATGTGATCCTCGGTGGCGACCGTGACAATATCTCGGGGCGGGCGCTGATGCTGCATGCCGGCGCCGACGATTATCGGAGCCAGCCCTCCGGCGATGCCGGCGCACGGCTGGCCTGTGCGGTGATCGACTGACAGATACCGTGAATTGACAAGCACGCGGTGGCGCGGCTAGCAGACCCCCAACCTGCGACCCTCGCCACCGCCAAAGGGCCCAAGATGACACGACGCGAAGACCTGCCCGGGCCCGAGGCCGCGCTTGACGCGGAATTGCGTCGCAAACTGGCGGAATTGCAGACCGAAAACACGCCCGAGCGTCTGGTCGAACTGGCGCGCGAGCTGCAAAAGCTGCTGCGCGACCGCGAGGCCGACAGCTCGGACTGACGCCGTCAGTCTCTGGGCGGTTTGACCCCTTCCGGTTCATTGCCTTCGAGCGCCGCGATCAGCATCCGCCGCGCGCGGTTGACCCGACTCTTGATGGTGCCGACCTCGACCTCGCAGATCCGCGCCGCCGTTTCGTAACTCTCGCCCAGCATCACCACCAGGATCAGCGTTTCGCGGTAATGGGTCGGCAATTCGGCGACCTTGTCCATCATCTCGTGGCCGCGCACCGTCCATTCCTGGGTGGCCGGCACAGAGACCGAGGACGAGATGCAGGTTTCGGCGCCGGTCTGCATCCGCGCCGCCCGCTTGACGTTGTTGAGAAAGGTGTTGCGCATGATGGTCATCAGCCAGGCCCGCAGATTGGTCCCGGACTGGTATTTGTCGAAATTGTCGATCGCCTTGACCAGCGTGTCCTGCACCAGGTCATCCACGTCTTCGTGGCGACGCGTCAAGACCCACGCATAGGCCCGCAGAGCCGGGATCATCTCGACAATGTTTTCGTTGGCTCCCATGACCTTCCTCAAACACACCACAAGCCCTCCGCCACTTGCCGCCGCTACGATGCGGCGGCGCAGGTCTGACGCGGTCTTGCAAACAACACGTGGGATGACGCTCAGGCGCCAGACCCCTGGCCACCTGATGGCGCCGGGGATGACCCGCGCCCCTGCGTCATCGTCACATCGTCTGGTTCAGAGAACGAAACCCACGATAGCCAGAACGATGACGACCAGACCCACGATATAAATGATATTGTTCACTTGACTGTCTCCCTTGAGGCTTCGGCCCTTCGACCCTCTTCAATTCCAACGCGGCCCGGCCCGAAAGGTTCCTCATTCTCGGGCCGGGCCCGCACCGGCGCGAGGGGTCAGGCCCCGCCCATCCGCTTGGGCGCGCCCGTGGCCAGATCGGTTCCGACATGCGGCAGACCGGCCGATTTCCAGGCACCGAAGCCGCCTTCCATATGGGCCAGCGGGGTGATCCCCGACGCCATCGCGTCCTGGCCGACCTTGCCGCTGCGCTTGCCCGAGCCGCAATGCAGCACGATCCGCTTGCCGTCCTGCGTCGGCAGGGCATCGGCGCGAAAGAAGGGCATCGGCATCAGCAGCGCCCCTTCGACATGTTCCATCATGTATTCGGCCGGGGTCCGAACATCGATCAGCACGATCTCGCCTGCGTTGAGGGCCTCGAACACCCTTTGCGGGCTCCAGTTCTCGATCTCTGACATCCGGGTCTCCTGTGGCTCAAAGGCGGTTTGCGGGAATCTTGAAATAGGCGTTGCCGTCGTCTTCCGCCTTGGGAAGTCGGCCACCGCGCAGGTTGACCTGAAGCGCATGCAACATGCGATCGGGCAGGTCGAGCGTGGCATCGCGCGCTTCGCGGGTCTCGATGAACGCGGCCTTCGACACCCCGCCGCCGATGTGGATGTTGCTGTCGCGCTGCTCCCGGACCGTGCTTTCCCAGGCCGGGTCCTCACGCGTGTCGGTGCCATAATCATGGCCGATGAAGATGCGGTGATCGTCGGGATGATCCAGCAGGCGCATCAGCGTGTCATAGAGATCCGAGGCCGATCCGCCGGGAAAATCGCAGCGTGCCGTGCCGGCGTCGGGCTGCATGAAGGTGTCATGCGCAAAGATCGCATCGCCGATCACGTAGCTGACCGAGCCGGCGGTATGGCCGGTCGACAGCAACACCCGCCCCTCGAGCTCGCCCAGCATGAACCGCTCGCCGTCGGCGAACAGCCGGCCGAAATCCCGTTCGGGGTGAAAGGCGTCGCGCAGGTTGTAGAGCTCGGCCCAAATGTCGGCGACATCATGCACCTTGTCGCCGATCGCGGTGGTGCCGCCGGTCCGGTTTCCGAGCCAATGCGACGCCATGAAGTGATCGGCATGCGGATGGGTGTCGAGCACCCAGTCCAGCGCGAGGCCGCGCTCCTTGACCTGTGCCAGCACCCATTCGGCGCTGTCGAAACGGGTGCTGGCGTTTGCCGGATCGAACTCCTGCACAATGTCGATTGCGGCGGCCGCGCCGGTGGCAGGATCGACGCAGATGTATTGGCAACTGCCGGTGTCGGGCTCACGAAAGCCGATCACCTCGGGGCTTCCCTTGCCGCGCGATGCGCTGATCTTGTGTTGAAAGGTCATGTGGCCTCCTGAAATCTCGGGGTTGCTGGAACACAGGGAACCCGGAGACCGACGCACGGCGGCCTGCCTATGCCGTGGCGCTCTCCGGGTGTGGTCTCCCGGCGATCTTCACTCGGGCGGTCTTACTTGCGGCCGGACTGGCGCACGGCGGCCGGAACCGTGACGGCGCCGGTCAAGAGCGCGACCGTCAGGATCGTTGAAATCAGCATCAGACTGTCCATGGCACTCTCCTTTCACCGGGCCAACGCGCCGCGCGCCGCGCCGGTTCCCTGGTGTCGTGGCCGTCGGCGGGAACTGCGCGCCGGGCTTCGCGTTGGACCCCGAGAGGCGCGTGCCCCGGCGGCTTTGGGCACGCGGCCAAAACTGCCGGCCAAACAGTGAGACAAGGGGTGACACGTGACAGCGCAAGACAAACCGACAGTTCTGATCACCGGTGCCGCGGGCCGCATCGGCCGCGCCCTCAGCGAGAAACTTTCCGCCAGCTACACCGTGCTTGGCGTCGACCTGCCGGAGAATGCCGAAGACGGGCGTATCTTCGGCCTCGACATCACCGATGAGTCCTCGGTTGCCCATGCGCTCGATCAGGTGCGCGAGGCCAGCGGCGGCACGCTGGCGGCGGTGATCCACCTCGCCGCCTATTTCGACTTTTCCGGCCGCGAGAGCCCGATGTACGACAAGGTCAACGTCGAGGGCACGCGCAACCTTCTCAAGGGGCTCGAAGGTCTGGATGTGGCGCATTTCATCTATGCCGGCACCATGCTGGTGCACCAGCCCGGCCACCCCGGCGAGCGCATCAACGAGGACACACCGCTGGCACCGGGCTGGGCCTATCCGAAATCCAAGGCCGAAACCGAAGATGTGATCCGCGAACTCGCGCCCAGGACCAATCCGGAAATGTCGGTGCTGCTTTTGCACATGGCCGGGCTTTATGATGACAAGACGGCGGTGCCGACGCTCAGCCAGCAGATCGCGCGAATCTATGAACGGGATCTGAAATCGCATGTCTATTCCGGCGATCTGCAAGCCGGGCAGGCGTTTATCCACCTCGAGGACATGCTGGAGCTCTTTGCCAGCGCGATCGACCGGCGCGACCGGATCGAGGGCCTCGAAGTTGTGCTGGCGGGCGAGCCGGATGCGATGAGCTATGCCAAGCTGCAAGATGAACTCGGCCAGCTGATCCACGGCGAGGAGGATTGGCAGACCCTGCGCGTCCCGGCGCCGGTGGCCCGGGTGGCCGCCCGGGCCGAGGTGGCGGCGGAAGAGCCGATCCCCGATGCCCTCGACGAAGGCGAGAAGCCCTTTATCCGGCCTTTCATGATCGAGCTGTCGTCGGATCACTACGCGCTCGACATCTCCAAGGCCAAGGAGCTGCTGGACTGGGAGCCGAAACACCGCATCCGCGACGGGCTGCGCCATATCGTGGCCGCGCTCAAGGACGATCCGATGAGCTGGTACAAGGCCAATGGCATCACGCCGCCGGTCTGGCTGCGCTCGGCCGAAGAGGCCAATGCCGAGGCCGAAGACCTGCGCGCCACACATGAACGCGAATACCGTGCCCGGCACCACGACAGCCTTTGGGCGCATTGGGCGAATTTCGGCCTGGGGCTGTGGCTGCTGACCTCGCCGCCGCTGCTGGGCTACGGCGAAAGCTGGCTGGCCTGGAGCGACGTGCTGGCCGGGCTGGCGCTGAGCCTCTGCGCGCTGCTGTCGATGTCGTGGCAATTGCCGCACGCGCGGTTTGCCGCCGCCGCTGTGGGCTGCTGGATCATGTTTGCGCCGCTGATCTTCTGGGCCGAAAACGGGGCGGCCTATGTCAATGCAACGCTCACCGGCATGCTGGCGGTGGGCTTTGCGCTTGGCCTGCCGCCCGCGCCCGGCGTCTCGCCTGCCGCAGCCCGGACCGGGCCGGTGATCCCCAAGGGCTGGGATTATTCGCCCTCGGACTGGTTTCAGCGGCTGCCGGTGATCCTGCTGGCGGTCGTCGGCCTGCTGATCTCGCGCTACCTGACGGCCTATCAGCTCGAAAGCATTGATGGCGTCTGGGAGCCGTTCTTTGACGGAACCCTGCCCGACAAGAACGGCACCGAGCAGATCATCACCTCGGAGGTCTCCGAGGCCTGGCCGGTGCCCGACGCCGGCCTCGGCGCGCTGACCTATGCGCTCGAGATCCTCGTCGGCGTGATCGGCTCGGCGAGGCGCTGGCGTACCATGCCCTGGCTGACGGTGCTGTTCGGCGTGATGATCGTGCCGCTGGGCGCGGTATCGATCTTCTTTATCGTGATCCAGCCGATCGTGATCGGCACCTATTCGACGCTGGCGCTGATCGCGGCCGCCGCGATGCTGCTGCAAATCCCTTATGCCATCGACGAGATCGTCGCCACGGTGCAATTCCTGATCCGCCGCCACCGCGCCGGGCGGCCCTGGTTGCTGGTGTTCTTTACCGGCGACACCGACGAAGGCACTGGCGAGATCGACCGGCAGGCTTTCGAGCGCAAGCCCGGCGTGATCCTGCGCGACATGCTGAGCGGCGGTATCACCCTGCCGTGGTCGCTGCTGGCCTCGATTGGCGTGGCGCTCTGGCTGATGCTGTCGCCGCTCTACCTGACCTGGGACAGCCCGGTCGCCGCCGCCGTGCACATTTGCGGCGCGCTGGCGCTCACCGTGTCGGTGACCTCGCTGGCCTCGGTAGTGCGGATGGCGCGCTTTCTGAACGTGATCATCGGTGTGGTGCTGATCTTCGCACCGCTGGTCACCGGCGGATCGGTGCTGGCCTATCTGACCTGCTTTGCCGCCGGGCTGCTGCTGATCGGGCTGACCGTGCCGCGCGGGCCGGTTGGTGGGCACTATGGCGCGATGAACGCCTGGATCAGGTAACGACCCGGCGCAACGCGCCAGAGAGCGCGAGCGCCTCACCCCCCGCATAGCGGCTGTCAAAGCCCATCCGCGCCAGCGCCTCTTGTTCGCGCGGGTGCGGCGGCAGGCGCAGCGCGTCCCGCAGCAGCCGCGCCTTGCCGCGCAGCGTCGGCGTGTGGCGCGATAGCTCTTCCAGCGCCGGCAAGAGCAGCCGCTCGATCTCGTCGAAATCGCTGCCGAAGGGAAAATCGGGCAGTTCGGCGCGATACGGGGCGAGCCAGTTTTCTACGGTCTCGGGCCAATTGTTGCGCGCGCTCTGCGGCAGGGTGAACCCCTTGGGCAACTTGCCCGCCTTCTGGGCCCGGTCGATCAATTCGTCCTGAAAGGCGCTGTCGGCAATGGCGATCAGCGCGGCAATGGTTTCGGCATCCGACCTGCCTCGCAGATCGGCGATGCCGTATTCCGTCACCACCACATCGCGCATATGGCGCGGCACGGTGGTGATGGCGACCGACCAGCGGATGTTGCTGTGACGCTTGCCTTCGGACCAGCGCGACGCCGGCAGGGTGATGATCGACCGTGCATCGTGCAGCGCAAAGGCCTGTTCGACAAAGTTGAACTGGCCGCCGACGCCGCTCACCACCTGGCCGTTTTCAACCGTGTCGGACATCACGTCGCCCATCACCGAGACCTGCATCGCCCCGTTGACAAAACGCGCCTTGACCCGTGCGGTGCGCTTCTCGGCCTCGTTGCCGTAAAGCGCGTTGGTGAAACTCACCGGCGTCATGGCAATGCGGGCACGTTCCTCGCGCGGCATCTCGCGCAGGCGGCGATAGAAATCGCGGGTATCGACAAAGAAGCCGGCGGCAATCGCATGGCCGTCGACCTCGCGCCGGACGACGCCCGCCTCGAACAGCGCCAGCAGCCCGCCGACCAGCATCTCGGTCACGCCGTGCAGGCCCTCTTCGAACGGGCCGCCGGGCGCAGGCAGATTGAAGGGCGCGGCGCGCTGGATTGGCGGCGCCGCGCCACTGTGGCGCAGAAGCAGCGCATGGGCCACCGCATCGCCGATCGCGCCGATGCCGATCTGCAAGGTGCCGCCATCGGCGATCAGCCGCGACACATGCAGGCCGATGGCATGGGCGGCCGCATCGACCGGGCGTTTGACCGCCGAGAACAGCTCGTAAGGTTCGGGCACGAGGGTGAGGTGAAAGGCCTCCGGCGTCAGCACCGCGCCGGGCCCCTGCATGAAGGGCAGATCGGGGTGCACCTCGCCCACGGCGAGGAAATCGAGCTTGCCCTCGGCGCGCATGGCAAAGAGATCGGCGGAAATATCGGTATTGCCCGACAGGCTGAAAGCACCGTCCTGTTCCGATACGAGCTGGGCCAGTACATTGGGCTCTTGCGCGATCAGCACGTCGCGGGCATGGGTGTAATTGGCCGAAATATAGGCCTGCTGCATCGGCGCCACGCCGAGCCAGCGGCCGGCCAGCAGAAAGAATTCGTTCACCGTGATATTGTCGGGCAGCGCATCGCGGCGCAGCAGCTCGGCATACAGCAGCGTTGGATAGGCGCCAAACAGCCGGTCCTTTGCCGGCCCCAGAAAACGCGCCTTCATCCCCGAACCGGGATCGGGCGGCTCCAGTGTCAGCGCGGTGAAGATGGCCAGCCGGATCGACGGGTCGTCACAGGCCAGCTTGACCAGCGCGTTGACCAGCCGCACCGGCTTGCCCAGCCCCAGAGGCAGCGCCAGCCGGATCTCGCCGCCGGTCCTGGCGACGATCTCGCGGGCGGCGGCCTCGGCGTCGTGCAATCGCTGCATCACATCTCACGCCAGCCCCGGTCGGCGGCAAACCGCGGCCCGTGACGCTCGGCCAGGGTGTCGAGACGGTCGGCGATCTCGGCGTGGCCCCGGGTGCGGGCATAGTGCATCGGCCCGCCGCGGAACGGCGCAAAGCCGGTGGCAAAGATCATCGCTCCATCCACCTCGTCGGCGCTGCGGGCCACCCCCTTGCGCAGGCAGGCGACGCAGGCATCGAGCATCGGCAGGATCAGCCGGTCTGTCAGATCCTCGGGCGGGGCGTCCTCGGCCTGCGGATGCGGCGTGCCATCGGACCAGTCGTAAAAGCCCTTGCCCGCCTTCTTGCCGGTCTCGCCCGCCTCGACCTTGTCGCGCAGGCGCTGGCTGATCGGCGGCATCGGCTTGTCGAGGGCCTCGGACAGGCTTGTCGCCACATGCAGCCCGATGTCCAACCCGACCTGATCGGCCAGTGCCACCGGCCCCATAGGCATGCCGAAATCGAGCGCGGCGCGGTCGATCACCTCCTTGTCGATGCCTTCGTCCATCAGCACCATCGCCTCCATCAGATAAGGCGTCAGCGCGCGATTGACGAGAAAGCCGGGGGCATCGGCGACCCGCACCGGCAACCGGTCGATGGCACCGCAGAACGCCGCCAGACGGCGCAGCACGGCGTCATCGGTGGTCTCAAGGCGGACCACCTCGACCAGTTGCATCCTGGACACCGGGTTGAAGAAATGCAGACCGGCAAAGCGCGTCGGATCGGCGACGCCGTCCTTGAGCGTCTCGAGCCGCAGGCTCGAGGTGTTGCTGGCAAGGATGGCCCCGTCTTTCAGCTTTTTGCCGACCTCGCGATAGATCCCGGATTTCAGATCGGCATCCTCCGGCGCGGCCTCGATCACCAGGTCGGCCCGGGCCAGACCGTAGCCGCGCGGATCCGGCATCAGCCGGTCGAGCGCGTCGCGCGTCTCGCCGCTGCTCAGGTGCTTGTCGCGGCAGGTCTGGGCGGCGGCCTTCACGGCCTGGCCCAGCGGCGCGAGCTTGACGTCGCCAAGGGTCACTTGCTTGCCCTGAATGGCGGCCCAGGCGGCGATTTCCGCGCCCATGGCGCCGGCGCCGATCACATGCACATGGGAAATGCCGTCAGCGCCCCGCGTCTCGGCCTTGAGCCGTTGCCGCAGGAAGAACACCCGCCGCAGGTTGCGCGAGGTCTCGCTGTCGAGCAGATCGGCGAAGCTCTCGATCTCGGCCTTTTGCATCCGGTCACGGTCGTCGCCGTATTTCTCCCAGATATCAATCAGCGCATAGGGCGCTGGATAATGCGCCCGTGGCGCCTTTTTCTCGGTTTCGCTGCGCATCCGGCCGGCGGCATAGCTGCGCGCCGCTTCGATCCGGAAGGCGCGGGATTTCAGGCCCGGCTCGGGGCGGTCGTTCTCACCCTCGGCGATGGCCGCGACGGCGGCGGCGACATGGCGCTCTTCGGTCACGGCGTCGACGATGCCAAGCCGCTCGGCCTTGGCGGTATGCGCGCTCTTGCCGGTGAGCATCAGCGTCATCGCCTCGGTCGGGTCGATCAGCCCGGTCAGGCGGAAACTGCCGCCCAGCCCGGGATGCAGGCCCAGGTTGACCTCGGGAAAGCCGAATTTCGCGCCGTCGATGGCAATCCGGTGGTCACAGGCGAGCGCGATCTCGAACCCCGCGCCCAGCGCCGCGCCGTGGACGATTGCGATGGTCGGACAGTCCAGCGCCTCCAGCCGGTCAAGCACGGCATGGCCCTGTTGCAGGAGCGCCGCCGCGCCCTGATCGCGCATGTCGTTGAAACTGTCGATATCCGCGCCGGCGGCAAAGCCCGCCGGCTTGGCCGAGCGGATCACCAGCGCCCGCGGTGTGCCGATCTGATCCAGCGCGGCATCGAGCCCGGTCAGCACCTGCTCCGAGACGGTGTTGACCGAACTGCCCTCGCAATCGAGCACCAGCCAGTGGATGCCGTCGGCCTCGCCATGCCGCCAGGGGTGGCCGGAGGCATCGGCAGCGGGGCCAAGCTCGCAATGGGTTTCGCCGAGAAAGGAAAGCACAGGTCCGGTCATCACACAGCCTCCAGCAACATGGCGCCGCCCAGACCGCCGCCGATGCATTCGGTGGCGATGCCGGATGTGTCGCCGCGCCGTTTCATGGCATTGGCAAGGTGCAGCACGATACGGTTGCCGCTGGTGCCCACGGGATGGCCCAGCGAGATCGCGCCGCCATCGATATTCAGATCGTCGCGGTCGGGCGCGCCGAAGGCGCCGTCGAGCCCGAGCACCTCGCGGCAGAACTCCGGGTCTTTCCACGCCGCGAGGCAGGACAGCACCTGCGCCGCAAAGGCTTCGTTCAGCTCCCAGAGGTCGATATCTTCGGCGCCGAGGTCGTGCCGCCGCGCCAGCGCGGTCGAACAGAGCACCGGCCCAAGCCCCATCACCGAGGGGTCGAGCGCCGCCCATTCGCTGTCGACGATGCGGGCCAGCGGTGTCAGCCCATGTCTCTCGACCGCCTCTTCCGAGGCGACGATGACCCAGGAGGCGCCATCGGTGATCTGGCTGGAATTGCCCGCCGTGACCTTGCCATACGGCCGTTCGAAGGCCGGGCCGGGCTTGGCCAGCCCCTCCATGTCGCTGTCGGGCCTCACACCGTCATCATGTTCATGCGCCACACCGTCGCGGGTAAAGGCGGGCATGACCTCGTCCTCGAGCCAGCCTTCGCGCTGCGCCCGGGCCAGCCGGTGGTGGCTTTCCATCGCATAGGCGTCGGCGGTCTGGCGGGTGATGCCGAAACGATGCGCCAGCACCTCCGCGGTCTGACCCATGTTGAGATCGGTGATCGGGTCGGTCAGCCCGCGTTCCAGCCCGACCACGGGCTTGAAGAATTCGGGGCGCAGACCGGTCATCGCCTTGGCCTGCTCGATGGGCCCCTTGGCCTGCGACATCTGGCCGAACCATTCCACCGCGCTCTGCCGCAGAACCAGCGGCGCATGGCTCAGCGCCTCGGTTCCGCCGGCGAGGATCATGTCATGTTTGCCCTCGCGGATGTAGCGAAAGGCGGTATCGATCGATTGCATGCCCGAGCCGCAATTGATCTGCACGGTAAAGGCCACCATCGCTTCGCCCAACCCCAGCCGGAGGGCGGCAACGCGGGCCGGGTTCATCTCGTCAGCGATGACATTGACACAGCCGAGGATGACGAGATCAAAGCTCTTGCGGTCAAATGGCTGGCGCGCCAGCAGCGGCCGGCCGGCCTGCACCGCGAGATCGACCGGGGTGAAGGGGCCGGGCTTGCCGCGGGCCTTGAGGAACGGCGTGCGGGCGCCATCGACGAGATAAACGGGTCGGGTCATTGTGCGGCCATCCTTTCGCTGTCGCTGGCCTCCAGCCCGGGGTAATAGCTGGCGAGGTCCTTGGGCGAGAAATCGTCAACGGCGATTGTCTGAGACACCTTGTCCTCCATATCTGAAATGCGTGTGCGGTCGGCTTCGGAAATGATCCCGGCATCAAGCGCGCTGTCGGGGCTGTGGCCGCTTTCGCGCAGGCGCTTCATCAGCGGCGCAGCGTCGATCACGGCGGCAAAGGCGGCGTTGAGCGCGCCGACGCCATTGCGATCGCAACCGCCATGCAGCCGCCCGGTGATACGGTCACGGGCCGCCGAGGGTTCGAGCAGGAGATTGGCGACGCGCACCGTCAGCCGGTCGTCGGGGCCGCGTGCGCTGCCGCCGGGAAGGGTGAGCGCACGGCCAAGCCAGCCGGCCCAGCGGGCGGGCAGATTGGCCAGCACCTCGTCAAGCGCCCGACGCATGCCGGCAAAGCTGCGCGCGGCGGCATATTCCAGCACCGGCAGATCGGCCTTCTGCTGCCCCTCGTCCTGCCAGCGCTTGAGCGCCCCGGAGAGCAGGTACATTTCCGACAGGATGTCGCCCATCCGGGCCGAGATCATCTCGCGCCGCTTGAGTTCGCCGCCCAGGGTCAGGAAGCAGAGATCGGCCACCAGCGCATAAGACGCCGCCCAGCGCGACAGCTGGCGATAGATCGGCGTCGCAGCCCCGGCCTTTCGCGGGGCCGAGGCCAGCCTTCCGCCGCTCCAGGCGCGCGACAGGCTGCGGCCGACGGTCTTCAGCGCATGGCCGACATGCGACCAGAACGCCTTGTCGAAGGCTTCGAGGCTCTCGTCCTCGTCTTCGATCTGCAAGGCCTGCATTTCGTCCAGCAGATGCGGATGCGCCCGGATCGCGCCCTGGCCAAAGATGATAAGCGAGCGTGTGACGATATTGGCGCCTTCGACGGTGATGCCGATCGGTACCGCGCGATAGAGCGGCAGCAGGTAATTCGTCGGCCCGTCGATCACCGCCTTGCCGGAATGCACGTCCATCGCATCGTTCACCGCCTCGCGCATGCGAAAAGTCGCATGCGCCTTCATGATCGCCGAGATCACCGAAAGCGCCCTGCCCTCGTCCAGCCCGGCGCAGGTCAGTCGCCGTGCGCCATCCATCAGGTAGGCGTCGGCGGCAAGCTGCGCCAGCCGCGCCTGGATGCCGCCGAATTTGCCAATCGGCAGGTTGAACTGCTCGCGGACACGGGCATACGCACCGGTGGTATGGGCGGAAAAACCGATCGCGGCACAGCCCATCGAGGGCAACGAAATGCCCCGTCCCGCGGCCAGCGCCGACATCAGCATCATCCAGCCGCGGCCGGCATATTCCTGGCCGCCGATAATGTGATCGAGCGGGATGAAGACGTCCTCGCCGGTGGTCGGCCCGTTGAGGAACATGGTCGAGGACGGAATATGGCGCCGCCCGGTCTCGACCCCGGGCAGATCGGCGGGCACCAGCGCGCAGGTGATGCCGACCTCTTCCATGCCGCCCAGATGCCCCTCGGGATCACGCAGTTTGAAGGCCAGCCCCAGAACGGTGCACTTCGGCGACAGGGTGATATAGCGCTTGGACCAGTTGAGTCGGATGCCCAGCACCTCTTCGCCCTGCCACATGCCTTTCTCGACGATGCCCTCGTCGCGCATGGCGGAGGCGTCGGAACCGGCCTCGGCGCTGGTCAGGCCAAAGGCGGGCAGCTCGCGACCGTCGGCGAGGCGCGGCAGCCAGTGCTCCTTCTGCGCCTCGGTGCCGAACATGTGCAACAGCTCGCCGGGGCCCAGCGAATTGGGCACCATGACGGTGACGGCCGCGGCAACCGAGCGGGTGGCGATATAGCGGACCACCTCGGAATGGGCGTAGGCGGAAAAGCCGAGGCCGCCGTGTTTCTTCTCGATGATCATGCCAAAGAATTTCTGCGTGCGCAGGAACTCCCAGACCTCTGGCGGCAGATCGGCGTCGCGCTGGTTGATGTCCCAGTCGTCGATCATCGCGCAAAGCTCTTCGCAGGGCCCCTCGAGAAAGGCGCGCTCTTCGTCGCTGAGCCTGGGCTCAGCCACCGCATGCAGCTTGTCGTAATCGGGATTGCCCGAGAACAGCTCGGCTTCCCACCAGACCTCACCGGCATTGAGCGCCTCCGCCTCGGTCTCTGACATCTGCGGCAGAGCCGTCCTGGCCCGGCGGTGGATGGGGCGGGTGATCCTGGTCTTGCGAAAATCTGACATGCGCGACTGTCCCTCCTTGCCTGGGACAACCGTTCAGGTGGACGAAGGTTCCTGCCTCAGAGGCCCCGGACGGCGTCGTCTTCGCGGGTGTTGGGCTGGTCCTGCCCGGTTTCCTTGCAGAGCGTCCGCAGGGCCGACTTCAAACCTTCCTCGAGTGTCGGATGGTAATAGGGCATGTTCAGCAAGTCGGTCGCCGTCAGCCCGCGGCCGATTGCCAAGGCGAAGATATGCGCCAGATGGCCGGCGTCGGGTGCGCAGAGGCTGGCGCCGGTGAGCTTGCCGTCCGCATGCCGGGCATAGAGCCGGCAGAGCCCGCCGAGCCGATGTTCGACCCGCGCCTTGCCCTGGTCGTCATAGGGCGCGGAGGCGCCGACAAAGCTGGCATCGTCGGGGTCGGGAATGATGCCCACCTCGGCCGCCTCGGGACGGGTGAAGGTCAGGGCAAAGGGCACCATGCGGGAAAATTCCGCGACGTCGGGGCAGCTTGCGGCGTTTCGGCCGGCGATATGGCCCTCGTGCGCGGCCTCGTGCAGCAGCGGCCGGTCGCTGTTGGCATCGCCGGCGATGAAGATCGACGACGTGCCGCAGCGCAGGGTCTGGCGGTCGAACTCCGGCGCGCCGTGATCGTCGAGCGCGATCCCGGCGTTCCCGAGATCGAGCCCGTCGAAATTGGGGGGACGCCCCACCGCCAGAAGCAGCTTCTCGAAGGTGCGGCTCTGGCCATCCCATGTCAGCCGGACACCATCGTCGGCCGGCGCGACCTCGGCTTCGGTGTTCAGATGCAGCGGCAGCTCTTCGGCCAGCAACTCGCGCAGGGTCTCGCCGACCTGGCTGTCCTGCATCCCGGCCAAGGTGTCGCCGATGTCGAATACCGCGACCTCGACCCCGAGGCGGCCCAGCGCCTGCGCCAGTTCGACGCCGATCGGCCCTGCGCCGAGCACCGCAACCGACCGTGGCAGGTCTTCGAGGTCGAAGATCGTCTCGTTGGTGAGGATGTTGTCCGACACCGCGCGGAAAGGCTCGGGGAGCGCGGGCGTAGCGCCAGTGGCGATCACCACGGATTTGGCCACCAAGCTGCGGCCATCGTCGAGCAAGAGCCGGTCGGGCCCGTCGAACCGCGCCCGCGCCGTGATCCTGACCGCCTCCGGCAAGTCGGAAATGCTGTCCTTCACGCCTTGGACAAACCGCGCGCGCACCTTGTTCAGCCGGCGCATCACGGCGCGGCCGTTCACCTCGGGATTGGCCGCGATGCCGAAGGCCCCGGCGTCGCGCACCGCATGGGCCGCGTCGCCGGCCGCGATCAGCAGTTTCGACGGCATGCAGCCGGTCGCGGCGCAGGTCGTGCCCCTGAACTCCGGGTCGATCAGCAAAGTGCTGGCGCCCAACTTGCTGGCGCTGCGCTGCGCGGCCAGCCCGGCGGTGCCGGCGCCGATGATTGCCACGTCACATTGCAGATCCGTCATGCTGCCTCACTCTCTCAGCGGCCGGGGCCTTGGTCACGGGCGCGCCGATCTGGGGCCGGCGATCAGCCAGATGATAAAGCCCAGAAGCGGCAGGATCAGGATCAACAGCACCCAGAGCACCTTCTTGCCGGTCGAGGCCGTCGAACCGACAACCGAAACGATGGCCCAGACATCCAGCACAAGCAGGATGAACCCGCCAATTCCGGTGATCTCTGTCATGATGCGTCCCTTCCCGTGAATTCACTTGTCGGACGAACGCAGCGATCCGCCGACAGGTTCCCTTCACGGGAAGAGATTTCGCGGCTCAGTTGTCATCGTCGTCGTCGCCTTCCTTGGGCCAGGCCAGCGGAAAGGTGACATGCAGCTCGAAGCGGTTGTCCTCTTCGACGGTCTCGAGCTTGCCGTTGAGCTGGATCACGAAGGTCTCGATCAGCTTCGAGCCGAGGCCGGTGCCCTCGGGCCGGGACGGCTCGCCTTCGGGCTTGAGCCGCGAATTCACCACGCTCAGACCGATGACGCCGGGGCTGGCCTCCTGCAAGGCGATGTTGATCCAGGCGCCGTCGGTGTCCTTGTCGACATCGCAATGCTTGACCGCGTTGATCGCCGCCTCGGCCACCATCAGCGACAGCGGCACCGATTGATCGGGGGTGATTTCAACCGGGTCGAGCTTGGTCGAGACCGCAATGCTGTGGCCGGCCTCTTCGAGCGAACCCAGCGCGACCTGCTGTTCGATGATGTCCTCGAGCAGCTTGTCGGCCCGCACCATCGACAGCTTGCGCGCCATGTAGAGATAGCGGTGGATCGCCGAAAGCGCCATCACCCGGTCCTGCACCCGGCGCAGCAGGTGCTTGGCGCCGGGGTTGGTCGTAGCGCGGATCTGCATGTTCATCATCGAGGCGATGAGCTGGAGGTTGTTCTTGACCCGGTGGTGCACCTCGCGCAGCAGCACGGTCTTTTCCTCGAGATCCTCTTGCCGGCGGCGGTCCTGCTCGCCCAGCCGTTCGGTCATCGCGCGGAAAGCTTCGGCGACGTATTCCACTTCGAGCGGCGGGTTGTCGAGCCGGGCATTGGCAAAATCGGTCTGCCCCTGGGCATAGAGCCGCATCCACGACCGCAGCCGGCGGATGTGCCGGATCACCAGACGGTGGACGCCGACATAGGCCACCGCGATGGCGATCACCCAAATGAAGATCGGAAAATAGAGCGCCAAAGTCTCGGCGTAGCTGGTCACCAAAAGGCCCCGGTGGCGCGGCGCCCAGCTGCCCATCACAAAGACCTCATCCTCGACGATCGGCGCGACCGCGAAGTCGCGCAACGCCCCGGCGCGGTTGTAGCCGCGAAAAGTGTGCCGGCCGCGCATCGCCATGGTGTCGAGCGCCCGGTCGCTGGGCAACACGCTGCGCCGGTCGTCGGTGAAATTTTCGGTCGCCAGCACATCGCCGCCGGGCTGAAACAGCACCAGCTCGACGTCAGGCGCGGCGCGTTTGAGCGCGGCGTTGAGATCGACCAGCGGCACCGACACCCAGGCCACACCGCGAAAGACGCCGGCTTCCATCACCGGCACGGTCACGTTGAGCGTCGCGCGCCCGGCCAGGAACCCGAACGACCGCACGAAAAGCCCCGGCTCGGGGCGCAGGATCTCGTCCTCGAGCGCGTCGAGACCGGTGACATCGAGACTGTTGTCCGAATTGCACACGAGGCCAAGCTCGCTGTCGACATAGCCGGCGAAGACGAAATCGCGGTTCTGCGCCACGACCCGCGCCAGCACCGCATCGCAGGTTTCCTGGGTGTCGCGCACCGCCGGGATGGTGATGCTGAGGGTCTCGGCTGTGCTGGCGGCGGCGCTGATCACGTTGCGCGCCACGGCGACGGCCTGCTGGGTCTCTTCCAGAAGCGCCGAGCCGGACAGGCTCTGGCGCTCTTCGATGAGCTTGTAGGTCTGATACACCGAGATCAACCCGAGCGGCAGGATTGCCAGGCTCAGAACAAACGCGAGCTGAAGCGCCAGCCCCGGCCTGTGCAAACGGCGCCGGGTCGCCGAGGTGGTTTCGCTCATGCAGCCGGTTTCCCGGTCACGACGGCCAGAGTGGCCGCATCGGTAATCTCGAAATCTTCCTCATCGTCGAGTTCCATCAGCTCGGCCAGCCGCTTGCGGGCGCGGTTTGTCCGGCTTTTGATGGTGCCGACGGCACAGCCGCACATTTCGGCGGCGTCTTCGTAGGAAAAGCCCTCGGCGCCCACCAGCACCAGCACCTCGCGCTGTTCATCGCTGAGCTTGGCAAAGGCGGCGCGGAAATCCGCCATCGCAAGATGACCGTCATGGGCGGGCTTTTCCGATAGCTTTCCGGCCATGATGCCATCGGGATCCTCGACCTCGCGCTTGCGCTTGCGATACAGCGAGTAATAGGTGTTGCGCAGGATGGTAAACAGCCAGGCACGCAGGTTGGTGCCGGTCTTGAACTTGTCAAAATTCGACCAGGCCTTGACCACGGCATCCTGCACCAGATCGTCCGCCGCCGCGCTGTTGCGCGTCAGACTCATGGCAAAGGCCCGCATGGCAGGCAGATGCTCTACGAGCTCGTCTCTCGGGTCTTTCGGTTGGGTCACGCGTCATCCTTGGGCTGCTGCGAGCCGGTTTTCGCCTCTTCCTGCTGGCGCAGTTTTTCAAGAAGCTGTGAGAAACGATCGGGCAGCGGCTCTTCGGACAGATCGGAATAGACCCGCCGAAGATTTTCATCGATTTGCCGATCAAGCTTGGTTGTCTTACTGTTGTTTGCCATCATGCCCTTCAGGTTAATCAACGCCGCGTGGATGCTTCTTCGCACCTAGGCTGGAACTTAACACCGAGTTATGCGTTTTTGTTCCCAGCTCATCAAATTTTTCGAGGACCACATGACTGAAAGCCACACACAGACTGATGTGACCGGACAGATCGCGACCGAGTTGCCCTACCTGCGCCGCTATGCACGGGCGCTGACCGGCAATCAGCAGACGGGCGATCATTATGCCGCTGCGACACTCGAGGCGCTTCTGACTGATGACAGCGTTCTGAGCGACACGCAACACCCCAAGGTGGCTTTGTTCAGGGCCTTTCATGGCATCTGGGCCTCCTCCGGCTCGCCGGTGGAAGAGCTGGACGAAGAAAGCTCGCCCGAGGCGCGCGCCCAGTGGCGGCTGTCAGGGCTGACGGCCAACACCCGCGAGGCGCTGCTGCTGAACTCGATCGAGGGATTCACCATCCCCGAAATCTCCGCCATCCTTGACGTACCGGAACAAGAAGCCGGCGATCTGGTGGTCATTGCGCGCAAGGAAATGTCGGGCGCGATCCGCGGCCGCATCCTGGTGATCGAGGATGAGGCGATCATCGCGATGGATATCTCGGCCATCGTCGAAAGCATGGGCCACGTGGTGACCGGCAACGCCCGCACCCGTGACGAAGCCGTCGCCCTGGCGCATCGTGACCGGCCCGACATGGTGCTGGCCGATATTCAGCTGGCCGACAATTCCTCGGGGATCGATGCCGTCAATCACATCCTGTCAGAGATGGGCGAGGTGCCGGTGGTCTTCATCACCGCCTTCCCCGAGCGCCTGCTGACCGGCGAACGGCCAGAACCCGCCTTCCTTATTGCCAAGCCCTATACCGAGGAGCAGGTGCAATCGGCCGTCAGCCAGGCGATGTTCTTCTCCAGTACACAGACGTTGAAAGCATAATACCTCGCACTTCAAAGGCGCCCCGATTTCCATCGGGACGCCTTTTCACGTCTTGCATCTCGTTGATCTTCTGGCCGTCACGTCTCAGGGTGCGCGCCCCCGCATGATGCGCAGCACGACCGCCACGAGAAAGAGAACGAGGAAAACAAAAAACAGTATCTGCGCAATCCCGGCCGAGGCCGATGCGATGCCGCCAAACCCCAGCAGACCGGCAACAAGCGCCACGATCAGGAAGATGAGTGCCCAATACAACATGGACGCCTCCTTTCATCACTCTTTACCAAGTGGATAATCAACCACCAAACCAGTCGGTAGGTTCCGGGACATTCCGCACAGTTAAGTGACTGTGGGCAGATTGAAATGTGCTCTTGGGGATGAACGCCGCGCGCGGCCAAGCGGCATCATCTCCCCGGCAAGGCCGGGAAGGTCGGGGCGTTCTTGACCGGATAAGGCCTGTCAGGGCCGGCCGCTTTAGCTTCGGGCGGCCTCTTTTTCCCGCAATTGGTCCAGAAGCTGGGCCATGCGGTCGGGCAATTTGCCCTCAGAGGGTTGGCGATAGATCCGCTTGAGATTGCTGTCGATCTGGTTCTGCACCCAATCCTCTGTGTTGTTGTCATTCTCAGGCATATTCGGACGTCCGGGTCATTGTTCCTATTCTGGTTCGGGGGCTTAACCATCGGTGGTGCCCTGCGGTTCCATCGCGGATAGACACAGGTCCGGGCGCTGCCCCGATGCGGCTTTCCTGCCACAGCGGGAACAATGCCACAGACATCCGGTTGGCGAGGCAGGAGGTACCTGTCCTTGACATCACAACAGCCCAGAACGCTCGGCGAATTGGCCGACAGCATTTCCTCGGTCAGCGATCGCGACAAGGTGTCGGTGGATGAAATCGTCGATGCGGTGGGCCATCGCAGCCTTGTGCCCCTGCTGCTCGTGCCCGCCCTGCTCTGCGCGACGCCGCTGTCGGGTATTCCGGGCGTTTCGATGGTCGCCGGCGTGGCGATTGCGATCATTTCCTTTCAGCTTCTCATGAGCGTCGAGGAGGTCTGGCTGCCACGTCGGCTGTTGCGCCAGACAGTTGACGGCAAATCCCTGGACAAGGCCCTGCGGTCGGCGCGGCCGGTGATTTCCTGGATCGACCGGCACAGCCACAACCGACTGTCGGTGCTGTTTCACCGGCCGTTGATTTACCTGCCCGTGATACTGAGCCTGCTGTCCGGCATGATGATGCCCTTCCTCGAGTTCATTCCGTTTTCCTCCTCTGTCGCCGCCATCGGGGTGAGCTTTCTCGCACTGTCACTGCTGACCCGCGACGGCCTGTTTTTTCTGCTTGCCCTGCTGCCTTATGCCGGGTTGGGCTGGCTGATCGGTGGCCGGCTGCTCTGAGCGTGCTCTGGCCGAAGCCGGGCAGACATTCCTGCCCCGGACCTCGATGCCGCAACCTGCGGCGCCCCGAGGGCAAGTGCCTGGACAAAATCAATAAAAACTGGAGCCGTTGTGCGTGGGTCTCGGCATTTTTCCGCCGAAATTTCCGGCAAGATTTAGGCGCCTGCGGGAACCCGGAGGCTGGACGCACGTTGTCTCAACAGGCGCGCATGAGCGCTATTTGTGGGTTAACAAGGAGACCTAGACATGAAACGGCTTTTGATTTCCACTGCGCTTGTTGCAGCGACCAGCGGCGCGGTCATGGCGCAGGGTGCTGACGGCATGTTCCGTACCGAAGCAGACCCGAACGCAATCCATGCCTCCGACTTCATCGGCATGCGCGTGTATCGCGCAGAGACCGACACCAACGCGGTCGACGGCCTTCAGGATGATTGGGACGACATCGGCGAAATCCACGACATCGTGCTGACCCGCGATGGCCAGATCGACTCCGTGCTCGTCGACATCGGCGGTTTTCTTGGCATTGGCGAAAACCGTGTCGCCGTCGACATGGGGTCCGTCCGCTTCGTCTCGGATGATGCCACGGCCGAGGACGAAACCGACTTCTTCCTGGTGCTGAACGCCCCGGTCGCCGCGCTTGAAGAGGCGCCGGCCTATACGGGCGGAATGGGCGATGCCATGATGGACGCGGATACCGCCATGGAAGAGACCGGCGCCGCGGTCGAAGGCGCGATGGAAGAGACTGGCGCCGCAGTTGAAGGCGCGATGGAGGAGACCGGCGAAGCCATGGAAGGTGCCATGGACGCAGTCGAGACCGAAGTTGACGGCGCGATGGACGCCGCCGAGGGCGAACAGCCCGCGACGGTCGCCACCGAAACCGACGCCGAGGTGACCACCGACCTCCAAGATGGCGCGGAGCCGGTTGATCCCGCCGGCGGACCTCTGAGCTATGGTGCGGGGCTGATCGAGCGCGAAGGCTATGCCACGGCACCGCTGGAAGAGCTGACCTCCGAGAACCTGACCGGGGCGCCGGCCTATGACAGCACCGACGACCACATCGGCGAAGTTTCGGAAATCATCCTGTCCGACAGCGGCGAAGTGAGCTCGGTGATCGTCGATGTTGGCGGCTTCCTCGGCATTGGCGAAAAGCCGGTGCAGCTGGAACTGTCGCAGATCGACATCCTGCGCACCGAAGGCGGCGGTGACATCCGCGTCTATATCTCGATGACCGAGGAAGAGCTCAAGGCAATGCCCGACTACGAAGGGTGAGCAAACCGTTGACCCGGTTCGGAAAAGCCCGCCCCACGGCGGGCTTTTTCTATTGCGGCAGGGCCGCCGGGGGCATCTTAGCCGACATCGGAAACAAAACCGCCGGGGTGTGGCACACCCCGGCGGCTTCGCATCGCGCATAGCAAAGGCTGTCAGGCGTCGCGCGCCTTCGGTTCGGTTCCGCCGGCCAGTTCGTCGGCCTTGACCGCGCCACGCATACCAAGCGGCATGCCGGGGCCGGTGGTGCTGTCGGGCCGGACCTGGGCCTCGGCCTCGGCATTGACCTCGGCGCCGACCAGCAGGACATAGGCCGAGATCCACAGCCACATCAGCAGCACGATCACCCCGGCGAGGGCTCCAAAGCTTTCGTTGTAGCTGCCGAAGTTCTCGACATAGACCGAAAAGCCGAACGACGCCGCAATCCAGGTGACGCAGGCCAGCACCGCGCCGGGCCAGAGCCAGATCCATTGCGCCGGCGCCCGATCGGGCGCGGTGCGATAGACAACAAGAATGCCGCCGATCGTCATTGCCAGCAGGATCACCCAGCGGGTCAGGCCGATCAGCATCTCGGTCAGTGGCCCCAGCGCCAGAATGGAAAGAATGCCGGGCAGGACGAGCGCCGCGCCCAAGCCCGCGATCAGCCCGACCAGAAGCCCCAGCGTCAGCGCCAGCTTGATCAGCGTGAGGCTGACGATGCCCCGGGTCTCGGGCTGGTTGTAGGCCACGTTCATGCCTTCGATCAGGCTCGCCACACCTTTCGACGCGGAATAGAGCGCGACGCCGATCCCGAACAGCGCGGCAAGACCGAGGCCGCCTTCCTGGCTTCCGGCCACCTCGATGGCCTGGCCGAGCACGATCTCGGCCACGGTTTCCGGCATAAAGGCCGTCACGGTCTCGAGTTCACCGGTAAATTGCTGCGGATCGAAGAGCAGGCCGGAAATCGCCATCAGAGCGGTGATCGCAGGAAACAGCGCCAGCAGACCGTAAAAAGCCACGCCGGCCGCGATCAGGCCGACGTGGTCCTCGTTCATCTTGCGCCAGGCGCGCAGAAAGATCATTTTCCAGCCGCGCAACGGAATGTCGCGCGGCCGGGTGGCATGGCGGCCGGGAATATCCGACATCGCTCAGCCTTTCGGCTTGCCGAGGTTTTCCTCGTCCGCCTTGTCTCTGGCGGCATCGGCAACCCGTTGACCGGCGTCGCGCATCTCGTCGGCCGCGGCCTCGACAGCGGTTTTGTCGCCCGGCGCGGCATTGTCGGCGGCATCGCGTTTCTCTTCGGCGATACTTTCGGCCTCGGACATTGCGGCGCGGGCGACACGCTCGGCCTTGTCGCGCTCTTCCCGGAAAATGCGCTCGGCCTCGTCGAAAAGCTCGTCGCGGGTCTGCCCCACCAGCTCGTCCTCGCGCTTGGTGCGCGGCAGGGCGCCGGCCAACGCGGCGCCGACGGCCAGCGCGATGGCACCGGCCACCAGCGGCTGCTCCTCGACGAAATCCGCCGTGGCATCGCGGCCGCGGGCATAGTTGCGCCGCGCCGCTTCATCGGCCTTGTGCGCCATGTCGAGCGCGCGCGCCCGGGCGGTGACGATCCGCTCGCGGGCGGCGTCGCTCAGGTCTTCGGTGCCACGGGCAAGCCGCTCGCGGGCGCGGCCCACACGGTCGGCGGTGCCGCGTGCGGCGCGGCTGACGCCATCGGCGGCGCTGCGCGCGCCCCCGGCCACGGCAGACCCTGCGGCGCTGGCGCCCGAGCCCACGGCCTCGGCGGTGGAGCTTGCGCCCGAGGCGACGTTGGCGGCGCCGTCGCGGACGGCCTCGCCAGCAGCGCTGGCGGTGTCGGTGGCGCGGTCGGTCAGCGAACGGTCATCGTCCTCGTCGCCCCAACCCTCGTCGAGATCGTGACGCGCCCATTCGGGATAGCCGGCATAGGTCGAGCCGTAACGCGCCTCGCGCTCGGTCGTGGTGCCATATCCGGCCCCGGCATAGCGGTCGCGCCCGGCGAATTCGCGCATCGGCCCGGCGGCGTAGCCAGGCACGCGACGGTCATGATTGCTGCTGTGATGGGTGGCACCGTTGCGGCGGACGTCCTCGGCCGGGTCGTCGTGCGACCGGCCAAAGATCAGCCAGGCCAGGCCAACGCCGGTGACGGCCAGCGCCAGCGGATTCTGCTTGGCCGAGCGGCCGACGGCATCGCCGAACTCGCCACCATGACGCCGGACGCCATTGGCGATCTCGGAAATCACCGCCTCGGGCGAAAACTTGTCTTGCAGGGCATCGACGGTACTGGCCAGATCGGAACGCTCGCGTTCGATGTCTCGTTCGATCTGATCGGGGGTGCGGGTGTCATTTGGCATTTGCGGCTCCTTTGACGGCTTCGACATCGCGCTGCACGTTGGCCGCGGCGCGGCTCGGAGCGATGCTGCTCAGTTTCAGATCGTTCAGGCCCTTCTGGACGAAGCCATAGGCGACGATCACCAGAACGACGCCCACGGCAAAGGCGGCCCATCCAGGATCCATCCCGGCTTCGGACAGCCCGGCGACAATGGCGCCGACAAGCACGTTGAGCGCGGTCAGCGCCACCACAAGCGCGGCCACCAGCAAGCCGATGGCGGTGCCCGCCCGGCGCAGGTTCTGGTCGATCTCGGCGCGGGCCAGATCGACCTCGCCGCGCACCAGGGCGCTGACATGGGCCATTGCATCGCCGAGCAGGCTGGAGGTGCTTTCATTCGGTGACTTGGTCATGATGTCTCTCCTTTCCCGGTGCGTGTCATGCTGGGGTGGGCGCTGGCCGAGGCCACGCCCTGGCTGCCGCCATAAGAGGGCTGGCCATCGCCGGGGCGCCCGCTGGCCTCGTCGCTCAGCCGGGCACGGCGCGATGCCTTGGCCATGCGCACGCCGGCAAAGCCCAGAAGCGCCGCACCGCCGAGAAAGGCCACCGGATTGCGCCGGGCGAAATCGCCCAGATCATCCACCATCTGGCCGAGATCCTTGTCGCGCACGGTGTCGGCGAAATCGGCCATCGAGGAGGCTGCGGCGCCGAAGGTGCGTTCTTGCGCCGAGCCGTCGCGCAGCTCGTCCGAGGCCTTGCGCAGCGCCCGGGACACGGACGAGATTTCATCGGCCACGCCCTCCTTGGCGGCATCGGCCCGGGCATGGGCCTCGCCGACGACGGTTTCGCTCATGTCGCGGGCGGTCTCTTGCGCATCCTTGCGCAGGGCGTCGGTCTCGGTCCGGGCCGTTTCCGGGTCGCTTTTGCGCGTTGTGGTTGTGCCGTCAAAGTTTTGGGTACTCATGATAAATCCTTTCGGCAGGGGTCACAGAACAAAATTCACGATCGCAAGCACGATGACGATCAGTCCGACGAGATAAATTATGGCATGCATGGCTGCCTCCCTTGGTTGCCTGGCCTCACGGCCGTCTCACGTCTCAACACGGTTTCATGAGCTTTGTTCCGTCGTGCCGCCGCGGTCGGCGCCGCTGGCCCTTGCCGGCTTGCGCGACAGCACGATCAGCAGCGCGCCCCAGAGCATGAGGTCGAATCCCAGCACCACGCCGGGCAGCCAGATCGCGTTAAACGGGAAACCGAACCACAGAAGCAGGGCCACGGCAAAGGCGGCAAGCCCCGAGAGCATCATCCAGATGGCGCCGGGTTCGCGGCGGCGCTTGAGACCGTACCAGAGCCGCAGCACCCCGCTGGCACCCAGCCAGGCGATGATCAGCGTGGCCAGCGCGACAATGCCGACAAAGGGCTGAAGGATCATCAGGATGCCGACGCCGATGGCGAGAACCGAGAGCGCAAAGGTGCTGGCCATTTCCCAGGTCTCGTGCCGGCGGAACGCGGCGAAAAGGCCGACCGCCCCGGAAAAAACCAGGCACCAGCCAACGGTCAGGACGGCCGCGAGCGAGGCGAAGAACGGCAACAGGATCGCCGCGATCCCGGCGATGATGCTGGCGACGCCAATGGCCACCAGCGCCCATCGCGGGCCGCGCGCGAATTCACCGCGCCCGAGCGACACGTCGGAGGCGCTGTCCGCCATCGGCGGCGATGCTTGTGGATCGGGGTTGTCTTGGGTCTTGTCGGTCTGGGTCATGATGTGGGCTCCCGGTTTCTGTGCGGGTCCGACACTTCTGGAGACCGGCGGCCGGGCCGCGTGCGGTGGCATGGGCCCGAGGCGTTATGCGTCCGCGAAGGTGACGATCCGGCGAGCGCCGAGATCGGGTTTTTTGTCGGCGTCGAACCTAGCCCGGGCGATTTCGAGCCCGAAGGTCACGGCGCTGTCGGTTGCGGTCCAGATCGCGGCGTCCCTGAGCGCGAGGCGCAGAAGCCTCACGTCGAACCCGTCGCGCCCCGCATCGAACCAAGCGGCGGCCGCAGCAGTCCAGACATCATCCAGCCTGGCGGTGTCGACGCTGGGTTCGAACCGGCCGGACAGGCAGGCGTAAAACGTGCCGTCTCCCTTGGTCAGGCAGTAGTGCGCCTCGGCGCCCCGCCCCATGGCCCGCACCAGATCGGTGTCGGAAGAAGTGATGAACCAAAGCTCGGCCGTGTCACGGTCGGCGTGATGGGTCATCGGCTGCATGTGCGGATCGGCATTCTTGACGCCGAGCATGCCGGTGCCGGTGTCGCTCAACACGTCGAACAGGGCGGTGCGCGCATCTGCGCGCACCTTGTCTGTCATCGACATTCCGCGGCCTCAGAGCGTACTGGCCCAGGCATCGACTTCCCGCTCGGCTTCTTCGCGGGTCTTGCCGTATTTCTCCTGGATGATGCCGGCCATCTCCTGCCGGTTGCCCTTGGCGCGCTGCAATTCGTCGTCGGTGAGGTCACCCCATTTGGCTTGAGCCTGACCTTTGAATTGCTTCCAATTGCCTTCGATTTGGTCCCAGTTCATAATGTCCTCCTGTTCGCTTTGCGTACTGAAATGTAAACGCCGGCGTTACAGGCGAGTTCCCGGCGGATGTGAAAATCTGCCGAAAAATCATTTACTTCCAGACTGTCGAATTTCGGGAACTTTATGGTCGCGGCGGTGTTCACGACTGAGTGAACGGCACCGTCATGCGAAGGAATGCCAGCCCATGGGACAGCCGCAGAAAGACCCGGCCGGCGCGCCGCACCTCCAAAATGTGATCTATCTGGACAGCAGACGCCCGGCAGCCCCGAAGGTGGTGGCGCAAAAGCCGGGCCAAGACACTGCCCGGGCAGTGCTGGACACGCCGCAGGCGGACCAGGCAGCCTTTCCCTGGCACCGCATCCTCTGGCCGATCTTGGCGGTTCTGGTGCTGGGCACGATTTCCTGGGCGGCCTGGACCTTGTAGGCAAAGCCCCCGCCGGTTCGCGGCGGGGGCCCGTCAGGCTTATTGTTCGACTTCGACGTCGGTATCGCCGGGGGCGACCTCTTCGACCGGGGCCTCGGGCGGCACGTCGACGGTGCCTGTCTCAAGCTCGGTCGGCGAAACCTGCTCGGTAGCGGCCTCCGCCGGCTCGCTCTCGGGGCCGGGTGCGGTGACAAAGACCTCGCCGATCCAGAACAGGATCAGGCCGATGGCAAAGACCGCCACGACGGCCATGCCGATCAGCGGCCCCCTGTGGCGGCGTTTTTGTTTTTTCAGGTTGGTGTCGGGTGAGCTCATCTTCCGTCTCCGCTGGTCTCGGTGATGTGGAAGGCAGGCGATGCTTTTGGTCCGCAGGCCCACCTCTCGGGTTCCCGGACCAACGCCTGACAGCCCGGCAAGTTCCCGGTCACAGCCCCCTGCGCCGAATTTCCGCACGCGCACGGTGTTCGGACGGACACAGAAAATCGCACGCTCACCCAGAACGAAATCGACCGGACCCGGTCCGATGTTGCTCGAAGAATTGCCGCATCCGGTCACGAACATGCTGGCGACGATGCGCTTGCATATCGACACCGAACGCGAGAGCGGTGCTCACAGGCTGCGCCCTGTCATCCAATGCAGGCTCAGGGAATGCTGACCTGGCCGGCCTCCGGCCGCACGACCGAGCGCAGTGCCTCGCCGATCATCTGATCGGAGAAGGGCCGGACCAACATGCCCCAGCCCTTCTCCTGCGCCTGTTTCTGATCGTCCTCCCCTACGGTCAGAACAATGCCGGCTCCCTTTTGGGCAAGGGTCTGGTCAAGACCACTTTCCACCACCTTGGACAAGCGCATCTCAAGAAAGGCAGCCAGAACATGGGCTTCTTCCACCAGCTTGGCCAAAAACTCCTCCAGCTGGCTGGCATGAACAACCCGGCAATCACACACAGCGCCAAGCGATCCGATGATATCCTCTGCAATGAGCGGATCCCGCTCGAGAACCAGGATCACCGGCGCGGCATCCTGGTGCGCGAGGCCGCTTGGCTCAACGCTGTCTTTCATCGATTCCCCTCTGCTCATGAAAGCATATTGATTCCTTCGCCCAACCCTTGCATTAAAATATGACATACCAAGACAAGGTTTCTTGCCATGACCACGCCTTGCCGAAGCTGCCCGCTGCGAAAGTGGCCGATTTTCGATCCTCTGACCGAGAAAGAACTGGCCTTCATGCAGGAGTTCAAATCCGGCGAACTGGCCATCGAGGGCGGCGCGACGTTGATGATGGAAGGGTCGAACAGCCCGCAGCTGTTTACCGTGCTCGAAGGCATGGGCCTGCGCTACAAGACGTTGTCGGGCGGCGAACGCCAAGTGATCAATTTCGTTTTCCCCGGAGATTTCCTTGGCTTGCAGGCGGGCGTGATGTCCGAAATGCAGCATTCGGTCGAGGCGACGACACAAATGCGGCTCTGCGTCTTTGACCGCAAGGCGTTGTGGTCTTTGTTCGCGGACCACCCGGACCGGGCCTTTGACCTGACCTGGGTCGCCGCGGTTGAAGAGCATCTCCTGGGCGAGAGCCTGGCGGTCATTGGCCGGATGAATGGCCTCGAGCGCATCGCGCGGGCCTTTGTCCGGCTTTACGACCGGGGCAGTGCGCAGGGACTCGTCCGAAAAAACCGGCTGCCCCTGCCCTACAAACAACATGATCTCGCCGATGCGCTGGGGCTGTCGCTGGTGCATACCAACAAGATGCTCACCCGCCTGCGCGAACGTGGCTTGGCGTCCTGGCAGAACGGGATGCTGACGGTCCGGAAATACGACGCGCTCTGCGAACTGGCGCAGCTCGAACCCGACCGCGAGCAGATCACCCGCCCGCTGATCTGACATCGGCCACGACCGCGCCCGTCGCGGCAGCGACGCACACTCACAACCTCGGCAACAATATCGCCCACTGGCGGGAACCCGGCCCGGGTTCACAGGGTTGCTGACCTGTGGCTCATCGATACAAAAATCCCGACCCGATCCTGCGGTCCGCCGTCATCGTCATCGCCGCGATCCTTGTGTTCGCGACGCTCAAGGCGGGGGCAGACATCTTTGCGCCGCTGACGCTCGCGACAATTACCGGCGTCATGCTGGCACCGGTGACCGACGGGCTTGAAAAGCTCGGGCTGTCAAGCGGGCTGGCCTCGGCCCTGGTGCTGTTTGCGGGGGTCTGCGGCATCGGGGTGCTTGTCATCCTGGTGGAACCCGTGGTCTGGCGCGTCGCCGAAGAGGTGCCGCGCATCCGGCTCGAACTGCGCAGCTTCATCGAGGAGCTCCGCGGGCTGATCCGCGGCCTCGAGGACGTCAACCGCGAGGTCGAACAGGCCCTCGGCGGCGACGGCAACGGCCAGACCGACGCCGAAGGCGACCCGGTGATGCCCAATCTGACCAGCGCCATCCTGCTGGCGCCGGTGTTCCTGGCGCAATTCCTGATCTTTGTCGGGGCGCTGTTCTTCTTTCTGTTCACCCGCAAGAACATCTATGTCTACATGTCGCGCAAGATCGGCTCTTCGGCGGAAACGCCCGAGATCATGCGCCGCCTGACCCGCGCCGAACGCGTCGTCTCGCGCTATTTCCTGACGATCACCACGATCAATTTCGGCCTTGGCGCGGCGGTTGGCAGCGCGCTGGCGCTGATCGGCCTGCCTGGCCCGGTGATCTGGGGGCTGGCGGCGGCAATGCTGAACTACATCCTCTATATCGGTCCGATCGGCATGGTTCTCGGGCTCAGCCTCGCCGGGCTGCTGGCCTTCGACGGCATCATGGTGATCCTGCCGCCGGTGCTCTATCTGCTGTTCAACCTGATCGAGGCGCAGTTCGTCACGCCGGCGCTGGTCGGCAAGAACATCGCGATAAACCCGCTGCTGATCTTTGTCTCTCTGGTGGTCTGGCTCTGGCTCTGGGGGCCGATCGGGGCCATCGTGGCGATCCCGATGCTGGCGATCCTGCTGGTCATGCTCGACGTCTTCGAAGGGGAGGTTCCGGGCGAAGTCGCGGCGGCGCCGTCGCCCAAGAACACATCGGCCACGCCCGAGGTCTGAGCCCTATCGCCGGATCCGCGCCAGAACGGCGCGCCAGCCGCCCGGCGCCAGCACCCCGGCCAGCAGAAAACCTGCGGCAAAGCCCGCGAAATCGGCCGCCCAGGTGGCATCGGTGCCGTAAAGCAGGCCGAACACCAGCCGGATGAGCAGCAGCGCGCCGATCAGGAAAAACGCCCGCGCCTGCGGCGCGCCCTCTTCGCCCAGTCGCCGCCAGAGCAGCAGGGTAAAGCCACCGATAATGCCGTAGACACCCGGAAAGCCGCCGATCAACGGCACCGGATCGTCGAGCAGCAGGCCATAGGCTGCCGCCCCGACCACCGAGGCAAAGAAAAACAGCGCGATCACCCGCGCCCCACCCATCACCTCGCCGACCCATTTGCCCAGCGCCAGCAGCATCACGCCGACAAACAGCGCATGGGTGAAATTGGCCTGGATGAAGGGATAGCTGACAAAACGCAGAAGCTGCTCGGGCGGGTAGATGCCATTGGCCAGCATCCAGTCGAAGATATCGCCGGAAAAGGCGAAGTTCTGCATCGCGTTCAGCCGCCAGCCCACCGCCTGCGGCCCACCGACAAAGCCCTGGGTGCCGGCCTGAAAGGCCAGCTCGATCCCGGCGATCACCAGGAACAGCCCGGTGATGGCCGGCGGCAACGGGTTGACCGGCGGATGGTTGAACGGATCGGACATGGGCGCTCCTGCTGTGGCTCCGGGCCTTCGGCTTGACGGCCTCGGATGCCATGGGTAAGCGCTGAACGATCGAAAATCCAGACGGAGAAATCCCATGACAGAGGGCGTCCAAACCCCATCTGCCTTCACCCCGCGCGTCTTTTCGGGCATCCAGCCCTCGGGCAACCTGCATCTCGGCAATTATCTCGGCGCGCTCAAGCGCTTTGCCGACAGCCAGGACAGCGGCGTTCAATCGATCTTCTGCATGGTCGACATGCATGCGATCACCGTCTGGCAGGATCCGGCCGACCTGCGCCGCGCCACCCGCGAGCTGGCGGCGGGCTTCATCGCCTCGGGCGTCGACCCCGACAAGTCGGTGCTGTTCAACCAGTCCCAGGTCTCGGCCCATGCCGAGCTTGCCTGGATCTTCAACTGCGTGGCACGCATGGGCTGGATGAAGCGCATGACGCAATGGAAGGACAAGGCCGGCAAGAACCAGGAAAATGCCTCGCTGGGCCTGTTCGCCTATCCGGCGCTGATGGCGGCCGATATCCTGACCTATCACGCGACCCATGTGCCGGTGGGCGAAGACCAGAAGCAGCATATCGAGCTGACCCGCGACATTGCGATCAAGTTCAACAACGATTTCGGCGTCGATTTCTTTCCGATCACCGAACCGGTGATCGAGGGCACCGCGACGCGGGTGATGTCGCTGCGCGACGGGTCGAAGAAGATGTCAAAAAGCGATCCCTCGGACGCCTCGCGGATCAACCTGACCGATGATGCCGACATGATCGCCAAGAAGATCCGCAAGGCCAAGACCGATCCCGAGGCGCTGCCCTCGGAGGCCGAGGGGCTCGAGGACCGGCCCGAGGCGCGCAACCTCGTCAATATCTATGCCGCGCTGAACAACCAGACGGTGGCAGAGGTGCTGGCCGAGGCCGGCGGGCGGCAATTCTCGGAGTTCAAGCCGATGCTGGCCGATCTGGCGGTGGCCAAGCTCTCGCCGATCTCGACCGAGATGTCGCGGCTGATGGGCGATGTCGGCGAGATCGACCGTATCCTGGCGCATGGCGCCGGCCGTGCGCGGGCCATCGCGGCGCCGATCCTCGAGCGGGCCTATGACATTGTCGGCATGGTCCGGGGCTGACCGCCGCGGATCGCCGGCCGCGGACCGGGGGCGACCCTCCGGTCCGCGGTATTTTCAATCGGAATACGTGATCAGCCGGTGGCTGACGCTCAGGCGAAGAGCGGCAGACGAAAGGAGAAGGTGACCTCTCCTTCGCCGCTCTTGACCTCGAGATGGCCGTTATGCGCCGTGGCGATGGCCGAAGCTATGTAGAGCCCAAGTCCGAGACCATCGCCGCCGGACCCGGCAGCGCGGCGGAAGGGCTCGAATAGTTTCTGGGCGAAATCGTCCGAGACCGCCGGGCCGGCGTTGGTGACCGCGATGGTCATGCCCGCATCGTCGCAGAAGGCCGCAACCCGGATCGGGCCACCCTCGCGCCCGTGCTGCACCGCATTCGCCAGCAGGTTCGACACCGCCTGCGCCACCCGCGGCGCATCGCAGCTCACCGGACGGTCGATCTCGAGATCGAGGCTCACCTCATGCGCGGGATGGGCGATGCGCACCTCTTCCACCACCTGGCTGATCGCCTGGCGGATCGGCGCATCCGCGACCACCGAGACCGAAATCCCGCCGCCGAGCCGCTGTTTGGCGTGGATCAGCATGTTGCCGATAAGATCTTCCATCCGCAGCACCGCCGCCCGCATCAGCGCGACGGTCTGTTCCGCCCGGTCCGAGAGGGCCTCGCCGCGCAGCTGCCGCAGGCCGGCGCCAAAGGCGGTCACCGGATTGCGCAGGTCATGGCCGAGGATGGCGACGAATTCCTCGCGCGCGGCGGCCAGTCGGCGTTCATGTTCGACCAGCTGTTCCTGCGCCTCGAGCCGCATTTCGGTATCGAGGCTGCGGCCGATGAGATCGGCGAACATCCGGAACATCGCCTGCACTCTGGGCCGCTTGACCCGGCGCGGCACGATGTCGATGCCGCAGAGCGTGCCGAAGAAGCTGCCATCGTCGCGGTAGATCGGGATCGAGACATAACTCACGATATTGAATTGCCGGGCAATCGGATGATCCACGAAGGCCTCGTCGGTGTTGACGTCGTCAAAGACCACCGGTTCGCCGGTGTCGCGCGCGGTCTGGCAAAAGGTGCTGCCGATGGCGATCTCATCACCGCTGGCCAGATTGAACGAGATATCGTCGGAGGTGCGGCAGGCGACCCAGCGATCCGCGGTCACCCGCGAGACGGCGGCAAAGCGCATGCCGGTCGCCAGGCGCACGGTTTCGAGAATGACGCTCACGGTTTCGCTGCCGGCAATCAGCTCGATATCGGCCTGAAAGTCGTGGTTTCCCCCGAGAAAGGCCTGGTGGTCCTGCATGCGGGTCGTTGGTACGGTCATTGCGCTCCTGCCTGTATGGCCTGACTCTGTGGCACCCCGGCCGGAGTGTGACCGCATCCGCCGCCGGGTCAAGCGTCTGGAAGCAGCATGACACGCAGCCGCCGGCTCGGAAGCCGGGCGCGTCGGGTGTCGGTCCGGGGGGGCCCGGACCGTCGCCTTAGAGCATAACGAGGCAGGTGCAAAGCCACAAAGCGGATGCCGGCGCCGGGCGGGCGGGAGCCGGTCAAGGCGACGGGCCGGATCGAGGGGGGCGGTGCCGTCCCCCTCGGCGGGCTCAGTCGGCGATCACGTCCTGGCGCTGCTGGCCCAGCCCGGCGATGCCAAGCTCCACCACGTCGCCGGCCTTGAGGTAGCGCGGCGGCTTCATCCCCAGCCCGACGCCCGGCGGGGTGCCGGTCGAGATCACGTCGCCGGGGTGCAACGTCATGAACTGGCTGAGATAATGCACAAGATGCGCGACGCCATAGACCATCGTTTTGGAGGAGCCGTCCTGCATCGTCTCACCGTTCACGGTGAGCCACATGGCGAGGTTCTGCGGATCGGAGACCTCGTCCCGGGTGACCAGCCAGGGGCCGATCTGGCCGAAGTTGTCGCAGCTCTTGCCCTTGGTCCACTGACCGGCGCGTTCGGCCTGGAAGGCCCGTTCCGAAACGTCGTTGGTGATTGCGTAGCCGGCCACATGGTCCAGCGCCTCGGCCTCGCTGACATATTTCGCTGCCTTGCCGATGATCACCGCAAGCTCGACCTCCCAGTCGGTCTTTTCCGAGCCACGCGGAAGGATGATCGGGTCGTTCGGGCCGCAGATCGCCGAGGTCGCCTTCATGAAGATCACCGGCTCGGGCGGCACCTCCATGCCGCTTTCGGCGGCGTGATCGGCATAGTTCAGCCCGATGCAGATGAATTTTCCGGTGCCCGCCACCGGCGGCCCGAGCCGGGGATTTCCCGCGACTTCGGGCAGCCCGCCGGCATCGACTGCGGCAAGCCTGGCCAGGCTCTCGGGCGACAGCGCCGCGCCGGCGAGATCGTCGATCAGGCCGCTGAGGTCGCGGATGGTGCCGTCGCTGTGCATCAGGCCGGGTTTTTCGGCGCCCGGAGCGCCATGGCGAAGCAGTTTCATTTGTCGTCTTTCTTGAGGAAAATCAGAGGGTCCAGCCGCCGTCGATGCAACAGGCCTGGCCGGTGGTGAACGTGGCGCCGGCCAGGTAGACCGCAAGATCGGCGATCTCTTCCGGCGCGGCGATGCGCCCCATCGGCTGCCGCGCGACAAAGGCGGCGCGGGCGGCCTCGTAGTCGCCGCCCGCCGCAAGCCGGTCGTCGAGCGACGGCGATTGCACCGTGCCGGGGCAGATCGCATTGCAGCGGATGCCCTGCGCCACGTGATCGGCGGCAATCGCCTTGGTCAGGCCGAGCACCGCCGCCTTGGTGGTGGAATAGACAAAACGGTTGGGCACGCCCTGGACCGACGAGGCCACCGACGAGACGTTGAGGATCGTGCCCGACTTGCGCTCGAGCATGCCCGGCAGCACCGCCTGCACCATCCGCACCATCGATTTGACGTTGAGGTCATAGGCAAAGTCGAGCTCGGCCTCGGAACAGTCCAGCACCGTGCCGCTGTGCACCACGCCGGCGGCGTTGAACAGCACATCGACCGCTCCGGCCCGGGCGCAGACCTCGGCGACGCATTCCGCATCCAGAACGTCGAGCCGCGCGGTCTCGCAGCCATCGAGCCCGGCTAGGCCGGGCGCGTTGATATCGGTGGCCAGCACCCGCGCGCCGGCGCGGGCAAAGGCTTGGGCGGTGGCGCGGCCGATGCCCTGGGCGGCGGCCGTCACCAGCACGCGCTGGCCTGTCAGATCGCTTGTCATATCTTGTCTCCCTTGCGCGCCGTCACATCACGGCGCCGATTTGCCAGGGCACGAATTCCACCGCGCCAAAGCCCTGCGCCTCGCTCTTGGTCTGGCTGCCGGAGGCCACCTGAAGCAGCAGATCGAAAATCTCCTGCCCCTTAGCCTCGAGGCTGGTGCCGGAGAGGATGTCACCGCAGTTCACGTCCATGTCTGGCTCCATCCGCCGCCAGAGATCGGGATTCGAGGCGATCTTGATCGCCGGCACCGGCTGATAGCCCGAGACGCTGCCGCGGCCTGTGGTAAAGGCGACCAGATTGGCGCCCGAAGCGATCTGCCCGGTGACCGAACAGGGATCATATCCGGGGCTGTCCATGAAGACGAAGCCGGGCTGATCGATCGGTTCGGCGTATTTGTACACACCCGAGAGCGGCGCGCTTCCGCCCTTGGCCACCGCGCCCAGCGATTTCTCGAGAATGGTGGTCAGCCCGCCGCGCTTGTTGCCGGGCGAGGGGTTGTTGTCCATCTCGCCAAAGTTGCGGGCGGTGTAATCTTCCCACCAGTCGATCAGGTCGATCAGCTTGCGGCCGGTCGGCGCATCCACGGCGCGGCGGGTCAGCAGGTGTTCGGCGCCGTAGATCTCGGAAGTTTCCGACAGGATCGAGGTGCCGCCATGGCGCACCAGAAGATCCGAGGCCACGCCCAGCGCCGGATTGGCGGTGATGCCGGAATAGCCGTCCGAGCCGCCGCATTGCATGCCCAGAACCAGGTGGCGGGCCGGGGCCGGGGCGCGGCGGGCCTTGTCGGCCTCGGCCGCCAGCTCGCGCAGGATCGCCACGCCCTTGTCGACGGTGGCGCGGGTGCCGCCCTGTTGCTGGATCGTCATGTAGCGGAACCGCGCGCTGTCTTTGAGCGCCTTGCGGTCGATCAGATCGGGGATCTGCATGACCTCGCAGCCCAGCCCGATCATCAGGATGGCGCCGAAATTGGCGCTGTGGCCATAGCCCGCAAGGGTGCGGAACAGCGTCTCATAGCCCTCGCCCTTGCCGGCCATGCCGCAGCCGGTGCCATGCACGATGGGCACGATGCCGTCGACATTGGGGAATTCGGCCAGAATGTCCGCCGCGGCCGCGCCTTCGGCAATGAACCGCGCCACCGAACCGGCGCAGTTCACCGAGGTGAGGATGCCGATGTAATTGCGTGTGCCGACCCGGCCGGAGGGGCGGTGAAAGCCCTGGAATTCGGCCGCCGCCTCCGCTTTCGGCAGGGGCTGCGCGGCGGTGCCGAAGGCGTGATCCTGTTTGTGCGCCCCCATGCCGAGGTTGTGCACATGAACATGCGCGCCAGCGGAAATGTCAGCGCTCGCCGCGCCGATGATCTGGCCGTATTTCAGGATATTCTCGCCGCGCCGCAGGTCGCGCAGCGCGATCTTGTGGCCCGCCGGAACCGCCTCTTGCGCGGTCACATCGCCGGGCAACCGGGTGCCCGCCGGCACGGCGCGCAGGGCGACAAGAACGTTGTCGCCGGCGTGCAGACAAAGCGCAAAGGGCTGGTCGGTCATTTCTGTATCCTTCACGGCGTCACGATGACCTTTATCAGGTGATCACGGTCATGCGCGAGCTTCGCGAACCGCGCGGGCAGATCCTTGAGCGGCACGATGGCCGAGGCGATGGCCTCGGTCGGCACCGCGCCGCTGCGGATCGCCGCCATCACCCGGTCGAAATCCTCTTTCAGCGCATTGCGGCTTCCGATGATGCGGGATTCGCGCTTGTGAAACTCGGCGTCGGCGAAGGTGATGCTTTCCTTGACCACGCTGACCAGCACGGTGCTGCCGCCATGCGCCACCAGTGGAAAGCCCGCCTCGATCGCCTTGGCATTGCCGGTGGCGTCGAACACCAGATCGAACCCCTCGGCCAGATCGCCCGACAGGATATCCTCGCCCGGCTGATGGGTGTCGGCAAAGCCGAAGAGATCGGCGGCCTTGGCAAGCCGCTGGGCGCTCAGATCCATCAGATGCACCTCGGCCCCCGCGATCCGGGCAAAAAGCGCGGTGCCAAGCCCGATCGGCCCCGCGCCGGTCACCATCACCCGGTCGCCCGCCCCGCACCCTGAGCGCGCCACCGCATGGGCACCGATGGCAAGGAACTCGACCATCGCCGCCTGCTCCGGTGTCAGCCCTTCGGCGGGATAGAGGTTCTGTTCCGGCACAACGATCCGGGCGCACATGCCGCCATCGGCGTGCACCCCTAGCACCGCGATATCGCTGCAACAATTGGGTTTGCCACGTCGGCAGGCCCGGCAGGTGCCGCAGGACAGATAGGGATTCACCACCACCAGCCTGCCGGCGTCCGGCCCGTCGGCCAGATGCCCGGAGAGCTCGTGGCCGATCACGCGCGGGTAGTTCAGAAACGGGTGTTTGCCCTCGAAGATGTGGTAATCGGTGCCGCAGATGCCGATGGCGGCGATATCCACCAGTCGGTGACCTTCTGGCGCCTCGCGCGGCTTGGCACGTTCTTGCAGCGCGAAAGTGCCCGGCTCGACACAGGTGCCGCAGGCCATTGTCTCTTGCATCACGTCCTTCATTGCGCCGCCTCCAGATTGCGCGCCGTCCAGTCGGCCGGCAGTTCGCCCTTGACGATCAGGCTGAGCACATCGTCCTTGGTCACCTCGTCGATGCGGTGGGCGCCGACTAGCCGGCCCTTGTTCATCACCACCACCCGGTCGCAGAGGTCAAAGACATCGTGCATGTCGTGGCTGACCAGCAGGATGCCGATGCCCTCGGACTGCAATTGCCGGATCAGATTGGCGACCATCGCGGTCTCCGACGGGCCGAGCGCGGCGGTGGGCTCGTCCATGATCAGAACACGGGTGTCGAAATAGATCGCCCGGGCAATGGCGATCACCTGCCGCTGGCCGCCCGAAAGCGACGAGACCGGGTCTTGCAGGTTCTTGAAATTCGGGTTGAGCCGGGCCAGCACCTTGCGCGATTCCGCCAGCATGCGGGCATCGTCGAGATTGCCTAAACGGGTCTTGAGCTCGCGGCCGAGAAACAGGTTCGACGGCGCATCCAGGTGATCGGCCAGCGCCAGCGTCTGATAGATCGTCTCGATTCCGGCTTCGCGGGCGTCGTTGGGATCGGCAAAGCTCACCGGGCTGCCGTTGACGCGGATTTCGCCGGCATTGGGGATCATCGCGCCGGCCAGGATGCGCATCAGGCAGGATTTGCCGGCGCCGTTGTGGCCCAGCACGCCGACCACCTCGCCGGGAAACAGATCAAGCGAGACGTGATCGACGGCCCGGACGCCACCGAAGTGCTTCTCGATACCGATCATCTCTACGAGGGGGGGCTGTGACATGGGGCGCCTTTCTGCCGGGGTCTGCTGCTGTCTGATCGACGGGCGCGCAACCTGGCGCGCCCGCCGCGATTTCGGCTCAGTAGAGCACGTTTTTCGCCTGGTCGGAGTCGATGTTCTCCTGATCCACCAGCACCACACCGGTATTGATGAAGGGCTCGACCTTTTCACCGCCTAGGATGTCGATGATCGCGTTCACGCCCTTTTCGCCCATCGCGAAAGAGCCCTGAACCGCCGTCGCCTCCATCAGCCCCTCGCGGACGAACTGTTGCAGGTCTTCGTTGCCGTCAAAGCCCAGCGCGACCAGCTGACCGGCCTTGCCCGCCTGCATGATGGCGCGGCCCATGCCCACGGCGGTGGGCTCGTTGGCGCCGAAGATGCCGACAAGATCGGGGTTTGAGGCAAGGATATCGGTGGTCTGGTTCAGCGCCTGCGCCATCTGGCTCTGCGAATAATAAGGGCCGACGATTTCCAGATCCGAATTGGCGGTCAGATAGTCCGAGAAACAGCCGACGCGGCCGATTTCCGATCCGACACCGGCGACATAGGACATCACGGCAACCTTGCCCTCGGTGCCGGCCTCGTCGATCATCCGCTTGGCCACCTCTTCGCCGGCGGCGCAATTGTCGGTGGACAGGAACGCCTGATAGGTGCCTTTCGCGCCGTCGGTCAGGGCGCTGTCGATGATCACCACCGGAATGCCGCTCTCATAGGCACGCTTGACCACCGGGGCCAGCGCTTCGGGGTCGGACGGTGCCAGCACGATGCCGGAAACGCCGCGGTTGATCGCGTTCTCGACGAGGTTGACCTGATCGGCGACGGCGCTTTCGGTGGCCGGGCCATCAAAGCTGAAGCTGTGTTCGGACTGGGCCGCGATCGCGGCTTCCGCGCCCTTGTTGACGTTCTGCCAGAAGTTCGAGCTGGTGGTCTTGACGATCACCGCGATCTCGCCGGCCGTGGCCATCCCGGCCGAAAGCGCCATCACCGACGCCAGCATTCCAAGCTTGTAGGTCTTCATCTCATTCCTCCTCAGTTGAGATTTTGGGTCTTGGTCTTATTGGACGCCCGGTCCGGCCATGGCCGGCACCGGACAGAACCTCTGTCAGCGCCGGTTGCGCATCTGGTCGATCCAGACCGCGCCGATCACCACCGCACCGATGACGATCTGCTGGATGAAGGCCGAGACGCCGGCCATGTTCAGCCCGTTGCGCAGGATGCCGATGATGAAGGCGCCGATCATCGTGCCCGAGACGGTACCGACACCGCCCGAGAGCGAGGCGCCGCCGATCACCGCCGCGGCGATGGCGTCAAGCTCGTACATCACGCCTTCGCTGGGCTGCGCCGTGACCAGACGCGACATCAGCACATTGCCCGCCAGCCCGGCCAGCGCGCCCGACATCACATAGGCATAGAGTTTGGTCTGATCGACGCGCACGCCGGAAAGCCGCGCCGCCTCTTCGTTGGAGCCGGTGGCATAGATGTGGCGGCCGATGCGGCGGCGCCGCAACATGTAGGCCGCGCCCATTGCTACCAGCAGCAGCAGGATCGCCGGATAGGGAATGCCGGGAAAGATCACCTTGGGAAACCCGTTGGGCTGCATCTCGACCATGCGAAAGAGCGCCCCGTTGCCCAGCCGGCCAAAGGCCTCGCCAAGCTGGGAAATCGGCGCCGCGCCGGTCAGTTGCAGGGCCAGACCCCGCGCCATCAGCATCATGCCCAGCGTCGCCACGAACGGCGGGATCTTCATCCGGGTGACAACCAGACCGTTGACCGCGCCACAGCCGGCGCCGATCAGAACGCCGAGGGCCATCGCCGGCGCCACCGGCAGCCCGGCCTTGACCGCCATCGCCGTGCCGACCCCGGAGAGCGCCAGAACCGAGCCGACCGAGAGGTCGATGCCGCCGGTGATGATCACCATGGTCATGCCGATGCCAAGCAGGCCGATGACAGAGGTCTGCAACAGGATGGTCAGCCCGTTGTTGACCGAAAAGAATGCCTGGCTGGCCAGCGAAAACCCGGCCACCAGAAGCAGCAGCGTCAGAACCGCCGAGAGCCGGTGGATCTTGGCCGCATCCGGCATCAGGGCCGCCAGCGGCGTCGCAGCGCGCCGATCCGCGGGTTTGGTTGCGTCAGACATGCGCCTCCCCTTCTCGCTGTCTTGCATTTAATTATTTAGTACATAAACAAGCCTCTCTTGATTCCGTCAACTGTTTTTTATAATATCGTACAAATACAAGAACCGCCCCGGGGCGGACGCGAGGAAAGGCAGTGACATGGCGCGCAGCGACACCAGGTATCGGGAGGCCTACAACCGGATCCTCACCTATTGCGAGACCCTGCCGCCCAAGGCGCCGATTCCCTCGGAAACCCGTCTGGCCGAGATTGCCGGCGTCAGCCGCACGGTGATCCGGCGCTGCCTGACGCGGCTGGAAGAGCTCGGCCTGATTTCCTGGCAGGGCCGCGACAAACATCTGCTGCGCCAGCCCCGCGCCGAAGACCGGATCGCGGTGCCCGAGGCCGCGGCCGACCCCAGCGATCTCGAGCAACGCTTTCTCGATTGGGTGCTGCGCTTCGACGTTCCGGCGAATACGCCGCTGTCGGTGGCGGAACTGTCGCGCACCTTCGAGGTGCCGCAATACGATCTCAAGGAATTCCTTGCCGGGCTCAGCCGCTTTGGCCTGGTCTCGCGCCGGCCGCAGGGCGGCTGGATGCTGCTGGGCTTTACCAAGGATTTCGCCATCGAGCTGTCAGACTTCCGCTCGGTGCTGGAACAGAACGCCGTGAGCCAGGTCGTCGAGGCGCCGGTGGATCATCCGGTCTGGGCCGGGCTGGCGCAGCTGCGCGCCGACCACCTCGCCCTGAAACAGGCCATCGACCGCGATTTCCACGAATTCTCCAAGCTTGACGAACGGTTTCACCAGACCATCAATTCAGTGGTCAGGAATCGCTTTATCGCCGAGTTCCAAAAGGTGATTTCGCTGATTTTTCACTACCATTACATGTGGGACAAGACCGAAGAGAAACACCGCAATGCCGCCGCCATCGATGAGCACCTGGCGATCATCGACGCGCTCGAGGCCCGCGATGCCGAGGCCGCGCGCGACGCCGCCCTGCGCCACCTGCGGACCTCGAAGACAACCTTGCTGTCCTCGCTGCGACATCACGACCTGGGCTGAGCGCGCTCAGCCAAAGAGCGCTTGCAGGCCGCGCGGCGTCGGTGTCGCAAGCGCGTCGAGATTGCGGGTCAGCGAGGCCGGTTTCGCGGTGCCAAGCAGCACCGAAGCCGCCGCCGGATGCTGCATGGCGAAATGCAACGCCGCCGTCGCCAGCGGCACGCCCAGCGCCTCGGACCTGGCCTGCAACTCGGCCACTTGGTTCAGCACCTCTTCGGGGGCCGGGCCGTAATCATAGGTCGCGCCTTCGACCGGGCCGGTCGCCAGAATGCCGGAATTGAAGATACCGCCGAGCACCAGGCTTGTCCCCGCCGCTGTGCAGGCGGGCACCAGCTCTGCCTCGGCGGATCGGTCCAGCAGCGTCAGCCGGCCGGCCAGCAGGATCACGTCGATCGGCCCGGCATTGCGCATCAGGTCGAGGCAGACCTCGCATTCATTGACGCCAAGGCCAAAGGCCTTGATCCGCCCCTGCTCGCGAAGCCGAACGAGCCGCGCATAGCCGCTGTCAAGAAACGCCTCGCGGTGTGGGCGATTACCTTCGGCGCCATGGGTATATTCCCCGATATCATGCACATAGAGGATATCTATCTCCGTGCGCCCGAGCCGCTCGCAACTCTGCTCGAAGCTCTCTTCGAGCCCGTCGCCGGAGTAATCGTAGCGCACGTCGTTCTGGGCCGGGCTCACATAGCCGTCGGCCTCGGCAATCGTCGATCCGGCGGGCGACAGGATGCGCCCGACCTTGGTGGACACGACAGCCTCGGGGCGGGATTTCAGGAACCGCCCCAGACGCATCTCGGACAGACCGCGGCCGTAATGCGGCGCGGTGTCGAAATAGCGGATGCCCGCCTCCCAGGCGCGCGACAACACCGCTTCGGCCTCGGCCTCGCTGGTTTCGCGATAGAGATTTCCGATGCTGGCGCAGCCGAAAGCGACCTCGGTGACCGAAAGATCCGTGGTGCCGATGCGTCGTGTCTTCATGGTCATTTCCCTTCTAGGGCAGCGCGCAGCTGCGGTTTGGCGCCAGTGTCGCCGTTGGCCTCAGCCCAATCGAGAAAGGCGCCGATCCGACGCGCGAGCTTCTCGGGATGGTTCTGGGCAATGTCTTCGAGACGGTGATCGAGATAGGGGTTGGCAAAGCGCTCCAGCGTGGTCGCCACATATTCGGCCACGCCCTCGCCCTCCCCCGCCGCGGCAAAGCCGGGCAGCACCTCCTGCGCATAAAGGTCGCGCAATCGCCCGGCCCAATCGGCATCTGCCATCACGTCGCGCACATGGGTGGCACCGGCCCGCCCGCGTGCCAGCCAGTCGGCCACGATCCAGCTGTGCCCGAGGTTGAGCACGAAGAGCTTGCGGCGCTCGATCGGCCCCAGATCGGGCACCTCCCGTATCGCCGGATGGGTGCAGGGCAGCCGCAGGCGCGGCTGCGCCTCGATCGCCCAGAGCGCATAGGGTTCGGCAACCGCCCCCGCCGGATGCAGCGGCTCGGAAACGATGCGGTCGACCAGCGAATTGACCCAGACGACCTCGTCACGCAGCCAGTCGCGATAGCCCGCCGGCATGGCGCCGGCGGCGGCCAGCACGAGATCGCGCAGGACCCTGCCATTGTTGCGCACCAGCTCGGTCGGCATGATCTGCACCGGTGCGCCGCCAGCCTCGAACCGGCCGCGCAACAGATGCGCCAGCTTGGCGGGATACGACATCGCCATGTCGAACCGCGCCCCCGCATCGGCCGGTTGCGGCGCAAAACCCGCATCGGCGGTGTTCGACAGGATCATTTCCACATCCCCCGCCACCAGGCGCGCCACTTCGTCCAGATCCGGGCCGAGCGACAGGCCGCGCGCCACCGAGGTGACCCGCCGGGTTTCGTCCAATGGCTTGCCGTCCTGCAAGCCGCGGATCCTGACGTCATAGCCCTGTGCCAGCGCCGCGACCCGCCCGGCGCGCGCCGGATCGCCGCTCGATTGCACCACCACGACGGGGCGCGCCTCTGGCATGGCCTCGGCAAGGAACAGATCGGCATGCGCCTGAAGAAAGCGGCTGGTGCCGAATTGCAGGACGGTTGGAATTGCCATTGACGAGTCTCCCGATTTGGTTTGTTATTATTTAGAACAATGCAGCATGCAAGGAAATTCCGTGACCATTGACGCCCACCAGCATTTCTGGCGCATCGCGCGCGGCGACTATTCGTGGATGGATGACAGCGTGGCCGCGATCCGCCGCGACCTCCTGCCGCCCGATCTCGCGCCGCTGGCCCAGGCCGCCGGGGTGACCGGAACGGTGGCCGTTCAGGCCGCCCCGACGCTGGAAGAGACCGAATTCCTGCTGTCGCTCTCCGACACGACGCCGCTGATCCGCGGCGTGGTCGGATGGCTCGATCTGACCGGGGATGTGCCGCGCCAGATCGACCGCCTGGCGCATCCGCGGCTGCGGGGCATCCGGCCGATGCTTCAGGACATCCCCGAAACCGACTGGATTCTGCGTGATGACGTGCTGACCGGGTTGCGCCAGGTGGCCGAAGCCGGGCTGCGCATGGACGCGCTGATCACGCCGCGCCACCTTGCGGTGATCGACAGGCTCGCCCGCGCCCTGCCGGAGCTGCCGCTGATCATCGATCATTGCGCCAAGCCGCGCTTTGCCGGCAGCGATCCCGGCGACAACTGGCGCGCCGGCATTCAGGCCCTTGCCCGCCATCCGCAGGTCAGCTGCAAGCTCTCGGGGTTGGCCAATGAATTCGGTCCCGGCTGGTCCGCCCCAAGGTTGCGCCCGGTGTTCGATCATGTGCTCGCCTGTTTCGGGCCCGAACGGGTGATGTGGGGCAGCGACTGGCCGGTGCTGGAGCTGGCCGGCACCTATGCCAAATGGCACGCGGCGGCGCAGGAAATGGCGGCAGAGCTGACATTGGCCGAACGCGAGGCGCTGTTCGGCAATACCGCGCGCCGCATCTACGCGCTTGATCAAGAGGGAGAAATTCAATGAAACGCATGGGACAGGTCATCGGACTGAAGCCGGAGCACACAGCGGAATACAAACGCCTTCATGCCGAGGTCTGGCCGGATGTGCTGGCACGGTTGCGGCAGTCCAACATCACCAATTACTCGATCTTCCTGCGCGAGCCGGAAATGCTGATGTTCAGCTATTGGGAGTATACCGGCACTGATTTCGAAGCCGATTCCGCCGCCATCGCCGCCGATCCCGTCACCCGCGACTGGTGGAAGATCTGCGGCCCGATGCAAAGCCCGCTCGACAGCCGGTCAGAGGGTGAATGGTGGGCACCGATGGAAGAGGTCTTCCACCTTCCCTGAGCCAGACCGCCGGTGTTTTTCCGCGCTGCGGCCCACCGGCGGCCAAATCATAGTGTTTTTGTCTGGTATTGCCGAGCGCGGCGCAAGCTGGTACCAAACCGGCCAAGTCAGCCAGCGGTGCCGGGCGCCCGAGCCAGACGTTCCAAGTGAAACAATCTCAGGAGCGAAGGCCATGATCCGCCTTGTACCGCGCGCCCTGGCTGTCTGGGCCGCCCTCGTCCCGCTCGCCGGGCCGGCCGCCGCCGAAGCCGAAGCCGATCTGGGCGCCCATGTCACCATCGAGCTCAATGCCGTGGCGCCGGTCGATGCCGCCTGCCGGATGAGCTTTCTGATCCAGAACGGCCACGCCGGCGACATCCGCCAGGCGGTGTTCGAAGCGGTGCTGTTCGACGATCAGGGTCGGGTCGAGCGGCTGACCCTGTTCGATTTCGGCGAACTTCCGGCGGCCCGGCCAAGGGTGCGGCAATTCGTGGTGCCCGATCTGGACTGCGCGGCGCTGGGCCAGGTTCTGTTCAACGGCGCCGAAACCTGCTCCGGCGACGGGCTGAGCCCGACGGCCTGTAGCGAGGGGCTCGAACTGCGCAGCCGCGCCGACGTCGAGGTGCTGGGATGATCGCCGCGCTGCAACAGGCCGTCACGCGGATCGCCGAGCTCGGCGGCCCGGTGGTTCTGCTGCTGGCGGCGCTGTCGGTGCTGGTCTGCGCCGTCGTGCTCTACAAGCTCTGGCAGTTCGCCGCCGCCCGGGTGGGCAGCCACCGCGCCCTGAAACTGGCGGTCGCCGCCTGGGACGCGGGCGAGCGTGGCGCGGCGCGGGACCATCTCGGGCGGTCGCGCAGCTATCTGCGGCCGGTGATCGACATGGCGCTCTCGGAACAATCCGATCCGCACCGGCTGGAGGCCGAGGCAGAGGCACGTTTCGCCCGGCTCGAAAGCGGCTTTCGCCTGCTCGACAGCGTGGCGCAGCTGGCGCCGCTTCTGGGGCTGTTCGGCACCGTTCTGGGGATGATCTCGGCCTTTCAGGCGCTGCAAGAGGCCGGCGCGCAGGTCGATCCGTCGATCCTTGCCGGCGGCATCTGGGTGGCGCTGCTGACCACAGCGGTGGGGCTGGCGGTGGCAATGCCGACGGCGCTGATCCTGAGCTGGTTCGAATCGCGGATGGACCGCGAGCGGGTCTTTGCGCAACAGGCGCTGCACAGCATCCTCGCCCCCGAAACCCAGGTCGCGCCTGCCCATGCGTAGGCTCCGGCGGCGGCGCAGGCTGTCGATGACCTCGCTGATCGACGTGATCTTCCTGTTGCTGCTGTTCTTCATGCTGTCCTCGACATTCACCCGCTTTGCCGAACTCGAGCTGGCTGCCGGCGGCACCGGCGGCGGGGCCGACAACACCAGCCGACCAGTGTTCCTGCGGCTGTCGCCGGAGCGGCTCAGCCTGAATGGGGCCGAGCGTACCTTGGTCGGCCTGCCCGCCGCGTTGAAGGCGCAGCAGCGGGCCGATGGCGCATTGCCGGTCATCGTGGCCCTGACCGGCGCGGTAACGGCGCAGCGCCTGTCCGACCTTCTGGCCACCCTGCGCCAGGTGCCGGGCCTCACTGTCACGGTACTGGAGACGTCATGATCCGCAAACCGCGCCCACGCAACAAAGGCGAACCGACCATTGCACTGATCAACATCGTCTTTCTCATGCTGATCTTCTTTCTCGTCGCCGGCACCCTGGCGCGGCCGCTGGACAAGCAGTTGACGCTGGTGCGCACCGCCGATCTTGCCGGCACCGCCCCGGCCGACGCGCTGGTGATCCATGCCGATGGCCGGCTCACCTGGCGCGGGGCCGAGACCGCCTCGCCCGAGGCATTCTTTGACGCGCAACCGCCCGAGAGCCGGGCGCTGGTGCGCCTTGTGCCGGACCGCGATCTGCCAGCCACCGATCTGCTGCGCATCGGCCGCGCGCTGCGCGCCGCCGGGGCAGCGCGGGTGGTGCTGGTCACCGAACGGGGACTGGCGTCATGATCGCGTCGTCACGCACGGCCAAGCTCGCGGCGCTGTCATTTGCGGGCCTCGCCCATGCTGCCATCGCCCTGGCGCTGGCCGCCTCTGGTGAGACCATGACCGAAGGCAGCGGCGGTGCCGCCGAGGTGCGCCTGGGCAATGCCTTTGCCGATATGGCCGCCGGGGCGCTCTCGGCCCAGACGGCGCAGGATACAGTGGCGCACGCGGCGCCAGAGGTTGCGCCCGTGATGGCAGAGCGCCCCGATGTCCTGCCCGCGCCGCAGGTGCCGGGCATTTCCCCGCTCAAGGCGGCGCCGGCGTCCGAACTGGCACCAAACCGCCCCCGCGAGGTCGTAAGCGGCGAGACGCCCGACACCGCAACGCTCGCCCGCTCGCCCCGGCCGGCGCAGCGCAGCGCCGGCCGGGGCGAGCAAAGACACCAGACGGCCCGGCCCGAGCCGACCTCTCAAGCGCGCAAACCTCAAGCCCAACCGGCGTCCAGACAGGCCAAGTCGGCGCCGGCCGGAGCCAGGCAGGAGGCCCGCGCCGGCACCAACGCCGGGACGGCGGCCGCCAGCACTTACCCGGGCCTGGTGATGCGCCGGATCGCGGGCGCCGGCCGGCCCGAGGGGCGGGCCCGGGGCGCGGCGGTGGTGGCCTTTTCGATTTCCCCGGGCGGCGGTTTGTCGGCGATCTCGATCGCGCGCAGCTCGGGCACGGCGGCTTTCGACCAGGCGGCGCTGGCGGTGGTGCGCAACGCCGCCCCCTTTCCCCGGCCGCCCGCAGGCGCGCGGCGGAGCTTTTCGATCAGGATACAGGGGCGCTGAGGGGGCGGCCTAACGCGCCACAACCACCGCGCGCCCCCTGTGCGACAGCACCTCGAAGGGAGTGTCGAACACATCCGCCAGCATCTGCGAGGTGAGTAGCGCGGCGCTTGCGTCATGCGCCACCACCCGGCCGTCCTTCATCGCGACGATCCGGTCGGCCCAACCGGCGGCGGCGTTGATGTCATGGAGCACGATCACAATGCTGCGCCCGCTGCCGCGCGTCAGCCCGTGCAGCCGCGCCATCAAGTCGCGGGCATGGCGCGGGTCGAGCGCATTCAGCGGCTCGTCAAGCAGCATCCAGGGCGTGTCCTGGGCATAGGTCATGGCGATGAAGGCGCGCTGGCGCTGGCCGCCGGAGAGAGTTTCCAAGGGGCGTTCGGCGAGACCCTGCAAGGAAAACGCCGCCAGCGCCGCCTCGACCAGCGCGGCATCGCGCGCGCCGGAGCGGCCGCGGTGATGCGGCCAGCGGCCAAAGGCCACCAGATCGCGCACCTTCAACCGGCTGACCACCACCGGCGATTGCTGCAACAGCGCCACCGCCCGCGCCCGCTCTTCTCCCGGGGCGGTGAACGGGTCGAGCCCGTCGATCCGCACCCGCCCGGCCACGGGCCGGTTCAGCCCCGCCATGCAATGCAGCAACGAGGATTTTCCCGCCCCGTTCGGCCCGATCAGCGCTGTGATGCCGCCGGGTTCCAGCGCCAGGCCAACCTGGTGCAGGATGGCGGTGCCAGCCACCTCATAATTCAGCCCGTCAACCTCGATCATTGGCGCCCCCTGCGCAGCACGAGCCCGAGAAACAGCAGCCCGCCAAAAAATTCGACCACCACCGCCAGCGCCGACTGGCTGCCCATGAGCCGTTCGAAGAGGAATTGCCCGGTCACCAGGATCAGCGCCCCGATCAGCGCCGCCGCCGGGATCAGCACGGCGTGGCGATGGCTGTCGGTCAGGTGCCGGGCGAGGCTGGCGGCCAGCAACCCGAGAAAGGTGATCGGCCCGACCAGCGCGGTCGAGACCGAGATCATCGCCGCCACCAACATCAGCGAAACCAGCACCACCCGGTCATGGTCGAGCCCGAGCGCGCGTGCCGCGCCGCGCCCCAGCCCGGCCACATCCAGCGCCGGCGCCAGTCGCAACGCCGCCAGCAGAGCCGCCGCCAGCAGCCCGGTGGCGGCGGCCAGCGGTCCGCCGTCGACCCGGCCGAAGCTGGCGAACATCGCCTGTTGCACCACCGCGAATTCCGACGGGTCCATCATCCGTTGCACCATCGAGGCCAGCCCGCGCAGCAGCACGCCGAGCACCACGCCGGTCAGGATCATCCGCGTCACATCCGAGGCATCCCGGCGCAACAGCAGGCCAAAGAGCGCCGTCGCCGCGGCCATCAGGAACACCGCCTCGAGGACAAATCGCCAGGCCCCCGGGATCTGCGCCGTGCCGACGCCGCCGAGGGCGACCACCAGAAGCGTCTGAAGCAGCACGAAAAGCGCATCGAAGCCGACAATCCCCGGCGTCAGCAGACGGTTCATCGCCACGGTCTGAAACAGGATCGTTGCGGCACCAGTGGCCGCGCCGACACAGATCAGCGCCGCCAGCTTGGTGGCGCGCAATTCCAGGATGAACCCGAAAGGCGCGCGCAGATGCCACCCCAGGAAGGCCGCGCTCAGCGCGCAGAGCGCCAAAGCGAGCAGCGGCAGATGTCGCTCAGCCATGGGCGCGCCTCGGGGCGGCGTAGAGCAGCCAAAGGAATACCCCGGCGCCAAAGACGCCAAAGACCGTGGCGGCGGGGATTTCGAAGGGATAGCGGATCACCCGGCCGATGACATCCGCCGCCAGAACGAGCCCGCCGCCGCCCAGCGCGATCAGCGGCAGGTTGGTGCGCAGGTTGTCGCCGCGCCAGCGCGACACCAGGTTCGGCGCCACCAGCCCGACAAAGGGAAAGGCGCCGACCGTCACCAGCACCAGCGCCGTCAGGGTCGAGACGATCACCAGCCCCAGCCCCCGGGTCTGGGTGTAATTCAGCCCCAGAGAGCGCGCCTGTGCCTCGCCCAGCCCCAGGATGGTGATCCGGTCGGCCACCGCGTACAGCAGCCCCGCCAGCAGCGCCACCGCCCAGAGCCATTCATAGCGCCCGATCATCACGCCCGAGAATTCGCCCAGTTGCCAGGTGCCGAGGTATTGCATCAGGTCGGTCATCCAGGCCGCCCAGACCACAATGGCCCCCAGGATGCCGCCATAGATCATGCCGACGATGGGCAGCATCATCGGATCGGCCCGCGGCACCCGTTCGGCCAGGGCGATGAACCCGGCCATGCCGGCCAACGCGGCCCCGGCAGCGATCAGCATCTTGCCGGCCACTGCCATGCCCGGGGCGATCAGCGTCACCGCCAGCAGCCCCAGCATCGCCGCCTCCGGCGTGCCGGTCAGCGCCGGTTCCACCAGGCGGTTCTGCACCACCTGCTGCACCACCACGCCGGCCAGAGCCAGCCCGGCGCCGGCCAGAAGCGCCGCCGCCGTGCGCGGAATGCGGCTGACCATCAACAGCCAGCCCCCGTCCCCGTCGGACAGCGAGGCCGCGCCGATCATCAGGCTGAGCAGGCTCAACCCGGCCAGCACGGCCCATGCCAGAGGCCAAATCCGGCGCAAGGATCAGCTGTCCGCGCGGCCGAAGGCCGCAATGACTTCGTCCAGCACCTGCATCACCGCACCGGCACCGCCCGAGGCGATGTAAAGCGAGGCGGCGTCGAGATGGACGATGTGGCCGTCCTGCGCCGCCCTGGTGCGGGCAATCAGCGGATTGTCGAGCGTGGCCGCCGCCGCTTCGCCTTCGGCGCCGATCGCGGCGCCCCGGTCGATCACCAGAATCCATTCGGGGTCGATGTCGGCGACGAATTCGAACGAGACCGCTTCGCCATGAGTTTCGGCCTCGACGTTCTCGGCCGCTTCCGGCAGGTCGAGCGCGCTGTGCAGCCAACCAAAGCGGCCGCCGGCGCCATAAGCCGAGATCTTGCCGCCGTTGGTCAGAAGGATCAGCGCCGATCCCTTGCCGTCCACCGCTGCGCGGGCCTCTTGCAGCCGGGCTTCGAGCGTCTCGGTCAGCCTGGCGGCGCGGTCTTCGACGCCGAATATCGTGCCATAGGCGGCGATCCGGGCACCGACCTGTTCGAGCAGGTCGTCGCCCCAGATCGTCATGTCGATGGTCGGCGCGATCTGCGCCAGGTTTTCGACCTGCGCGGAGGAGCGGCCGCCGGCGACGATCAGGTCAGGCTGCATCACCGCCAGCGCTTCGTAATCCGGCTCGAACAAGGTGCCGACCACCTCGGCGCTCTCGGCGGCGGGCTTGAGATGGTCGAGAAAGACCTTGTCGGGCAAGCCGTCGATCTCCTGGCCCAGCGCGACAAGCGTGTCGACGGCGGCAATGTCGAAAACGGCGATGGTTTCGGGGTGGCTGGGCACGGGGGCCGGACCGGTGGCGGTCTCGACTGTAACATCGCCGGCCAGCGCCGGCACGGCAAGCGCGGCACCGATGAGGCCGCCAAAAAGGGTCATGCGCATGGATCGCTCCTGTTCTGGGTGCAATCGCGTGGCTGGCGGGTCGGCTTGGCTTCGCGGGTGTGCTGCGGTGTTAACGGATTGCGCGGCGCGGCTGCAACCCATAATCCGACTGAAACAATCAGGAAAATGCGGCAGGGCGCCGGGCCCGAGCGGTGTCAGAACACCTTGGTCACGCCGAACTTGAAGGTTCGGCCCGGGGCCTTTCGCTCGGGCGACGAAAGATGGCCGACGTAGTCGAGATCGAAGGCATTCTCCAGCCCGATGCGAAACTCGGTCTCCTGGAACACCCCCTGCTCTGGCCGGAAGGTGGCACGCAGGTTGTGCACCGTGGCATTGGGCAGCGCCTCGACGGCGGAATCGCGGCGGTCGGTGCCATGCACCACTTCCCAGCTCAGATCCAGGCGGTCATTCCAACGCTTGCCCACCGTCAGGTTGACGGTGTCGGCGGCCTGGATGCGCCAGCGCTCGGTATCACCGGCGGTGTCGGTCTCTTCGCCATGGCCAACATGCGCATTGAGATCGACATACAGCCCGTTTTGCAGCCCGTACGAGGCTTCGAGCTCGAAGCCCTGGACATTGACCCGCTCGAGCGAGGCGTAGCTGGTGATGTCCCAGAGCTCGGTCCGGTAGAGATTGCCCCGCATCGCCAGCGTATCACCCGCGGCAAAGACATCGGCGCCGCCGAAAGAGGCACCAAGCTCGTAGGTCTCGGACTTTTCGCTGGTGGTCATCTTGTCGATGGCGGCCGCGGTGTCGCCAAGATCGTCGATGATCGGCAGGCCTTCGGTATAGGCCGCGCTGCCAAAGACGGCAAAGCCGTTGTCGAATTCATAGGCCAGCGCCAGACCGCCCATGAGCGCATCGTTCTCGTAGCTGTCGAAACTGTCATTGGCGGGGGTGACCCGCGCGCTCTCGAACCGCAGCGCCGGGGTGACGGTCAGCCGGCCGAGACGCATCTCGTCGATCGCATAGACCGCCAGACGGTCATCGGTGCCGCCCGGTGCGCTTGCGGCCTCATTGTCCTTGCGCCGGCGTTCCTGCACCTCGACGCCGGTTTCCAGGCTGTGGCCGATCCCGTCGGTGCCGAACCGCGCGGTATTGGCCAGTTTCAGCTTGGTCGTCTCATACCGCTGATCGGCATTCACCGTGCCCACAAGGAAAGGGAAGCTCGGCGTGCCTTCCAGTGGCGAAGACCCCGGCACATAGTCATATTCGATCTTCTGATCGGCATAAGACAGGTTGGCGGTGAAATCGACGAGGTCATTGCCCAGCGGATTGTAGCCATATTCCACGCTGGCCTGGGTGGTATCGGTCAGCCGGTCGACATTGCCGAAACTGCCGCCGGTGGTGGCAAACTGATCATACGGCACGTCCTTGTCATCCGCCACGGTGCGCGAGACCGAAAAAGTCAGGCTCTGATCGCCCATCTCGCCAAAGGTGAACCGAGCCTTGGCCAGCCCGGACGGGGTGGTAAAGGCGGTATTGCCAACCACGTCGCCATCGCCGTCGAGATAGTCGTCATAGCTGCGATAGGAGAAGTTGAGCAGGAATTCGGCCTGATCGTTCGGCTGCCAGGCCAGCGTGGTCGAGCTGCTGACACCTTCGCCGTTGGAACTGTATTCCGCCGTCTGCCCGACCGCGAGCCCATGTTCGCCGCCGGTGAATTCCGAGGCGTTCTTGGTGTCCAGCTTGACCACGCCGCCGACGATGCCCGAGCCATAGGCGAAACTGCCGATGGTGCCGCGCAGGACGGTGGCCTCGCGATAGAGCAGCGGATCGGTAAAGAGCTGGGTGCCGATGCGATACAGCTCTTCCGAACCGACCGAAGCGCCGTCGATCTGGATCGCCACCTTCTGATCGGTGCCATAGGTGTTGTTGGCGCCGAAGCCTCGGATGTTGATGCCCGAGCCCTGCGGCGTGTTGCCGTTGACCAGGGTCACGCCGGGTACGGAATCGATCAGTTGCGCGATGGTGCCTGCCTGTCGGTCCTCGATCTCGTCCTGATCGACGACGGTCTGCGCCACCGCCGAGCCGACGGCGATGTCGCGTTTGCCGAAGGTCAGAAACAGCGTTCCGAGGAACCCGGCGCCGGGGGTGTCCTGGGCCTGCGCCGCGACGGGCGCGGCCAGAGAAAGCAGTGTGACCAGCGCGGTCGAGCTGCGAAGCGGAGTCATGAACATGACTGTCCCCTTTATGTAGTGAGGTGTTTTCGGGATGAGGCGCTGGCGTGGGGCTGGCGGGCGCAGCGGCCACGGGGCGGCGGCGCAAAACATGGTTGCGGCAGTTAAGTTAACCTACTAAAACAGTCAAGAAAAAGATGCCCGCCAGCGATCTCTCCCGAGCGCCCAGCCACGCGTTGCAACCTTGTCGACACGAAGTGAGGGACCTGATGGCTCAAGAGACGCCGGGCGCGGCCGAAATCCGCGCAGCCATTGCCGAAAATTCCAAGATGCGAGAACGGGATCTGGCCGAGAGGCTGGGCATTGCCGAGGCCCAGCTTGTTGCCGCCCGGGTCGGCCACAGCGCCACCAGGATCGCCGCCCACCCCGACCGGCTGATCCCCGCCGCCGAGGCCTTGGGCGAGGTTATGGCGCTGACGCGCAATGCCTCTTGCGTGCATGAAAAGGTGGGCTGTTACAGCAACTACCGGTCTGGAGAACATGCGGCGATGGTACTGGCCGAAGAGATCGACCTGCGGATCTTTCCCGCCTGGTGGGTGAGCGCCTTTGCGGTCGAGAAACAGACGGCGGGCGGGATACGGCGGTCGTTGCAGGTGTTCGACGCGGCCGGCGAGGCGGTGCACAAGATCCATCTGCGCCCGGCATCCGATCTGGCGGCCTGGGAGATGATCAAGGCCGCGCTGGCGCTGGAGGCGCAATCCGACGCGCTGGAGGTGGCCGCCCGCAAACCGGCCGAAGCGCCGAAGACGCGGCCCGAGAAACGCGAAATCCTGTTCGAGGAATGGGCCCGGCTGACCGACACGCATCAGTTCCTGCGGCTCTGCGCCAAGCTCAAGATGAACCGGCTTGGCGCCTATCGCATGCCGGGCAACCCCTTTGTGCGGCCCCTGCCCCCCGGCGCGGTGGACGAGATGTTCACAGGACTGCGCGACAGTGGCATCGACTTCATGTTCTTTGTCGGCAATCGCGGTTGCATCCAGATTCACAGTGGCCCGGTCAAACGGCTTCAGGAAACCGGCCCCTGGCTGAACATCCTCGATCCCGGCTTCGACATGCACCTGCGCCGCAATCACATCGCCGAGGTCTATGCGGTCGAGAAACCCACCCAGCGCGGCGCGGCACTGTCGGTCGAGGCCTTCGATGCCGAGGGCACGGTGATCTTTCAGGCGTTCCCGGTGTCGAAAGAGACCAATGACAGCCGCCCGCAGTGGCGCGAGATCGTCGCCGGGCTGGAAACGCGGGCCACGGAGGCGGCAGAATGAAACGGCAGAGCTTTGGCGCCGTGATGGCGCTCTGGGTGGCGGCCTCCGGTGTCTTCGCGTCCGGGTCGGCCAGCGCAGATCAGCCGGCCGCCGAGCCCCTGCCGCCGGCCGGGGTGCTGGCGATCGGCGGCGACATGACCGAAATCGTCTATGCGCTGGACCAGGGCCACCGGTTGCTGGCACGCGACAGCACCTCGACCTGGCCCGAAGCGGCGCGCGCCCTGCCCGACGTGGGCTATATGCGCGCCCTGTCGCCGGAAGCCGTGCTGTCGGTCGGGCCGTCGCTGATCCTCTCGGCCGAGGGCGCCGGCCCGCCCGAGACCCTCGATGTGTTGCGCGCCGCCGACATCGATTTTGTCGAGGTTACCGGCGGATTCGATGGCGCCGCCATCGCCGCCAAGATCCGCACCATAGGCGACGCGCTCGGGGTGCCCGGCAAGGCCGACACACTGGCGCAGGAGGTCACCACGGCGCTGGCGGCCGCCAAGGCCCGGGCCGACGCAAATCCTGACCCGCGCAAGAGGGTGCTCTTCGTGCTCAGCGCCGCCGGAGGCAAGCTGACGGTTGGCGGCGCCGAAACCGGCGCCGATGCGGTGATCCGACTGGCCGGCGGCGTGAATGCCGCCGAAGGGTTTGACGGCTACAAGCAACTTTCCGACGAGGCGGCGGCGGTGGCCGCGCCCGACGTGATCCTGATGATGGAACGCGGCGGCGATCATGGCACCACCGCCGATGTGCTGTTCTCGCTGCCGGCGCTGGCGATCACCCCTGCCGCCGACACCCGGACGCTGATCAAGATCGACGGGCTGAAACTGCTCGGCTTCGGCCCGCGCACGGCCGAGGCGGTGACCGAGCTCAACACCCTGCTCTACGGAGGCTGACACAATGGTGGCGCTGTCCGACGTTCTGCCCGGCACCCGCCCGCCCCGCCGACTGGACCGGGCGCGGCGACTGCATCTGCTGCTGGCCCTGCTGGTGGTTCTGGTCTCACTGGCAAGCCTGACCGTGGGGGCGACCGGCCTCTCGCTGGGCGATGTGCTGGCCAAGGGCCTGCGCGGCGATGCGCTGAGCCGCACCGAATCCGTCGTGCTCTTGGACATTCGCCTGCCACGGCTGGCGATGGGGCTTCTGGTGGGAGCGGCGCTGGCCACTTCCGGCGCCGTCATGCAGGGGCTGTTCCGCAATCCGCTGGCCGATCCCGGCATTGTCGGCGTCACCGCCGGCGGCATGCTGGGCGCGATTCTGGCGATCGTTCTGGGCGGCCTGCTGCCCGCAGCGCTGCGCGCGCTGACCGGCGCCTATCTGGTGCCCTGCGCCGCCTTTGTCGCAAGCTGGGCCACCACGATCCTGCTCTACCGCGTCTCGACCCGCGCCGGGCGCACCTCGGTCGCCACCATGTTGCTCGCCGGGATCGCCCTGACCGCCCTGGCCGGGGCGCTGGCCGGCGTGCTGATCTACAAGGCCGACGACCAGCAGCTGCGCGACCTCACCTTCTGGAACATGGGCTCGCTCGCCGGCGCCAACTGGGCCAAGCTGACAGCCGCTGCGCCGATCATCCTGACCGCCATCGCCGGGGCGCTCTGCCTGGGGCGCGGGTTGAACGGCCTGGCGCTTGGCGAGGCCACGGCGCATCACATCGGCATTCCGGTGCAGCGGATGAAGAACGCCGCCATCCTCTGCGTCGCCGCCGCCAGCGGCGCCGCCGTCGCCATCTCTGGCGGGATCGGCTTTGTCGGCATCGTGGTGCCGCATCTGCTGCGGCTGGCCACCGGACCGGACCACCGGGCGCTGCTGCTGAACTCGGCGCTGCTGGGCGCGGCGCTGCTGGTCGGCGCCGACATGATCGCGCGAGTGATCATCACGCCGGCCGAATTGCCGATCGGTATCGTCACTGCCGTGCTCGGCGCGCCGGTCTTCCTCTGGATCCTGCTGCGGCAACGCGGCGTGGTGGACCTCTGACATGCTCGACGTGCAAAATCTCCGCGTCTCCCTCGGAGGCAAAACCATCCTCGACGGGCTGACCCTGACCGCCCGCCCTGGCCAGATCACCTGCATCGTCGGCCCGAACGGCTCGGGCAAGACCACCTGCCTGCGGGCGATCACCGGCGATCTGCCGTTTGCCGGGCGCATCGCTCTCGGCGGGCAGGACATCGCCCGGCTCTCCCCGCGAGAGCTCGCCGCCCTCAGGGGGGTGTTGCCGCAGGCCAGCACCCTGGCCTTTCCCTTCACCGTGGCCGAAGTGGTGCAGATCGGTCTGCATCGCGGCACCTCGGGCGCGCAATCAGAACGCATTCGGGCGGCGCTGGGCCGGGTCGATCTCGGCGCCTATGCCGACCGGAGCTACCAGGAGCTTTCGGGCGGCGAACAGCAGCGGGTGCAACTCGCCCGCGTGCTCGCCCAGGTCTGGGAGCCGGTGGCGGACGGGGTGCCGCGCTGGCTGTTTCTCGATGAACCGGTGTCCTCCCTCGACATCGCCCATCAACTTCAGGTCATGCGCATCGCCCGCGACTTTGCCAGCGCCGGCGGCGGCGTGGTTGCCGTCATGCATGACCTCAATCTGACCGCCATCTGCGCCGACAAGGTGATCTTGCTGGCCGCCGGCGCCTGTCATGCCCAGGGCACGCCCGGCGACGTCATGACCAGCGACATCCTGAGCCGCGCCTATGGCTGTGTCCTGCATGTCGGGCAGATCCCCCCGCCGGGCACGCCCTTTGTCCTGCCGCACCTCGCGGCGCTTGCCGCCGAATGACCCAACCAGGAGACAACAGATGTTCCTTGCCATGAACCGCTTTACCGTGCCGCTGGAAAATGCCGCCGATTTCGAAGAGCTCTGGCTGAGCCGCGACAGCAGGCTGCACGAGATGGAGGGTTTCGTCGAATTCCACATGCTGAAAGGCCCCGAAGAGGCGGGCAGGATTCTCTATGCCTCGCATACGCTCTGGCAGTCCGAGGCGCATTTCACCGCCTGGACCCGCAGCCCGCAGTTCCGCGAGGCCCATGCCCGCGCCGGCACCGGCCCCACGCTGCACGACGGCCATCCCCGCTTCGAAGGCTTCCGGGCGATCCAGCGCATCGCGGCGGATGCCGCCTGACCCCAGCGGCCGTCAGACCGCCTGGTCGCAGCGCACCGCGCTTTCGGCCAGCTGCCGCAGGTGCTGTGGCGTGCCGGCGCAGCTGCTCTGCACCTCGGGACAGCGCGGCGCGAAGAGGCAGCCCCGCCGCGCCGCAAAGGGGTCCGCCGCCGCGGCGCCAAGCTTCTGCTCGGGCATGCCAAGCGCGGGATCGGGCAGCAACGTCGCCGCCAGCAAGGCCCGCGAATAGGGATGCCGTGGCCGGTCGAACAGGGCGTCGGTGGCGGCCTCTTCGATCTTCTGCCCGAGGTACATGACGGCCACCCGGTCGGCCAGATGCTCGACCACGGCGAGGTTGTGACTGACAAAGACCATGGTCAGGCCCAGCTCCTGCTTGAGCGACAGCAAGAGGTTGATGATCTGCGCCTGGACCGAGACATCCAGCGCCGAGGTCGGCTCGTCACAGATCAGAACTCGCGGATTCAGGATCAGCGCGCGGGCGATGGCCACCCGCTGGCGCTGGCCACCCGACAATTCCGAGGGATAGGAATCGGCCAGCCGCGACGGCAGGCCGACGAGATCGAACATCCGCGCCACCTCGGCCGCTTCGTTGCCGCCACCGTGCAGTCGCAGCGGCTGGCCGATCAGGCTCTGGATGCGCTTGACCGGGTTAAGCGAGGCGTTAGGATTCTGAAACACCGGCTGGATCAGACGGACGCGTTCGGCCACCGGCATGGCGCCGATCTTCTGCCCGGCGATCTCGACCGCGCCGCTGTCGGGCGATTGCAGGCCCAGCATGATGCTGACCGCCGTGCTCTTGCCGCAGCCGGATTCGCCGACCAGCCCCAGGGTCTCGCCTTCGGCCACCTCAAGCGACAGATCGTTGACCGCCACCAGCTCTTCGACCGGGGCGAACATGCCGCGCCGCAGGCGATAGGCCTTGCGGATGTTGTGCAGGCGGATCATCGGGGCGGTCATGTGCTGGCCTCCTCGGGGTTGACACATTCGACAAAGCGGCCCGCACCGATCCCGTGGCGCGGCACCGGATCGGCCGCGCAATCCGGCGCCGCCTGGGCGCAGCGGTCGCGGAAGGCGCAGCCCCGCAGCGTGCCGATCAGCCCGGGAACCCGCCCCGGGATCGCCGGCAAGGCGCTGCCGCGCGGCGTGACCCCCGGCACCGGGATCGCGGCCAGCAGACCGCGGGTGTAGGGATGGCGCGGACGGACAAAGAGATCGCGGGCCGGGGCGCGTTCGACGATCCGCCCGGCATACATCACCGCCACATCATCGGCGATGGCCGCCACCACCCCGAGATCATGGGTGATCAGCAGGATCGACAGCCCGAGATCGGCCTGCAACTCGCCTAGTAACTGAAGGATCTGGGCCTGGATGGTGACGTCGAGCGCGGTGGTCGGCTCATCCGCGATCAGCAGTTTCGGGCGGCCCATCAGCGCCGAGGCGATCATGATGCGCTGGCGCTGGCCGCCGGAAAAGCCGTGCGGATATTGCGCCAGCCGCGCCGCGGGATTGGAAATGCCCACCCGCTCGAGCATCTCTACGGCGCGGGCCTCGGCCGCCCTGCGGCTCAGCTTTTCGCTGCGCATCACCCCTTCGGTCAACTGCCGCCCGACGGTCAGCGTCGGGTTCAGCGCGCTGGTCGGATCCTGAAAGATCATCGCCACGTCGCGGCCGCGCATCCGGGCCAGCCCGGCGGCCGGTTTGCGGGTCAGATCCTGCCCGGCCATTTCGAACCGGTCGGTGGTGATCTGCGCCTGACGCGTCAGAAGCCCCATGATCGACGTGGCGGTCAGCGATTTGCCGCAGCCGGATTCCCCGACAAGACAGAGCGTCTGACCCCGCGCGATTTGCAGATCGACGCCGCGCACGGCGTTCAGCAGGCCCCGCTCGGTCGGAAGGGAGACCCGAAGGTCGCGGATATCGAGCATCATGTCAGTCATTTCCGTGCCGGCCCCGTGATGTCGCGCAGCCCGTCACCAAACAGGTTGACCGCCAGCACCAGCAGGCAGAGCGCCGAGCCCGGCAGCGCGATCAGCCAGGGGTCGAACAGGATATTGTCGCGGCCCTCGGCGATCATCAGTCCCCAGGACGGCGTTGGCGGCCGCACCCCCAGTCCGAGAAAGGACAGCGCCGCTTCGAGCAGGATCACATTGGCCACCTCGAGCGAGACCACGACCAGGATCGTGGCCCGCATGTTGGGCAGGATCTCGAGAAACAGGATGCGCGCGCGGCAGGCGCCGATAGCGCGCAGGCCCATGATGAACTCCTGATGCCGCAGGCCCTGCGCCGCCGCCCGCGTCACCACGGCGAAGCGGTCCCAGAGCAGCAGGCCCAGCACCGTGATCAGGGTGGTCAGCGAGGCCCCGCCCAGCGCCACCGCCGCCAGCGCCACCAGCACGATGGGCAGAGAGAGCCGGGTGGTGATGGCAAAACTAATCACCATGTCGATCCAGCCGCCGAAATAGCCGGCCAGCAACCCCAGGGTGATGCCGATGGCGCCCGACACAAGGATCACGCCCAGCCCGACACCCAGCGACACCCGGGCGCCATGGATCATCCGCGACAGGTAATCGCGGCCCAGGTGATCGGTGCCGAGGATGTGCTCGGGCACCGCGCGGTCATGCCAGAACGGCGGCAGCAGGCGGCGGGTCAGATCCTGCGCCAGCGGGTCATGCGGCGCCAGAACCGGGGCCAGCACCGCAATCGCGACAATCACCGCCAGCAGCGTGCCGCCGATCATCACCCCGGTGTTGCCGAGCATCTTGCGCCAGGCCGAGGGGCGCGTGGTTTCCATGGTTGCTTCGGTCATCTCAGGTCGCTCCCCTCAGCCGCGGATCGAGCACCGCGTTCAGAATGTCGGCGCAGGTGGTCAGCAGGACATAGAGCAGCGACAGCACCAGAATGATCGCCTGCACCACCGGCAGATCGCTGCGCAACAGCGATTCCCAGGCGAGCCGTCCCAGCCCATTGAGTGCAAAGACGCTTTCGATCACGATCGAGCCGGACAGAAGCTGCCCGAGCTGAACCGCCGCCAGCGACACCAACGGCAGCACTGCATTGCGCAGCGCGTGGCGCGAGATCACCAGATGCATCGGCAGCCCCTTGGCCCGCGCCGCCCGCACGTAATCGGTGGCCAGCACGTCGATCATCCCGGAGCGGGTGATCCGCATCAGTTCCGGCACGGCGTAATAGCTCAGCACGATGACCGGCAGGATGAAACCCTGCCAGCTTTCGGCACCCGAGATCGGCACCATGCCGTACCAGACGCCAAAGACCACGATCGCCATCAGCCCGAGCCAGAAGCTGGGGATCGCCTGCCCCGACACGGCGATGATCAGCGCAATGCGGTCGATCCAGCCATTGGGGCGCAGTGCCGCGGCGATGCCCAGTGGCACCGCCACCGCCAGTGCGACCAGGAACGAGATGAATCCCAGCGTCAGCGTCACCCCGACGCGGTTGCCGATGATCTCGGTCACCGGCAGATTGAAATAGATGCTCTGCCCCAGATCGCCGGTCACCGCGCTGCCGATCCAGTCGAGATATTGCACGATCAGCGGCCGGTCGAAGCCATAGGCGATGCGGATCGCCTCGGCATCCTCGGCGCGGCCACCGGCGCCGGCGATGGCGATCGCCGGATCGCCCGAGAGGAACATCAGCGCGAAACTGAGCGCCGAAACCGTGACGCAGACGCAAAAGGCGACAAAGAGACGCCGGGAGAGGAAGCTGAGCATGGGGTCTTTCCGTTCATGGCGTGCCGGGCGGCGGGAAGCGCTCCGCCCGGCACAGGTCGTCAGTGAGGTCAGCCTATTTCCAGCTTGCCATCCACCAACGGGCGAACTCATCCGGGTGCGGGGTGAAGTTCAGATCGTTGGACAGGCCATAATTGACGTTGAAGTTGTACATCGGCATCCAATAGGCCTCTTCCGCGATCTTCTTGACCGCCATCGCATAATTCTCGGCCCGCACCGCGCGATCCGAAGCGGTATCGGCCTCGGTCAGCCATTCGGCCAGCTGCGCGTCCTGCACAAGATCATCCGCGCCGCCGCCAAAGAAATTCGACAGGATAAAGGCGGTGTCGCCGATGCCGTAGCTGCCCCAGTTCGAAAAGAACGCCGGCAGCTCGCGGGCCCGCCACTTGCCGATGCCGGAGGAATATTGCTGCTCGTTCAGCTCCAGCTTCACCCCGACATTGGCCAGGTCGGCGGCCACGGCCTCGGCGGTCGGGCGCGGCATGGCGGCAAAGACCATCTCCATCTCGAAGCCGTCCGCATAGCCCGCTTCGGCCAGCAACGCCTTGGCCTTTTCCGGGTCGAAGTCATAGGCGGCGACATCCTGTTCGCAGCCGAATTGCGCCGGGTTGCAGGGGGTATTGAGCACTTTCGACGCGCCGCCGGCGAATGCCTCGACAATCGCGCCGCGGTTGGTGGCGTGGATCAGCGCCTGTCGCACCTTCTTGTCGGCGATCGGGCTGTCGCCGGCCAGCGCCTCGGGGGCAAAGCCGACATAGCCGATGCGCATGATCGGCGCGCTGATGATCTGCACCCGGCCCTCGAGCCGCGCCGCCTGATCCGGTGGAATCCGCCAGATCCAGTCAAGATCGCCCGACATCAGCTCGGCATATTGGGTGTTCATCTCGGGGATGGTGCGCACGGTGATCGCGTCGATGGTGGCGCCGGCCTTGGGGCTGCCTGCGTAATGGTCCTCGAACCGCTCGAGCTGATAGCGAATACCCGGCTCCTGGCTGACCAGCTTGTAGGGGCCGGTGCCGATGGGCGTGGCCGCCATGCCGCTTGATCCGTTTTCGGCAAAGAAGTCATGCGGGTAGATCGGCAGCGCATCGGCCAGCATCTCGACCGCGCCGGCAAAGGGCTTGGACATGTTGATGCGCACCTTGTAGTCGTCCAGCTTCTCGACGCTTTCGATCCAGTCGACCGAGATCGAATAGCGGGTGCCGTATTCCGGGGTGATCACGGTGTTCAGCGTCGTCACCACGTCATCGGCGGTGAAATCGGCGCCATTGTGGAACTTGACGCCCTGACGCAGGGTGAATTCCATGGTCAGCGGGCCGGTGAATTCCCAGGATTCGGCCAGCGCGGGCACGATCTCGCCGGTGTCGAGGTTCTTGTAGAGCAGGCCGTCGTAGATGTGCCGCGCCAGGATCAGGCCCTGGCGGCCGGCGATCTTGTAGGTGTCGAGCGGCTCGGGCTCGGCGGCAAAGGCGACGTTCAGCGTGTTGCTGGCCTTGTCGGCGCTGGCCGGCGTGCCAAGCGTCAGGGCGGTACAGGCGGCCAGCGCCGCCAGTCCGGTCAGGGATGTCTTGAAGATGTCAGTCATGTCTCTCTCTGTTGGTTGGCTGATGGGGAGGGGGAAGGCCGGCCGGTTTTCCGGTCTCTGGCGGGATCAGGCGGCGCGGGTGATATCGGCAAGGGTTTCCCCGGCGCGCAGCCGCGCCAGGAGCAGGCGTTCCTCGGCCTGCATCTGGCGGGCGCGGCGGATATGGGCCTCGGCCTCACCGGGCGGGATGACCACAACGCCGCTCTCGTCGGCGAGCACCAGCTCGCCGGGGCGCACCGCGACGCCGCCACAGTTGATGGTGACGTTGACGGCGCCGCCCAAACGGCGCGGTTTGGTGGTGACCGGCGAACGGCCACGGCACCAGACCGGAAAATCCTCGGCGAGGATCGCCGAGCGGTCGGTGACAAAGCCGTCGATCACCGTGCCGACCACGCCGCGCGCCTTGGCGGCGCAAGTGGTGACCGCGCCCCAGCAGGCATGGCGCAGGTCGCCGCAGCGGTCGATGACGATCACCTGCCCCGGTTCGGCACGCGACAGCGCCTCGACCAGGATCGAGCCATCGTCACCGGGCATCCGCACCGTCAGCGCCGGGCCGAAGATACGGCGCTCGGGCAGCAGCGCCTGAAGCGCGGGGGCCATGAAACCCGACTCGAGAAAGTGCCCGAGTGTCGCGGTTTCCACATCCGAGAGATCGTCTTGTGCCGTCATGCCCTGTCCTGACCTTTGGGGTTGCCCGTAGAGAAGACGCACAGGCACGGTCAGGGTCAAATAGTCGGGGGTTATGGCAACCATAACCCCCCTTTCGCACCGCTCAGAGCGCGGCGGTGACGATGAACTCCACCTTGTACTCCGGCGTCGCCAGCTTGGCCTCGCCACAGGCGCGCGCCGCCGGGTTGGCCGGATCGATCCAGGCGTCGTAAACCGCGTTCATTTCCTGGAAATCGCCCATGTCGGCCAACCAGATAATGACCTGCAACAGCTTGGATTTGTTGCTGCCGGCCTCGTCCAGCAGGGTATCGATAGCGGCCAGGCAATCGCGGGTCTGGGTCGCGACATCGGCGCCGGCGGTGCCGACCTGACCAGCCAGATAGACGGTGTCGTTGTGGATCACGACCTGACTCATGCGGGGGCCGGGGTGAAGACGGGTAATGCTCATGCTTCTCGCTTTCTGATTAAAACTTCGGCAAGCTTAGCCGACCCTGCACATTCCTTACAGGCTGGCTTCATAGCCGGAAAGAATGGCATTAATAGAGTCGCCTTATGTTACGGTTGCCTCAAGAACAGGCACTCCGGCCCTGAACAGAACTGAAAGTTAAGACCCCGCATGGATCAGCAATCGGACCTGAACTGGAACCTGCTCCGCATGTTCTATGTGATTGCCAAGGAACAAAGCATCACCAAGGCCGCCCAACGCCTGGGACTCAGCCAGCCTTCGGTGAGCAATGCGCTGCAAAAGCTCGAAACCCAGCTCGAATGTCAGCTGGTGTTTCGCGACAGCCGCCACTTCGAGCTGACGACGCGGGGCGACAAGATCTTTCAGGAATGCCGCGACATCTTTCACAGCGCCGAGCGGATCAACCTTCTGGGACGTGACGCCGAAGAGGAAGAGCGCGGGCGGGTTCGCTATCTGATCGTGTCAAACCTGATCTCGCCGATGCTCGACGAGATGCTGCGACTCTATCACCAGCGTCACCCGTCGGTGGTGTTCCAGAGCGAGGTGAAGAACAGCCAGTCGATTGTCCGCTCGATCCAGCAGAACCGCGCGACCCTGGGCTTTTGCCTTCTGGCCCGGCCGCTGGTCAACCTGCCCTCGATCCGGCTGTTTCGCGAGGAATTCAGCGTGTTCTGCGGCGCCGAACATCCGCTGTTCGGCCAGGACTCGGTCAATCTTCGCGATCTTCAGCGCGAGCCCTTCATCTCGTTCGCCTGCGCCACCGAGGGCATGGGGCTGGAGCCGATGACGGTGCTGCGCGAGGGCATGCGGCTGGGCAACAGGATCAACGGGCTGAGCACCAATATCGAGGAAATCCGCCGGATGATCGTCGCCGGGCTGGGCATTGGCCTGCTGCCGCTGATGACCTCGGACGAGGATGTGCGGCGCGGCGACCTCTGGCCGCTCAAGATCTCGGACGAGCCGATCGGCGCGGATGTCTATCTGGTGCATGCGCCGATGGAGAAGCTTTCCCCATCAGAGCAGAAGTTCGTGGCCATCGTGCAGGAGCTTCTGGCGCTTTATCCCGACATGGCCTGACCGGCTGCCAGATCGGCCGCCGCCAGATCCTGAAGCGCCATGCCGGCGGATTTGAACACCGTGCGCGCCGCCGCATCGCTGCGGCCGGGATGCCGCTGCTGGCACAGCTCGGCAAGGTCGGCGCGGATATGCCCGGGCTCGATCTGCCCCGTGTCCAGCGGTTGTGACAGATCGCCGGCCAGCATCGCCCCGGCGCGCAGATCGACAAAGACCTGCGCCTGCGCGATCGCCCGATCGTCGCTTTCGCGCATGTCGCCCTTGAAGGCGCCGATCAGGTCGAGGTGGCTGCCCGGTTTCAGCCAGTCGCCCCGGATGATCGGCCGGGTCGAAGCGGTGACCGTGCTGATCACATCCGCCGCCCGGCAGGTCGCCTCCAGATCCTCGGCCACCTCGGCCGGCAGGCCAGCCTGGGCCAGCTCTGCCGCCACCGCCGCCGCCTTGTCGCGGCTGCGCCCCCAGATCGACACGCGGTCATAGCTGCGGGTGGTGCAATGCGCCTCGGCCACCGCGCGCGAGAGCTGGCCGGTGCCGACCACCAGCAGATGCGCCGCATCCCGGCGCGCCAGATAGCCGGCGGCCAGCGCCGAGGCGGCAGCGGTGCGCCGTGCGGTCAGCGCATCGCCGTCAAGCGCCGCCTTCATATGGCCGGTCTCGCCATCGAACAGCAGATAGCCGGCGTTGATCGTCGGCCGACCCTTGGCGGCATTGGCGGGAAAGAAGCTGACAACCTTGACGCCGATGCGCGCCCCCGGCACCCAGGCCGGCATGATCAGCAAAGAGGCCTCGCTGCCGTCGGGCTGGGCGATGGAGAGCACTTGCCGGTCAGGCGCGGTCACCGCATCGCTGCGATACCAGTCCCGCAGCTGCGCGATCAGCTCGGGCCATCCCAGCCCGGCCTCGAGCGCGTCATGTCCGATCATCACGCTCATCGGTCGGCCCGGTTGACGACCGCATGCATCAGGATGTTCAGCCCGGCGAGGAAATCCTCGGGCTCGCAATGCTCTTCGTTGTTGTGGGTGATGCCGTTCTTGCAGGGGGTAAAGATCATGGCCGTCGGGCAATGGGTGGCCAGGAAATAGGCGTCATGACCCGCCTGGCTCTGAATGTCGCGCCAGTTGAAGCCCATGCGGATCGCCTCGTTGCGCACGCCGTCGATCATCTCGGCGTCAAAGATGTCGCCGCCCCATTCCCATTCGTCTTCGATCACCGCGTCGCAGCCGCAGCGGGCGGCGGATTCGAAAAGCGCCCGGCGCATCTTTTCCGCCATCGCGCGGGTGGTGATCGGGTCGGGGTGGCGCACGTCGCAGACCGCTTCGGCGGTGTCCGACAGAATGCCCGGCTTGTTCGGCCAGGCAGTCAGCCGCGCGGCGGTGGCCTTGCCGTCATGCACCGCGAAATCCCAGCCGATATCGTCCACCGCCGTCAGCCAGCGGGCGCCCGCCGCCAGCGCATTCTTGCGCAGGTCCATCGGCGTCGGCCCGGTGTGCGAGGTCTGGCCCCTGAACGATGCCCGCATGCCGCGCACCGGATAGCCGCCGGTGACGACGCCGACCTGGCGGTTTTCGGCATCGAGGATCGGCCCCTGCTCGATATGCAGCTCGAAATAGGCGTCGATCTCGCCGGCCTTGCAGGAGCGGTCGCCCTTGTACCCGATCCGCTCCAGTTCATCGCCGAAGCGCGCGCCATCGTCGCCCACCAGATCATGCACCCAGTCGATATCGTATTTGCCGATGAAACAGCCCGAGGCCACCATCGGCGGCGAAAACCGCGCGCCTTCCTCATTGGTCCAATCGACCACGACAATCGGTCGTTTGGTGACATGGCCGGCGTCGTTCAGGCTGCGGATCACCTCGAGCCCGGCCAGCACGCCGGCAATACCGTCGAAGCGGCCGCCGTTGATCTGGGTGTCGAGGTGGCTACCGATCAGGATCGGCGGCAGATCGTTGTCACTGCCGTCACGGCGGCCAAAGATATTGCCCGCCTCATCCACCTCGACCGCCAGCCCCGCCTCTTCGCACCAGCGGCGGAACAGGTCGCGCATGCTGCGGTCGTCGTCGCTGAGCGTCAGCCGCGACAACCCGCCGGGCCGGCCTTTGCCGATCGCGCCAGAGGCTTCGATGGTCGACCAGAAACGATCAAGGTCGACGCGGGTATCGGGGAGCAATGGCATGGGAACCTTCTTTCTTTCAGGAGCCGGGGATCAGAACAGGATCGCCGGGAGATCGGTAATCAGAACGGGAAACAGCACCAGCAGCAGCAGAACGCCGACCATCACGCCAAGGAAGGGCACGAGGTATCGGAACGAGGCGCTGAGCGGGATTTCCCCGACACGGCAGGCCGCCATCAGGTCGATGCCGAGCGGGGGCGTATTGGCGCCGATGGCGAGGTTGATGGTCAGCAGGATGCCGAAATAGACCGGATCGATGCCGTAATGCGCCAGGATCGGCAGGAAAACCGGCGCCAGGATCAGGATGATCGCGATGCTTTCCATGAAGGTGCCGAGAACCAGCAGCACCAGCATCATGAGCAAGAGCGCGACAGTGCCGCTTTCGGTCGCCTGGGTGATGCCGGCGACGGCCATCTGCGGCACCTGCTCGGCGGCGAGGATCCAGCCGAAAACCGAGGCCGAGGCGATGACCAGCAGGATCACGCCGGTCATCTCGGTGGTTTCCCGCAACAGCCGCATCAGCGTTGCCAACGTCAGTGCACGGTAGACAAAGACGCCGATGAACAGCGCATAGGCCACGCCGATGCCGGCGGCCTCGGTCGGGGTGAAGATGCCCAGCCGGATGCCGCCGACAATGATGATCGGCGCCAGCATGGCCAGGATCGAGCCCTTGGCGGCGCGGCCCAACTCTCCCCAGGAAAAGGGCTCGCCGCCCTGCCAGCCATTGCGGCGCGAAATCCACCAGGCCACCAGCATCAGCCCGAGGCCAAGCAGGATGCCGGGGATGATGGCGGCGACAAAGAGCTGGCCGATCGAGCTGTTGGTGGCAGTGCCATAGACGATCAGCACGATCGACGGCGGGATCACCGTGCCGAGCGAACCGGCGCAGCCCAGCGCCGACGCCGAGAACCCCGGCGCATAGCCCTGATCGCGCATCGCCGGCAGCATCATCGTGCCGATGGCGACCACATCGGCCACGCCCGAGCCCGAAAGCGAGCCGAACATCATGCAGGCGATGATCATCACCATCGCCAGCCCGCCGGTGCGCCGCCCGATCAGCGCCGCGCAAAAGGCGATGATCCTGGGCGCCAGCCCGCCGTGGACCATCAGCAGCCCGGCGAGCAGGAACAGCGGGATCGCCAGCAGGGTGAAACTGTTGATCCCCGCCACCGCGCGCTGCGCCACGACGATCATCGGCGCGGCATCGGCAATCAGCAGGTAGAACATCGATGACAGGCCAAGCGCCACCGCGATCGGCGCATCCAGCAGCACCAGAACCACAAAGACAATCAGCAGAAGTGCAAGCGCAAGGCTCATTCCCGCCCCCCTTTCAGGATCAGACCCAGCAGCGCGAGCCCGCAGCAGACCGGCAGTGACAGGTAAAACAGGCCGACCGGCAGTGAGAGCGCGGTGGTCTGATGGCTCCAGGTTATTCCGGTCAGCCGGGCGCCGGTCCAGATGAACACCCCGAGAAAGACAGCGCTGGCCAGCCAGGCCAGAATCGCCAGCCCGCGGCGCAGAAGCGGTGGCAAGGCGATCAGGTCGAGCAGCCCGGCGCGAAAATGCGAGCCACGCACGAAGCCTGAGATCGCGCCGACAAAGGTCAGCCAGACCAGTGCCAGCCGCGGCAGCTCTTCGGCCCAGCGCGGTGTCGAGGAAAACAGGTAGCGCGAGATCACCACATAGACGACCATCGCGGCGAACCCCGCCACCAGTGCCGCGCCGGACCAGCGCGCGGCGCGGTCGATGGTTCCGGCCGCGCGCAGCGACCCGTCTTTCAATGTCATGGGTTCAGAAATCCTTCGGGGCCGCGGCAGAGCGTGCATTCGTCGCAATAGGCGGCCACAACCACCCATTCGTCCGAGATCACCTCGACCGTGTGGTCGAGCCCGGGCGGCAGGCGCACCGCGGTGCCTTCGTTCATGTGGTAGGTTTCGCCCCCGGCGCGCAGGATCGCCTCGCCTTTCAGCGTCAGCGTCACCTCGTCGCGGGGATGGCTGTGGGCGGTGGATTTCGCGCCCTTCCGGCCGGTGGTCACGGTCAGCTTGAGAAAGCCCTCGCCGCGCGCCGCCGGAGAAAACAGCACTTTCTGCGAAAAGTCGTAAAGTTGCACCGGCTCGACCGATGCAACTTCTGTTATTTCCGGCCGCAGGCTCATTTCCGGTACTGGTCGAGCACGCTCAGCAGCTCTTCGCCATAGACATCCTTCTGGCTTTCCCAGATCGGCGCCACGGCGTCGATGAACGCAGCCTTGTCGACTTCGTTGAACTGCATGCCCTTGTCTTTCAGCTGGGCGATCAGTTCATCGTTGGCGGCGGCGACCATGTCGCGCTGTTGCAGGCCCCAGGACGTGGCCGCCTCCATGACGATCTCCTGATCCTCGGGCGCGATCTTGTTCCACGTGGCGTTCGACATGGTCAGCGTCGCCGCGCCCCAGATGTGCTCGGAGAGCGAGACATATTTCTGCACCTCGAAGAAGGAGGCCGAATAGATGATCGCCAGCGGGTTTTCCTGGGCGTCGAACAACCCCTGTTGCAGCGCGGAATACAGCTCGCCGAAGGACAGCGGCGCAGGCTCGGCGCCCAGGCCTTCAAAGGTGGCGAGGCGCACCTTGTCCGGGGTGACGCGGATTTTCAGGCCGGCGAGATCCTCGGGGGTCTCGATCGGACGGACGTTGTTGGTGATGTTGCGGAAGCCGTTTTCCCACCAGCCGAGCACCTTGATGCCCTTGGCGTCGAGCATGCCGGCCAGTTCGGCGCCCAGTTCGCCGTCAAGCGCCGCAAAGGCCTGATCGCGCGCGCCCCAGGCATAGGGCATTTCGATGATGCCCATCCGCGGCTCGATCCCCTGGAACGACCCCGAACCGATCAGACCGGCCTGGACCGAGCCGAACTGCATGCCTTCGATCACTTCCTTTTCGCTGCCGAGTTGGCCCGAAGGGAAGACCTCGATGGCAACCCGGCCGTCGGTGCGCTGGTTGACCTCCTCGGCAAAACCGGTGGCCGCGACATGCCAGCTGTGGCTCTCGGGCAGGACGTGGCCGAGACGCACCGAAACTTCGGCAGCCAGGGCGGCGACGGGCGCCAGCCCGGCAAGGCAGGCCGCCAGCAGGCCGGTGCGGATCAAGGGGAAGGGGGATGTCATGTTCGGGTCTCCTGTTGAGCGATTATTGTCGCCGAAGAAACACCGAACGCAGGATTTGCGCAAATAAGCCGGGGCTATGGTTGGAACAGTTTTTCCGAATGGGTCGCGTGACCTGCCACGGGATTTTTCCTCCACCGTCGATTAGAGTCCGGCCCAACTTGAGGACGGACAATGAAGCGAACGAGATTCACAGACGAGCAGATCATC
>Ga0208334_100013_pt1 | contig 199118 bp, 178 predicted proteins | sample DeeseametaMP0900_FD_184201 | JGI IMG/M metagenome (GOLD analysis project Ga0208334, IMG submission 184201) | Marine microbial communities from the Deep Indian Ocean - MP0900 (SPAdes) | ecosystem: Environmental > Aquatic > Marine > Oceanic | place: East of Durban, South Africa, South Indian...
CTGACGCACATCCTCCTGCGCACGGTGGCTTAACGGTTCCTTAAGCCATGCATAGAAGCCGGAGAAATGGACCCGCAGAACCCGGCACATGGCCCGGACGCCGAACTCTCCGGGATGCGCCCGGATGAAGGCGTACTTCATTGGGACCCTCGCGCGAAGTACACCGTTGCCTTCGTCAGGGAAACGCCCCACCGGGGCCTTTCCTGATCCTCCTCAGTTTAGGATATCGCGCTCCTCGGTCACCCTGGCCAGCTCGCGCTTCAGCCGCCGGTTCTCGGCCTCATGATCCACGACCGGAACCTTTGGCGCGGGATCACCGAACAGCTTCATCCACTTGTAGAGCGAATGAGTGCTGACCCCCAATCGCCGGGAAACCTCCCGAACCGGATACCTCCGCACCATAATCTGATCACCGCATCGCGCTTGAAATCGTCGCTGTAATTGCTTGTCCCCATGTCGGCCTCCTTGCCTCAAAGTTTGGGGGCAAAGCGTCTACAAATCTAGGGGCATCTCAATTCGCTACACCGAGCGCTTGGTCGAGGCCGGACTGGAGCCATCGGTGGGCAGCGTCGGCGACTCGTATGACAACGCGCTGGCCGAAACGGTCATCGGCCTGTTCAAGACCGAGGTCATCCACCGACTTGGACCGTGGAGATCGGCCGATGCCGTGGAATGGGAAACACTGAAATAGGTCGAATGGTTCAACAACCGCCGCCTTCTCGGGCCGGTCGGGAACATCCCGCCAGCCGATGCCAAGCGCAACTTCTATGAAACGATCGAAGGAGTTAATATGGTCGCCTGAGACCAAGCAACCTGCCTCCGATGGAACCGGGGCGGTTCAAATCGCCGAGGCGTCGGGGTCGGTCTACGAAGTCATGGCGCACTTGTCGCACAGCGACCCGAAGACCGCCGCCATCTACGCCAAACGGGTCCATCGCGCGCGCCTCGCCGAGCGTGCCGCGCGTAGAAGAGAGTGCGGAAAACGCCGTAGAAGCCAAAAGTATCCCACGCCCCGAAAATCGTGGGACACTGAACGACGCAACGTCAAGTAAAACAACAGAAAATGAGGATAAGTGGCAGCCCGTAGGGGAATCGAACCCCTCTTTCCAGGTTGAAAACCTGGCGTCCTAACCGATAGACGAACGGGCCACTCTGTGTCGCTGCGGGGTAGGCGCTGTGGCCAACCCTGCGGCGTGAGGCGGGTTCTAAGTAATGCGGTGGGATTGCGCAAGCGGAAAAATGAAAAAAATCCCGCGCGGGTACGATTTTTTTCGGTGCAGCGCAGCGGCGGGTAAGCCTTTGATATCCTTCACTTGAGAAGCGGGGATTCTGCGGAAAACGGTCCACAGGCGCGGGGTCTGGATGCGCGCGGCGGGCAGAAGCCGCAGCAGGCGCGGAATCACCCGGTGGCACGGGCCGCGTCGTCGAGGCGCAGCTGCACTTTCTGACGGCCGCCCCAGGTGTTGATGTCGAGCTTGCCCGCCAGATGAAACCGTGCGCCGCCGTGGTCGAGCAGGGTCTGGCCCAGCGGGCCGTCGAAGGCGCCAAAGGCGATGGCGTCGAGGGGCGGCGTCAGCCCGTCGGAAAAGCTCAGCCGCAGGTGGCTCTCGCCGGCGCGTTTGGCAAAGCGGATCGCCATGTCGGGAAAGGCAAAGCGCGGGGCCGGGGCCGAGGCGCCATAGGGGCCGGCGTCTTCCAGCCGGGTCACCAGTTCGGCCGTCGCCGCACCGGGCATCAACGCGCCGTCACAGCGCAGATCGGCCGGGCCCGCGTCGCCGGCGCCCTGGCGGGCGAGCAGCTCGGACAGGCGCTCCATCGCCGGCGCGAGCTGCGCGCGGGTCAGGCTGAGGCCGGCCGCCATGCGGTGGCCGCCGCCCTTGGTCAGGTGGCCTTCGGCGGCAAGTTTCTGAATCGAGACGCCGAGGTCGACGCCGGCCACCGAACGGCCCGAGCCCTTGCCCTCGTCACCGTCAAAGCCGATCACGATGGCCGGACGGTTGGTCAGCTCTTTCAGCCGCGAGGCGACGATGCCCACGACGCCCGGGTGCCAGCCTTCGCCGGCGGCCCAGACCAGCGGCGCATCGAGGCCACGTTCCTCGGCCTGGGCCAGCGCGGCGGCGCGCACTGCCGCCTCGATCTCGCGGCGGTCGGCGTTCAGCTCTTCCAGCCGGTCGGCCATGGCGCGGGCCTCGGCCGCATTGTCGGTGGACAGGAGCCGGGCGCCCAGATCGGCCTTGCCGATGCGGCCGCCGGCATTCACGCGCGGGCCCAGCACATATCCCAGGTGATAGGCGGCCGGGGCACAGTCGAGCCGGGCGGCATCGCAGAGCGCCACCAACCCGGTCCTCTGCCGGCCCGCCATGACCTTGAGCCCCTGGCGCACCAGCGCCCGGTTGACCCCGGTCAGCGGTGCCACATCGGCCACGGTGGCCAGCGCCACCAGATCGAGCAGCGCCATCAGGTCGGGCCCGCGCTCGCCGGCCTCGCGCAGCTGTCGCCCGGCTTCGACCAGGCAGAGAAAGACCACGGCGGCGGCGCAGAGATGGCCCAGGGCGCCATCCTCGTCCTGGCGGTTGGGGTTCACCACCGCCACCGCATCGGGCAGGGTCTCGCCCCCGAGGTGATGGTCGAGCACCACGACGTCAGCGCCCCGGGCGGCGGCGATCGGCCCGTGCGAGAGCGTGCCGCAATCGACGCAGAGGATCAGGTCATGGTCGCGCGCCAGGGCGGCCATTGCCGGTTCATTGGGGCCATAGCCCTCGTCGATCCGGTCCGGCACGTAAAGCGTCGCCTGCCGCCCGAAATGCCGCAGCCAGGCGATGAGCAGCGCCGCGGAAGATCCGCCGTCAACGTCGTAATCGGCAAAGATCGCAATGCGTTCGCCGGCCTTCAGCGCCCGCAGCAGGCGCGCCGCGGCCTTGTCCATGTCGCGCATCTGGCGCGGGTCGGGCAGAAGATCGCGCAGCTTCGGTTCGAGAAAGGCCTGGGCCTCGGCGGCCTCGACCCCGCGGCGCGCCAGCACCTGCGCCAGAGCGCGGGGCAGGGCGGTGGCCTGCTCCAGCAGATCGGCCTGGCGTTCGACGGCCAGGCCGGGGCCGATCCAGCGGCGGCCGGTAAGCGAGCGCTCGACATTCAGGAATGCGGTCATCCGGCGCCCCCGGTGATTTCGGCGGTGCTGCGGGCGGTGACGAACTCGCCATGCAGATGGCTGATGGCGGCGTCGTGGATCGCCTCGGGGTCGGGCGCGACAAGGCCCGCCCGCCACGAGGTGTCGGCATTGCCGGCAAAGGCGGCGCAGGCGTCATGCGCCAGCGTCACCGCGAAGTCGAGGTTGGCGGCCATGCGGCAGGAGGTCGAGACGCAATGCGGCGTGGTCAGCCCGCAGATCACCAGATGCGTCACGCCCTGCGCGCGGAGGCCGGTCTCGAGCCCGGTGCCGATGAAAGCGGAATTGACCGATTTCTCGTGCTGCGCCTCGCCGGCCAGCGGGGCGAACCCGGGCAGAAAGGCGATATCGCCGGTTTCGGGGTGCAGCGGACTGCCGGGGGTGGTGCTGAGATGGCGCACCATATGCAGGGGCCAGCCCTGCGCGCGCGCGTGATCCGCCAGCCGCAGGGCCTGGGCCTCTGCGTCGGGGTTGTTGCGCGCCCCCCAGGCCGGATCGCGAAACCCGGCCTGGAAGTCGATCATCACAAGGGCGGTTGCCGCCATCACTCTTCCGGGTGACGATAGATCATGCGGCGCACCGATCCGGTCTTGGACCGCATCAGCAGCGTCTCGGCGGTGGTCCAGCCCGGCGTGCGCTTGAGCCCCGGCAGCAGCGAGCCCGAGGTGACGCCGGTTGCGGCAAAGATCACATGGTCGGTCACCATGTCGTCGCGGGTGTAGACCCGGTCGAAGTTGGTGATCCCGGCCTTCGTGGCGCGGCCTTTTTCATCGTCGTTGCGGAACATCAGCTTGCCATAGATCTGCCCGCCCATGCATTTCAGCGCCGCCGCGGCCAGCACGCCCTCGGGGGCGCCGCCAGAGCCCATGTACATGTCAATGCCGGTCAGTTCAGGTTCGGCGCAATGCATGACACCGGCGACGTCGCCGTCGGTGATCAACCGGATCGCGCAGCCGGTGGCGCGCAGCTCGGCGATCATCTCTTCATGGCGCGGACGCTCCAGCACGCAGACGGTGATGTCGGTGGTGGAACAGCCCTTGGCGGCGGCCAGCGCCGAGACCCGCTCGGAGGGGCTCATGCTCAGCGTCACCACGCCGGGTTTGAAGCCGGGGCCGATTGCCAGCTTGTCCATGTAGACATCGGGCGCATGCAGCATCGAGTCGCGCGGACCCATGGCGATCACGGTCAGGGCGTTGGGCATGTCCTTGGCGGTCAGCGTGGTGCCTTCCAGCGGGTCGAGCGCGATGTCCACCGCCGGGCCCTTGCCGGTGCCGACCTCTTCGCCGATGAACAGCATCGGCGCCTCGTCGCGTTCGCCTTCGCCGATCACCACCGTGCCCTGGATGTCGAGCTGGTTGAGCTGATCGCGCATCGCGTTGACGGCGGCCTGGTCGGCGGCTTTCTCGTCCCCGCGGCCAATCAGCTTGGCGCTGGCGATGGCGGCCTGTTCGGCCACCCGGGCGAGGCCCAGAGACAGCATGCGGTCGTTGAAATCCTTGGGAGCCATCGGCGAAATCCTTTGCAACAGAAGCGTCGGCCTCTGACTACCTTGTGCGGGGACGGGGCCGCAAGTGGGTTGCGGCGTGCCGGGCGCGCGGGGCGGCGCATTTCCGGCCGCTCAGGGCGCGCGCACCGTATGCCGGGCCAGCGCCGCCATGAAATCGGTGCGGGTGACGATGCCGATGATCCGGCCACGGTCCAGGACCGGCACCGCATCGATCCCCGCGCCGGCCATCATCGGCATCAGCGCGGCGATCGGGGTATCGGCGGTGGCGCGCGGCCCGGCGACCGACATGATCTCGGCGGCCGCCACCGGCCGGTCGCGGTCGCGGTCAAGCAGCCGTTTCAGCGCCGGCCCGAAGCCCCGGTCGAGGCGCAGGGCGTCCTCGCGGGCGCGGGTGATCAGGTGGATCTGAAAGATCACCCCCAGAAACCGCGCCCCGGGCCCGACCACCGGCAGGGCGGTGAAACGGTGCCGGGCAAAGAGACGCGCCACCTCGGTCAGCGGGGTCTCGGGCGTCACGGTGACCAGATCGCGCGACATGATGTCGGCCGCCGCGAGCGGACCGGTGCGATGGGACGCCGCCTGAAGCTCGGCGGCGCCGATCAGCCGGGCCAGATCCTCGACCCCGAGGTTGAGGGATTGGCGATAACGTTCGAGGATCGCCGCCAGCTCTTCCTCGGACAGCCCCAGTCGCTCGACCGGATCGGCATCCTCGGTGCCATGGTGGCCGGGGTCGTCGAATTGCCGCAGCGGATAGTGGCGCCCGGTCAGCCGGGCATAAACCGCCGCCAGGGCCACCAGCGCCGCCGTGCCGAGGGCGATCGGCGCCAGCGCAAACCAGAAGCCCAGGCGTTCGACCGCCTCGGGGCTCATCGCCGCCGTCATCGCCACCGCGCCGGCCGGCGGATGTACCGCGCGGCACAGGATCGTCACCGTCACCGCCAGCCCGACCGCAAGCGCGATACGCAGCGCGGACTCGGGCAGCAGAAGCGCCACCGTGACCCCCACCAGCGCCGCCAGGGTATTGCCGACGATGGCCGACCAGGGCTGCGCCAGCGGGCTGTTGGGCACTGCGAACAGCAGCACCGAGGAAGCCCCGAAAGGCGCAACCAGATAAAGCCCGAGTTCGAGATCGACCACCGGCGAGAGCAGGAACAGCCCGACGAGGGCAAGGCCCGCAAAGGCGCCGACCCCGGCGCGCAGCGCCTCACCGGACGCGGGGCCGGCCACGGCAGGGCCAAGAGAACGCAGAATGTGCAAGACGGGGCCCCTTTTGCGACTGCGCGCAAAATTTCAGCAAACCGCCCGAAGTTCAAGCATCGCGCAATTCGCGCCGCGCCCCGTCGTCAGACCTCTTCGATGCGCAGCGCCACCGGATCGCCCAGCACCACATCGGTCGTGCTGATGGCATCCAGCGCCTCGTTCAAGGCCGAGCGCTGGGTCTTGTGGGTCACGATCAGCACCGGCGCGGCCTCGTCGGCGTGATCGTATTGCCGCATCCGGTCGATCGAGATCCCGGAGGCGCCGAGCAGCGTCGCCACCTTGGCCAGGGCGCCCGGCCTGTCGCGCAGGGTCATCCGCAGGTAATAGGGCGCGGGCGCGGCGCTCTGTGCCGGCTGCGCCTCGGACAGGGTCTTTGCCGGCTGGCCGAAGGTCGTGACCCGCAGCCCGCGCGCGATGTCCATCACGTCGCCCATCACCGCGCTGGCGGTCGGGCCTTCGCCGGCCCCCGGCCCGCGCAGCACCACCTGATCGACCGCGTCGCCTTCGATCACCACCATGTTGGTGCCGCCCTCGAGCTGCCCCAGCGGCGAGGCGGCCGGCACCAGGCAGGGCGACATCCGCTGCTCCAGCCCGCGGCCGGTCATCTGCGCCACGCCCAGAAGCTTGATGCGATAGCCCATGTCGGCGGCGGCGCGGATGTCCTCGATCAGGATGCGGCCGATGCCCTCCAGCTCGACCCCGGCGAAATTCACCTGGGTGCCAAAGGCGATCGACGACAGCAGCGCCAGCTTGTGGCCGGCGTCGATGCCGCCGACGTCCAACTCGGGATCGGCCTCGAGAAAGCCCAGCTGGTTGGCCTCTTCAAAGACCGTGTCATAGGGCAGGCCGGCGCTCTCCATCCGGGTCAGGATGTAGTTGCAGGTGCCGTTCATCACGCCCAGCACGCGGGTCACCTCGTTTCCGGCGAGCCCCTCGGTCAGCGATTTGATCACCGGGATGCCGCCGGCGACCGCCGCCTCGAAGCGCAGAACCGCGCCATGGTCCTCGGCCAGCTGCGCCAGCTCCTGGCCATGCAGCGCCAGCATCGCCTTGTTGGCGGTGACCACGTCCTTGCCGGCCTTGAGCGCCGCCTCGGTCGCGGCCTTGGCCGGCCCGTCCGAGCCGCCCATCAGCTCGACAAAGACATCCACGTCATCGCGCTTGGCCAGGGCCACGGGATCGTCTTCCCAATCGTAGGCCGCGAGGTTCACGCCGCGATCCTTGTCGCGGGTGCGGGCCGAGACGGCGCTGATCTCGATCGGACGCCCGGCGCGCACGGCCAGAAGATGCGCCTTCTGCCGGACGATCTTGACCGTGCCGGTGCCGACCGTGCCAAGCCCGGCGATACCAAGGCGTAGGGGTGTGGTCATGGGGGGTCCTCCGGCAAGATCAGGCGTTTCGCGCGATGTATCGCCAAGTGCGGCAGGGTGCAACGGCAAGGATGCGCCCTGCCGTCTATTCGGGCAGGACGATCTCGCCGACGCCCCGGGCCATGCGCGCCCGGGTGCCCCGGTCGATCACCGGACGGCGCAGCCGCGCGGTGCGCGCTTCGAGCCCCCGAATGCGCGCCAGCAGACCTTCGGCCAGGGCGGTCGAGGTGGTGGCCTCCGGCACGGCGGCCAGTTCCTCGACGCTGAGCAGCCGGGGATAGGGCGCGGCGTCCACCGCCGGACCCTCGCTGTCGGCCAGTTCGGGAAACTGGGTACAGGCCGCCAGGCTCAGGCAGAAACTTAACCGGATCAGGCGCATGAGGGCTCCGCAAATTGCTCCCTTCCTCATGCCGCATCGGCGGCGGGAGGGCAAGGATTGGTGATTGATCTGAACGTTTGTTCAGTTCATTGTGGCGCCATGGCACGCACCCAAGGCTCGCATTCCGACATTACCGGCCCCAAGGTCCGCGACGCGGCGCTGCGGCTTTTTGCCCGGCACGGCTTTGCCGCCGTCTCGATGCGCCAGATCGCCGGCGAAGTTGGGGTCCAGGCCGGGGCGCTCTACAATTACACTCCCGACAAGCAAAGCCTGCTGTTCTCGCTGCTCAAGGGGCACATGGACGATCTGCTGGCCGCCTGGGCGGCCGAACCGACGGCGGGTGATCCGGTCGAAAGCCTCGCCCGGTTCACCCGCTTCCACATCCGCTTCAATATCGAGCGGCCGGAGGCGATCTTCATCTCCTACATGGAACTGCGCAACCTCGCCCCCGAGAATTTCGCGGTGATCGAGAAGCAGCGCCGCGCCTATGAGGACGAGCTCGAGGCGATCCTGCGCGCCGGCGTCGCCCAAGGCTGCTTCGAGGTGCCCGATCCCAAGATCGCCACGCTGGCGGTGATCGCCATGCTCACCGGGGTCAATACCTGGTACCGCGCCGGCGGCCGGCTGTCGCTGGACGAGGTGCAACAGATCTACTGGGACATGGTGCGCCGCGCGGTTGGCGCCTGAGCCGCCCCTGCACTTTCCTCTTGCCGAAAATACCGCGGGGGAGTCGCGGCCTGCCGCGACGGGGGCAGCGCCCCCATAGGCCGTGCGCTTTCCTGTCCCATCGCCCGCGTCCCGAACCTGCCCCGGGACCTCGCCGCCAGCCCCGAGGCGCGATGTCAGCTGCCGCGCCGTTTCGCGCGCAGGGTGGGATCGGCCTCGCGCGGATCCTCCGGCCAGGGATGGCGCGGATAGCGGCCGCGCATGTCGCGGCGGACATCGGCATAAGAGCTGTCCCAGAAACCGGGAATGTCCATCGTGGTCTGCACCGGGCGGTGCGCCGGCGACAGCAGGGTGACGCGCAGCGGCTGGCCGGCCACCGTCGGATGGCGGGTCTGGCCGAACATCTCTTGCAGCCGCAGGGTGATCTCGGGGTGGGCGCCGGAGTAATCGATCGGGATCTTCCGGCCCAGCGGCGTCACGAATGCGGCGGGCACCGCCCGGTCGAGCGCCTGGATCTGATCCCAGGAGAGCCGTGCCACCAGGGCATCATGCGGATCGAATCCCTTCCATTGCTCCGCCGTCCGGAGGCCGGTGATATAGGGAAGCAGCCATTCCTCGAGCTCCGCGAGCAGCGCCGCTTCGGAGACATCCGGCAGATCGACGCCGCCATCGCGCGCCACCTCGATCCGGGCCACCAGCCGGGTCGCGCCCTTGCTCATCTTCAGCCCCAGCTCGCGCACCCCGTCGAGCATGGCGCGGGCCACCCGGTCCTCCGGTGCATCACTCCAGATCCGGTCCTGAAGCGCGATCTGCCCCAGCCGCTCCTGCTGTCGCGCCACCACCCGCCGTTCGCGTTTCGACCAGTCGCAGAGATCGACCCAGGCGATCTGATCGGCAAAGAGCGCGCGGATCTCCGCCTCGGAGATGGCGATGGCCTGGCGGATGCGGGCCTCGCGCGGGTTGCCGTCTGTGTCGGTCACCACGATCAGCCGCTGGCCGGCCAGCGGATCGGCGGGTTCCATCACCGCCCCCTTGCCGCCCGACAGCACGTAGCGCGGCGCGTCCCCCTTGCGGCGCAGCCCGATGCGGTCGGGATAGGCCAGCGCCGCCATCTGCGCGGCGCTCAGCGCGCCCGCAGGGCCGCGCCCCGCGGCACGGGTCAGGCGCTTCGCCTCCTGGTTGATGCGGTCGAGCGCCGGGCGGTGCAGCTCGTAGGGCCGGTGCTGGCGGAAGCCGCGCGGATCGCGCAGCGCCTCGAGCCTGAGGGCCAGGTCCACCGGCGCGCCGCGCAGCGGATCGCGGTCGGCCAGCAGCGCCGCCAGCGCCGCCGCCTCGGGCCCGGCCTCGGCCAGCATATGCGCCAGCCGCGGATGCAGCGGCAGCGCCGCCAGCCGGCGGCCATGCGCGGTGATCCGGTTGCCGGCATCAAGCGCGCCCAGCATCCGCAAGAGACCCTGCGCCTCGGCCCAGCTGCCGGGGTTGGGCGCGGTGAGGAAAGGCAGCTCGTCGGCGCTGGCGCCCCAGAGCGCCAGCTCCAGCGCCAGCCCCGCCAGGTCGGCCACCTCGATCTCGGCCGGGGCAAAGGCCGGCAGCGCACCGTCCTCGCCCCGGGTCCAGAGCCGGTAGGCCACCCCCGGCGCCACCCGGCCGGCGCGGCCCGCCCGCTGGGTGGCCTCGGCGCGGCTGACCTTTTCCGTCACCAGCCGCGACATGCCGGAGCCGGGATCGAAGCGCGCGCGCCGTGCCCGGCCGGCATCCACCACCACGCGGATGTCCTCGATGGTCAGCGAGGTCTCGGCGATCGAGGTCGCCAGCACCACCTTGCGGCCCTGGCTCTCGGGCCGGATCGCAGCGCGCTGCCGGGCAAAGGGCAGGGCGCCATAAAGCGGCCGCAGCTGGCAGTCGCCGGGCAGGCGCGCGCTCAGCAGGGTCTCGCAGCGGCGGATCTCGCCCTCACCGGGCAGAAAGACCAGCACGCCCCCCTCGGTCTCTGCCACCGCCCGGGTCACCAGATCGGCGCAGGCCTCGGCGATCCGCGCCTTGGGCCCCAGCGGCCGGTCGAGCCAGCGGGTCTCGACCGGGAAAGAGCGGCCCTCGGAGGTGATGACCGGCACATCACCCATCAAGGCCGCCACCGGTGCGGCCTCAAGCGTTGCCGACATCACGATCAGCCGCAGGTCGTCGCGCAACGCCTCGGCGATCTCGAGGCAGAGCGCGAGGCCCAGATCGGCATTCAGCGAACGTTCGTGGAATTCGTCGAAGATCACCGCGCCGACGCCGGAAAGCTCCGGGTCGCTTTGAATCATCCGGGTCAGGATGCCTTCGGTGACCACCTCGATGCGGGTGTGTCTGCCGATGCGGCTCTCGCCCCGAATCCGGTAGCCCACGGTCTCGCCCGCCGTCTCGCCCAGGGTTTCGGCCATGCGTTCTGCGGCGGCGCGGGCGGCCAGCCGGCGCGGCTCGAGCATCAGGATGCGGCCGTCGACCAGCCCGGCCTCGAGCAGGGCCAGCGGCACGCGGGTGGTCTTGCCGGCGCCGGGCGTCGCCTGAAGCACGGCGCGGCCCTGGGCCGCGATCGCCGCCAGAAGTTCGGGCAGCGCGTCGTCGATGGGAAGGGGCAGGCGGGGCGTCATGCCGGCCTTATCGCCGAATGAGCAGCACCCGTCCACGCAGAGTTTTGGCGTCGATCCGGCTGACCTGCCAATGACCCGAGGCCGCCGGCGCATAGGATAGCTCGAAGGGGAAGGTCCGGCCTTCCTTCAGCGCCTTGCGGGAAAACCCGCCTTCGCGGATATACCGGCCCTTGCAGACCACCCGATCGGTGGCGCGGCTGTCTTCGGAGGTGGTCAGCCGGATGCGCCGCTCGCCGTCGAAATAGACGGTGTCGAGCCGGCAGAGATCGTCGCCATCGCGCGCCCGCAACAACTGCCAGAAGGCGGTCAGCGGATCGAGCGCGTCGCCCTGGCTGCGCGGATCGAGCCAATGCGCGTCGGGCTCTTCGCTTTCCTCCAGCACCGGCAGGCCGCCGCGATAGGCGATCACCTTGTCGCTGCTGCGCCGCCCGGTATCGAGGCTCTCTTCATAGCGCAGCGGCGCATAGCTGTCGCCATTCACCCGTCCGGTCACGTCGGCACGGTAGCGAAATCGGGCGATCGCGGCGATCAGGCCCGAGGATTTCACCCGGCCTGTCGCCGCGTACTGCCCGTTCTCGCGGGTCATTGCAAAGCGCACCTCGCCGGCCTTGAGACCGGCAAAATAGACCTCGAATCTGCCGGTTTCCGAGGCCGGCTGCACTGCCGTCGCGCTGCCTGCGCCGAATGAGGCGGCCCCCAGCGCGAAAAAGGTTATCAGGGCACAGAGCCTGTGCCGCATATGCTGCCCGATCATCTGTGGTGTTCCCGAGTCCTGCGCGGAAATGCATTGTCCGGTGGATTGTCGCCACCGCTCTGGACTAGAGGTACAAGCCGAGGCAGAAATTGCCAGCCGGTCCGCCTGCCGGGCCGCCAGCGCGCGAATTCCCGCGTATGCGGGGCGGGCTCTGTGCGGAAAGATGCCGGTCGCAGTAAAGTGAGGGACGAGATGGAGATTGCCGAACTGGCCGAGCGGGTTCTTGCCGGAGAGAGACGGGCGCTGTCGCGGGCGATCACGCTGATCGAAAGCCAGCGCGCGGATCACCGGGCCAGGGCCACCGAGCTGATGGAGCATCTGCGCCTATCCGACCGGCAGGCGCTGCGAATCGGGCTTTCGGGCACGCCCGGCGTCGGCAAATCCACATTCATCGAAAGCTTCGGTCTGATGCTGACCGGGCAGGGCAAGCGGGTGGCGGTGCTGGCGGTCGATCCCTCGTCGGCCCGTTCCGGCGGATCGATTCTCGGCGACAAGACGCGGATGGAACAGCTCTCGCGCGACCGCAACGCCTTTATCCGCCCCTCGCCCAGCCAGTCGCATCTGGGCGGCGTGGCGCGGCGCACCCGCGAGGCGGTGCGGCTCTGCGAGGCCGCCGGGTTCGACGTGGTGCTGATCGAGACCGTTGGTGTGGGCCAGTCCGAGACGGTGGTGGCCGAGATGTCGGACCTCTTCCTGCTGTTGTTGGCGCCGGCGGGGGGCGACGAGCTGCAAGGGGTCAAGCGCGGCATCATGGAAATGGCCGACCTGATCCTCGTCAACAAGGCCGATGGTGACCTGAAAGCCACCGCGACGCGAACCTGCGCGGATTATTCCGGCGCCCTGCGCCTGTTGCGCAAGCGGCCTCAGGATCCGCCGGGCTATCCCAAGGCGCTGACCGTCTCGGCGCTCGAGGAGCAGGGGCTGGAGACCGCCTGGGACGAGATGCAGGCCCTGACCGGCTGGCGCCGAGACGAGGGCCATTTCGACGCGCGCCGCGCCGATCAGGCACGCTACTGGTTTGCCGAGGAGGTGCGGCAGGCACTGCTCGCGCGACTGCAAGCGCCGGCGGCCCGCGAGGCGATGCAGGCGTTGTCAGACGCGGTGGCCGAGGGCCGCACGACCCCGGCGCAGGCGGCACGGGACATGGTGACCCGGCACCTCGGCGGATGAGGTCGGAGACCCTCTTTGACGGGGCGCTGCTGCGCGCCACGCTGTTCAATCCGGGCCAGCGTGGGCTTTTTGTCAGCTTTCGTCAAAGACTTGCCGAGCCGGGCCACTTTGGCGATCCGCGCCCGGTGCGCAGTTTTACCAATGCGGGCATGAGCCACCTGCACCTGCAATCGCGCTGGAACGACTGGTACATCAACCCGGAGACCGAGGCGCTGGAGGCGGCGCTTGTGGCGCATGCGGCGGGCTATGACGACGCCTGCGCGATGGGATTCTCCATGGGGGGGTATGCCGCCTTTCGCTTTGCCGCGGCGCTGCGGCTGCGCCGGATCATCGCGGTGTCGCCGCAATTTTCGATCTCGCCGCGGCAGGTGCCCTTCGACCGGCGCTACCGCGATTGCGCCAGCGGCTTCGACGACGTGCTCGGCGATCTGTCGCCGCGTGGCGCACCGGTGCAGGGGGTGATCCTCGCCGATCCGTTCCGGCCGCTCGATATCCGCAATGCCGCGCTGATCGGGATGGCCTTTGCCGGCATGCGGATCGCCCGGCTGGCCGGTGGCGGACATCCGGCGACGGCGGTGCTGCGCGACGCCGGGCGGTTCGGCAAGTTGCAGGCGCAGCTCGGCAAGCCGCGGGTGCCGGCGCGGCGGATCGTGATGCTGCATCGCAATGCCCGGCGCCGGAGCCCGACCTATTGGCGCCATCTGGCTGCGCAGGCAGAGAAAACCGGGCGCCACGCGCTGGCCCGCACCGCCCGGGCCCGGGCGGCCACGCTGGCGGCGGAGCCGGGTTGAAGAACCGCCCGGCTTTGTCACGAGGCTCTTGACGATCCCCGGCCGCGCGCGTAATAGCCTGCAAACCAGATTCCGGGCGCGGCCTATGCGGCGCCCTTTGATATTTGCGGGGCGCGTCCGGGCCAAGGGGTTCGATGTCCTGCTCTGAAACGATGAGGATGATCACATGTCGCGCCGCTGCGAACTGACCGGAAAAGGCCCGATGACTGGCAACAACGTCAGCCACGCCAACAACAAGACCAAACGTCGCTTTCTGCCCAACCTGAACGACGTGACCCTGCAATCCGAAACGCTGAACCGCGGCATCAAGCTGCGGATTTCGGCCTCGGCCCTGCGCTCGGTGGACCACCGTGGCGGTCTCGACAAATTCCTGGCGAAAGCCAAGGACGCCGAGCTGTCCGATGCGGCGCTCAAGGTCAAGAAAGAGATCATGAAAGCGCAAGCCGCCGAGGCCTGAGCTTTCTGATGTACCGCGGCCTTTCGGGGCCGTCAGACCCTCGTCGGCCCACCCGGCGGGGGTTATTCTTTTTGCGCCTGTGCCAAGTGCGGCGCGCCGGGCAGGGCGCCGGATATTTCCAGAACCAGCTTGCGCTTGACCGCCTCGGCAAAGGAGGCGCGGCTTTCGGCGGTGACCACGAAGGCCCCCATGCCGCCGATGATCCGCTGTTCATAGAGCGCCTCGAGCCCGCCCTGGGCGCGCCCCGGATCGCCGGGCCGCAGGATCGGCAGGGCATTGATCGTGACCCCCGCCGCCAGCACCTGCGCCCGCGCTTCGGCAATGCCCGGCCCGGAATGATTGTTGGCGCTGTCGCCGGAAAAATCGATCACCCGCCGCCAGCCCTGGATGTCGTTTTGCTCGATCTGCCGCAGCCCTTCGAGCAGCGCGCCGCCAATGGCGTTGCGGCCCCGCGCCTGGCGCGGCTGGGCCAGCAGATGGGCGGCGAATCCCGCTGCCGCCTCGGCCCCGTCGATCCGCGTCCAGGGGGCAATGACGGCGGTGGTTTCGGCCCATTCGATATAGGTCACGGCGATGGTGCCATAGGCGGTGCCGGCGATTGCGGCCAGAACCTCGGGGTCGGTCAGGGCGGCGGCATAGCCCTGGCGCTGAAAGGCGATCTCGCGGCTGTCGATCGAGCCGGAGGCATCGGCCAGCAGCACCAGTTCGAGATCGGTGTCCTGGGCCAGCGCGGCGGCGGGCAGGGCGAGGAGGAGGCAGAACAGAAGCTGGCGCATGGTGCCACGATAGCGGCATGCGGCCGGCGGGCGGCTCACGTTTGTGTCACCGGGCGGGGCGACTATCCTTCGGGATAGGCAGCTTCGCCCAATGCGCTTTTGCGCTGCGGCGGCGGGGCGCGCTATACCAAGGACACGCGATAAGTGATCCGCCGCAAAGCGCACACCCCTGAAGCGGTATCGGGCCGGAAGGTCAGAGCCGCTACGCGGCGGGGCGGGTCACTTCTCGTCAAAATATCAACCCTCCATTGTGAACGGCGATGGGGCGGCCCTGAACAGGCCGCCCCATGTGCCCTGCGCGGGTCACTTGGCCTTGGGCGTCCCGATGTTGAGCGGTTTTCCGAGGCCCGAATGCGCGGTGGCGAGGACCTTGGGTTTTTCCTGCTTGGGTTTCTTGGCTTCTTTGTTGCCGCGGTTCTTGTGTTTGGACATGGGTGATCTCCGAGGGATATCCCGCAGCGGAATTGCCACGGGCCGTCGCATCGTCAGACGATCAGGGTTGCCCGTTTCGGCGGGGCGATGATCCTTGGGAAGCGGCAGGGGTGAGTCGTCCTCACCGGGGCTGCGGCGGGGAATTTACGCCTGTGACGGGGCGCTCGCAAGAGGGATGATGGGGGACCTTGCGCAACGCTCGTGCCAACGGTCATGCCTCTCACCGGGCCCGGAACAAGGCCGCAGGCCGCCGGTCTCTCGGCGATTGCCTTGCAAACGCCTGCCCGCTCGATCGGGCTGGCGCTTTGGCTGGTCTTGGTGCCCCGAATGTCTGGGGGAAGTGCTTGGCTGGGATAAAGCGCTTTCGAACGGAGGGAGCAGCGCCACCCCGCGGGCAGGCGTTGGCCCGGCTTTCCATCTAACCAAGAATACGGGTTTCAACGTTGCTGTACGTAATTCTACGCTCAAGACTCAGGCTGTTCTTCAGGATACAGGTGTCGAGTTTTGCGGTCGAAAGTGCTATCGCATCGCGGGCATATTTGTTTTCGGAAATTTTGAGGATGCAATTGCAGAGCTATCTGCGACCCATCTGTTTCAAGGCATAAAGTGCAAATTGGGTTTCCGACTGGATTGCCATCAAGCTGTTTATACCAACTGTCGGCAATCTTTATCAGGTCTCCTTTCTCTACCAATCTCTTGGCTAATTCTTTGAGTTCCTGATCTTTTGCATGCATAGCCGTGGCTAACTCGGTGAGGTTGATTTGCGTCTCGGCTAGCTTCGAAGACAGCTCAGCAATCCTCAACTTGTAGTCGGCCTCATCCAGTTGGCGATCAATACTGTTTAGTTCCCTTACCAAACCAATACTGGCTGTCAGCGACGAGATAACCGCGCCAACGTCCATAGAAATTCTCCTTTAAAAATCCAACTCTTCAACAAATTTCGCATTCGCCTGGATATACTCGAACCGCTTCTCCGGCTTCTTGCCCATCAGCCGTTCCACCAGGTCGCCGGTCTCGCCCGGCTCGTCCTCGTCGATCGACACCCGGATCAGCTTGCGCGTCTCGGGGTTCATCGTGGTTTCCTTCAGGTCCTTGGCGTCCATCTCGCCCAGACCCTTGAAGCGCGAGACCGAGATATTGCCCTTGCCGCCGAGGCCCTTCTCCAGCCACATGTCGCGCTCGGCCTCGTCGAGGCAATAGACCCGCTTGGCTCCCTGGGTCAGCCGGAACAGCGGCGGGCAGGCGAGGTAGAGGTGCCCGCGGTCGATCATCGGCCGCATCTGGGTAAAGAAGAAGGTCATCAAGAGCGCCGCGATATGGGCGCCGTCGACGTCGGCGTCGGTCATGATGATGATCTTGTCGTAGCGCAGATCGTCGATGTTGAACTTGGTACCCAGCCCGACGCCAAGCGCCTGGGACAGATCGGAAATTTCGGCGTTCGAGCCAAGCTTGGACGAGGCCGCGCCGAGCACGTTGAGGATCTTGCCGCGCAGGGGCAGCAGCGCCTGGGTCTTGCGGTCGCGCGCCATCTTGGCCGAGCCGCCAGCCGAATCGCCCTCGACGATGAACAGCTCGGTGCCCTCGCGCGAGGTGGCCGAGCAATCCACCAGCTTGCCGGGCAGGCGCAGCTTCTTGGTGGCGGTCTTGCGCGCGGTTTCCTTTTCCTGCCGCCGCCGCAGCCGCTCTTCGGCGCGCAGCACCAGGAAATCGAGGATCGCGCCGGCGGATTTCGTGTCCGAGGTCAGCCAGTGGTCGAAATGGTCGCGCACCGCGCCCTCGACCAGCTTCGAGGCCTCGGTGGTGGCCAGCCGGTCCTTGGTCTGGCCGACGAATTCCGGCTCGCGGATGAAGCAGGAGACCAGCGCGCAGCCGCCGGTGATCAGGTCGTCGCGGGTGATCTGCGCCGCCTTCTTGTTGTTCGACAGCTCGCCATAGGCGCGGATGCCCTTGAGGATCGCGGCCCAGAAGCCGGCCTCATGGGTGCCGCCCTCGGGGGTGGGGACGGTGTTGCAATAGGACTGGATGAACCCGTCGCGCGAGGGCGTCCAGTTGATCGCCCATTCCACCTTGCCCGGGGTGCCGAATTTCTCCTTGAAATCCACCGTTCCGGCAAAGGGTTTCTCGGCATAGGTCGACGCGCTGCCCAGGGTCTCGGTCAGGTAGTCCGACAACCCGCCGGGAAAGTGGAAGGTGGCTTCGGTCGGGGTCTCGCCATCCTCGATGGCGCTCTTCCAGCGAATCTCGACGCCCGAGAACAGATAGGCCTTGGAACGCACCATCTTGAGCAGGCGGGCGGGTTTGAAGCGGTGCTTGCCGAAGATCTCCTCGTCAGCGTGAAAGGTCACCGTGGTGCCGCGCCGGTTGGGGGCGGCGCCGACCTTGGCAACCGGGCCCAGCGGCAGGCCGCGGGAAAACCGTTGCTCAAAGAGCTCCTTGTTGCGCGCGACCTGGACAACCATGGAATCGCTGAGCGCATTGACCACCGAGGCGCCGACGCCATGCAGACCGCCGGAGGTCTCGTAAGCCTTGCCCGAAAACTTGCCGCCGGCATGCAGCGTGCAGAGGATCACCTCGAGCGCGGATTTGCCGGGGAATTTCGGGTGCGGGTCGATCGGGATGCCGCGGCCGTTGTCGCGGATGGTAATGGCAAAATCTTCGTGCAGCTCGACCTCGATGCGATTGGCATGGCCGGCGACGGCCTCGTCCATCGAGTTGTCGAGCACCTCGGCCACCATGTGGTGCAACGCGCGTTCATCGGTGCCGCCGATGTACATCCCGGGCCGCTTGCGCACCGGTTCCAGCCCTTCGAGCACCTCGATATGCCTGGCATCGTAGTCAGAAGGGTCCACCGGTGTAAGAAGATCGTCGGCCATGTCCGCTGCTCTTTGTTGCTCTTGATTGGCGCGCAGTATGGCAGAGCGCGCCGGGCGGGGGAAGGGTGCGGATCGCCCACTGCGCCCGAACGGGCTTGTCATTGGCGCCATGGTGGCGATTATCCGCAGAACCACAATCAGGGAGGCAGACATGCGCATCGCATTCACCGGCGGCAACGGCAAGGCAGGCAGGCATATCGTTCCGTGGCTTCGCGAGCGGGGACACCGGGTGCTCAACCTCGATCTGAATGCCCCGCAGGAGCCCGACAACCTGTCGGTCGATCTCACCGACAGCGGCCAGGTGTTCAATGCGCTCTCGAGCCTGTCGGGGTTCGACGAGCTTGACCGGCCCGAGGTGCCGAAGTTCGACGCCGTGGTGCATTTCGCCGCGCTGGCGCGCATCCTGATCCAGCCCGACAACGAGACCTTTCGGGTCAACACCCTGTCGACCTACAACATCCTGGAGGCGGCGGTGAAACTGGGCATCCCCAAGGTGATCTTTGCCTCGTCGGAGACCACCTATGGCATCTGTTTCGCCCAGGGCGAGGTAAAGCCCGACTACCTGCCGGTGGACGAGGAGCATCCGGTGGTGCCGCATGACAGCTATGCCATGTCCAAGGTCTGCAACGAGGCTTGCGGGCGGTCGTTTCAGGCCCGGTCCGGGATCGACGTCTATGGCCTGCGGATCAACAACGTGATCGCGCCCGAGGAATACGCCAGCGACTTCCCGGCCTACATGGCAGATCCCTCGCTGCGGCGGCGCAACATATTTGCCTATATCGACGTGCGCGACCTGGGGCAGATGGTCGAGAAATGCCTCGAGACCGACGGGCTGGGTTATGAGGTGTTCAACGTTGCCAACGACGACCTTTCGGTCGAGTTGACGAACGCAGAGGTCCGTTCGCGGTTCTACGACGGTGTGCCGCTGCGCCGCGAGATGGGCGAGGCCGAGACCTTCTACAGCAACCGCAAGGCCAAGGAGATGCTGGGCTTCCAGCCCGCGCATTCCTGGCGCGAGGTGCTCGGATAGGGCTCAGCCGGCCTGGCCGCGCAGCCATTCGGCAAAGCTCGCCTCGTCCAGATGGCCCTGGGCGAGGCGGATGATGCGATCGCCGATGTCCTGAACGTCCCACTCCAGTTCGATTCCGTGAATTTCCAGACAGAAGTTCATGGTGTCGAAGGCGGTGCGCTTGTTGTCGTCATTGAAGCAATGGCCAGTGGCAATCGCCGTGGCATACGCAGCGGCGAGATCGAAGATGTCGTCGATCAGACCGTAGACGAGGCGGTTTTCAACCCGACCCAAGGCGCCTTCGAGGGATTTGTCACGCGCGCGCCCGGCAATCTCTCCGGGATTGAGCGCGGCGTCGTGCAGCGCTTCGACCATCTCGGCGGTCAGCAGTACTGGGGTCATTTGTCCTTGAGATAATCAAGAACGGGCTGCACCCGTGGCCGCGACTTTGCGATGTAGGATTTGACCTCATCCATCGAGGCAAACCGAGGTTCGCCGTCGAGCGTGGCCTCTTCCGGCACCAGATAGCCCACGCATTTCGAGTTCTTCATGATCGCCACCGGCTCGCCGCCGGCGCGGTCAAAGACCTTTTGCGGCTCGCGCAGCTCGGTCATGGTGCAGATGTTGCGGGTGTGAAGACGGGTGACCATGGCGGTGTTCCTGATTGGAATGTGTATTTCAATATACACTTTTCCGCACGTTTTGCAAGGCAGGGCAGGGCTCAGGGCCGTACCGTCTCGACCTCGAACTGAAGGAACAAGGGCACTGGCTCCGCTGCCTTCTTCTTGCGCGAGAGCGAGATGGCGGCGCGGGTCGTGTCGCCGAACCCCGCCGTTGCCAAAAGGTCGGCCAGGCCCTGCGGACCGGCCGGCGCGGCGCGGCTGCGTGCCACCGCGTCCTGCGCGAGGAATGACAGATCCTCGACTGCCGATCCCGCGGCCGCCGGCGAAACGACAACGATCACCCGCTCGCGGCCGAAGCTGTCGCCGGTGATCAGGATGTAATTCTCGTCAAGCCTGTCGCCCGGCTGCATCCGGCCATTGTCGATGAAGGTGATGGAATAATCGGAACCGACGTAGAGAATGTTGAAATCCACCGGCGCCTCGGTGGGATTGGCCAGCCTGAGCCCCAGGGTGTCGTCCGGCACCAGCCGCGGCACCGAGGCGCCGGAAAACGCCACGCGCGAGGCCGGCAGCACCTGTTCACGCGCAGCGTCGTAGCGGCCGCGTACCATCTCGGCCTCGACCCGGAGCGCCGAAGCGCCGGCAGTTGCCGCGCCTACCTTCATCAGGTTCAGGGCGCGTGACATCCGGGTCAGGTTTTCCGCCACCATCCGGGCTAGTTGCGTCGCGTCCTTGTCGCCGGTCGTCACCGAGGGCACCTGCGCCAGCTCGTCGATATCGACGATACCGGCCGCCGACATGAACCAGAGCGCATCGGGCCGCGGGCTGTCGGCAAAGACCGCGAGACGCAGATCGGCTTCGGGATCGCCGGCGGGGACAAATCGGATGCGTGGGCCGGTCAGGCCGTCGCGCGCGATCACCCCAAGGGCGGCATCCAGGGCCTCGGCCGGGGCCGTTCCGGGCGCCGGCAGGGCGACGGTCAGCGACAGGTCGAGCGCGGTGCCGATCTTGCGCAGCACCGCGCCGGGGGGCAGCGCATCGAGACTGTAGTCGCCCGTTGCCTGCGCCGAAAAGGTGGTGAGGGCGCTGACGGTGAACCTGGCCAGCGTCGCGTCATCGGCATCGGCGGGCGAGGCCAGCAGCAGCAATTCGCTGCCCAGGTTCAGCCCGTGCAGCTGCCCGGCGTCGATGCGCAGCGCCGTACCCTGCGGCCGCGCCGGCCATTGCAGGATGCGGTCGCCCGTGCCCTGGCCAAAGACCGGCAGATCGAGGTCGCCTTCGAACAGCGGCGTTGATCGCGCCAGGTTGCCGCTGACGTATTTGCGCAGCACCTCCTGCGCCAATTGCCGATAGGTGATGCCGGGGCGCTCGGCCAAAGTCTCGAACAGCGTATAGGTAAAGACGCCCTGGATCCGGCGGTTCGCCTGTCCCTTGGGCATGTTCCTTTCCGGCGTGGTTTCATTGGTCTGGGCCGCGAAAAAGGCCACCAGACGCCCGGTTTCACCATCGTCGCCGACCGCTTCGACCGGCGCATCGGCCGGGCTGCGCGGGTCGGGCAGCGCCCGGCTGCGGCTTGCGGCCTCTGCCATGGCCCCGGCCGGAATGGAGAGCGCATCCGGCGGCAACTGCCGCATCCGCACCTCGCCTGCGCCGGGGGCGGCGCGCGTCGCGGTGCCGGAGTGACAGCTGTCGAAGACAACCCAGACATCGGCGCCGCGCGCGCGGATGGCATCGATCATCTCGCCGATCTCGTCGTCGACAAGCGCGTTCTCGACCTGGCCCACGGTGTCGTTCCAGGGGCCGATGTCCACCGGCAGAAATATCTCGTCGAGCCCGTCCAGCTCGCTTGCCGGATCGGCGGCGGGCGCTTGCGAGCCATGGCCGGAGAAATGCAGGTAGACAAAATCCTCGGGGGCGACCTCTTGGGCCAGCGCGGCGAATTCCGCCCGGATCGCCGCCAGCGTCGGCGCCCTGCCGCCATCTACGCCGTCGGCCAGAACGACGATGTTGTCGGGGGCAAAGGGCAGGACGGGGTTGCTGGCCAGATATCTGGCCACCAGGTCGACGTCATTGGCCGGCCCCTTGAGCCAGAAACGCTCATCCAGCGAAGGATAGGTCGAGGCGCCGATCAGCAGGGCACGGGCCTCGCGTGCGAGCAGCGCGCCGGGGGTGAAACCGATGAACAAGGCGAGGGCGGCGGCGACGGGGCGGAGCATGGCGGGCCTCTCAATTGGTGATCAGGGAATAGCCGGAATTGCCGCGCCCCTTGTTGCGCACGACCACGGTGAACGACGCGTCCTGCGCCGGCGTCCAGCCGCAATGGGCAATCGCCGAGATGTCCGTATCGGAACAGACCAGCCGCGCCTGGGCGTCATAGACAAAGAGGTTGAGATCGGCCTGCCCGGTGCCTTCGACATAGACATCGGCATATTCGCCGCCGCGATAGGTCATCGGCGGATAGGTGTCGGTGCCGCCATTGCGGATCGCGGTGATCGAATAGAGCTGACCGGTCTTCACCCCGCGCGCGGATTCGGCGCGGATGTCTTCGGCCAGTGTCGTGATGATCGCGTCTTCCGGGGCCATGGCCTCGGCCGTCTCAAGCATCTCCTGCCAGCCCAGCGGTGCTTCGGCCGCGATGTCTTCGGGCTCGGGCATGTCCTTGTCCACCGCCCGCGCGACCTCGGACAGTGCCACGGATTTGCGCAGCCGCGCCGCCGCCAGAACCAGCAGCGGATCGCGCGCCTCGAGACCTGCGAGGTAGAGCTCGGCCGATAGCGGGGCGGTCTGGGCAATGGTGCGGTCGGCCCGCGCGGGGGCTGCGACAAGCGCCAGCGCCAAAGCGGCGGAGGCGAGCAATCGGATCATCTGAAACACTCCCAAAGCAATCACTTTGGCCCGATATTGAGCGGTCGGGGCGGTGTTTCAAAGGATTTGTTGTGGCTTTGGCGCACTTAACGGGGCTTTTCATGTGCGCGATGCGCGGCGGTTGCCTAGCCTTGCCCGGCCACGGGTTTTGCAGGAGACCGTGATGCAGCCCCGCGCCGTCATCCGGCGGATGTGCTTGACCCTGCGACAAATACCCTTTGATCTGGAGGCAGTGATGTCCGTAGAGGAGATGACCTTGGAAGCGGCCGACCCCGCGAAATCTGCGCCCTTGCGCCGTATTCTGATCGTCGAAGACGATGCCGCCGCCGCCCGCGCGCTGTCAGAGGCGGTTCGCGATCTCGGCTGTGCGCCGGTGGTGATGCGCAGCTTTGACGACGGGGTCACGGCCGCCGGTCTGGCCGATTTCGCGGTGGTGGTCTTCGACCGGATGCTGCCCGGCGGCGACGGTGTCGATGCCATCGCCAAGATCAGGGCGGGCGGTTCCACGGCGCTGATACTCGTGGTCTCGGCGCTGGGCCGCGCCGCCAACAAGATCGAGGGGCTGGAAAAAGGCGCCGACGATTACCTCGCCAAGCCTTTCGACCCCGAAGAGCTGCGCGCAAGGCTCAGGGCATTGTTGAGACGGCAGGAGATGACGGTGCTCGACAACGACCTGATCGCCTTTGGCGCCCTGGAGATCCGGATGAAGGCGCGCACCGTGCACGTAAAGACCGAGCATGTGCCGGTCAGCCCCAAAGAGTTCGAGCTGATCACCTATTTCGCCCGCAATGCCGGGCAGGTCGTGACGCGGATGCAATTGCTGGAACATGTCTGGAAGCTGCATTTCGATCCGCAGACCAATGTGGTCGATGTCCATGTCGGCCGGCTGCGCCGCAAGCTCGAGGCGGCGGCGGGGCGGCCGGTGATCCACACGGCGCGCGGCGAAGGTTATATCTTCGATCCCGGCCGGGGCGTTTCATGAGGCGGGTGCCGCTGGCGCGCTCGGCCAGCCTGCGCCTGACGCTGGCGATCGCCGGGCTGATCCTGTTCATGGCGGTGATGGCGATGGCGGTGCAATACCGCACCGCCGCCCAGGCGCTGGAGCGGCAGCAGGCCGATCTGCTGCAATCCGACATCGACAGTTTCGCCGAACTCTACGACCAGCGTCGCATCCCGGCGCTGCGGCAGGCGATCGCCGAGCGCGCCGCGCAGACGCCGCAGGGCCGCGCGCTCTATCTCTTGCAGGACCGCAACGGGCGGACGCTGGCGGGTAATCTGCCGGATTGGCCCGAAGACCTGCCGGCGATGGCCGGCGGCGTCACCGAGGCCGCGCCGCGGGTGTTTTCCCTGCCGCCTGGGCGGGCGGAATACACCGGCATCGCCCGCGTCCTGCCCGGCGGCTTTCCTCTGCTGGTGGCCCGCGCCACAACTGTCACCACCGACACCCTGGCCGAGATGCGTGGCACCATCCTGTGGATGGCGCTGGCGCTTCTGGGCATGGCGGCGCTGACCGGCGGGTTCGTCAGCCGGCTGGTGCTGCGCCGCATCGACCGGGTGAACGCGCTGGCCGACCGGGTGGCGGCGGGCGATCTGGCGGCGCGGCTGCCGGGCGCGCGCAGCGCGGATGAATTCGGCGCGCTCGAGGATCACGTGCATGCCATGCTCGACCGCATCCAGAACCTCAACGCCGCCACCAACCGGCTGTCGGATGCCATCGCGCATGAGCTGCGCACGCCGCTCAACCGCATTCAGCAGAAACTCGACCAGCTTGAAGGCCAGCCAGAGCTGGTGGGCGAGATCCGTGCCGAGCTGCGCGGCACGATCCGCATCTTTGACGCCCTGCTCGACATTTCGGGCGCGCTGGCCGAGCAGGGGCAGCGCCCGGGTCTCGCGCCGCTCGACCTGAGCCGGACCGCGCGCGAGGTCTTTGACCTCTACGAACCGGTCGCCGAGGACCGTGGCCTGTCCTGTCGCATCGAGGCGCCGCCGGGCCTGCACATCCTTGGCGACCGCTCGCTGCTGGCGCAGCTGATGTCCAACCTGCTCGACAATGCGATCAAGTTCTGCGCCCCCGGCGATACCGTCACCCTGCGTCTGACGCCGCAGGGGGCGCGCCATGTGCTCGAGGTGGCCGACACCGGCCCCGGCGTGCCCGAGGAGCTGCGCGCCGATCTTTTCGAGCGGTTCACCCGCGCCGCACGCGACCGCGACAAGGCCGGCCATGGGCTCGGCCTCGCGCTGGTACAGGCGATTGCGGCGCGCCATGGCGCCAAGCTCGACCTGCCGCCGCGGCCGAAAGGTTTTGCGATTGCCATCGCCTTCCCTAAGCTTGACGCAGACTTAATCGATTCGTGAGCACAATTCATGCACCTGGGGAGGGTGGCGGCGCTCGCGCTGGCTATTATGCTTTCCGGCTGCGCCGCTTTGAACAAACCGTTGAACCTTGCGCTGAGCGGGGGGCGCAATACGCCGTTTCCTGCCACCCATGCGGCCGACGCCGGCGAGCTGTATGTCGGCCTCGCCTTTTCCGGCGGTGGCATGCGGGCTTCGGCCTTTGCCCATGGCGTCCTGGAGGAGTTGCGCGCCCTGTCGCGTTCCGAGGCGGCGCCTTTCGGCATGTTGTCCGAGGTGCGGCTGGTCACAGGGGTGTCGGGCGGATCGGTCACCGCGGCGCATTTCGGCCTTTACGGGCCCGGCGCGGTCGAAGGCTACCGCGAGACCTATCTGATCACCGATGCCGAACGCTATATGGCCAATTCGCCGGTCAATCCGCTGGCCATCGCGCGCGGGATCTCCGGCGGCGCAAACGGGCGCGAGACCTTTGGCCGCTATCTCGACGAGGCGCTGTTCCACGGCGCGACCTTCGGCGATCTGGCGCGGCGCTCGAAGATCACCACCTGGATCAACGCCACCGACATCGCCAACAAGGTGACCTTCCTCTTCAGCCCCGAGACCTTCGACGCGCTCTGCTCCGATCTCGACAGCTTTCCGATTTCCGATGCGGTTGCCGCCTCGGCGGCCTTTCCGCTGGTGTTCTCGCCGATCGTGCTCGAGGCGCATGCCGGCAAATGCGGTTATGCCGAGCCCGGCTGGCTCACCGCCGCGCGCCACAACCCGGAGGCGACAGCGGCGATGATCGCCCATGCCGAGGCGCTGGAAAGCTATGCCGGCGGCGCGGTGAAATTCCTCAAGCTGCTCGATGGCGGCATCACCGACAATTTCGGCACCACCGGCCTGGCCGTGGCCCGCGCCCGGGCCGAGATGCCTTATGCGCCGCTGACGCCGGCGCAGGCGGTGACGCTGAAACGCGCGCTGCTGTTGGTGGCCGATGCCGGGGTCCGCCGCGATCTGGCCTGGACACAGCGGCTGCGGGGCCCCGGCGGGGTGCAACTGGCGACCTCGATCGCCAATGCCTCGATGGGCGCGGCCTCTCGGACCGGCTATGATGCGATGCGGTTACAGGTGGCGAACTGGGAACGCGACCTGGTGGACTATCGCTGTGGTCTGGGGCGGGCCGAGGTGCGCCGTCTGCGCGGCTCGCTCGCGGGCTGGGATTGCCGCGACATCAAGTTCTTTGTCGGCCAGGTCTCGTTTCGCGGCCTGCCGGACGCGATGCGCGAGACGCTCGACGCCATTCCCACGCGGCTGCGGCTGGCGACCGAAGAGGTCGATCTTGCCATTGCCGCCGGCCGGCTCTCGACCCGGCAGAATGCCCAGGTGCAGGGATTTCTGCGCGCCGCAGGGTACGTCGAGACCGCCCCGCTGCTGGCGCAGCGCGGCAGTGGCACGTCGCCGCGCCGTATCAGCCCGATCCGGAGAGAATGACAAATGCAGTCAGCCAGAGGCGCAAAAGTTGAAGCCGGGGGGTGGAGCGGCAAGATCAGGGCCATGACACGCGCCATTGCCGCCCTCTCGTTGTTGATCTTCGCCAGCGCCGCCGCCCCGGCAAGCGCCGAGATCCGCGCGCTTCTGGTCGGGGTTTCCGAGTATCGGTACCTCGATGCCGATCTGCGCGGCCCGGCCAATGATGTCGGCCTGATGGCCCGGGCACTGATGGCACGGGGAGCCAAGGCCTCCGGGATCACGGTACTGGCCGCGCCCTCGGCCCGGCTTCCCGAGGGGGTGACCAACGCCGGCGAACCGACCCGGGCGGCGATCCTGGGCGGATTGGCAGAGCTGGCGGCACGATCCGACGGCGAAACCCAGGCGGTGTTCTATTTCTCCGGCCACGGCACCCAGATGCCGGACCTGAACGGCGATGAGCAGGGCGGATTTGACGAGATCTTCCTGCCGGCTGACGCCAAGGGCTGGAACGGCGCCATCGGCACGGTCGAGAATGCGATCGTCGACGACGAGATGACCGCGCCGCTGCAAGCGATCCTCGATACCGGCGCATCCGTGGTCGCCATGCTCGATGCCTGCTACTCCGAGACCGGCTTTCGCGCCTTGCCCGACAGCGCCGCCGCGCCGGTGGCGCGCTATATCGCGCCATCGCTGCTGGCCATGCCGTCCGACCTGTCCGAGGGTGAAACCGCGGCACCGGCCGCTCCGCCGCTCGTCGGCGATTTCGTCTTTCTCTATGCCGCGCAGCAGAACCAGCGGGCGTTCGAATATCCGCTGGGCGATCCCGCGGATCCGGCCAATTGGTACGGCGATTTCACCCGCGCGGTGGCCATGGCGCTGGAAAGCGGCGCGGCGCTGACCTGGGCCGATCTCCTGCAACAGGCGATGGCCGAGATGAACGCCAATGCCCCGGCCACCCAGACGCCCGACGCCGAGGGCCCGCTGCTCGAGCGGGCGGTGCTGGGCCAGACAGAGCCGCGGGCGCCGGTGATCCGCACCGCGGGCGACAGGTTGCAGGCCGGTGCCTTGCAGGGCGTGCGGCAAGGCGCGATTTACGAAATTTTTGCCTCTTCCGACGGGCCGGCCTTGGCCGAGGCGCGCGTGACCGCGCTCGAAGCCACCAGCGCCAGGATGCAGGCCACCGGGGCGCTGCCGCCCCGGGGATTCGCCCGGCTCAAATCGCCGGGCCAGCCGCAGCCGGTGCGGCTGGCCGGGCCGATCGTCGCCGATGGCGCGGACTATGGCCCGCTGCAACAAGAGATCGCGCGCCTTCGGGCAGCACGGGCTCCCGATGGCGTGGTTTGGACCGAGGGGCCGGCCGATTACACCCTTGTTCTGACCGATGGGGCGCTGGCGCTGGCCGGGCGCGACGGCATCGTCGATGGCGCCGGCCCCGGAAGCGCGCCCCGGGCGATGGCACCGGACGGGCTGCTTGATCTGCTGGAGCGGGCGGTGCGGGTGTTTCAGGTGCGCTCTGCCACGCAGCAGGTGTCCGCCGGGCGTACCGGGCTGACGCTGAGCGGTTTCGGCCCGACATATGGCCTGACCCATGTGCCGGTGACCGGCGGCGGGGCGGGCTGTGACAGCGGCACGGTGCAAGCCGAACAGCCGGTCAGCAAGATGGTGACCGTCCGCCATTGCGATCAGCTCTGGCTGGAGATCAAGAACCCTTCTCGCACGGCACGCGATGTGACCGTGCTGTATATCGACGCCGACAACCGCATTTCGGCGATCTGGCCCGAGGCCGGCCTGTCGAACCGGGTGGGCTTTGACGAAACCGTCGAGGCCGGGCTGCTGATCCAGAACCCGGCGCCACAGCGCCACGGGCTGGAAGAGATCATCGTGCTGACCGTGCCGGCAAGGGACAACGCGCCGCGCACCGTGCTGACCGCGCTGGCCGATCCGGCGCCGACCCGGGCCATTCCCGAAGATACCCCCGGCGCGGCGGCCTGGCTGTTGCAGGCGACCCTGCCGGATGCGGCGACCCGCAATCTTTCGCTTCCCGGTGCTTTGACGCCGCTCGAGGTGACCCGCTTTTCCATCAGGCTGGTGCCGGATTGACCGGCCGAGCCGCCCCTTTCACCCCGCACATTAGCGTCAAAAAAGGATAGAAACCCATGACGGACAAAAAGACCTTCCTCTCCGCCGCACTGGCCGGGCTCATTGCCTGTACCGGCCCGGCCTTTGCCCAGGGCATGCCCGACGGGGCGCAGAGCGATCCCAACACTGTCAATCCCTTTGCCTTTGCCAAATCCGACGCCAAGGAAGCCATGCTCGAAGCGCAGAAGGCCGAGGCCGCGGCGGCGGGCGACCGGGTGATCGGCGGCGAAGTGGCGGCCGATGGCGCCTGGCCCTGGCAGGTGGCACTGATGGTGGCCGGCCAGCCCTCGACCCCCGACGCACAGTTCTGCGGCGGCTCCCTGGTGCTTGACACCTGGGTGCTGACGGCGGCGCATTGCATCTACATGGCCGACGGCAATGGCGGCAATTTTCAGCTCGAGCCGGGACAGTTCGACATTCTCGTCGGCACCAACACCATTGCCGACGGGCAGGGCGATCGGGTGCCGGTGGCCGGGGTCTACCGCCACCCCGAGTATGACGACCGCCTGTTCGACAATGACATCGCCCTGATCAAGCTCGCCCGTGCGCCAAGCGCGGCCTATCAGACGATCAACGTACCCGACACTGAATTCGGCGAACAGCTGGATCAGCAGGGCGTGCCGACGATCGTCACCGGCTGGGGGCTGGTGAACGGTGCCCAGCGGACCGAGGCGATGATGCAGGCCGAGATTCAGATCATCAGCCGTGACGCCTGCAACAATGCGATGATGGAGGCCCGCGCCGGCTTTGCCGCGCCCCGGGTGATGGAGGCGGCGGGCGCCTTCCAGCTCGATCAGCGGCAGACCGAGGAGGTCTGGTCCGAGATGCTGGCGCGGGCGCCGCTGCCGCTTTCGCCCAACATGATCTGCTCGGGCACCTTCGAGGGTGGCAAGACGTCGTGCCAGGGTGACAGCGGCGGGCCGCTGGTGGTGCCGCTGACCGACGGCAGCTACATCCAGGCGGGTGTGGTGAGCTGGGGGCTTGTCGGCAACGGCTCGACCACCTGTGCCGAGGATGCGATGTTCTCGGTCTATACCAAGGCGTCGAAATTCGTGCCCTGGTTGAACCAGACCGTCAGCAGCAACTGAGGCGGATGGCGCGGCGGCCGCAGACATTCCACCGGGCCGGCCCGCGGCTGGCCCGGCTGCTCTGCGCCGCCTGCCTCGTCCTGCCGGGCCTGGTCGCCCGGGCGGCGGGCGACCTCGCGCCGACGCCCGGCCTGCCGACCGCCGAAGAGATCATTGCCGAGGTCGACGCGGGGCTGAAGCTCCTTCGGGCCGGGGAGCATGAGGCCGCGTTGCAGCGGCTCGAGGCGGTGAACGAGATCACCTATGAAGAGGATTACCCCTCGGTCGCCGATCATTATCCCAATCTCGGGCTGGCCCATTATTATTATGACACCGGCGACTGGCGGGAAGTCTTGCGGTTTTCCGCCTCGGTCGCCACCGGGCTGACGGCCGACGGCATTCCCGACCATCCCAACCGCGTGGCCGCCAGCGTGCTTCAGGGCGCGGCGCTGATCAATCTGTCGCGCGAGGCCGAAGGCGAGGTGCTGTTGCGCAACGGTGTTGCGGCGGCGCGGGGGCGGCCCGACCTGGCCGAGACCTATGGCATCGCGTTGTACAACCTCGCGCTTGTGGTCACCGATCTGTTTCGCGACGACGCGGGCGAGATCACCGATGAATTCCTCGACAACTGGAGCAGCGACTGGCCGATTCCACTGGAGCTGTCTCTGATCATCAACTACCGCGACATCGATCAGGATCATGCCAAAGACGATGACCTTGGCCGGGCCATCCGCCGGGCTCGCAACCTGGTGGCCGCCGCTGAAACCGCCGAAGACATGCCGCTCCGTCGAATTGCCGGATTTCGCGGCTATCTTGGGGCGCTTCTGGCGCAGAACGGCGATTTCGACACCGCGCTCGACCTGCTGCAAAAGGAATACGACTATTACCGCGAGGCGCAGATCACCGGGGCCGACCTGACCAATTGCATCATCTATCTCGGGCTGGTCATCCGGTATGGCCAGACAAGCGCCAAGGCCTATCGGTTCTTTGCCGATGAGGTGCGGATCGCGCGCCAGACCGGCACGCCGCCACATGCCATTGCGCGCATTCTTCTGGAACAGGCCTCGGCCGCAGCGGCCATCGGCAAAGATGACGAGAGCCAGAGGCTCTACCGCGAGGCCTATGCCGAAGTGCGCGCGGTCGACCGCGCCAATCACTGGATCGCCCAGAGCGCGCGGGAAAAGATCGACATCCTGCATCCCGGCATGGCCGATTTCGCCTTCGCGTCAGAGCTTGGCGCGGTGGATGCGGTGCGCTTCGATCTGGCGCCGGACGGCCGCGACGTGCTGCGGCTGTTCTTCGAGGGCAACTACCTGCTGCTCGATCCGGTGCTGGCGCGCCATGCCGGGGCCGCGGGCCGCGGGGCCACGTTCTATCGCCTCAATCGCGCGCTGTCCCTGGCGCTGAAGGGGCATCACGATGCCAGCGTCGCCGCGCTTGCCGAGGCCCGCGAAAGCGCCCTGGCCAGCGGCGCCCTGCCGCCCGGCGCGCCGATCTTCGACCTGATCGATGCGGTTGCACGGGTCTGGGGCACCGGGCACGACCCCGATGCGGCGCAGGACGCCTTTGCCCGGCTTGGCGCGCGGCTGCCGGCAATGAGCGCCGAGCAGCGCAGCATCTACCGCGCGCTCTTGGCCTTCTACCACTTCCGCCGCGATGACAGCGCGGCCATGCGCGCCGTGCTGGCCGATTGGTTCGCGGCGCATGATCCGGCACGTCGCAAGACCCAATGGGACATTTTTGCCGCCACCGTCGTGATGGAGATGGCCTTTGGCCAGATGGACCCCGAATTGAACCGGACGCTGATGGACGAGACCCTTGCGGCGCTTGCCGATTTTCCGACCCTCACCCTGTCGCGCGATTACCTGCGGCTGGTGAAGGTGATGAATTCGCGCACCGGCGTGTTCAGCGACGAGGCCCTGGTCGAACTGGGCACCATCGTCAGCAGCATCGGCGCCATGGTGCCGGAGGGCCATTCGCTGCATTACGCAACACAATTCGCGCTGTCCAATGCCCATGGCTGGCGCGGCAACACGGAGGATGCGCTCTACTGGATGCGGCAGGCGGTCGAGACGATGCGGGCCTCGCGGTATCACCGGGTTGACGAGGTGGCGTATCTGCTGTCGCGCCAATCGGGTCTCTTGCTGGGGCTCGACCGGGTGAACGAGGCGCATTCGCTGTCGCAGGAGGCCCTGCGGCTGATCGATCCGCTGACCGCGCGACCCAACCTGATCGGCGAGATCTATCAGAGCACGGCAACGGCGTTGTGGTGGCGTACGGACAGCCCGGAAAAGGCGGCCGAGTTCATTGACGGCGTGCTGGGCGACCCGGCGATCCTGGCGCGGCTGGAGCCGCTCGACCGGGTGATCCTGCTGCGCATCAAGGCCGACGCACAGGCCAATTACTCCGATCTGCCCGACGTGTTGGCCACGCTCGACCGGGCCGAGGCACAGATCGACGACGACCCGGCGATCGACTGGCGGCGGGAACAGTCCTTCACCCGCCAGTCGCGGGCAATCGCCAACTATTGGAATGGCGCGCTGGCACCGGGATTTGCCGCCATCGTCGAGAGCAACGACATCTATACCGACTGGCTCCTGTCGATCCGTCTGGCCGAAGGCGCGCAGGATGTCGATCCGGGGGGCTACCGCGACCGGGCGATCTGGGAGGCGATGATCGGCTGGGATTATGCCCAGACCCTGCCGGACGAACCCTGAGCCCTAACGATCGCGCCCGCCTTCGCCCACCACCACAAACGGCGCCCAGATGCGCGGATGGGCGAACCGATCTTCGCGGGTGTCGGCGAGGATTTCGAGGGCCGAAAGTTGCAGCGCCTCGGCCCGGCTGCGGGCATCGCTGCCATACATCCGTTCGAGCATGCCGGTGGTCAGCACCGAGGCGGCGTAGTCATCGACTGGCCAATGCGACACCAGAATGGCCCGCGCACCGGCATAGATGAAGGCTCGGGCGAGACCCGAGAGACCTTCGGCCCCGGGGCTGCCGTCCGGCCCGGCGGTGTCGCAGGCAGAGAGGATCACCAGATCGGCCGAGAGTTTGAGTTGCGCCGCCTCGGAGGCGGTCAGCAGCGCATCGTCCAGCGCGGTGGGCGTCTCGGGCGGGGTAAAGACCAGCGCGGGCTCGGCCAGCCCCGGCAGCCCGTCGGCCAGAAGCCCGTGGGTGGCAAAGGCCACCACGTCGGCGCGGTTGAGATCATGCGACTTGACGGCGGTTTCGGTGGCGGCGCGGGCGAGGAACACACTGTCCTCGGGGGCGCCCATGGTGGCGGCGAGCCGGCGCAGCTCGCGCGCGGTATTGGGCAGCGGGGCGAGATCGGCGACCCGGCGCACATCCTCATAGACGCCCCGGGTGACGACCTGTGCCGCCTCGGGCGCCGGCGCCCCGTCTTCGGCCGCCAGCCGGTAGCCCAGCAGGGGATCGCCGAAGCCGAGGAAACTGGGCGCTTTCGCGGCGCGCCGGGGCAGGGCCACCTGCCGCAATGCCCGCAGCGCCGAGACATTGGGCAGGCTGGTGAGCGCGTGCCGCTTGAGCAGCCAGTCGGTCTCGCGCAGGGCCTGCGGCGCGGTGTCCGCGCCCTCGGGCGGGCGGGCGACCAGCACGGCGGGCGGCAGCGCCGTGAGCGGCCCGTCGAACACCACCATCAGATGGCGCGCGCCGCCGATCACCGGTTCGAGCGGCGCCAGACTGTGTTGATAGATCCGGTGGGCGGCGGCGCGGTCGAAGCCGGGCAATCTCGACGCACGGGCCGCCTTGTTGAGCGAGACGCCGGCCCGGTTGTCCTGGGCCACACGCAACTGGGTGCGCAGGCCCTGGACCAGCGCGCGCAGATCCGCCCGCGCCAGTTCGGCCCGGGTCCAGGCGCTGGCGGTGGGCGAGACCGCCCAGGTGTAAAGGTAGCTGTCGACCGTCATCGTCATCACCAGCGCCTCGTCCGCGCGCAGAAGCGCCTGCACCTCGGCGATGGACAGCGGGGCAGGGTTGGTCAGCTCGCGAAATTCGGGGAAATCGGCCATCAGCTCGACATCGAGTGCCGCCAGCTTGTCGCGGCCCCGGGCAATCTGGGATTGCAGCCGGCTGACCGAAAGCTCGGCCTCGGCGCCGGGCTGGGCAGCCAGCTTGGCCAGGGCCGTGCGCTGGTCCGAGATCGCCTTGGAGATGTCCTGCTGTTCGCGCAGGAGCGCCTCGAGCCCGGCGGTGCCGGCGGCAATCCGGCCGGCGGCCTGGGCCAGGGCCTGTCCGGCAGCCGAGGCCTGGGCGCGCTGGGCGGTGACAAAGACCCGGTCGCGAATCTCGGCCCGCGTCTGGGCCGAAAGCGGCGGGGTCAACACCGACCAGAGGACAATTGCCAGGAAAATGTCACGGATCATGCCGAACCTCCGCGATGGGGCGCAAAACCACTCGGAGCCGCAGTTTCTCACGAAATCCGGCGATTTCAAACCCTCGGAATGGTGACAAAATCAGTGCGATAATCCGGTAAATGCCGACAATCTCAAAACATTCGCAATTCTAAGTGAGCATGTTACGCTGATCTCAGCGAGAGGGAGGAGACGGCGCGAGTCGCGGATTGTTTAGCTTTAAACTATCCGCCATGCGCTGCATGCATGAAGGTTATGCGCCCAGGTCACTACGGGGCGCCGCTCTCTTGTGTTATTGCCTCCCCAGTTGCGAGTGCGCCTGTCCGCAGGCCGTCAGCATCCTGAGCCGCTCCGGGCGGCACTAGGCTGGCGAGATGTAGTTTAGTGTTAAACAATAGCGCGAGGGCTCGCGCGAAAAGGGAAGAGGATATATGACAGACCAGACCTCCGACATCGATCCGATTGAATCCCAGGAATGGCAGGATGCCGTCCAGGACGTGATCGAACGCGACGGTGCCAACCGGGCGCATTTCCTGCTCGACAAGGCAGTGCAACAGGCCCGCGCGGCCGGGGCCACGCTGCCGTTCAGCGCCACGACGCCTTATCAGAACACGATCCCCGTGGACGATCAGTACGAGTTTCCCGGCGATCTGGAAATGGAATGGCGCATCCGCACCATCAACCGCTGGAACGCCATGGCCACGGTTGTCCGCCGCAACAAGGTGTCGAGTGAATATGGCGGCCACATCGCCTCTTTCGCCTCTTCCGCCGCGATGTACGATATCGGTCTCAACCACTTCTGGCGCTCGAAATCCGCGATCCACGGCGGCGACCTGGTGTTCTTTCAGGGCCACGTGATCCCCGGCATCTATGCCCGCTCCTTCATGGAAGGCCGGATCAGCGAAGAACAGTTGGAAAACTTCCGCTCCGAGGTGAACGGCAACGGCCTGTCGTCTTATCCGCACCCCTGGCTGATGCCGGATTACTGGCAGTTCCCGACAGTCAGCATGGGCCTCGGCCCGCTGATGGCGATCTATCAGGCGCGGTTCATGAAATACATGCACAACCGCGGCCACATCGACATGGCCGACCGCAAGGTCTGGTGCTTCCTCGGCGATGGCGAGATGGACGAGCCGGAATCGATTGGCGCGATCCACCTGGCGGCGCGTGAAAAGCTCGACAACCTGATCTTCGTGGTCAACTGCAACCTCCAGCGGCTCGACGGGCCGGTGCGCGGCAACGGCAAGATCGTGCAGGAGCTCGAAGGCAACTTCCGCGGTTCGGGATGGAACGTCATCAAGCTGCTCTGGGGCAAGGGCTGGGACGACCTGCTGGAGCGCGACACGACCGGCAAGCTGCGCCAGTTGATGGATGAAACCGTCGATGGCGACTACCAGACCTTCAAGTCGAAGGACGGCGCCTATATCCGCAAGCATTTCTTCGGCAAATACCCCGAGACGGCGGCGCTGGTCGAGGATTGGACCGACGATCAGATCTGGGCGCTGCGCCGCGGCGGGCACGATCCGCAGAAGGTCTATACCGCCTTCAAGAAGGCGACCGAGACCAAGGATCAGCCGGTCTGCCTGCTGGTCAAGACGGTCAAGGGCCACGGCATGGGCTCGGCCGGCGAAGGCCAGAACACCACCCACCAGCAGAAGAAGCTGAACGAGGACCAGCTGCGCGCCTTCCGCGACCGCTTCAAAATCCCGGTCAGCGACGAAGACGTTGCCAAGGCGCCCTTCGTGGCGTTGAACAACGCGCAAAAGGCCTATCTGGCCGACCGCCGCAAGGCGCTGGGCGGTGAGTTCCCGAAACGGACCTCGGATGCGCCCAAGCTGGAAATCCCCGGGATCGAGAAATTCAAGGGCCAGCTCGAAGGCACCGGCGAGCGCGAAATCTCGACCACCATGGCCTTTGTGCGGATCCTGACGACCCTGCTTCGGGACAAGCAGATCGGCAAGCATGTGGTGCCGATCGTGCCCGACGAAAGCCGGACCTTCGGCATGGAGGGCCTGTTCCGCTCGGTGGGGATCTACAACCCGCTGGGGCAGAAATACACGCCGCAGGACGCCGACCAGATGTCCTATTACAAGGAATCGGAAAGCGGCCAGGTGCTTCAGGAAGGCATCAACGAAGCCGGCGCCATGGCCGACTGGATCGCGGCGGCGACGTCCTATTCCAACCACGGCGTGCCGATGATCCCGTTCTACATCTACTACTCGATGTTCGGCTTCCAGCGGATCGGCGATCTGGCCTGGGCGGCGGGCGACAGCCGCGCGCGCGGCTTCATGCTGGGCGGTACTGCCGGGCGCACCACGCTGAACGGCGAGGGGCTCCAGCACGAGGACGGTCACAGCCACATCCTGGCCTCGACCATTCCGAACTGCATCACCTATGACCCGACCTTCCAGTTCGAGGTTGCGGTGATCGTGCATCACGGGCTCAAGCGGATGTATCAGGATCAGGAAGACGTGTTCTTCTATCTGACCCTGATGAACGAGAACTACAGCCACCCCGACATGCCGATGGGCGTCGAGGAGGACATCATCAAGGGGCTCTACCGCTTCTCGAAGGTCGAGAAACCGGGCAAGAAGCACGTCAACCTGATGGGCTCCGGCACGATCCTCGTGCAGGTGATGAAGGCGGCGGAAATGCTGAAGGAAGATTTCGGCGTGACCTCCGACATCTGGTCGGCCCCGAGCTTCAACGAGCTGGCCCGCGACATGCAGGATTGCATGCGTCACAACCGGCTGAACCCGCTGGCTGACGAGAAAGAGCCCTTTGTGACCAAACAGCTGTCACAGGCCAAAGGCCCGATCGTCGTCGCCACCGACTACATGAAGAACTTTGCCGAGCAGATCCGGGCGGCGGTGCCGAACCGCTATACCGTTCTGGGCACGGACGGCTTTGGCCGCTCCGACAGCCGGGTCAATCTGCGGCGCTTCTTCGAGGTGGACGCCAATCACATCGCCGCCGCGGCCATGGTCGATCTGCACCGCGAAGGCGCGGTCAGCAAGGCCGACGTGGAGAAGGCGCTCAAGAAATACGAAATTGACGGCGACAAGCCGAACCCGCGTCTGGTGTAAGCGGGAAGGAGGAACAGTAATATGGCAATTGAAGTAAACGTCCCCGACATCGGCGATTTCACCGATGTCCCCGTCCTTACCGTGCTGGTCTCCGTCGGTGACACGGTGTCCGAAGAAGACCCGCTGATCGAGCTGGAAAGCGACAAGGCGACGATGGAAGTGCCGTCGCCCGCCGCCGGCAAGGTCAAGGAGATCAAGATCTCCGAGGGCGACACCGTCTCCGAAGGCACGCTGATCATGGTGCTGGAAGGCGAAGACGCAGGTTCGGCCGAGGCCGCGCCCAAGGAAGAGGCCGAGCCGGCCGAAGAGGCGCCGAAGGCCGCCGCACCCGCCGCCGGTGCCACGCCGGAACAATCCACCGCCCCGGCGCCGGTCACCGATGCGGGCTTTGGCAAGGCGCATGCCTCGCCATCGGTGCGCGCCTTTGCCCGCCAGCTCGAGATCGATCTGGCCAAGGTCAACGGCTCGGGCCGCAAGGGCCGTATCCTGCGCGAGGATGTGACCAACTATCTCAAATCCACCACCGCGGCTGCTCCGGCAGGGGCGAGCGGCGGCGCGCAGGGCGGCATGGGCATCCCGCCGATCCCGGCGGTCGACTTCTCGAAGTTCGGCCCGGTGGAAGAGGTGGAGATGAGCCGGATCAAGAAGATCTCGGGCCCCGCGCTGCACCGCTCCTGGCTCAACATCCCGCATGTCACCCACAACGACGAAGCGGACATCACCGAGCTGGACAAGTACCGCAAGGAGATGGACACCCAGGCCAAGGAAGAGGGCTATCGCGTCACGTTGCTCAGCTTCGTGATCAAGGCGTCCGTCTCGGCGCTGAAACAACACTGGGAGTTCAATTCGTCGATCCATCCCGACGGCGACAAGCTGATCAAGAAGGACTTCTACAACATCGGCTTTGCGGCCGACACGCCCAACGGGCTGATGGTGCCGGTGATCAACGACGCCGACCGCAAGGGGCTGGTGGAGATCTCGAAAGAGCTGATGTCGCTGTCCAAGGCCGCACGCGAAGGCGAGCTGAAGTCCAAGGACATGCAGGGCGCGACCTTCACCATCTCGTCGCTGGGCGGCATCGGCGGCACCTCCTTCACCCCGATCGTCAACGCGCCCGAGGTGGCCATTCTCGGCCTTACCCGCTCCAAGATGGCGCCGGTCTGGAACGGCGAGGAGTTCAAGCCGCGCCTGATGCAGCCTCTGTCGCTGTCGTACGACCACCGTGCCGTCGATGGCGCGCTTGCCGCACGCTTCTGCGTGACGCTCAAGACGCTGCTTGGCGATATGCGCAAGTTGATGTGGTAAGGAGATAATCAGATGGAAGTCAAAGTACCCGATATCGGTGATTTCTCCGACGTCCCCGTTCTCACCGTTCTGGTCTCTGTCGGCGACACGGTCGCCGCAGAGGACCCGCTGATCGAGCTGGAAAGCGACAAGGCGACGATGGAAGTGCCGTCGCCTGCCGCCGGCAAGGTCACGGAAATCAAGGTCGCCGAGGGTGACAAGGTCTCCGAAGGGTCGGTCATCATGGTGCTGGAAAGCGCCGATGGCGAGGAGGACAAGCCCTCCCCGGCCTCCGAGCCGGGGCCGCGCACCGCCGAAGACAGCGCCCCCAAGGCCGTCGAAGCCACCGGCAGCGCCTCTGGCAAGGGCGACATTCACGCCGAGGTGGTCGTTCTGGGCTCCGGCCCCGGCGGCTACACGGCGGCCTTCCGCGCCGCCGACCTGGGCAAGAAGGTGGTGATGATCGAGAAATATCCCTCGCTCGGCGGGGTCTGCCTGAACGTCGGCTGTATCCCGTCGAAGGCGCTCTTGCACGTTGCCAAGGTGATCACCGAGGCCGAGGAGATGGGTGCGCATGGCGTGTCCTTCTCCAAGCCCGAGGTCGATCTCGACGAGTTGCGCGCCTTCAAGGACAAGGTGGTCGGCCAGCTCACCGGCGGGCTGAAAGGCCTCTCCAAGGGCCGCAAGGTCGAGGTGGTGCAGGGCTATGGCAAGTTCACCGGCCCCAACATGATCGCCGTCGAAGGCGACGATGGCACCAAGACGGTGTCGTTCGATCAATGCATCATCGCCGCCGGCTCGGAACCGGTGAACTTGCCGTTCATTCCGCATGACGACGAGCGGGTGATCGACTCGACCGGCGCGCTCGAGCTGAAGGACATCCCGAAACGGATGCTGGTTCTGGGCGGCGGCATCATCGGTCTGGAGATGGCCTGTGTCTACGATGCGCTGGGCTCCAAAATCACGGTCGTCGAGCTGATGGACCAGATCATCCCTGGCGCCGACAAGGACATCGTCAAACCGCTGCACAAGCGGATCGAGGGCCGCTACGAAAACATCATGCTCAAGACCAAGGTGACGGATGTGAAGGCCCAGAAGAACGGGCTGAAGGTCACCTTCGAGAACGAGAAGGGCGAAGAGAGCGCCGGTATTTTCGACAAGGTGCTTGTCGCCGTGGGGCGCAAGCCCAATGGCAAGCTGATCGACGCCGAGAAGGCCGGTGTCGCGGTCGATGATCGCGGCTTCATCGCGGTCGATGCCCAGCAGCGCACCGGTGTGAACCACATCTTTGCCATCGGCGATGTGGTGGGCCAGCCGATGCTGGCGCACAAGGCGGTGCATGAAGGCAAGGTCGCGGCCGAGGTCTGTGCCGGCCAGAACCGGCATTTCGACGCCCGGCTCATTCCTTCGGTGGCCTATACCGACCCGGAAGTGGCTTGGGCCGGCATGACCGAGACCGAGGCCAAGGCGCGCGGCGTGAAATACGAAAAGGGCGTCTTCCCCTGGGCGGCCTCGGGCAAGGCGCTGTCGAACGGGCGCTCCGAGGGTATGACCAAGCTGCTGTTTGATCCCGAGGACGACCGGATCATCGGCGGGCTGATCGTCGGCACCAATGCCGGCGACCTGATCTCCGAGGTGGCGCTGGCGATCGAGATGGGGGCGGATGCGGTCGACCTCGGCCACACCATCCACCCGCATCCGACGCTCAGCGAGACGGTGAACTTTGCCGCCGAGATGTTCGAAGGCACGATCACCGACCTGATGCCGCCGAAGAAGAAAAAGAAGCACTGAGCGTGCCTCTGTAGGAAAGCGAAAGGACCGGGCAGCGCGCCCGGTCCTTTTTTGTCGCCACGCGGCTCTGGAAACAAAAGCGCCCCGGACATGATCCGGGGCCTCGTGATCGCGATGCGCAGGGGCAGGAGATGTCCCGGGGCAGGCCCGGGACGGGCAGGGGATCAGGCGACGTTTTCGAGCTTGGTTTTCGGCGTCACACCCAGGGCGAAACAGACATCGCGGGTCAGTTCCGGCCGGTTCAGCGTGTAGAAATGCAGCGCATCGACACCTTCGCTCACCAGCGTGTCGCACATTTCGGTGCAAAGCGCGGTGGCCAGAAGATCTTGACGATCGTCCCGCAGGGCCTTGTCAAAGGCATCCTCGAGCCAGGCCGGCACCGGCGTGCCGCAGCCCTTGGCGAATTTGCGCACGCCTTTCCAGTTCTCGATCGGCAGGATCCCCGGCACGACCGGCGCGGTGATGCCGGCGGCCGCACAGCGGTCGCGGAAGCGCAGGAAGGTTTCGGCCTCGAAGAAGAACTGCGTCAGCGCCTCGTCTGCACCGGCGTCAAGCTTGCGCTTGAGCCAGTCGATGTCCGCCTGATCGTCGGCCGCCTCGGGGTGCTTGTCGGGATAGGCGCCGACGCGGATGGTGAAATCGCCGCTGTCCTTGAGCGCCGCAATCAGCTCGCAGCTGTCGGCAAAGCCCTCCGCATGGGGCACGAACCGGTCGACGCCTTTCGGCGGATCGCCCCGCAGCGCGACAATGTCATTCACCCCGGCCTTGGCGAATTCGCCGGCAATGCCAAGGGTTTCCTCGCGGCTGGCATCGACGCACGTGAGATGCGCCGCAACCTTGAGGCCGGAGGATTTGTGCAGCGTCGACACCGCATCGCGGGTCAGTTCGCGGGTGGTGCCACCGGCACCATAGGTGACCGAGACAAAGCGCGGTTCCAGCGGGGCCAGCACCTGAACCGTGTCCCAGAGCCGGAAGGAGGCTTCGAGATCACGCGGCGGGAAGAATTCGAATGATACGGCGGGAGCACTCATGGGTTACGATTCCTGTCAAAGTTTCCTCCTTGTCGCAAATGCGCGCATGTGAGACAAACTCATAAATCTCATCACCATTATGAGCTGGACCATAGGATGCACATCGAGTTTCGCCATCTGCGCACCATCAAGGCCATTCACGAGGCCGGCGGGCTGGCACGCGCGGCCGATCAGCTCAACATCACGCAATCGGCGCTGAGCCATCAGATCAAGGGGCTCGAGGATCAGGCCGGGGTCGAGCTCTTCGTGCGGCGCTCGAAGCCGATGAAGCTTTCGGCGGCGGGGCTGCGGCTGTTGCGTGCGGCCGAGCGTATCCTGCCGGAAATCGAGAAGTTGCAGGACGAGTTTTCGGGGCTGCGCGATGGCAAATCCGGGCGGCTGCACATCGCCATCGAATGCCACGCCTGCTTCGAATGGCTGTTTCCGGTGCTCGAGGCCTTTCGCAAATCCTGGCCCGATGTCGATGTCGATATCCGCCCGGGCCTGGCTTTCGATGCGCTGCCGGCCTTGCAGAAGGAAGAGGTCGATCTGGTGGTCTCCTCCGATCCAGAGAGCCTGCCGCATGTGGAGTTTTCCGAGCTTTTCGACTATGCGCCGGTCTTCGTCGCCTCCAAGGATCACCCGCTGGCGGCGAAATCTTATGTCGACGCCGAGGATTTTCGCGGGCAGACCCTGATCACCTATCCGGTCGAACGCACCCGTCTCGACGTTTTCAGCCAGCTGCTGATCCCCGCGCGGGTCGAGCCGGCGGCAGTGCGCCAGGCCGAGCTGACGGCGGTGATCCTGCTGCTGGTGGCGTCAAATCGCGGCATTTCGGTGCTGCCCGATTGGGTGGTGCGCGAGGTGAAATACAATTCCGATTACGTCACCCGGCCGCTGACGAAAAACGGACTGACCCGCACGCTTTATGCCGCCACGCGCTCCGAGGACGTGGACAAGCCCTACATGCAGGAACTGATTGCGCTCGCCCGGTCCGAGGCGGCGCGGCTCCAGGCGGCCTGAGAAAACAGGGCCTTGGGCAAGGAGGCCCGGCAAAAGGCCGAGGAGAGACCCCTCAAGCCCGGCCGGGCTTTCCTTGCAGTTTTTGGAGGATCAAACCAGCTTGAGATCGGCCGCCATCTGGCGCCCGTCGCGGCCATCTTCCAGCGCGTATTCCACCTTCTGATTGTCCGCCAGCCCGGTCAGACCGGACCGCTGCACGGCTGAAATATGAACGAAAACGTCCTTGCCGCCTTCGCTCGGTTCGATGAATCCATAACCTTTTGTGGTGTTGAACCACTTCACGGTGCCCGTCGGCATGTCCGCGTCTCCTTCAATCTTGCCTTGCCGGAGGTGTCCAGACCTCCGGGTCTTGTCCGTCACAGCCGCCTTTCATGCCCCCCGGGCCCGAGAAACCCCGCCCCCAATCGCCTGATTGTCGAAAGTCACGTAGGGGCAAGGATTGCACGCCTTTGTAAAAAATCAAGAACAAGCACTGGCCGCGCCGCGCTTGCGTGATAATTTGCGGAAAAATCCCGGAGGCCTCGATGCAGCTATTTGGACTGAAAACCTGTGACACCTGCCGCAAGGCGCTGAAAGCCTTGCCGAATGCAGAGTTTGTTGATGTCCGCGCCGAGGGCGTGCCGGCCGAGGTGCTGCGCCGCGCAATTGGGCAGTTCGGCGAAAAAGTGATCAACACCCGTTCCACCACCTGGCGTGGATTGTCCGAAACAGAGCGTTCGGCGCCGCCGGAAACGCTTCTGGCCACACATCCGACGCTGATGAAGCGGCCGCTGATCGTCGAGGGCGACCGGATGTATCTTGGCTGGGCCAAGGAGGTTCAGTCCGAGCTGGCAGGCTAGGGGGAAGACCGCAGCCGAATTCCCGGCTTGGAACCGTGGCGGCGATTGCCTACCTCGACATCAGGCAACATCAGGAGACTCCATGCGCAATGCAGCATCGACCCTGGGCGTGATCGGCGGCATCATCGCCATGATCGTCGGGTTTTTCAGCTACGGCTATACCGAGGTCGTCGACCGCTATGGCGAGATCGAGGGGCTGGCGCGGCAGTTCTCCAATGTCGAGCTGATCCGCGCCGCGGCCGTTCTTTCGCCGCTGCTCGCGATTGCCGGCGGGGCCATGGCCAAGGCGCGCGCGCTCTGGGGCGGGGTGCTGATGCTGCTGGCCTGCGGGCTGATGTATGTGGCCTATGGGTTCAACGTCGGCACCATGTTTCCGATCGCCTTTACCGGGCTGGGCGGTGTGCTGGCGCTGCTCGCCGGCAAACCCGACGAACCCAAGGCGCATTTCTGACCGATGGCGGTGTCCTACCCCAGGATCGGCGCGCTGGCCGTGGTGCTTGACGGCGACAGCGTGCTGCTTGTGCGCCGCGCCGCGCACAAGCCCGACGCCGGGCTCTGGGGGTTTCCCGGCGGCCATGTGGAGCCGGGCGAAACCGTCCATGCCGCCGCCGCGCGCGAACTGCTGGAAGAAACTTGCCTTTGCGCCACGCCGGTGGAAACCCTCACCCATCTCGACCTGATCCGCCATGACGCCGAGGGTACGCTGCTCTTTCACTACCTTCTGGTCGCCGTGCGCTGTGCCACCCCGGTCGGAACGCTTGCCGCCTGCGACGATGCCGCTGAGGCCGCTTGGCATCCCGTCGATCACGTGTTGCGCGGCGCGCTGCCGCTCAGCCGCGATGTCGATACCGTGCTGCGCCGGGCGCTGGAGCGTTGAGCGATGTGCGTGGTTTCGCCGATCCCGCGGCGCGGGGCTGGAGCCGCGCCGGCGAATGCACTACCTCACCCGGCAACGAAGGAGAATTGACATGCGTTATCTGATTGTGACCTGCCTCGCGCTCTTGCCCGGCGCCACGCTCGCTGCCAATCCCGACTGCGAGGTGATGGGCGGCATCGTCGACAAGATCGTCGCCGAACGGGTCGAGGGCACCGAGATGATGGCCGCGATGGAGACCGTTGCCGCCGATTACACCGGCGATCAGGAACGGTTTGTCGGCACCATCCCGCATCTGACGGATTGGGTCTACAACGGCCTGCCGGAAGAGCATCTGACCGCCGAGGCCGGGCAGGCTTTTGCCACCCAGTGCGCGGCACAGTAACCGGGCGGACTCGACTCTTCGCGTGGCAGGGCCAATATAAGACCCCATGAGCCTGCCCCCCGGATTCCTCGATGAACTGCGCACCCGCCTGTCGCTTGTCGACGTGGTCGGCCGCAAGGTCATGTGGGATGCCCGCAAGAGCAATCAGGGCAAGGGCGACATGTGGGCGCCTTGCCCCTTTCACCACGAAAAAAGCGCGTCTTTCCATGTGGATGACCGCAAGGGCTTTTACTATTGCTTTGGCTGCCACGCCAAGGGCGACGCGATTTCCTTTGTTCGCGAGACAGAGAATGTCGGCTTCATGGAGGCGGTGGAAATCCTTGCCGGCGAGGCCGGCCTGCCGATGCCCGCCCGCGACCCGCAGGCTCAGCAGAAGGCCGACCGCCGTACCGTCCTGAGCGAGGTGATGGAACAGGCGGTGCAATTCTTCCGGCTGCAACTGCGCACCGGGGCGGCGGGGGCGGCGCGCGCCTACCTCGACCGGCGCGGACTGGCACCGGCCACCCTCGAACGCTTCGAGATCGGCTTTGCCCCCGACAGCTGGCAGGGCCTCTGGGATCACCTGCGCGCCAAGGATGTGTCGGAAGAGCTGATCCTTGCCGCCGGCCTGGCGCGGCCCAGCCAGAAGGGCGGGCGGCCTTATGACACCTTTCGCGGCCGCATCATCTTTCCGATCCGCGATGCGCGGGGCCGGGCGATTGCCTTTGGTGGCCGGGCGATGGACCCCAACGACAACGCCAAATACCTGAACTCGCCGGAAACCGAGCTCTTCGACAAGAGTCGCAACCTCTACAACATCGGCCCCGCCCGCGAGGCCTGTGGCAAGGGGCTGCCGCTGATTGTCGCCGAAGGCTACATGGATGTGATCGCGCTGGTCGAGGCCGGTTTCGGCGGGGCGGTGGCGCCGCTTGGCACCGCGGTGACCGAAGAGCAGCTGCGGCTGATGTGGCGGATGGCGGACGAGCCGATCATCGCGCTCGACGGGGACACCGCCGGCCTGCGCGCCGCGCATCGGGTGATCGACCTGGCGCTGCCGCTGCTCGAGGCCGGCAAATCGCTGCGGTTCGCGCTGATGCCGGAAGGGCAGGATCCTGACGATCTGCTGCGCGCCAAGGGGGCCAAGGCGGTGCAGGCGCTGCTCGATCAGGCGCTGCCGATGGTGCAGCTGCTGTGGCGACGCGAAACCGAAGGCAAGGTGCTCGACAGCCCCGAGCGCAAGGCGGCGCTGGACAAGGCGTTGCGCGAAAAGATCACCCGGATCACCGATCCTTCGATCCGAAGCCATTACGGCCAGGAAATCAAGGAATTGCGCTGGCAGCTGTTCTCCGCCGGCCGACGCAAGCCGGCACCGGGCCAGAAGCGCCCGCCGTGGAAGCCCGGCCAGAAACGCTGGGCCCCGCCAGAGCCGCCGCGCGCCGGCACCAAGGCGTCGCTTCTGGCTGCCGCCGATGAGGCCGCCTTTACCGCGATGCGCGAGGCGGTAATCCTTGCCGCCGCGATCCGCACTCCGGCGGTGGTGCAGAAATTCGAACATGCCCTGGAGAACCTCGACTGCGCGACCCCCGAACATGCCCGCCTGCGCGATCTGATCCTGCGCCATGCCGAGCGTGGCGCCGAGGCGCTTTGTGAAGAAATCGAACATGCCCTGGGTCATGATGCCCTTGAAAATCTGCTCGCCATGCGCCATGTGGCAATCATCCCGTGCATCCGCAAACCCGGCGATATCGATCTGGCCCGCATGACATTGGCTGAAGAATTCGCAAAACTCACCGCGCATCACGGATTGCAGGCCGAGATCGAAGAGGCCGCCGAAGACCTGGGTCACGTGTCCGACGAAGCGGTGACATGGCGGTTGGGGCAGGCGGCCGAGGCGCGCAACCGCGCCGCGTCGGGCTCGCAGGAAGACAACACGGAATATGACACCGGACCCAATGGCGCGCGAATCAATCGGGACGAACGCAACAGACTGAACGCCCTTCTCGACCAGATCGCGCATGCCAAACCGCGCAAATGATGCGGTTTGGAGAGGAAATTGTAGATAATTCGGCGTAGAACGCTGCACGAATCGCTCAGATTCGTTAATGATTCGGATAAGCGAATCACCCGCGCCGCAAACAGGAGCCCCCGCATGGCCGCCAAAGACACCGACGATCAGAAGACCGACGCCCCAGAAGACGTGTCCCTCGACATGAGCCAGGCGGCGGTCAAGAAGATGATCGGCGAAGCGCGCGAGCGTGGATATATCACCTACGACCAGCTGAATTCGGTGCTGCCGCCCGATCAGGTCTCGTCCGACCAGATCGAGGACGTGATGTCGATGCTGTCGGAGATGGGCATCCAGGTCACCGAAGAAGACGAAGACGCCGAGGAAGACGACAACAAGGGCGCGACCGATCTGGTCGAGACCAAGAAGCCGGGCGAGGTTGCGCTCTCTTCCGGCGGCACCGAAAAGCTGGACCGGACCGATGACCCGGTGCGCATGTACCTGCGCGAAATGGGTTCGGTCGAACTGCTCTCGCGCGAGGGTGAGATCGCGATTGCCAAGCGCATCGAGGCCGGCCGCAAGACTATGATCGCCGGGCTCTGCGAAAGCCCGCTGACTTTCCAGGCGATCACCATCTGGCGCGACGAACTTCTCTCGGAAGACATTCTGCTGCGCGACGTGATCGATCTCGAAACCACCTTCTCGGGCCAGCTCGACGAAGAGGGCGGGGTCGAGGAGCCGGTGGTCGAGGCCGCCAATGTCGCGACCGCGCCGAAAAAGGACACCGGCCCCGAGCTCGACGCTGACGGCAATCCGATTGCCAAGGACGACGACGAGGACGAGGACGAGCAGGCCAACATGTCGCTGGCCGCGATGGAAACCGCGCTCAAGCCGCAGGTTCTCGAAACGCTCGACCGCATCGCCGAGGATTATGCCCGCCTGTCGGAAATGCAGGACAGCCGGATTTCCGCCACGCTGAACGAAGATGGCACGTTCTCGGCGGATGAAGAGGCGATCTATCAGCAGCTTCGGTCCGAGATCGTCGAACTGGTCAACGAGCTGCACCTGCACAACAACCGAATCGAGGCGCTGATCGACCAGCTCTACGGCATCAACCGCCGGATCATGTCGATCGACAGCTCGATCGTGAAACTGGCCGACCAGGCGCGCATCAACCGGCGCGAATTCGTCGAGGCCTATCGCGGCTACGAGCTCGATCCCTCCTGGCTCGAGCGGATGGCCGAAAAGCCCGGTCGCGGCTGGCAGATGTTCATCGAACGCTCGGCCGACAAGGTCGAGGAATACCGCACCGAAATGGCGCAGGTCGGCCAATATGTCGGTCTCGACATTCCCGAATTCCGCCGCATCGTCGGCCAGGTGCAGAAGGGCGAGAAAGAGGCCCGCCAGGCCAAGAAGGAAATGGTCGAGGCGAACCTGCGTCTGGTGATCTCGATTGCCAAGAAGTACACCAACCGCGGGCTGCAATTCCTTGATCTCATTCAGGAAGGCAACATCGGCCTGATGAAGGCCGTCGACAAGTTCGAATACCGCCGCGGCTACAAGTTCTCGACCTACGCCACCTGGTGGATCCGTCAGGCGATCACCCGGTCGATCGCCGATCAGGCGCGCACCATCCGTATCCCGGTGCACATGATCGAGACGATCAACAAGCTGGTGCGCACCGGCCGCCAGATGCTGCACGAGATCGGCCGCGAACCGACGCCCGAGGAACTGGCCGAGAAGCTGCAAATGCCGCTCGAAAAGGTCCGCAAGGTGATGAAGATCGCCAAGGAGCCGATCTCGCTGGAGACCCCCATCGGCGACGAGGAAGACAGCCAGCTTGGCGACTTCATCGAGGACAAGAACGCCGTCCTGCCGCTCGACAGCGCCATTCAGGAGAACCTGAAGGAAACCACCACCCGCGTGCTGTCGTCGCTGACGCCGCGCGAGGAACGGGTGCTGCGGATGCGATTTGGCATCGGCATGAACACCGACCACACGCTGGAAGAGGTCGGCCAGCAGTTCTCGGTCACCCGCGAACGGATCCGTCAGATCGAAGCGAAAGCGCTGCGCAAGCTCAAGCACCCGAGCCGGTCGCGCAAGTTGCGTTCGTTCCTCGATCAGTAACCCCCGCGGGCTGCACGGTTCCGCCGTGCGCCCCGTTTCCCCGGTGCAAATCCACCGCGCACCGCAAGCCCCGTAGGGTGCGCAGTTCCTGCGCACCGTCTCGGCCCGCACAAGAGGAGCGCAGCTCATGTCCCTATTCAAGAAACTCTTTGGCGGCGGCAGCGGCGCGGGCGCGGCCAAATCCGACCCCGAGCCCGAAGATTACAACGGCTTTCTGATCTATCCGCAGCCGGACAAGCAATCCGGCGGCTACCGCATCGGTGCCCGGATCGAAAAGGAAATCGGCGGCGAATTGCGCCGTCATGACCTGATCCGCGCCGACATTGTTTCCGACCCGGAAGAGGCCGAGCGGATGTCGCTGCTCAAGGCCCGGCAGGTGATCGACGAACAGGGCGACCGGCTCTTCGGCTGAGCAGGGGCCAATATCGCGTCCTCATGACCATTGACCGGGCGGCAGGTTCCGGGCCAGGCTGAGACCTGCCGTGCCCGGAGGTCGCCTGATGTTCAGATCCCTTGCCCTTGCTGCCATCTGCCTGCCTATGGGCGCCGCGGCCGCCTGTTACGGCGATGCCGGCACGCCGTTGTTTCACTGCACGGTCGAGGGCGGCAAGACCGAGATCCGGGTCTGCCTTCAGGACAGCGCGGCCTATTATGCCTATGGCCCACCGGGGCGGGCGCCGGACATCGTCTTTTCGCGCCATGTACAGGATATCCACATGACGCCCTGGCCCGGGATCAGTCGGACCTATTGGGAAGAGCTGGCCTTTGCCAACGGCGCTTTCGAATACCGCATTCATCACAGCTTCGACCGCAATGGCGAGTTGCCGCAGGACGGGACGCTCACGGTCACCCGCAACGGTTTGCAGATCGCCGAGCTGACCTGTGCCGCCGGGACGATATCAACCGCCGATTTCTCGCCGCTGTTCGACGCCAAGGAGGAAAGCGGCCAGTGCTGGAGCTTCGACAGCCGAAGCTGGGGCCGCTGCCCCTAATCGGCATGTGTCCGGCCCAGCACCGCGCGGCCGATGATCCGGTCGAGCGAGAGCGCGCCGCCGCCCTTGATCACCAGCACCAGCAAGAGGAACATCCAGAGCGCCCGCTGATCGAGGATCGCCGCATCGGGCACCCGGTCGAACCATGTGCCGAAAGTCTCGGGGTGGTTGATGCCGCCATGGCCATAGAGGTCCGTCAGGCTCTGCACCGCGACAAATCCGATCATGCCGAGCGCCGCCAGCCGGGTGGCCAGCCCCAGCAGGATCATCAGCGGCAGCAGGAATTCGGCCCACATGCCGGCGACCACCACCAGCCAGTGAAAGGCGCCGAGCTGGCTGACGTCATATGTCACCGCCTCCATGGCCTTGGGAAAGATCTGCGCATAGGCGCCGGTCGAGGGTTGGAACAGGCCGAGAAATCCGTCCCCCACCTTGGTCAGTGCCGAGTTCCAGAAATAGACCAGCAGAACCGCGGCAAAGACAAGCCGCGCCAGCAGCGGCAAGAGGCTGTCAAACGCGCGCTCTATGGCGTCGGAGATCATGTCATGGAGGTTTATGAGCGCGGTCATGGCGTGCCTTTCTTCAAGTCTGTCAATGCGTTGCCCGAGAGAAGCAGGCTCAGGACCGCACCCAGATCAAACTCCGGGGTTTGGTCAAGCGCGGCTTCGTAGGCCTGGCCCAGGGTTTTGTCGGCGCGCAGCGCGGCAAGGAACGTGGCGCCGCCGGCGGGCAGGGCATGGGGCACCGGGTCGAACTCGGGCCGCAGGATCAGCGCGTCTTCGGCCACCGGGGCGGGTTTGGGGCTGTCGGGCACCATGTTGAACCGCCAGATCGAGACCACCGGGAAGCGCGAGCGCAGCAACCGCACGGTGGGGGCCAATTGCAATCGCAGTGCCATCAGCGCCTCGGGATCGAGCGCCAGCGCCTCGGCGGCCAGCGGCGCGGCATCGGCGGCGTGATAGCTCTCTCGCAAGGCGAACTCCAACCGCGCCACATCGCCCAAATAGGGATATTTCGCCAGCGGTTCGAAACCGTCGAGAAAGTCGCCAAAGCCGGCGCCGTAATACATCATGCGGGGTGAGCGGGGCGGTTCGGCGCGCAGGTAACGTGCGGCGACAGCCTTGAAATTGGCCTCGCCCAGGAGCTTGGCCACCGCCGGAAAGCCGGTCGCCAGAGCCTCGCCCAGCGAGGTGGCGATATTGTTGCGATAGACGTCATAGCGGCGCCCGGCGGGCCGCCCGGAGCCATCGACCAGCCCCTGCGGCAATGGCGCGGCGCCATCGAGCAGGGCCTGCCGGAACGCGGCCTCGGTGGTCATGCGGGCACCTGTGCCAGCGCGTCGGCGGCGCGCTGTGCCTCGTCGCGCAGCACCGGCCAGTCGGGTACGTCATTGTCCCATTCCACCAGCAGCGGCCGCGGCCCCGACCGGGCCAGGGTATGGTCGAGCAGCGCCCAGACCGGATCGACAACCGCGCGGCCATGGCTGTCGATCAAGAGCGGCGCGCCGTGGTCGTCTTCATCCTCGTCATGGCCACCAAGGTGAATTTCGCCGACGCGGGCCAACGGAAAGGCATTGATATAGCCCTGCGGCGAAAACCCGAGGTTGGTGGCCGAGACAAACACGTTGTTCACATCGAGCAAAAGGCCGCAGCCGGTGCGCCGGGCGACCTCGTCCAGAAAGGCGGGTTCCTCCCATGTGCTTTCGGTGAAGGCGAGATAGGAAGAGGGGTTTTCCAGCAACATCTGCCGACCGAGGCTGTCCTGCACCTGATCGATATGGGCGCAGATACGGGCCAGCGTGGCCTTGGTGAAGGGCAGCGGCAGCAGGTCGTTGAGGAAATGGCTGTCATGGGTGGACCAGGCCAGATGTTCGGAAAAGCTGGCCGGTTGCAGCCAGTCGCACAGTCGTTTCAACCGCGCCAGGTGATCGCGGTCCAACGGGCCTTCACCGCCGATCGACAGGCCCACGCCATGCACCGAAATGGCAAAGCGTTCGCTCAGGGCGCGGAGCTGGGCCAGCGGCCGGCCGCCATCACCCATGTAGTTCTCGGCATGGATTTCCAGCCAGTCCACTGGCGCGGCATCGGCAAGGATCGCGCTATAGTGCTGCGGCTTGTAGCCCACGCCGGGGGCGGCGGGCAGAGCATCGAAGTGACGGCTGGCGTCGGGCATGGGCATGTCCCTTCAAACGGGGGGTGGGCAATTCTGCCCACCCCCATCATAGCATGGAATGGTGACAGATCAGCCTTGCGGCAGATCGCGCTCGAGCGCCTCGAGCGAGCCCATGCGCGCCGAGCCATCGGCCATGGCCGGAAGCTCGATCTCGGTGCAGGTGCCGGCATCGACCAGCGTCCAGGCGTTGCCCTGGTAGTCATTGACCGAGGTGCCGGCGCAGGTGGTGCCGGGGCCTGCGGCACAGTCGTTCTGACCGGCCAGCGAAACGCCGAAGCATTTTTCTTTTTCCTGCGCGGTGGCGGTGGTGGTTTGCGCGGCCAGAGCGGCTGCAACTGCACCTGCGACGGCAACGGTTTTCACGAATTTCGACATTGATACATCCCTTTTGGTCTTTGGTTCCAAGTATTTGGTCCAATGCCACCCCTGCGGCGGCTGACCCAAGACTAAGGCCATGCCCGGCCCGCGATCACTTCACAGGCCCGTGGATCACGGATGCGTAATCACCTGTCAGACGGGCGTGATGCCGCATCTGCGCAATCATGGAAAAAATCGTTTGAAAACAGTCGGGGCGCCACATGAATTGTGACGCCCCGCAAGGGTCCAGCGCTGGAATGTTACAAATGCGCCGCTCTCCACGCAGAAGACCTGGCCGCTGATCACGGCGCAGTTGCCGGATGTTACAAACCCTGTGCCGCCTTATGCCGCGCCTTCGCCGCCGAGGTCGGGCGGCAGCGCATCCTTGGCCAGCGCCGCGATCATCTCGTCGACCGATTTCACCTCGGTGCGTTTCTCGCCAAGCCGGCGCACGGTGACCGTCCGCTCCTCGACCTCGCGCGCGCCGACGGCCAGGATCACCGGCACTTTGCCCAGCGAATGCTCGCGGACCTTGTAGTTGATCTTCTCGTTGCGGATGTCGGCCTCGGCGCGCACGCCTTTGGCCTGCAAGTCCGCCACCACCTCGTTCACGTAGTCATCGGCGTCCGAGATGATCGAGGCGACCACCACCTGCCGCGGTGCCAGCCAGAACGGCAGCTTGCCTTCCCAGTTCTCGATCAGGATACCGATGAAGCGCTCGAAGGAGCCGAGGCAGGCGCGGTGCAGCATATAGGGCCGGTGCTTGTCGCCATCGGCGGCGATATAGCTGGCGCCGAGCCGCTCCGGCAGGTTGGGATCGACCTGGAAGGTGCCGCATTGCCAGACCCGGCCGATCGCGTCGGTCAGGTAGAAGTCGAGCTTCGGCCCATAGAAGGCGCCGTCGCCCGGCTCGAGCGTGTAGTCGCGGCCCACCGCCTTGATCGCGTTCTCCAGCGCGCCCTCGACGTAATCCCAGCTCTCGTCGCTGCCGACGCGTTTCTCGGGCCGGGTGGCGAACTTGATCTCGAACTCGGGGAAACCCAGCTCTTCGTAGACATTGGCGAGGAAGTCGATGAACTTGGCGCATTCCTCCTGAATCTGCTCCTCGGTGCAGAAGATATGCGCGTCATCCTGGGTAAAGCCGCGCACCCGCATGATGCCATGCAGCGCGCCCGAGGGCTCGAACCGCGCGCAGGAACCGAATTCGGCCAGTCGCAGCGGCAGGTCGCGATAGGACTTGAGTCCCTGGTTGAACACCTGCACGTGGCAGGGGCAGTTCATCGGCTTCAGCGCGTTGATCCGGGTCTGGCCCTTGTCCTTGACCGCCGCATCATCGGTCTCGCCGTCGCGGCTCTCGTCCACCTCGACCACGAACATGTGGTGCTGGTACTTGTCCCAGTGCCCCGAGGCTTCCCAGAGCTTGCGGTCGACCACCTGCGGCGTGTTGATCTCGCGGTAGCCGCCGACGCGCTGCTTGCGGCGCATGTAGTCCTGCAACTGGGTATAGATGGCCCAGCCGTCGGGATGCCAGAACACCTGGCCCGGCGCTTCCTCCTGCATGTGGAACAGGTCCATCTCGCGGCCCAGCTTGCGGTGATCGCGCTTTTCCGCCTCTTCGAGGAAGTTGAGGTATTTGCGCAGGTCTTCCTTGTTCTGGAAACCGACGCCATAGATCCGCTGCAACATTTGCCGGTTGCTATCGCCGCGCCAATAGGCCCCGGCCACGCTCATCAGCTTGAAGCCGTCCGCCGGCACCTGGCCGGTGTGTTGCAAATGCGGGCCACGGCAGAGGTCTTGCCAATCGCCGTGCCAGTACATGCGCAGCGGCTCGTCGCCGGGAATGGCCTCGATCAGCTCGACCTTGTAAGGCTCGCCGTTGTCCTCGTAATGCTTGACCGCGCGCGCCCGCTCCCAGACCTCGGTGCGGACCGGATCGCGGCTGTTGATGATCTCGCGCATCTTCTTTTCGATCTCGCCGAGGTCTTCGGGGGTGAACGGCTCTTGCCGGTCGAAGTCGTAATACCAGCCGTTCTCGATCACCGGGCCGATGGTGACCTTCACGTCGGGCCAGATTTCCTGCACCGCGCGGGCCATGATATGCGCCAGGTCGTGGCGGATCAGCTCGAGCGCCGGGGCGGCGTCTTTCATGGTGTTGATCGCGATCTGCGCATCGCTTTCGATGGGCCACTGCAAATCCCAATGCTTGCCGTCGACACTGGCCGAAATGGCCTTCTTGGCGAGCGATTTGGAAATGTCGGCAGCCACATCCGCAGGGGTCACGCCAGCCTCGAAGCTGCGTGCATTGCCATCGGGGAAAGTCAGGGAGATTTGAGCCATATCGGCCTCCTCGTCGGTTTGGCGCCTACAAAACGCCCGGTTGCGGGTATGTGGTCAGCGCGATGTGACCTCTGAGCCGGCGCATGTCAAGCGCCAAGCCCGATCCATCGATGGAACGGCGACCGGAATTTGACCGGGCCGGGCCGGGCGCTAGAACCTTGCGGGCAGAGTCCCAGCGTGGAGCCAGGCCCATATCCGAGCACCTTTTTCACCGCATCTCCGGCGAGACCACCGACAACCGCGAAGCCCGCAACGGGCTGCGCCATGTGGTGGCGCTGACCGCCAGCAAGCTGTCGGACGGGTTGATCGACCCCAAGTTGATCCTGTCCTGGCTGCTCACCTCACTGGGCGCGCCGGCCCTTCTGGTCGGGCTTCTGGTGCCGATCCGCGAGGCCGGGGCGCTCCTGCCGCAAATCCTGTTGTCGGGCTGGTTGCGCCGGCTGCGCTATCGCAAACGCTTTTGGGCTGTCGGCGCCATGGGGCAGGGGGCATCGGCGGCGCTGATCGTGCTGGCGGCGCTGAGCCTCACCGGCTGGGCCGCCGGGCTGGCGATCTGCGCCGCGCTGGCGGCGCTGGCGGTGTCACGGGCGGCCTGTTCGGTGAGCTACAAGGATGTGCTGGGCAAGACAGTCGCCAAATCCCGCCGCGGCGCGGTCACCGGCGCGGCCGGCAGCATCTCGGCCGCCGGGGTGATCCTGCTGGGCGTGCTGCTGCTCACCGGCGTGCTGCGCAGCGAAACTGCGGTATTGATGGCCATCGCGCTGGCGGCCGGCCTCTGGCTGGCGGCGGCGGCGCTGATGCTGCGGCTCGAGGAAGCGCCGAGCGACCCCGACGGCGCCGCGCGGCCGGAGCTCGCGCCGCTGTGGCAGGACCGGCAATTGCAGCTCTTCATCCTGGTGCGCGGCCTTCTGGTGCCCACCGCGCTGGCGCCGCCCTATTTCGTGCTGCTCGCCGCCCGCCAAGGCAATCTCGAGCTCAGGGGGCTGGGCGTCCTGGTGCTGGTCTCGGCGCTGGCCTCCTTCGTCAGCTCTTATGTCTGGGGCCGGCTGGCCGATTGGTCGAGCCGCCGGGTGCTGATGCTGACCGGCCTGCTGGGCGCGGCGGCGATGCTGGCGGCGGTGCTGGCGGTCTGGCTCGGGCTGGGCGACACCCCCTGGGCCCTGCCGCTGGCCCTGTTTGCGCTGATGCTGGCCTATCACGGCGTGCGGCAGGGCCGGTCGATCTATCTTGTCGACATGTCCCCGCCGGAAAGCCGCGCCACCTATGCGGCGCTGGCCAACACTGCCATCGGCACCTTGCTGCTGGTGGCTGGTGCGATCGGCGGGCTGGCGGCGCTGATCGGCCCCTCGGTCTCGCTGATCGGCTTTGCCGCGCTCTGCGTCGCGGCCAGCTTTGCCGCGCTCTGGCTGAAAGAGGTGGAGGAATAGGGCGTTGCCCTCCGATCGTCGCACAGTCAATATCGCCGCGACACGACCAAACCGGAGCCCCGCATGACCGCGCCTGAGACCCTGACCACGACCCAAGGCCGCCAGATCGCCTATCACAAGACCGGGGGCGACGGGCCCTGCGTGGTCTTTCTCGGTGGTTTCAAATCCGACATGGCCGGCACCAAGGCGGTCTGGCTCGAGGACTGGTGCCGCGACCGGGGCCGGGCCTACCTGCGGTTTGACTATTCCGGCCATGGCGTCAGCTCGGGCAGGTTCGACGAGGGTTGCATCGGCGATTGGGCCGAGGATACCGAAGCAGTGATCCGCGCCACCTGCGAGGGGCCGCTGGTGCTGGTCGGCTCGTCGATGGGGGGCTGGATTTCGCTGCTGATGTCGCAGCGCCTCGATACCGTCGCGGGCCTTGTCACCATCGCCGCCGCGCCGGATTTCACCGAAGACGGCTATTGGGCCAGCTTCACCGAAGCGCAGCGCGCGCAGGTGATGGAGCAGGGTTATTATGATGCGCCGTCGGACTACGGCGCGCCCTATCGGATCACCCGCCGGCTGATCGAGGATGGGCGCAACCATCTGGTCCTGCGGACGCCGCTGGCGCTGCCCTTTCCGGTGCGCTGCGTGCAGGGGACAGAGGACAAGGCCGTCAGCCGCGCGACCGCGCTGCGCCTGCTCGATCATGCCGACAGCCCCGACATGGCTCTGACCCTGCTGAAAGGCGCCGATCACAGCTTTTCCGCGCCCGATTGCCTGCCGCTGATCGCGCGGGCGATCGAAGAGGTGAGCTGAGGCCTCAGACGCCGATTTCCGGCCCGAGGCACATCATCGGCTCGTCATTTTGCCGCGCCTCGTACAACTCGGTGCTTTCCGGGTCATCCTCGAACCGTGCCACCAGGCCGTCTGCGCCGCGGCGAAACGACCAACATTGGGGGTCGGGCGAATCCTCGTAGACAAAGCAGATCATGCCGCGGCTGTCCTCGTACCATTCGCCCTCGCGGCAGCGGCCATCGAGGAAAGACCAGCGCACCTGCCGGTTCTCCATGTATTCCTCGACCCCGTAATCGCGGCCGTTGGAGCGGAAATAGAGCGTTTTGCCCGTGGTATAGGCCTCGAACTCCGACGCCGACATCTGCGCGACGGCCGGTGTGGCAAGAGCAAGGGCAACGGCGATCAGCGCATGTCTCATCATGCGGCCAATCTGACAGGAGCGCGCGGCGCGGGGCAAGTCACAAATCTGCGGGGCGGCTGCGCCAGCGTTCGGCCAGAGGATCCATGATCTGCCGCCATTTCGCCGGCCAGAGCGCGATCAGCGCCATCACCGGCAGCGAATGCGGCAGGGTGGGCATCCGCGTCTCGTCGAGCCGCAACCCGGGGTAGGCCACGCCGGGGCGGCTGTGGTGATCGGAATGGCGCGGCGCGTTTAGCATCAGCGCCGAGGAACACCAATGCGGCGTGTTCCAGCTGTGGCGCGGGCCGCAGGGTTCGGGTTTGCCATCGGCGCCGCGGCTGCGGGGCAGGCCGTAGTGCTGGACGTAATCGGTGATCATCAGCTGGCTCTGCACATAGGCCCCGAGGGCCAGATGCGCCAGCACACCGGCCAGGCCGGCCAGACCGGCCGACACCGCCAGCGCGACCAGGCTGATCCCGGCATAGATCGCGAAAGGATGCGGCCCGGACTTGCCGGCGCGGGCGCGACGGGCGGTTTCGGCCGCCTTGCCGGCGCGATATTCGCCGCGCCAGACCCGCCAGATATAGCGGTAGAAGCTTTCCCGTCCGCGTGGCGAATTGGGGTCTTTCGCCGTGCCCACATGCACATGATGCACCAGCGGATGGGCCGAGGCATGATGGCCGTAGAGCACCGAGGCATAGACCGCCACGCCAAGCCGCCGCAGCCGCCGGTCGGCGCGATGGATCAGCTCATGGGCGTTCGAATTGCCGACCTGCCCGAGAAACAGCCCGAAGGCCAGGTAGGCCGCGGCCCGTTCCGGCCACGTGGCGCCGGTCTGGCCCGCCACCACCAGAACGGCCAGCGCCAGCAGCGGAAAATGGATCAGCCCCAGCGCTGCCGAAAGCGTGGTGCCGGCCGGAAAGGCAGTGCCGGGATCGCCCGGCGCCGCCAGCCCCCCCAGCCGGTCGAGCGCAAAGACCAGCAGCGTCAGATAGGCCAGCGCCAGCCAGATCCAGACACCGCCCCAGCCAGCCGCCGCCAGAAGCAGCAAGACAGGGGCAAGAGTGGTGGCGGCAAAGCGGGTCACGGTCGAAATCCTTGTCGTGTCTGACGTCCATATAGGAAGATTTGGTTTCCGATAGGACAATTCATGAAATTATCAGGGCAGCCGGCAACGCGAAAGACAGGCGAGACGTCGCATTTGGCCTCGCAAGGGGCTGTCGGGCTTTCTAAAGTCGCCGCAAGTCAGGGAAGGAAGCAATATGGCACTCGACGATCGCAAGGGCGTCTGGAAATCCGGCCGCGGCAAGGGGCGGCGCACGCCCAAGGGCCGGCAATTCGACGATCAGGCCTTGGCCGAGGTGCAGGCGCTGCTGGGCGACAGGCCGCGCCGCCGCGATCTCCTGATCGAGTTCCTGCATCTGATCCAGGACGCCCATGGCCATCTCTCGGCGGCGCATCTGCGCGCGCTCTGCGAAGAGATGAAGCTGCCGATGGCCGAGGTCTGGGAAGTGGCGACCTTCTATGCCCATTTCGACCCGCTGCGCGAAGACGATACGCCGCCGCCGGCGCTGACCATCCGGGTCTGCGATTCGCTCTCCTGCGAGCTGGCCGGGGCCGAGGCGCTGCGCACCGCGCTGGAAGAGGGGCTCGACCCCGGCGAAGTCCGCGTGCTGCGCGCGCCCTGCATGGGCCGCTGCGACACCGCGCCGGTGCTGGAGCTGGGGCACAGCCATATCGATCATGCCGATGTCGACAAGGTTCAGGCTGCGATTGCAGCCGGCGACACCCATGCGCATATCCCCGGATATCAGGCGCTTGCCGCCTATCGTGAAGGTGGCGGATACAATGCGCTTGCCGAATTGCGCACCTCGGGCGACTGGGAAGAGGTGCAGGAAAAGATCCTGGCCTCCGGCCTGCGCGGGTTGGGCGGCGCCGGGTTCCCCTCGGGCAAGAAATGGGGGTTCGTGCGTGGCAATCCCGGCCCCCGCTACCTCGCCGTCAACGGCGACGAGGGTGAGCCCGGCACCCTCAAGGACCGCTATTATCTCGAGCGGGAACCACATGTTTTCCTTGAGGGAATGCTGATCGCCGCCTGGGCGGTCGAAGCCGAGACCTGTTTCATCTACATGCGCGACGAATATCCGGCGGTGCTGGAGATCCTGCGCCGCGAGATCGCCGCGCTGGAAGCGGCCGGCATCGTGCGCCCTGGCTATATCGATCTGCGGCGCGGCGCCGGGGCCTATATCTGCGGCGAGGAAAGCGCGATGATCGAAAGCATCGAGGGCAAACGCGGCTTGCCGCGCCACCGGCCGCCCTATGTGGCCCAGGTCGGCGTCTTCGACCGGCCGACGCTGGTGCATAACGTCGAAACCCTGCACTGGGTCGCGCGGGTCTGTCGCGAAGGGCCCGAGATCCTCTCGGGTGTCGAATTGAACGGCCGCAAGGGGCTGCGCTCCTATTCGGTGTCGGGCCGGGTGAAGCGGCCCGGCGTGCATCTGCTGCCGGCGGGCTCGACCATCACCGATATCATCGACGCGGCGGGCGGCATGCTCGACGGCCACAGCTTCAAGGCCTATCAGCCCGGCGGGCCGTCCTCGGGCCTGCTGCCGGCCTCGATGGATGACATTCCGCTGGATTTCGACACCTTGCAGCCGCATGGCAGCTTTATCGGCTCGGCGGCGGTGGTGGTGCTTTCGGATCACGACAGCGCGCGGGCGGCCGCGCTCAACATGCTGCGCTTTTTCGAGGATGAGAGCTGCGGACAATGCACCCCCTGCCGGGTCGGCTGTGAAAAGGCGGTCAAGCTGATGCAGGCGGAGAGCTGGGATCAGGGGCTCTTGGAAGAAGTCAGCCAGGCGATGGCCGATGCCTCGATCTGCGGGCTGGGGCAGGCGGCGCCCAATCCGATCCGGCTGGTGATGAAACATTTCCCCGACGAGATCTGAGGCCCGGGCGAGCCCTCGCAGGCTCAGTAATTCTTGTAGACCGCGCAGGAGCAGCCGCGCCTGCGGGCGTCGCGGCAGATCGCTTCCGCGGCGTCACGATCCATCCGGCTGACCCGCGCCATCCAGTAGCCGGGCCGGCCGCGCACGCGGTTTTCCACAAAGACCAGATCGGGGCTGCGGCCCACCACCTCGCGACAGACCCGAGTGACCCGGTCGAAATTGGCGCGGGCGCGTTCCCGGCTGTTGCCAAAGGCCAGCTGCGCGCCCCATTTTCCCAGCTTCGGGGTCGGGCGCAGCCTCGGCCGCAGGCTGGGCAGCGCCGCAGCGGTCAGCGCCGGATCGACCGGGCCGGCCTCGGGCAGGGGCGGAAGCTCGGGCAGCGGCTCGCCCCGGCGTCCGGCGATCAGTTCGTGGCAGGCGGTGGCGAAATCGGCTTCGGGCGCCAGTCGGAACTCGGGCCATTCCTGCGGGTTGTTTCGCCAGTACTCCGGGGTTTCTCCGGTGGTGAGAATGACGAAATCGACATGCGCCGGCACAATGCCTTCGCCCGCCAGGTAACGCTCGACCAGAGCGGCGCCGCCGGACAGCGCCAGGGCGGCGAGGCCGGGATTGCCAAAACGCTCCTGAAGCCCGGCAAGCTGACCGGCGGTGGCGGGGATGGCCAGGCCGGCGGTCATCTCGCCGCGTTCCCAGAGCACCCGGGCGAGGAAGGCGGGGGCCAGCCCCACGGCGCCGGCCACCTCGGCGATACGGGCGCAGGCCGCGGCACCCTTGGGCGCCGCAGACGCGGGCGGAGGCAGGAGGATCAGAAGACAACACAACAGGATCGCGGGCCGCATGAGGCCAATGTGTGGCGGCGGTGATTCAAGTCAACCAGACCTTTCGCTGCTGACATGAAAGTTATAGGTGAAACACAAAGGAGAACTCTGCCATGTCGTTTTTCGGAAAGCTCAAGGACCGGCTGTTCAAGTCTTCGTCGAAGCTGGACGAGGGGCTTGAGGCAATTGTCGAGGATGGCGGCGAAATCGCGGCGCCCGACCCGGATGTGACGCCGGGCCCGGAGACCCCGCCCGAGCCCGCGCCGGAGATCCAGCCGGAGCTCGATCCCACGCCGGACCCGGAGCCGGAAACCGTACCGGACCCCGAGCCGGAAACCGTGCCGGAGCCGGAGCCCGAGACCGTGCCGGAGCCGGAGCCCGAGACAGAGCCGGTGCCACGGCCCGATCCGGTGCCGCATCCGCGGCCGGATGTGACCCCGCCGCCGGCGCCCACCGAGGTGCCGCAACCCGACCGGCCGGTCGGTGTGCCCGGCCCGGCCGGAACCCCGCAGGAGATGCCCGGCACCACCGCGCCGGTCGAGATGCCGATGCCCGAGACCCCCGCCGAGGTGCCGACCCGCACCCCCGGCCTGATCGGCCGGTTGCTGGGGCGGGGTGGGCAGCAGGAGGTGCTCCGCCGCACACTGGACGACGACATGCTCGAGCAGCTCGAAGAGCTGCTGATCGCCTCGGACATGGGTGTCGACACCGCGCTGCGCGTTACCGCCAACATGGCCGAGGGGCGCTACGGCAAGAAGCTGTCGGTCGGCGAGATCAAGCATTTGCTGTCGGGCGAGATTGCCCGCGTGATGGAGCCGGTGGCGAAACCGCTGCCGCTTTACGCCAAGAAACCGCAGGTGGTGCTGGTGGTCGGGGTCAACGGCTCGGGCAAGACCACGACGATCGGCAAGCTCGCCAGCCAGTTCCGCGCCGCCGGCAAGCAGGTGGTGATCGCCGCGGGCGATACCTTCCGTGCCGCCGCGGTCGAGCAGTTGCAGGTCTGGGGCGAACGGGCTGGGGTGCCGGTGCTGACCGCACCCGAGGGCTCGGACCCGGCCAGCCTGGCCTTCGACGCGATGGAAAAGGCGGCGCGGGATGGCGCCGACCTCCTGATGATCGACACCGCCGGGCGCTTGCAGAACCGCAAGGATCTGATGGAGGAATTGTCCAAGATCGTGCGGGTGATCCGCAAGAAAGACCCCGACGCGCCACACAACACGTTGCTGGTGCTGGATGCGACCACCGGGCAGAACGCGCTGTCCCAGGTCAAGACCTTCCAGGAATTGGCCAATGTCACCGGCCTGGTGATGACCAAGCTCGACGGCACCGCCAAGGGCGGTGTCCTCGTGGCGCTGGCCGACAAGTTCGGCCTGCCGATCCACGCCATCGGCGTGGGCGAAAAGATAGACGATCTGGCCCCCTTCGATCCCGAGGAGTTTGCCGCCGCGCTCACCGGGCTCGACAGGTGAGGCCTTGTCTAATGAGTGCCCCAGAGGCGCTCGAGCTGTCTCAGCAAAAAGATCACCGACACCACGATCCCCGTGGCCAGGGCCGCCAGCGGCATCTGCCCGGCGCCGCAGCCCAGGCCCACCGCCCCCGCCAGCCAGAGCGAGGCGCCGGTGGTGACGTTCTTGACCTGGCCCTTGGCGGTAAAGATCAGCCCGGCGGCAAGAAAGGCCACCCCGGCGGTGACCGCCTCGATCATCCGCAGCGGATCCTGGCGCTGCTGGTCGTCCTGGCCGAAATCGAGCTGGCTGATCTCGAGCCCGAGAATGACAAACAGGCAGGCGGCGACACAGACCAGGATATGGGTGCGCAGCCCGGCCGGCTTGTGGCGCCATTCGCGTTCGATGCCGATCAACCCGCCCAGCACGACGGCCGTCAGCAGGCGCGCCATGGCCGCCCCGACCGGCACCACCGAAAAGGTGTTCTGGAATTCCGCCAGGGCGTCCTGCCACATGAAAGTCGTCCCCTTGTCGTTGCGGGACGAACGCGCAGGACGGCGACCGGTTCCCCAAGACGCCCGGCACGGCCTTTCGGCCCCGCCGCGATCACCCCTGCGTGACTTCCCGTTTCCCTGGCCGCGCGTGCGCCTAGATGCCGGGTTCAGCCGCCCGCCGGCGGCGCTGGTCAACACGTACAGGAGTTCTCATGCATAGCGCGCTTTCATCTGCCGATCCGTTTCCCGTCACCGAAATTCCGCGGCTTGGCGGCGGCACGATCACCCTCGGCCGCCCGGAGACCGCCGATTGGCAGCTGGTCTTCGTCTATCGCGGGCTGCATTGCCCGATCTGCAAGCAATATCTCACCGATCTCGAACCCCGGCTCTCGGAGTTCGCCGAGCTTGGCATCGAAGTGGTTGCGGTCTCGGCCGACCCCGAGGCCAAGGCGCGCAAGTTCCGAGCCGATCAGGGGCTGAGCGTGCCGATCGGTTATGATCTGTCGATCGAGCAGATGAAGACCCTGGGGCTCTATATCTCGGACCCGCGCTCGCCCGAGGAAACCGACCGGCCATTTTCCGAACCGGGGTTGTTCCTGATCAACCCGCAGGGCAATTTGCACATGGTCGACATATCGAACGCGCCGTTCCTGCGGCCCGACCTCGAGAAACTGCCGTCCCGCATCAAGTTCGTTCTGGAGAAAGACTATCCGATTCGCGGCACCCATTCCGGCTGACCCCGCGTGAGTGAGTGGCTGATCTCGCTCGAGGGCACCGAGGCCGGGCATCGGCTGGCGCTGATCCTGGCGGTGAATGCGGCCTTTCTGCACGCGGTCTTTGGCGCGTTGCAGAAAGGCCGCCACGACCCCTGGCTGAGCCGCGGGGCAATCGACGGTGCCTATGGGCTGATGGCGGCGCCCTTCGCGCTCTTTGTCGTGCCCTGGCCAGAGCCGCACATGTGGCCGATCTTTGCCGGGGCCTTCGTGATCCACACCGCCTACAAGCTGTTGCAGGCGATGGCCTATACCCGTGGCGCCTATACCGTGGTCTACCCCGTGGTGCGTGGCACCGGGCCGCTGTTTGCGGTGATCGGCGCCTATCTGATCTTTGACGAGAGTTTTACCCTGGTGCAATGGCTGGGCGTCGGCGTGCTTCTGGCCGGGATCTTCGGGCTTGCGATCTACAACCTGATCTTTCTCACGGCCGCGCGCGAAACATTGAACGCGGCGCTGGCGCTGGCGGTCTTTACCGGGCTGTTCGTGGCGCTTTATACGACCTATGACGCCTATGGCATCCGCGCCACCGCCGATCCCTTCACCTTTCTCGCCTGGTTCTTCATGATTGACGGGGTGGTGATGCCGGTGCTGGCGGCGCGGCGTTGGCGGCGGGCGGCGCTGAAACCGCCACTCCGCCCGCTGTTGCTGCGTGGCTGGGTCGGCGGGCTGATCGCCTTTGCGAGCTTCGGGGCGATCATGCTGGCCACCCGGCTCGACAAGGTGGGCGAGGCGGCGGTGCTGCGCGAGACCTCGACGGTCTTTGCCGCGCTGATCGGCTGGCTGGTGTTGAAGGAAACGGTGGGGCCGCGGCGCATCGCGCTGATGGCCCTGATCGCGGCCGGGGCCGTGATCGTGGAAATGGGTGGGTAACAGAGGTGCAGATGACAGAGAAACGCGAGATCAACCCGGTGCTGAAACAGGTGCTCGAACTGGGGCCGCCGCTGGCCTTTTTCGGGCTGTACCTCTGGCTCAAGGAAGATGTCTTCCTGTTCGGCGGACAGGAATATTCCGGCTTCATCGTGGCTACGGTGGTCTTTGTGCCGATCGTGCTGCTGGCGATGGCGGTGAACTGGGCGCTGACCCGCGAGCTGAGCCGGATGCAGGTCTTTACGGCGATCATGGTGATCTTTTTCGGTGCGCTGACCGCCTGGTTCAACGACGAACGGTTCTTCAAGATGAAGACGACGCTGGTCTACGGCTTCTTTGCGCTGCTGCTGGGCATCGGGCTGCTGCGCGGCCGATCCTATCTTGCCTATCTGCTGTCTGACGCGGTGGCGATGCAGCCGGAAGGCTGGATGATCCTGACGCGGCGCATCTGCCTCGGGTTTCTGACGCTGGCGGTGGCGAATGAGGTGGTCTGGCGCACCATGTCGACCGACGTCTGGGTCAAGATCGAGACCTTCGGCTTTCCGATCGCGCTTTTCGCCTTCATCTGGGCGCAATTCGCGGCGCTGCACAAATACATGGACCTCGAAGACGACAAGGGCTGATCGCGCCGGCCCTGCGGCCCGTCAGCCCCGGCGCGCGGCGCCGGGGCGGCGGCAATGGTTGGTCCAGGCCGTCTCGCAATGCCGGGATTCGCCGCGCAGGATGGCGCAGGACAGATCGACGAAGATCCGCACCAGCGCCCAGGCGCAGCGTTTCGCGGCCCATCCCCGTCCGGTCGAGGCGCGGAAGGCGCGGGCCGAAAAGGTCATATCGGCATCGCCGCCCAACAGCCGGTTGAGCGCCAGCGACGCTTTGAAGCAGATCACCTCGGTGACCTCATCGTCGATGACGTCGGGCGGCAGCGTCGACCGGTCGCACACCCGGGTGAGCAGCGTGGGCCCCGTCAATCCCGCGCCCGCCCAAGCCAGCCCGGCGCGGGCGCGCCGCCAGCCGAGCCGGGCCCGAAATCCGGCAGTCCCTGAAAGCGGCGCAAGTTGGTTGGACAGGGGCATGCGAATCTCCCACTACATCTTGTGCGAAGCAGTTAGAGATAGCCTATGACGCCCGGGTGAAGCGGCTGTTACAGCACCGTGACGGACTTGACCCCTCGGGCGCAACGGCCTATCACCGGCGCCGTGGCGATTTGTTACCGGATTGCGGGCCACGTTAAAAATTCCGCTAAAAGGTCAGCAACGAAAGCCCCCCGTTCGCTTGGCCGCGCCCGGGGGGCTTTTGGTTTGGAAGGACGAGACATGAGCAATGATTGGAACAGCCGCACCAAGCTGGTGCACGGCGGCATCCGCAGATCCCAGTACAACGAAGTCAGCGAAGCGCTGTTTCTGACCCAGGGCTTTGTCTATGACAATGCCGAACAGGCCGAGGCGCGGTTCCTCGAAGCCGGGCCGGACGAGTTCATCTATGCGCGCTACGGCAATCCCACGGTGGCGATGTTCGAAGACCGGATCGCCGGGCTCGAGGGCGTCGAGGATGCCTTTGCCTGCGCTTCGGGCATGGCGGCGGTGCAGGGCGCGCTGATGGCGCTGCTGAAGGCCGGCGATCACGTGGTCGCGGCGCGCGCGCTGTTCGGCTCCTGTCTCTTCATCCTGGAAAACATCCTGCCGAAATTCGGCGTCGAGGTCACCCTGGTCGACGGCACCGATCTCGAGGCCTGGCGCGCGGCGGTGCGCGAGGACACACGGCTCTGTTTCTTCGAATCGATGTCCAACCCGACGCTCGAGATCGTCGATATTGCCGGCGTCGCCGAGATTGCCCATGCAGTGGGCGCGCTGGTGGTGTCGGACAATGTGTTTTCCACCCCGATCTATTCCGATGCCATTGCCCAGGGCGCCGATATCGTCACCTATTCCGCGACCAAGCATATCGACGGCCAGGGCCGGGTGCTGGGCGGGGTGATCCTCGGCCCGAAAGAGATCATACGCGGACCCATCGAGGCCTTCATGAAGCACACCGGCGGCGCGCTCAGCCCGTTCAACGCCTGGGTGCTGCTCAAGGGGCTCGAAACGATGGATCTGCGGGTCCGCGCCCAGACCGCCACGGCACAGCACCTGGCCGAAAAGCTCGAAGGCAACCCGGCGCTGTCGCGGGTGATCTATCCCGGCCTGGCCTCGCATGCCCAGCATGATCTGGCGATGCGCCAGCTTGGCGCCGGCGGCACCGTGCTCAGCTTTGACATCCGGGGCGGGCGCGAGGCGGCCTTTGCCTTTCTCAACCACCTGGAGATCGCGGTAATTTCGAACAACCTCGGCGATGCTAAGACGATTGCGACCCCGCCGGCCTTCACCACCCACCAGCGGCTTCCCGACGATCAGAAGCAGATTCTGGGCATCACCCCGGGGTTGATTCGACTGAGTTGCGGGCTGGAAGACCCGCAGGACCTGCTGCGCGACCTCGAGGCCGCTCTGGAACGCGCGACCCGGGGGCAAGGCTAGCCGCTGCGGCGGATGGCGGAAATGCCGCTCTCACATGACGCAGTTGGCGGGGCAGTGTGCCGTCACGGCAATCTTTTGCCGAACTCTCGCATGTGCAGAATTTTCTTCTGGCTTTTCGGAGCGTTCCGAGTCATGCCATTCAAGACTCAAGTCAAAAGGTGCGAAATGAAAAAACTGATGATCACTGCCGCTCTGGCGGCATCGCTGGCCGTTCCGGCCGTCGCTCAACAAGCTGCAACCGCAGCCGATCCCTTTGTGTCGACCCAAGGTGCAACCACCGGTCTGGCAGTTGTGGGTGGCGCGACCGCTCTGGTCATCATCGCTGCCGCTGCAAACGGCGAAAGCTCGTCGGGTACAGACTGATAGTCGGCATTTGATGAATTAAAAGCGCCGGATCCTCTGGATCCGGCGCTTTTGCATGTCCAGATGACGTCACAGACCATAGTATTTTCTCCGCGAGGGCTTAATTAGAGCCTGTGTCTGCGCAGAAAGGGGCCTTTGATGAATCTCCCGACACCCGGATTGAACCGCGTTCCCAGCCGCCAAGAGGCCGAAGCCGCCGTCGATCTCTTGCGCCGCTACACCGATGCCACCGGCGCGACCGCGCTGGGCTATCCCGACATGGCGTCGATCTACCCGGCCGAATTCGAGGTGGATTCCACCTACAAGTCCAGTCTGCCCGATCTTCAGAACGGCCCCGCCTCGCTGATCCGGGGTGCCAATGAGCCGATTCAGCATGTCGGTATCTCGAATTTCCGCCTGCCGATCAGCTTTCACACCCGCGGCGGCGGCGATCTGACGCTGGAAACCGCCGTCACCGGCACCGTCAGCCTCGGCGCCGACAAGAAGGGCATCAACATGAGCCGCATCATGCGGTCCTTCTACCGGCATTCGGAAAAGACCTTCAGCTTCGAGGTGATGGAAGCCGCGCTCGACGATTACAAAACCGACCTGGAGAGCTTCGATGCCCGCATCGAGATGCGCTTTTCCTTCCCGGTCCGGCTCGACAGCCTGCGCTCGGGCCTCAGTGGCTATCAATATTACGACATCGCGCTGGAACTGATCGAAAGCCAAGGCCAACGTCGCAAGATCCTCCACCTCGACTATGTCTATTCCTCGACCTGCCCCTGTTCGCTGGAGCTCAGCGAACATGCCCGGCGCGAACGGGGGCAACTGGCCACGCCGCATTCGCAGCGCTCGGTGGCGCGGATTTCGGTCGAGGTGGTGGGCGAGACATGTCTGTGGTTCGAAGACCTGATCGATCTCTGCCGCGCGGCCGTGCCGACGGAAACCCAGGTGATGGTGAAACGCGAGGATGAACAGGCCTTTGCCGAGCTGAACGCCGCCAATCCGATCTTTGTCGAAGACGCCGCGCGGCTGTTCTGCGCCCGGCTTCAGGCCGAGCCGCGGGTGGGCGATTTCCGGGTCGCCGCCAGCCATCAGGAAAGCCTGCACTCGCATGATGCGATCTCGGTGCTCACCTCCGGCCCGACCTTCGAAACCGCCAGCATCGATCCCCGGTTCTTTGCCACGCTGATCCACGCCGGCTGACCGGGCCCGCGGCCCGCGATCGATTGCCTGATGCAAAAATGCACCGCCCCGCGCATCGTCGGGGCGGGTGACTGGGCGCAAAACCTGCCTGATTTCCACCGTTTGACACACAAGACTTGGGTCGGCCCGCGCCGCGCCGGCCCTGTCATGGCCGATTTCTCGATATTGCTGGCCCCGCAATCCGTCCAAACCTGCTAGGCTCGGACCAAGGGGGGAAACCGCAGGCCCACGCGATGCGAGGTTTCCTATGCAAGGCACCAACGTGCACTTCCGATTTCCCGAGTCCGGCTGGCGCCAGCGGCTCGACACCTATTTCGCCGGGCTGGGGCAGGGTGTGAACGCCGATCCGCTGATCCGCGCCAGGCTGGGCGAGGTGGCCGGGCTCGAGGCGCTTTCCGACGCGGAACTGGCTGCCTTGGGCATGGACCGCAGTGACATTCCCGCCCGGGTTTTCAAAGACCTCTTTCCTCAGGGCTGAAGCCGGCTTGACAGTATATGCGGGGCAGGCCAACGCTCGGGCGCATGTTTGATATTCGGCCCGTGGGCTATGTGATCGGATTGCTGCTCGCCATTCTCGGCGCGACGATGTTTCTGCCGTTCCTCGTCGATCTGGCCGAGGGGCGCGGGCATTGGCCGGTCTTTCTGCAATCCGGACTGATCACCGTGCTGGCCGGCGGGCTGATCTCGCTGGCCTGCGCCAATGGCGTGAAACAGGGGCTGTCGATCCAGCAGACATTTCTGCTGACCACCGGCGTCTGGCTGGCACTGCCGGTCTTTGGCGCGCTGCCCTTTGTCTTCGGCGCCACCGAGGCGCGGTTCGTCGATGCCTTCTTCGAGGCGATGTCGGGGCTGACCACCACCGGCTCCACGGTGTTCACCGGGCTCGATACCCTGCCCAAGGGGCTGCTGCTCTGGCGCGGGCTGATGCAATGGCTGGGCGGCATCGGCATCATCGTCGTCGCCATGGTCTTCCTGCCGGAACTGCGGGTCGGCGGGATGCAGATCTTTCGCGCCGAGGCCTTCGACACCATGGGCAAGATCCTGCCCCGCGCCACCCAGATCGCCAGCCAGATCAGCGTGATCTATGTCTCGCTCACGCTGGTCTGCGCGCTGACCTACATCGCCTTCGGCATGAACACCTTTGACGCCACGGTGCATGCGCTGACCACCATCTCGACGGGCGGTTTCTCGAATTACGATGCTTCCTTCGCCGCCTTCTCGGGGCCGATGGAATATGTCGCTTCCGCCTTCATCATCCTCTCGGCACTGCCCTTCGTGCGCTACGTCCAGATGATCAATGGCTCGGCCCGGCCCCTGCTGCGCGACAGCCAGGTGCATGTCTTCCTGCTGGTGGTAGCGGCGCTGGTGATCCTCACCGCCATCGCGCTGATGATCTCCTTTCCGCATGCGCCGGAACGCGCCTTCCGCGAGGCGCTGTTCAATGTCACCTCGATCATCTCGGGCACCGGCTATGCCAGCGCCGATTACATGGGCTGGGGGCCGCTCCTGGTGGCGGTCTTCTTCTTCATCGGGCTGATCGGCGGCTGTGCCGGCTCGACGGCCTGTTCGGTCAAGGTCTTCCGCTACCAACTGCTCTTTGCCTCGATCCGGGTGCAGCTCTTGCGCATCCGCTCGCCCAACGGCGTCTTCACCACCCGCTACGAAGGCCGCCCGGTGGGCGATGACGTGCTGTCTTCGGTGATGTCCTTCTTCATGTTCTTCGTGGTCTCGATGGGGGTGCTGGCGGTGCTGCTCTCGGCCACCGGCCTCGATTTTGTCACTTCGGTCTCGGGCGCGGCCACCTCGCTGGCCAATGTCGGCCCGGGGCTGGGCGACATCATCGGCCCGGCCGGAAATTTCGCCACGCTCAATGACACCGCCAAATGGCTGCTTTCGGCGGCGATGCTGATCGGACGGCTCGAGCTGCTGGTGGTCTACGCGATCCTCACCGTGAACTTCTGGCGGGCGTGACCCAGGGCCGCTTCGCGGCGCTTCATGCCTCCGGCGGGGATATTTTCGGCCAGAAGAAAGACTTTCTTTACACTTACATGCCAGGTTGGAGCTGCGGTACAGGCTGGGAAGCCGATGACCGCGCCAGGAGAAGGCCCCCGTTTGCACTTGCGGCGGGGGCTGGATCTGGCGGCGGCGGTCTCAGGGCGACATTTCACCCAAAGGCCGTCCCGGGCTTCTTCTGGCCGAAAATATTCCCGGGGGAGCCCGCAGGGCGGGGGCAGAGCCCCCGGGTCCGTCGGCGACAAAGCGCGCGAACATTGAGCGAACAAGGCTTTTCAGCCCGCGTCCGAACGGGTAAAGTCGCCGCATGAGCAGTTTTGACGACATGGACGCTTTCGAGGCGGCCTCCTCCCTCTCGCAGCGCGCCATGGCGGCGCGTCCCGCGCCTTATCTCGACGGGCTGAACCCGGCCCAGCGCGAGGCCGTGGAGGCGCTGGACGGCCCGGTGCTGATGCTGGCCGGCGCCGGCACCGGCAAGACCAAGGCGCTGACCACGCGGATCGCGCATCTGCTGAACACCGGCAAGGCGCGGCCGAACGAAATCCTTTCGGTGACCTTCACCAACAAGGCCGCGCGCGAGATGAAGCTCCGCGTTGGCAAGCTTTTGGGCCAGGTGGTCGAGGGCATGCCCTGGATGGGCACCTTCCACGCGATCGGCGTCAAGCTGCTGCGCCGACACGCCGAGCTGGTGGGGTTGAAATCGAATTTCACCATCCTCGACACCGACGACCAGATCCGCCTGCTGAAACAGCTGCTTTCGGCGGCACAGATCGATGACAAGCGCTGGCCCGCCCGGCAACTCAGCCACATCATCGACAATTGGAAGAACCGGGCCTGGACGCCCGACAAGGTGCCCGCCGCCGAGGCCGGAGCCTTCAACAATCGCGGGGTTGAACTTTATGCCCAGTATCAGGCCCGGCTGAAAGAGCTGAACGCCTGCGATTTCGGCGATCTGCTGTTGCATTGCGTGACGATCTTCCAGACGCAGGAGGACGTGCTGGCCCAGTATCAACGCTGGTTCCGCTATATTCTGGTGGACGAATACCAGGACACCAATGTTGCCCAGTATCTCTGGCTGCGGCTCCTGGCGGGCGGTCACAAGAACATCTGCTGCGTCGGCGACGACGATCAGTCGATCTACGGCTGGCGCGGCGCCGAGGTGGGCAATATCCTGCGCTTCGAAAAGGATTTTCCCGGCGCCAAGGTGGTCCGGCTGGAGCAGAACTACCGCTCCACCCCGCATATCCTGGCCGCCGCCGGCGGGGTGATCGCCGGCAACACGGGGCGTCTGGGCAAGGAGCTCTGGACCGATGCGCCCGACGGCGAAAAGGTGCGGCTGATCGGCCATTGGGACGGCGAGGAGGAAGCCCGCTGGATCGGCGACGAGATCGAAGCGATGCAGGGTGGCACCCGCGGCATGCGGGGATTTTCGCTGGATGACATGGCGATTCTGGTGCGCGCCTCGCACCAGATGCGCGCCTTCGAGGATCGCTTTCTGACCATCGGCCTGCCGTACCGGGTGATCGGCGGACCCCGGTTCTATGAGCGGATGGAGATCCGCGATGCCATGGCCTATTTCCGCGTCGTGGTCAGCCCCGAGGATGATCTGGCCTTCGAGCGCATCGTCAACACGCCCAAGCGCGGACTTGGCGACAAGGCGCAGCAGACCATCCAGCGTCTGGCGCGCGACACTGGCGTGCCGCTGGTCGAGGGCGCGCGGCTGGCGGTGGAGAGCGGGGCGATCAAGGGCAAGGGCGGCAATGAACTGGCCCGGCTGCTCGACGGGCTTGCGCGCTGGGGCCGGATGACCGGCGAGAAGGACGTCAGCCACGTCGAGCTTGCCCAGATCATCCTCGACGAAAGCGGTTACACCACCCATTGGCAGAACGACAAGACACCCGAGGCGCCGGGCCGGTTGGAAAACCTCAAGGAGCTGGTCAAGGCGCTGGAGGAGTTTGAGAACCTGCAAGGCTTTCTCGAACACGTCAGCCTGATCATGGACAACGAGAGCGAAGAGGCCGGCGCCAAGGTGTCGATCATGACGCTGCATGCCGCCAAGGGGTTGGAGTTTCCCGCGGTCTTCCTGCCGGGCTGGGAGGATGGGCTTTTTCCCTCGCAGCGCAGCATGGACGAGAGCGGCCTCAAGGGCCTGGAGGAGGAGCGACGGCTGGCCTATGTGGGGATCACCCGCGCCGAGGAGGTCTGCACCATCAGCTTTGCCGCCAACCGGCGGGTCTTTGGCCAATGGCAGTCGCAGCTGCCGTCGCGCTTTGTCGATGAGCTGCCGGAGGCGCATGTCGATGTGCTCACTCCACCGGGGCTTTATGGCGGCGGCATGGCCGGGCAGAGCTTTGGCTCGGGCATGGAAAGCCGGGTGGCCGAGGCAAATGTCTACAATTCGCCCGGCTGGAAACGGCTTCAGGAGCGGCAGAGCCAGCGCCCGATGGCGCAGCCCAAAGAGAGCCGCAACACGGTGATCGACGCGACGGCGATCTCGAGCTTCACCATGGGCGAGCGGGTGTTCCACCAGAAGTTCGGCTATGGCGCGGTGGTGGGCATCGAGGGCGACAAGATCGAGATCGATTTCGAGAAGGCCGGCGTCAAGAAGGTGGTCGCACGCTTCATCAACGCCGCCGATGACGTGCCGTTCTGAGCCCGGACTTCGCCGACAATGATCCCGTCCCGGGACGCGCCGCGGGAGCTCTGGCCGGCGGATGCCGCGCCTGCCAAGAGGCCCCGGGTCAGGCCCGGGGCCCTGGCGTGACGGAGAATGGCGCCTCCACCGACTTTACGCTGTCTTGCGGCTCCGAATCCCCGTAGTCTGATCCGGCAAGGTGCCTGCGGTTCTGCCGCGGGAGAATTGGGAAGCCGGTGAAAGACCGGCGCTGCCCCCGCAACGGTATGGCCGGGGGATGTGGTCAGTACCACTGGGCGTCACGCCCGGGAAGGGGCCGCATCCGCAATCCCGCCGAGCCCGGAAACCAGCCTTCGCAGTGACGTCAAACCGCGGGTGGCGGGCAGGGCGCGGGGTCGGGCGCATTGCCTTGCCGCCGTTTCCTCTCTGCCTGCCCGTTCTGCATCAAGGCCACGGGGCGTGGCGGAAAGGATCGAGATGACCAGACCTCTCACCGCAGCAAACGGGAGGGCCGCAGCATGATGCTGGCCCGTATTCTTGCCGATCTGCGCCATGCCGAGACGGGGACCGCGCCCGAGGCCGCGGCGCGCGCCGGTTTTGTCCGCTGGGTGCTGTCGCTGCCACCCGGGGTGCCGGTTTCGGCCGCGGCGGCGGCCGCGGCCGTGCGGGTCCGGCCGCAGGCCGGGCAGGGTCGGGCGGTGGCGCTGTTTCTGAAGTGTCTGGACGAGGCTTGTGTCACGGCGAATATCGCGCCGGAGCGGCGCGGTGGCGCCCGGGCGCGGCGACGGGGGCGCGCGTGACTTCGGACCCCGGAAAGGAACCCCGAAAATAAGAACGGCGGCACGGGAGGTGTGCCGCCGTCTTATTTTGACCGACGCTCCTGAATGCGAGGAGACGAAGCGTCAGTGCCGGTCGGACCTCAGGCCATTTGGGAGGAGGAGCCTTCGGTCCGGGTATTCCCGACCGCAAAGGGAGGAGAGCGGCGGGAAATTCTATGTCTTTGCCGGCGTCACGCATCCGGCGTGGCGGCGGGCCGGAGCCCTGAAACTGCTATGCCCCCGGGGGGAAGAACGGCGGCACGGGAGGTGTGCCGCCGTCTTTTCAACACCAGCGCTCCTGAATGGGAGGAGACGAAGCGCCGGCTGGAGCGGACCGCGGGCCTATTGGGAGGAGGGGCCTTTGGTCCTGGTATTCCCGACCGCTATTGGGAGGAGGGCGGCAGGGAATTCTGTCTGGGCCGCTTGCCGGCCCGGTGTAAAAGGCGGCGACATCAGGGAGGAGGAGAGATGTCGCCGCTGAGACACAGAAGACTCAGGGAGGAGGAGAGAGCCTTCTGATCCGGTATCAGTTATAGGCTGCGTGATAGGCCACGCGGCGGATTTCGCTGCGGCTCAGGCCGAGATCGGCGAGCTCGCGGTTCGACAGGCCTTGCAACTCGTTCATGGTTTCCCGATACACGCGGTACTGTGCATAACGTGCGGTGAGGGACTTGAGCGCAGCCTGGAAGCGTTTGTTCAGTCCGGCCTGAACGGGGGTGTTCGTGGTGATGTCTGCCATGGCGTTTCGCCTTTGTTGTCGTCAGTGTCTGTTCGTTTCGTTGACATCAATGTAGTCGAATGCTGCGTGCGCACAATCCCAAGTGCGATCAATGCTGCTATGCAGCAATTGCATGTGTAAGCGCTTAGACGCGAGTAGACCTTAAGACTAAAGTCGTAATTTACTCGCATAGGTTGAATATCGCGGTTTTGTGAGGTGATACGCGGCACCGCGACCCAGATTGGGGCAGGAAAATCATGGAAGAGATCATCCGAAAAGAGCTGGCAAGGTTCGAGATTCCCGGTGGCGGAGACCTGATCTCGCGCGATTTGATTCGAGCGCTGAATATCGAGGACGGTGTGGTGCGCTATGTGATCGAGGCGCCCTCGCCCGAGATGGCCCGCCAGATGGAGCCGCTGCGCGCCGCGACCGAACGGGCCGTGGCTTCGATCTCCGGCGTGCGCGAGGTGCATGCGGTGCTGACCGCGCATGAGGCCAAGGCCCCGCCGAGCCTCAAGGTCGGCGGCCATCCCAAGCCCCAGGCCGGCCCGATGAAACCCGCGGGCGTCAAGCGCATCATCGCCATCGCCTCGGGCAAGGGCGGGGTGGGCAAATCCACCGTTTCGTCGAATCTCGCCGTGGCGCTGGCCCGCGCCGGCAAGAAGGTGGGCCTGCTCGACGCCGATATCTACGGCCCATCACAGCCGCGCATGATGGGCGTGTCGCAACGCCCCGCCAGCCCCGACGGCAAGATCATCGAACCGTTGGTGGCGCATGGCGTGACCATGATGTCGATCGGGTTGATGCTCGATCCGGCCAAGGCGGTGGTCTGGCGCGGTCCGATGCTGATGGGGGCGTTGCAGCAGATGCTGGGGCAGGTTGCTTGGGGCGAGCTTGACGTGCTGCTTGTCGATCTGCCGCCGGGCACCGGTGACGTGCAGCTGACGCTGTGCCAACGCTCCGAGCTGTCGGGGGCCATCGTCGTCTCGACGCCGCAGGACGTGGCGCTGCTGGATGCGCGCAAGGCGGTGGACATGTTCCATACCCTGAAGACCCCGATCCTGGGAATGATCGAGAACATGTCGCTGTTCCATTGCCCGAGTTGCGGCTTCGAGGCGCATATCTTTGGCCATGGCGGCGCGGCGCAGGAGGCCAGCGACATGGGCGTGCCGCTGCTGGCGCAGCTTCCGATCGATCTCGACACGCGGCTGGCCGGTGACAGCGGAACGCCGGTGGCGGCGGGAACCGGGCCGATGGCCGAGGCCTATGCGCAGCTGGCCCAAGGCATGATTCGCGGCGGGCTGGTCTGAAGGGCGCGTGCCGATAGGAGAGGCCGGCAACCTCTAGCGGAGGCTTTCCAGCGGCTGAAAGATCGGTCCATCGGCGCTGCGGCTGTAAAAGGCGCGCAGGGCAAAGACCTCTTCCAGCCGCTCCGGCGTCAGCACCGCGCCGGGGGCGCCGTCGGCCACGGCGCGGCCCCGGTCCAGCATGACGAGCCGGGTGCAATGCCGCGCGGCGAGGCCGAGATCGTGCAGCGAGACCACGACGGCCTTGCCTTCGGCGGCAATCCGGCCAAAGACCTCCATCGTGGTGATCTGTGCTGCCGGGTCGAGCCCGGCAATGGGTTCGTCCGCCATCAGCAGCGGTGTTTCCTGGGCCAGCGCGCGGGCGATCAGCACGCGGGCCTGTTCGCCGCCCGAAAGGTGATTGGCGGGGCGATGGCGGAAGCTCTCGAGCTTCATCCGTCGGATCGCCCGGTCCACCGCCGCCCGGTCTTCGGGGCGCAGCCGGCCGCCGCGCGGCAACCAGGGGGTGCGGCCCAGCGCGATCACCGCCTCGACATCGATGCCCCAGGCGATCTCGCGGCTCTGCGGCATCCAGGCGGCCTGGCGGGCACGGGCGTGCGCCGGCAGATCGGCGATATTGCTTTGGCCCTGATGCGCCAGAAGGCCCAGCGCGGCACGCAGCAACGAGGTCTTGCCAGCGCCGTTGGGGCCGATCAGGCCGACACATTCGCCCGGGCCGACCCGCAACGAGACATGATCGACCACCGGGCGGCTGCCGCGATGCACCGAGAGGTCGTGCAGAGCCAGAAGGGCGGTCATGCGAACTCCTTCCGGGTCTTGTAGATCAGGTGCAGGAACAGCGGCGCGCCGATCAGCGCCATAACGACACCAAGCTTGAGATCGCGGTCGGGCAGGATCAGCCGCACCGCGATATCCGCCGCCAGTACCAGCACGGCGCCTCCGAGCGCCGAGGCAAACAACAGCCGCGACGGCCGCGCGCCGACCAGCGGGCGCAGGATATGCGGCACCACCAGCCCGACAAAGCCGATGGCGCCCGCCACCGCCGTGGCGGCGCCGACGACGCTGGCGGTAGCGATCACCAGCGTCAGGCGCAGCCGGGTCAGGCGGATGCCCAGCGCTTGGGCGGCGTCTTCGCCAAGGGTCAAGGCATCGAGACCGCGGCCCAGCGTCGCCAGCATGAGCCAGCCCAGCACCGAAAGCGGCAGCGCCAGCCAGACATGTGTCATCGACCTGTCAGCCAGAGAGCCCATCATCCAGAAGACGATTTCCGAGGTGGCAAAGGGGTTGGGCGAGAGGTTCAGCACCAGTGACAGAAGCGCCCCAGCGAGCGCCGAGATGGCGATCCCGGCCAGGATCAAAGTCAAGGAGGCGCCGCGCGGCCCGGCCAGCGCCAGGAGAAGCAGCACGCCGAGCAGCGCGGTGCCGAGCGCGGTCAGCGGCAGTGCGAGGGTGAAGGCGGCGGCCAGCCCGGTCTGGAGCGCGATCACCGCGCCGAGCGCGGCCGAGGCGGAGACGCCAATCAGCCCCGGTTCGGCCAGCGGGTTGCGCAGATAGCCCTGCATCGCCGCCCCGGCCATGCCCAGCGAGGCGCCGACGATCACCGCCAGAAGCGCGCGCGGCAGGCGAATCTCGCGCATCACCAGCGTCATCGGCGTGCCGTCATCGAGGATCAGCGCCGAGAGACTGTCCAAGACGCCGACCGGCGCCGGCCCGATCAGCAGCGAGGCCAGGAAGAGCGCGGCGACACCCAGCGTCAGAAGTGGCATCAGCCGGCTCATCGCGTGGCCTCCAGCGCCCGGCGCAGCGGCGCGAGCCCTTCGATGGCGCGCAGCACATGCGGCGTGCCGCAGACCCAGTCGGCATCGGTCACCGCCGCGCCCTGCGCGCCCCGGCGCAGGGCCTCGATGACCGGGTGATCCATGATCCGCTCGGCGCGGCTGGTGCCGGGATAGGGCTGGCCGGTGATGATCGCCTCGGGGGCCGCCAGCGCGAGGATTTCCAGCGGCAGCTTGCCGCCAGTCTCGTAACCGGCGGTGATGGCGATATTCTCGAAGCCGGCGGCGGTCAGGATCTCATGCGCCAGCGACGCGCGGCCCGAGGTGAAACCATTGGCATGATAAAGCGCCGCGCGAGGGCGTCGTGTTACCTCGGCTTGCAGGGCGGCGAGGCGGCTGTCGAAATCGGCCACCATGTCGCGCGCGGCCGCCTGCCGGCCCAGCGCTTCGCCCATCTCGAGCACCGCGCGCCGCACGCCCGCCATGGAGGTGACGATGTCGAAGGTGGCGACCGGAATGCCGAGATTTTCCAGCGCTTCGACCGAGGCCCGTGCGGTATACCGCCCGGCCAGAACCAGGTCGGGCTGCATGAGATAGATTTCTTCGGCGCGGCCATGGTTGATGACATAGTCCTGCGCCGCATCGGCCATCGAGGAGGCGCGCCGGTCGAGCGCCACGAAAGAGACCGAATGTAGCTGGCCCGGCGCGGCCAGCATCATGGCAAGCTGGTCGGTGCAGAGGTTGATCGAGACAACCCTTCGCGGCGCCTCCTGCGCCTCGGCCGCCGCACCGATCAGCGCGGCGGCGAGCAGGAGTGCCTTACAGAGACGCACGGACCCCGAAATACGCGGCGCGATCCGATTGGCCATAGCCCGGCGCGGTCTGGTATTCCTCGTCAAAGATGTTCTCGATCCGCAGATAGACTTCGGCATCCTCCATGATCTCATAGGTCAGGGTGGAATTCACCACGCCGTAATCGTCCAGATCGTCGGCCCGGTTGCCGGCCCAGAGCCCGGTGACATTGAGCGAGGCGCGTTGCCCCAGATCCGCGGTCACGGAGGCCGAGGCCTGTTGGCCGGGCACAAAGGCCGACCAGCTCGAACTGTCGAGATCGGCGTCGGAAAAGCTGTCGGTCCAGGTATAGGAGCCGTCAAACCGCAGCCCCTCGCGCAGCGCGCCGCCAAAGGCCAGCTCCAGCCCCTGCCGGGTCGAAGTGCCCTCGGCCTGCACGTAACCGAAGGTGGTGAAAGAATAGTCGATGATGTCCTCGGCTTCGACATGGAAGGCGGTGGCGCGGACAAAGGCGGTCTCGCCGTAGCGCTTCTCGACGCCCAGATCAAAGCTCTTCGAGGTTTCGGGATCGAGATCGGGGTTGCCGGCAAATCCGTCGTAAAGCTCGTAGCCCGAAGGCGCGCGGAAGCCGGTGGCGGCATTGGCGCGGAAGATCAGGTCATCCATCGGGCGATAGACGGCCGAGAGACGGCCGGTGGTATGGCCGCCAAATTCGGAATGCACGTCATGGCGCAGCGCGGCCGAGAGGTTCCACATCTCGTTCGGTGCCCAGGTCAGTTCGGCAAAGGTGCCGTTGACGGTTGTGTCCTGGCTCTGGCCGTCGACAAAGAGGCCGAAAATCGTGTGGTCCAGCGCCACGGCGGTGTCGAATTCCTCGATCGTGTGATCGGCGCCAAAGGCCAGCCGCGCGGTGGCGCCAAGATCGACGCCGCCCTGGTAGCGGTATTCCATCCGGGTGCCGGTATAGTCGAAGCGGTCGTCGGAGATGCCGCCAAAGCTGGCCGAGGTGCCTGTCAGTGTGCGGTCGATGCGGAACCAGGCGGCCGAGACCGAATGATCCACCGCGCCGGTGACGAAATCAAAGCCGATGCGGGCGCCGTTCTGTTTCTTGACCGTCAGCTCGTCGGGGCTGCCGTCAGATACCACGCCGCCCGAAGCCTCGTCATATTCATAGTCCGAGCGCTCGTCGAAGAACGACAGATGCATCACCAGATCGGGCGAGCCCAGTTCGTAAGAGCCGGCAAAGCTCAGCCGGGTGGCCGAAAAGCCGTCTTCCTCGTCATTGCCGTCGTTTTCGTCGGCGGCGGAAAATCCGTCCGAGCGGGCGTGAGAAAAGGTCAGCGCGCTGTCGTAGCCATCGCCGGCCGTGGTCAGGGTCACGGCGCTGCGCAGGGTTTCATAGCTGCCGTATTCCGAGGCGATCTGCACGCCGAACCCGTCCTTGTCGGCGGTTTTGGTGGTGATGTTGATCACCCCGCCAAGCGCCTCGGAGCCATAAAGCGCCGATTGCGCGCCGCGCAGGATCTCGATGCGCGAGATGTCCGACGTCATCAGCCCGCCGAAATCAAAGGCCACCTGGGTGCCGCTCGGATCGGATACGTCGATACCATCGACGCGTACCTGGATGTTGTTCTGCCCGACACCGCGAATCGAGACCCCGGCAGAGGTGCCCAGCGGGCCGGTGGCGCGGATCGTCACGCCGGGCTGGCGGGCGAGAAAATCGATCACCCGGGTCTCGCCGGTGGCCTCCAGGTCGTCCTCGGTGATCACGGCGGCGGAAACCCCGGTCTCGTCGGCGGGTGCCGCCTCGAGCCCGGCCGAAAGGATCAGCACGCCGAGATCATAGGCGTCGTCCTGGGCAAGAGCAGGGGTGGCACAGAGCGCGGAGAGCGCGGCGCTGGTCATCAGGGTGGAGCGGGTCATTTTGTATCCCTCGAAGGCCGGTCGGGCCGATTGACGTTTCGGAGGGAACAGCGCCCACCGTTTCAGTGAAGTCACCGCGACGGGGTTGCCGTTATCCGTGACGCGCCCCGCGTCGGGATAGGGTGAGCTCCTGGCAGGTCTCCTGACTTCGCGGGTCGTTGCATCCGCCGGGCCTTCCCGCGGCCGGTGGCCACAGTGGCAGTTTCCGAAGGTGCTCGCCGCTCACAGTTGCGGGGGCAGTCGCGGCTTTGCACCGCGTTCCCTTTTCACGAACCCCTTGCGAGGCCCGAACCAAGACAGGCTTCGTCTAATTGTGCCGGCTCAGCCTGGCAAGACGGCAATTCGCACGCCCCGTCACGCGGCTTCAGGTGCGGCATGGCGGCCACGCCGGCGCCTTTTTGGGAATCCATGGCCGCAGAGGGCCTGAATGGCCTTGGCGGGCGGGCGCGGCCCCGGCGGGAAATCAGGACCGCGCCGGGAAACCAAGGGACATACGGGAAATCGTGGGATGGATGGGAATTCATGGCACCGGCCCAATCCGGTGCGGCGACAGAATCAAGAATTGGCTCTCGATTCCGTGATTCGTGTGTGAGTCACAGCGCCGGAATTGCCAAAATCCGCAAAAGCAGGCGCGGCGGAATTTGGGGAAACGGGTAAATCACGGCGCTGCCCCGAAAATTCCGGGATTTCGTGGGAAAAAAGCCACAGCGCCTCAATTACTATATATGGTATGAGCAAAAAGCCGCTTCCGCTATAAATTCCAAAAACAGTATCAATTTTACCCCAAGATGTTGTTTTCCACAGGGGGTGTGGACAATATGATGTGGGTCTTTCCCAATTTTGCCTGTTGATTTCCATAATTTCCCATGGCATCCCTTATGCCACGATGAGGGACGGAGATAGGGGCAGCAAACGACCCCGCAACCAACTCCGAACAAAAGCAAAAACAGGTTTCATACAGGCATCCGCCTTTCATCGTGAAACAGAGATCCGGCGCGCGGGCGAGCAGACATCCCCCCAGGTGGCGCGCGCAGCTGGACATCCCGCAAGAGCGGGACAGGCGGCGGGTTGATCAGTGGCAGCAGATCAATCCGCCGTTTTTACATCCAAGACGTGGGGGGTTTCGCGGGGGCGCGAGCAAAGGACGGCAGGACAGTGAGCCGCAGGTTCAGAGGCGAAAGCCGCCACAAGGTGGATACAAAGGGCAGGGTGTCGATCCCGGCCCTGTTTCGCCGTGTGCTGGAAGCTGCTGATCCGAATTGGAAATCCGGCGAAAACCCCGAGCTCGTGATTGTCTACGGCGATCACCGGCGCAACTACCTCGAATGTTACACGATGGAGGCGATCGACGAGGTCGACGCCAAGATCGATGCCATGCCGCGCGGGTCGATGCAGCGCAAGATGCTGCAACGGCTGTTTCACGGCCAATCCTATCCCACCAACGTCGACGAGACCGGCCGCCTGGTCCTGCCCGCCAAGCTGCGGGACAAGATCGGACTGGAAAAAGAGGCTTTTTTCATCGCCGCAGGTGACACCTTTCAAATCTGGCACCCGGACACCTACGAGAAGGAAGAGCTGGCCAAGACCGAAGAGTGGCTCGACGAGCTGCCCGAGGATTTTGACCCGCTGTCCTTCCTCGATGGACCGGCAGAGGGAGCCTGAGCCATGGCCGCCGCTGCTGTCACACCCCCCGCGGCCCCGCATATCCCCGTTCTGATCCGACCGCTGATCGCGGCGGTCTCGCCGGTGGCGGGCACCTGGATCGACGGCACCTTCGGGGCCGGGGGGTATACCCGCGCCCTGCTTGACGCCGGCGCTGATGAGGTCGTGGCGATCGACCGCGACCCGCTGGCCTTTGAGCTGGCGGCCGACTGGATGGCCGGCTACGGCGCCCGCATCCGCCCGGAACAGACGGTCTTTTCCAAGATGGACGAGGTTGCCGATCAGGTGGACGGCGTGGTGCTCGATCTCGGGGTCTCCTCGATGCAGCTTGACCGGGCCGAACGCGGCTTTTCCTTCATGAAGGACGGCCCGCTCGACATGCGGATGAGCCAGGACGGCCCCAGCGCCGCCGATCTGGTCAATTCCGCCACCGAGCAGGACTTGGCCGAGATCCTCTATGTCTTCGGCGAGGAACGTGCCTCGCGCCGGATCGCCAGGAACATCGTCAAGGCCCGCACCGAAGCGCCGTTTGAAACCACGCTGCAACTGGCCGGGGTGATCGAACGTTCGCTGCCGCGCGCCAAGCCGGGGCAGAGCCATCCTGCCACGCGCTCGTTCCAGGCACTGCGGATTGCGGTGAACGACGAATATACCGAGCTGTTCGAAGGGCTGATGGCCGCAGAACGGGTGCTGCGGCCGGGCGGCCTGCTGGCGGTGGTGACCTTTCATTCGATCGAGGACCGGATGGTCAAACGCTTCCTTCAGGCCCGCGCCGGACATTCCGGCAATTTCAACCGATACGCGCCGCAGGTCGAGGCGGTGCCGGCCCAGTTCGAGATTGTCACCCGCAAGGCCGCCGGCCCCGACAAGCAGGAACTGGCCGAGAACCCGCGCTCGCGTTCGGCGCGGCTGCGGGTGGCCCGGCGCACCGAAGTGCCGGCCGGGGAGATCGACGCCAAATCCATCGCCATGCCGCAACTCAAGAGGACAAGGTAATGCGCTCCGTTCTGTATGTGATGACAGCGCTGACGGTGATCGGGCTGGCCTTCTGGGCCTACCACGAGAACTACGAAACGCAGGAAGCCATTGAAAAGACGGCCAAGCTTCAGAGCGAGATCGGTGCGGCCCGGGTCCGACTTTCGGTGTTGCGTGCGGAATGGGCCTATCTCAACCGGCCCGACAGGCTGCGCGATCTGGCCGAGCTGAACTTTGACCGCCTCGGCCTGCTGCCGCTGCGGCCGCGGCATTTCGGCAATGTCGATCAGGTGGCCTTTCCGGCGCCGGTGTTCGACGATTTCGCGCCGATCACCAATTCCGTTGTCACCTCCTCGCAAGGCGCAGAGCAAGAGCAAGAGCCATGATCCGCACACCGTTGCGCCCCTTGGCGCGCATCCTCGACGCCCGGCAAAAGGGCGAAAATCCCGATGCCATCGAACGCGAGAACCTGCGGCTGCGCCACGAAGAGATTCGCGACCGGCTCCGGTTGCGCGCCGAGCAGCGGCTGTTGTTGCTGGGTATCATGTATTTCTGCGCCTTCCTGGTGATCGCCGTGCGCATGGGCGGGCTGGCCGCCTCCGAGGCGACCGAGCCGCGAGCCGCCACCAATGGCGCGTCGATCATCGGCCAGCGCGCCGATATCGTCGACCGCAGGGGCCGCATTCTGGCGACAAACATGGAGGTCTATTCGCTCTATGCCCATCCGCAGCAGATGATCGATCCGCTGCGCGCGGCCGAGGAACTGGGCAAGATTTTCCCCGAGATCGACGTCGCCGACCTCAAGAAGCGGTTCACCTCCGAACGAAAATTCATGTGGATTCGCAAAAAGCTGAGCCCCGAGCAGAAGCAGGCGGTGCATGACATCGGCGAACCCGGGCTGCTGTTCGGCCCGCGCGAGATGCGGCTCTATCCCAACGGCGCGGTGGCCGCGCATGTGCTGGGCGGCTACGGCTTCGGCCGCGAGGGTGTGCATTCCGCCGAGGTGCTGGGCACCGCCGGCATCGAGAAGTTCGAAGACAAGTTGCTGCGCGATCCGGCACGCGAGGGCGCGCCGCTGGAACTGTCCATCGATCTGACGCTACAGGCGGCGGCCGAAAAGGTGCTTTACGGCGGTATGAAGATCATGGGCGCCAAGGGCGCGACCGCCATTCTGATGGACGCCAGCAATGGCGAGATCCTCTCGCTGGCCAGCCTGCCGGACTTCGATCCGAACGACCGGCCGCTGCCGGCGCTTGGGGATGATCCTTCGATCAGCCCGCTGTTCAACCGGGCGGTGCAGGGGGTCTACGAGTTGGGGTCGACCTTCAAGATCTTTGCCGCGGCGCAGGCGATGGACCTTGGGATCGTCGGGCCCGACTCGATGGTCGACATCCGTGGCCCGCTCACCTGGGGGCGGTTTCGCATCCGCGATTTCAACAATTACGGCAAGGAGTTGTCGGTCACCAAGGTGATCGTCAAATCCTCCAACATCGGCACTGCGCGGCTGGCCCAGAAGATCGGCACACCGCGCCAGCAGGATTTCCTGAAGCGGCTCGGCTTTTTCGACGTCACCCCGGTCGAGTTGCAGGAGGCCAAACACGCCAAGCCGCTGCTGCCGCCGAACTGGTCCGAACTCAGCACCATGACGATCTCTTATGGCCACGGGCTGTCGGTGTCGCCCCTGCATCTGGCCACCGCCTATGCCGCCGTGGCAAATGGCGGGCGCATGGTCGCGCCGACATTGCTGCGCCAGACCGGCCCCAAGCTGGGCGACCGGGTGATGTCGGAAAGCGCCGCCGCGGCCGCGCGCGCCATGCTGCGGCTGGTGGTCAGCCACAAGGAGGGCACCGCGAGCTTTGGCGAGGTCAAGGGCTATGCGGTGGGCGGCAAGACCGGCACCGCCGACAAGCCCAAGCCCAAGGGCGGCTATTACAAGGACAAGGTGATCGCCACCTTCGCCTCGATCTTTCCGATCCACGATCCGAAATACGTGCTGGTGGTGACGCTGGACGAGCCCGAGATCCACGCCGCCGGCGAGTTGCGCCGCACCGCCGGCTGGACCGCCGTGCCGGTGGCCGCCGAGATGATCGAACGCCTGGCACCGCTGCTGGGGCTCAGACCCACGATTGAACCCGAGACGCTGGCTGGTATAACGCTCACCAGTCAGTGACGGGGTCCTTCATGAGCAGAACCAAAACGCTTGCCGATCTGGGCCTCAGCGCCCGGGGGGGCGCCGACGCCACGATTACCGGCATCACGGTCGACAGCCGCGAGGTCGAAGAGGGCTTCCTCTTTGCCGCGCTGCCCGGCGCGCGGGTGCATGGCGCGGAGTTCATTCAATATGCCCTGCGCATGGGCGCGGGCGCGGTGCTCACCGATGCCGAAGGTGCGCGGATTGCCGCCGAGGTGCTCGACGCAAGCCATGTCGCGCTGATCGTCGCCGAAGACCCGCGCCAGGTGCTGGCCTATACCTCGGCGCTCTGGTTCGGCGCCCAGCCAGAGGTCATGGTGGCGGTGACGGGCACCAACGGCAAGACTTCGGTCTCGACCTTCTGCCGCCAGATCTGGATGGCGCTCGACCTGCCGGCGGTCAATCTCGGCACCACCGGCGTCGAGGGCGCCTGGGAGGCGCCGCTTGCCCATACCACACCAGAACCGGTGACGCTGCACCGCACCCTCGCGGCGGCGGCGGAAAACGGCATCACCCATGCGGCAATGGAGGCCTCGTCGCATGGCCTGGCGCAGCGGCGGCTCGACGGCGTGCATCTTCAGGCCGCCGGTTTCACCAATTTCACTCAGGATCATCTCGACTATCATCACACGTTCGAGGCCTATTTCGAGGCCAAGGCCGGGCTTTTCCTGCGCGTTCTGCCCGAGGATGGCACCGCCGTTCTCAACATGGACGACCCCCGGGTCGTCGATCTCGAGCCGGTCTGCGCCGCGCGCGGCCAATCGGTCCTGACCGTGGGGCGGGGCCAGGGCCGCGACCTGCGACTGGTGGCGCAGCGGTTCGATGCCACCGGCCAGGATCTGCGGTTCGAATGGCTAGGCCAGGCCTATCAGACGCGGCTCAAGCTGATCGGCGGCTTCCAGGCCGCCAATGTGCTCTTGGCCGCCGGGCTGGTGATCGCCGCCGGCGAGAGCCCGGCCCGGGTCTTCGAGGCCCTGGGCGAGCTCGGCACCGTGCGCGGCCGCATGCAGCTTGCCGCCACCCGCGCCAACGGGGCCGCCACCTTCGTCGATTACGCCCATACCCCGGACGCCGTAAAAACCGCGCTCTCGGCGCTGCGCCCGCATGTCATGGGCCGGCTGATCGCCATTGTCGGCGCCGGTGGCGACCGTGACACCGCCAAACGCCCACTGATGGGCCAGGCCGCGCGCGACAATGCCGATATCGTCATCGTCACCGACGACAATCCCCGCACCGAAGACCCGGCCGCGATCCGCGCCGCGGTGATCGAAGGCGCCGGCCCCGAGGCGATCGAAGTGGCCGACCGCGCCGAAGCCATCCTGCGCGGCGTCGACATGCTTTCGCCCGGCGATGCGCTGCTGATCTGCGGCAAGGGCCACGAAAGCGGCCAGGTTGTGGGCGACACCACCTATCCCTTCGACGATGTCGAACAGGCCAGCGTCGCGGTCTCGGCGCTTGACGGGGTCAACCCGTGAGCCTCTGGACGGCCGAAGAGGCCGCCGCCGCCACCGGCGGGCGCAACACGACGGGCTGGCAGGCCAGCGGCGTCTCGATCGACACCCGCACACTGCAACCCGGCGATCTCTTTGTCGCGCTGAAGGCCGCCCGCGACGGTCATGATTTTGTCGCCCAGGCGCTGGAGAAAGGCGCCGCAGCCGCGGTTGTCACCCATGTGCCGGAGGGGGTGAGCGAAGCTGCGCCGCTGCTCATCGTCGAGGCCATCATGCCGGCGCTCGAAGCGCTCGGCCGCGCCGGCCGCGACCGGACAGAGGCGCAGGTCGTCGCCGTAACCGGCTCGGTCGGCAAGACCTCGACCAAGGAAATGCTGCGCCAGACGCTCGCGGCCTTCGGCCCCACCCATGCCTCGGTGGCCAGCTACAACAACCATTGGGGCGTGCCGCTCACCCTGGCCCGGATGCCCCGCGACAGCGCCTTCGCGGTGATCGAGATCGGCATGAACCACCCCGGCGAAATCGCCCCACTGGCGGGCATCGCGCGGCCGCATGTGGCGATGATCACCACCGTCGCACCGGCGCATCTCGAGGCCTTCGGTGCCATCGAGGGCATCGCCGAGGAAAAGGCCAGCATCCTGGCGGGCCTCGTCGCGGGCGGCACCGCGGTGTTCAACGCCGAGATCGAGACCGCCGCGATCCTGCGCGCGGCCGCGCGTGCGGCCGGCGCGCGCTACATCGGCTTTGGCGAAACGCCGCGCGCGCAGTATCGGCTGGCGCATGTCGAGATGGCGCATGGCGTCACCGTCGCCCGGGCCCGGGTGCGCCACGAGGATCTGCATTTCAAGATCGCCGCCACGGGGCGGCATTTCGCGATGAACGGGCTGGGCGTGCTCGCCGTAGGGGATGCGCTGGGCCTCGACCCGGCGCTGGCCGCCGCCGCCCTGTCCCGCTGGGCGCCGGTCACCGGCCGGGGCGCGCGCCAGACCATCGCCCTCGATCCCGTCGATCCTTCCAGGGCGTTGGAAGTGATCGACGACAGCTACAATGCCAACCCGGCCTCGATGGAGGCCGCCCTGGCGGTGCTGGCCGCGACACCGGCCGGCGAACGCGGTCGCCGCATCGCCTGTCTCGGCGATATGGCCGAACTGGGCGACACCGCGCCCGAACTGCATGCGGCGCTGGCCGGTCTGCCGGCGATGGACGAGATCGACCGGGTGTTCTGCGTCGGCCCGCTGAGCAAAAACCTCTGGCAGGCGCTGCCGGCCGAGAAACGCGGCAAGTGGCAACCGACGGTCGCCGATATCCTGTCCGACGTCCGCCGGGATCTGCGCGCGGGCGATGTCTTGCTCGTCAAGGGATCGAAAGCCACCGGCCTGTCGGCGCTGGTTGACGCGATCCGCAAAATGGGCCATGGCGCCCCACAATAAGTGGTAGGGAAGGGGCATGAGATGCTCTACTGGTTGACAGCTTTGTCCGATGGCGGGGATTTTTTCAATCTTTTCCGCTACATCACCTTTCGGGCAGGCGGGGCCTTCATGACGGCGCTGATCTTCGGCTTCATCTTCGGCAAGCCGCTGATCAACGTGCTGCGGCGCAGCCAGGGCAAAGGCCAGCCGATCCGCGACGACGGCCCCGAAGGTCATGTCGCCAAGGCCGGCACGCCGACCATGGGCGGGCTGCTGATCCTCAGCGCGCTGCTGACCGCAACGCTGCTCTGGGCGCGGCTCGACAACCCTTACGTGCTGATGGTGCTCTTCGTGACCCTGGCCTTCGGCCTGATCGGCTTTGCCGATGATTACGCCAAGGTCTCGAAACAGAACACCAAGGGGGTGCCGGGCCGGGTGCGGCTGTTGCTCGGCTTCGTGATCGCCGGCATCGCCGCCTATTGGGCGGCGATCTATCACCCCGACGAGCTGCAATTCCGCCTCGCGCTGCCAGTGCTCAAGGACACGCTGCTCAACCTCGGCTGGCTGTTCCTGCCCTTTGCCATGTTCGTCATCGTCGGCGCCGCCAATGCGGTGAACCTGACCGACGGGCTCGACGGGCTGGCGATCATGCCGGTGATGATCGCCGCCGGCACCCTCGGCGTCATTGCCTATGCGGTGGGCCGGGTCGACTTCACCGAATATCTTGACGTGCACTACGTGCCCGGCACCGGCGAGATCCTGATCTTCACCGCCGGGCTCTTCGGCGGCGGCCTGGGCTTCCTGTGGTACAATGCCCCGCCGGCGGCGGTCTTCATGGGTGACACCGGAAGCCTCGCGCTCGGCGGCGCGCTCGGGGCCATCGCGGTGGCCACCAAACACGAGATCGTGCTCGGCGTGGTCGGCGGGCTCTTCGTGGTCGAGGCGCTCTCGGTCATCATCCAGGTGCTCTATTTCAAGCGCACCGGCAAACGGGTCTTCCTGATGGCGCCGATCCATCACCATTACGAAAAGAAGGGCTGGGCCGAACCGACCATCGTGATCCGCTTCTGGATCATCTCGCTGATCCTCGCGATCATCGGCCTGGCCACGCTCAAGGTGCGCTGACGGCGCCCCTCGGCGCGTCTCGTCCCTTCCTCTTGCTGCAAATACCGCGGGGGTCCGGGGGCTGGCCCCCGGTCCGCCCCATGTCGAAGGAACCACCGCAATGATCCCAGTACCCGGTTTCGAAAACGCCCGCGTCGCAATTCTCGGCCTCGGCCGCTCCGGCCTCTCCGCCGCCCGCGCCTTGCGCCAGGGCGGCGCGATCCCGGTCTGCTGGGACGACAACCCGGAAGCCCGCGACCGGGCCGCGGACCAGGGCTTCGAAGTCTTCGACCTGCGGGAAGGGGGCGCCTTCGACGACATCGCAAGGTTGATCGTTTCGCCGGGCATCCCGCATCTCTACCCGGCGCCCAACCCGGTGGTGGTGGCAGCGCAGGCGGCCGGTGTGCCGGTCGACAATGACATCGGGTTGTTCTTTCGCGCGCTGGCCCATGCCGGCTGGGAGGCGCATGACACCCTGCCGCGGGTGGTGGCGGTGACCGGCTCGAACGGCAAATCCACCACATCGGCGCTGATCCACCACGTTCTCGAGGCCTCGGGCCGCGCCGCGCAGCTGGCCGGCAATATCGGCCGTGGCGTGCTCGATATCGATCCGCCGGGGGATGGCGGCGTGGTGGTGCTGGAGCTGTCGAGCTATCAGACCGAGCTCGCAAGGGCGTTGACACCGGATGTCGCGGTCTTCACCAATCTCAGTCCCGACCATCTCGACCGGCACGGCGGCATGGGCGGATATTTCGCCGCCAAGCGCCGGCTCTTTGCCGAGGGCGGGCCGGATCGCGCGGTGGTGGGGGTGGACGAACCCGAGGGACGGTTCCTCGCCGGTCAGCTCAGCGAGGGGCCGGGCGATGACCGGGTGATCCGGGTCTCGGTGGCCGGCAAGCTTGGCGGTCCGGGCTGGCATGTCTTTGCCCGCAAGGGGTTTCTCTCGGAATATCGCAAGGGGCGCCAGGCCGGGTCGATCGACCTGCGCGAGATCAAGGGGCTGCCGGGGGCGCACAACCATCAGAACGCCTGCGCCGCCTATGCGGTCTGCCGCACATTGGGGCTGGCGCCGCGGGTGATCGAACAGGCCTTTCACAGTTTCGCCGGCCTGCCGCACCGGTCGCAGCTGATCGCCGAGGCCGGCGGCGTGGCCTATGTCAACGACAGCAAGGCCACCAATGTCGACAGCGCGGCCAAGGCGCTCAGCGCCTTCCGCAACATCCGCTGGATCTGCGGCGGCTTGCAGAAGGACGGCGGGCTCGAGGGGCTGGCGCCGGGGCTGGCCAATGTGGCCAAGGCCTATGTCATCGGCCGCGAGGCGGCGGGCTTTGCCCTCGGGTTGCCCGGGATCGACGCCGAGGTCTGCACCGAGATGTCGACCGCGGTGGAACGCGCCATGGCCGAGGCGCAGCCCGGCGAGACGGTGCTCCTGGCGCCGGCGGCGGCGAGTTTCGACCAATACGACAATTTCGAGCAGCGCGGGGTGGATTTCACCCAGAACGTGCTGGCGCGGTTGCCGCAGGCATAGGGTGCAGGGGGCGCTGCCCGGCCGTTGATTGCAGCGTCTACCGGCGGGGTTTCGAACCTAAGGGGCGCGGTCTCAGAGACGGCACCGTGTAGGTTCGAAGGGGGCAGGGGGCGCTGCCCCCGTCGCCTTGCGGCGACTCCCCCGCGGTACTTTCGGCAAAAGGAAAGCTGCGGGAAGATCCCCGGCTCAATCGTGGATCGACTGCCGCAGCCGGTCGAGATGGCCGTGCCGCAGGGCGTCGATATGGATCACGCCGGGCTGCACCGGGATTTCCGGCAGGTCGAGGATGCGGGCGATGGCGTAGCGGTGTTCGCCGCCGCCGCGGCGCAGGGCGCGGCCGTTGCGATCGATATGGACGAAGATGCCGCCGTGCTCGCGGCGGAAATATCCCGGCACTTCCGAGCGCGGCCGCAACCGGCCGCTGCGGCTGACCTCTTCGTACAGCCGGTCGATGCCGGCGTAGCGCCGCTTGAGGTCCTCGAGCGTGCGGCAGCCGTCGGATTCGCCGCGTTTGGCGATGTTTTGCAGGTGGCGCTCGTAGACGCCGGTGTCTTCCCAGGGTTTGCCCTCGAGGAAATGCAGCCGGCAGGCGATGTGTTTGAAGGAGTCTTCCAGCGGTTTGATCGACAGGTCCCAATCGCCGCCGCGGACCAGCCCGCTGTGGCGGCGGCGGAACTCGGGCGCGCCCTTGCCGGGGTCGGGGGCATAGGCGGCATGCACGTCTTGCAGCGGCACGAAGAGCGCCGCGTCCGAGAGCGGCGCCTGGTCGCGGAAGCGCAGGCGGTTGAGGATGTCGCGGACGAATTTCTGCGGCACCTTGGCTTCGAGCGCGCGAAGGAAATTGCCGGGCTTCAGGGGCGGATATTCGATAGGGGCCATCCGGCGCTCCGTTCAGGGTGGCGGCTGTGTAACGGATATGTGGCGGCGGTGTAAATATTCCAGCCCCGCGCGGGGTCAGCCCTGAGCCGCGATCGCCGTGCCCGCCGCATGGCCCGAGGCCCAGGCCCATTGGAAATTGTAGCCGCCGAGCCAGCCGGTCACATCCACCGCCTCGCCGATGGCATAGAGGCCCGGCAGGGCCTTGGCCTGCATGTCGCGCGAATTGAGCCCGTCTGTGTCGATGCCGCCCAGGGTGACCTCGGCGGTGCGATAGCCTTCGGAGCCGGTGGGCCTTTGGCGCCAGTCCGCGAGCGTGGCGCAGAGCGCGCGCAGGCGGCTGTCGGATTGATCGGCGAGGTTGCCGGCGAGGCCCAGCGGGGCGGCGAGGTGATCGACCAGCCGCGCCGGCAGGTGGCGCGCCAGGGCGGTGGTGAGGTTGACCCGGCCGGCCGCTTGCCGGGCGGCGCGCAGATCCTCGTAGAGCCCGGGCGGGGCGAGGCGCAGGGAAATCTCGTCGCCTTCGCGCCAGAAGGAGGAGGCTTGCAGGATCGCCGGCCCGGAGAGGCCGCGGTGGGTAAAGAGCAGCGCCTCGTCGAATCCGGTGCCATTGGCGGTGGCCGTGACCGGCAGCGAGACACCGGAGAGCGGCGCGAAGCGCTGGTCGGAGAAGGTCAGCGGCACCAGGGCGGGGCGGGTCTCGGTCACCGCTAGCCCGAATTGCCGGGCGAGGTCATAGGCCAGCCCGGTGGCGCCCATCTTGGGGATCGACTTGCCGCCGCTGGCCAGCACCAGGTTGCGGGCGGTGACCGCTGTGCGCTGCCCGTCCCGCTCGAGCACGACCGAGAAGCGGCTGCCGTCGTGGCGGACCCCGATGACGCTGGTGCCGAGCCAGAGCTCGGCCCCGGCGGCGCGCATCTCGGCCAGCAGCATCTCGACGATCTGGGTGGATTTGCCGTCGCAGAACAGCTGGCCCAGGGTCTTTTCATGCCAGGCGATGCCGTGGCGGTCGACCAGCTCGATGAAATCCCACTGGCTGTAGCGTTTCAGCGCGGATTTGCAGAAATGCGGGTTCTGCGACAGAAAGTTCTCGGGCCCGGTGTGCAGATTGGTGAAATTGCAGCGGCCGCCGCCGGAGATGCGGATCTTTTCGCCCGGCGCGCGGGCGTGATCGATGAGCAGCGTGCCGGGGCCGGCCCGGGCCGCGCACATCAGCCCGGCGGCGCCGGCGCCAAGTATGAGGGTGGTGACATCCATCCGCCAGCGGTGCCCCGAAACGCCGGCAAGCGCAAGGGCCGGCGCCGCGGCGTCACCCGGGGGGCTGGCGGGCGGGCCTTTTTCCTAGCCTTGTCCAAGGGTTTGCGGTAAACTTCGGCGCAGACCCCGATCAACGGGGCGTCCGAGGCAGATTGAGTGGCAGATTCCCATGACTGAGATGGTCTATGGCGCGGCTCCCGTGAGGGACGTCGAGCCTGTGCTCCCCAAGTGGTGGCGCACGATCGACAAGATGTCGATGTCCTTTATCCTGATCCTGTTCACCATCGGCATCCTGCTGGGGCTCGCGGCCTCGCCGCCGCTGGCGGCCAAGAACGGCTTCGAGCCGTTTCACTATGTCACCCGGCAGGCGGTGTTCGGCGGCGCGGCGCTGATGGCGATGCTGCTGACCTCGATGATGACGCCGGTCCTGGTGCGCCGGCTGGCGGTGGTGGGCTTTGCGCTGGCCTTTGTCGCGCTGGCCCTGCTGCCGGTGTTCGGCACCGATTTCGGCAAGGGTGCGGTGCGCTGGTACAGCCTGGGCTTTGCGGCGGTGCAGCCGTCGGAATTCCTCAAGCCCGGGTTCGTGGTTGCCGCCGCCTGGATGCTGGCCGCCAATCAGGAGATCAACGGCCCGCCGGGGCGGCTCTGGTCCTTCGGGCTCTGCCTGACCATCGTGCTGATGCTGGCGCTGCAACCTGACTTCGGCCAGGCCTGCCTGGTGCTGTTCGGCTGGGGGGTGATGTATTTCGTCGCCGGCGCGCCAATGCTCTTGCTGGTGGGCATCGCGCTACTGGTGGTGCTGGCCGGCACCGTGGCCTATTCGAATTCCGAACATTTCGCCCGCCGTATCGACGGTTTCCTGACCGCCGATGTCGATCCGAACACCCAGCTGGGCTATGCCACAAATGCGATCCGCGAAGGCGGGTTTGTCGGCGTCGGCGTCGGCGAGGGCCAGGTCAAATGGTCGCTGCCCGACGCGCATACCGATTTCATCATCGCCGTGGCGGCCGAGGAATACGGGCTCGTCCTTGTGCTGGCGATCATCACACTCTATGCGGGTATCGTGCTTTCGTCGCTGCTGCGGTTGATGCGCGAGCGCGATCCCTTTATCCGGCTGGCCGGCACGGGGCTTGCCTGCATGTTCGGAGTTCAGGCCATGATCAACATGGGTGTCGCGGTGCGGCTTCTCCCGGCCAAGGGCATGACCCTGCCGTTTGTCAGCTACGGCGGCTCGTCGCTGATTGCCACCGGTATCGCGGTGGGCATGTTGCTGTCGTTCACCCGGACCCGGCCGCAGGGCGAAATCGGTGACATCCTGCGGAGCCGCGTCAGGTGAGCTTCGCCGCATGGCATAGGGGTTCGGAGTGATGGAGCGGCAGAGGCTACTCGTGATCGCGGCCGGCGGCACTGGCGGGCATATGTTCCCGGCGCAGTCGCTGGCGGAAGAGATGCTGTCTCGCGGCTGGCGGGTCAAGCTCTCGACCGATGCGCGCGGGGCACGGTATACCCAAGGCTTCCCCCATACGGTCGAGATCGATCAGATCAGCTCGGCCACCTTGGCCCGGGGCGGTCCTGCGGCCAAGGCGCTGGCGCCGCTGCGTATTCTGGGCGGGGTCTGTTCCGCCGTATTCGGCATGCTGCGCGACCGGCCCGACGTGGTGGTGGGCTTCGGCGGCTATCCGTCGATCCCGGCGCTCTCGGCGGCTTTCCTGCTGCGCCGGCCGCGGATGATCCACGAGCAGAACGGCATCCTCGGCAAGGTCAACACGCTGTTTGCCAAGCGCGTCGATGCCATGGCCTGCGGCACCTGGCCCACCGACCTGCCCGAGGGCGTCGCGGGCCATCACAGCGGCAACCCGGTGCGCGCCGCCATCCTCGAGCGCGCGGGGGCGAGCTATATCGCGCCCGGCGACTATCCGATGTCTATCCTGGTGATGGGCGGAAGCCAGGGCGCGCGCATCCTCTCGGACGTGGTTCCGCCGGCGATTGCCGGCCTGCCGATGAGCGTGCTGGAAAACGTCCGCGTCAGCCATCAGGCGCGCGGCGAAGACCATGAGCGCGTTGCGAAATTCTACGAAGACCACAATATCGACGCCGATGTGCAGCCGTTCTTTCAGGACGTGCCGCGGCGGATGTCGGAGGCGCAGCTGGTGATCAGCCGCGCCGGCGCCTCGTCGATCGCCGATCTCACGGTGATCGGCCGGCCGGCGATTCTGGTGCCCTATGCCCATGCCACCGGCGACCACCAGAGCGCCAATGCCCGCGGCATGGCCGAGGCCGGCGCGGCGGTGGTGGTGTCCGAGGGCGAACTGCACGTCGAGCCGCTGACCGCCACCATCCATGACATTCTGCGCCAGCCGGAAGAGGCCCGCCGCATGGCGATGGCCGCCCTGGCGCTTGGCAAACCCGATGCGGCCCGCGAATTGGCCGCGATGGTCGAGACGCTGGCCGGCGGCCAGAGTCCACAGCCCGGAAAGGACCCCGTATGAACGCTGCCGCCGCCACCAAACTGCCCACCGATGTCGGGCCGATCCATTTTGTCGGCATCGGCGGCATCGGCATGTCGGGCATCGCCGAAGTATTGCTCAATCTGGGCTACCGGGTGCAGGGCAGCGACCTCAAGGGCTCGAAGATCACCGAACGGCTCGCGGGCCTCGGCGCGCGCATCTTCACGGGGCAGGCGGCCGAGAACCTGGCCGAAGCCGAGGTCGTGGTGATCTCGACCGCGATCAAGCCGGGCAACCCCGAGCTCGACGAGGCCCGCGCCCAGGGCCTGCCGGTGGTGCGCCGGGCCGAGATGCTGGCCGAGCTGATGCGGCTCAAGTCGAACATCGCCATTGCCGGCACCCACGGCAAGACGACGACAACGACGATGATGGCCGAGCTGATGGTCGCCGGCGGTTTCGATCCGACGGTGGTCAACGGCGGCATCATTCATGCCTATGGCTCGAACGCGCGGATGGGGCAGGGCGAATGGATGGTGGTCGAGGCCGACGAAAGCGACGGCACCTTCAACCGCCTGCCGGCCACCATCGGCGTGGTCACCAACATCGACCCCGAGCACATGGAGCATTGGGGCGATTTCGACCGGTTGCGGCAGGGCTTTCTCGATTTCGTGTCGAACATTCCGTTTTACGGCCTCGCCGTCTGTTGCACCGATCACGAAGAAGTCCAGCGGCTGGTGGGCAAGGTCACCGACCGGCGGGTGGTGACCTATGGTTTCAACTCCCAGGCCGATGTCCGCGCGGTGAACCTGCATTACACGGGCGGGGTGGCACATTTCGACATCGCGCTTCAGGCCGAGGGGCTGATGATCGAGGGCTGCGCCTTGCCGATGCCGGGGGATCACAACGTCTCCAATGCGCTGAGCGCGGTTGCCGTCTGCCGGCACCTGGGCATGAAGACCGAAGAGATCCGCGCGGCGCTGGCGAACTTCGGTGGCGTCAACCGCCGGTTCACGAAAGTGGGCGAAGTCGACGGCGTGACGATCATCGACGACTACGGCCACCACCCGGTGGAAATCGCCGCCGTGCTGCGCGCGGCGCGGCAGGCCAGCGAGGGCCGGGTGATTGCCGTGCACCAGCCGCACCGCTATTCCCGGCTGTCCGATCTGTTCGAGGATTTCTGCGGCTGTTTCAACGAGGCGGATGTGGTGGCGATCGCCGATGTCTTTGCCGCCGGAGAAGATCCGATCCCCGGCGCCTCGCGCGATGACCTGGTGGCCGGGCTGCGCCGCCATGGCCACCGCCACGCCGCCGCGCTGGTCGGAGAAGAGGCGCTGGCCGAATTCGTGCGCGCGAATGCCGGGCCGGGCGACATCGTGGTCTGCCTCGGCGCCGGCACGATCACCGCCTGGGCCAATGCGCTGCCGGAGCAACTGGCGTCATGACGACCTCGTTGATCCTGGCCTGTCTCTGGGCGCTGGCGGCCAATCTTCTGGCGGCAATGCCCTCGCGCGACAATCACTGGCGCCGCGCCTATGGGCTGATTGCCGTGGGCGTGCCGCTGCTGGGCTATGTGACCTATCAGAACGGCCCTTGGGTCGGGCTCCTGGTGCTGATGGCCGGCATGAGCGTGCTGCGCTGGCCTTTGGTCTACGTCACCCGCTGGATGCGGCGGCGGGTTCGGCGCGGCGCGCCGTAACACCAGCCCGGGTTTGCTGCGGCGGACCTGCGTTGCTAGGCTGGGGCCTGTCCTGCCAAGCCCCCGCAGAAAGGCGCGCCCATGGAGCCGGCACAGATCAGGATCATCCTCTTCGTGGCCGGGGTCGCCCTGGTGTCGGCGCTGCTCGGCTATCTTCTGATCCGAAAGCGGGTGTTCGTTGCCTTTTTCGGGCTGATCGTGGCGGCGCTGGCGGCCGGGGTGTATTTCATGCTGCTCGCCCGCGCCGGCCAGGGCTGGGATGCGCTGGGCTATTTTCTCATCGTCCTGCTGCTGGTGGCGCCGGCGATGGCGGGCCTGGGGATCGGCGGCGGGATCGCCTGGTGGCGCGGGCGCATGGCCCGGTGATCGCCCCTTTTCGTGGCGCGTGTTCCGTCTTATGACGGGGAAAACCCAAAGGGGCAGGCAATGGATGACCATTTTCACATGCCGCAGGTGCGCGGGCGGCTGACCGAAGGCCGGATGCTGGCCGATCTCACCTGGCTGCGCGTGGGCGGGCCGGCGGACTGGTTGTTCCAGCCGGCCGATGTCGCCGATCTGGCCGATTTCCTGCGTGATCTCCCGGAGGGGCTGCCGGTGTTTCCGATGGGCGTCGGGTCAAACCTGATTGTCCGCGACGGCGGCTTGCGCGCAGTGGTGATCCGCATGGGGCGCGGCTTCAACGGCATTTCCGTCGCGGGCAACCGGGTCACCGCCGGCGCTGCGGCGCTTGATGCCCATGTGGCGAAAAAGGCGGCCGAGGCCGGCGTCGATCTGACTTTCCTGCGCACCATTCCGGGCGCCATCGGGGGCGCAGTCCGGATGAACGCCGGCTGCTACGGCTCTTATATTGCGGATCATTTTGTCGAGGCCCAGGCGGTGACGCGGCAAGGCGAACAGGTCACGCTCACCGCCCGCGACCTGGATTTCCGCTACCGTCAGACTGATCTGCCCGAGGGCTGGGTGATCACCGGCGCCACATTCGAGGGCCCGCCGGGCGATCCCGAGGCGCTTGCGCAGAAAATGGCCGATCAACTGGCCAAACGCGACGCCTCGCAGCCCACCAAGGATCGCACGGCGGGCTCGACCTTTCGCAATCCGGCCGGGTTTTCCAGCACCGGCAAGGCGGACGACACCCATGATCTCAAGGCCTGGAAGCTGATCGACGACGCCGGGCTGCGCGGTTTCAGCATCGGCGGGGCGCAGATGAGCGAAAAACATTCCAACTTTCTGATCAATACCGGGGCGGCCACGGCGCAGGATCTGGAAACGCTGGGCGAGGAAGTGCGAAAAAGGGTTTTTCAAACCAGTGGAATAGAGCTACACTGGGAAATCATGCGGGTCGGCGAAAAAGCCTGATCCGCCAAGGCCGAAACGGCCCGCCCAGAGTACCGAATCCCGACAGGGGTCGGGGCGGCTGAGGCAAGAACCGGCAGGTTCATCATAAAAACGCGCCGAAACGGCGCAAAACAAACGAGGACCGGGCAGGTCCAGACAAGTTGAGGCACGAGTGGGCATGTCGAGCAGGGCAGGCTCCCGAGTAGCGGTGTTGATGGGTGGCCCTTCTGCCGAGCGCGAAGTGTCACTGTCTTCCGGGCGCGAATGCGCCAAGGCGCTCAGGAGCGAAGGCTTTGAAGTCGTTGAAATAGATGCCGGGCCGGATCTGGCCGCGCGGCTCGCCGAGGCGCAGCCCGACGTTGTCTTCAACGCGCTGCACGGCCGTTGGGGCGAAGATGGCTGCGTGCAGGGCCTGCTGGAGTGGCTGCATCTGCCCTATACCCATTCCGGCGTGCTGGCCTCGGCGCTGGCGATGGACAAGCAGCGTTCGAAAGAGGTCTATCGCGCCGCCGGGCTGCCGGTGGTCGACAGCGTGATCGCCACCGCCGCCGAGGTGCGCCAGCGTCACGTTCTGCCCCCGCCCTACGTGGTCAAACCCAACAACGAAGGCTCTTCGGTGGGCGTCTACCTGATCGACGCGGAAAACAACGGCCCGCCGCAGCTCTCTGACGACATGCCGGAAGAGGTGATGGTCGAGGCCTTTGCGCCGGGCCGTGAGCTGACCACCACGGTTATGGGCGCCGGAGAGAACGATCCTGGGGCGCTGGCGGTGACCGATATCCTGACCACCGGCTGGTATGACTACGACGCCAAGTACAAGGAAGGCGGATCGCGCCACGTGGTGCCTGCCGACATCCCGCAGGAGATCGCCGACGCCTGTCTCGACTACGCCCTGCGCGCCCATGTGGCGCTGGGCTGTCGCGGGGTGAGCCGCACCGATTTCCGCTGGGACGAGGGCAGGGGGCTTGCCGGGCTGATCCTGCTCGAGACCAACACCCAGCCCGGCATGACACCGACCTCGCTGGTCCCCGAACAGGCGGCGCATCAGGGGATCGATTTCGGCAGGCTCTGCGCCTGGATGGTGGAGGATGCGTCATGCCACCGCTGAACGAGCCCCCCCGCAGCCGCATCCACCGCGCCTATCACCCGGCCCATGGCGGCCCCGAGCCGAAGCCCTTGCCGCACCCCGCGCCGCGCCCCAAGGCCGATCCGGCGCCCTCGCGCTGGGCCTACCGGATGCAGCGGCTGATGCTGACGCCGCTGTTTCGCCAGGGGCTGCGCCTCGGTCTGCCGTTGGCGGCGGCCTTTCTGATCGGCAGCATCTATTTCGCCAGCGACACCCGCCGCGAGGCCTTCAACCAGACCCTGAGCGACATGCGCGACGCCATCGAGCAGCGCGAGGAATTCATGGTCAAGCTGATGCAGGTCGACGGTGCCGGCGAAGAGGTGGCGCAGGACATCCGGGAAATCCTGCCGGTGGAATTCCCGGTTTCCTCCTTCCATCTCGAGCTCGACCACATGCGCGACACCATTGCCGGTCTCGACGCGGTGGAGCGGGTCAGCCTCAGGATCAAACCCGGCGGCGTTCTTCAGGTCGACGTGACCGAGCGCATTCCGGCGGTGGTCTGGCGCTCGGCGCAGGGGCTCGAGCTTCTGGACGACGGCGGGTTTCGCGTGGCGCAGCTGAAAAGCCGCTACGACCGGCTCGACCTGCCGGTGATCGCCGGCGCCGACGCCGACAAACACGTGGACGAGGCGCTGCGCCTGATCTCGGCGGCGGCGCCGGTCTCGGGGCGGCTGCGCGGGCTCGAGCGGATCGGCCAGCGGCGCTGGGATGTGGTGCTGGATCGCGGTCAGCGCATCCTCTTGCCCGAAGACAAGCCGGTGCAGACGCTCGAGCGGGTTCTGGCGCTCGATTCCATCACGCCGAACGGCATGCTGGAGCGCGACCTCGCGGTTGTCGACATGCGGCTGGCGCGCCGGCCCACCATTAGACTGAATACCAACGCGGTCGAAGAACTGCGGAAAATCAAGGCAGACGAGCTTGGAGTGACGTCACGATGATCGAGCTGTACGAATCCCAACGCGCGATGCGCAACATGCGCAAGGCGGCCATGCAACGTGGCGTGATTGCCATCCTCGACGTCGGCAGCGCCAAGATCGCCTGCCTCGTCCTGCGCTTTGACGGCACCGAAAAGGTCTCGGACGCCGGTGTCGGATCGCTCGCGGGGCAAAGCGGGTTCCGCGTGATCGGTGCCGCCACCACCCGTTCGCGCGGCGTGCGCTTCGGCGAGATCGCGGCGATGGGCGAGACCGAGCGGGCGATCCGCACCGCGCTGCAATCGGCGCAGAAAATGGCCGGCATCCGGGTGGATCACGTGATCGCCTGTTTCTCGGGCGCCGAGCCGCGCTCTTACGGGCTGGCCGGCCAGGTCGAGGTGCATGGCCAGACCGTGGATGAGCAGGACGTGGCCCGGGTGCTGTCGGCCTGCGACGTGCCCGATTTCGGCCACGGCCGCGAGGTGCTGCACGCCCAGCCGGTGAATTTCGCGCTCGATCACCGCTCGGGCCTCTCCGATCCGCGCGGTCAGATCGGCCATACGCTCTCGACCGACATGCACATGCTGACCGTCGACGGCCAGGCGATCCAGAACCTGGCGCATTGCGTCAAACGCTGCGATCTGGAACTCGCCGGCCTGGCCTCTTCGGCGTATGTCGGCGGCATCGCCGCGCTGGTCGAGGACGAACAGCAGCTTGGCGCGGCCTGCATCGACATGGGCGGCGGGTCGACCGGCATATCGATCTTCATGAAGAAACACATGATCTACACCGATGCGGTGCGCATGGGCGGCGATCACGTCACCTCGGACATTTCGATGGGCTTGCAGGTGCCGATGGCCATGGCCGAACGCATCAAGACCGTGCATGGCGGGCTGGTCGCCACCGGTATGGACGACCGCGAGATGATCGGCATCGGCGGCGAGACCGGCGATTGGGAACATGATCGCCGCACGGCCAGCCGGGCCGAGCTGATCGGCATCATGCGGCCGCGGGTCGAGGAGATCCTCGAAGAAGTGCGGGTGCGGCTCGATGCGGCGGGTTTCGAACATCTGCCCAGCCAGCAGATCGTGCTCACCGGCGGCGCCAGCCAGATCCCCGGGCTCGATGCCCTGGCCAGCCGCATTCTGGGCCACCAGGTCCGCCTGGGGCGGCCTCTGCGGGTCCACGGGCTGCCGCAGGCGGTCACAGGGCCGGGCTTTTCCGCGGCGGTGGGGCTCAGCCTCTTTGCGGCCCATCCGCAAGACGAATGGTGGGATTTCGACCTGCCGGTCGATCGCTATCCGGCGCGGTCGCTCAAACGCGCGGTGAAGTGGTTCCGCGACAACTGGTAGGCGCCGAAGCGGCGCAGATTTGTGGACGATTCTACGGAGAAGGTGGCCCGTATCGGGGCCGCCTAGTGGGCGTTGCACGGCAATTCCGCCATATCTGGCGCACTCTCCGAGATCGGGGCGGATGTGGCAATTTTTTGCCCACATTTTGCGGCGTTTCCGGGTTTTTTACGTGACGCCCGGGTATCGCTCCGTCATAATGGGGGGTAATAGGCAGCAAAATGCCCGGGCAGGGCATGACAAGCAGGCGGACAAGGCGGACAGTTATGACATTGAATCTTTCGGTACCCGGACACGATGAACTGCGGCCCCGCATCACGGTCTTCGGCGTGGGCGGTGCAGGCGGTAACGCGGTCAACAACATGATCGAGAAGCAGCTCGAAGGCGTCGAATTCGTGGTTGCCAACACCGATGCGCAGGCATTGCAGCAATCCAACGCCGAGGCCCGCGTCCAGCTGGGCGTGAAGGTCACCGAGGGGCTGGGCGCCGGCGCCAAGGCGACCATCGGCGCCGCCGCGGCCGAGGAAAGCATCGAACAGATCGTCGATCACCTGGCCGGCGCGCATATGTGTTTCATCACCGCCGGCATGGGCGGCGGCACCGGCACCGGCGCCGCGCCGATCATCGCACAGGCGGCGCGCGAACTGGGTGTTCTGACCGTCGGCGTGGTCACCAAGCCGTTCCAGTTCGAGGGCTCGAAGCGGATGCGCCAGGCCGAGGACGGCGTCGAGGCGCTGCAAAAGGTCGTCGATACGCTGATCATCATTCCCAACCAGAACCTGTTCCGGCTGGCGAATGAAAAGACCACCTTCACCGATGCCTTCTCGATGGCCGACGATGTGCTCTATCAGGGCGTCAAGGGCGTGACCGACCTGATGGTGCGCCCGGGCCTGATCAACCTCGACTTTGCCGACGTTCGTGCGGTGATGGACGAGATGGGCAAGGCGATGATGGGCACCGGCGAGGCCGATGGCGAGGATCGGGCGATCCAGGCCGCCGAGAAGGCGATCGCCAACCCGCTGCTCGACGAAATCTCGCTGCGCGGCGCCAAGGGCGTGCTGATCAACATCACCGGCGGCACCGACCTGACGCTGTTCGAGCTGGACGAGGCGGCCAACCGCATCCGCGAGGAAGTGGACGCGGACGCCAACATCATCGTCGGCTCGACCCTCGACGACGCGATGCAGGGCCAGATGCGCGTGAGCGTTGTCGCCACCGGCATCGACGCCTCGGGTGTGCAGCATGACATCCCCGTGCCGCGCCGGTCGCTGGCCGAGCCGCTCAAGCAGGTTCCGGCCGCCGAAGAGCAGACCGAGGAGCAGGCGGTTGCCGCCCGCGCCGAAGAACCGCAGCAGCCGGTCTACCAGGAGGCCGAGCCGCAGGTCGCCGCCGCCGAAGAGCCCTCGCTCTTCGAAAGCTTCGAGCCGCGCGTCGAAGAGACCGCAGAAGACGACCTGCCGCCGCCGGCTTATCAGCCCGAGGTGCAGCAGTTCGAGCCGCGCGCCCAGCACAGCCCGCAATACGAGGACGACGAGGCCGAAAGCTTCGTGGCGCCCAAGGCCCCCGCGGCCGGCACCCCGTCGCCCGAAGCCATGGCCCGCCTTCAGGCCGCCGCCGCCCGCGCCGGGGGAGGCTTCCCCAAGGAGCAGCAGGCCGCCCCGCAAGAGCCGGCCGAGGTCGAGCGCCCGCGCTTCGGCATCAACTCGCTGATCGGCCGGATGACCGGCAACAGCCAGGACGGGCAGGGGCAGCAAACCGCACGTCGCCAGCAGCCGCCAGTGCAATCGCCCGCGACGAATTACGCGCCCGAGCCGCAGGCCGACCCCGAGCAGGAGCGGATCGAAATTCCCGCCTTCCTGCGCCGTCAGGCCAACTGATCACCGCCCTCGCAAGAGGCCGGCCAAGGGCTCCCGCAAGGGGGCCCTTTTGCGATTCCAGCCGCCGGCAGGGGGCTGGATCACGTGGCATTTTGCCGGTTGAAGTGTTAACATTCCGCTACGGAAAGGCGTTTCGGATCACCGGAATTTATGTCACGGCCGCTGAAATAAGGCCCGTTTCCGGTCACGTTCGACCCTGAAATGGCCTGTGGATGGCTTGATTTATAGTCCTTTATTCAACCACTTACATGACAAACGCGGGTTTCCGCCTGCTGTGTGACGGTTATGTTTCATAGCGTTGCAATACGTTATTTGAGCATCTCCGCCCGAGATCCTAATTCCCTTTCATCGCCGGCTCGCAGTGGGGAACCGCCGGCTCACGCACACCAGACTCTCCACTGCACGCTCGGGCACAGCGCCCGCCGCGACGATGAAGCCGAAAGGAAGACCATGCAGGCCACGATTAAGAATACAGTCCGTTTCGACGGTGTCGGCCTGCACTCGGGCCGTCCGGTCCGCATGGTGATCTCTCCGGCCTCTGCCGGCTATGGCATCTGGTTCAAACGCACCGACATCCGGTTTGGCGATGCCATGGTTCCGGCCCGCTGGGACGCGGTCGACCGGTCGCCGCTCTGCACCCGCATCCGCAATGCCGCTGGCGTCGAGGTCAGCACTATCGAACATGTGATGGCCGCGCTTGCCGGCTGTGGCATCCACAACGCCCTGATCGAGATTGACGGCCCCGAAGTGCCGATCCTCGACGGCTCGGCCGCGCCCTTTGTCGATGCAATTTTGGGCCGTGGCATCCGCCGCCTCGACACGCCGGTGATGGCCATCAAGGTCGACAAGACGGTGACCGTGGAAACCGACAGCGGCTGGGCCCGCCTGTCGCCCGCCGACACGTTCACCATGTCGTTCCACATCGATTTCACCGATGCCGCCATCGGCAGCCAGGACAAGCGCCTGGTGCTGTCCAACGGCACCTTCGTGCGCGAGCTTTGTGACAGCCGCACCTTCTGCCGCCAGGCCGACGTCGATGCCATGCGCGCCAATGGCCTGGCCCTCGGCGGCACGCTGGAAAACGCGGTGGTGGTCGATGGCGACAAGGTGCTCAGCCCCGGCGGGCTGCGTCACAGCGACGAGCCGGTGCGCCACAAGATGCTGGACGCCCTGGGCGATCTGGCCCTCGCCGGGGCGCCGATCCTCGGCCATTACACCGGCCACCGCGCCGGCCACTCGATGACCAACATGCTGCTGCATGCGCTGTTCAACACCCCCGGCGCGCTGCGTCTGGTCGAGGTTGACGGCGCCGATGCGGCGCGTCTGCCCGGTGTCGGTGTGGTTCCGCAGGACATGCCCGCCGTGGCGTGAAATCCGCGATCACCGGTTTTTGCGCCCGCCTCGTCTTGGCGGGCGTTTCCATCTCAGACGATGTGTCGTATGCCCTTTCAGAGACTTAACGCTTCGTGTTAGGACGTGACGCAACCCGGGCCGCGCAACAGGCGGGATCGATCCGGGATCTTGGGTGAGGAAGTGACAGGCATGACGGGCGACAGACCGCTGAAAGGCAGGACATCGCGGGCCATCGCTATTGCGCTGGTGGCTGGTCTCACGCTGGCAAGCTGCTCCGGCGGCACGTTCCGCAACGCCCGCGGCAACATCGGTTTCGGCGACACGCCGATCGAGGCCTATACCGCCGAACAGATCTATGAGCGCGGCGAATACGAGCTCGAGCGCAATGCCTATGGCGAGGCGGCAGAGTTCTTTTCCGAGATCGAGCGGCTCTATCCCTATTCCGAATGGGCCAAGCGGGCGCTGATCATGCAGGCCTTTGCCCATCACAAGGACAAGGAATACGAAGAGGCGCGCGCGGTGGCGCAGCGCTATGTCGATTTCTATCCCGCCGATGACGATGCGGCTTATGCCCAGTACCTTCTGGCGCTGTCCTACTACGATCAGATCGACGAGGTCGGCCGCGACCAGGGGCTGACCTTCCAGGCGCTGCAAGCGCTGCGCACGGTAATCGAACGGTATCCCGACAGCGGCTATGCCCGCTCGGCAATCCTGAAATTCGACCTCGCCTTCGATCATCTCGCGGGCAAGGAGATGGAAATCGGGCGCTATTATCTCAAGCGCAAGCATTTCACTTCGGCGATCAATCGCTTCCGCGTGGTGGTCGAGGATTTCCAGACCACCACCCACACCGCCGAGGCGCTGCACCGTCTGGTCGAGAGCTATCTCTCGCTGGGTCTCACCCGCGAGGCCCAGACCGCCGGCGCGATTCTCGGCTACAACTACCAGTCCACCGAATGGTACGAAGACAGCTATCGTCTGCTGACCGGGCAGGGGCTGGAACCCGAGGTCTTTGACGGCACCTGGCTGGGGGCCATCTATCGGCAGATGGTCAAAGGTGAATGGCTGTAAGTCATCGGTGGGAACACGTCTCGCGCCACGGAGCATCTGATGCTGCGCACGCTTGATATCCGCGATATGCTGATCATCGATCACCTCGAGCTGGCCTTTCAGCCGGGGTTGAACGTACTCACCGGTGAAACCGGCGCCGGCAAGTCGATCCTGCTGGATTCGCTGGGCTTCGTGCTGGGCTGGCGCGGCCGGGCCGAGCTGGTGCGCGCCGGGGCCAAACAGGGCGAGGTGGTGGCCGAATTCGACCTGCCGCCGGGCCATGCCGCTTTTGCGGTGCTGGAAGAGGCCGGCCTGCCGGTCACGGACGAACTGATCCTGCGCCGGGTCAACACCGCCGAGGGCCGCAAGACCGCCTGGGTCAACGATCGCCGCTGTTCGGGCGAGGTGCTGCGGCAGCTCTCGGAGACGCTGGTGGAACTGCACGGCCAGCACGATGACAGGGGGCTGCTCAACCCGCGTGGCCACTGCCGCATCCTCGATGCCTTTGCCGGGGTCGAGGCCGAGCTGGCGGCCACCCGCGGCGCCTGGAAAGCACTTTCGCAGGCCCGCAAGGCGCTGACCGGGGCCGAAACCGCGCTGGCCGCTATGCGCGAGGAAGAGGATTTCCTGCGCCATGCGGTGGGCGAGCTGGACGCGCTGTCGCCGCAGCCCGGCGAGGATGCCGAACTGGATGCCAAGCGCCGGATGATGCAGCAATCCGAGCGCATCCGCGAAGACATCCAGCGGGCCGGGCAGGCGCTGGGCAATGACGGGGCCGAGGGGGCGATGGGCGACGCCATGCGCTGGCTCGACGGGGTGGCCGACCGCGCCGAAGGCCGGCTCGACGCGCCGCTGGCGGCTCTGGGCCGGGCGATGGAAGAACTCGACCAGGCCGCGCGCGGCGTCGAAGAGACCCTTGAGGCGCTGGCCTTCAACCCGCATGAGCTGGAAGAGGCCGAAGAGCGGCTTTTTGCCATCCGGGGCCTCGCGCGCAAGCATCAGGTGACCTCCGAGGAACTGCCCGATCTGGCCGAGACCCTATCGTCCAAGCTCGCCCGGCTCGATGCCGGCGATGCCGGGATTGCCGATCTGCGCAAGGCGGCGACCGAGGCAGAAGCCAGCTATGACGCCGCCGCCGACGCGCTGTCCCGGGCCCGGCAGACCGCCGCACTGCGGCTCGACGCGGCGGTCACCGCCGAGCTGGCGCCGCTCAAGATGGAGCGCGCGGTCTTTGCCACCCGGATCACCGAAGACCCGGCCGGCCCGGAGGGCCGCGATGCCGTGGCCTTTACCGTCGCGACCAACCCGGGCGCCCCGGCCGGACCGATCGGCAAGATCGCCTCGGGCGGCGAATTGAGCCGGTTCCTGCTGGCGCTCAAGGTCTGCCTGGCCGAGGGCAATTCCGGTGTCACGCTGATTTTCGACGAGATCGACCGCGGCGTCGGCGGCGCCACCGCCGATGCGGTGGGCCGTCGGCTGGCGGCGCTGGCCGCCGAGGGGCAGGTGCTTGTCGTTACCCATTCGCCGCAGGTCGCGGCGCTTGGCGCGCATCACTGGCGGGTCGAGAAACGCGTGGCGGCGGAACAGACCCTCTCCAGCGTCGTGCCGCTCGATGCCGGCGACCGGGTTGACGAGATCGCCCGCATGGTTGCCGGCGACACGGTGACCGACGAGGCGCGCGCCGCCGCCCGGGCGCTGCTCGCGGGATAGCCAAACCGGCCCTGCGGGTGCTGCCTCAATCGCCCTGCGGCACCAGCTTGCCCGGGTTGAGGATGTTCTTCGGATCAAGTGCCCGCTTGATATCGCCCATCACCTGCCAGCCGTCGCCATGTTCGGCCGGCATGAAGTCCAGCTTGCCCATGCCGACACCGTGTTCCCCCGTCGAGGTGCCGCCCAGGGCGAGCGCCCGCCGCACCATCCGGTCCGAGAGCGCGCGCGCCTCTTCGAGTTCTTCAGGGCGGCTCTCGTCGATCAGCAGCACCGCATGGAAATTGCCATCGCCCACATGGCCGAGGATCGGCCCGGGGATCGTGCCCGCGGCGATATCCGCCTGGGTCGCCTCCACCGCCTCGGCCAGCCGCGAGATCGGCACGCAGATGTCGGTGACCAGCGCCCGCGCGCCCCGGCGCGTGGCGAGAATGGCGTAAAAGGCGTTGTGCCGCATCGCCCAGAGCGCCTTGCGCTCCTCGGGCTTTACCGACCAGTCGAAACCCAGCGCGCCATGGTCGGCCGCGATTTCGCCGAAAAGGCGCGATTGTTCGGCCACCGCCGCCTCGGAGCCGTGGAATTCCAGCAGCAGATGCGGCAGCAGCGGCAAGTCCATCCCGGCATAGGCATTCACCGCCGCCGCGCTGGCGGCATCGAGAAACTCGATCCGCGCCATCGGCAGGCCGAGCTGGATGGTGTCGGTCACCGCCGCCACTGCCGCGCCCATGTCGGGAAAGGCGCAGACCCCGGCGCTGATCGCCTCGGGCTGGCCGTGCAGCCGCAGCGTCAGCTCGGTGATCAGCCCCAGCGTGCCCTCGCTGCCCACCATCAGCCCGGTCAGATCGAAGCCGGCCGCGGATTTGCGCGCCCGCGTGCCGGTGCGGATCACCCGGCCGTCGGCCAGCACCACCTCGAGCGCCAGCACATTGTCGCGCATCGTGCCATAGCGCACCGCCGTGGTGCCGCTGGCGCGGGTCGCCGCCATGCCGCCAAGCGCCGCATTGGCGCCGGGATCGACCGGAAAGAACAGCCCCGTGGCGCGCAGCTCCTCGTTCAGCGCCTCGCGGGTCAGCCCGGGCTGGACGGTGACGTCCATGTCCTCCGGCCGCAGCGCGACAAGCCGCGCCATGCGCGAGAAATCCACCACCACCCCGCCCCGCACGGCGAGCGAATGCCCCTCGAGCGAGGTGCCGGTGCCCCAGGCCACCACCGGCAGCTCATGCGCGGCGCAGATCGCCACCAGTTTCGAGACCTCTTCGGTGCTTTGCGGATAGGCCACCGCATCGGGCAGCATCGGGGCAAAATAGCTCTCCGAGCGGCCATGCAGGGCCAGATCCGACTTGGACAGAGACAATCTCTGGCCTAACAAGGACTTGAGTGCCGTAATGGCCTTGTCGTCCTGCGCCCTTTGTCTGGTCATGGTTTCGCCCCTGATCTCGGAAATCGCGCATATCTACCGCAGCGGCTCAGGCGCGCAAAGACGTGATCGAACGATATGGCAAATACCGATAGAAATCCCGCCATTCGCCAACTGCGCGAGATGCGCGCGGTGTTCGATCGCGGCTGGCAGCTGCTGCGCCATCGCGGGCCCAGCCAGATCCAGTTCTGGTTCATCGCCCTGATGATCGGCATCGCCGCCGGTTTCGCGGCGCTGTTGTTCCGCCGGGCGATCGAATGGCTACAGGCCACGCTCTACGGCACCGACGACATCACCCAGTTGCACACCTTCGCCAATTCGCTCGACTGGTTCTGGGTGCTGATCATCCCCATGGGCGGCGGCGTGACCGTGGGGCTGATCCTGTATTTCTTTACCGATGACGGCCGGGTCCGCGCGGTGGCCGACGTGATCGAGGGCGCGGCGCTGAATGACGGGCGGGTCGAGAAAAAGGCCGGCCTCGCCTCGGCCGCCTCGTCGCTGATCACCCTGTCGACCGGCGGCTCGACGGGGCGCGAAGGCCCCGTGGTGCATATCGCCGCGATGATCTCGTCCTGGGTGTCCAACGTATTGCATGCCGATGGCATCACCGGCCGCGATCTGCTGGGCTGCGCCGTGGCGGCGGCGGTTTCGGCCAGTTTCAACGCCCCCATCGCCGGCGCGCTCTTTGCGCTCGAGGTGGTGCTGCGCCATTTCGCGCTGCACAGCTTTGCCCCCATCGTGGTGGCCTCGGCCGCCGGCACGGTGATCAACCGGCTGGCCTTTGGCGATGTCACCGAATTCACGCTGCCCGGCACCACCGCGCTCGAGTTCTACCTCGAACTGCCGGCCTTCCTGATCCTCGGGCTGGTCTGCGGGCTGGTCTCGGTGATCATGATCCGCGGCATCTTCTGGGCCGACGATCTGGAAAGTCGGATCCAGAGCCGCATCGGCCTGCCGTACTGGATACGCCCGATGCTGGCCGGGGCGATCCTCGGCGGCATGGCGATCTTCTTTCCGCATATCATCGGCGTCGGCTACGAGACCACCTCGCTGGCGCTGACCGGCCAGCTCCTGCTCTGGCAGGCGGTGGTCTATGCGGTGATCAAGGTTCTGGCCGTCGCGGTCACCATGGCCGGCCGCATGGGCGGCGGCATGTTCTCACCTTCGCTGATGGTGGGGGCGCTGACCGGGCTGGCCTTCGGGCTGATCGCCACCTCGCTCTTTCCCGAGCAATCCGGCGCCTTCACGCTCTATGCGCTGGCCGGCATGGGGGCGGTGGCGGCGGCGGTGCTGGGCGCGCCGATCTCGACCACGCTGATCGTCTTCGAACTGACCGGTGACTGGCAGACCGGGCTGGCGGTGATGGTTTCGGTCTCGATGTCCACCGCGCTGGCCTCACGGCTGGTCGACCGCTCGTTCTTCCTGACCCAGCTGGAACGCCGCGGGGTGCATCTGGCGGCGGGCCCGCAGGCCTATCTGTTGGCGATGTTCCGGGTGGCCCAGGTGATGCGGCCGATGGACGACCCCCAGGCCCCCTCGGAAGCCACCTGCTGGGAGATGGTGGAAACCGGCGTCTATCTCAACGCCAGTGCCACGCTGGAAACCGCCCTTCCGATGTTCGAGACCTCGGGCGTCGCATTCCTGCCGGTGGTGGCGATCCGTGGCGAAGGCCAGCCGCCCGAATTGCGCGGCGCGCTGTTCCACGTCGACGCGCTCAAGGCCTACAACCGCGCGCTCGCCGCCACGGCGGAAGAGGAACACAGCTAGCCGGCGCTCAGAGCTCTTCGATCTGAAGGTAATCGCCGGGCTGAAAGGCCAGATATCCCTTGATCGCCGCGGCGGCCTCCTTGGGGTCCTCATAAGACCAGACCACATCGGTCAGGGTCCGGTTCTTGGCCTCGATCGAATAATAGCTGGCCGTGCCCTTGTGCGGGCAGGTGGTGACGGTCTCGGAGGGTTCGAGAAAGGCCATGGCGATGTCGCTGCGCGGGAAATAGATCACCGGCTTGTGGCCGTCTTCGAGCAGTTCCAGCGCATTGCTGCTTTCGCCCAGCACGGCGCCGCTGGCACGCACCACCCATTTGCCTTCGGCCTTCACGATCCTGATCGTCATCTCACTCTCCCCAATACGGCGTCCACATAAGATCGCCCGAACATGGCCCGGGCGGTGTAACAGCCTTGTGTCAGATTTCTGCGGTTGCGGCATCCAACCACATCGCCGCCCGCTTGCCCAGCCTTGGCCGCAACATGTGTCGGCAGGTCGCATGATACTGGTTCAACCAGTCCCGTTCCTCCGCCGTCAGGCGCTCGGCCAGGATCAGCCGCCGGTCGATCGGCACCCAGGTCAGCGTTTCCCAGTCCAGCATCTCCTTGACCGTGCCTTCGGGCAGGGGGGCGGCCTTGCGGACGGCCATCAGGTTCTCGATCCGGATGCCGAAAGCGCCCTCCTTGTAGAACCCGGGCTCGTTCGACAGGATCATGCCCTCGCGCAGCTTTTCCATCCCGGTGCGCGCCAGCCTCTGCGGTCCTTCGTGCACACAGAGATAGGCGCCGACCCCGTGGCCGGTGCCATGGCCGTAATCCTGCCCGGCCATCCACAGCGGCATCCGCGCCAGCGCATCCAGATCGCGCCCCGACAGCCCCTCGGGCCAGCGCGCCCGGCTCATGGCGATCATGCCTTGCAGCACCCGGGTGAAGGCCGCCTGCGCCGCCTCCGGCGCGGCGCCGATCGCCAGGGTCCGGGTGATATCCGTCGTACCGTCCAGATACTGCCCGCCGCTGTCGACCAGCAAAAGCTCGCCATCGGCCAGCTTGCGGTTGCTTTCCTCGCTGACCCGGTAATGCACGATGGCGCCGTTCGGACCCGATCCGCTGATCGTCTCGAACGAGATATCGAGCAGCGCCCCGGTGTCCCGGCGAAACCCTTCCAGCGCCGTCACCACGTCGATCTCGGTCAGATCGCCCGGTGCGGTCTCTTCCAGCCAGGCGAGAAACTCGCACATCGCCACCGCGTCGCGCTCATGTGCGGCCCGCATCCCGGCCAGCTCCTTGTCGGTCTTGCAGGCCTTGGGCAGCACGCAGGGGTCGCGGCCCTCGATCACCTCGGCGCGGATCGCATCGACCACCGCCAACGGCACCGACTCCGGATCGATCAGCACCGGCCCCTCCAGCGCCTCAAGCGCCGCGGCAAAGCCCTCGGGTGGATGACAACGCACCTCGGGGCCGAGATCGACCTCGGAGAGCTTCCCGGCGGCCATGAAGAGATCGACAGTGCCATCGTCGAACAGCAGTGCGAAGCCATGCGCCACCGGGTTGCGCGGAATGTCGCCGCCGCGAATGTTCAGCAGCCAGCAGAGCGAATCCGGCAGGGTGATCACGGCCACACCCGCCCCCAGACCGCGCATGTCCTCGGCCAGCGCCGCCCGCTTGTCGGCCGAGCTGCGCCCGGCCAGCGCATCGGGATGCGTCCTCACCGGCGCCATCGGCGGCCCCGGCTGATCCGGCCAGATCCGGTCCACCAGGTTCCCGACCCGCGACAGCGCCACGCCGGAGCCTTTCAGCCCCGCCTCCAGCGCCCGCTGCTGTTTCAGCGTGTGCAGCCAGGGATCGATGCCCAGCGCGCCCTCGGGCAGATGCTCCCGGATCCAGGCCGCCGGCTGCACCTCGGGCCAGTCCACCGGGGTGAACTCCGCCGCCAATTGCTGGCGCGCCTGCACCCGGTAGCGGCCGTCGACAAAGACGCCGGCCGCCTCCGCCAGCACCACCGCGGCGCCGGCCGAGCCGGTGAAACCGGTGAGCCAGGCCAGCCGGTCATCGCGCGGCGCCACATATTCGCCCTGATGCGCATCCGCCTTGGGCACGACAAATCCGGCCAGCCCCTGATCCGCCATCACCTTGCGCAGCGCCGCCAGCCGCGGCGGGCCCTGTTCGGGCCGGGCCGTTACCTCGAAGGATTGAAACATCGTGCTTCCCAGTTCTTCCTCTTGCCGAAAATACTCTCGGGGGAGTCGCCAAAGGCGACGGGGGCAGAGCCCCCAGGCGCCCCACGCCGGCCCGCGCGGCGCGCCGTCAGCTGGCCTTGCGAATTCCCATCACCCGGGCGCGGGCCCGCGGATCGGTGTCGAAGAGCGCCGCCAGCTGCTCGGTCATCGCACCGGCCAGCTGTTCGACATCGGTGATCGTCACCGCCCGGTCGTAATAGCGTGTCACGTCGTGGCCGATACCGATCGCCAGAAGCTCGACGGCGCGGCGCCGCTCGACCATGGCGATCACGTCGCGCAGGTGTTTCTCGAGGAAATTCGCCGGGTTCACCGAGAGCGTCGAATCGTCGACCGGCGCGCCATCGGAGATCACCATGAGGATCTTGCGCGCCTCGGGCCGGTGGATCATCCGGCGATGCGCCCATTCCAGCGCCTCGCCGTCGATGTTCTCCTTCAACAGCCCTTCCTTCATCATCAGCCCGAGGTTGGGCCGCGCCCGGCGCCAGGGCGCATCGGCGCCCTTGTAGACGATGTGGCGCAGGTCGTTGAGCCGTCCGGGCTGCTGCGCCCGGCCTTCGCCCAGCCATTTCTCGCGGCTCAGACCGCCTTTCCACGCCCGGGTGGTAAAGCCGAGGATCTCGACCTTGACCGAACAGCGCTCCAGCGTGCGGGCCAGCACATCGGCACAGATCGCCGCGATTGAGATCGGCCGGCCGCGCATCGAGCCGGAATTGTCCAGCAGCAGCGTCACCACCGTGTCGCGGAACTCGGTGTCCTGTTCCACCTTGAACGACAGCGGCGTCGTCGGATTGGCCACCACCCGCGCCAGCCGCCCGGCGTCGAGAATGCCTTCCTCGAGGTCGAATTCCCACGACCGGCTCTGCTGCGCCTGAAGCCGGCGTTGCAGCTTGTTGGCAAGGCGGCTGACCGCGCCTTTCAGCGGCTCGAGCTGCTGGTCGAGATAGGCGCGCAGCCGTTCCAGCTCGGCCGGATCGGCAAGCTCCTCGGCATGGATTTCCTCGTCGAACTCGGTCGCGAAGACGGTGTAATCCGGGTCGGCCTCCGAGACCGGTGCCGGGGTCGGCGGCTCCAGCGGCGCCTCGCCCTCGGGCAGTTCGGTCTCTTCGCCGGCTTCGGTGTCGGACATGTCGTCCATCGTCACCTGGGCCTGGCTCGGGTCCTGCTGGTCCTCCTGGCTCTGTTCCGGGCTGGCCTCGGTCTGATCGTCCTGGTCGTCGTCCTGCCCGGTGCTGTCGGGGTCGCGGTCGTCGTCCTGGCTGTCCTCGGCCTGATCCTCCGACTCGTCCTCGAGATCGTCGGGATCCTCGCCCAGCTGATCGCCGTAGCCCAGATCCTGGATCACCCGCCGGGCCAGCTTGGCGAACTGGCTCTGATCGGCCAGCGTCTCCTGAAGATCGCCGAGCTGACCGCCGGCCTGATCCTCGATGAACCCGCGCCAGAGCTCCATCACATTGGCCGCGCCCTTCGGCATCTCGCGTCCGGTGGCGAGATGGCGGATCAGATAGCCGGCCGCCACCGAAAGCGGTGCATCCGAGGCCTGGGTGATCTGGTCATAGCCGCGTTTGTCGGCCTCGGCGCCGATCTTGGCGTCGATATTGCCGGCGGTGCCGGGCATGTCGCGCGCGCCCATCGCCTCGCAGCGGGCGGTTTCCATCGCCTCGTAGAGCTCGCGTGCCATGTCGCCCGGCGGCGCATAGCGATTGTGGGTCGCGGCGTCGTGGTACTTGTGCTTGAGCGCCAGCGCATCCGCCGTGCCGCGCGCCAGAAGCACCTCGTCCCGGGTCATCCGTCGGCTGACCTGCGGCAGCCGCATGGCATCGCCCGACACGCCCGAGGGGTCGACGGAATAAGATACCGTGAGCTCGGGATCGTCGGCCATCACCTTGGTGGCCTCGGCCAGCGCCTTCTTGAACGGATCTGCGGGATTGTCGGTCTGCGCCATGGGGTGCCTGCGGTCGGGATTGAAACAGCGTCAACGTAATCGCTCACGCAGGCAATGGCCAGAGACCAGGGCCGGGGATTTGCCGGCCAGGGGCGCAGGCCTCATCGCCGGAGGATCATCCGCCGGCAGGTGTCGATCCGCGAGGCCATGCGGGTGGCGGCCAGGTCGCGCCGTCGCGGGGTGGCACCGTATTGATTGCGGGCCAGCAGATGCGCGATCTGTACCCAGCCATCCACCCGCCAGCGCTGCGCCTGCCGGTCGCTTGCGGCATCGGGCAGCACCGCGCCGAGCAACATGTCGAAATCCTCGCGCATCTGCCCGGTGGCCTGTGACGAAGGGTCGCCCACCGCCGCCTGGCGCACCGACAGCGCCCAGAGCCGGCCGGCGCAGATCGCAAAAGCCTCGGCCCGGTCCCCGGGAGGCGGGGGCGCGGCAGGGGCGGCAGACCAGAACGACAGCACCAGAAAAGCCGCCGCCACAAGGGGGCGAAACACGGGGGTCATGTAACAATGCTATGATGGCGCCGCCGTTCCGGTCAACGAAAAGTATATACAAGGTCTATAAGATTTGAGCCATTGTCGCGGCATCCCCGGCACCTTCGATACCCCGGGTCAGCCTAGCAACAGCCCGGTGCATTCCGCCACGCGCATTTCGGCCAGCATGAGCGCGCGGCGGGCCTCTTCGGCATCCGGGTTGAAGGTGGCCCGGGTCAGCAGCGCTGCCTGCGCCATCTTGGCCTCGATCCGCAGATGCAGCACCTGGCGGCCGGCATCCGTGGGGCGCACCGCCTCCAGCAGACCGATCATCGCCGCGCGCTGCGCCTCGGTCCGCTCCGATCCGGCGCCGTCGAACATCCACTGATGCTCCATCTTCGCCGAAAGCCGGCCGGCGCAGGTGGCAAATAAGACAACCGGATTGTCCGGCGCCAGGGGCAGGGCCCGCGCTGGCGGCAGGGAGGAGAACACCGCCAGCACGAGACACAAGGCAAAAGTTTTCATACCGCTCATGATTTCAGCATAACACCAAAATTTCGTGTCACGTATTGAGCAGAATGAAAACTCTGGCCGGGTGTCGTGCCAGGGTAACGCTTGCAGATGCAGAAACGGCGCCCGAAGGCGCCGCAATTCCGGTTCGCAATGTCACGGCCCCAAAGAGGCGGAGCCGGGTTTATCCGAGGCTCAGGCTCGCCGCGCTCTCGGGCAGTTCCTCGTCGAAACAGCGCTGATAGAACTCGGCCACGGTCTGCCGCTCGAGCTCGTCGCACTTGTTGAGGAAGGACACCCGGAAGGCATAGCCCACATTGCGGAAGATCTCGGCGTTCTGGGCCCAGGCGATCACCGTCCGCGGGCTCATCACCGTCGAGAGGTCGCCGTTCATGAAGGCGGTCCGCGTCAGATCGGCAACGGTGACCATCTGCTTGACCTTCTTGCGGCCCTTCTCGGTGTTGTAATGCGGGCATTTCGCCAGAACGATGGCACATTCGGCATCAATCGAGAGATAGTTCAGCGTCGCCACCAGCGACCAGCGGTCCATCTGGCCCTGGTTGATCTGCTGGGTGCCGTGATAAAGGCCGGTGGTATCGCCCAGCCCCACGGTGTTGGCGGTGGCGAAGATGCGGAAATAGGGATGCGGGTGGATCACCTGGTTCTGGTCGAGCAGCGTCAGCTTGCCGTCAACCTCGAGCACCCGCTGGATCACGAACATCACGTCGGCGCGGCCGGCGTCATATTCGTCGAACACGATGGCGGTCGGGTTGCGCAGCGCCCAGGGCAGGATGCCCTCCTGGAACTCGGTGACCTGCTTGCCATCCTTGAGCTTGATCGCATCCTTGCCGATCAGGTCGATGCGCGAGATATGGCTGTCGAGGTTGACCCGCACCGCCGGCCAGTTCAGCCGCGCCGCCACCTGTTCGATATGGGTCGATTTCCCGGTGCCGTGGTAGCCTTGGATCATCACCCGGCGATTGTGGGAAAAGCCGGCCAGGATGGCCAGCGTGGTGTCGGGGTCGAACTTGTAGGTGCTGTCGACGTCCGGCACCCGTTCGCTGCGGTCGGCAAAGCCCTTGACCACCATGTCGGTATCGATGCCAAAGACATCGCGGACCGAGATTTCCTCGGAAGGTCTGGTATTGGGGTCCATCTGCCCGTCCGCCATGAGTGCGTCCTTTCCGGTGCCTGATCGCTGAATATGCGCTCCGGTTGGTGCACCATATTCACCGCAGTGGCAAGGGGAGGGGGCGGCGTTTTCGATCGGCTCTTGCTTCGGCCAAGTCGTGGCCTATCCTGTGGACCGAGCGCAGCGCGAACGACTTAAGGAACGACAGACGTGACGGCCCAGGACCTTGATGCATTGTTGACCCGGGTCTCGATGGCCGACCGCAAGGCCTTTGCCGCGCTCTATTCCGCCACCTCGGCGAAACTTTTCGGGATCTGCCTGCGTATCCTCAAGGACAGGGCAATGGCCGAGGATGCGCTTCAGGACATCTATGTCAAGATTTGGAAGCGCGCCGACGCCTATCAGCCCGGCCGGGTTCAGCCGATGACGTGGCTGATCACGGTTGCCCGCAACCACGCCATTGACCTGCTGCGCAAGCGACGCACAGCCGCCACCGACAACGCCGAAGGAGACGAGACCCGCATCGACCGTCTCGAAACCCATGAGCCCGGCCCGGCCGAGCAGCTGCTGCAAAAGGACACCCGGGCGCAGATCTCCGCCTGCCTCGACGAACTGGCCGATGAAAAGGCCGAGGCGGTGCGCCAGGCCTATCTCTACGGGGCCACCTATGCCGAACTGGCGGCGCATTTCGCGGTGCCTCTGAACACCATGAGAACCTGGCTGCGCCGCAGCCTGCAAGCCTTGAGGACCTGCCTGAGCCGATGAGCGACCCGACCGACACCCCTGACGACGATTCCGTGCTGGCCGCGGAATACGTGCTCGGGCTTCTGTCCGAGGCCGAAGAGGATGCCTTTGCCCGGCGGCTGTTCCTCGAGGCCGAGCTGCGCTGGCTCTGCGACGGCTGGAGCGAGTATTTCGCCGCGCTCGCCGACGAGGCGGCGCCGGTGACGCCCCCCGCCGCGCTCTGGCCGGCGATCGAGAAGCGCGTCTATGGCCCGCCGATGCCGGTCTGGCGGCGGCTCAACCTCGGCACGGCGGTGATCGGCACGGCGCTGGCGGCGGGGCTGGCCTTTGCAGCCCTGCGTTTCGGCTGGCTGCTGCCCGAGCCGCTGCCGCTGACCGCCGAGCTCACCAGCGAAACCGCCGGCGAAGTGGCGCGCATCGCGCTCGACCCCGAAAGCGGTTCGGTCACGGCCGAGCTTGTGGGGCTGTTCCCCGAACCCGGCCGCGCCCGCGAGCTCTGGCTGATCCAGGGCGACAACCCGCCGGTCTCGCTTGGCCTGCTGGCGCCGGGCACCGTGGTGGCCTTCGAACTGCCCGAAACGCTGCGCGCGGCGCTCGAGGGCGCGGTGCTGGCGATCTCGGACGAACCGGCCGGCGGCTCGCCCACCGGTCAGCCCACCGGCGCGGTTCTGGCGGCGGGGTCGGTCACCGCATCGTGACCGTCCCGTGACCGCCGGGGCGAAACTTTCCCGGCTTTGGAACGTCTTATCTCCTGAACCCCGGCGCACCGCAGCAGGCCGGCCACGCCCCGCGCGCGGCCCCCGCGGCGCGCCTCCGCAAAGGAGACGACCATGCCCCTCCATCGACGCCAGTTTCTTGCCACCAGCGCCGCCGCGGCGCTCTTGCCCGCCGCCACCCGCGCCCAGGACGACAGTTTCGAAGTCACCCGCAGCGAAGAGGAATGGCGCGCCATGTTGACCGATCTGCAATACGAGGTGATGCGCGAGGAGGGCACCGAACCGGCCTTCTCCTCGCCGCTGCACGACAGCAAGGCCAAAGGCATCTACCATTGCCGCGGCTGTGACCTGGCGGTCTATTCCTCCGAGCACAAATACGACAGCGGCACCGGCTGGCCGAGCTACTGGCAGAGCCTGCCGGATGCGATCCGCACCAAGGAGGACCGCAAGCTCCTGTTCATCGTCCGCACCGAATGCCACTGCCGCCGCTGCGGCTCGCACCTCGGTCATATCTTCGACGACGGCCCCGAGCCCACCGGAAAACGCCATTGCCTCAATGGCGTCGCCCTGACCTTCCAGGCCGCCTGACGGCCCTTGTCAACAGCAGAAGGACCGGCCCGCATGACGCAGGGCCGGTCCTTCTTCTGCTCCCAAATACCGCCGGGGGCAGAGCCCCCGGAACGCCAGCCGCGGGCGGGCCTATTTGTCCGGGAAACTCCGGCTGTCCTTGATCTGGTCCCAGGCCCACATGACCTCGCCCAGCTGCTCTTCCTGGCTGCGGTCGCCGCCGTTCATGTCCGGGTGCAGCACCTTGATCAGCGCCTTGTAGGCCTTGCGGATCTCGACCTTGGTCATGCTCTCCTTGGCCTCGAGAATCTCGATTGCCCGGCGCTCGGTGGGCGGCAGCCTGCGGCCGCCGCTGGCCGCGCCGCGTCCGGGGTTGCGGGTGGCATTCTGGCCCAGCACCTGATGCGGATCCTCGATGCCCAGCCGCGCCCAGGCCTTGGCCTCGGGATCGCGCCAGCCCTTGGTCTTTCGCTCCCAGACCTTGTCGGCGCTTTCCTGGGCATTCATCTCGGCCTCGGTCTTGCCGTCGAAGAAGCTCCATTTCGCATTGTATTCGCGCACGTGGTCCTTGCAGAACCAGAAGAAATCATCGAGCACATCGGGCGCCTTGGGCGCGCGATACAGGCCCTTCTCCTGGCATCCTTCATGGTCGCAGACCCGGGTCGAGGTCTCGGACGCACCGGACATGCCACGCCGGCCGCGCGGATTTTTCTTCTTGGCTGAGGACACGGACATATCAAATCCGAAGGGGTCTGATTTACTCATGGTTCGCACCTTTTCGACTCGGACGTGGCAGTTTAGACCATCGGCAACCAGAGGGAAGGGGCCGAGGGGAAAATCATGTCGAGATCAGAAGAAATTCGCCAACGGCTCATGGCCGCATTTGCACCGGCCGAGCTGCATGTGGAAGATGACAGCGAGGCCCATCGCGGCCACGCCGGATATCAGGAGGGCGGCGAGAGCCATTTCCGCGTGCGCCTGCGCGCAGAGGCCTTTGCCGGCCAGTCCCGCATCGCCCGCCACCGCGCCGTTCACGCCGCGCTGGGCCCCGATCTGATGGCCGCGATCCACGCCCTGGCGCTCGATCTCGACACGCCCTGAGGCCCGCCGCCGGTCATCTGCTCCCGCAGGGGGGCACCCCGTTGCCGGGGCCGCTCACGCCTTCGGCGGTTGCTCACGGCCGTCGTCGGGGGCTTCGCCATCCGTCTCGGTCGCATCGTCGCGCCCGGCCTCCACAGCCGCCGCCACGTCGCCTTCCTCAAAGCGGGCATCCTGCGCCGGTGGTGTCTCCTGCACCGCCCGCGCCGCATCGAGCACCGGGATCTCCTTGGGCGGATCGAGCAGTCGCGGCTCGAAGGCCGCGACCTCGTCCTCTCGGGCCCGCCGGAACACCAGCAGATTGCGGAAAACCGAGGTCTTGCCCGACAGCCCTTGGCGCTCTTCGCTGGGCAGGGTCTCGGCGCGGACATATTCCCAGCCGTCCTCGGCCAGATCGTTCAGCACGGATTCCAGCGCAAAGGCGAACCGGCCTTCGGCGCCCTTCACACCCCGGGCCTTGCGCCCCTGGGCGGGGGCGGGAACCACCTTGTAATCATATCTCGTCATGGGCGCCCAAGAGCATACTTCGGCGTCAAGCGCAATCGCTCTCGCCGGGACGGGGCACCCCATGGCGCCAGAGGGGCCGGTCGCGGTGCGACGTCAGCGAAGGTTCGGTGTCAGGGTGCAATCGGTGTGGCGCGCCGCAAAGGCGCGGATCACGTCATTTGGCGGGGTGACGAAGGCGGGCGGGTTCGAGCCGGCGGGCGTCCCGCTTGCGGATGAGAAAATCCACGCCCAGAACCGCCAGCGCCATCAGGGGGACTGCGATCTCAAAGCTGGTCATCGGGCTCCTCCTTGCGAAGCATACCTGGAATATAGTGCGAAAGGCCGTGAAATTCCAGTCCGATGCCGCCCCAGCGCGCGCAGGATGGCACCGCCGATCGCCCCGGCGCACTGGCATGGGCGAAGCCGGCCAGCGGCTTGCCCGGTTTGTTCTGGATCAGCAGCGCGTCGCCAGACGCAGGGCTCAGAGCCCCAGCTTGGCGCTCACGATCTCGTTCACCGCCTTGGGGTTGGCCTTGCCGCCGGTGGCCTTCATCACCTGGCCGACAAACCAGCCGGCGAGCTTGGGGTTGGCCTTGGCCTTCTCGACCTGCGCCGGGTTGGCGGCGATCACCTCGTCCACCGCCGTTTCGATGGCGCCGGTGTCGGTGACCTGCTTCATGCCGCGCGCTTCGACGATCTGCGCCGGATCACCCCCCTCGGTATAGACGATCTCGAACAGATCCTTGGCGATCTTGCCCGAGATGTCGCCCTTCTGGATCAGCGCGATGATGCCGCCGAGCTGTTCCGGCGAGACCGGGCTGTCGGCCAGCGCGTGGTCTTCCTTTTTCAGCCGGCCGAAGAGTTCGTTGATCACCCAGTTGGCCGCCATCTTGCCGTCACGGCCTTCCGCCACCTTCTCGAAGTAATTGGCCGAGGCGGTTTCGGAGGTCAGCACCGAGGCGTCATAATCCGACAGGCCGTAATCGGCGATGAATCGCGCCTTCTTTTCGTCCGGCAGTTCGGGCAGGGAGTTCCGGATGTCGTCCACCCAGCCCTGTTCGATCTCCAGCGGCAGCAGGTCGGGGTCGGGGAAGTAGCGATAATCATGCGCCTCCTCCTTCGACCGCATCGACCGGGTCTCGCCCTTGTCGGGATCGTAGAGCCGGGTTTCCTGATCGATCGATCCGCCGGCCTCCAGGATGGCGATCTGGCGCTTGGCCTCGTAATCGATCGCCTGCTGGATGAACCGCATCGAGTTCATGTTCTTGATCTCGCAGCGGGTGCCGAGATGGCTGAAATCCTGCGTCGCCTGGTATTTCTCGTATTGCCCCGGCAGGCAGACCGAAACGTTGACATCGGCCCGCAGGTTGCCGTTTTGCATGTTGCCGTCGCAGGTGCCGAGATATTGCAGGATCTGGCGCAGCTTGACCACATAGGCCGCCGCTTCCTCGGGGCCGCGGATGTCGGGACGGCTGACGATCTCCATCAGCGCCACGCCGGTGCGGTTGAGATCGACGAAGGACATGTTGGGATCCATGTCGTGGATCGATTTGCCTGCGTCCTGCTCGACGTGGATGCGCTCGATCCGCACCTTGCGCGCGGTGCCGTCGCCCATCTCGACCAGCACTTCGCCTTCGCCCACCAGCGGCTCGTAAAGCTGGCTGATCTGATAGCCCTGCGGCAGGTCGGGATAGAAGTAGTTCTTGCGGTCGAAGGCGCTCTTCAGGTTGATCTGCGCCTTGAGGCCCAGCCCGGTGCGCACCGCCTGTTCGATGCAATATTCGTTGATCACCGGCAACATGCCGGGCATCGCGGCGTCGACAAAGGCGACATTGGCATTGGGCTCGGCGCCGAATTGCGTCGAGGCGCCGGAAAACAGCTTGGCCTGAGAGGACACCTGGGCATGGACCTCCATGCCGATCACCAGCTCCCAATCGTGTTTCGCCCCGGCGATCATCTTGGGTTTGGGGGTCTCATATGTCAGGTCCAGCATGGCCGTCTCCTTCGCGCTCGGAACGAAACGGGTTCTAGGGCAGGGGCGGGAGGGGAGCAAGAGGCAGTTCCCGGTTCCACCCCGGTGCCGGCCGCCTGGCCCGGCCCCCGGCTCAGGGCGCCGGGCTGGGCTGGCCCTGGATACGGCGAAGCTCGCGGGCCAGCACCGTGCTCAGCGCCTCCCAGGCCTGGCGGGCGCCGATCTCGGCGCCACCCACATGGGCGCTGCCGGGGGTGGCATAGCCGATGTCGGTCAGCGACCAGACCCAGCCATGGGTCTCGCGCATGTCGCTGCGGATCAGACGGGTGCGCATCTTGTCCAGCAGCCGCCGCTGGCTGCGGTCGGGGCCGGTCTCGCGCGTCAGAAGCTGGCTCAGGCAGGCGGCAAAGAGGTTGACCATGTGCTGGCCAGGGTGACGGCGCAGGATATCGTCGATGGCTTCGACGAAATAGCCGGCGTCCAGCGCCGCGAAGGCCGCCGGATCCTGCAACAGCGCATCAAACCAGACCCAGGCATATCCGCCGCTGCCCCAGGTCTCGCCGGTCACCGCCGCCATCCGGCGCGCAGCCAGGTCAAGCGCCTCGTAGCTGCCGAACCAGCAGGGCAGGAGGTGCAGGCCGAAGGCGCGCATATGGCCTGGCATGCCCGGCGCCAGGCCGATCAGCGTTTCGTAACGGTCCACCACCTGGCGTTCGGCCCCCGGCTGGCCGGCCAGAAGCGCGCAATGCGTCGAGGCCAGCAGCGGCGAGCCGGCGGCGGCGTCGGTATATGGCGCGAGGATCGCCTCGGCGCGGGCAAAGGAGCTGCGGAAGGCGGCGACATGCTGTTCCGGGCGACCGCGCCGCCAGCCCTGCTTGTACCAGGCCCAGCCAGCATCCATGTGGCTCAGTGCCACCACGGCGGCGCAGCCTGGGTCGGGCGCCAGATCGGCGGCGATATCGTCCAGCGCCTGAAGCCCGGCAAACATCCGGTGGCCGCGCGACAGGGCGCCGGCGGAAGAGGCGCTTTCGAAGGCGCGGGCCAGGTCAGACCGCGCGCCGGCGGCCAGCAATTCGGCTTCGGGCGTGCCGGCGACGGTGGCGCCCCGGCGGGCATCGGCCGCGGCGACCTCGGCGCACAGAGCTTCCCAGCGCTCCTGGCGGGCCAGATCGCGCCCGCGGTCGAGCAGCGCCTGGCAATCGGCAAGCTCGCGGGTCTGGTCGCGCAGGGGGCGGCCGAGCTGGGCGAGACGCGCAGCGGAAAAGCCCGCCGGATCACCCTCGCACCCCGGTGCAAGAGCCGATCCCGGCTCCGATTTGCGGCCCGATCCCCGGCCGGCGCGGCGGGCGGGCGCGCGGGCGGCGGCCTGGCGCAGCGCGGATCGGGTTTTGTCTGTAATCGAAGTGAGGGTCTCGAACATCTGTACAACCAGTCGGCAATATTTCGCTGCGAACACACTGGCCGGCGTTTGGGGCGTGGTCATGGCAGGAGAAAGATAGACAATGGCAGCAACCCGACAGAGAGCGCCGCTTTGCGGCAATGATCTGTCTTTTGTATCGCTTTTTGTTGAGGTTACCTCGATGCACCGCGGATTGTTGCTGATTCTGCTGATCGTGCTGCCAGTCACCCTGGCCGCCGAAGAAACCGTTCTGGCCAGCGTCGAGTCGACTCGCCTGGCCCCGGCCGCGACGCGCCTGGCCCCGGATCAGAGCCTGCGGCCCGCCCCGCGCAGCCTGCGCGACCCGCGGATGCGCTGGCCCGCCGGCACCCGCGAGGCGGCGCTCTGGACGCAGGTGATGCTCAGCGCGCTGGAAAAAGGCCACGCCCGGCCGTTGATCGAAACGGTGCCGCGCGACATCGCCCAATGGTGCCCGGCCTATCCCGACAACCCGGCGCCGGCGCGGGCGGCCTTCTGGGCCGGCTTCGCCTCGACCCTGGCGAAATACGAGAGCACCTATCGCCCGCAGGCCGTCGGCGGCGGCGGGCTCTGGCACGGGCTGCTGCAAATCCTGCCGGGCACCGCGCATTTCAACAAATGCACCGCCACCACCGGCCCGGCGCTGCGGGACGGCGCCGCCAACCTCTCTTGCGCGCTGCGGATCATGGCGCGCACGGTGCCGCGCGACCAGGCGATTTCGCTCAAGGACAGCCGCTGGCGCGGGGTGGCGGCGGATTGGGGGCCGATGCGGTCGGAACCCAAGCGCCGCGACATGGCGCGCTGGTTGAGCCAGCAGAGCTATTGCCAGCCGATCCAAAGCACCCGCCCGCGCCTGCGCCCGGCAAGCTGGCCGCCGACGGTCTAGGCCGGGCTCAGTCCCAGCTTTGCCGCAGCGCGACCGCCGCGCGCCGCATCAGCACCGAATCGATGCCGACGGCCAGAAAGCTCCCGCCGGCTTCGGCCACTTCCGCCACAAAGGTCTGATCCGCCGAAAGAAATCCCGCCGGTTTGCCCGCCGCCACGATCCGGCGCACCGCGTCGCAGACCGCGGCGCGCACTTCCGGGCGGCCGGTCTCGCCGGGAAACCCCATCGAAGCGGCAAGGTCGGCGGGGCCGACGAAGATGCCGTCGACCCCGTCGATGGCCGCGATCTCTTCGATGTTGCGGGCGGCGGCTTCGGTCTCGACCTGAACCAGCAGGCAGATCTCGTCATTGGCCTGCTGGGTGTAACCTTCGATCGCGCCCCATTGGCTGGCCCGGGTGGTGCCGGCCACGCCGCGGATACCCAGCGGCGGATAGCGCACCGCCGCCACCGCCGCGCGGGCCTCTTCGGCGGTCTGCACATAGGGCACCAGAACCGTTTGCGCGCCGGCATCCAGCAGCCGCTTGATCTCGACCGGGTCGTTCCAGCCGGGGCGCACCACCACAGAAGTCGGGTAGGGGGCCGCCGCCTGCATGAGCGGCAGCATGGCGCGGGGATCGACCGGCGCATGTTCGCTGTCGATCAGCAGCCAGTCATAGCCGCAGCCGGCCAGCAGTTCGACCAGCCCGCCGTCGGGCAGGGTGCTCCAGAAACCGATCTGGCGTTGGCCGGCTTTCAGGGCGGCCTTGAAGGCATTGCGGGGCAGGTCCATCGGGGGCGTCCTTGTGTTTTCCGGGAAGTCTCAGGCGCTGGCGCGCAGCGGCCGGCGCGCCTCGGACCAGGCGCGCACCGCGTCGCCAAAGGCAGAGAACAGCGGCCGCGACACCGGATCGTTGGCCGCATCCCATTCCGGATGCCATTGCACCGAGAGGGTGAAGCCCGGCGCATCCTGGATATAGGCGGCCTCGGGCGTGTCGTCGGGCGCCCAGCCGTCGATGACAAAGCGTTTGCCGGCCTGCATCACCCCCTGGCCATGCAGGGTGTTGGTCATCACTTCCGGCGCGCCCATCAGCCGGTGAAAGACGCCACCTTCCGTAAAGCGCACCTTGTGGCGCAGGGCGAATTTCTCTTCGATGGTGCCGTCGGGCGGCATCCGGTGGTTCATCCGCCCCGGCAGATCGCGGATTTCGGGGTGCAGGGTCGAGCCCATGGCCACCGCCACCTCCTGATAGCCGCGGCAGATGCCAAGGAACGGCTGGCCGCGCTCGACACAGGCGCGCACCAGCGGCAGGGCAATGGCATCGCGGGCCCGGTCAAAGGCACCATGCGCCTCGGTCGCGGCCTCGCCATATTCCTCGGGGTGGACATTGGGCCGCCCGCCGGTGAGCAGGAAGCCATCGCAGGTTTCCAGCAGTTCCGCCACCGTCAGAAAGCGGGGATCGGCCGGGATCAGCAGCGGCATGCAGCCCGAGACCAGCGAGATCGCCTCGGAATTCATCGTGCCACCCGCGTGCGCCGGATATTGATCGTTGATCAGGTACTGGTTGCCGATGATGCCGACAATGGGGCGGGCCATGCGGATCCTCACTCAAAGGGGTTCGGCCCAATATAAGGCGGCGGCGCATGGCTTTACAACGGCCAAGGCCTGTGCGCTTCCGCAGCGTTCCTGTGCAGGAAGGGCCCGGCCGCCCGGCGGCACCGCCGCGCACGGAAAACCTTGCGAAAGGCTTGATGCGCCGCGCGGAGAAGTCCTAATTTTTCGTTAAATAGTAAGTGGTTATGCCCTTATCTCCGGGTAAGCGATCCCACCCGTCGGGCGGGCATCCCTGCCCACCCTGCCAGCTGACCCCGGGGCGCGCCCGACCCGGGGGTCAGCCCTGCGCTGCCTTCAGCTCCAGTCGCCGGGCGTGCAGCACCGGCTCGGTATAGCCGCTCGGTTGCTCGCGCCCCTTGAACACCAGATCGCAGGCCGCCTGAAAGGCGATGCTGTCGAACCGCGGCGCCATCGGCCGATAACCGGGCTCGCCTTGGTTCTGGCTGTCGACCACGGCGGCCATTTTTTCCATGGCGGCACGCACCTGCGCCTCGCTCACCACGCCATGGTGCAGCCAGTTGGCGATGTGCTGCGCCGAGATCCGGCAGGTCGCCCGGTCCTCCATCAGCGCCACGTCGTTGATGTCGGGCACCTTGGAGCAGCCGACGCCCTGATCGATCCAACGCACCACGTAGCCAAGAATGCCCTGGGCGTTGTTCTCGACCTCGCGGCTGATCTGATCGGCGGTCCAGGCACGATAGGAGGCCAGCGGAATGTCGAGGATGGTTTCCACATGCGCCCGCCGCCCGGCTTTCTTCAGCTTGTCCTGCACCGCGAAGACATCGATCTTGTGGTAATGCAGCGCGTGCAGCGTGGCCGCGGTGGGCGAGGGCACCCAGGCGCAGTTGGCGCCGGATTTGGGGTGCTCGATCTTGGCCTCCAGCATGGCCGCCATGGCATCGGGCATCGCCCACATGCCCTTGCCGATCTGCGCCTTGCCCTGAAGCCCGCATTCCAGCCCGATATCGACATTGCGGTTTTCATAGCCGGTGATCCAGGCCTTGCGCTTGATGAAATCCTTGCGGCTGAAGGGCCCGGCCTCCATCGAGGTGTGGATCTCGTCGCCGGTGCGGTCGAGGAAGCCGGTGTTGATAAAGGCCACCCGGTGTTTCGCGGCGCGGATGCATTCCTTGAGATTGACCGTGGTGCGGCGCTCTTCGTCCATGATGCCGATCTTGACGGTGTGCCTGGGCAGGTCCAGCGCCTGCTCGACATGGTCAAAGATCGCATCGGCAAAGGCCACTTCCTCGGGCCCGTGCATCTTGGGCTTGACCACATAGACCGAGCCATGGGTGGAATTGCCGCCGTCGCGGTTCAGGTCGTGCCTGGCGATCAGCACCGTCACCATGGCATCCATCAGACCTTCGAAGATCTCTTCGCCGTCGCGGGTCAGGATCGCCGGATTGGTCATCAGATGGCCGACATTGCGCACCCAGAGCAGGGCGCGGCCCTTGACCGTCACCTCTTTGCCCTCGGGGCCGACATAGCTGCGGTCGGGGTTGAGCTGACGGGTCAGGGTCTTGCCGCCCTTCTGGAAGCTGGCCTCCAGATCGCCTTTCATCAGTCCGAGCCAGTTGCCATAGGCCAGCACCTTGTCCTCGGCATCGACACAGGCCACCGAATCCTCGCAATCCATGATCGCCGATACCGCGCTCTCGATCACCACATCGGCCAGACCGGCCTGATCGCGGGCGCCGATCATATGGGTGCGGTCGAACACCAGCTCGACATGCAGGCCGTGATTGCGCAACAGAACCGCCTCGGGCGCCTTGGGATGGCCGCGATAGCCGGCGAACTTGTAGGGTTCGGCCAGCGGCATGTCGTCGATCAGCAGCGCGCCGTCCTGAACGTGATAGCGCCGCGCGTCGGCATGGCTGCCGCCGGCGATCGGAAAGGCCTCGTCGAGGAACACCCGGGCGCGGGCCACCACCCGCGCGCCACGGCCGCGATCGTAGCCCCCCTTGGGCGGCAGCGCGCCCATGGCGTCAGTGCCATAGAGCGCGTCGTACAGCGATCCCCAGCGGGCATTGGCGGCATTGAGCGCAAAGCGCGCATTGGTCACCGGCACCACCAGCTGCGGGCCGGGCACCAGCGCGATTTCGGGGTCCACATGCGTCGTCTCGATATGGAAATCCGCGCCCTCGGGCAGCAGATAGCCGATCTGTTCGAGAAACGCCTTGTAGGCCTTGGCATCATGCGGCTGGTTGGCGCGGCCCTTGTGCCAATTGTCGATCTGGCTCTGGATCTCCTCGCGCTTGTCCAGCAGGGCGCGGTTCTTCGGCCCCATCTCATGCGCGAGATCGGAGAGACCCTGCCAGAAATCCTCGGCTGAGACTCCGGACCCCGGCAACGCCTTATCCTCGATGAACGCGGCCAGAACCTCGTCTACCGCCAGTCCGGCCCGGTCAACACGTGTGCTCATGGTCTTGGTCTCCGCTTTGGTGCGCAATGGTATACCACATCCCTTAAGGCATGTGGCGCGGGGCGGGCAAGCTCTGTACCACGCCGGATGACGAATGGACCTTTCGGCTTTCCCGAAGAATGCCCCTGTCGATCCGCCCGCTCGGGCCGAGCTCTTGCCTGTGACGGGAAATGCTGACTAGTCTCGCCTCATTCACCACCGACTCTCTTGTTCACCCTAACATAACAGGACACCGGTCATGCAGCTCGATCCCGACACCGACCTGACCTTTACCCGCACCCTGCCTGTGCCGCCGGCGCTGGTCTGGGCGTGCTGGACCTCGGCCGACCATATCCCGCATTTCTTTGTACCCAAGCCGCACAAGGTGGTGGCCTGCGACATCGATCTTCGGGTCGGCGGGCGTTTCAACACCACCTTCGAGGTTGACGGCAACCGGATGGAAAACCACGGCGTCTATCTCGAGATCGTGCCGGAACGCCGCCTGGTCTTCACCGATGGCTACACCGAAGGCTGGAAGCCGACCGAGGATCCTTTCATGACCGCGATTCTCGACCTCGCGCCAACCAAGGAGGGCGGCACCAGCTATACCGCCACCGCCCGCCACCGCACGGCGGAAAAGGCCAAGGCCCACAAGGATATGGGCTTTTACGAAGGCTGGGGCGTGGTGGCCGATCAGCTGGTCGACTACGCCCGGACGCTGGAGCGCGTCTAGAGCGCGCGCCAGCCGATGTCGCTGCGGTAGAAGCCGCCGGGCCAGTCGATGGCCTCGACCATCTCATAGGCCCGGGCGCGGGCCTCGGCCAGTGTCGCGCCGCGCGCGGTGACATTCAGCACGCGGCCGCCGGTCGCGGTGATCTGACCGTCCCTGGCCGTGGTGCCGGCGTGAAACACCATGTGGCTGCTGTCTTCCGGGAGGGCGTCCAGTCCCTTGATCACGCTGCCCTTTTCGTAGGAACCGGGATAGCCCTTGGCGGCCATCACCACGGTCATCGCATGATCTTCGGCCCAGTTGACCTGGGCGGCGTCAAGCCGTTCTTCGGCCGCCGCATGCATCAGGTCGAGCGCCTGCGCGCCCAGCCGCAGCATCAGCACCTGGCATTCGGGGTCGCCGAAGCGGACATTGTATTCCACCAGCCGCGCGCGGCCGTCCTTGATCATCAGCCCGGCATAGAGCACGCCCTGATAGGGCATGCCGCGTTCGGCCATCACCCGGAGCGTCGGCTTGACGATCTCTTCCAGCGCCTGCGTGGCGATTTCCTCGGTCAGCACCGGGGCGGGCGAATAGGCGCCCATGCCGCCGGTGTTGAGCCCGGTGTCGCCTTCGCCGACCCGCTTGTGATCCTGCGCCGTGCCGACGGGCAATGCGGTGGTGCCGTCGCAGAGCACGAAGAAACTGGCCTCTTCGCCCGCCATGAATTCCTCGATCACCACTTCCGCTCCGGCTGCGCCAAAGGCGCCGCCGAACATGTCATCGATGGCATCCAGCGCGGTCCGGACATCCGTTGCCACGATCACGCCTTTGCCGGCGGCCAGGCCGTCGGCCTTGACGACAATCGGTGCGCCCTGCTGGCGGATGTAATCCTTGGCTTTCTCGGCATCGGTGAAATGCGCGTAGCCGGCGGTCGGCGCCTCTGCCGCGTCGCAGATTTCCTTGGTAAAGCTCTTCGAGGCCTCGAGCCGCGCCGCCTCTTTCGAGGGGCCGAAGACCAGCATCCCGGCGTCGCGCAGCCGGTCGGCCACCCCTTTGGCCAGCGGCGCCTCGGGGCCGACGATGACGAAATCGATGGTTTCGGCCTCGGCCAGCGCCAGCACCGCGCCGGCGTCTTCGATATCGATTGCGGCGCAGGTGGCAATCTGGGCAATGCCGGCATTGCCAGGTGCCACGATCAGCTTGTCGCATTTCGGGTTTTGCAGCGCCGCCCAGGCCAGGGCGTGCTCGCGCCCGCCGCTTCCGAGAATGAGGATGTTCATGGGCGCTCTCCGCTTGGCCTTTGTTGCGTGGCGTTTTAGGGTCCGGGCCGAGCAGATACAAGCGAGCCAAGATGTCCGACCTGATCGACGACGCGCCAGAGGGCCTGAACGCACCGGAATTCAGCGTTTCCGAAATATCGGGGGCGATCAAACGGGTGATCGAGGGCGAGTTCGGCCATGTCCGCATTCGCGGCGAGGTGGGCCGGGTATCGCGGCCCCGATCGGGCCATATCTACCTCGATCTCAAGGACGACCGTGCGGTGATCTCGGGGGTCGTCTGGAAAGGCGTGGCGGCGCGGCTGACCACCTTGCCCGAGGAGGGCATGGAGGTGGTGGCGACCGGACGGGTGACGACATTTGCCGGCCAGTCGAAATACCAGATGGTGATCGACGACATCAAGCCGGCTGGCGTCGGCGCGCTGATGGCGATGCTGGAAAAGCGCAAGGCGCTGCTCGAGGCGGAGGGGCTCTTTGCCGCGGATCGCAAGAAGAAACTGCCGTATCTGCCTGAGATCATTGGCGTTGTCACCTCTCCCAGCGGGGCGGTGATCCGCGATATCCTGCATCGTCTGCGCGACCGGTTTCCGCGCAAGGTGCTGATCTGGCCGGTCGCCGTGCAGGGCGCCAAATGCGCCCCCGAGGTGGCCCGCGCGATTGCCGGCTTCAACGCGCTGAGCCCCGGCGGCGCGCTGCCCCGGCCCGATCTTCTGATCGTGGCGCGTGGCGGCGGTTCGATCGAGGATCTCTGGGGCTTCAACGAGGAAGTGGTGGCGCGGGCGGCGGCGGCCTCGGAGATCCCGCTGATCTCGGCGGTGGGGCACGAAACCGACACCACGCTGATCGATCACGTGGCCGACCGCCGCGCACCGACGCCCTCGGCGGCGGCGGAAATGGCGGTGCCGGTGCGGCTCGAGCTGCTGGCCTGGCTCGAGGGTCAGGGCGGGCGGCTGGCGCAGGGGCTGACCGGTGCCCTGGCGCAGCGCGGCCAGCGGCTTCGCGATCTGTCACGGGCCCTGCCACGGGCAGAAACGCTGGTCGAAGGGCCGCGCCAGAGGCTCGACACCTGGGGCGACCGGCTGCCGGTGGCGCTCGAACGCGGGGTGGCGCGGCGGCGGGTGACGCTTTCGGAATGCGCCGGCGCCTTGCAGGTTTCGGCCCTGCGGCGCATGCTGACGAACGAGCAGCGGCGGCTGGATCACCTGGCGGCGCGGCTGGCACCCGCGCTCGAGCGCGGGGTGGCGCGCAAATCCGAGCAACTGGCCGGATTGCGGATTTCCACGCGGGCCGTGGAAAAGGATATTTCTCATCAGAAAGAACGGCTTGAAAGGGCCTTTTCACGTATTACGGACGCCGGCGCGCGGCAGGTCGGCGAGCTGCGGACCCGGCTGGAGGCCACCGACCGATTGCGCGAAACGCTGGGGTACAGGGCGACCCTGGCGCGCGGCTATGCGGTGGTGCGGGGCGACGCCGGGCTGGTGACCTCCAAGGCGGCGGCGGAACAGGCCACCGGCCTCGAGATCGAATTTGCCGATGGCCGGCTCAAGCTCGGCTCGGGCAAACCGGCGCGCGGCAAGCCCCCGCGGAAACCGCCGGAGCAAGGCTCGCTTTTTTGACCGGACATTTGCAGATGTTCATGTTATGTTCACGCCATGTAAATCTTTGGAGGTCACGATGGAACAGCGCGTATCCCTGATTACCCTCGGCGTGCAGGACATGGCGAATACGGCGGCGTTTTACGAGCGGCTGGGCTGGGCGCGGGTCGAATCGCCTGATGGCGTGGTGGCCTTCGACCTGATCGGCCAGACGCTGGGGCTCTATCCGCTGGACGCCCTGGCCGAGGATATCGGCGTCGCGGCCGGCACCCTGGGGCGCGGCGCGGTGACGCTGGCGCACAACCTGCGCAGCAAGGAGGAGGTGGACGAACTGATGCAACGGGCCGAGGCGGCGGGCGCCACGGTTCTGAAAGCGCCGCAAGAGGCGTTCTGGGGCGGCTACCACGGCTATTTCGCCGATCCCGAGGGCGCGATCTGGGAAGTGGCGTTCAATCCGTTCGCGCCGCTGGCCGAGGACGGGGCGTTCTGCTGGAACGGCTATGGCTGAGCGGGCCTTGACGTGGTGCTCGGGGCCGGAACGCGTGCCTGGCATGAGCCGGCTGTCCGGTTTCGAACGGGGGCGGTGGCCTGAGCGCGGGCGCGCTTCGAAAACCTGCCGTCGCCTTTGGTGCCGGGTCGTGAACGGGGGCCGGGAGCAGAGGCGCCGGGACCAGAGTGGATGCCGGTCCCTTGGCCGGAGCGGGTTTTGAGAGCCTGTCGGGCGTTGGCACCCTGTCGGTCCTTGAATCCCGTCAGGCCGGAAGCGGAGGGGTGACGGCAATGGAACATCGCGCGGTGGCGGGCTGATGCGCAAACCGGCCAGCATGTGGAGCCTCGAGACGCTGGGGCGCGTGCGGCTGAGCCGGTATTTCTACATGCGGGAGTTTCTCTATTCCGAGATCGGCAACATTCACCGCATCCCCAATATTCCCGAGCGCCCCGATCTGGCGCTGGAACGGGGGCGGGCCTTTTGCACCGAGTTGCTCGATCCGCTGGAGGAAACCTTCGGCCGGGTGGCGGTGCGGTCGGGTTATCGCGCGCCGGGGCTGAACCGGTTCGGCAATGAAAACCGGCTCAACTGTGCCCGCAACACATATCCTCAGGAATGCCACATCTGGGATATCGAAGCGGTTCCGGTTGCCGGCGCGAGCATCGTCCTTCCCTGGTTTGCCGATCAGTTCGAGGCCGGCCGCGACTGGCGCGACCTGGCCTGGTGGCTGCACGATCACATCGATTATTCCGAAATCTGGTTCTTTCCAAAACTCTGCGCCTTCAACCTGTCGTGGCGGCCCGCGCCCTGGAAGGTGATATCCAGCTATATTGCGCCGCGCGGCACGCTTTTGCGCCGCGGCGCGGCGCCGGCGGAAAGCCGGGCCCAACGGCAGGCGCGCTATGCCGATTTCCCGAAGTTCCGCGCCCTCCGCCTGCCGGGCAGCGGGGAATAGCCGGGTCGCACATAATGTTTGCGCGGCGCGGGAGGGGCGCTCAGATGCAGGATATTCGTCACGCGGCCCAGGGCTTTACAGCTCCCCGCCGGGCCGGTGGCTGACGGTTGACGTTACGGCATCGGCGAAAGGCCACCGGCCCCCATGTGGGCGAGCGATTTCCCGCTGTCATCCGGCATCGCCTGCGTTAGTCTCCGCCCGGACCCTGCGGCCAACGCGGGGCGGGCGAAATGAGAGAGAGCAGGGCCCTAGCGATGCGCGAACCGCTGGTATTGTTGCCGGGATTCATGTGTGATGCGCGGGTCTTCGGGCCCCAGGTCGCGGCGCTCAGCCGCGACACGCCGGTGATGGTGGCACCGGTCACCGAGGGCGACCGCATCGAAGAGATCGCCTCGTCGATCCTGACGGCGGCGCCGGCCAAGTTCGGCGTCGCGGGCATGGGGTTTGGCGGCGCGGTGGCGATGGAGCTGGTCCGCCGCGCGCCGGAGCGGGTGACGCGGATCGCTCTGATCGACGCCTCGCCACTGGCCGAGACGCCGCAGGATGCCTCGGCCCGCGAGGCGCGGATCATCCGGGCGCGCACCGGCCGGCTGCGCGAGGTGCTGGAAGAGGACATCGTCACGGCCGGGCTTGCGGTGTCGCCCTACCGCGGCGACGTGCTGGCGCTGGCGCTCGACATGGGGCTGCATCTGGGCGCCGATGTCTACACCCGGCAGAGCCGCACGCTGATGCGGCGCAAGGACCAGCAGGCGGTGATGCGCAAGTGCAAGGCGCCGGCGCTGGTTGTCTGCGGCGCCGAAAACGCGGTGTTGCCGGTGAAGCGGCACGACTTCCTCGCCACGCTTATCCCGAATGCCCGGCTCGAGGTGATCGCGGGCGCCGGCCATTTGGCGGCGCTGGAGCAGCCCGAGGCGGTGATCAACGTGCTCCGCGCCTGGCAGCGCCAGCCGCAGACGGTGTCATAGCGCCCGGCCCACCGGGCGCGGGCGTGATGCCCGCCCGCTTCCGTTTCAGCCCGGCGCAGGGCCTGCATGGTCCGGGCACTCGGAAGGCGGGCGGGCTTGTGCCATTTGAAAGACCGGGCGTCAGTCTTCCATCGCTTCGAGCTCGTCGATGAAGCCTTCGATCATCGAAAGCCCCTTGTCCCAGAATGCCGGGTCCGAGGCGTCGAGGCCGAAGGGCGCCAGAAGCTCCTTGTGGTGCTTGGAGCCGCCGGCCTTGAGCATGTCGAAATACTTCTCCTGAAAGCCCTCGGGCGCGGCCTCGTAGGCGGCATAAAGTGCGTTCACCAGCCCGTCGCCGAAGGCATAGGCATAGACGTAGAAGGGCGAATGCACGAAATGCGGGATATAGGCCCAGAAGGTCTCGTAGCCCTCCATGAAGTCGAAGACCGGCCCGAGGCTTTCGGCCTGCACCGACATCCAGAGCGCGTTGATGTCCTCGGGCGTCAGCTCGCCGCCGCGGCGGGCGTCATGCAGCTTGCATTCGAAATCGTAGAAGGCGATCTGCCGGACCACGGTGTTGATCATGTCCTCGACCTTGCCGGCGAGCAGGATCTTGCGGGCCTCCTTGGTCTCGGCTTTCTCCAGCATCTTGCGGAAGGTCAGCATCTCGCCGAAGACCGAGGCGGTTTCGGCCAGGGTCAGCGGCGTCGACGACAGCATTTCGCCCTGATCGGCGGCCAGCCGCTGGTGCACGCCATGGCCCAGTTCATGCGCAAGCGTCATCACGTCGCGTGGTTTGCCGAGGTAGTTGAGCATCACATAGGGGTGGACGTCGGTCACCGTGGGATGGGCAAAGGCGCCGGGCGCCTTGCCGGGTTTTACCCCGGCGTCGATCCAGCCGTCGTTGAAGAAAGGTTCGGACAGCTCGGCCATGCGCGGATCAAAGCCGGCATAGGCCTCCTGCACAATCTCGCGTGCCTCGTCCCAGCCGACGATTTTTGTCTCTTCCATCGGCAAAGGCGCGTTGCGGTCCCAGACCTGCATGCGGTCGAGGCCCAGCCACTTGGCCTTGAGCGCGTAATAGCGGTGCGAGAGGCGCGGATAGGCGGCGACCACGGCATTGCGCAGCGCCTCGACCACTTCGGGCTCGACGTCGTTCGACAGGTGCCGTCCGGCCTGGGCCGAGGGCATCTTGCGCCAGCGGTCGATGACCTCCTTTTCCTTGGCCTGGGTGTTGTGGACGCGGGCAAAGGTCTTGATGTTGTCCTGGAACACCCGGGCCAGCTCGCGGCTGGCGGCCTCGCGCTTGGCGCGGTCCTGTTCGGTGAGCAGGTTGAGCGTCGCCTCGATGCCCATTTCCTCGCCGTCGACCTCGAAGTGAAGCCCGGCGATGGTCTCGTCGAAAAGCCGCTCCCAGGCGTCGCCGACGACGCCGAGATCATGCAGGAACTTTTCCAACTCGTCCGAGAGCTGGTGATCCTTCATCGCGCGGATGCGGCGGAACACCGGGGCATAGCGGGCGAGATCGCGGTTCTGCTCCAGCAGCCCGGCGAGGTGATCATCCTCGAGCCGGTTGAGCTCGAGCGTGAAGAACACCAGCGGGGTGGTGTAATTGGTGATCTTTTCCTGGCAATCCGACATGAACTTGGCGCGGGCGCCGTCGGTGGTCTGCTGGTAATAGCGCAGGCCGGCAAAGGACATGATGCGCCCGGCGATGGCGCTGATCTTTTCGTTGCGCTGGACGCAGGTCAGGAAGGCTTCGGCCGAGAGCGTGGCAAGCTTGCCTTCGTAGTCACCGGCAAAAGCGGCGCATTCCTGCTCCAGCCAGTCGAGATCGCGGGCCAGCTCGGGCGCGTCCTCGGAGGCATAGAGATCGGTCAGGTCCCATTCGGGCAGATTGCCGAGGTCGCGCGCGCCGCCGCCTGCATTGGCGTCACGGACGGGAAAGGGGAGGTGCAGCATGAAATTGGCCTTCTGTTCTGGTTGGACACAGATAAGCCCGCCATGGTGCAAGGTTCAAGGGAGGGTCAGGCCGAGGCGGCCTGCGGCTTGCCCAGCAGGGTGTCCTCGAAATAATGGCAGGTGGTCTCGAAGATATGGCGCCGGGTTTTGGCATCCTCCATCAGCACCTCATGTTCGCCGTCCTCGATCACCTCGAGCCGTCCCTGCGGCCAGGCCGCCATGCGGCTGCGGATCTCGGGCACGCTGACGATGCGTTCGTTGCTGCCGAGGAAGGTGATGCAGGGCAGGTCCGGCGCCGGCAGGGCGGCCAGGGCGCGGCATTCGCGCAGGGCCTCGTGCAGCCAGTGCAGCGAGGGGCCGCCAAGCTGCAATTCGGGGTGGTCGAGCACCTGCTGGCGCATATAGGCAAACATCTCGCGGTCGCGGGTCAGCACGTTGTCCTCGAACGGGGCGGTGGCGACATAACTCGCGGCGCCGGTCGAGGGGGCATAGAGGTGGCTGAAGCCGAGCTTGCGGCTGGTCCAGCCCATGGCCCAGGCGGCGGGGCGCACGGGCCCGGCAATACGAATGCCCCACATCGGCCCGGTAAAGACCGCGCCGACCACCGGCAGATGATTGTAGAGCGCCCGGAGGCCGATGCAGCCGCCCATGGAATGGCCGAGCAGAAACAGCGGCTGGGGCAGGTCAAGCTCGGGCAGCGCGGCGCGCAGGGCGCGCACGTCACGCTGATAATCCTCGAAGATGTCGACATGGCCGACGCGGGCATCGGGCAACAACCGGTCGGCCAGGCCCTGGCCGCGCCAGTCGACGGCCAGCACCGCATAGCCCCGCGCCGTGAGGTCGGCGGCCAGCATGCCGTATTTCTCGACATATTCGGTGCGGCCGGGAAAGATCAGAATGGTTCCCCTGGCCTCGGCTTCGGTCGGCCAATGGCCGATCCGAATGAGTTTGCCGTCTTCGGTGGTGAGCCAATGGCACCGGCCGCCCCGGGGCGCGCGCGCCATGTCTTCGAAATAGGGGGCGGGCGTCAGGGTCATCAGGAGAGCGCCTGTCCCAGCTTCATCGCGGTGCCCATGTCGCCATCGACGGCGAGCTTGCCCGACATGAAGGCCGACGTGGGGTCGAGATCGCCGGCGAGGATCGATTCAAAGGTCTCGGCATCGGCGGTCATGGTGACCTCGGCCTCGTCATCGCCGGCGCGGGCGCCGTCCCCGTCGACCATGATGGCGCCTTCGTCCTCGATGACGAACTTGGCGGTGCCGTCAAAGCCGCCGTCGATCTTTGCGTTCAAGGCCTTTACCGCCTCGGCCACAACATCACTCATTTGCACGCTCCTTTGTCTGATCGCGGGTGGTATTTCGAACCCGCTGCGCTACATTGAGGGCACTATGGTCATGATCAGACAGCACATCAAATGTAGCGTTGCGGCATTTCTCGTCCTAGTCACGTATTCCCTACCGTCGGGTCTGCGGGCGCAGGACACGGAGGCTCTCTTGCAGCAGCTGCGCGAGGCCGAGCCGGCCGAAGCGGGGCGGCTGGTGGCCGATATCAGCCGCGAATGGTCCAAAAGCGGGTCGGCGGCGATGGATCTGCTGCTGAAACGCGGCCGGGATGCGATGGACGTCGGCGATCTCGCGGCCGCGACCGAACATTTCACCGCCCTTGTCGATCATGCGCCGGAATTTGCCGAAGGCTATCACATGCGCGCCATGGCTTATTACAACGCCGGCCGGATCGGTCCGGCGCTGGGCGATCTTGAAATGGCGCTGCGGTACAATCCCGACCATTTCGGCGCGCTGCGCGGGCTGGCGGTGATTTTCGAGACGCTTGGCGATGCCGATCGGGCGCTGCGCGGCTATGAAATGGTGCTGGCCTTGCATCCCAACGACGAAGAGGCGCAAAACGGCGTCGAACGTCTGTTGATCACGGCACGCGGCCGCGACATCTAGAATTCTGAACAAGCCCGGGGAGACACCGGATGGCGATGGAACAGCGGACCGTGGCGGTCCTTGGGCCCACCAACACGGGCAAGACCCATTACGCCATCGAGCGCATGCTGGGCTATCGCTCGGGCATCATCGGGCTGCCGCTGCGGCTGCTCGCGCGCGAGGTCTATGACAAGATCGTCGCCATCCGCGGCCCCGGCGTGGTGGCGCTGGTCACCGGCGAAGAGCGCATCGTGCCGCCGCGGGCGCAATATTGGGTCTGCACCGTCGAGGCGATGCCCGAGGGCATGGGCACCGATTTCGTCGCCATCGACGAGATCCAGCTCTGCGCCGATCCCGAGCGCGGCCATGTCTTTACCGACCGTCTGCTGAGGATGCGCGGCACCCATGAGACGCTGTTTCTGGGCGCCGACACCATGCGCGGGCCGATTGCCGCGCTGGTGCGGGGCGTCGAGTTCATGCGCCGCGAGCGGATGAGCCAGTTGAGCTACACAGGTTCGAAAAAGATAAGCCGGCTGCAATCCCGCAGCGCGGTCGTGGGGTTTTCGATTGAGAATGTCTATGCCATTGCCGAGCTGCTGCGCCGTCAGAAGGGCGGGGCGGCGGTGGTCATGGGCGCGCTCAGCCCGCGCACCCGCAATGCGCAGGTCGATCTTTACCAGAACGGCGACGTCGATTTCCTGGTGGCGACCGATGCCATCGGCATGGGGCTGAACCTCGATGTGAACCACGTCGCCTTTTCCGGCCTGTCCAAGTTCGACGGCCGCCGGATGCGGCCGCTGGCGCCGAACGAGCTGGGGCAGATCGCCGGCCGGGCGGGGCGGGGAATGCGCGACGGCACCTTTGGCGTGACCGGCGAGGCGCCGCCGCTGGACGAGGGGGTCGCCGAGGCGATCTGCAACCACCAGTTCACCCCGCTCAAGAAGCTGCAATGGCGCAATGCGGCGCTGGAGTTCGGCACCATCGACCGGCTGATCGCCGCGCTGGAAAAGCCGCCCGAGGATCCGATGCTGCTCAAGGCGCGCGAGGCCGACGATCTGCGCGTTCTGCGAACGCTGGCGCAGGACGACACGGTCTTTGCCCGCGCCTCGAGCCCGCAGTCGGTGCGGCTGCTCTGGGATGTCTGCCGCATCCCGGATTTTCGCGGCATATCGCATGCGGAACATGCCGGCCTGCTGGGCGTTATCTTTGGCTACCTGCACGAAAGCGGACAGGTGCCGGATGACTGGCTGGCGCGGCAGGTGCGGCGGATCGATCGGACCGACGGTGATATCGACACATTGTCGAAACGATTGGCATATATCCGCACATGGACCTATGTGGCCCAACGAAAGCGCTGGGTCACGGACGAAAGCCATTGGCGCGGGGTGACGCGCGCTGTAGAAGACAGGCTGTCGGATGCGCTGCACGACCGTCTGACCCAGAGATTTGTTGATCGCCGCACATCCGTGCTCTTGCGGCGGTTGAAGCAGAAGGAGGCCCTCTTGGCCGAAGTGAACGAGAATGGTGAAGTAACGGTCGAGGGCGAGTTCGTCGGCCGACTTGAGGGATTCCGCTTCCGGCAGGACAAGGATGCGACCGGGCAGGAGGCCAAGACGCTGAAGGCGGCGTCACTCCAGGCCCTGGCCCCGCATTTCCACCTGCGGGCCGACCGGTTTTACAATGCGCCCGATACCGAGATCGACTTTACCGAGCAGGGTGGCCTCATGTGGGGCGATCAGGCGGTGGGCAAGCTGGTCAAGGGGGCCGATCCGCTGAAGCCCGAGGTCCGGGCCTTTGTCGATGACGAGGCCGGGCCCGACGTGGCGCAAAAGGTGCAGCGCCGGTTGCAGCATTTCATCGACCGCAAGGTCGCGACCCAGTTCGAACCGCTGGTGGCTCTGGGCCGGGACGAGGCATTGAGCGGCTTGGCCAAGGGCTTTGCCTTTCAGATGGTCGAGAGCTTTGGCGTGCTGCCGCGCGTCAGGGTGGCCGATGACGTCAAGGCGCTGGATCAGGAGGCCCGTGGCGCACTGCGCAAGCACGGCGTGCGCTTCGGCCAGTTCACCATTTTCATGCCGCTTTTGCTGAAACCGGCGCCGACGCGGCTGCGGCTGGTGCTCTGGTCGCTCTGGCAGGGGCTGGATGTCTTCCCCGAGGCGCCGCCGCCGGGGCTGGTGACCGTGCCGTCCGATCAGGCCGCACCCGAGGGCGCGGATACCATGTCGGGCTATCGCAAGGCCGGGGCGCGGGCGATCCGCATCGACATGCTGGAACGGCTGGCGGACATGCTGCGCGCCGAGGACACCCGAGGCGGTTTCGAGGCCAAGGCAGACATGTTGTCGATCACCGGCATGACGCTGGAGCAATTCGCCGATCTGATGCAGGGCTTGGGCTATCGCGCCGAAAAAGGCGAGCGCGCCAAGGTCAAGCCGGCCGATGCCGTGGTGGTGGAAGAGGCCAAGGACACGGCCGTTTCCCCCGACACCCCGGTAATGGATGTGGCCCAGCCCGAGCCGGCCCCCGGCACCGAGGCTGCGCCGCAGGTCGAGGCCGAAGCCGAGACAGAGGCCGAGGCGGTGGCACCGACCGAGACGCCCGACATCCCCGAAGCGGCCGATGCGGTTCCTGACGTCCAGGCTTCGGACAGCTCCGATGCGGCGGCCACGGTGTCGCCTTCGGAACTCGAGGCCAACGCCGACCCGATCCCGCCGGTCGACAGCGCCGCCGGCGAACTGCGCCCCGGCGAAACCCCGGACAAGGCCGATGCCGGTCCCGAGATGGAGGTGTTTTACACCTTCACCTGGGGGCGCGGAGCGCGCGGCGACCGCAAGCCGCGCGGCGGCCACCGGGGCGACCGCGACGGGGGCAAGCCGCAGGGCAAGGGGCGCCGCGGCGACCGTGGCGACAAGGGCAGGGGGCCGAAAGGTGCCAAGGGCAAGGGCCCGCGCCAGGACAAGGGCGCCAAGACCTATCAGTCGCGCCCGGAAAAGAAGGACCGGATCGACCCGGACAATCCTTTTGCCGCCGCTCTGATGGGGCTCAAGGACAAGGGCTGACCCTTGTCGACCGCGAAACTCCGGCTGGACAAATGGCTCTGGCAGGCGCGGTTCTTCAAGACCCGCACATTGGCCGCCCGCACCATCTCGACCGAGGGGGTGCGGGTTGACGGGACGCGGGTGTCGAAACCCGGCCGCACCATAAGCCCCGGCAATGTCTTGACCTTCGTGCAGGCGAAACGGGTGCGCATCGTGCGCATCCTCGAGCTGGGCACACGGCGGGGCCCGGCGAGCGAGGCGCAGGCGCTGTACGAAGACCTGTCACCGCCCGAGCCGCCAAAGGAGGACAGGCCGCCCGCGAATCCGGCCTATGAGGGAAAAGGTCGCCCGACCAAGCAGGATCGGCGCAACCTTGATCTTAACCGGCGTCGCACGCTTGAATGATCCGGCCGGCTGGATTAGCAAACACCCGCGTCAGCAAGAAAGACTCGTCCCATGACCTATATCGTCAACGATGCCTGCATCGCCTGCAAATACACCGACTGTGTCGAGGTCTGCCCCGTGGATTGTTTCTACGAGGGCGAGAACATGCTGGTGATCCACCCCGACGAATGCATCGACTGCGGCGTCTGCGAGCCGGAATGCCCGGCCGATGCGATCCGCCCGGATACCGAGCCGGACATGGAGAAATGGGTGGAGTTCAACCGCAAGTACTCGGAAATGTGGCCGGTGATCATCACCAAAAAAGACCCGCTTCCCAAGGCCGAGGAACACGACGGGGAAGAGGGCAAGCTCGAGAAGTACTTCTCGGAAGCGCCCGGCGAAGGCGGTTGACGCTGGGTTAGCGATTCGGCGCTGGCCGGCCAAAGCGGTTGGAAAGCACTTCAACTGCGCGATATAACCACTTGAGATCAGGGGTGTACTCTCTCTGGTCACGGAAATATGCTGGAAATAGCATCCTTTTTGTGCTATATTCCTGTCATATGATTTATTCTTCTCACTCAGGACAGGATCGTCAGCACCTGTTCGGCTGAAGGCGGCATATTGGAAAACCGGGAACGGAGATGAAAATCCCCGTCCGGTTCTTTTGTCGCTTGAGGCGTGGGAACATGCGAGGAAGGACTGCATGACCAAATCGAAGAAATCCGAGTTCCGCCCGAACGATTACGTCGTCTATCCGGCCCATGGTGTGGGCCAGATCGTCTCGATCGACAAGGAGGAAATCGCAGGCATCCCGCTCGAGCTGTTCGTGATCTCGTTCGAGAAGGACAAGATGACCCTCCGGGTGCCGACCAACAAGGCCACCGAGATCGGCATGCGCAGCCTCAGCTCGCCCGACGTGATCGAAAAGGCGCTGACCACGCTCAAGGGCAAGGCGCGGGTGAAACGCGCCATGTGGTCGCGCCGGGCCCAGGAATACGAACAGAAGATCAATTCCGGCGACCTGATCTCGATTGCCGAAGTGGTGCGCGACCTGCACCGCAATGACGAGCAGCGCGAACAGAGCTATTCCGAGCGTCAGCTTTACGAAGCCGCGCTCGAGCGACTGACCCGCGAAGTTGCTGCCGTGGCCGGCGGCGACGAGGTGGCTGCGGCCAAGCAGGTGGACGAGGTACTGCTGTCGCGCGCGGCCTGAGAGGCTGACGGCTGACATAAGCGCCGATTTGAAATTGAAAGCCCGCGCAACCACTTGCGCGGGCTTTTTCGCGTGATTGGCGAGGGGCATCAGGCGGCATCGTCCTTTTGCAGCTGGGCCAGCAACAGCGCCTCGAGATCGCGCTCCAGCTCCTTGGCGCGGGCGATATAGGGCTCATTGTCGACCGAGGGGATGTCATCGCGCCAGAGCTTGGCCAGCTCCTGGACCGAATGCCGGTCGTGCTGATAGAACACCCGCTCGGCCTCTGCCGCCTCGTATTCCGTCAGCCCGATGTTCTCCAGCACATAGCGCCCGGCGCGCAGCGAGCTGTCGAACATCTCGCGCACGATGTCATTGGCGCCGGCCTGATAGAGTTTGAAGGCATGGGTGCGGTCATGGGCGCGGGCCACGATATGCAGGTCGTCGCGCTCGCGCCGGGCAAAGCTCACAAGACGCAAGGTCGCCGCGGGATCGTCGAGCGCCACCACCAGCACCCGCGCCTCGCGCAGACCGGCGGCATGCAGCAGCTCGGGGCGCGTCGGGTCGCCATAGAACCCCTTGAAGCCGAAGCGGCGCATCAGCTCGATGGTCTTCATGTTGTGGTCGAGCACCACGGTCTTGAACCCCGAGCTCTGCACCAGCCGGTTGACGATCTGGCCGAAGCGGCCGATCCCGGCGATGATCACCGGCCCCTGTTCGTCGATCTCGTCGGGCTCAAAGGCCTCGCCACGCTCGGACATGCGGCGCGACAGCAGCTCGTAGAGGATGAAGAGCAGGGGGGTGATCAGCATCGACAGCGCCACCACCAGCAACAGCGTCTGCGACAGGCCGGGCGGCAGGATGTTCTGGGTGACCGAAAAGGAGATCAGGACAAAGCCGAATTCGCCCGCCTGTGCCAGCCCGAGGGTAAAGAGCCAGCGGTTGCGGCCCCGCAGGCCAAAGATCATGGCGAGACAGAGCAGCACCGCGCCCTTGGCGGCGATCACCGCCAGCGTCAGCCCGAGGATCTTGAAAGGGGCCCCGAAGAAGGTGGCAAAGTCGATGCCGGCGCCCACGGTGATGAAGAACAGCCCCAGCAGCAGGCCCTTGAACGGCTCGATGTCGCTTTCCAGCTCGTGGCGGAATTCCGAGTTGGCCAGCACCACGCCCGCCAGAAAGGTGCCCAGCGCCGGCGACAGGCCGACCATGTTCATCAGCGTGCCGATGCCCACCACGATCAGCAGCGCCAGCGCGGTGTTGAGCTCGCGCAGCCGGGCGGTGTGCACGAATTGGAACAGCGGCCGCACCAGGTAGATGCCGGCCAGGATCACCGCCGCCACCGCGCCCAGCGTCACCAGCGTCACGCCCCAGCCGGGCAGGCCTTCGACCAGCGACATGCCGGCATGGGCGGCGTCCTCGGCCTCCTTGGCGGGCAGGCTGATTGCCCCGTCGGGCGCGATCACCGCCGAGGGCATCACCGCCAGCAGCGGCAGCAGCGCCAGCATCGGGATCACCGCGATATCCTGCGTCAGCAGCACGGCAAAGGTCGAGCGCCCGCCACCGGTCTGCATCAGCCCCTTTTCGCTGAGCGTTTGCAGCACGATCGCGGTCGAGGACAGGGCAAAGATCAGCCCCACCGCCAGCGCCACCTGCCAGACCAGCCCCAGCACCATGGCGCCGATCATGATCAGCACGGTCGAGAGCCCGATCTGAAGCCCGCCCAGCCCGATCAACTTGTGCCGCATGTCCCAAAGCGTGCGCGGCTCGAGCTCGAGGCCGATCAGGAACAGCATCATCACCACGCCGAATTCGGCGAAATGCTGCAATTCCTGGGTTTCATGCCCGCCGACAAAGCCGAAGACCGGGCCGATCAGGATGCCGGCGGCGAGGTATCCCAGCACCGATCCAAGCCCCAGTCTGGCCGCCAGAGGTACGGCGATCACCGCCGCGGCGAGGAAGATCGAGGCCTGGAGGAGAAAACTTTCCATGATGTCCTGTCCCGTTGCGTCACACTATTTTGCAGGTGCGGCGAGGATTGAACAAGCCGGCATGGCCGCCCTGCGATCATTTTCCCGACAGTCCCGAAAACCCGGTCAGAGCGGCAGCGGCGCATCGTGCTTGAGCTGGTCCATCACGATCTGGCTCTGCACCCGTGCCACCGCCCGATGCGGCAAGAGCACCTCGTGGATCAGCCGGTTGAGCGCCGCCAGATCGGCGCAATAGACCCGGAGCAGGTAATCGGCATCTCCGGTCAGCGTCCAGGTGCTGACCACCTCAGGTTGGGTGGTCAGCAGGCGGGCAAAGCTCTGCGCATCCTCGGGCCGCTGGCTGGCCATCTGCACCTGGACAAAGGCCTGCACCCCGAGCCCCAGCCGCGCCGCATCGAGCTTGGCGGCATAGGCACGGATATAGCCCTCGGCCTCGAGCCGCTGACGTCGTCGCCCGGCCTGGCTGGCCGAGAGGTTCAGCGCCTCGCCCAGCTCATTGGCGGTCAGATGGGCGTTCTGTTGCAAAAGGCCCAGGAGCCTGCGGTCCATGGAATCGAGCATCTGCGAAATCTCCGCGTATTTCGCGCATTTTGCGCGGAAATCCCGCAAAAAGAAAGTCGTGCATGCCGCAGAACGCGCACATTGCCCCCGGCTGTGGAGTTAGCCTTTGGGCAACGGAAAACAGGAGGAGATGCACATGGGTCCTTTCCCGCACGATGCCCCGAAATCCAAGATCACCGCCGAGAACCCGGCCGGCACCGACGGCTTCGAATTCGTCGAGTTCGCCCATCCCGAGCCCTCGGCGCTGCGCGATCTCTTCGGCAAGATGGGCTATGAGCATGTGGCCAACCACAAGTCGAAACAGATCGAGCTCTGGCAGCAGGGCGATATCACCTATGTGATCAACGCCGAGCCGGGCAGCTTTGCCGCCAGGTTCGTCGAAGAGCACGGCCCCTGCGCGCCCGCGATGGGCTGGCGCGTGGTCGATGCGCAGCATGCCTTTGACCATGCGGTCGCCAAGGGCGCCGAACCTTATGAGGGCGATGACAAGACGATGGATGTGCCCGCGATCAAGGGCATCGGCGGCAGCCTGATCTATTTTATCGACCAATATTACGAGACCTCGCCCTACAACGAGGAATTCGACTGGATCGCGCAATCCAAGCCCAAGGGCGTCGGCTTCCATTACCTCGACCACCTGACCCACAATGTCTTCAAGGGCAACATGGACACCTGGTTCCGGTTCTACGGCGATCTGTTCAATTTCCGCGAAATCCGCTTTTTCGACATCGAGGGCAAGTTCACCGGGCTGTTCTCGCGCGCGCTGACCTCGCCCTGCGGTCGCATCCGCATTCCGATCAACGAAGACCGGGGCGAGACCGGCCAGATCGTGGCCTATCTCAAGAAGTACAACGGCGAGGGCATCCAGCACATCGCGGTGGGCGCGCATGACATCTATGACGCCACCGACGAGATCGCCAGCCGCGGCATCAAGTTCATGCCCGGCCCGCCCGAAACCTATTACAAGCTGTCCAGGGACCGGGTGAGCGGCCACGACGAGCCGATCGACCGGATGAAGAAACACGGCATCCTGATCGACGGCGAAGGCGTGGTCGATGGCGGCGAGACCCGCATCCTGTTGCAGATCTTCTCGAAGACGGTGATCGGCCCGATCTTTTTCGAGTTCATCCAGCGCAAGGGCGATGACGGCTTCGGCGAGGGCAACTTCAAGGCGCTGTTCGAATCGATCGAACAGGAGCAGATCGAAAGCGGCGAGCTCGACCCGGTCAAATAACCCCGTCCCGGCCCCGCGCCGGGACCTCGCCCCCAGCCGCAAGAGGCCCCGGATCAGGTCCGGGGCGCGGCCATGAAGGTTCCGCCGCCTCGCACTCCGGCGCCTCCTGTCCCGGCCCCCGCGCCGGGACCTCCCGCCCAGCCGCAAGAGACCCCGGATCAATTCCGGGGCGCGGCGGCCAGCCCGGCAGGGCAGTCTGCCCGCGCTTCCCGGGTGACACCGCCGCCGCACCCCCTATGATCGCCGCCGAAGCAGCGACGAAAAGGGGCACGCCATGACCGATCTCGAAACCCGCATCGCCCAGGGCCGCGGCGATGAACCCGCCGACAAGGTGCTGCGCGGCGGCCAGATCTTCTGCCTGGTGACCGGCGACAGCATCCCGGGAGACGTGGCGATCTGCGGCGACCGCATTGTCGGTATCGGCGCCGATTACGAGGGCCGCGAGGTCGTCGATGTCAGCGGCTTCACCCTGGTGCCCGGCTTCATCGACACCCATCTGCATATCGAAAGCTCGCTGATCACGCCGTACGAGTTCGACCGCTGCGTCGCGCCCCGTGGCGTCACCACCGCGATCTGCGATCCGCATGAGATCGCCAATGTGGTCGGCCTCGACGGCATCCGCTATTTCCAGCAGGCCAGCACCCACACGCTGATGGACATCCGCGTGCAGCTTTCCTCCTGCGTGCCCTCGACCGACATGGAAACCGCCGGCGCGCAGATCGAGGCGGCCGATCTCGAAGAGGTCATGGGCCACCCGTCCGGCATCGGCCTGGCGGAATTCATGAACTATCCCGGCGTGATCCACCGCGATCCGCGCGCCATGGCCAAACTGCGGCTGTTCGAAGGTGGCCATGTCGACGGCCATTGCCCGATGCTCTCGGGCCGCGACCTCAACGCCTATATCGCCGCCGGCATCCGCACCGAACATGAGGCGACCACGGCCGAAGAGGCGCGCGAAAAGCTGCAAAAGGGCATGCGGGTGCTGATCCGCGAAGGCTCGGTGTCAAAGGATCTCGAGGCGCTGGCCGAGTTGCTGACCGAAGGCAGCAGCGCCTACATCTGCCTCTGCACCGACGACCGCAATCCGCTCGACATCGCCGAGCACGGCCATCTCGATTACATGATCCGCCGGCTGATCGAAAAGGGCGTTTCGCCGCTCGCCGCCTATCGCGCCGCCTCGCTTTCGGCGGCCGAGGCCTTCGGGCTGAAAGACCGCGGCCTCATTGCGCCCGGCCTGCGCGCCGATATCGTGGCGCTCGACAGCCTCGAGGAGTGTCGCGCCGCCCGCGTGTTCTGCGCCGGCCAGGAGGTCACCGAAGCCGCCTTTGCCGCCCGCGACGGCATCGAGGTGGTCGGCCGCAACTCGGTCAAGGCGCCCAGGGTCGCGGCCGGCGATTTCCGCGCCACCGGCAACCGCAGCACCACGGATGTGATCGGCATCATCGAGGGCAAGATCATTACTGACCACCTGTCGGAAGAGATCGCCATCGAGGATGGCGACAAACGCCCCGACGCCAGCCGCGACCTCGCCCGCATCGCGGTCATCGAACGCCACGGCAAGAACGGCAATATCGCCACCGGCTTCGTGCGCGGCTTCGGCATGCGGGCCGGCGCCATCGCCTCCACCGTCTGCCACGATCACCACAATATCGCCTGCGTCGGCATGGACTACGCCGACATGGCGCTGGCCGCCAACCGCCTGTCCGAGATCGAGGGCGGCTTCGTCGTCGCGCGCGATGGCGCGATCCTGGCCGAGCTGCCCCTGCCGGTCGCCGGGTTGATGAGCCTCGCCCCCTTCGAGGAGGTCCACCGGCACCTCGTCGAGCTGCGCGACGCCGCCAAATCCCTCGGCGTCACCCTGGAAGAACCCTTCCTTCAGCTCGCCTTCCTCGCCCTGCCGGTGATCCCCGCGCTCAAGATCACCGACCGTGGCATGGTCGACGTGATGAAATTCGAGATCATCCCCGGCTGAGCCACCCCAAGGGGGCTTCTTCTGGCCGGAAATATCCCGGGGGAGTCGCGGCGTGCCGCGGCGGGGGCAGAGCCCCCGGGCCCCGGCCTCACCCCAGGATCGCCCCCCGGCAGCGGTCGGTCATGAAATCGACGAACCGCCGGATTTTCGGATCCTGCAACCGTCGGTGCGGATAGAGACAGCCAAAGATCGAGGGTTTCGGCGCCGCCTCGCGCAACACCTCCACAAGCGCGCCCGAGGCCAGGTCCCCGGCGATCAGGAAGCGTGGGATATTGGCGATGCCGCGCCCGGCCAGCGCCCAGGAGATCAGCACATCGCTGTCATCGGCGTCGAACCGCCCCGCCACCTCGAGCTTGCGCGGCCCCGCCGGCGTCTCCAGCACCCAGAAATACTCCGGCGAGCGCGGATAGCGCAGCAACAGGCAATTGTGCCGCAAGAGATCGTCCGGCCCCTCCGGCACGCCCTGCCGCGCCAGATAGTCCGGCGCGGCACAGAGCACCCGGTCGCATTCGGCGATCTTGCGCAGGGTCAGCCCCGACTCCTTCGGAATGCCGACAAAAAACGCCACGTCGAGCCGCTCGCCCAGCATGTCCACCGCCCGGTCGGACAACCGCATCTGCACCTGGCATTCCGGATAGAGATCGGTGAACTCCGGCACCAGCGGCGCGATGATGCGCCGGCCGGTCACCAGCGGCGCGGTCACCCGGATCACCCCGCGCGGCGTGTCCGAGAAATTCGCCACCACCGCCTCGGCCTCGTCCAGCGCCGCCAGGGCCTGACGGGCGTGGTCGTAAAACACCCGGCCCACCTCGGTGGGGGTCAGCGAGCGGGTGGTGCGGTTGAACAGCCGCACCCCCAGATGCCGCTCCAGCTCCTTGATCCTCTTCGAGGCCACCGCCGGCGTCAGCCGCAGATCGCGGCCGCCCGAGGTGATCGAGCCCAGCTCGACAATGCGCACAAAGACGCGCAGGCTTTCGACATAAGGCATTGGCAGGGCTCGCATCAGGCTGACATTCGCCCCGAGCATAACGCCGCGCATCGTGTATTATCAACGATCCGTATAAAGTATTTGCCGACTGAAGGCGTATTCGTTGAAGGATAAAAGGCGTAGACCTGCTTCCAAGCCATTGCACGCTTCGGGAGGAACCAGATGCACAGCCGCAACGAGATCCGTTTTCTGCTCAACGGGGCGCCGGTGGCGCTGCCCGATGTCTCTGCCGCGCAGACCCTGCTCGATTTCCTGCGCCTCAACCGGCGACTGACCGGCACCAAGGAAGGCTGCGCCGAGGGCGATTGCGGCGCCTGCACCGTGCTGGTCGGGCGGCTCGCCGGCGGCGTGTTGCGGTATGAGGCGGTCAATGCCTGTATTCGCTTTCTGGCCACGCTCGATGGTTGCCATGTGGTCACCGTCGAGCATCTGCGCGGGCCGGACGGGGCGCTGCATCCGGTGCAACAGGCGATGGTCGAATTTCACGGCAGCCAATGCGGCTTCTGCACGCCGGGCTTTGTCATGTCGCTTTACGCGCTCTGGATGGAACGGCCCGAGCCCACGGCCGGTGAGGTCGAGACCGCCATTCAGGGCAATCTCTGCCGCTGCACCGGCTATGCCCCGATCATCCGCGCCGCCGTGGCGATCAGCCGCTACGGCACGCCCACCGCCGATCTGCTGACCCGGGAGCGCGCGGCGGTGACCGAGGCGCTCACCGCCCTGCGCGACGGTGCGCGGGTCGAGACCGGGCCGGCGGACAACCGCGCCATCCTGCCGGCGGATGTCGATGATTTCGCGGAGCTCTACGCCGCGTATCCGCAGGCGACGGTGGTGGCCGGAGCCACCGATGTGGGGCTCTGGGTGACCAAGTTCCTCAAGCCGATCAGCCCGGCGATCTTCATCGGCCATCTCGAAGGGCTCAAGCGCATTGACCGCGACGGCGACAGCCTGCGCATCGGCGCCGGGGTCAGCTATTCCGAGCTTGGCCCGGTGATTGCCGAACATGTCCCGCATCTGGCGGACTACTGGAGCCGCATCGCCGGCTGGCAGGTGCGCAACATGGGCACCATCGGCGGCAATATCGCCAATGGCTCGCCGATCGGTGATACCCCGCCGGTGCTGATCGCCATGGGCGCCGAGGTAGTGCTGCGTCGGGGCGCGGAGCGCCGGGTGCTGCCGCTCGAGGCGTTCTTCATCGACTATGGCAAGCAGGATCGCGCGCAGGGCGAGTTCGTCGAGGAGATCCGCCTGCCGCTTTCGCAGGCAGGCGAGCGCCACGCCGCCTACAAGATATCCAAACGCCGGGACGAGGATATTTCCTCGGTCGCCGCGGGCTTTCGTGTCACGGTGCAGGACGGCATCATCAGCGATGCCAGGCTGGCCTTCGGAGGCATGGCCGCCACGCCGAGGCGTGCGGTCGCGGCAGAAGCCGCCCTTGTCGGCCAGGCCTGGCACGAAACCGCCTTCGAGGCGGCCGCCGTGGCGCTTGCCGGCGATTTCACCCCGCTCACCGACTGGCGCGCCAGCGCCGAATACCGTGCCGCCGCGGCCGCCAATCTGCTGCGCCGCTTTTTCCACGAGCAGGAGGGCCAGGCGCCCGTCCGGCTGGCCGTGGCATAAGGGAGGGACCACCATGAAAGACCAGATCACCAGCACCGAGGCGATCCGGGGCGCCGTCCACAGCGACCTGCGCCACGACAGCGCCATCAAACATGTCACCGGCCGGGCCGAATATTGCGACGACATCGCCGAGCCGGCGGGCACGCTGCATGCCTATCTTGGCACGTCCGATGTCACCCATGCGCGGATCAGATCGCTCGATCTCTCCGCCGTCCGGGCCGCGCCCGGCGTGATCGGCGTGCTCACCGCCGCCGACATTCCCGGTGCCAATGACATCTCGCCCACCGGCCGCAACGACGAGCCGGTCTTTCCGACCGATCTGATCGAATTCCACGGCCAGCCGCTGTTTGCCGTGGTGGCCGAGAGCCGGGACGCCGCCCGCCGCGCCGCCGAGCTGGCGCAGATGGAGGTCGAGGACCTGCCGCATGCGCTCGATCCGTTGCAGGCACAGGCGGCCGGCTATCCGCATATCACCGATCCGCTCAAGCTCGAGCGCGGCGATGTGGCGACAGGCTTTGCCGAGGCGCCGCACCGGATCACCGGCCGGCTCAACGTGGGTGGCCAGGATCACATGTACCTCGAGGGGCAGATCTCCTTTGCCATTCCGGGCGAGGATGACGATGTGGTGGTGCATTGCTCGACCCAGCACCCGAGCGAGGCGCAGCACATGGTCGCGCATGTGCTGGGCGTGCCGTCGAACGCGGTCACGGTCAACGTGCGGCGCATGGGTGGCGGCTTCGGCGGCAAGGAAAGCCAGATGAACCTCTTTGCCTGCGTCGCGGCGCTGGCGGCGAAAAAGTGGGACCGCCCGGTGAAAATCCGCCCCGACCGCGATCAGGACATGAGCGCCACCGGCAAGCGGCATGATTTTGTCATCGATTACGACGTGGCGTTTGACGAGGCCGGGTGCATTCAGGCGGTCGAAGGCGAATTCGCCGCCCGCTGCGGCTGGTCCTCGGACCTCTCGGGCCCGGTCACCGACCGCGCGCTGTTTCATGCCGACAACGCCTATTTCTATCCGCATGTCCGCCTGACCTCGCGGCCGATGAAGACCAACACGGTCTCCAACACCGCCTTTCGCGGCTTTGGCGGGCCGCAGGGCGTGGTTGCCGCCGAGCGGATGATCGAAGAGATCGCCTTTGCGCTGGGCAAGGATCCGCTGGAGGTGCGCAAGGCGAATTTCTATGGGCCCGAGGGCCGCGACCTGACACCCTATCACCAGCAGGTGACCGACAATATTCTCGAGCGGCTGGTGGGCGAGCTGGAAAAGAGCGCCGACTATCAGGCCCGTCGCAAGGCGATCCTGAAGTTCAACGCGCAGAGCCGCTTCCTCAAGCGCGGCATTGCCCTGACCCCGGTGAAATTCGGCATCTCCTTTACCGCCACGCATTACAACCAGGCCGGCAGCCTGATCCATGTCTATTCGGATGGTTCGATCCACCTGAACCATGGCGGCACCGAGATGGGGCAGGGGCTCAACACCAAGGTGGCGCAGGTGGTGGCGGATGCCTTCCAGGTGGATATCACCCGGATCAAGATCACCAGGACCACCACCGAGAAGGTGCCCAATACCTCGGCCACCGCGGCCTCGTCCGGCTCCGACCTGAACGGCATGGCGGCGCTGGACGCGGCCGAGCAGATCAAGGCGCGGCTGGTAGAGTTCGCGGCGGACAAATGGGAGGTGGACCCCGCCGCGGTCATCTTCCTGCCGAATGCGGTCAAGGTCGGCAACGAGGTCATGGGGTTCGACGCTCTGGTCAAGGCGGCCTACATGGCGCGGGTGCATCTCTCGGCGGCGGGCTTCTACAAGACGCCCGATATCTACTGGGATCGCGCTGCCGGACGTGGCCGGCCGTTCTATTACTACGCCTATGGTGCGTCCTGCTCCGAGGTCTCGGTCGACACGCTGACCGGCGAATACCGGGTCGAGCGTACCGATATCCTGCATGACGTCGGCCGCTCGCTGAACCCGGTGCTCGACAAGGGGCAGGTGGAAGGCGCCTTCATCCAGGGCATGGGATGGCTCACCACCGAAGAGCTGTGGTGGGACAAGCAAGGCCGGCTGCGCACCCATGCGCCCTCGACCTACAAGATCCCGCTGGCCTCGGACGCGCCGCGCATCTTCAATGTGGGTCTTGCCGAGTGGTCGGTGAACCCGGAACGCACCATCAAACGGTCCAAGGCCGTGGGCGAGCCGCCGTTCATGCTGGGCATTTCGGTGCTGGAAGCGCTGTCGATGGCCGTGGCGAGCGTCGCCGACTACCGCGAATGCCCGCGGCTCGATGCGCCGGCCACCCCCGAACGCGTGCTGATGGCGGTGGAGCGGCTGCGGGGGGACAAGTGATGCCGCTGGCTGCGAAACTCCGCGACTTCCTCGCCGCCGATCCGGTGGTCCGGGTGCGGCTGACTGAGGTGAAAGGCTCTTCGCCGCGCGAGGCGGGGACCGAGATGTTTGTCACCGAGGCGGCGCTTTGCGGCACCATCGGCGGCGGCCGGCTGGAGCACATCGCCATCGAGGCGGCACGGGCGCTGCTGGCGGCCGGCGATCTGGCGCAGGTGCTCGACGTGCCGCTGGGGCCGGAGATCGGCCAATGCTGCGGCGGACGGGTCGAACTGGCGCTGCACCGGATGCGCGAGAGCGACAAGACAGCGGCGCTGGCCGATGCCGAGGCGCAGGATGCGGCCGAACCGGCGGTGCATATCCTGGGCGCCGGCCATGTCGGGCGCGAACTGGCGAACCTGTTTCAGCATCTGCCGGTCAGGACCGTGCTGATCGACCAGCGGGCCGGGGAATTGGCGCAATGCAGTGCCGCGGTCGAGAAACGCCAGAGCGCGATCCCCGAGATCGACATCATGACGGCGCCGCCGGGCAGCGCCTTTGTGGTGCTGACCCATGACCACGGGCTGGATTTCCTGCTGGCTTCGGCGGCGCTGGAGCGCGGTGACGCGGCTTATGTCGGGCTGATCGGCTCTGCCACCAAGCGGGCGAAGTTCCGCGGATGGTGCCTGAAACATTGCGATGGGCTGACCATCGAAGAACTCATCTGCCCCATCGGGGCAGGCGGCAGCCGCGACAAGCGGCCAGCCGTGATCGCCGCCTTCGTGGTGGCAGACGTGATCGCGGCGCTGACCTCTGAAACTGCCGCAGAGGCCCCGCACCGGGGCAATGCACCGCTGATCGCGGCGCAATAGCACGCGCGCCCATGGCCGAAGAGGAGCGGCCGGGGTTGCGCTTTCAAAGGAGGAGGTCCCCATGCGGGATGGGAGTTACACTTACAAGCTGGTTTCACGCAGCGATTTCAGCGCCTTCTGGGCACTGTTCACCGACAACCTGATCAACCTGATGGTGCTGGCCGGGATCTGTCAGTTCGTCTTTCAGATGCCGGCCGAGATCGTCTTTGGCCGCATCGTGCCGGGCGCGGCGGTGGCGATCATCGCCGGCATCGCGGTCTATGTCTGGCTGGCCAAACGCGCGGCGGAAAAGACCGGGCGCGACGTCACGGCGCTGCCCTACGGCATCTCGACGCCGGTGATGTTTGTCTATCTGTTCGGCGTCATCGGCCCGATCTACTGGGCGACGAACGACCCGGTTCTGGCCTGGCAAGTCGGCATCGGCGCGGGCTTCATGGGCGGCATCGTCGCCGCCATGGGGGCCATCGTCGGCCCTTGGCTCAAGCGGGTCACCCCGCGCGCCGGCATGCTCGGCACGCTCTGCGGCATTGCGCTGGTCTTCATCGGCACGGTGCCGCTGGCCACGGTGTTCGAGAACCCCTTTGTGGGCTTTGCCTCGATGATCATCATCCTCTGGGGGCTGGTCGGCCGCTTCCGGCTGCCGTTCAACATCCCGGCGGGCCTTCTGGCACTGATCGTCGGCACCCTGGTGGCACTGTCGATCGGTGAGGCAAAGATCAGCTTTGCCGGCGTCGGCTTCTATCCGCCGCTGCCCTATGTCGGTGACCTGATCGCCGGCATCCAGCACCTCTTTGCCAACCCGGAGCTGTTCCTGGTGCTGGTGCCGGTGCAGATCTACAACTTCATCGAAACCATGAACAACGTCGAAAGCGCCGAAGCGGCGGGCGATCATTACCCTGTTGCCACCTGCCAGGTGACCGATGGCGTCGGCACGATGATCGGTGCGCTCTTTGGCTCGCCGTTCCCGACCACCGCCTATATCGGCCACCCGGCCTACAAGCGGATGGGGGCGCATTCCGGCTATATCATCGGCGTCGCGGTGGTGATCCCGGTGGCGGCGATCTTTGGCCTGCTGGCCTTCCTCAACGATCTCATCCCGGTGGCCGCTGCCGCGCCTGTGCTGGTCTTCGTGGCCTTGTCGCTGATCACCAACACGGCGCAATCGGTCAAGCCGGCGCATATGGCAGCGGTGACGATCGCCATGATGCCGCATGTCTCGGCCTTTCTGATGGTCAAATGGGGCTCGCTGATGGGCGCGCTGGGCGCCTCGGGGGTCGAGGGGCTGCCGCGGCTGGGGGACGAGGCGCTGACCGCCGCACTCCTGCAACAGGGCGCGCATTTCCAGGGCCATCTGGCGCTTTCGCAGGGCGCGATCCTGACCGGGCTGATCTGGGGGGCGATTGTCGCCTCGGTGATCGACGGGCGGTTCCGTAATGCCGGCGGCTTTGCCCTGGCGGCGGCGGTAATGTCGCTCTTTGGCGTGATCCACGGCGCCAGCCTGCATTGGCCGGATTTCAACCCGGTGTCGATGGGCTACCTGATCGCCGCCGGCTTCCTGTTCATCTACCCGCGGTTCCACAGCCAGGATGAACCCGCCGAGGATGCGCTGCCGCTGAGCAATGGCCAGGGGACGCCGGCCGAGTAGACGGCCCTCCCTCCAAAGGGCCGCCACCGCGCGGGCCATGCCTTGCATCTCTCCCAGGCATGGCCCGCGCCCATACGAGAAACGAGACAGAGACGATGCTTCAGACATGTGACAAGACGCTGCTGCGCGGCCGCGTGCTGACCTTTCACGCCGCGCCGGCGGACGAGAGCGACACCGAGGCCTACAGCTATCACCCGGACGGTGCCATCCTGATGGCCGGCGGGCTGATCGAGGCGGTGGGCGAATATGCCGAGATTGCCGCCCGCGCGCCGGGGGCCATGCTTGTCGATCATCGGCCCTGCCTGCTGTTGCCCGGTTTCATCGACAGCCATATCCATTTTCCGCAGGTGCAGGTGATTGCCTCCTGGGGGGCGCAGCTGCTCGACTGGCTGAACAATTACACCTTTCCGGCCGAAACCGGCTTTGCCGACCCCGCGCACAGCGCTGCCATGGCGGCGCGGTTCTATGACCTGCTGATCGGCCATGGCACCACCACGGCGGTGGCCTTCTGCTCGGTTCATCCCGCGTCGGCCGAGGCTTTCTTTGCCGAGGCCGCGCGGCGCGACATGCGGATGATCGGTGGCAAGGTGATGATGGACCGCAATGCCCCCGAAGGGCTGACCGACACGGCGCAGCAGGGCTATGACGAGAGCAAGGCGCTGATCGCGCGCTGGCACGGGCGCGGGCGGGCGGAATATGCCATCACGCCGCGCTTTGCCATCACCTCGAGCCCGGCTCAGCTGGAGCTCGCCGGCGCGCTGGTGGCGGAACACCCCGATTGCCATGTGCAGACCCACCTGAGCGAGAACCGCGACGAGATCGCCTTTACCCGCGCGCTCTACCCCGAGGCGCCGGATTACCTCGGTGTCTACGAACGCTTTGGCCTGCTGCATGCCAAGACGTTGCTCGGCCATTCCATCCACCTCGAGCCGCGCGAGATCGAGGTGCTGGCCGAGACCGGTGCCAAGCCGGTGTTCTGCCCGACGTCGAACCTGTTCCTTGGCTCCGGCCTGTTCGACGATGCCGGCCTGCGGGCGCGCGGCATCGCGGCGGGGATCGCCACCGATGTCGGGGCCGGCACCAGCTATTCGATGCTGCAAACCCTGAACGAGGGCTACAAGATCCTGCAATTGCAGGGCCAGAAACTGCATCCGCTGGCGGCCTTTCACTGGATCACGCGCGGCAATGCGGTGGCGCTGGGGCTGGAGGACCGGATCGGCACGCTGGAGCCCGGGACCGAGGCCGATGTGGTGGTGCTGAACCCGGCCGCGACCGAGGCGATGGCGCTGCGGGCCGAGGCGGCGCAGAGCCTGTCGGAAGAGCTCTTCATCCTCCAGATCATGGGCGATGACCGGGCGGTCGAGGCAGTCTATGTCGCGGGCCGCGCGCAGACCACATCGGTTGCCGGGCTGGTGACCGCCTGACCCCCGCCGGGGCTCACGAGCGCCGGCGGATGAGCCCGGCGACGATCGGCGCCCCGAGGATCACCAGGATGATCCGCGTCAGGTGATGGGTGATGACAAAGCCCAGGTCGGCACCGGAGACGATGGCGAGGACGGTCATTTCGGCCTGACCGCCCGGTGCGAAGGCAAGGAAGGTCTCGACCGGGCGGGCCAGCCCCAGCCGGGTGGCCAGCGCGGTAAAGCCGGTCGCCAGCAGCGCCAGCAGGGCGACATAGCCCACACCGGCGACCACCACGCGCCTCAGTTCGCGGAAGGTGACACCGAGGAAATGCACGCCGATGGCGCAGCCGATGAAGAATTGCGCCACCAGGATCGCCTCGCGCGGGGGGCGGGCGTGGATCAGCCCCGAGAGCGAGAGCAGGGCGGTCAGGATCAGCGGCCCGAGGATCGAGGCGCCAAAGAGGCCGATGCGCGCGCCGCCTTTCCAGCCGATCCAGGCGGCGGCGGCCATCAGCGCAAGTTCCTGCACCGGCAGCTCCGAGGCCGGAGCGCCAATCGGATTGGTCAGCCCGGCGCCATATCCATAGGTCAGGATGATTGGTGCCAGGGTCACGATGATCAGCACCCGCGTGGCATGCACCAGCGAAAGCGCGCGCGGATCGCCGCCCGCCTCGGTGCCAAAGATCACCATGTCCTGCAATCCGCCCGGCATCGCTGCGTAATAGGCGGTTGGCGCGTCAAAGCCCCAGACCCGGCGGAAATAGGGCACGCCGACCAGGGCGATCACCGCGATGAACAGCGGCACCAGCGCGATCGAGGTCACCATGCGCGGCAGCTCGGCAAAGAGCGCCGGAGTGATCGAGGCGCCCACCGCCACGCCGAGGATGGTGCGCGCGGCCAGCGACACCTGGCCGAACCCCTTGATCGGTACATGCGCCAGAGCCGCGATCAGGCAGGCTGCCATCGGCCCGAAGAGGAAGGGCAGCGGCAGGCCGAGCGCCAGAAAGAGCACGGTGCCGAACGCGGCCAGCGCAAAAGTCAGAATCCGGCGTCGGGTGGCGGAGAGCGTGGTTACGACGTCGGACAAGGGGCGGCTCCTGCGGGTTGGCGGCGGGGACTCGATATGTACGCAATTGTATGCGATTGGATACAAAGTACAAGCGGACAATCGACGCACCATACGGCGCCGGCAGCTTGCCGGATCGCTCCCTCACGGCGATGCTGTGCCATTGGCCCGCAGCGTGGCGTGTAAATCCTTGATTATTCATCCATAAGGCGCATTCGGGAATTTTTGTTCCATTTTGTCGCGGTTCGGGTAATGTGACCCGGAAGGAGAGGAGCCCCCATGAACAAGCCTGCCGAGGTACTGAAAGCGCCGGAGAGCGTGTCCGAATTGCTGGAACGGCTCGACGACCGGCTGGAGGATATGCCCAAGCGGCTAAAGCAATGCGCCAGCTTTACCCGCCGGCATCTGCATCTGATCGCGGTCTCCACCGTTTCCGAGATGGCGCAGGCCGTCGGGGTGGCGCCATCGGTCTACATGCGGTTTTGCCAGGCGGTGGGTTTTTCCGGCTATTCCGAGATGCAGGACCTGCTGCGTTCCAAGTTCACGGATTTCCGGCCGACCTATGACACGCGGCTGGCCAACCTGTCGGAAGAGCGCGAGCTCTCAACCGGGCGCTTGCTGGCCGATTTCGCCGAGGCTGGCCATAAATCACTGCTTTCGCTGTCAAATACCGTGACCAGCGACCGGCTTGACCGGATTGCACGCGGCATGGCCGAGGCGCGGGTGATCCATCTGGTCGGCCTGCGGCGCGCGTTTTCGGTGGTCAGCAACATGGGGTATCTGTTCGAAAAGATGGGGGTTCCCGCCAGCGTGCATTTCAAGGCCGGCATGATCGAGGGGCACGGCGCCGTGTTGCCGGGAGACGTGCTGTTCGCGGTGACCTTTGCACCGTTTTCGGACGAGACGCTGCGGCTGGCCAAGGCGACGTCTGCACGGGGCGTCACGGTCTTCGGCCTCACGGATTCCGGGGCCTGTCCGCTGGTCGAAAGCGCCCGCGAGGTGCTGATCGTGCGCGAGGACGAGGTGATCGGATTCAGGGCGCTGAATGCCGCGACCACCCTGACCACGGCGCTTGCGGTATCGGTCAGCGCCTTGCGTCAACGGAGTTGACTTTGCGTCCGATTCGAGAGTAGTGGAATAAACATTCCATTTTGCCGGAGAGGGGCGGAATGGGCCGCCGGCGAGGGCCGGGAAAACCGAGGGGAAAATCCCCCGATCAGGTCAAAGGGAGGACTCATGACCAAATTTCTGAAAACCGCAGCCTTTGCCGCGGCCGTCGGCATGGCCGCGCCCGCGCTGGCGCAGGACATCATCGTCGTCAGCCACGGCCAGGCGAACGACCCGTTCTGGTCGGTCGTGAAAAACGGCGTGGACCTTGCCGCACAGCATACCGGTGCCAATGTGGAATACCGCGCCCCGGAAACCTTCGACATGGTGGCGATGAGCCAGCTGATCGACGCCGCCGTCAACCAGGAACCCGACGGCATCGTCGTCTCGATCCCCGATGGCGACGCGCTCGGGCCGTCGATCATGCGCGCGACCCAGGCCGGCATTCCGGTGATCTCGATGAACTCCGGCTCTGACGTCGCCGCCGAACTGGGCGCGGCGCTGCATGTCGGCCAGTCGGAATTCGACGCCGGCAAGGCGGCCGGCGCGAAGCTGGCCGAAATGGGCGGCACCACCGCGATCTGCGTCAACCACGAGGTCGGCAACGTGGCGCTCGATCTGCGCTGCTCGGGCTTCGAAGAGGGCTTTGGCGGCTCGGTCGAGGTTCTGCCCACCGGCAACGACCCGGCGGAAATCGAATCCAAGGTCTCGGCGGCACTGGCCTCGAACGAAGATGTCGACACGGTGATGGCACTGGGGGCCAGCCTCGCGGGCGAGCCCTCGCTGGCGGCGGCCAAGGCCTCGGGCCGCGATGTCAACGTCGCATCCTTCGACCTCTCGGCCAACTTTCTCGAGTCGATCGCCGCAGGCGACGCGGCCTTCGCCATCGATCAGCAGCAGTTCCTGCAAGGCTACCTGCCGGTCGTGTTCCTGGCCAACAACGCCAAATACGGCCTGATGCCGGGTGGCAATGTGCCCTCGGGTCCGAACCTGGTCACCCAGGAAAAGGCCGGTCAGGCGATCGAGCTGTCGGCTCAGGGCATCCGTTAATCCGCAATTTTTCGATTGCGAACGATGGGGGCCGTGGCGTGTGCCGCGCCACGGCCCCCTTGTATTCGCAGGTCTCAGGAGGAAATCATGTCCGACAGTTCGCCCGCCGTCGATGAACGGCTCAAATCCGAGGGTCTTGGCGCCCGCATCATGAAGCGCCCCGAGCTGGGCGCGATTGCGGGGGTCATCCTTGTCACGGTGTTCTTTCTGGCAACTGCCGACGCCGCGATGTTCACCACCTCGGGGATCATCAACTTCATGACCCCCGCCGCCCAGCTCGGCATTCTGGCCATCGGTGCGGCGCTCCTGATGATCGGCGGCGAATTTGACCTGTCGATCGGTTCGATGGTGGCCTTTGCCGGTCTGTTCTTTGCCGCCGCGACCGTGACCTTCGGCCTGCCGCTGGTGATTGCCATTCCGGCGACCTTTGTCTTTGCCGCCTGCGTCGGATCGATCAACGGCTTTATCGTGATCCGCTCGGGCCTGCCGTCTTTCATCGTGACGCTGGCCTTCCTCTTCATCCTGCGCGGCTTGTCGCTGGTCGGGCTCAAGCTGGCCACCGGCGGTTCGACCCAGCTGCGCGGCGTGCGCGATGCCACCGAAGGCGACTGGCTGGCGCCGTTCTTTTCCGGCGACGCCTTTGGCGGGCTGTTCGCCTGGCTGGCCGAAAAGGGCATCGTCGAGACCTTCAAGAACGGCAATCCCAAGGTGCCGGGCCTGCCGATCGAGATCATCTGGTTCGTGATCATCGCGCTTCTGGCGACCTGGGTGCTGCTGCGCACGCCCGCCGGCAACTGGATCTTTGCCGCCGGCGGTGACAGCAACGCCGCCACCAATTCGGGTGTGCCGGTGCGCCGGGTCAAGATCTCGCTCTTCATGGTCACCGCCTGCTGTGCGGCGCTGGTGGCGATCATCACGGTGATGGACGCCGGCTCGACCGACTCGCGCCGGGGCTTTCAAAAGGAATTCGAGGCGATCATCGCCGCGGTGATCGGCGGCTGTCTGCTGACCGGCGGCTACGGCTCGGCCATCGGCGCGTTCTTTGGCTCGATCATCTTCGGCATGGTGGTGATCGGCCTGACCTACACCGATTTCGATCAGGACTGGTTCCAGGTCTTCCTGGGCGGCATGCTGCTGATCGCGGTCCTGTTCAACAACGCCATCCGCAAGCGCGTCACGGGAGAACGGTAAAATGACCGAGGATACCAAGTTCCACCACGGCGATGCGCCCAACAATGCCGCGCCGATCGTCGAGATGAAGGACATCGAAAAGCACTTCGGCAATATCATCGCGCTGGCCGGTGTCAGCTTTGACGTCAAGCCGGGTGAGTGCCATTGCCTTCTGGGCGACAACGGCGCCGGCAAATCGACCTTCATCAAGACCATGTCGGGGGTACACAAGCCGACCCATGGCGAGATCCTGTTCGAAGGCAAGACGATGGATTTCTCCTCGCCGCGCGATGCGATGGAGGCGGGGATTGCCACGGTGTTCCAGGATCTGGCGATGATTCCGCTGATGAGCGTGACGCGCAATTTCTTCATGGGACGCGAACCGACCATCGGGCGCGGGCCGCTGAAGCGCATGGACGTGGCCCGGATGAACGAGATCACCATGACCGAGATGCGGCAGATGGGGATCAACCTGCGCGCGCCGGATCAGGCGGTGGGCACGCTTTCCGGCGGCGAACGTCAGACCGTGGCGATTGCCCGGGCGGTGCATTTCGGGGCCAAGATCCTGATCCTCGACGAGCCGACCTCGGCGCTGGGCGTGCGCCAGACCTCGAACGTGCTGGCGACCATCGACAAGGTGCGCAAGCAGGGCATCGGCGTGGTCTTCATCAGCCACAACGTGCGCCATGCGCTGGCAGTGGGGGACCGCTTTACCGTGCTCAACCGGGGCAAGACCCTGGGCACCGCGCAGCGCGGCGAAATCTCGCCCGAACAATTGCAGGATCTGATGGCCGGCGGCCAGGAAATGGCCCAGCTCGAAGGCTCTCTGGGCGGCACGGTCTGAACGGTGTAAGACCGACCCAGGCGGGCGGGGCAGGGCCTCGCCCGTTTTCGTTTCAAGGAGCCTCGACGATGACGCAAGCAGATCCGGACCAGACCCGCGCGGTCTATGAAGCCCAGGCCGCGGCCTATGACGCGCAGCGCTCGCGCAGTCTTTTCGAGGCCCGCTGGCTGGCGCGGTTTGCCGCCTGCCTGCCCGAGGGCGGCCGAGTGCTCGACCTGGGCTGTGGTGCCGGCGAGCCGATCGCGCGCTGGTTCATGGCCGAGGGGTTTACCCTGACCGGGGTGGATTTCGCCGGCGCCATGCTCGACATCGCGCGGCAGCGCTGGCCCGAAGGTGACTGGCGCCAGGCCGACATGCGCAGCCTCGATCTCGGCGAGCGTTTCGACGGGATCATCGCCTGGGACAGTTTCTTCCATCTGACCGAGGCGGAACAGCGCGAGACGCTGCGCCGGATGGCGGCGCATCTGGCGCCCGGCGGCAGCCTGCTGTTCACCGCCGGGCCGGAGGCCGGCGAGGCCAGCGGCACGGTCGGCGCGGCCACGGTCTATCACGCCAGCCTGTCGCCGGCGGGGTATGCCGTGCTGCTCGAAGAGCTGGGGCTGCGGCTGACCGGGTTCCTGGCGGAAGACCCGGATTGCGCCAGCCACAGCGTGATGATGGCGCGGCGGATCACCTAGCGCCGGGCGGGTCGGGCCGTCAGGCGTCAGTCGACGCGGCGCACCATGAGCTGATTGCCGGGGCCCGTGCGGGTCTCGAACACCTTGAGCCGGGCGACCAGATCGCTCAGCTTGCGGTGGCCATAGGAACGGGTGTCGAAATCGGGATTGGCGGCGATGATGAACTGGCCGATCTGGCCCAGGGTGTACCATTCGTCGCCCTGTTCGATCCCCTCCATCGCCTTGAAGATCAGGTTGCGGGCCTCATCGAGCGGCCGGCTCGAGGGGGTTTCGCGGGGCTCTTCCTCGCCGAGGTTTTCGAGAAAGATGAAGCGTTTGCAGGCCTTGCGGAAGGCATCCGGCGTCTTGCGCTGGCCCATGCCGTAGACCGCCAGCCCCTGTTCGCGGATGCGGCTGGCGAGGCGGGTGAAATCGCTGTCGGAAGAGACCAGCACGAAGCCGTCGAAGCGGCCGGTATGCAGCAGGTCCATGGCATCGATCACCAGCGCAATGTCCGAGGCGTTCTTGCCCACGGTATTGGCGGGCTGGTGGTGCGGGACAAGCCCGAATTCGGCCTGCACGCGCGACCATCCGGCCATCTGCTGCGACGAGAAATCACCATAGCAGCGGCGCACGCTGGCCTCGCCCAGCGAGGCGATCTCGTCAAAGATTGCCTTGGTGTATTTCGGAGAGGTGTTGTCGGCGTCGATCAGGACGGCGAGGAGATTGGTATCATCTGACATGCGCGGACCATGAGGCCAAGCGCCGCCAGCGTCAATTTAAAGCGTCATGGCGCGGGCGCTGTCCGGGATGACTTGGGGGCAGGCCGCAGCGCATCGCCGGCCCGGGGCCGGCGATGCGCGTTTGCGCAGGGTGGGATTCACCCCACCGCCCGGATCAATAAACCACGACCGAGCGGATCGACTCGCCCTTGTGCATCAGGTCGAAACCCTTGTTGATGTCCTCGAGCGGCATGGTGTGGGTAATCATCGGGTCGATGTCGATCTTGCCGTCCATGTACCAATCGACGATTTTCGGCACATCGGTCCGGCCACGGGCGCCGCCAAAGGCGGTGCCGCGCCAGACCCGGCCGGTGACAAGCTGGAAGGGCCGCGTCGAGATCTCGGCCCCCGCCGGCGCCACGCCGATGATGATCGATTCGCCCCAGCCCTTGTGTGCCGATTCCAGCGCCGTGCGCATCACCTGCACGTTGCCGGTGGCGTCAAAGGTGTAATCGGCGCCGCCGCCGGTCAGCTCGACCAGATGGCCCACCAGATCGCCCTCGACCTTGGACGGGTTGACGAAATCGGTCATGCCGAACTTGGTCGCCATCGCCTTCTTGTCATCGTTCAGATCGACCCCGACGATCTGATCCGCCCCCGCCAGCCGCAGGCCCTGGATCACGTTCAACCCGATGCCGCCGAGGCCGAAGACGATGGCGCGGCTGCCGATCTCGGCCTTGGCGGTATAGATCACCGCGCCGATGCCGGTGGTGACGCCGCAGCCGATGTAGCAGACCTTGTCGAACGGCGCGTCCTGGCGGATTTTCGCGAGGCTGATCTCGGGCAGGACGGTATAGTTCGAAAAGGTCGAGCAGCCCATGTAATGCAGGATCGGCGTGCCATCGAGCATGGAAAAGCGCGAGGTGCCATCGGGCATCACGCCCTTGCCCTGGGTCGCGCGCACCTTCTGGCAGAGGTTGGTCTTGGGGTGCAGGCAATATTCGCACTCGCGGCATTCGGCGGTATAAAGCGGGATCACGTGATCGCCGGGCTTGAGATCCTTGACGCCGGGGCCGACCTCGACGACGACGCCGGCGCCCTCATGGCCCAGAATGGCGGGAAAGAGCCCCTCGGGGTCGGCGCCCGAACGGGTGAATTCATCGGTGTGGCAGATGCCGGTGGCCTTGATCTCGACCAGAACCTCGCCTTCCTTGGGGCCTTCGAGGTTCACTTCCATGATCTCCAGCGGTTTGCCGGCCTCAAGGGCCACGGCGGCTTTGGTGCGCATGATCACTCTCCCTGGTAAATGTCCGGCAGACCCTGTGGCAAAGCTTTGCCGGGATCAAGGCCGGCGCGGGGAATTTGCGGGCCGGGGCAGAGGTTTTCTGTTAGCAGGGGGGCGCCGGGGCGGTCTTTTCCCCGGCGTTTCCGCGCCGGACGGCGGAGCACCGGGGCGGGCCAGGATCGGAGGTGCCATGCAATATCGTCTGTCTTTCGCCGGGGTGATGCCGGCCCTTCTGCTGGCCCTGGCGGGCTGTCTGCCCGAGGACGGAGAGATTGCGCAGGGGGCGGGGCCACAAGATCCGCCGCCGGGGGAGGCGACGCCCTGCGCGCCCGGCGCCCATGCCGGCCTTGTCGGCGAACCAGTGGAGGCGGCCGAACGAGTTCCGGCGCCCAAGCGGATTCTGCGGCTCGGCGACATGCGGACGATGGATTACCTGCCGGCGCGCACCAACATCGAGATCGACGAGACCGGACGGATCACCCGCGTCTTCTGCGGCTGACGTCCCGGCGGCGCTCGACATCGGGTGACGCGGCTGCTAGGTATGAGAACATATAGCGAACAAAGATGCCTGTTCTGCCATGCCCCGCCGTCTGCTCTCTCTCTGGTTTCCCCGTCTCGGGGCCGAACGCCTGTTGCGTCAGGCGCGCACCGAAGCTGCCTTGCACGAGGTGCCCTTTGCCGTGGTCGAGGATATCGGCAACAGCCAGATCCTGTCGTCGGTTTCGGCGCGGGCCTCGGAGGTGGGGATCTACAAGGGCCAGCCGCTGCGCGATGCCCATGCGGTCAGTGCCGATCTGCGCACCGCGCGGCGCAACCGTCATGCGGAGGCCGGGTTTCTCGAGGCGCTGTTGCGCTGGGCCGGCAAGTTCAGCCCCTGGGTGGCCGGCGATGGCGGCGATGGGCTGATGCTCGACGTGACCGGCTGCACCCATCTCTTTGGCGGCGAGGCGGCGCTTTGTGCGCGGATTGTCGAAGAAACCGGCGACATGGGGCTGACCGCGCGGATCGGGCTGGCCGACAGCCGCGGCGGCGCCTGGGCGCTGGCGCGCTTTGCCGGCCAGGGCGGCGGCCATGCGCGCTCGGGTGATGACATCGATCAGGAGGCCCGCGCCACCCGCTCGCGCGCGGCCCGGCGGCGGCACTGGGAGCGCGGCGGCGCAGCGCCCAGCGGGCGGCTGGCCCCGGCCGAGACCGGCACCATCGCGCCGCCGGGGCAGACCCGTGGCGCGCTCTCGGCGCTGCCGGTGGCGGCGTTGCGGCTGGAGGAGGAGACCGCGGCGCAGCTGGCGCGGCTCGGGCTGCGGCGGATCGGCGATCTGGCGGGCCAGCCGCGGGCGGCGCTGGCGCGGCGTTTCGGCAAGGGGCTGGTGCTGCGGCTGGATCAGGCCTTTGGCGCGGTGCCGGAACCGCTGTCCCCGGCCGCGCCGCCGCAGCGCTACGCCGTGCGGATGACCCTGCCGGAGCCGATCGGGCTGGAAGAGGATGTGGCGGCCGGGCTCGACCGGCTTCTGCCGCGATTGTCCGAGCTGTTGCGCGCCCGGGGGCAGGGCGCGCGGACGCTCAGGCTTCAGGCCTTTCGCAGCGATCACACCATGCAGACGCTCGAGGTGCGGCTGGCGCGGGCCTCGGACGATCCCGAACGGCTGCGGCCGCTGCTGGCGATGAAGCTGAACGAGATCGACGCCGGCTTTGGCATCGACATGCTGCGGCTCGAGGCGGTGCAGGTCGAACCGCTGTCTCAGCGCACCCCGGTCGGCCATATCGGCGCCGGGGCGGCGGTGAACGCCCGGCTGGCGGCGAACACGGCGCTCGACGATCTGATCGGCCGGATTGGCGCGCGGGTGGGGATGGAGGCGATCACCCGCCGCCACCCCGGCGACAGCCATATCCCGGAAAAGACCGAAACCGTGCTGGCCGCCGCCTGGTCGGAGCCGGCTGCCGCCTGGGCGCCGCCGGCGCGGCCCCGGCCGCTGCTGCTCTGGCGGCCCGAACCGGTGCAGGCGCCCGATGTGCCCCGGCCGCCGGAGCGCCTGCGCTGGCGCGGCCGCGATCTGCACCTGACCTCGGCGCAGGGGCCGGAGCGGATCGCGCCGGAATGGTGGCTCGACGATCCCGCATGGCGCTCGGGCCAGCGCGATTACTGGCGGGTGACCTGCGCCGAGGGCGACGCGCTCTGGCTGTTTTATGCCCATGGCGCATCGATGTCCTCGGGGTGGTTCTGCCAGGGGAGTTTCGCGTGACACCCGGGCGTTGGCGTCACAGTTCCGTGGCGCTGCGACGCGGGTGCTTGATTTGCGGCGCAAAGCGCGCAACTCTCCTTGTATGAACAGTTTTTCCCCTTTTCCCGGCGCCGGGCCGGAGGTGGTGGCCTTTCAGCGCGCCGAGCTGGGGGTGATCCTGTCGCTTTACGGCCGCATGGTCGCCGCCGGTGAGTGGCGCGACTACGGCATCTCGAACCTGCGCGAAGTGGCGATTTTCTCGGTTTTTCGCCGCACCGCCGAGAACCCGCTCTACCGTATCGAAAAACGGCCCAAGCTGCGCAACCGGCAGGGGCTTTATGCGGTGATCGGCATGGAGGGGCAGGTACTCAAGCGCGGCCATGACCTGCGCGCCGTCCTGCGGGTGCTGGAACGCAAGCTGATCCGCGCGGTGGAGTGACCGCCGGCGCCCGAGGCGCCCGGTGGGGTGGTGGTCTCCGGGGCCGCAACCCCGGAGACCTCTGGCTTATACAGAGGTGCAGATGTACTTCATTTCCATGAATTCATCCATCCCGTGGCGGCTGCCTTCGCGGCCGAGGCCGGATTGCTTGACCCCGCCAAAGGGCGCCACCTCGGTCGAGATCAGCCCGGTGTTCACGCCGACCATGCCGTATTCCAGCGCTTCCTGCACCTTGGTCACGCGGCTCAGGTCCTTGGCATAGAAATACGAGGCCAGGCCGAAGATCGTGTCATTGGCCAGCTCGATCACCTCGTCGACGGTGTCGAACTTGTAGAGCGGAGCCATCGGGCCAAAGGTCTCGTCCTGCGAGAACACCATCTCGCGGGTGGCGCCAGTGATCACTGTCGGCTCGAAGAAGGTGCCGCCCAGCTCGTGGCGCTTGCCGCCCTGGATCACCTTGCCGCCCTTGGATTTGGCGTCGGCGATGTGCTCTTCGACCTTTTCGACCGCTTCCTGATTGATCAGCGGGCCCACTGTCGGCTCGCCCGAGAGACCGTCGCCGACCTTCATGCCGGCCACCGCCTTGGCCAGCTTCTCAGCGAATTCGTCATAGACGCCCGATTGCACGTAGATGCGGTTGGCGCAGACGCAAGTCTGGCCGTTGTTGCGGTATTTCGAGATCATTGCGCCTTCGACAGCGGCATCCAGATCGGCGTCGTCGAACACAATGAAGGGCGCATTGCCGCCGAGCTCCATCGAGCATTTCATCACCTGATCGGCGGCCTGACGAAGCAGGATGCGGCCCACTTCGGTCGAGCCGGTGAAGGTCAGCTTGCGGACCTTGGGGTTCTCGCAGAATTCCTTGCCGATCTCGGAGGAGCGCGACGAGGGAATGACCGAAAAGACGCCATGCGGAATGCCGGCGCGCTCGGCCAGCACACCCAGCGCCAGCGCCGAGAGCGGCGTCTCGGCGGCGGGGCGGGCGACAAAGGCGCAGCCCGAGGCCAGCGCCGGGCCGGCCTTGCGGGTGATCATCGCATTGGGGAAGTTCCAGGGCGTGATCGAGGCGGCAACGCCGATCGGCTGGGTGATCACGGTGATCCGCTTGTCGCGCTGGTGGCCGGGGATTGTTTCGCCATAGGCGCGCTTGGCCTCTTCGGCGAACCATTCGATGAACGAGGCGCCATACATCACCTCGCCCCTGGCCTCGGCCTGCGGCTTGCCCTGTTCGGCGGTCAGGATCCTGCCCAGATCCTCGGCATGTTCGACCATCAGGTCGAACCATTTGCGCAGCACGCCGGCGCGTTCCTTGCCGGTCCATTGCGCCCAGTCCTTCTGGGCCTTGTAGGCGGCATCGATCGCCTCGGCGCATTCCTCGCGCGAGAGGTCGGCCACCTTGGCAATGACGTCGCCGCGCGCCGGGTTGGTCACGTCAAAGGTCGCGCCATCCTTGGCGTCGCGCCATTCACCGGCCAGATAGGCCTTGGTCGCGATCAATTCGGGATCGTTCAGAAGAGAAGCGAGATCGGTCTGTTGGTCGAGCATGGGAGAAACTCCTAGTCTCAGTTTTCGGTTTCGGGAAAGGGGCGCGCCGCCAGTTCTCCGGCGATGTCATCGTCGAGCGGCGTGCCACAGGTTTTCAGGATAAAGCCCAGCGTGGAATAGAAGCCGACCGTCGCCATCAGGTCGATCATCCCTTCCTTGCCGTAGGTCTCGGCCAGCGCCTTGGCGGTCATCGGCGAGAGCTGCTTATTGTCGAACAGCTCGTCCACCGCCCGCGCCAGCAGCGCGTCGGCCGGCGCCATGGCATCGGTGGCGCCGCGGATCGTGGCGATGCGGGCATCGTCGAAGCCCACCTTGCGGGCGCGCGAGATGTGCTGTTGCCATTCGTACCGCGAGTTCAGCCGCACACCGGTGCGCAGGATCACCACTTCGACAAGCTCCAGCCCCAACGCGCTTTCGAGTACGACGTGCTGGCGAAGATCGGTCCAGGCCCGCAGCAGCGCCGGGTCATGCGCCATGGTGCGATAGACGTTGAGTTTGCCCGCGAAGCCGCCGCTCATGTCGGCGATCTCTTCCGGCCAGTCGGCGTCGGAGATCGGGGGCAGGGGATAGGCGGCGGTCATGGGCGGTGTCCTTTGCGGCAATGAGACATCAGATAGAAGCCTCGATGGCGCGGTCCAGTTTATCGACCAATTCATCGAGCTGGGCCTCTTCGATGATGAAGGGCGGCGCCAGCAGCACATGGTCGCCGCGCCGGCCGTCGAGCGTGCCGGACATCGGGTAACAGATCAGCCCCTCGGCAAAGGCCGCCTTCTTGATCCTGGCCGCCAGCCCGCGCGCCGGATCGAAGGGTTCCTTGCTGTCGCGGTCCTCGACCAGCTCGATGGCGCGGAACAGCCCGCGGCCGCGGATGTCGCCGACATGCGGGTGCTGGCCGAAACGGTCGGTGAGCTTGGCATGCAGTTTCTCGCCCATCTCCTGCACCCGGGGCAGCAGCCCGCGGTCGAGGATCGCCGAGACCACCGCCTTGCCGGCCGCCGCCGCCGCCGGGTGGCCCATGTAGGTATGACCATGCTGAAAGAAGCCCGAGCCCTGGGCGATGGTGTCATAGATCTCGGCGGTGCAGAGCATGGCGCCGATCGGCTGATAGCCCGCGCCAAGCCCCTTGGCGACGCAGAGGATATCGGGGCGCACGCCATCCTGTTCGCAGGCAAAGAGCGTGCCGGTCCGGCCCATGCCGCACATCACCTCGTCAAGGATCAGCAGCACGCCATGGCAGTCGCAGATTTCGCGGATGCGCTGGAAATAGCCCGGCGCCGGGGCCAGTGCGCCGGCGGTGGCGCCCACCACCGGTTCGGCCATGAAACCCATGACATTCTCCGGCCCGAGACGCTGGATTTCCGCTTCCAGCGCATCGGCGGCGCGGCGGCCGTACTCCTCGGGGCTCTCGCCCTCGTGGCGCAGCCGGTATTCGTAGCAGGGGTCGATATGGCTCACGTCGAGCAGCAGCGGCCCGAATTGCGCCCGGCGCCATTCATTGCCGCCGGCGCTGAGCGCGCCGATGGTATTGCCGTGATAGCTCTGCTTGCGGGCGATCAGCTTGCCGCGCTGCGGCTCGCCCTTTTCGACCCAATATTGCCGTGCCAGCTTGATCGCGGCTTCCGTCGCCTCGGAGCCGCCAGAGACCAGATAGACCCGGTCGATGCCTTCGGGCGCGTTTGCGATCAGCAGATCGGCCAGCTCCTCGGCCGATTCCGAGGTGAAAAATCCGGTGTGGGCAAAGGCCAGCCTGTCGAGCTGGGCCTTGACCGCCTCGACCACTTCGGTATCGCCATGACCCAGGCAGGAGACCGCTGCGCCGCCCGAGCCATCGAGATAGCGCTTTCCGTCTGCGTCGATCAGATAACACCCCTCGCCGCCAACGGCGGTGGGAAGCTTGGCTTTGCTGTGGCGGGGAAAGACATGGTTCATCGGCGGAGCTCCTGATGTGGCAACCGGGTCGGTCCGGCGCAGGGGGCGGACCCGCTCCCCGGGGTAAACCTGAAATCAGGGGCAAGCAAGGCTGGCGACGGGAAAATCCGCCGCCAGCCGGAGTTGGCTTATTCCGCCGCCAGCGCGTGCTGTTCGGCGATGGCCTCGGCCAGCGCGGCTTCGAAGATCACCATGGCTTCCTCGAGGATCGCATCCGATGCGGTCAGCGGCACCATGATGCGCAGGGCGTTGCCATGCATGCCGCAGGCCAGCAGGATCAGACCCTTGTCCAGCGCCTTGGCGATCACCGCCTTGGTCAGCGCGGCGTCGGGCGCGGCGGTGTCGAAATCGGTGACGAATTCCACCGCGATCATTGCGCCAAGGCCGCGAATGTCCCACATCCGGTAGGGCGCGACCCGGGCGCCGATCTCGGCAAAGCGGGCCTTGAACATTTCGCCCAGAGCGGTCGAGCGGGCGAGCAATCCCTCGCTTTCGATCGCCTCGATCGCCGCCAGCGCCGCGGCGCAGGCGACCGGGTTGCCGCCATAGGTGCCGCCAAGGCCGCCGGGGGCCATCGCATCCATCACCTCGGCCCGGCCGATCACGCCGGCCACGGGATAACCGCCGGCCATGGATTTGGCACAGGTGATCAGATCGGGCGCAACGCCGGAATGCTCGATGGCAAACCAAGTGCCGGTGCGGCCGAAACCGGCCTGGATCTCGTCAGAGATCAGCAGGATGCCATGTCGGTCGCAGATCGCGCGCAGGGCCTGGAACATCTCGGCCGGGACCGGGTGATAGCCGCCTTCGCCGAGCACCGGTTCGAGGATGATCGCCGCCACGCGGTCAGGCTGGGCATCGGTGAGAAACAGCATCTCGAGCGCCTTGAGGCTGTCCTCGACGGTCACGCCCTGACGCGCATCGGGGAAGGGCGCGCGGAAGATGTCGGAGGGGAAGGGGCCGACGTCTTTCTTGTAGGGGCTGATCTTGCCGGTCATGCCCAGCGTCAGCAGGGTGCGGCCGTGGTAAGAGCCGTTGAAGGCAATGACGCCGGGGCGGCCGGTATGGGCGCGGGCGATCTTGACGGCGTTCTCGACCGCCTCGGCGCCGGTGGTGACCAGCAGCGTCTTCTTGGCGAAATCACCCGGCGCCAGTTCGTTCAGCTTTTCGGCCAGCGCGACGTAAGGCTCATAGGGCACGACCTGGAACGACGTGTGGGTATAGAGGTCTTCCTGCGCCTTGGCGGCCTCGATGACCTTGGGGTGACGGTGCCCGGTGTTCAGCACGGCAATGCCGCCGGCGAAATCGATGTAGCGCTTGCCCTCGACATCCCAGAGCTCGGCATTCTCGGCACGGGCGGCAAAGACCGGCGCGGCAGAGGCGACACCGCGCGGCACCGCGGCCTCGCGACGGGCCAGAAGCGCGGCGTTGCTGCCGGTCTGCGAAACAACGGGCTTGCTGACCGGCTTGGCGGCAGATTTGGCTGCGGGTTTGGCCGCGGGCTTGCGTGCGGCGGTTTTCTTGTCCTTGTTCGCGGCCCGGCTGGCGCGCGGTTTGGTGCTGGCAGTCATGGGTCCGACCCTCCCGGTGAATGATCAATAAATTAGTACGTTGTGATCAATATTTTTGTCAATCCTGACCATCAGGCTCATCCGATGAATTTTGTAACCCTTTGGAAATTCCTATGTAAATATAGGTGAAATGCGTGTGACCGGCGGGTTTTGGCCACGAATACCGGTTGACCCCGCGCAAAATCGGCGCTTACAATTTCAAACACGCACTCAAAATAAGGCGATGCTTTGGATATCGGCGGAAGACTCAGGGCGGCGCGGGAGGCGCGCGGCATGTCGCAGCGGGAACTGGCGGCGCGCGCCGGCATGACCAATGGCGCGGTCTCGATGATCGAGCAGAACAAGACCAGCCCCTCGGTCTCGTCGCTGAAAAGCCTGCTCGACGCGGTGCAGACCCCGCTGTCGGAATTCTTTTCCGAGGTCGAGGACGCCGGTACGCCCAAGTACTTCTATACCGCCGACGAATTCATCGAGCTGTCGCCGCAGGACATGGGTTTGGGCAAGGGCGCCTCGCGGGTCTCGCTGCGCCAGTTGGGCAATGCCTCGTCGCACAGTCTTCAGGTGCTGCACGAAACCTATCCCCCCGGCGCCGACACCGGCGAAAAGATGCTCAGCCATCAGGCCGAAGAGGCCGGGGTGGTGATTGCCGGGATCATCGAGATCACGGTCGGCGATCAGGTGCGCGTGCTCAACCGGGGCGACGGTTATCTGTTCGACAGCCGGCTGCCGCACAAGTTCCGCAACATCGGCGATCAGGATTGCGTCATCATCAGCGCCTGCACGCCGCCGACGTTCTGAGAATGCCCCGGAATTGCGCGCACCGCATCATAAGGAGGCAGGCTCGATTTGCGAGAGTTGAATGTGTCTGCGCCAAAGCTATGCTGATTCAACAAGAAAACCGGATTGCCCCGGGGGGAAAGCCCCTGAAACATGCGGCGCCGGGCCGGGCTGGGGGACCGAAATGACCAAGTCTCGCAAGATGAACGCCGGGATGCCAGCGCGCCCGGCACCGGGCTCCGCGCCGCCCCGACCGGCCCTGAACGATCTTGCCTTGCAGTTTGCAGGAAGGCTGACAAGGTGACGGGCCAGACCACAAGACCAGCAGCGGCCGCGAGCCGGGCAGAGACCCGCCGCCACCGCCGCTCAGGGGGGAGACAGAACAACCCGGCGCAGGACATGCCCGCGCCGTGCAAGGAGAAAGAAAGCAGATGACCCCTTTCGCAATCGCCGGCGTACAGATGCATGTCGCGGCGCTGCATTCCAACGTCGAGGGCATGAAAGAGCGGCTCGACGTTCTGATGGCGCGGTTTCCCTGGACCCAGATGGTGGTGTTCTCGGAGCTGGCGGCTTTTGGCCCGCTGCATCAATACGCCTTGCCGTTCCCGAATGACACGCTTCGGATGTTTCAGGACGAGGCGCGCCGCCACAAGATCTGGCTGATCCCGGGCTCGATGTTCGAAAAGGCCGAGGACGGGCGAATTTACAACACTTCGGTGGTGATCAACCCCGATGGCGAGATCATCCGCACCTATCGCAAGATGTTCCCGTTCAAGCCCTATGAGGCCGATATCTCGTCGGGGAGCGATTTCTGCGTCTTCGACGTGCCGGGGGTGGGCCGCTTCGGCCTGTCGATCTGCTACGACATCTGGTTCCCGGAAACCACGCGGCAACTTACCAGCCAGGGGGTCGAAGTGCTGTTGCACCCCGTGCTGACCGGCACCACCGACCGCGACGCCGAGATCGCCATCGCGCGGGCCACCGCGGCGCAGTTCCAGTGCTACGTGATCGACGTCAACGGCCTGGGTGCCGGCGGTGTCGGCAAGTCGCTGGTGGTCGATCCGACCGCCACGGTGCTGCACCAGTCTGCCGGGCAAGAGGACATGTTCCCGATCGAGATCGATCTCGACATGGTGCGCCGCCAGCGCGAGACCGGGCTGAAGGGACTGGGCCAGGTGCTCAAGAGCTTCCGCGACCGCGAGGCGGATTTTTCGGTCTATGACCGCAGCAGCGGCACCGACGCCTATCTGACGACGCTGGGGCCGCTGGCCATTCCGCAACAGGGGTCACAGGCCGGGGTGAACACGGCCGATCCGCGCAGCGCGCTGGGGCGCGAGCCGCAGGACTACAAACCAGAGGACAACCTGCCGATCTTCAAGAGGGTGTCCGGCACCGGCTGACCGGGGCCTCCGAGGGGATGGCAGAACAACACGCAGCGCCGCAAAAGGCGCCAACAGGGAGAACGGAATGAACGTACCTGCAAGTGAAAAGGGTCTGCCATCGATCGGAGATTATTACAGTGCCACGCAGCTGCGGGCCGACCGTTGGAGCGCGCTGCGCGAATGCGTGGAGTCTCTGCGGCTCAAGGGCGTCGACGGCCGCTCCGGGCAGCGGCTGGTGCAGACCGCGGAAAAGCTGTTCCAGTCGCTCGCGCCGATCGAGAGCTACTGGGCCTTTCCCGGCCACGCGGCCTTTGAACACCTGCGCCGCCTGCTCGAGACGCGCAATATCGACGATCTGTCGATCTCGGTGCGGCGGGTGGCGCGGGCGCTGACCTCGGGCGCCTATCGCCGCCGACACATTCCGCTGGGCGCCGACGAGATCGACAGCGAGGATTACGAAGACGAAAGCGCGATCTCGCCCGAGGCGCGGGCGCTGGGGCGACCCTATTTCGAGGTGATGATCGTCGACAGCGTCAACGAACATCAGGAGCGGTTCCTGCGCAACGCGTTGCACCGCGCCCGCCGGCCCGAGGATCCGTTCCATTACGAGCCGGTGGTGGTGCCCTCGGTCGAGGACGCGCTGATCGGCATCCTGTTCAACCACAATGTCCAGGCCGTGGTGGTCCGCCCCGGGCTCGTGCTCAAGTCGCACAACGAACTGCCGCTGCTGAAGAAATACCTCGACACGCTGGGCACCGAAGGCGAGGTCGAGCATATCACGCCCAGCGAATACGGGCCGGAGGCCTGCCGGCTGATCGCGCGGATGCGGCCCGAACTCGATGCCTATCTGGTGACCGACCGGTCGGCCGAAGAGATAGCCGGCCTCGATCTGGGCCGCTGCCGGCGGGTGTTCTACAACCAGGAAGATTTCATGGAGCTGCACCTCAACATCCTTCGGGGTGTCGGGGCCCGCTTCAAGACGCCGTTCTTTACCGCGCTCAAGGAATATTCCCGCCAGCCCACCGGCGTGTTTCACGCCATGCCGATCAGCCGGGGCAAATCGATCACCCGGTCGCACTGGATCCAGGACATGGGGGCCTTTTACGGTCCCAACATCTTTCTCGCCGAGACCTCGGCCACTTCGGGCGGGCTCGACAGCCTGCTGGAACCGCGCGGCCCGATCAAGGAAGCGCAGGACATGGCGGCACGGGCCTTCGGCTCGAAACAGACGTTCTTTGCCACCAATGGCACCTCGACCTGCAACAAGATCGTGGTGCAGGCGCTGTGCAAGCCCGGCGACATCGTGCTGGTCGACCGCGACTGCCACAAGTCGCACCACTACGGAATGGTGCTGGCCGGCGCGCATGTGGTCTACATGGACAGCTATCCGCTGCATCAATACTCGATGTACGGCGCCGTGCCGCTGCGCGAGATCAAGCATCAGTTGCTAAAACTCAAGGCGGCGGGCAAGCTCGACAAGGTGCGCATGGTGCTGCTCACCAACTGCACCTTCGACGGCATCGTCTACAACGTGCAGCGGGTGATGGAGGAATGTCTCGCCATCAAGAGGGATCTGATCTTTCTTTGGGACGAGGCCTGGTTCGCCTTTGCCCGGTTCAACCCGACCTACCGCCAGCGCACCGCGATGGACGTGGCCAACACCCTGCGCGAATGCCTGCGCACGCCGGAAACGGCGGAGGCCTGGGAAAAGCAGCAGAAAGAGCTGGAGGGCGCGGATGACGAAACCATCCTGAACACGAGGCTGGTGCCGCCGCCGGATGCCCGGGTGCGGGCCTATGGCACCCAGTCGACGCACAAGACGCTGACCTCGCTGCGGCAGGGGTCGATGATCCATGTCAACGATCAGGACTTCAAGGGCGAGGTGGAGCAGGCCTTCCACGAGGCCTATATGACCCATACCTCGACCTCGCCGAACTATCAGATCATTGCCTCGCTCGACGTCGGCCGCAGGCAGGTCGAGCTCGAGGGGTTCGAGTTCACCCAGCGGCAGGTCGAAAGCGCCATGTCGATCCGGCGGGCGATTGCCACCCACCCGCTGTTGTTGAAGTATTTCAAGGTGATCACCGCCGGCGACATGATCCCCGAGGAATACCGCGAAAGCGGCGTGTCCAGCTACTACGAGACCGATCAGGGCTGGACCGACATTGCCAATTCCTGGACCACCGACGAATTCGTGCTCGATCCGACGCGGGTGACGTTGGCGGTGGGCGGCACCGGCTGGGACGGCGATACCTTCAAGACCAAGATCCTGATGGACAAATACGGCATCCAGATCAACAAGACCTCGCGCAACACCGTGCTGTTCATGACCAATATCGGCACCACGCGCAGCTCGGTCGCCTATCTGATCGAGGTGCTGGTAGAGATCGCCAAGGAGCTGGACGAGCTGCTCGACGACGCCTCCAAGATGGAAAAGCGCTCGTTCGAGAACCGGGTCTCGGCGCTGGTCGAACATGTGCCGCCGCTGCCGGATTTCAGCCATTTCCATCCGGCGTTCCGCTATGGCGACGACACCCCCGAGGGCGACATCCGCGCCGCCTTTTTCCTCGCCTACGACGAGGAGAAATGCGACTACATCCCGCTGGACGACAAGTTGCAGACCCGGCTCGAGGATGGCGAGGAGCTGGTCTCGACCTCCTTCATCATCCCCTATCCGCCGGGCTTTCCGATCCTGGTGCCGGGGCAGGTGATCAGCCCGGAAATCCTCAGCTTCATGCGGGCGCTCGACGTCAGCGAGATCCATGGCTTCCGCGCCGATCTGGGGCTTCGGGTGTTCACCAAGGAGGCGCTGAAAGGCTTTTCCTGTAGAGAGCCATGAGCACGAAGAGGAGCGATCGATGGCCAGAAAGACCCTGCGCAACATCTCCGAGATCCGGCGCCACTTTCACACCAATTCCGATCCGGTCTATTTCGTCTCGGCGACGAATTTCAACCTGCTCGGGCTCGACGAATGGGTGCGGAATTTCAAGTACATCTGCTACATGGATTGCTTTGACGGGCGGCACCCGAACGTTCTGGTGCCCTCCGACATGCCGCATGACGAGTTCCAGTCGATCGAGGACATCAACAACTATCTGCTGCAACACAAGGAGGTGGTGGATTACGTCAAGGCGCGCGGCGGCAAGCCGAAGTTTGCCTTTCTGATGTTCGACGAGACCACCGAGCGGCTGGTCAGGGAGCTGGGCGGCGAGCTTTGGTTCCCCAAGGCCAAGCTGCGCAGCGCGATGGACAACAAGATCGAGACCGTGCGCATCGGCAACAAGGCGGGGGTGCCCTCGGTGCCCAACACGCTGGCCGAGGTGGAAAGCTACGCCCAGCTGCGCGAGATCTGCGCGGCGGCCGGGCTGGGCGTTGATCTGGTGCTGCAATCGGCCTATGGCGACAGCGGGCATACCACCTTCTTCATCGCCTCGGAGGCCGATTTCCGCCGCCATGAACATGAGATTGTCGGCCAGGGCGAGATCAAGATCATGAAACGGATCGATTGTCGTGGCTCGGCCATCGAGGCCTGCGCCACGGCCGAGGGCACCATCGTCGGCCCGCTGATGACCGAATTGGTCGGGTTCAAAGACCTTACGCCCTATCGCGGCGGCTGGTGTGGCAACGAGATCTTTGCCACCGCCTTTCCCCCGAAGACCCGACAGAAGGCGCGCGAGCTGACCTATCGGTTTGGCGAACAGCTTCGGAAAGAGGGCTATCGCGGCTATTTCGAGCTGGACTTCCTGATCGACCGCAAGACCGGCGACATCTGGCTGGGCGAGCTCAACCCGCGCATCACCGGCGCCAGTTCGATGACAAATCACGCCGCCTTTGCCCATGCGGATGCGCCGCTCTTTCTGTTTCACCTGCTGGAGTTCTCGAAGAAGCCCTTCGAGATCGATGTCGAAGAGCTCAATGCTCGCTGGTCCGATCCCGAAATGATCGACAGTTGGTCGCAGATGGTCATCAAGCACACCGATGACAGCGTCGACATCATCACCGAGGCGCCGCAATCGGGCATCTACCGGATGCGCGCCGATGGCACGGTGGAATTTGCCCGTTTCGACTATCACCGCCGCGCGGTCGAGAGCGAGGACGAGGCGTTTTTCCTGCGTATCCTCAAGCCCGGCGATTACCGGTACGAGGGCGCCGACCTGGGCATTCTGGTGACGCGGGGCCGCTCGATGACCAAGGGCTTCGCGCTGACCGAGCGGTCGAAACAATGGATCGCCGGGATCAAGGCGGCCTATCGCGCGCGGCCCTTGCCGGCGGCGCAGGTGCTGGGCGATCCGGCGTTCAAGATGCTGTAGGGCCGGCGCGTGTGACCATGCTTTTCCGCGCCATCGCCGAAGACAGGCCCGGGCCGAAATGGGCCGAGCTGTTCGCGCAGTACTGGCCGGCCTATCACCAATGGTGGGCGCGCGAGGGGCTGACGGCACGGCCGACCTATCTGGAATGCCGCAAGGCGATCCGCAAGCACATGCCGGAGATCGCGCAGCTCTGGGAGGAGCTTTGCGATCTGGCCGGCGGCGGCGATGCGGCGGCGCGGTTTCTGAGCTTCTACGGCCCGCCGCCCTATCTCTCGGCCTGTTCGCAGGCGATCTGGCAGGGCGACGCGCCGCTCTTGGTGCGCAATTACGATTACGCGCCGCTGGCCTTCGATGCGGTGGTGCTCAAGACCGGCTGGCAGGGCCGGGGGGTGATCGGCATGTCCGACGGGCTGTTCGGGCTGGTCGATGGCATCAACGATGCCGGTCTTGCGGTCTCGCTCACCTTTGGCGGGCGGCGCAACACCGGGCGCGGCTTCGGTGTGCCGCTGATCCTGCGCTATGTGCTCCAGACCTGCACCAGCACCGAAGAGGCCGGCGCCGCGCTGGCGCGAATTCCCTGCCACATGAGTTACAATGTCACCGTGCTCGATGCCGGGCGGCAGTTCCTGACCGCCTATCTCGCGCCCGACCGCAAACCGGTGCTGAGCCATGCGGCGGTGGCCACCAACCATCAGGAGCGGGTCGAATGGTCGTCGCATGCGCGGTTTACCGCCACCGTCGAGCGCGAGCGCTTTCTGTTGCAACAGCTCAGCCTGCATCCGACCACCGATGACCGGTTTGTCGCGGCCTTCCTGCGGCCGCCGCTCTATTCCACCGCGTTCACCGCCGGTTTCGGCACGCTTTATACCGCCGCCTATCGCCCGCGCGAGGGCCGGCTGGAACTGCACTGGCCGCACCGGCGCTGGGTCAAGAGCTTTGACCATTTCGCGGAGGACAGTGTGCAGGTGGTGATCCCGGCGGGCGGCGGGCTCTAGACAGGCCGGGGCGTGGTAGGGCAGGCGGCGTTCCTGTCATCCGCTGCGCCGCTGCCGCGCAGGCGATGTCGTTTCCTGCAACGATAATTCGCAATCATCCCCATCCGATGCGCCGGTCTGCGCCAGTCTTCCTGCAAAGGAGATCTGCCATGACCGCCACCACTGCAAAGCCCCGGATGCGGGCCGGGGGCCGCGCCGCCCGCCGCAGCCTGCGCAGCACCCGCGATGTCACCATGCTGCCCGGGCTGACCAACCGGTTGCCGTTCTGCGAGGTGATGGAGGGTGCGCAGGTCGCGCAGATCGACGCCGCGTCGATGGATATCCTCGAAAACGTCGGCGTGGTGTTCCGCGATCCGGTGGCGCTGGCCGACTGGCGCCGGGCGGGGGCCAAGGTAGTGGGCGAGCGGGTCTATCTCGACCGGGGGCTGGTGCGCGGGCTGATCGCCTCGATCCCGTCCGAGATCACCTATCACGCCCGCAACCCGGCGAACTCCGTCGCGCTGGGCGGGCGTCAGGCGGTGTTCGTGCCGATGACCGGCGCGCCGTACCTGCGCGACCTCGACGACCGGCGCCGCAACCCGACGCTGGCCGATCTGGCGATGTTCCACAAGCTCAGCCACATGAGCCCGGCGTTGCATTCCACCGCGCATCACATCGTCGAACCCTACGACCACCCGATCAGCCAGCGCCACCTGCGGATCACCTATTCCTCGATGAAACATTCCGACAAGATGTTCATGGGCATGACCACCAGCCCCAGGAACGCCGAGGACGTGATGGAGATGTGTGCGCTGCTGTTCGGCGCGGAGTTTCTTGAACACCACGCCGTCACCACCGGCAATTGCAATGGCAATTCGCCACTGGTCTGGGACGAGACCATGCTGGGCGCGATGCGCGCCTTCTGCCGCCGCAACCAGCCGGTGCTCTGTTCGCCCTTCGTGCTGGGCGGGGCCAATACGCCGGCCTCGGTGCCGGCCACGGTGGCGCAGCTCAATGCCGAGGCGCTGTCGGCGCTGGCCTATACCCAGGTGATCCGCAAGGGCTGCCCGGCGATCTATGGCCATTACCTCTCGACCGTCAGCATGAAGAGTGGCGCGCCGATGGCGGGCACGCCCGAGATCAGCCTGATGAACTTCATGATCGGCCAGATGGCGCGATTCTACGGCGTGCCCTGGCGGACGTCGAGCGCGCTGGGCGGGGCCAAGACCTTTGACGCCCAGGCCGGCTATGAAAGCGCCACGACGCTTTCGGCGGTGCTGCATTCCGGGGCCAATTACATCTGGCATTCCGCTGGCTGGAACGAGGCGGGGATGCATTGCTCGGTGGCTAAATTCGTTGTCGATGCCGAGCAATGCGCCATGGCCTACCGCATGGCCGAAGGGCCGAAATGGAGCGATTTCGACGCCGCGCTGGCGGCGGTGGCCGATGTCGGGCCGGGCGGGCATTACCTGGGCCATCCACACACTCAGGAAAATTTCCAGACCGCCTATTTCATGCCGGAGCTCTTCGACAACAATTCGATCGAGCAATGGGTGGCGGATGGCTCCAAGGAGATCACCGCGCGGGCGCTGGAACATGCGCGCAAGCTCCTCGCGGAGTACCAGGAGCCGCGGCTCGACCCGGCCAGGAACGAGGCGCTGCTGGACTACATCGCGCGCCGCGAGCGTGAGATCCCGGCGGCGGATGCGCTGAACCAGGAGTATTGAGGCGGGGCGTCCCCGGCCGCGCGGCCCCGGGGCAGGCCCGGGGCGGGTGGGGCGAGGCTGCGGCCCCTGCCTCCCGCCCCGGCCGCCGCGCCGGGGCCTCGCCCGCCCCTGCCTATTCCGCCCGCGCGCGCCACTCCCGGAGCCGCAGCAGCGCATTGGCGCCAAGTTGGCGCAAGGGTTGCGGCGGCAGGCGGCGTGGCGCGGCTTCGGTGGCAAAGAAATCGGTGAGCGGGCTCGGCACGCCGGCGGCCAGTTCGGCGGCGGCAATGCCGGTCAGGGTGCCGCGGGCGGTGCCAAGACCGTTCTGCACGCAGCCCGAGACCAGCCCCGCCTCGATCTCGCGGGTCACCGAGACGCCGTTGAGGCTGAGGCAGAGCGGCCCGGCCCAGGCGTGTTCCATCCGAAGGCCGGCCAGTTGCGGAAAGCGCTGGGCGAACTTGCGCCGCATGACCGCCGCCGCGCGGGCGAGATCGCGGCGGCGGGGCCGCATGTCGGGGCGCAGCGTGGCGCAGCTGCGCAGGAGCAGGCGATTGCCGCCCTGGCCGCTGTCGATCCGGCGCACCGTGGTGCCCATCGGATCGGCCGGGGTGATGCCCCAGCGTGGCGCGCCGCCAAGGCGGGCCAGGGTCTCGGCGTCCAGCTCGGGCGTCATCACGGCATAGAGAAAGAGCTGCATCAGCCGGCCGCGCGCCACGCCGAAGCTTTCGAGATGGCCGTTGACGGTGAGAATGACCCGCGCGGTGCTCACCCGGCCGCCCGGCGTCGTCACCTGCCAGCCGGGGCCCTGCCGGGTGAGGGCCCGGGCCGGGCTCGCCTCGTGGATCATCACGCCGGCCGCGCGCAGGCCCCGGGCCAATCCGCGGATATAGCCGGCCGGTTGCAGCATCACCGTGCCCGGCGAAAACAGCCCCGAGCGGTAATGCGGAGATCCGGTCAACGCCCGCATCTCCTGGGCATCGAGCCTTTCGCAGTGCTCGCCAAGCGCGGCGAGGTGGCGGGCATAGCTGTCGTTGTGGGCCTGGGCCGCGGCGCTGGCGGCGCCGTTGATCTTGCCGGCGGGGTCAAAGAAGTTGCGGTCGATGCCGTATTCCTCGACCGCCTCGGCGGCAAAGCCGATGGCCTGACGGTTGCGGGCGATCCAGGCCCGGTCATCGCCGGCACCGGCGTAATCGGTGGATTGCAGGTCATGCGGCAGATCGATCATGAAGCCCGAGTTGCGCCCTGCCGCGCCTTCGGCCAGGCGCCCGGCCTCGAGCACCAGGATCCGCGCGCCGGGCTGAAGTTGGGTCAGCCGCCGCGCCGCCGAGAGCCCTGCAAAACCGGCGCCGACCACGACAAAATCCGCCGTGGTGTCACGCTCGAGAGGCTGCACCGCAGGCGCGGCGGGCAAGAGGGCGTTCCAGGCCGCCGGGCCAAGCTGAACCGGCAGCCGGCGGGCCCGGTACCCCGTCACCCTATGGCCTCGTCCGCATCATCGGCGAGATCGATCCAGATCGTCTTGAGCTGTGTGTATTGGTCATGGGCGTGGATGCCGTTGTCGCGCCCGCCAAAGCCCGATTGCTTGTGGCCGCCAAACGGCGTGGTGATGTCGCCTTCGCCAAAGCTGTTGACCGTCACCGTGCCCGCGCGCAGCGTCCGCGCGCCGCGGATGGCGCGTTTGGCATTGGCGGTAAAGAGCGCGGCGGCAAGGCCATAGTCGGTGTCATTGGCGGTCTGGATCGCCTCGTCGAAACTGGCCACGGTGATCACCGAGAGCACCGGGCCGAAGATTTCCTCGCGCGCCAGCGCCACGTCGTTGCCCGGCACTTCGATCACCGTCGCCGCGACGCGGCCGTCGGCCGCGGTGCCGCCCAGCAGCACCGGTCCGGCCTGGTCCAGATAGCCGCGGACCTTGTCGTAATGCGCCTGCGACACCAGCGGGCCGAGCCGCACCTCGGGGTCGAGCGGGTCACCGGTGTTCCAGGCGCGCGCATGATGGGCGATGCGGTCGAGCAGGGCCTCCTTGACGTCGCGGTGCACGATGAGCCGAGAGCTGGCCGAGCAATTCTCGCCCATGTTCCAGAAGGCGCCATTGACCACATGCGCCGCCACCCGATCGAGGTTCTCGGCGTCCTCCAGCACGATCGCGGGGTTCTTGCCGCCCATCTCGAGCACGACTTCCTTGGCGTTCGAGTCCGCCGCATAAGACAGAAAGCGCTTGCCGGTGGCGGTGGAGCCGGTGAAGGACACCATGTCGATATCCATGTGCCGCCCGATCGGTTCGCCGACCTCAGGGCCGGAGCCGGGCAGCACGTTGAGCACGCCGCGCGGCAGCCCGGCCTCGGCGGCCAGTTCCGCCAGGCGCAGCGCCGTGAGCGAGGTTTCCTCGGCGGGTTTGACCACCAGCGAACAGCCGGCCGCCAGGGCCGGTGCGATCTTCCAGGCCATCATCAGCAGCGGAAAGTTCCACGGCAGCACCAGCCCGACCACGCCCACCGGCTCGCGCACCACCATGGCGATGTGATCGTCCGAGGCGGGGGCGACCTGATCATAGATCTTGTCGATCAGCTCGGCGTGCCAGGTCAGGCAGTTGATGGTTTCGGGCAGGTCGACGGTCTCGCAATCGAGGATCGTCTTGCCGCTGTCGAGGCTTTCCATCACAGCCAGCTCGCGGGCCTCGCGGGTCATCAGCCTGGCCAGCCGGATGAGCACCGCCTTGCGCTCCGACGGATGCAGCCGCGACCAGCGGCCATCCTCAAAGGCATCGCGCGCCCTGGCGACGGCAAGGTCCACGTCGGGCGCGGCGCAGGCGGCGACCTGCGCCAGCTCTTCGCCGGTGGCCGGGTTGATGCTGGCAAAGGTGCGCCCCGAAAGCGCCGGGCGAAAGCCGCCGTCGATAAAGGCCATGCAGGGCAGATCGAGACCGCGCGCGATCCCCCGGTACTCGTCTTTAGTCAGCAAGCTCATGTCTCAGCCCTCCGCCCGGATATCGGCAATCGTCCGTTTCAGCACCCGCACCACCTGGTCGAGCGCGCGTTTGTCATCCTTGTTCAGCGCCTTCAGCGGCGGGCGAACCACCGCGCAGTCGATGCCGGTCATGGTTACCCCGTGCTTGATGGTCTGGATGAATTTGCCGCCCTGTTCGAGCACCCGCATCAGCGGCATCATCGCCGACATGATGCGGCGGCCCTTGGCGAAACCGCCCTCGCGCACGCAGGCCTCGTAAAGCGCCACATGCTCGGCTGGCAGGAAGTTGGATCCGCCGCAGACCCAGAAGGGCGCGCCCCAGGCAAAGAACTCCAGCGCCTGATCGTCCATGCCGCAGCCAAGCTGGATATGCGGGTAATCGCGGGCCAGAAGATGCACGCGGTTGATATCTCCGGAGCTTTCCTTGATGCCGCAGAAATTGCGCGAGCGGCCGACCCGGTCGAGAAAGTCCTCGCCCATCATCGTGCCGGTGCGGTGCGGGTAGTTGTACAGCATGATCGGCAGGTCCGCCGCCCGGTCGATGGCCAGCGCGTTGAGCGCGTTTTCGCGGTCGGTCGGCACCGCATAGGGCGGCGAGGCCAGCAGGATGGCATCGGCGCCCATCTCACGCGCCGCATGGGCCAGCGCCAGCGACTCCGCGGTCAGCATGGCACCGGTGCCGATCACCACCGGCACCCGGCCGGCCGTCTTGTCGACGGTGAAGCGCGCGATCTCGATGCGTTCGTCCAGGGTCTGGGCATAATTCTCGCCGGTGGAGCCACCCGAGATCAGCCCGTGGACGCCCTGGCCGATCAGCCAGTCGATCACCGCTTCGAGCGCGTCCCAGCGGACCGAGAAATCGGCGGCAAACGGCGTGACGACGGGGGTGTAGATACCGTCAAAGCGGAAACGTGGTGTCATGTCTGTCCTATCCGGTTGTCGTCCTGGGAAGCGCGCCGAGCGGCAGGTCAAGGCCGTCTGGCATCACGAAAAGCTCGATCTGGCCCCGCGACAGGTTCCAATGCGCCTCGGCCAGCTGTCCGGCGCGGTCCTCGTCGCCGGCCTCGATGGCCGCGATGATCTCGTCGTGCTGGCGGCTGGCGGCGTCGAGATTGTCGGTCATCTCGGCGGTGCGCGGGCGATAGAAGGTGGTGCCGATGCGGGCATGGTCGATCAGCAGCCGGTGGAACGACGGCAACAGATAGATGTTGCCCGCCATCTCGCCGGTGATCTCGTGAAAGCGGTTGTTGGCCAGCGCCCGGTCGATGGCACTGCCCTGGCGCAGGGTGGCGCGAAACCGCTCCTGCGCCGTCTTGAGCGCGGCGATCTGACCGGGCCGGGCGTTGCCGGCGGCCAGCCGCAGCACCGCGCCATAGATCATCGGCGCGGCAACAAAGAAATCGCGCAGTGTGGCAAAGGACATGTCGGTCACCCGCGCGCCGCGGTTCTCGCGCAATACGACAAAGCCCTCGCCGGCCAGCTGCCGCAGCACTTCGCGCAGCGGCGTGCGCGACAGCGCGAACTCGGCCGAGAGCCGCGCCTCGTCGATATCGTGGCCGGGGGGCAGGCGGGTCGAGAGGATCTCCATGCGCAGATGCTCGTAGAGCATCGCCTTGGTGGTCTTGGTATCGGCGGCCATCGGCATCCTCGGGCTCTTGCGGAATTTCGGGCGAATCCGCCCTCTGACTAAGTTTATACACATTGTATAATGTTCTGCGACATGTAAAATGCATCATCCCAAGGAGAGCAGTCAGCATGGCCGCGCAGCATTTCGTCTTTCTTCTGGTCGAGGATCACACCCATCTGACGCTGGCCTGCGCCATCGAGCCCTTGCGCATCGCCAACCTGATTTCCGGCCGGGATCTCTATGCCTGGTCCTATGCCTCCGAAGACGGCATCTCCTCGCGCGCCTCCAATGGGTCGGTCACGCTGGTGGCGCATGGCTTTGGCGCGGTGCCACGGGCCGACCGGTTGTTCGTCATTTCCGGGCTGGGGATGACCGGGCAGATCACGCCGGCGCTGCTGGCGGCGCTGCGCCGGGCGCGATCGACCGGGGTGCGGATCGGCGCGCTCTGTTCCGGAGCCTGGGTGCTGGCGCAGGCCGGCTTTCTCGACGGCATGAAGGCGGCAATCCATTGGGAATACCACGATGCCTTTGCCGAGCGGTTCCCCGAGGTCGCCCTGGAGCGCTGTGTCTTCGTGGCCGACGAGAAACATGTCACCGCCTCGGGCGGCTCGGCCACCGCCGACCTGATGCTGCACCTGATCGAGAGGGATCACGGCTATGACCTCTCGGTCGCGGTGTCGGACATGATGGTCTATGCCGGCGCGCGCGAGGCGGGGGTGGCGCAGCGCATTTCGCTGCAATCGCGCCACGGCATGCGCAATCCGCATGTCGCCCGCGCCATCGAGATCATGCGCGGCGCGCTGGAAGAGCCGGTCTCGCCGATGCTGATCGCGCAGGATCTGGGCATTTCGGTGCGCCAGCTCGAGCGGCTTTTCGGCCGCTATTTCAACACGTCGCCGGGGCGCTACTACATGGAGCTGCGGCTCGACCGGGCGCGGCACCTGCTGTTGCAGACCGAAATGTCGGTTTCCGAGATCGCGGTCGCCTGCGGCTTTCAGAGCCTCGGCCATTTCACCCGGCTCTATCGCCGCTCCTTCGGCATCTCGCCCAGCGGCCAGCGCGGGCGGATCGCCTGAGGGCGGCCGCGTGGGGCGGATCGCTGCCGGGGGTGGACGCGACCGGGAGAACTGGTCAAGAGGGGGGCTTGCCCTATCTGTAACGCGGTCTCCGGGCGCTTGACAGAATGATCCGGCGGGCAAGAGGTATGCAGCAGTGAGGGCCAGATTTGCAAGGCGAGGGCAGGAACGAATTGAACCCGATGGATTTTCTCGCCGGTGAGGGCGAGATGGCGCAGCGGATCCGCGCCTTTGACTGGGCCAGCCATCCGTTCGGGCCGCCCGCCGACTGGCCGCAATCGCTGCGCGCCGCGCTGTCGATCTGCCTCAACTCGGCCTTTCCCACGGCGATTTATTGGGGGCCGGAGCTGCGCCTGCTCTACAACGACGCCTGGGCGCCGATCCCCGGGCCGCGGCATCCGGCGGCGTTGGGCCAGCCGGCGCGCGAGGTCTGGTCGGACATCTGGCACATCATCGACCCGCAATTCGCCCAGGTGATCGAACAGGGGCAGGGGCTCTTCGCGCAGGAGCAGATGCTGCCGATGCGGCGCCATGGCATCGAGGAGGAGACCTGGTGGAATTACAGCTTCACCCCGCTGCGCGACGCGGACGGCGGAATTACCGGCGTCTTCAACTCGGGCAGCGAGATCACCGAGAACGTGATCCAGCGCCGCAATGCCGAATTCCTCGTCGCCGCCAACAATGCCTTTCGCACCGCGCCTTCGCCGGACCAGGCCTTGCGCTTTTCGCTGGCCAAACTCGGCGAGCTGCTCGGGGCCTGCCGCGTCGGCCTGCGCGAGCGGACGCAAATCGAAGGCCAGGTGGCCTTTGCGATGATCTATGAGTGGTGCGCCGAGGGCACGCCGCCCTCGGCGGAAATCGCCATGCCGTCGCAGGTCGGGGTGAGCCTTCAGGAAAAGATCCTGTCGGGTGAGGTGACCGCCGCGGCGCTGAGCGACGCCGATCTCGAACCGGCCAGCCGCGAGTACCTGGAGCGGGTGGGCGTGGTGCAGGGGCTGGGAGTGCCCTGGGTCGAAAACGGCGAGGTGACCTCGGTCATCGGGGTGCAATGGCACAAGGAACGCGTGATCTCGGCCTTCGATATCTCGGCCATCGAGCGGGTGCTGGAAACGACGATGGGCTGGATCGAGCGCGAGCGCGGCCGCGAACGCGAACGAGTGATGGCCAGCGAGATCGATCACCGGGCGCGCAATCTTCTGGCGGTGGTCCAGTCGGTCACCCGGATGACCACCGGCGACGACGTGGCCCAAGTCAAGGCCGATCTGGAGGGGCGTTTCGCGGCGTTGTCGCGGGTGCATGGTCTGCTGGGGCAGAAGCGCTGGGCGAATGTCACCTTCCAGGAACTGGCCGAAGAGGAACTGGCGCCCTTTGGCCCCGATGTCTTTGACCGGATCGAGATGACCGGCCCGCGGGTGGCGCTCAGCCCGACCGAGGCGCAGGTGCTCGCCATGGTGCTGCATGAGCTGACGACAAATGCGCTCAAACACGGGTTTCTCAGCACCTCCGACGGCCGGCTCGCGCTGAGCTGGACATTGCCCGACACCAGCCGGCTTGACGTCTGCTGGCATGAAACCGGGGTGCCCACCAACGGTCCTGCCGTCTCGGACGGGCAGGAAGGCTATGGATCGGTGCTGCTGCACGAGGTGGTCAAGGGACAGCTCGGCGGCGAAATGCGGCGCGAGGTCGGGCCCGAGGGCATCCGGTTTGACCTGAGTTATCCCCGGCAGGCCGATACGCCCGGCCCGAGCCCCTCCGAAGTGTTGCGGCCGTCACCCGAGGCGCCGGCCCCGGCGCGGTCGGTGATGATCGTCGAGGACGACGTGATCATCGCGATGGACCTGGCCGCCACGCTGGAAGAGGGGGGTTTCGCCCGCTTCGGCGAGTTCCGCGACAGCCAGAGCGCGCTGGCCCGGCTGGAAAGCGAACGGCCCGACCTCGCGGTCCTCGACTGGACGCTGGCCGAGGGCACGTCGGAGCCGGTGGCGGCCTGGTTGCGGGAGAACGGCATTCCCTTTGTCGTGGTCTCCGGGCAGGAGCTTTCCGGTGCCGAGGACGATCCGCGCCGTGGCGCGCCGCTGCTGATCAAGCCGATTTCTTATACCGCCCTGTTGAGCACGCTGGACCGGCTGTAGCTCAGCCCGCCACCGGGCGCAGGAAGGTCACCCGGTCGGGCGCCATCTCGGCAATCACCACGGTGCCGTCCTCGCAGACCGCGAGCCCGTGGCCATAGGTCGAGAAGGTGCGGCAGCGCCCGGTAAGCCGGCCGGCGGCGTCATATCCCGAAAGCCGCGGCGTCTGGTCGGTGACCAGCAGCGTGCCATCCGGCATGAGCGCCAGCGCCATCGGTTTGTGCAGCCCGCCGATTTCGTCGAGGTAGCGGCCCTCGGCATCAAAGCGCTGCACCCGGTTGTTCTCGCGGTCGGCGACGCAAAGCCGGCCTTGGCCGTCAAACAGCAGGCTGTGCGGGGTGGAGAAGTCGCCGGCGCCGTGCCCGGGCTGGCCGAAGCTGGCCAGATGGGTCCGGTCGGGCGCAAAGACATGTACCGCGCTGTTGCCATAGCCATCGGCGACATAGAGCCGGCCGTCCGGCCCCTCGGCGCAGTCGCAGGGATGGTTGAACGGACGGCCCAGCCCTGGACGCGCGTCGCAGTGCAGCTGCTCGCGCGTGTGCAGATCGGGACCGAGCAGGGCGATCTTGTGGCCGTCCATGTCGGTGGCGGCCAGGACCCCGGCCGCAGCCCCGCCCAGTGCGCGCATCCCGTGGCCGCAGACGAAATCCGGCAGGTCGCGCTCGGCCAGAATGGTGCCGTCGAAAGCCAGTTCCACCAACTCCGGAATGCGCCGCCGGAGCACCACGATCCGTCCGCCTGTGATGGCCAGGTCGGTGACCCCTTCGAGCGGCACATGCGCCACCCGGTAGCGCCGGGCACCCAGCGCCACGAAGGCCGGCGGGCGCGGGGTCACAGCCGGCCCGCGAGGGTTTCGGCCAGGGTCAGCAGCGCCGCGTCGCGGCCCCGGGCGGCGGTCAGCATCAGCCCGGCGCCGGGGGTGTCGGTCAGCGGCAGGCTGACCGAACAACCGTCGATCAGGTTGCCGAAGCTGGTGTTGCGCAGGGCCAGCAGGTTGGTCCGGTCATAGGCCGCGTCGTCCTCCAGCGCGGCCAGCCTCGGCGGCAGCAGGGCCACCGTCGGCAGCACCACGGGGGTATCGGAAAACAGCCGCTCTGCCTCGGCGATCAACGCGTCGCGCGCGGCGAGGGTGCGGGCAAAGTCGATCGCGCTTACCCCGTCGGCGCGGGCCATGCGCGAGGCGACGCGCGGGTCAAGCCGGTCGCGGGCGCTGTCGTAATGTGCGCCGTGATGGGCGCGGGATTCCACCGCCGAGAACTGCCAGACCGGCAGGGCACGGTAGCGCTCGAAGATATCGAGCGACAGGCGACGCACGGCGACGCCGGCAGCGGCGAGCGCCGTGAGCCCGGTCTCGAAGGCCGCCATGACCTCGGGCTCCACGTCGTCGAGCCCGAAATTCTGCGGCACCACCACCGCCCGCGGCATCGGCGCGGCGGGCAGCGGGGTGTCGCGCAGCACGTTCAGCACCGGGCGCAACAGACCGATGTCGCGGGTCATCACCCCGACGCTGTCGAGCGAATGCGAAAGCGGCACCGCACCGGCGCGCGAAATGCTGCTGGCGGTGGGCTTGACGCCATAGAGCCCGCAGAAGGCGGCGGGAATGCGCGCCGAACCGCCGGTGTCGGTGCCAAGGGCGATATCGGCCACGCCGCGCGCCACGGCCGAGGCACCGCCGGAAGTCGATCCGCCGGCGATGCAGCCCTCGCGCAAGGGGGTCAGCGGCGTGCCGTAATGCGGGTTCAGCCCGAGACCGGAATAGGCCAGCTCGGTCATGTTGGCATGGCCGATCAGACCGGCCCCAGCCGCCCGCAGCCGGGCCACGGCGGTGGCATCCTCGGTCGCGGGCGCGTCTTCAGCCCGGACCCGGGTGCCGGCCGGGGTGACCTGGCCCTTGACGTCGAACAGATCCTTGACCGCGACGGACAGGCCCGAAAGCGGGCCGTCGCCACTGACCGGATCGTCGAAGACGCGGGTGAAGTCGGGGGCCTTGGCGCGGGCGCGGGCGGCATCGAGCCTCGTCTGGGGGGTGTCGGTCATCACGGGCCTCACAGGGTCTGTTCGACAAGCCAGGTGGCTATGCCGGGAAAGGCGGTCAGCAGGATCACCGCCAGCACGAGGATCAGGAAATAGGGCACGATCATCCGGGTGATCTCGAAGATCGAGCGCCCGGTCAGGTTCTGGATCACGAAGAGGTTGAAGCCCAGCGGCGGCGTGATCTGTGCCATTTCCACCACGATGATCAGATAGACCCCGAACCACACCGGATCGACGCCCACGGCGGCGATGGCCGGCATCACCACCGAGGTGGTCAGCACGACAATCGAGATACCGTCGAGGAAACAGCCCAGCAGCACGAAGAACACCGTCAGCACCGCAATCAGCCCCGGCGCGCCCAGGCCGCTGGCCGAGATGATCTCGGCCAGTTGCGCCGGCAGGCCGGAAAAGCTCATCGCCGAGGTCAGGAAGGCCGCGCCGAGCAGGATCAGCCCGATCATCGCCGAGGTGCGGGTCGCGCCCATCAGCGAGGCGGTGAAGGTGGAGAGGTTGAGCGTGCCGCCGATCAGCGCGATCAGCAAGGCGCCGGCCACGCCGATGGCGGCGGCCTCGGTGGCGGTGGCGACACCGGCATAGATCGAGCCGATCACGCCGATGATCAGCCCCACGACCGGCAGCAGCAGCCGCAGCCGGCGCAGGCGCTCGCCCAGCGGGATACTGTCTTCGGGGGCGGGGACGCCGTCGGGGTTCATCCGCGACCAGATCGCGATATAGCCCGAGAACAGCGCCATCAGCATCAGCCCGGGCACCACGCCGGCGATGAACAGCCGGTTGATCGAGACCTGGGCGGCCACGCCATAGACGATCATCACCACCGACGGCGGGATCAGCAGGCCAAGCGTGCCCGAGCCCGCCAGCGAGCCGATCGCCAGCCGGTCGGCATAGCCGCGCGCCTTGAGTTCCGGCAGCGAGATGCGGCCGACGGTGGCGGTGGTGGCGGCGGAAGAGCCGGAGACGGCCGCAAAGATGCCGCAGCCCACCACATTGACATGCGCCAGCCCGCCGGGCAGCCGGCCGACCCAGGGCGCGAGCCCGGCAAACAGGTCTTCGGCCAGCCGCGTGCGATAGAGAATCTCGCCCATCCAGATGAAGAGCGGCAGGGCGGTCAGCGTCCAGCTGGCCGAATGCGCCCACATGGTGGTGCCGAGGATGGCATCGACCGGGGTCGAGGTGAACAGCACAAAGATCACCACGGCCGAGGCCAGAAGCGCCACGCCAACCCAGATGCCGAGGCCGAGCAGAAGCAGAAGGGTGACCACCAGAACGGCGGATTGTGTCAGGATATCCATGGTCATTCGCCCCGCGCTTGTTCGGAGATGTCGTCACGTTCGACCGGCAGGCCGAGGATCAGCCGCAGGGTGCGTTCGGCAAAGGCCAGCGCGAAGAGCACCGAGCCCAGCACCATCGCCGATTGCGGAATCCACAACGGCACCGCGACGATGCCTTGGCTGACGTCATTGTAGGTCCAGCTTTCCGCGACATAGCCAAAGATCGCCCAGGCCACCCAGGCCATCATCCCGGTGGCGAATCCGGCGGCGAGGATGTCGGCACCATGGCCCAGCCGGGCGGGCAGAAGCTGGCGCAGCGATGTGACGCGGATGTGGTCGCCATGGAGCAGCGCGGCGGGCAGCGCCAGAAAGATCGAGGCGCTGAGCCCCCAGGCGGCGAAATCGTCGGCCGAGGGGATCTGGCTGCCCATCAGGCGCAGGCCGATCTGCGCCAGGATCAGCGCGGCAATCCCCAAAAGGGACAGCGCGGCCAGGGCTCCGCAGAAGGTGAATAGGTGGCGGGTGAGCACCATGGCGGCAGGCTCCTTGTCAGGACAGCGGCCGGGGCGCGCGCGGGCGCCGCGGCCGGATTGCAGAGAGGCCCGGGCAGGTCAGCCCGGGCCGGAGGGGGATCAGTTCAGCGCGTCAACGATCGTCTGACCGTTCTCGCCCGCCTGGTCCAGCCATTCGGCGCGCATCGTGGCGGCGATCTCCTCGAAATCGGTGGCCAGCCCCTCGGGCGTCGGCAGCACGGTCATGCCGTTGTCGGCCATGGTCTGCGTTGCCTCGGTGGTGGCGGTTGCAGCCATTTCGAAGCCGCGATCCTCGGCCAGTTCGGCGGCTTCCTCGAGTGCGGCCTGCACGTCTTCGGAGAGCGCGTCATAGGCGGATTTGTTCACGATCACCATGTTCTTGGGGATGAAGGCCTGCACGTCGTAGTAATGCGAGACGAAATCCCAGGCCTGGCTGTCGACGCCGGTCGAGGGCGAGGTGATCATGCCGTTGATCACGCCGGTCGAGAAGGCCTGGCTGATCTCCGAGGTGGCGATGGTCGCCGGCACGGCGCCCAGAAGCTCGGCCAGACGCGCGGTCGAGGGGTTGTAGGCGCGGAACTTCACACCCTCGAAGGACGTGGCATCGGTCACCTCCTGGTTCATGTAGATGCCCTGCGGCGGCCAGGGCGCGGCATAGAGCAGGACAAGGCCATCCTCGGCCAGTTTCTCTTCGTAGATCGGCCGCGAAGCTTCCCAGAGCGCGCGCGCCTCGTCGAAGGTGGTGGCCAGAAGCGGCACGGCATCGGCGGAATAGACCGCGTCCTCGTTGCCCAGCGCCGAGATCAGCACTTCGCCGATCGGCACGATGCCGCGCTGTACCCCGCGCTTGAGCTCGGGGCGCTTGAGCAGGACCGAATTCGACACGACGTCGATCTCGAGCGCGCCGTCGGAGAGGCGGGCAACGTCATCGGCAAAGGCGCGGATGTTCTTGGTCAGATAGTTGCCGTCGGGCGCATCGGCCGACATCTTCCAGGTTTCGGCCTGCGCCAGACCGGCGGTCAGGGCGGCAATCGCTGTGCCAATGAGGAAATGTTTCATAATGTCTCCAGGTTGGGTTGGTGGTGGTTATTGTGCCCCGTCCGAAGCCCGGGCGGGGCAGGGGGAATGTCAGTCTTCGAGCGGCGGCAGGTCGTGCTCGTCCAGCGCCCACATCAGGCGGAAGGTCTCGGCCTCGCGCACGGCGCCGCCAAAGCGTTCGGTAAGTTGGCGCAGGGTGGCTTCTGCAATCGGTTCCGAGGTGACGTCAACCGCCAGGCAGGGCGCAAGCACCCGGCCTTCGGTGGATTCCGACGGCAGCGGCGTCGACAGCGTTTCGTCGGGCTGCATGTAATGCACCCGCATCACGCCCGGCTCGGCCATCAGCCCCTCCATCACCGCGCGCAGGGTCTCGTCCTTCACCGCGCCCGGCGCCAGTTCGACCAACGCCAGCGCCGCACCCCAGCCAAAGCCGCCTTCCTGCGCCACATGCATCACCCGGCGGCGGGTGTTGGACATGCGGCCGAAGTTGGTGACCGACCATTGGGTCTGCTTGGTAAAGGCCTTCTGATAGGCGGCCGAGGTGAAATCGGCTAGGCTGCTGGCGCGGTAGAGCGCCAGATAACGCCGCGCCGCGCCGGAAACCGCGCGGTAGCGGCGCGCGCCGGTGAACCCCTCGATGCGGACGCGTTCCTCCATGTGCTCGCGGTCGTACCACTGGTTGAAATCGCCTTCGTGATCGGGGTCGATGTCGCTCCAGACAAAGAGTTGGGCCTGGTCGGTGGGGCGGATACGGGTCATGCTGCGTCCTGATCTCTGAACAGACCTCTCCCGGCCCGGGACACGGGGGGAGTTCCGTGGTCCGGGGTGGGTCGGGCCCTGTCGATTGCTGTTGCCGCACCCTCGCCGCTGGCTGCGATTTCCACAAACGGGATTTTTCAGGGGGGGGTGATCGGGTTTTCCGATCAAGGCGATTTCAGGCTGGTTCCGGCCCGGTTCCCGTCCCGGGCCTCAGTCCTCGGCGACGGGGCGCCGGGAACGCAGCTGATGCTGTTCGGCGCAGCCCCGCGCCAGATCGGCGATCGCCTGATAGATCGCCGCGTCCGAGCTGCGCCGCCAGACGCAATAGAGCGGCAGCGGCGGCAGGGTGGCATTGACATCGAGTTCACACAGCCCCGGCCCCGAGAGATCGCAGCCGCGCGGCAGGGTGGCGATGCCGATGCCGCGTTCGGTCAGCCGGGCGATGGCCGCCAGCGAGGTGACGCAATGCACCATCGAGGGCCGCAGCCCGGCCTGTTCGAACAGCGCCAGCACATTGGCATGTGGGCGCGAATTGCGGGTAAAGGTGATCAGCGGGCCGGTCACCACATCGGCCAGCTCCAGCGCCTCGCCGCGCATCCCCGCCGGGCCGAACCAGCCCATGGCCAGCGGCGGCAGATCGGCGCAGGTGCTGGTGGCGTCGTGCCGGTCTTCGGTGGTCAGCAGCATGTCGAGCGTGCCGCGGTCGAAGGCGGCGGCAATGTTGGGTGTGGGCTCGATGGTCAGCTCCATCTCGAGCCGCGGATAACAGCGCGCGACCTCTTCGATCAGATCGCAGAGCCAGGTGTGCACCACCGAGGACACCAGCCCCAGACGCACCCGCCCGGCGGCGGTGGCCGGATCCGAAAGCGTCATGTGCAGCTTGCGTTCGGCGGCGAGGATGTCCTGCGCCTTGTCGAGGATCAGCGCCCCGGCGACGGTGATCCGCGTGGCATGGAATTCGCGGTCGAAGAGATCGACGCCCAGCTCGGTCTCCAGCGCCGAGATCCGGCTCGACACGGTGGCCTGGCTGACATTGAGCCGGTCGGCGGCGGCACGGAAGCTGCCCAGATTGGCCACCGTGACGAAGGTTTCCAGAAATCGCGTATTCACCCCGGTGCCCCCTTGGCCATCCTGACCGCGTGACATAAGCGCAAATTCGGGTCTCGGCAACGCTGGCCAATTCCGGCGTCGCGTCCTATGCCATTGCGCAGGGGCTTTTACCAACAGGGAGAACGGCATGCGCATCGATTTGAACGCGGACCTGGGCGAAGGCTTTGGCCCCTGGCGGATGGGCGACGACGCGGCGATGCTGGACCTCGTCAACAGCGCCAATATCGCCTGTGGCGGCCATGCCAGCGACCCCGAGACGATGTACACCGCGCTGAAACTGGCCGCCGCCAAGGGCGTCGCCGTGGGCGCGCATCCCGGGTTCAACGACCGCGAAGGTTTTGGCCGGCGGGCGATTCCCATGCCGGCCGAGGAGATCGGGCGCATGGTGGCGGCGCAGATCGGCGCGCTGATGGCGGTGGCGCGGCTGGTGCCGGTCACGGTGCGCTACGTCAAGCCGCATGGCGCGCTGGGCAACCTGGCGGCACGCGACATCGACGTCGCGCGGGCGATTGCTGCGGCGGTGCGGCAGATCGACGACCGGCTGGCGATCCTGGCGATTTCCGGCACCTGCACCGAAACGGCCGCGCGCGCGGCCGGTGTTCCGGTCTATTCCGAAATCTTCGCCGATCGCGGCTATCTCAGCAGCGGGCAATTGGTGCCGCGCGGCCAGCCAGGCGCGATGATCGAGGACGCCGGCGTGGCGGCGGACCGGCTGATTTCCTTCTTGCGGACCGGGCTGATGCCGGTGATCGACGGCGTGCCGATCAAGCTGGCGGCGCAGTCGATCTGCGTGCATGGCGACAGCCCCGGCGCGGTGGCCATGGCGCGCGAGGTCCGCGCGCGGCTCGAGGCCGAGGGGGTCACCTTCGCCGCCTTCGGAGAGGTCTGATGGCCGCCGTCACCTTCACCCCGGTTGCCGATCACGCGCTTCTGGTGCAGCTCGGCGAAGAGATCAGCGAAGCCCTGACCGCGCGGGTCCAGAAGCTCGACAGCGCGATCCATGCCGCCGGGCCGCAGGGGCTTCTGGAAACCGTGCCGGCCTTCGTCAATCTGATGATCACCTTCGATCCGGTGGTCACCGATCATGCCGAGATGGAACAGGCGGTCCGGGCGCTGTTGCAGGAGGGCGCGGCCGTGCAGGTGCCGGGCGCCGAACGGGAGGTTCTGGTTTGTTACGACGACGATCTCGCCCCCGATCTCGCGGCTGTGGCCAAGGCGGCGGGCCTGAGCCCCGAGGCGGTGATCGAACAGCATCTGGCAGCGGAATACCGCGTTGGCATGTATGGCTTCGCGCCGGGCTATGCCTATCTGTCGGGCGTGCCCGAGGCACTGCAATTGCCGCGCAAGCCCAAGGCGCTGCGTGATATTCCGGCCGGCAGCGTGCTGATTGCCGGGCCGCAGTGTCTGGTCACCACGCTGACCATGCCGACCGGCTGGTCGATCATCGGCCGCTCGCCCACCGAGATCCTGCGCAACGATCCCGAGCGGCCCTTTCTGTTCGACGTCGGCGATCGGGTGCGCTTTGCCCGCATCGACCGAGACCGATACGAGACTCTGCGCAAGGGAGGCACCGCATGACCCAGGCCAGCTTGAAAGTGCGGTTTGCCGGGCCGCTTGTCACGTTTCAGGACGGCGGCCGGCCGGGACAGATGCGATTCGGCGTTTCGGCCTCGGGGCCGATGGACCGGCTGGCGG